>BNJV01000283.1_pt1 | contig 446151 bp, 632 predicted proteins | sample 8540591 | NCBI WGS metagenome assembly BNJV01 (sample SAMD00202457, study PRJDB9452) | human saliva metagenome | host: Homo sapiens
CGCCGCCCGCCCGCCCGCCGTCCTCCTCCCGCCCGCCGCCCGCTCGATAAGGGCACGCGCGCCCTCTTCGATGGAGGACGCACCCGTAGCGTCGAGGAGTTCCAAGTGATTGGGCTTGAGGACATCGGGCCCCACGCTGCACTCAACCAAAAGAAGGCCCCGAAGGGTATCCAGAATGATGCGGCAACCGATCTGACGGACACGGCGCAACACCGGCTCGAGAACCTCAAAAGTGCTGCTTCCGGAAGAGACCCGAAACGACCAAGAGGTCATCCGCATTCAGGTGGCTTCCCAAAAGATCAGCCATCTGCTTCCAGGAATCAGGATTCAGGGCGTGACCGGACTCGTTGTATACCGTGGCGGTGTCATCAATCATGGCGATAGAGCGTCGCGTTTGGAAGGGAACCTCAACCCACTCTGGCGTCACCAGAGAAGTCATTTCCTCCATTAGCGAGGCGATCACACTGCCGGTTGCACCCCCAGAAACCTGTTGCTGGCTGGGACTCCGAGCTGATCCAAGACGCGAGAGACATTCAGTCCCTTTCCTCCCGGACGCTGGGAATACTCCGTGATGCGGTGAACCTGACCGCGGGTTTGATCAGGAGCCTGCCACGCAATATCCAGAGCCGGATTGGGAGTGAAGGTCCAGATCATGATTCAACCTCGATTCCATGGCTCTGGAATGCCAAAGCTGCAGCACCCAGTGCCTGAGACGAGGAACCCAAAGCAGCGGAGAGCAACGCAGGCGCGGGCATGACCGTGCACCCCCTGATTCCAAGCCCCTACGAAGGGGATCGTAAGCCAGCGAGCCACCTCTACAGAGGCCCCCTCCCAGAACGACGGGAAGTGAACCAACCTGGTGGCACACCGTTGCAAGAATCCCGCCCAGTAGGCTCATCGAGGTCTCAAGGATCTCGCGTGCCTTTCGAGCGTTCTCGCTGGATGAAAGGGCAAGTTCTTCAACTTCACGGGCGCCCGATCCTTCCGGGGACGATTCCGGCCTCGATTGCCCGGCGTGCAATACCGCTGGCCGAGGGCAACCTGCTCCACTGGAACAACCTCATAGGGACGATCGGGGTGCGGAACGGGAACCTGTCCGATCTCACCCGCCCACGGTGGTGCCGGGGCGAGGCGCGAATTGATCACAACGCCCGAGGCGATCCCGGTCCCTACTGCCACATACAGGCAGGAGGGACGGCGAACGCCCCACAGGGCCTCGGCAAGAGCTCCTGAGCGCACTATCGTGTCCCAGGGGAACGAAGGAACCCAGAGCATCGGAAAGCTCTCGCTTAAAGGGCACCCTTTCCAGCCCAAATTGGCAGAAAAATACCAATTCATGTTCTTCGTCAATAATTCCAGGAACGCACACGCCCACAGGGCGCAGCCGACCGAAGCCTCGCGAAGAGTCCGGAGCCAGACACGACCGCAGACGACATCATCGGCGCCGGTCTGAGGGTCGCGACGGCCTCGGAAGAGGTAATCACAGTGCCGCGAGGTCGCGCGAGCACTCCCCTTGATGGTGGTGCCGCCGACATCGATCCGATGGCGAGCTTCTGGTCCAGTTGCTCGCTTGAGGATCACCGAGCGGGTCAGATGGCGCGGGTATCGGGTTGAGTCCGCGAGCCTCAGCGCGGGGCAACGGCAAGGGGCGTTGTGCGACAACGAGGTGAGCCATGGGGTCGCGTCGAAAGTCACCACCCGGCGCCAGTTGCGGCAACCTGATCGGCCATGCCCTCGGGAACTGTGCCGAAAACCCAGGTCAGGCGACCGGTTGAGCGATAGAGATCGGACCGTGGCGTATTCCATTGCCGGTGACCTCGGTCCACGACTGAGATGTTTCACGCGCTTCAGGCCCGCTTCGTTCGCCAGGCCAATGGTCCAGTGAGTGCCCAGGAAAGTGATCTGGTCGGCATCAACCCAACGCTGGGGATTTCGAGCTCGAGGGCGCGCTGAGCGTCATCCGCGGCCGCAGTGATATCGTCACCCAAGCTGTGACGGAAGTATGCAAGAGCAGTGGTTGCAAAACGAGTCTGGACAACGGATTCTTCATCGGCGAAGTCCAGAACAACCTCAACATCTGCGTAGGGGGTTGCGGGGCCATTGCCCACAGCGGTGATCAAGACATTGGGGACGCCGCGATCCTTCAGACCGTGCAGGATGTCAATAATTTCAGTTGTTGTGCCCGAGCAGGACAGGCAACACGACGCGGTCGTAGTGGCGATCCAGGGGAATTCGGGTGGCGGTGAAGGCATCGAGAGACCCTTGCCCTGGCGCTCGCGGGCGACGGTATGCCTGCGCGATAAACCACGATGTTCCACACCCGATGACGGCAATTGCCTCACCATCTTTGGGAAGTGCATCAGTGGGAACGTCAAGAACTCGACGCCACAGCTCAGGTTGGCTGTTAATTTCTTCAGAAGTCAGGGACATCGGTGTCTCCATTGTTATCGGGAATGCATCACCACCTCGGTGTGCTTGTACTATCGTACCAAGAAAGGAAATAACTTAGGACTAGCTGGATAATCTGCCCGAAGTTGTCTACCTCTCTGCAATGACGCTGAAATCAACACATCGGAGTGACAATGACTGACAAATCGACCAAGCCAGGTCGTCTTACCCTTCCCATTGAGCGTGGAATTGATGCCGAAGTGCGCGCTCTTCGTTGAGCGCCTTGGTGCGGACGCAGTGCGAAATTCCGATGGAACAGAACTTCCCGAATGGGTCGACCGAGCATTTGCCAAGGTGTACTCCACGTATTTCCCTGCGCGTGGTGATGAAGAGTGGGCCGATCAGAGCGAAGGCGAGCGCATCCACCAATACCTTTCGTCAAACCCTCATACGGCGCCAGAAAGTGGGCCTTTGAGTATCAATGTCATGGAGGGATGGTTCCAAGCGCAATTCCGTCCTGATACCCAATGCGATACCTCCCGCTGGTGGCAGGTCATTGATCGGACCAGCGGGCAGGCTTTGGATCCCTCGGAGTGGAGCGTTCAGGAGGTTGAGCCCTCACCCGTCGTTGATCCCGTGCCGATCGTTGGAGTTAAACTGCCCCACCGCGTCGAGCGCGGTGGTGACAATTCACAAGCCGATTCCCTTCCACGTGTACACCGTGAACTTCTTTGCCGTGCAGATGTGGGATTCCACCCAGATGTACAACTATCTGACGAACGACTGGGCGCTTGAAGAAGGCCGCGTGAAGGAGCGCCCCTTCGATGTGGCATTCCCGCGGACCTGGGAACACGTTAAGGACGCCTTGGCGATCTGGCTTCAGGCCAACCCTCAAGTGGACGTGGTTCGTTTTACGACCTTCTTCTACCACTTCACCTTGGCCTTTGATTCCCGAGGCCGCGAACGCTACGTCGACTGGTTTGGATACTCGGCCTCGGTGTCGATCCCGGCGATGGAAGAGTTTGAAAAGGAATACGGCTACGCGCTGACTCCTGAGGACTTTGTGGATGGCGGCTGGTACAACTGCCCCTTCCGCACTCCCACTCCGGTCTTCAAAGACTGGATCGATTTCACCTCCAAGCGAGTTGCCCAAAAGGCGGGAGAGCTGGTTCGCAAGGTCCACGAGGAGGGTCGCGAGGCCATGATGTTCCTCGGCGATAACTGGATCGGTATGGAACCCTATGGACCCTACTTCCCTTCGATCAAGATGGATGCGGTTGTTGGATCCGTCGGTTCGGCAGCAACCTGCCGCATGATCTCCGATATTCCCGGTGTGCGCTACACCGAGGGGCGCTTCCTTCCCTACTTCTTCCCCGATGTTTTCCGTGAGGGCGGAGATCCCCTGGGTGAGGCCAACGAATCGTGGCGCACCGCTCGTCGTGCCATCGTCCGTAGTCCCTTGGATCGTATGGGGTATGGCGGCTACCTTTCCTTGGCTTTGCAATTCCCGGAATTTATTGACCGCGTGGAGGAAATCCTTGCGGAATTCCGTTCCCTTCACGAGGCCACGGGCGGGGAAAAGCCCGCGTGTGCACCCGTACGCGTTGCCGTTTTGAATGCATGGGGAAAGCTGCGCACGTGGCAGACCCATATGGTTGCCCATGCCCTGTGGTACAAGCAGATTCATACCTACTTGGGGGTTATCGAAGCCCTTGCAGGACTTCCTTTTGACGTGCGTTTCATGTCTTTCGATGAGGTCATCAATGGGGGAGATTCCTCTTTGGGGGATGTTGACGTGGTCATCAACGCCGGCGCCGCGAATACGGCCTTCTCCGGAGGGGAAGTGTGGGAGGACCTACGACTGCAAGACACTCTGCGTCGCTTTGTCGCCCGCGGTGGAGGTTTCATTGGGGTTGGCCAGCCCACGGCCTCGTTGGGAACTCAAGGACAAGCGGATAGAGGCGGCATCTGCCGCGGAAGCATTTTTGCACTCGCGGACGTCTTGGGTGTGGATCAAGAAATCTCGTGGTCGCTGTCCAAGGATCGCTATGACGAGGTTGTGCCAGAGCATTTCATTACTGCTGACCTTGATGGAGACTATGTTTTCGGTGAAGACCCCGGAGATGTCGTAGTTACGGATTCTGACACTTCTGTGCTTGTCATGGAGCGGGGGAGTGTGCGAGCCTCGGCGCATGATTTCTGCTCGGGTAGAGGTGTATACCTTGCTGGACTGACCTGGTCGACTGCCAATAGCAGGCTTTTGCACCGCGCAATTATGTGGGCGGCGCACCGAGAAGATCAATGGGATTGTGTCCTTGCGTCATCCAATCCTGACGTTGAGGTCGCTTGGTATCCCAAGTCGCAACTTGCCTTTATTTACAATGATTCTGATGCTCGGCTACGAGCATCATCACTGGTTTTGGCCTGGAATGCACCGTGGATCTGGATCCCGGAGAAGGGCGTTGGACCCAGTGGAAGAAGGAAGATTAAGGCTAGTTATCAAATCGTGACCAAATAGTTGCATTCTCACAGGTCAAAATGTCATCAGACATCTTCTCTGTGAGATAGCATAAAAGAGCAATGAATAAAGCTGGCAAAAGGTGTCAACTTTGTAAACATCCCACAACGGAGAGGGAATAACATGCACATGTCACGCCGCTCCATGAGCGTTGTTGCGCTCATGTCAGTTGCTGCGATGGGTCTGACTGCGTGCTCGGGTTCGGGCGCGAAGACTGACAGCACCGCAAGCTCTTCGGCATCTGCCGATAAGGGCGCAACCATCACATACCTGCACCGTCTGCCCGACGGTGAGGGAATGACCAAGATCTCGGCTCTCGCTGAGCAGTGGAACAAGGAGCACCCTGATACTCAGGTTCAGGCGGTCAAGTTCGATGGCAAGGCCAACGAAATGATCAAGAGCTCGAGACCGACGTCAAGGCCGGTTCCGGACCTTGCTTGGCACAGCTGGGCTATGCAGAAATCCCTCGAGATGTTCACCAAGGGCCTGCTGGAGGACGTGACACAGTACGCGACCCAGTACAAGGCCAACTACTCCGCAGGCGCCTTCTCACAGGTTGGCGTGGGTGGCAAAGTACTACGGCCTGCCCCAGGACACCGGGCCCCTTGTTTACTACTACAACAAGGCTGAGTTCGAGAAGCTGGGAATCAAGGTTCCCACCAACCTCGAAGAGTTCAAGGCCGCTGCCAAGACCGCAGCAGCTCAGGGCAAGTACATCTCTGCTTTCCAGGCTGACGAGTCGCGCTACAGCCTGTCCGCTCAGGCAGCTGCAGCAGGCGGTGTTTGGTACAAGGCTGAAAACGATAAGTGGACCGTCAAGATCGACGATGCGTCCGCCAAGACCGTGGCAGACTTCTGGCAGTCGATGCTCGATGACAAGACCACTCTCGTCGCCGAGCGCTGGGGAGATTCCTTCACTAAGGCTCTGACCGACAAGACCCTGATCGGCACCATCGGCGCCGCTTGGGAAGCTCCGCTCATCTCCGGTGACCTGGAGAAGACCGATAACAAGGGTGAATGGGCAGTTGCTCAGCTCCCTGACTTCGGCAAGGGCGCGCTGACCGGCCCCGACGGCGGTTCCGGCGTTGCAGTCATGAAGGGCTGCTCGAACCCCAAGGGCGCCATGGAGTTCAACAACTGGCTGAACACCCAGGTTGATGCTCTGGTCTCCCAGGGCCTGGTCGTTGCAACCACGACCGGCACCATGAAGACCCCGGATTCGGTCAAGGAATTCTACGGTGGACAGGATGTCTTCGCTGAGCTCTCCAAGGCGAATGCAAACCTCGCACCTGACTTCCCCTACATCCCCTTCTTCTCGACCCTCGGCGATCCCATGGCCAAGGCTGCAACCGCAGCTGGTGATGGCTCCGGCAAGGTGATCGATATCTTCAAGGCTGCTCAGGAGCAGTCCGTGAAGGCACTCAAGGACGGAAACCTTCCCGTCGCTGAGTAAGCGCTAATCGCGGAGGGGGTGTGGTTTCTCCGCTGAGGAACCACACCCCTTTTCGCGTCATACAACCCCACATACAATCTGCGAGCAATCGAGGGTGATTGATACATGCAGTCAGACATTCAAAACCGGCGTATCAGAGAGCGGCACGATGCGCGTACCGGATGGGCCTTCATGGCCCCATTCTTCATTATGTTCCTCTTGGTTTTTGCCGTTCCGATTTGTGTGGCAATCTACCAGTCCTTCTTCCGTCAGGTCGCAAGTGGCGGAGGCCTGTACGGTGGCGGCGAACTTAAAAATCAATTCGTCGGCCTCGAAAACTTCGCCATGGTGATCACGTCCGGCCAATTCTGGTCCGGCATGGGGCGAGTCGTTGTTTACGCGGCCTTCCAGATCCCGATCATGATCATCTCGGCTCTTGTTCTGGCTCTTGTTTTGGACTCATTCCTGGTTCGTCGAGTTGGTTTCTTCCGACTGAGCTACTTCCCTGCCATTTGCAATCCCCGGCATCGTCGCCGCAATGGTCTGGCTCTACATCTACACACCTGAGCTTTCCCCCGATCGTGAAGTTCTTCGATTCCCTTGGAATCCACATTGACTTCATGGCCCCAGGCGCTCCAATCCTCGCCTCGATGGCAAATATGACGACGTGGACTTACACGGGCTACAACATGCTGATCTTCCTGGCAGCGCTGCAAGCAGTGCCCCATGAGCTGTACGAGGCCGCACGTCTCGACGGCGCTTCCTCGTGGCAGATTGTGCGCCAAATTAAGATCCCCATGGTCTCCGGAGCCGCCCTCCTGGCAGTCTTGCTCTCCATCATCGGCACAATTCAGCTTTTTCAATGAACCCGCAGTTATGCAGTCTTCAAATGGGTGGATGGGTAACGCCTACACGCCCATGATGATGGCCTACAACACCATGTTCGGAACGATCTCGCCCGGTGGCGATGGTCCGGCCTCGGCAATCTCAATCGTGATGGCACTGGTTGCTGGCGGACTTGCCGTGATCTACGCGCTCTTGCAAAGGAAGACTCTGCGATGACAACTCCCACTCGCACACTGCCTGACGGACGCGAATACCGCGTTTCGATTGAAGGAATGCCCCCGCGCACCCTTGCTCCCAAGAAACTTGCTCGGATCGCCACCATCGTTGCGCTGACGATCACCATGGTTTACTTCATTCTGCCGATCATCTGGGTGATGTTCTCGGCAACGAAGTCGAACGCAGATCTCGTTTCTACTAATGGCTTCTGGTTTGGTCACTTTGAGCTGGCGGAGAACTACACGAAGCTTATGGGCTGGACTCAGGGCCTCTTCTGGCGCTGGGTGCTCAACTCGCTCTTCTACTCAACAACCGCGGGAGTCATTGGAACGCTGATCTCCGTGGCAGCGGGATACGCGATGGCGAAGTTCGTCTTCCCCGGACGCAATGTCTCGATGGCTTTGATTATGGCCGGACTACTGATGCCCGTCGCTCTGCTGACAATCCCGCTTTTACGTTGTCTTCCATAACCTTGGGTTGACAGACACTGTGGGCAATCCTGATCCCCAGTTGCGTGTCTCCTTCGGCGTCTTCCTCGGCCGGGTTTACGCAGATTCTTCTGTCCCGACTGGAGCTCATCGAGGCAGCTCGAATCGATGGGGCTTCTGAAGCACGAGTCTTCTTTACGATTGTCCTTCGACTCCTGGCTCCCGCAATGGTTACGATCTTCCTTTTCATCTTCGTAGCGACGTGGAATAACTTCCTGCTTCCATTGATGATGGTCTCGACGCCTGAACTCAAGCCTGTCACTTTGGGCTTGTACGGCATGATGAGCTACTTCGCTCCCCAAAAGGGCGCAGTTATGCTGGGTGCCCTCTTGGGTGTTTTGCCGCTGATCGTGCTATTCCTTGGCTTGCAGAAGTACTGGCAATCAGGTCTGGCTGCCGGCTCTGTGAAGGGATAGTCAGCCCCTGTTGAGCAACCTTGAGGTGCTGGGAAGGATACGGATATGGACGCGATTGCCTACGGCGGCGATTGGAATCCCGAACAGTGGGACAAGGAAACCAATCGACGCGATATCGAACGTATGGTCCGTGCCGGCGTCAATCTGATCTCCCTTGGGATCTTTTCCTGGGCATCTCTTGAACCCGAAGAAGGCCACTACGATCTGGAGTGGTTGGCGGATCTCATTGATCAGCTCCACAATGCTGGAATTAGCGTGGACCTGGCCAATGGGACCGCTTCCCCTCCGGCGTGGATGGCTCAGCGCTACCCCCAAACCCTTCCCGTTGATTCTCAAGGCGTGCGTTTAGGATTTGGCTCGCGCCAACAGTACAACCCCTCAAGCGAGCTTTTTTGCCGCAAAGCCTGCGAGTTAACCGAGGCCATGTCACGCCGTTTTGGTGACCATCCCGGCGTCGTCATGTGGCACATTTCGAACGAATACGCCTGTCACACGGCGGAGAGCTTCGATGATGAGTCCGCTGGGGCATTTCGACGCTGGCTCGTGGAGAAAATACGGGAATATTCAGGCGATCAATCAGGCCTGGGGAACTGCATTTTGGTCCCAAACCTATAGGGATATCCAAGAAATTCAGCCCCCCCGTGCAATGCCCACCTTCTACAATCCCGGGCAAATGCTGGATTGGCGTCGCTTTAGCGACTATGCCTTGCGTTCCCAGATGGAACGTGAACGAGAAGTGATTCGTCGCTATTCGGACCGACCAATCACGACGAATTTTTATGGGGACCTTCCCGCTTCTCGACTACCGCAAGTGGGCACCACTGTGTGACATTATCGCCGATGATTCCTACCCGGACCCCGCAGATCCTCAGGCTGCACACGAGATCGCATGGCAGGGTGACGTCATGCGCGGCCTCGGCGATGGTGCTCCCTGGCTGCTGATGGAACAGAGCCCCGGCGCGGTGCAGTGGCGACCCCAAAACTCTCCCAAGCGCCCCGGACAGTTCCTTTTGTGGACCATCGCAAGGCTCGCTCACGGAGCGGATGGAATCCTCCAATTCCAATGGCGCCAATCCGCCAAGGGGTCGGAAACCTTCCATGCCGGGATGGTGCCCCACTCTGGCGAAGATTCGCCGATCTGGACGGATGTTGTGAGCACCGGTCAAGCTCTAAAGTCTTTGGCGCCTATTACGGGGACTCGCATGAGTGCCCGCGCTGCAGTTGTCATTGACTGGGAGAGCGAGTGGGCACGCCACTATGCGATCGGTCCGATTAGTTCTGAAAATCCCGCAGATTCGTGGGGAACTTCGCGCCCGCTAAGTCCTGGCATCAAAGCCTGTGGGAAGCAGGAATCGCGACTGATGTTGTGGGCGTCGACAATGATTTCAGCTCTTACGATCTCATCATCGTTCCCGCGCTTTTCATTGACTACCCGCAGATGACTCAGGCTTTGCGCACGGCAGCTGAACGCGGAGCACACATTGTCATTACCGCGCCCAGTGGTGTTGTTGATTCTCAACTGGGGGCCATTCTGGGCGGGTACCTTGGCTCTCTTTCTGATCTTGCGGGAGTGCGGGTTCTGGAGCATTCAACCCTCACCGGTCCCAGCCAGGGGCGTGTTTATGATGCGCGTGAGAAAGCCGCGAGACCGGATTTCTTCCGCAGTAAAGTACCCCGGCGGCCTGTGATTGGTGTGGGATCGATACCGATAACGAGGCCCTCAAACGAACCGCGGACCTTCTTGGGGGAGCAGCGTTGGACCTGCGCAGTGGTCGCTGGGCTGAAAAGATTGCCCCCGCTGCCGGTTTGCAGTGGCAGATTCCCGGGGATTCCACCTTGGAGGATGGGCCTGAGTGCGTTGGATACTTTGATGGCCGAGGTGGTGGCCTCGACCTTGCCGGTCTTCCTGCGCTTACCCGCAGTAAAGTTGGCCGCGGAAGTGTCTGGTATGCAGCTGCGGACTTTGACGCGCTGACTCGTTCGGTCCTGCTGCGCTTGTGGACGACCCTACACGCGAATTCGCCCCTGTGGTCCCAGACCTTCCCGAAGGTGTGGAAGCTCAAGAACGTGAAGGCTTCCTCTTCATTCTCAACCACTCTGATCGTGCGGTTGAACTCGCTGGGATTGTGGGCCAAGATCTTCTCAGCGGAGCTGAGTGTACGGGACATGTTCTTCTTGCTCCGCGATCAGCAATGGTTATTGAACGATAGGGGAAGGCCCGTGGGGGATATCGGCAGCGCCTCTTCAGCTGTTCGCCTCCACGAACTTTGTGTGGATTCGCTTCCCACCAAGACTCGAACGGTCTTAGAAGGCATCGATCGTCTGCTGGTCTATTCAATTCCGATGCGCCTGCGTTTTCGCAATATTGAGGTCCGTGAAGGTCTTCTTCTGCACGGCGAATACGGGTGGGGAGAATGTGCGCCTTTCTGGGATTACGACCCGCGTGAATCCTCGACGTGGCTTGCTAGCGCATTGGAAGCTGCCCGAGTAGCTGCCCCCAGGCCTCGGCGCGAAAAAGTGCCGCTCAACGTGACAATTCCGGTGATTTCGGCTGAAGATGCGCGCAGACGAGTATTCGATCATCCGGGTTGTGCGACTGCAAAAAGTTAAGGTTGCCGATACACGTTCTGACCTTTGAGCGCGATTGCCAGCGTGTCGAGGCCGTTGCTGAGGCTCTGGTTGAATTGCATGGGTCGTTTGCGAAGGTGCGTGTTGATGCCAATGGTGCTTGGGACAGAGAAACTGCTCTGACATGGATTGCGCGTCTGAATCGCGCAGCCCAAGCCGCGGGTGGCCTGGAGTATGTTGAACAGCCCTGCATGGCCGTTGAAGACCTTGCGTGGCTGCGGCGCAAACAAGATGTTCCTCTTGCAGCCGATGAATCGATTCGCCGCGCGGAAGACCCACTCAAGGTTGCTCGCCTTGAGGCGGCTGACGTTGCCGTTATCAAAGTTGAACCTCTGGGAGGAGCGGGTGCCGTTCTCCAGTTGGTAGAGGAACTGCCCATGCCTTTGGTGATCTCTTCGGCCTTGGAAACCAGTTTTGGTTTGGATTACGCGGCTCGGGTGGCCTGCGCTTTAGATCAGGAACCGCGTGCATGCGGTCTGGGCACGGCCTCGCTATTGAACGGCGATACCGCGGTCTCACCTGTGCGCGTAGTTGGTGGAAATATGATCCCCACCGATCTTGCTGTGAACGAAAGTTTGATCACGCCCTCAGCACCCGATTCTCAGCTCTGTGAATCCTGGGTGAATCGACTAAATGCAATGGCATCCCACCGTTAAAGATCACGAATAGAAGTAGAAGTATGTACCCCTCACAAGCTTTTGGCTGAGTGCATCATTGATTCCCTGATTGCCGGTGGAGTTCGCGACTTTGTGTACTGTCCCGGATCGCGAAATGCACCCTTCGCCTATGCGCTTGCGCGGTATGACTCTTTGAGTGAGAGCCCAATCCGCGTGCACATTCAGCTTGATGAACGTTCGGCTGCGTTTTTTTGCCCTCGGACTCACGCTTGGGAAGGCAGTGGCTCCCCGGCCGCGCGTGCCTGCGTGATTACGACCTCGGGAAGTGCCGTTACGCATCTTTATCCTGCGATGAGCGAGGCGTTTTACTCTCGTCTTCCTCTTGTGGCTATTAGCGCGGACCGTCCCGCTGAATTGCATGGCGTCGGGGCATCCCAAACCATGAGTCAGAAGGGAATTTTTTCCGATCACGTCGTGGAAGAATGGGATTTTTCGTCGGACGCCGCTGAATTGGCTAGTGTTCCTGGCCGTATTGCGCGTGCGCTTGCAGCTGCCGCGGGTCATCCCTCCGGCACTCCAGGTCCAATCCACTTCAACTGTGCCTTCCGCGATCCGCTTACTCCCAGCGACGAGGCCGAGGCTCCTGAAAGCCTTCAGCTGAGGGAAAATTGCGGCGGGGGAGTCGAGGTCTATCCGTCCCAGATTGTGCGTGAATCGGGTGCGGAGGGGGTGCTCAAACCCGATCTTGCAACGGTTGTGATTGCCGGTCACGGTGCACAGGACACGGTGTTGCGCTGGGCTGAGCGCTCGCGGGTACCGGTTTTTGCCGAGCCTATGGTTACCGGCGTGAGCAGTGAAGTCCTCGTTCCCTTCCAGCAGACTTTGTGTGCGGATTGCGATGTTGTCGGACGAATCGGTCAAATTGTTGTCACTGGGCGTCCAACATTGTCGCGTCCGATCCACAAGCTTCTGGCTTCTGATAAGCGCGTCATTGTTGTCTCTCCCTATGCAGCGTGGACGGATCTGCATGGCATGGCAAGCTGCGTTGTTTCCTCCCTCACCCAATCCGATCGCGTGGATGCAGCCATCCAAAGTTCTTTGTGTGAAGACTTGTCTGCGCGTGCTCAATCGGTGGCTCGCGGGGTGGATGAACTGATCAATTCCTATGGTGATGAGCTCAGCGAAATTGGTGTTCTTGATGCCCTATGGCAAGACTGCTCCCATATTTTCCTTGGCGCGTCGAATCCCGTAAAGGGTTGCGGATCTCATTGCCGGACGTCAAGGCTACGATCCGAAGGGGAATTCTGAGCGCGGTCCGCGGGGTCCCCAGCGGGTGTGGTCGAGCCGAGGGCTCGCGGGAATTGATGGAAATGTGTCGACCGCTCTTGGCTGGGCGCGCGCATTGGAAGAATCATATGAATGCCCGCCAACGGTTCACGCCGTAATGGGGGACCTCACTTTCTTGCATGATGCCTCTGGGATGGGAATGCCTCGGAGAGGAATTCCCCCGCTGTCGGGTCATTGTCCTGGATGACCGGGGAGGCTCGATTTTTAAGAGTTTGGAGCATGGTCAGCGTGCTTCGAAGGCTGTGTATGAGCGCTATTTCAGAGTCGCTCAGCGCGTGGATATCACTGCGCTTGCTCAGGCGTATGGGGCGAAGATTCGTCGCGTGAGTTCAATGCCGGAGCTTCGAGCGGTTTTGAATACAGAAGCTGATGGGCTGGAAGTGCTGCACCTCTCTATCTCTCGACCGACTGAAGATATTGCATTTTTGCGATCGTTGTAGGATGCTAATGTAACGATTTGATAACAAAATGAGATGGGTTGGTCATGAATATGGAAGAAACCACTCCTCAAGGTGATGCGCGCTTTCAACCTCACGCGCAAGAACCCGCCCAGCAATCGGCTCTCGCACGAGGGCGGCGCGTCTGTGCCGATGCAGCACGAAACTGCGCCGCTCCCTGCGGTAACTCCCGTCACTGGCGAAAGTGAAGCAGCATATACTCCTGGTTCTGCTCAGCCCCCTTGTCCGAGGCCTTGGCAGAAGGAAAAACTCCAACTGAAGTTCCGACAGGTCCGGTCCCCACTCTTCTTGAGACGCATAACCCCGCCGCGGGCCCGGCTGGGGAGCGCTTGTCCTGGCGATGGCCTGCACCGCAGGCTTGGCCATCGGAGGAACCTTGGTCATCGGGCAAAACCTGCATTCTTCAGTGACAACCCCGCTGGTCAGTCAGACTTCTGCACCGGCTCAGAGTAATTCCGCTGGAACCGCAGTTGATTGGGAAAACGTTGCACAAACCGTATCTCCCGCAGTCGTCACTATTTCTGTTTCGGCTCAGAATTCCTCGGGAATTGGCTCGGGTGCGATCGTTGATTCCTCTGGAAACATCGTCACCAACTACCACGTCATTTCCTCGGTCGTTGATGGAAGTGGACGGATTCAAGTCACCCTCACTGATGGCAGAATCTACGAAGCAAAAGATTGTTGGAACAGATAAGAGCACTGACCTCGCGGTAATTCGCTTGGTAAATCCGCCCTCAGACCTTGTTGCTGCCCAGTTTGGGCAATCCTCTGATCTCAAGGTTGGTCAGCCCTGTCATGGCCATTGGTTCGCCTCTTGGCCTCTCGAATACGGTGACAACGGGTATTGTCTCTGCTCTCAATCGTCCTGTTCAGGTGCAAGCCTCGGAATCGCAAAACCAGGACAACTCAAAGGACCCCTTCGGTCAGCTTCAGCAACAGGAAACCAGAGCCAATCGATCACGACGAATGCCATCCAGGTTGATGCCTCGATCAACCCCGGTAACTCCGGTGGGCCGCTATTTAATGAACACGGCCAAGTGATCGGCATCAACTCCTCAATTGCATCGCTCTCTCATCGTCGAACTCTGAAGCGGGATCGATCGGTTTGGGATTCGCGATTCCTTCTGACTTGGTCGTTTCGGTTGTAAATCAGCTCATTCAAAACGGAACAGTTGACCATGCTCGCTTGGGCGTCACTGTCAGTACCGGTGCCGCGCGAGTAGGAAACGACACCCGTGCGGGCGCGCAGATTTTCTGGTGTGAGCCAGGGGTCTGGAGCTGAAGCTGCAGGTTTGAAGGCCGGGACGTCATTACCAAGATTGATGGGAACACTGTCACCTCGGCGCAATCTTTGGTCGGTTATGTCCGTCGCTACACGGGCGGCCAAGAAGTGAGCGTCACTTACGTGCGTGATGGCGTTGAGAACACTGCAAAGGTCACGCTTCAGTCAGAGCACTGAGCTAAAGGTTTAACACCTCAAGCAACGGCCGCATCTTGGTCTGGGTCTCCTCCAATTCGCTGCGAGATGATGAATCTGGCATGATTCCGCAGCCGGCGAAGATCCCCAAGCGTGCGGTCGTTGCTCTCTAATTGACCGCAGCGCAGCGCGATACCGAATTCGCCATTTCCCGCACCGTCAATCCAGCCGACCGGGCCTGAATAACGTTCGCGTTCCGTGTGTTCGTAGGCGTGGATGAGGTCCAGCGCGTCATCAGTTGGAGTTCCGCACACCGCGGCAGTGGGATGTAGTTGTGCCACCGCATCAAGAACGCTTCCCTGGGGGAAAGTTGCGTATACATCTGAACTGAGGTGGGCAATATTGGGAAGAATCAGAACATCGGGACGTACGGGCGCTTGAACATCCTGCGCTACAGAAAGAAGTGCGGCCACGACGGACTCGACTGCAAAGAGATGTTCGGAACGATCCTTTAAAAGACAGTGGGAGCGAATCCGCATCCTCGGGTTTACTGCTTCCTGCAAGGACGCGCGAATGGAGCTTTCCCTGGTGAAGGAGACCAGCATTTCTGGGGTTGCACCAATTAATCCTGCAACGGCGAAGGTCCAGGGTTTGGGGGTAACGCTGATGCAGATGCTCAATCAAAGCAGCCTGATCAAAGGAAGAGTCAGAAATGATCGTCATGTCGCGGGCCATGACAACTTCTTCCTGCCTCTTCATTACGAAGGGCATCGATGATTTCATCAACCGCACCGCACCATGCCTTCTCGCTCATGGCACCGGGGCCAATACTCAGCGTTTCGGCGGGTGGAAGCTGGTGATCGATAACCCTCAGCGTCAAAAACAGGCTTGTCGTGCGAATCGATTGAGCTCGTCACCAAGAAACGTGTCGAGCCTCGAGTGATGATGAGAAAAAGTTGGTACAACCAGAACACGTTCACCGTCGTCCTCAAAAGCGCAGGATGCAAAAGCAATCGGAAGAGCGGGTAAATCAGAGCCCCAGGCATCGCGCGCGCCTTCAGCCCAGTGGATCTGCGCTTTCTCGCGAACTAAATCCCACACTCGCGCGGCTTCGGTGATCGCGGCGTTTTCCCCGGCCTCGACAAGGGGAGGACGGTCCTTCCCGCGCTGCCAACGCCACGCTTGCCCCCAGCCGACCATGGCCTCGTCGCGAATCCACGCGCAAAGTTCAGAGGCGGGAAGGAAAGAAGTCAATGGAAGATGCCCGTGAGGGGAGGAAGGATCGATGCGCTCAACCCAGCAGTACAGGGTAGGGATCGGCGAAAAGTGTCCGGAGGGCATGGTTCAATGCTAGTGCTTTGCATGCGCTTCCACTTAAGTGTGCCGATGTGGCGTGTAAATGGGAAAATGTATGTATGAGTGAACAGACTGCCTCCCAGCAGCGTCGAGCAGATCTTGGAAAGTCTCAAGATCAAGTGGCCGCAATGTTTGATGATGTCTCTTCGCGTTACGACGTGATGAATGCACTGCTGAGCGGCGGAATGAATTTTGTCTGGCTGAAGGCTTTGACCAATGCGCTGGCGCCGAAGCCCTCGGATCGGATTTTGGACCTAGCAGCTGGAACGGGTGCCTCCTCTGCAGAGATTGCGCGCAGCGGTGCGCGCGTTGTTGCCTGCGATCTTTCCGCCGGCATGATCGAGGTAGGACGCAATCGTCACCCCGACATTGAATTCGTCCAAGGCGACGCGATGGATCTTCCTTTTGAAGATCAGTCTTTCGATGCTGTCACCATTTCCTACGGTCTGCGAAATGTTCCAGATCCCAAGCGTGCACTGGAGGAAATGGCTCGCGTTGTGCGCCCCGGCGGGCGACTGGTCGTCTGCGAATTTTCGACGCCGACCTCTGTGCCTCTGCGTGCGGGGTATTCCTTGCACCTCCAGTATGTGATGCCGCTGGTTGCGCGCCTAGCTTCTTCAGATGACGTCGCCTATGACTACTTGGCGGAGTCGATTCGCGAGTGGCCCGATGCTCCCGAAGTTGCACACTTGATTGCCGAGGCCGGGTGGAGTGATGTCCAATACCGTTACCTGACGGGTGGGATCGTTGCTCTTCATCGCGCTGTGAAGCACTGAAGTTCCGCAGGTTTTTGCTCAAGTGAGGAGTCGGAGCTTCTCGCATGGGGACTTTGTCAAGACCTTTGCATAAGTGGGGGTAGAGGGCGCATAATAGGGGTGTCAAAGATGACCCCTGAATGGAGCTAAAAATGTCTGCACCCCTACGTGTTGGCGTGATTGGTTTGGGCGCGCGGTGCGTCATTGCCGAGAATTGCCACAAAGCCACGATTCCTGCAGAACTGGTTGGAGGATGCGATCCCAATCCCGCGATGCGCCAGCGCGCGACAGAAGTTTTGGGTGATTATCCGTGGTTTGAAACCCTCGATGAGCTGCTGGAACTGGGCATTGACTGCTGCAATTGTTACCAGCCCTGATGACACTCACGAAGACATCACCTGCGCGCTTTTTGGAAGCTGGGGTTGCGGTCTATCTGGAAAAGCCGATCGCGATCACTATTGAGGGTTCTGATCGCGTTCTTGAAACCGCGTATAGGACCAAGACTCCGCTCTATGTGGGCCACAATATGCGACACATGGCGGTTGTGCGCATTCTGCGTCAAGTTGTCCAAGATGGTCTGATCGGTGAGGTCCGAGCGATTTGGTGCCGTCACTTCGTGGGCAATGGCGGTGACTATTACTTCAAGGATTGGCATGCAGATCGCAGTCGAACAACTGGGCTGCTGCTTCAAAAAGCTGCCCACGATATCGATGTCATGAACTGGCTGTCTGATTCCGTCCCCGAGCGTGTCGTTGGCATGGGAGATCTCATGCTCTACGGAAAGCTCAGTGATCGCAGCGGGCAGAAGTTTGATGCGGTCATGAGTGACTGGTTCTCTTTCGATAACTGGCCGCCCGCATCTCTCACCGGTCTTAATCCCGTGATCGATGTCGAGGACGTCTCCATGCTCATGATGAGACAGACTTCTGGCACTCTGATTTCCTACGAACAGTGCCACTTCACCCCGATTACTGGCGTAATTACACCGTGATTGGAACCGAAGGCCGAGCGGAAAACTTTGGCGATGGTGAAGGCGGGGTTGTGCGCGTATGGAAACACCGCAGTGGATGGGAGCCCACCGGCGATATTGAGATCCCCATTAAGGGTGATGCTGGCGGACACGATGATGCCGATGTCGCAACGATGGATGAGTTCCTGCGCTTTGTTGTCAAGGGTGATCGGACCGATACGACGCCGCTGGGGGCTCGCGAGGCCGTTGCTGCGGGAGTGCTGGCCACCAAGTCACTGCGTGAGGGTTCTGTTCCCTTTGATGTCCCGCGTGTCAGTCCTGAATTGACGAGGTACTTCGAGAATAACCAGGATCGAGGAGCCTGAGACTCAGATGAAGAGTGGGGGTGGCTGCGGCCACCCCCACTCTTTTAGGACGCGATCTATTTAGGAGACGATCTGAATAACTTCCGATGCTGGGAGCAATTGCTCCCCGCAGGCGTGGGCCGTAATTTGGTCGATTCCGCGGCACACAGCGCCTTGAACCACTCCGCGTCCGCCCAGCTGAGAGACGCGGATTTCGGGCATGTGGATCGTGAGTTCTTCGAGGCGTGAAGAAAATTCATCCTTCCACAGATCTGCGGATGCCGAGATACCTCCGCCAGGATCAGAACTTCTGGGTCAATCGTCAGAATCAACGCTGCTGCTCCAAGGGCAAGGTCTCGTGCGAATTCTTTGACAATCCGCGTTGCTTCTGCGTCGCCAGCCCTCATCCGGTCGCACACCCACCGCGCTGCTGCGCGATGAGAGAGGTCAGCAGGAAGCTGTGAGTGTGTTAAGAAATGTGCGGGCGTCTTGTACCAATTGAGGTGGGGAGTGCACCGATTTCTCCGGCCGCACCGGCTGAGCTCTCGACAGACCTTCCTGTCGATCATGCGAAGGACGCGCCAATTCGTGCACCCGCCATGATGTAGACGGCAGAGGAAACATCTTGCGCCTGGCCGAGGTGAGATTCTGCATCCAGAGCGCACTTACAGTCATTCTCAACGGTAACTGGGCGTTTGTAACGCGCCTGAAGCTCTTGAACCATTGGCACGCTCTCCCAACCGGGAAGAGGGCCGCCGAAAGGCATCCTTCCGGCCTCGTCAACGGGGCCGGTGACTGCGACCGAAATCAGTGCCAGGCCGTCGCGGTAGGACGGTTTTTCTCAAGGGTGTGGGAAATGGTGTGCTGAACAGCTTCCATTCGCCTTGGTGCAGCCGACGAAGGAGCCAATTCGGTTTCTTCTGCGCACTTTTTCTTCACCGCATAGATCGGTCAAGGAAGTTGCGATTCGGTTTGCCCCAATATCGACACCCCAAGACGAAACCCGACTCTGAACGGAAACGGTAGCGCTTTGCGGGGCGCCCGGTCGGAGGTGACGTCGGTGGCAGGGATTGGACCCATCCCAAACGCTCAAGATCAGTGATCGTTGCATTGACCGAAGTGCGTGAGAGGCCCGTTGCGGCAGCAATTTGAGAGGAAGTTGTGTCCTCAATAGCGCGCAAGTGCGAGCACCGCAAGGGAAATTCATTTCCTGATGCGGTCGGGGCCGTAGGTCTGAGTCATGGCTCTCTCTTCGTTGGGATGAGATCAATTCAGCGTAGGCCCAGGAAGGAAATCCTGAGCCTACGCTGATAGGCGAGTCGAATAATTCTGAATATTCGACAGTTGCGACGCTCATCAGGCGCGCGTGCGGCGAATCAGAAGGGCTCCAAGCCCAAGCGCGCCCGCTGCGATTGCAAGAACAGCGCCACCGACGGTGCCGGTGCGTGCCAGCTTCGTCTTGGGGGCTTCTGCACTCTGCTTTTTAGAAGAGGTGCTAGCTGCCTTGACTTGAGTGGAACCTCGGGTGTGCTCGAGTCATTGCCCTTCGGCGTGGAGGGCTGAGCCGGAAGCGAGGGTGCCCAAAGACACCGTTCCCAAGCTCAAGTAGCCGGGAAGGTTGTGCCCATTGCTTCGTTTGCAAATGCCACAGGTGCGCCATTGGGTAGCGGATTGACAATCCGAAGGACTGCAGTGAGATCTCCGCTTGCGGGGCGGTAGCAGCCTGGGCGCCACGTTCTCCAGCGCCACTGCTCAGGTCAAGCGTGGCCTCGACAGTCGTTGACGATCCGGGCTCAACGGAGGGAAGCGGGGATTCAATGGTCTTGAAACGACCTTCTCTCCCTTGCTGTTGACCAGCGCGACCTCGATTGGCCAATTCGCGTAGAAGGGCGAGGCCGGTGTTAGCGATCTCTGCTTCGACGGTGACGGAGGAATCCTTCACGGTCGTCCGAGCCTTCTTAGCGCTCAAGGTGTAACCCATAAGAGCATTTGCTTCCTTTGCTCGCTCCAGGTCTGCGCCCTTGTAACCGACAAGGAAAGCCTTGTGGTTGATGAGCCAAGTCGCGTGGGTGGCCTTGATGGACTCAATCATGTCGAAATTACGACCCTGTGCCTTTTCTGCTTCCGCACCCGGGCAGTTCAAAGGCTGAGAGAAGATGCAGGTCTGCAATGGCGGGTAGACCTCGCCACCGATCGGAACGTTCTGCCATGCCTTATCTTCGCCCTGATTCTTCATGTGTGCCATGAAGTGCCAGTCAACATTGTCAAGGGTTGAGTAGGCGAAAGAGTCATCGTGGTAGCCCATGTGGTGGGCCTTCGTTGCCTCGGTGGGGAGGCGGTACAGAATGTGGGTGTCGTTGAAGGCGTTATCCCATGCGGCAACCAGCTTTGCGCGGAATTCGTCGCTGGGCATCCAGTTTTTCACCCTTTGGGGTTGTCTGTGCTTACTTCACCGTTCATGGGCCAGGTGTGGTCTTCTCCCCAGAAACCGATGAGGCCGGCGGTCAGGTAACCCACGCGCGCATCGCCGTCGTACTTCTCGCCCAGTGCCTTGACGAAGTCAAGCATCATTTCCTGAACGCGGGGGTCGTTGTAGTCGGGCGAAAATGATACGCGATTGTTATCAAAGACCGTGTAGGTGCGGGAAGTGTTGATTCCTTCATCGATGAGATACTGCGGAACTCCGGACTTCCTGGTGGGGTAGTCCAGGTAGAAACGGAACACTGCTTGGTGTCCGCGGGAGGCAATGGCGTCGAGCATCTTGTCGACCTTTGCTCCAGTCGTAGACGCCCTTTGCGGTGACGACGTCACTGACGGGAAGTAGGCCCATTCCATCGTGTAGGGGAGTGAGCCTTCTGCAGCGGGCAACTCACTTCCGTCATCGGGCGCGAAGGGGAAGAAGCCCTTGAGAGGGTTGGAAATGGGGGCTGGAGCGCTCTTGAGTTGCGTCCATTCTCCATTGCCCGCGTCCGAGGCCGTGGCCGGCAGGGCGGCAATCGTTAGTGCCGTTGCGAGTGCGCCTGAGAGAAGAAAAGCTGGTGTTTTTCTCATCGTTGAGAGTCCTTTCGGGCGATTGAGCTCTGACATTGAGCTCGTGACAAGTAGTGAAGCAGAGCAGGATCAGCTTTGTCAATGGTCTTGACAAACTTTGTTCAAGGTGTTTAATTAGTGCCTGTCACAGCAATGGAGGTGTACTCAATGAAGAGCCCCACACTTGCGGAAGACCGGTCAGGGACCGGTTCCGATTCGCAGAAAACCGGTGCGCAACAGGGAGCGCAGCTGGCAGAGAAGAAGCAGGATCTGCACTCGAGTGCAGATGCGGCTGGAACTCGTGCGCTCAAGCGTCGCGATGATCGCCGGGCCGCTGCGATTTTCCTCATCCCGACCTTCATCGGTTTTTTCATCTTCTACGTCTACCCCGCACTTCGGGGCCTGTGGTACTCGTTTACAGACTTCAATCTGATCGGTGAGGCCAACTGGGTCGGCCTGGACAACTACAGCAAGGCAATTGCCGATAAGGAAGTCTGGAACGCCTTCAAAGTCACCATTGCTTACGCGCTGTACAACATCGTGGGACAGACTTTCCTCGGATTGCTTCTTGCAGCACTCATGCAGCGATTTGCTCGCGCAACCTGGGTTCGCTCACTCTTGCTCTTGCCGTGGCTTGTTCCCAATGTCGCCATCGCGCTGATCTGGGGATGGCTCCTCGATTCGAATATCGGTTTTGTTACTCACCTACTTTCAATGGTTGGTGTTGATGGCGTGACTTTCTACAACGCCAACGCAGCAATGCCGATCGTCGCTGGAATTAATATCTGGGCCTACACCGGATACACCGCACTGCTTTTATACGCAGGCATGCTGCAGATCCCCGGTGAACTCTATGAAAGTGCGTCGCTAGATGGTGCTGGCGAGACGCGAATGTTCTTCGGAATTACGCTTCCGCTTCTGCGTCCTGTTTTGGTTCTGGTCCTGGTCATGGGTCTGATTGGATCCTTCCAGATCTTCGATACGGTTCAGATCGGTTACGCCGGACACCCAATTCCCCGCAGTTCGCGTCATTTACTACTACATCTACCAGCAGGGCTTCACCTTCCTGAAGATGGGCTACGCCTCGGCCGTCGCAATGCTCTTGGTTGTCGTCTTGGCAATCTTCACCGCAATCCAATTGCGCCTCATGCGCGCCGGCTCATCGGATCTGGCCTAGGGGATCAATCATGCTCAAGAAATTCCAACCTTCCAAAGTTGTCGCGTGGGCGATCATTGCGATCGCAGTTCTTGTGACGGTTTTCCCTTTCTATTGGATGATCCGCACGGCGATCACACCGCAGGCCGATCTCATTGCCGAATCAACGAGGCTGTGGCCATCGCACCCGACGATGATTAATTTCAAGCGAATTCTTGGATTGGTTTCCGTTGAAGAAGCCATGGCGGCGGGTGGTAGTGGAGCAACGATCAACTTCGCTATTGCAACAACGAACTCGCTGATTTACGCGGGCGGTATTGCCATCATTCAAACCTTCTTCGCTTCATGCGCGGCCTACGCTTTCGCCCGTTTGAAGTTCCCCTTCAAAAATGCGCTCTTTGCGTGCGTCATTGGTGCGCTCATGATCCCGGGATCTTCTCGCTTCTGCCGAACTACGTGTTGATTAAGCAGCTTGGCTGGCTGAACACGATGCAGGGGCATGATGCTTCCCGCACTTTTCATGGCACCCTTCTCAATCTTCTTCCTGCGGCAGTTCTTCCTCTCCCTGCCTCGGGAAGTGGAGGAAGCGGCAATGCTTGACGGATTGGGACCCGTCCGCCGTTTCTTCAAAGTAACCATCCCCATGTCCGCAGGACCAATCATGACGATGACCCTCATTACGATCATCGGCATGTGGAAAGACTTCCTCTGGCCGCTGCTGACCGGGCGCGAAGGCGCTCAGCTCCCTCACCGTTGCTCTGGGAATTTTCCAGCAGCAATCGCCCAATAGGGCACCCGACTGGACCGGACTCATGGCAGGGTCAACGCTCAGCGTCATCCGGTCCTGATCCTCCTGATTCTCATGGGACGCAAGCTGGTTGAGTCCCTGAACTTCTCTGGAATCAAATAGCACGAAAGTGCCTGAAGAGAAAGAACCACACATGAAAACTCGTACCGTAGTCTCAGCGGGGATTGTCGCAGCAATGGCGCTGTCCCTGGGCGCGTGCAACGCCAACTCCTCGAGCACCTCGAGTTCCTCGGCATCGGGCGACGGTGTGACCGTCAGCTACTGGCTGTGGGATGACCGTCAAGCTCCTCTGTACCAGAAGTGCGCTGACGACTTCCATGCAGAAAACCCGAACATCACCGTCAAGATCACCCAGACCGCATGGGGTCAGTACTGGGATACGCTGACCACTCAGCTGGCAGCATCGAACGCGCCCGACACCTTCGTCGATCACTCCACGCGTCTTCTCCAGTTCATTGATTCCAAGCAGATTCTGGATATCACTGACAAGGCAAAGGAAGCTGGAATCGATGATTCCATCTACCAGCCCGGACTTGCTGATCTGTCGAAGTTCGAGGGCAAGCGTTACGGCCTGCCCAAGGACTGGGACACCATGGGTCTGCTCTACGACACCGAGGTCGCAAAGGAAGCTGGCTACACCAAGGAAGATATGGCCAAGCTGACTTGGAACCCCACCGATGGCGGCACCTTCCAGGAATTCGTTGCAAAGACCACCGTTGACGCCAATGGCCACAATGGACTTGACCCGGCCTTCGATAAGAACAACGTCAAGCGCTACGGCTACTACCCCGAGTGGGCAGACGGCGCAATCGGCCCAGAACGGTTGAGGGCGAATTCGCCGCTCCAACGGCTTCACCTACGGTGACAAGACCGTGAACCCCACCAAGTTCAACTCTCGCCGATAAGAGCCTGGTCGACACCCTCGCTTGGGAACGTCAGCTCATCGAGAAGGGCTACGCCCCCAAGTTCGATAAGCAGTCCTCGCTTGGCACCGACGCAACGATGAATGCAGGTATTGCCGCATCGACCATCGCCGGTTCCTTCACCGTCTCCTCCTACTTGGGCGCAGATGCAAAGAAGAAGTTCGCCTACGCACCTCTTCCGATCGGCCTTTGCGTCGGACGTCGTAGCGCCATGAACGGCCTGCACGACGTCGTGTGGAGCGGCTCGAAGCACCCCGATGAGGCATTCAAGTGGATCGCCTACATGGCTTCCGATGAAGTGCCAGATCAAGGTCGGCGAGTCCGGCGTCATCTTCCCCGCCAGCATCAAGGGCACCGAAGCGTCCCTGAAGGCACGCGAGGCAAAGGGCCAGGACAACTCAGCATTCACCACCGTCGTTGAGAACAAGGGAGACCTTCCCGGTTCCCGTCTTCGCACACGGTGACGAGGTCAACGCTCTGATCCAAGACGCAATCCAGGAGATCGCCGGTGGCGCCGATCCCTCAGGCGACCATGACCGCGGCCAACGAGAAGGCAAAACGCCCTGCTCAAGTAAGCCACTGAGCGGGTCCCGCCCCCGTCGATTACCCAATCGCAGGTCAGCGGGACCCGCTTTCACACCCAAACCCATAACTCTCCTTCCTTCTGCGCCGTTTCCACGGCCTCGTTAATGAAAGAACGATCATGCAACGTCTGGTACTTTCCCTTCCCAACGCCACTTTGAGTGCGTCAGCCGGATGCTCAGCCCATCGAGCAGGGTGACAGCTACGCGATCATTGACGCCAGCCGTGTCGCGCTGCTCCACGGAATGGAAAGTGGCCAGTACTACCGCAGTGGGCACAACTCATGGTCGCCCTCGGCTGGAATTCGCTGAGCGATGCGCGCTGCGCGTTCCTCTGATGAACGTCGGACAACCGCCGATGACCCGGGCGCAGATGACATTGTTCGCCACCACGGTTCGTGGATGGGTGCGGTCGTTGAAGAAGAGGGCGGCGCAGGTTTCCTCATCGGTGCGCTCGCGGAGGGCACCCTGAAGGTCCGTGCTGATGAAGATGTTTTTGTTGGCTTCGATGAGGTTCGTCCGGCTCGCTGGGTTTGTGAGCTGGGGCAGTGAAGCGGAGATTTTTCGAGGCCTGTGTGGAGCAGCTGCGTCCTCGGCGTCGTAGCCCCGGTCAGGCTCCCGCGCGTATGGTGTTCTTGGTATTCCTACTACTGAAAAACGTTTCCTGGGACGTCCTTGCCGGACAGCTTCCCGGGCTTGCAAAACTTGGTTTCACCGCTTTGCAGATCGATGATGGTTGGCAGCTAAATGTAGGCGATTGGCGTCCGAATGCGAAGTTTGGACATCGATCTTGCTGCCTGTGCTCGCTACATTTCCGATCTCGGTGTGACTCCCGGTTTGTGGATTGCAATCTTCATTGCCCGAGAAGGACACCTTTCCTTCAGGCGCACCTCCGAAGCTTTCGTCCATGCGGAGGATGGAAAGCTCGCTATCGCCGGATACAACTGGGGTGGTCCCTACTATGCGCTAGATACAACGCAACTCTGGCGCAGGAATATCTACGCGACACCATCGGATACCTGCTTGATGCGGGAATCCGCCATATCAAGACTGACTTTATTAACGCAGCGGCCATTGAAGGCGTGCGTTTTGACCGCGAAGCAAGCCCCGATGACGCATTCATTTTGGGCTCGCAGATTCTGCGTGAGGCGGCAGGGGAGGACACCTACCTTCTGGGCTCAGGTGCACTGATCATCCCCGCGATCGGCCTCTACGACGGAATTCGAGTGGGCTGCGATGTCGCTCCCATTTGGAAGAACTACGCGACTGATGATCGTTCGGACGCAGAAGCGCGCAATGCTTTTATGGGTTCTGTATCGCGTCTGTGGCTGCGTGAGCTCATTGACGTTGATCCTGATGTCATCTTCTTCCGTCACATGAAGAATCTGCTCAATGATCAGCAGATCGCGTGGCTTCAGGACGTTGCCGCGGTCGCCGGTTCAAGTCATCTTCCGATCCCTTGGTATGGCTAACGGAGCAGGAACAGGCGGAGCTGAGCCGGTGGCTTGCTCGCCACGAGGACGTCCAGCAGATTTCGCGAAATGTCTGGTCTTTGGACGGTCGCGAGGTTGACTTCGGTCCCGGTTTGGCGGAGCCGGAGCACTGCTACCCGGTTTCCTGAGGATTTCCGCGCCGATTAACGTAACAAACATGTGTGCAAATTGAATACGGGTGTGTGCTCGCTCACGCCCCTAAAGTGTTGTTCTCACGGACTTTTTGGCGTGCTTTCGCGGCTTCGTATACCGGTGACTATGGTCTGAACTGGACCCGATATAGGTTCGTCGTTGCGAGGAGCGTGAAGGAGGCGTGGTGAGCCAACAGGCCCAAGACATGAACGCTGATGTCGTTATTGTCGGCGCTGGCCCAGGTGGTGCATCTACCGCCTATCATTTGGCGACCCTTGGTATTGACGTCCTTCTTGTCGATAAAGCACGTTTCCCGCGTGACAAGATCTGCGGTGATGGCCTCACTCCCGCCGCCGTTCAAGAGCTCATTCTTATGGGTGTCGACACTTCTGGTTGGGCACGAAACCGCGGTTTGACGGTGATCGGAGGCGGTCACACTATTCACATGGAGTGGCCAGATCAGGCTTCACTTCCGGGATACGGAATGACTCGCGCGCGTATGGACCTTGACCACGCATTGGTTCAGCGTGCACAGAGTGCGGGAGCTCGCCTCGAAGAAGAACTCACCGTAACCGAGGCACTCCAAGACCCACACATCGAGTCTGCGGTGTCTGCGCGCGCCGAGGCCGTGGCAAGAATGCCCAAGACGTGACGATTCACGCCAAGCTGGTTGTGGATGCCGGTGGCGTCTCTGCAAAGGTTTCCACCCGCCTCGGAATTGAAAAGAATCCCAAGCGCCCCATGGGCGTTGCGGCGCGCACCTACTTCCATTCCCCACGTGGCAACGAAGAATGGATGGAATCGCACCTGGAGCTTTGGGCGGGCGAACCCGGGCACTCGGATCTACTTCCCGGATACGGCTGGATTTTCCCTATGGGAGATGGCGTCGTCAATGTCGGACTGGGCTCTGTGGCCTCGACGGCAAGTGCGACGAACCCGCCCTATCGTCAGGTTTTTCGAACAGTGGATGGCCAACCTCCCTGAGGAATGGGGATTTACCCCAGAGAATCAAATCGGTGAGCTTCGCAGCGCAGCTTTGCCGATGAGCTTGAATCGTCAGCCCCACTACACCAATGGATTCGTCATTGTCGGCGATGCCGGCGGAATGGTTTCTCCTTTTAACGGAGAAGGAATCGCACCCGCGATGAAGGCTGGACGCTACGCGGCCGAGGCCATGGCTCAGGCTCTTGCTCGCACACACCGCGCTGGCGTTGACCGAGCGATGAGCGCCTATCCCCAACGGATCCGCGACGAATACGGCGGCTACTACCAGTTGGGACGCATCTTTGTTCGTCTCATTGAAAATCCGCGAATCATGCGCCTGTGCACGACCTACGGTCTGCCCATCCCGCGCCTGATGACCCTGGTTCACAAACTTCTGTCGGATGGCTTCGAACGCCAAGGCGGCGACTTCGACGACCGACTGATTACGACCCTATCCAAGCTGGTGCCATCAGCATGATGGCCACGAAGGTACACCCGATGTGGGAGGAACGATGACAAATCCCTATGTTCCGCTGCTGATCATGGCTGCAGCCGCCATGGTCTTGGCGCTGGGCGGGCTGGGCGCATCCGCAATTCTGGGGCCAACGCGCAAGAACCGCACGAAGGCCGATAACTACGAATGCGGAATCGACCCCACGGAGCAGCACCTGAGCGCGGGCGCTCCCTGTGCGCTACTACCTGGTAGCCATGACCTTCATTGTCTTCGACATTGAAGTCGTGTCTCATGTACCCGTGGAGCCGTGAGCTTCAACCAGCTGGGACTTTTCGGATTGATTGCCATGCTGACCTTCATCGCGGTGATCACCGTCCCCTATATCTACGAATGAGCGCCGCGGCGGACTGGACCACTGAGGTAAGAGGAAAAACAATGGAATTGAAGAAAGCCTGCCTGCAGGCATTGCCCTGGCAAGCATGGAGAAGATCCTCGGTCTTGCTCGAAAGCACAGTCAGTGGCCAGTCACCATGGGCTTGGCGTGCTGCGCAATTGAAATGATGGCAGCCGGAACGCCCCTGTTTCGACATGTCGCGTTTCGGTTTTGGAAGTCTTCCGCGCATCGCCGCGTCACTCTGACCTCATGATTGTCTCCGGACGTGTTTCCACAAGATGGCTCCCATCGTGCGCCGCGTCTATGACTCAATGGCCGACCCCAAGTGGGTGATCTCCATGGGGGCATGCGCATCTTCGGGCGGTATGTTCAACAACTACGCCGTCGTCCAGGGATGCGACCACATTGTTCCTGCTCGATGTGTACCTTCCCGGCTGCCCGCCTCGTCCCTGAGGAACTGATTCACGCAATCCTTACACTGCGTGAGCAGATCGGAAGTGAACCGCTGGGCGCACACCGTCGCGAAATTGCTCGCAAGGTTGAAGCAGCAGCACTTGCTGCGACCCCTGACTCACGATTTGAAGGGATTGCTGGCATGAGCGAAGAAATTAATCGTTCTCGGTGCCGAGCAGCCCGAGGTTATCAAAACCCGTCAGGGTCTGTTCGGAGCTCCGGATCAGGGCGATACCACGGGCTTCTCACAGCAAGTTACTGTTGCGCGTACTGCGCCCGCAGCGCCGCGCCCCTATGGTTCCTACTTCGATCAGATCGTTGACATCCTCGAGGAATTGATTGCCGCCGATGGACTGGTAGTCGCGGATGTTATTGAGAAGGTTGTCGTTGAACACGGCGAACTCAGCATCTTTATCTCGCGTGAGCACATCCGCCGCGTCGCGCGTTACCTGCGTGATGATCAGGATCTGCGTTTTTGAGATGTGCCTGGGAACTAACGGCGGAACTACCCCGAAGATCAAGGCCGTGAGCTCCACGCGATCTACCCCTTCTGTCGATCACGCACAATCGCATGATCCGCCTGGAAGTGACCTGCCCGGATTCGGATCCGCACATTCCTTCGATCGTCGATATTTACCCGGCGAACGACTGGCAGGAACGCGAAAACATGGGACCTCATGGGAATTGTTTTTGATGGGCATCACTCGCTGACACGAACCGCTATGCCTGATGACTGCAGGTCACCCGCAGCGTAAGGACTACCCCTGGGTGGTATTCCCGTGGAATTCAAGGGTGCAGTCAACGCCCCCTGCCGACACTCGGAGGTCGTACAACCAATGACTACCCTTCACTTCACGCTGCAGCCTCCGCGCAGGCCTGGACATCTGACGAAGTTCCCGAGGTTCTGCCCAGGGCGGAGACTGGAACGACGTCATCGCTGAGATCGAGCGGATTAACCATGAGCGCGTCGTGCTCAACATGGGTCCTGTCCACCCTCAACCCACGGCGTTCTTCGCCTGATCCCTTGAGCTGGATGGCGAAACCGTTCGCGAAACTCGCGCTGACACGGCCACCTTCACACCGGTATCGAAAAGACCATCGAATACCGCACGTGGACCCAGGCGTCACGCTGTGCACTCGTATGGACTACGTGGCTCCCTTCTTCCAAGAAGTCGGTTACCGCCTGGCTGTTGAGAAGCTTCTGGGGATCACGAATGACGTGCCGGAACGCGCAAACCTCATTCGCATCCTGATGATGGAACTCAACCGTATCGCCTCTCACATCGTTGCCATTGGTACCGGCGGTAACGAGCTTGGCGCGACGACCATGATGACCATTGCCTTCAGGGGACGCGAAGAGATTCTGCGAATCTTCGAGCGCATTACCGGTCTGCGTGATGAACCACGCATACATCCGCCCCGGCGGTGTGGTTCAGGACCCGCCCAGCGGCATGGTCCCTTACATCCGCGAAAAGCTCCCCTGAAGGTGCGAAACGATATCGGCGAGCTCCAGGACCTGGTTCTGGCAAACCCAATCTTTAAGCAGCGCTTCATCGGCGTTGGCTACATGCCTCTGTCAGCAATGATGGCCCTGGGCTTGACCGGTCCGTCCCTGCGAGCCGCGGGCTTGCCCCAAGACCTTCGTAAGGATCAGCCTTACTGCGGTTACGAGAATTTCGAATTCGATGTTCCCACCTATGACTCGAATGACGCGTACAACCGTGTTCGCGTGCGTTTCGATGAGTGCTACCAGTCGCTGCGTATCCTCGAGCAGGTCCTTCGCCGCTTGGAGGCAACTGAAGGCCAGCCTGTCATGGTTGCCGACCCGCATATCAAGTGGCCAGCACAGCTTTCAGTTGCAACGGACGGCCAGGGTAATTCCGCCGAACACATTGCGAAGGTCATGGGAACTTCAATGGAATCCCTGATCCACCACTTCAAGCTGGTCACCGAAGGATTCAGGGTCCCCGCAGGTCAGGTCTACCAGACCGTTGAGCACGCGAAGGGCATCTTGGGTGTCCACCTCGTTTCAGACGGTGGAACTCGCCCCTTCCGCGCGCACTTCCGTGACCCTTCATTCGCAAATTTGCAGTCTCTGGCCATGATGACGGAAGGCGGCCAGTTGGCCGATGTCGTCGTCTCACTGGCCACCTCGACCCCGTTCTGGGAGGCGTTGATCGATGAGCTATCCCGTGGAAACCTATGAGCGCCTTGCAGGTGAGGCACGCGAAATTATCGCGCGCTACCCCCAGGGCCACGCTCGTTCCGCACTGCTTCCCATGCTTCACCTAGTCCAGTCTGAAGACGGCTACGTGAGCGCAAACGGAATTGCACTGTGCGCTGAACTTCTAGGCATCACCCGTGCAGAAGTTTCGGCAGTTGCGACCTTCTACACCCAGTACAAGCGTCACCCCACGGGTGAATACCTCGTGGTGTGTGCACCATCGCTCTGTGCGCCGTTATGGGCGGCGATGAAATCTGGGAGGCCGTCAGCGAAAGGTTGGTGTCGGAACCGACGAAACCAACGAGCCGGGAACCATCACCCTTGAGCGCCTCGAATGTAACGCGGCCTGCGATTACGCTCCCGTTGTCATGGTGAACTGGGAGTTCTTCGACAACCAGACCCCTGAGTCCGCATGCGCTCTCATTGACGACATTGAGGCCGGTAAACCCTTGCACCCCACCCGCGGAAGTGCAGTGCTGCCGACCTTCAAGGAAACCGAGCACGTCCTTGCCGGCTTCCCTTGACGGGCGCGAGCACGACAAGGGCCCAGGCGCTGGCGAGGCCTCGACGCTGACTGAGGATCGCCGAAGAACGCGGCTGGAGCGCCCGGCTGACGTTCCGCGGAAGAAGGAAAGGAGAAGGACGGTGGAGTGAAACAACCGTGGCCCCTGACCCCCGATTCTAACCCGCGGATGGGGGAGCGATCGCTCGTGGACTTTGGAGTCCTACCTGAGCCGTGGCGGCCATGAGGGACTCAAGAAGGCCAACACCATGGAGCCCGCTGAGATCGTTGAGACCGTCAAGGCCTCTGGCTTGCGAGGCCGTGGTGGTGCTGGATTCCCCACGGGCCTCAAGTGGTCCTTCCTTCCGCCCGATGACGGTTTACCCCGTTATCTCGTGGTTAATGCCGATGAATCGGAACCGGGAACCTGTAAGGATATCCCGACGATTATGGCAAATCCCCATGTGCTGATTGAAGGTATTGCGATCACCTCGCGCGCCATCAATTGCCACCACGCATTTGTCTACCTTCGCGGCGAAGTTGTTCACGTCTACCGCCGCCTGATGGCTGCAATTAAGGAAGCAACTCGAGGCTGGCCTGTTGGGTGATCTTCGCATCACCGCTGCGTGCAGTGCGGGTGCGTACATCTGTGGTGAAGAAACTGCTCTTCTGGATTCTCTGAAGGCTACCGAGGCCACCCGCGTCTGAAGCCTCCATTCCCCGCTGTCGCAGGTTTGTATGCGCGTCCGACTGTTATTAATAACGTCGAGTCGATCAGCCAGGTGACCGGAATTTTCCAGCACTCCGCACAGTGGTATTCCTCGATGGGAACGGAGAGTCCAAGGGACACGCCTGTTCTCAATCTCAGGTCACGTGAAGAATCCGGGGCCGATTCGAGGCTCCCTTCGGAATCACCATGCGTGAGCTCATTGAGCTTGCTGGAGGTATTCGCGAAGGACACCAGCTGAAGTTCTGGACTCCCGGTGGCTCTTCGACCCTCGATCTTCACCGAAGCCGAACTGACACGCCTCTGGATTACGAACTGTTGGCGCTGCCGGTTCGATGCTGGGCACCCGTGCATTGCAGGTCTTCGATGAGACGACCCCTGTGGTTCGCGTCATTACCCGTTGGATTGAGTTCTACCAGCACGAATCCTGCGGTAAGTGCACACCCTGTCGTGAAGGAACCTACTGGCTCAAGCAGATCATGCTCCGCCTGGAAGCAGGTAAGGGCCAGGAAGGCGATATCGATCTTCTGGACGAGATCGCACACAACATTTTTGGCCGAAGCTTCTGTGCTCATGATGCGGCAGCAACCCCGATCATGTCGGGAATTAAGAAGTTCCGCGAAGAATTCGAGGCCGGGCTGACCACGCCCGCGCGCGAATTGTTCCCCTACGAGGCCTCGAGCAACTTTGCCAAGGGAGGAGTTCGATGAGCGAGAACCTAGTGAAGGTCACAATCGACGACGTCGAATTGGATGTTCGCAGGCACCCTGGTGATCCGTGCGGCCGAGCAGGCCGGAATTCGTATCCCACGTTTCTGTGATCACCCGCTGCTTGAGCCCGTCGCCGCATGTCGCCAGTGTCTTGTTGAGGTCGGAATGCCCGATCGCAACACCGGCGAGCTGCGATTCATGCCCAAGCCCCAGCCTTCATGTGCTCAGACTGTCACCCCAGGCAGTGGTGGTCAAGACTCAGCACACCTCCGAGGTTGCCCGTCCCGCCCAGGAAGGCGTGATGGAATTCCTGCTGATCAACCACCCTCTGATTGCCCAATCTGCGACAAGGGCGGCGAATGCCCCTGCAGAACCAAGCAATGAGCGAAGGCCATGAGAGCTCGCGCTTTATTGATGCGAAGCGCACGTGTCGCAAGCCATTGAAGCTCACCTCGCAGATTCTGCTGGACCGCGAGCGTTGCATCCTGTGCCAGCGTTGCGTGCGCTTCGGTAAGGAAGTGCGGGCGACGCCTTCGCTCTGATCTTCAGGGACGAGGCGGTGGCACTGCGCCGACCGAGCACCATCACTTCATGGGTGAGCAGGTTGGCTCCTTTGATACCGCGGTCTTGGATTACTTCAACCCGCAGGAAAAGGACAATGTCAAGGCGGGTATTTCGGGACCCTATGGTCGAGAGGGCATTATTGGTTCCTTCAATGAAGGCGATCTTGCCCCCAATGATCGTGATGTTTCGGGTCGCGCATTCGCCTCGTACTTCTCGGGCAACATCATTCAGATCTGCCCGGTTGGCGCTCTGACCTCGAATGATTACCGCTTCCGCGCACGCCCCTTCGACTTGGTATCTACCGCTTCGGTAACCGAGCACGATGCTTCCGGTAGTGCGATCCGCGTGGATATTCGCCGCGGCGAAGTTCTGCGCCGTCTGGCTGGAAATGATCCCGAGGTCAACGAAGAGTGGATCACTGACGAGGATCGCTTCGCATTTAAGTGGTCTGGTGTTCAGCGCCTCAATACTCCTTTCGTTCGCGAAAACGGCCAGCTTGTTCCGACCTCGTGGTCGGATGCCTTAGACCGTGTCCACCGCGCGCTTGCCGGCCTTTCCGGTGACCAGGTTGGTTTCCTTTCCCGGTGGCCGCCTGAGCTTCGAAGATGCTTGGGCATGGTCGAAGTTCGCGCGTTCCGTTGTTGGATCCGGATTCCATCGATATGCGTTCTCGCAGCCATGGCGAGAGAGCGCTCATTCCTTGCTGCCCACGTCGCAGGGTAGCGGATTGGGCGTCACCTACTCGCAGCTTGAGAACGCCGGCCAGGTCCTCCTGGTTGGACTCGAGCCCGAGGATGAGTGTGGTTCGATCTTCCTGCGGATGCGCAAGGCCACCTCGCAAGGGCAAGCTCCGCGTTGCTTCTTTGGCTCCGATGACTCCCGAGGCCTCGCCAAGTCTTTCTGGAGACTGCTCATGCGCTCCCGGAACCGAGGTCGAGGTTGCCGCTGAGATCCGTGAGGTGGTGAGTTCTGATCTCGCCTCGCGTCTTGACGGGGAGTAATCCTGGTTGGCGAGCGCGTCACCGCACGCCGGGTCTGCTCAGTGAACTTGTTCGACTGGCAGAACGCACTCACTGCCGTATTCAGTGGGTCCTCGCCGCGCCGGTGAGCGCCGGTGGAGTGGAAGCCGGTCTTCTTCCGGTCTTCTGCCTTTCGGCCGTCCGCTTGCCTCTCAAGAGGCTCGCGAGTCGCTGGCATGGGAGAGATTCCCGCTCAGCGCGGTCTTGATGCCACGCAGATGCTGGAAGCTGCAGCGTGATGGTCGCCTAGGCGCTTTGTCGTCGGTGGCGTTGACCTTCGTGACTTCGATGATCCGGCTGCCGCGCGAAAGGCGCTTGCATCAGGTTGATTTCTTGGTGAGCCTTGAGGTTCGTCGCAGTGAGGTGACCGATCGTGCAGATGTGATCTTGCCGGTCGCACCTCCGCTGGAAAAGAACGGAACCTTCATCAACTGGGAAGGCCGCCTGCGTCCCTTCGGCCAGGCCATCGCCTCGCGTTCACAGACCGATCGACTGGTCTTCGATGCGCTCGCCAGTGAGTTTGGCGTGGATCTTGGTCTGCACGACCTCGTGGGTCTGTACGACCAAGTGAATCCGCTCATGCAGTGGAACGGGCAGCGTGAAGAATTCGTTCAGCGAAGGCCTCGGAATTGGTTGAGGTCGGCCCGGTGAGGGCACTTCTGCCACCCACAAGCCGATGCTTGACGCAGGTCGTCTGCAAGACGGTGCAACCATGCTGGCGGGAAGCGCACGCCGTCCAGTCGTCTTCGCCTCGCGCGCAACTGTTGCGGGCCTCGGCATTGACGAGGGCGAAGAACTCACGCTCAGTACTCCAGCGCGGAAGCATCACGCTTCCCCTGCAATTTGCTGATCTTCCTGACGAGGTTGTCTGGGTGCCCGAGTGCTCCCAGGGATCTATCGTCCACGAATCATTGGGAACTTCGGTTCTTCTGTCACCTTGAGCGCAAAAGGGGAGGTGGCCCGATGAACCTGAGTCCCTGGATGTTCCACGTACACCGCTGCGGACTTTACGCAGGAAACCTGGTGGTTGACAGTCCTCAAGGCCGTTTTTCATCATCGTTTTCCTGATTCTCAACGTTCTGCTTGCCCTGTAGGTTGAACGTCGAACGATCGGACGCATGCAGACCAGGCCCGGCCTGAATGTTGCCGGTCCCTTCCGGCTTGTTCCAAGCAATCGCCGACGCCGTGAAGCTGCTCTTCAAGGAAGACATGTGGACGCGTAAGGCCGATAAGTTCATTTTATCTGCTTGCGCCCTCGATCTCGGCATTTGCAGCGTTCTCGATCTTCGCTGTAATCCCGATGGGACTGAATGTTTCGATCTTCGGGCACTCCACACCGTTGCAGCTGGCGGATATGCCGGTCGCGGCCCTGTATGTTCTGGCAATTTCTTCGCTGGGACTGTGCGGCATTGTGCTGGGTGGTTGGTCCGCGTCCTCGACGCTTCCGCTCTACGGCGCGTTCGTTCCTCGGCACAGGTGATCTCCTGCACGAGCTTTCCATGGGAATGTCCTGCGTTGCGGTCCTCTTGATGGCGCTCGATGTCGACCTCGCAGATCGTGGCCTCGCAGGCGCAGAGACCTGGTGGTTCCTGCCCCTGGCACCCGCCTTCGTGATCTACCTGATCTCCATGGTCGGTGAAGTCAACCGTCTTCCTTCGACCTCCCCTGAGGCCGAAGGGTGAGTTGATCGCCGGTCACATGACCGAGTACTCCTCGATGAAATTTGGTTGGTTCTACCTTTCTGAATACGTCAACATGTTCAACGTTTCAGCTGTGGCAACGACCATGTTCTTCGGCGGCTGGCACGCCCCTGGCCCTCTCGCACATCGAGTTCCTCAATCGGCGGCTGGTTCGGAATCCTGTGGTTCTTCCTCAAGATGTGGTTCTTCATGCTTCTCATGATCTGGACACGAAGCACCCTGCTGCGTTTCCGTTACGACCAGTTCATGCAGCTGGGCTGGAAGCGACTGATCCCCGATCTCGCTGGCCTGGCTGGTCATGGTTGCCATTATTCGGGCAATCACCCAGTGGGTGTCTTTGACCCTGCCGCAGCTGATCGGTGGCGTTGCTGGAATCTTCGTTATTGCATTGATCGTCATGTGGTTCGCCGATTCGCGCGATGCGCGAAAGGAAGCCCTTGCGCAAGCTGAGAAGCAAGAACGCTTGGCGAACTTTGATCCCATGGCGGATGGCTTCCCGGTACCTCCGCTTCCGGGACAACAGCTACCGCCCTCGCCGCGCGCAAACCGCGTGGTCACTGCTGCCGCATTGGAGGAGACGAATGACTGATCAGAACGACAGCCAGAATCTGCGTTACGAGCAGGATCCGAAGGGGCCGATCGGTCAGTTCTTCGCTCCTTTCGCGGGCTATGGAGTGACCCTGTCCTCCTTCTTCCGCCCGACCGTGACCGAGCAGTACCCCTTCGAGGGACCCTTCGTCGAGCCTCGTTTCCATGGACGTCACCAGCTCACCGCTACGCGGATGGCTTGGAAAAGTGCGTGGGTTGTGAACTTTGTGCGTGGGCGTGCCCCTGCGGACGCCATCTACGTCGAGGCCGCATCGAACACTCCCGAGGAACAGTACAGCCTCGGTGAGCGCTACGGTCGCGTCTACCAGATCAACTACCCACGCTGCATTTTCTGCGGATTCTGCATCGAGGCCTGCCCGACTCGCGCCCTGACCATGGGCCACGATTTCGAGCTTGCCGAGTACCGCCGCGCTGATGACATCTATGAGAAGGACCAGCTTCTGGTTCCGCTCTCAGAGGAATGCTTCAGCCTCCGCACCCGCAGGTGGAAGGCTTTTAGCGATGGTGACTACTACCGCGGCGCGGTACAGGGCCCCACACAAACTCAGATTGATTGGGTACGCGAGCATCGTCCAGATGATCCCTCCCTTGCAACTGCCCGTCCCGTCAATGAGGAGGCGCGTCAGGCATGACCTTAATGAATTGGCCTGAAATGGCATCGACGGGGAGGCGATCCTCTTGGCTGCGTGGCGGTCTTCGCGATTGCCTGTGCCCTGGGCGTTCTCTTCTTTAAGAAGGCCGTTTACTGTGCGATCTGCATGGTCGGAGTCATGCTCGGCCTTGCAATCTTGTACCTCATGCACGGGGCAGCATTCTTGGGCACGGTCCAAGTTGTCGTCTACACCGGCGCAATCATGGTCCTCTTCCTCTTCGTCATCATGATGATCGGCTTGAGTGCCTCTGATAACTACGCGCGTCAATCGCGTGGACGCATCGTCACCTCGGTGCTGATGGCCCTTGGTTTGGGTGTGATCCTCATCGGCGCAATTGCTCGCTCGCGTACCGCGGGAAGCTCGGCCTCGCTCAGTGACGATCCCTACTCGAACGCGCCGATCACCGATTTGGCGGCAACGCTGTTCTCGCGCTACTGGTTCTCAATGGAACTCGCGGGAATCTCTGCTCGATTACCGCAGCAATCGGCGCGATGCTTCTCACTCACTCCGATCAGCTTGGTCCGGTACTCACGCAGCGCACGACAGCAGAAGCGAAGATGCGCGCCTTCAAGGCCTCGGGACGTCGAATTGGACAGCTCCCGGCCCCCGGTGTGTACGCCCACTCCAACGCGGTCGACGTTCCCGCACTTTCGGGTGAAACCCACGAACCTGTCGAAGACTCGGTTCCCAGGGTTCTGCGTGTGCGTGGCTTGGATCGCGTTGTTGGTCAGGTTGAGCCTGAGGTTGCACAGTCGCTGGCATTGGCCAGGGCGGCTCCTCGACCACACGATCTTCGATCCGGCTCACCCCAGCACTCACGAGCGTTCTCAGGCATGGGGTATGCCGGGTGCCGCAGCTCCCACTGGTCTGAAGCAGCCGCAGGCTCCCCAGACCGCTGATGAAGGGAAGGAAGAAGAATGAGCCTTGCAGCCTACTTGGTGCTATCAGGGGATCCTCTTCGCGATCGGAGCAGCCATCGTTCTGGTCCGTCGCAGTGCGGTGATCTCCCTCATGGGAGTCGAGCTGATGCTCAACTCCGCCAACCTTGCCTTCGTGACCTTCGCACGAATCCACGGAAATGTTAGTGGCGAAATCATGGCCTTCTTCGTCATGGTCGTTGCTGCCGCGGAAGTTGTTGTCGGCCTGGCAATCGTCGTGTCCATCTTTAGGTCACGCGTCACTCACAAACGTTGACGACCTCGATCTGCTGAAGAACTGAGGAGTAAGCCGGAATGACGTGACACTTTTTCGCCACCGCGGCACAGGTCGCAGCTCCCGGCCAGCCCACGGGAATCATTTCCTTGGCATGGCTCGCGATTGCGATCCCCGCCGTTTCCAGTGCGCTTCTCCTTGTATGCGGACGCCGCTGCGATCCTGGGGCCATCTCTTGGCCACTCTGGCATCGTGGGCATCCTTCGCCGTTGGACCTCGGCGTCATTATCGCTATGCTTTCCGCAGCCCCCGACACGCGCCGCTTTGAACTCCCACTTTTCTCGTGGATTCCTGCGGGCGAGTTCTCGGTGAACTTCGGCTTGATGATCGATCCTCTGTCGATGACCTTCGTCATGCTGGTCACCTTCGTCGGTTCGCTTATCCACGTCTACGCCATCGCCCTACATGGCTCATGACGAAGCGCGTCGCCGTTTCTTCGCCTACCTCAACCTCTTCATTGCTGCCATGCTCATCTTGGTGCTTGCAGACTCCTACGCGGGTCTCTTCGTCGGATGGGAAGGCGGGCCTGGCCTCGTACCTGCTCATCGGTTTCTGGAACTACGTTCCCGCCAATGCGGTTGCCGCGAGAAGCGCATTCGTGATGAACCGCGTCGGTGACATGGGCCTGCTCATTGCGATGATGGCGATGGTCGCTAACTTCTCGACCGTCAACATCGAGGAAGTGAACGCAGCGGCCGCAATGGTTTCTCCCGTTCAGCAACCATCATTGGTTTCTTCCTTCTGGGGGCGCGTGCGGTAAGTCCGCGCAATTCCCCCTGCAGGCGTGGCTCGGCGACGCAATGGCCGGCCCGACCCCGGTGTCCGCGCTTATCCACGCGGCAACGATGGTTACCGCCGGTGTCTACCTGATTGTTCGTTCGCGATCTTCCAGCGTCACTGATCGCCGCTACCGCGGTTGTCATCGTCGGTGCGATCACGCTGCTCTTCGGTGCGATTGTTGGTTGCGCCAAGGATGATATGAAGAAGGTTCTTGCGGCCTCGACCATGAGCCAGATCGGTTATATGATGCTGGGCGCAGGTCTTGGGTCCCATCGGTTGGGTCTTCGCGATTTTCCACCTCTTCACTCACGGTTTCTTCAAGGCGCTCATGTTCCTTGGTGCGGGTTCCGTCATGCACGGAATGAATGACCAGGTCAATATGCGTCGCTTTGGTGCCCTGCGCACCGCCATGAAGGTCACTTGGCTGACCTTCGCCTGCGGCTGGTTGGCAATCCTTGGTATTCCTCCCTTCTCGGGATTCTTCTCCAAGGACAAGATCATCGAAGCAGCATTCGGTGCGACCTCCTTCGCCGGTCACGAGGCCGTTTGGGCAGGTTGGGTTTTCGGTATCGTCACCATGGTTGGCGCTGGCATTACCGCCTTCTACATGTCGCGACTGTTCTTCATGACCTTCCACGGCACTGCTCGTTGGACCACCGAGGCCGAAGGCAATGGTGTCCACCCACATGAGTCGGGTCCGCTGATGACTATCCCGATGGTGGTCTTGGCGATCTGCGCCGCTGTGGTCGGTGGCGTCCTATCAATTGGTGATGTCTTCACGACGTGGCTTGAGCCTTCGCTTGGCGTTGCTGAGCACGCTCACCCGGTTGCTCCTGAGATTGCCATCCAGATTGTTACTTTGCTTCTGGTGCTCGCCGGCGCGGGAATTGCCTGGAGCATGTACGGTCGCCGTGAGGTTCCCACCGCCATCCCGGCAGGCAATGCGCTCACGCGTGCTGCTCGCGTTGACCTTTACCAAGACACCGTTAATGAAGCTCTCTTCATGACTCCGGGTATCGCCCTGGTAAAGACCGCAACCCTTGGTGATAACAAGGCGATCGACGGCGTTGTCCACTTGGTTGAATCGGCATCCACCGGTACTGGCCGAGCGGTTGGTTTCACTCAGTCCGGTCGCGTGCGTACCTACGCCTCTTACATTCTTGGCGGGGTCGTGTGTGCCCTCGCCGCTGTCCTGGCATTTTCGCTGTGAGGAAGTAAGGATCTGGCAGATGTCTCAAATGCTCAGCGCGCCACTACCGTGGCTGTCGATTCTGTTGCACTTCCCGCACTGGGTGCCGTGCTTCTTCTGGCGATTCCATCCCTGCGCCGAGCCGGGCGTGCCTTCGCACTTATTCTTTCGCTGTGTGAGCTGGTCGTAGCCATCGTTGCTGCGGTTGCATTCGACTGGTCGCATTCCTCCACCTACCAGCTTTCCGAGGCCTATTCCTGGATTCCTCAGATTGGCCTGAGCTGGGCGTTGGCCGTGAATGCTCTTGGCTTGGTGATGATTCTTCTGGCCGTCGCCTTGGTTCCCCTGGTCGTCGTGGCCGGATGGAATGAGGACGAGGATCCGGCTCGTACCGGTGCTTACCTCGGTTGGGTTCTGTTCTTGGAATCCTTCATGGTGCTGATCTTCGCCGCTTCGGATGTCCTGCTCTTCTACCTGGCATTCGAAGGAATGCTGGTTCCGCTCTTCGTGATGATTGGTCGTTACGGAGTTGGTGAAAAGAAGGCGCGTCAGCGTGCAGCAATGAAGTTCTTGCTCTTCTCGTTGGCTGGCGGTCTGGTCATGCTCGGCGGCTTGGTCGCTATTTGGGCCCTGGCTGCTCGCCGTGGAGTACGCTCTTCATGATCGATACTCTGTCGTCCGGAACCGTTGGTCTTCCCGTGGGAATCCAGTCGGTCTTTTTCGTGACCTTCTTCATTGCCTTTGCAATTAAGGCTCCAATGGTTCCCCTTCACACCTGGCTGCCTGACACCGCTGAAAATGCCCGTCCGGGCACTTCGGTTCTGCTTGTCGGCATCCTGGATAAAGGTCGGTACATTCGGCATGATCACCCTGTGTCTGCGTCTGTTCCCGCTGGGAGCCGCAAGCCTGCAGTGGTGGATCTGCGGATTTGCTGTCCTGTCAATTCTCTGGGGCGGTTTGGCTGCTATCGGCCAAAACGACATCATGCGCCTGGTTTCCTACACCTCGGTTTCGCACTTTGGCTTCATGGTTCTGGGTATTTTCATTGGCTCGCAGATCGCACTGACCGGTGCGCATGGTCTACTATGGTTGCCCACGGTGTCTCAATTGCCGCGATGTTCCTGCTGTCCGGCTGGCTGTCGAGGCGAGGCGGAACCCAAGACATGCGCCAATACGGCGGTATGCAGCGCGTGAGTCCTGTCTTGGCTGGCCTGTAGCGCCTCTCTGGCTTGGCCTCGGCTGCGCTTTCCTGGCCTCTCGGGCTTCGTCCCCGAGTACTTGGTTCTCATGGGCACGTGGAAGGTCTCGACTCTTCTCGCACTCTTTGCAGTGCTGGGAGTGGTCCTGGCTGCGCTGTACATGCTCATGCCCCTACCAGCGAGTCTTCACCGGCCCTCCGCGAGAGGATAAGAAGCACATTGCCGATCTGAACGGACGTGAAAAGACCGTTATGACCCCGCTGGTCATTGCAATGCTTGTTCTGGGTATTTGGCGGCCTCTGGTTTCTGCTCTGGCACCACATCGCCGATGAGGGTTCACATCTCCTCACCGCAGCGACCGCAACTCTGAGTGAAGGGAGCGCACAGTGAATTCTGTTGCAACGGCCGTTAACTTTACGGTCCCCGAGATTTCGTGGGGCCGCGCTCGCGCCGGTTCTGTGCGTTCTTTGCGGAGGTATCCTTGCGGTACTGGCCGAGTCCTTCGTGCCGGTACGTGCACGCCGTGCCTCGGTCTTCGGAATTGCTGTCGTCGGCTGATTGCTTCGCAGTTGCTCTGGTTATGCGTTGGGCCGCCGTTCTTGGATCTCCCTCAGTCCCTGGGAGTACATTGAAGATCCTTTGACGGTTGCAGCTCAAGGAATCTTGGTCCTGATCGCTTTCTTCGCCGTCCTGGTAATTGCCGATCGTTCCGAGGCCGGAGACGGTGCCTTGCATGGCCAGCCTTCGGATCGTCCCGGTTCCTCCGATGAAGAGCGTCTCGATTCAAAGGGCTATCAGCGTTCGGAAATGTTTGCTCTGGTGCTCTTCTCCACTGCGCATGATGATCTTCCCGCGGCGAACTCCTACATCGCGCTCTTCGTGGCGCTGGAAGTCAGTGTCTTTGCCGCTGCACATCCTGGCCGCAACGGCACGCCGTCGCCGTCAGCTCTCGCAGGAAGCTGCCTGAAGTACTTCATCTTGGGTGCCTTCTCCTCTGGCTTTATGCTCGTGGGTTCGGCCTTCCTTTACGGCTACTCAGGCTCGCTGCCGATCTCCAATGCGGCGACTCCACGGCTCAGACCGCCGGAATGCAGATTCTTCTGCTCATGGGCACGGTCATGGTCATGGTCGGCCTGCTTTTTCAAGGTCGGTGCCGCTCCTTCCACGCGTGGACCCTGATGTCACACAGGCGCGCCGACTCCGGTCACCGGTTTCATGGCTGCCGCCGTGAAAGCTTGCAGCCTTGCCGCGTATGCTTCGTTTCTTCCAGGTCGTGGCAGCACCCCCGCAGTGGAGCCTCATCCCGATCTGGTTGTTGTCATCATCTTGACCATGCTGGTGGGTACTTTCGCCGGTGTCGTCCAGATGGACGTCCAAGCGCATGCTGGCCTACTCCTCGATCGCGCACGCGGGCTTCATCCCCATGGGTGTGATCTCGCTGTCGCTACTCCGCAGGACACGTTCTCTTCTACGTTCTGGCTCTGTGCGGTTGCAACCATCGGTGCTTTCGGTTTATTACCTGGTGCGTTCGCGACGATCAGGACACCATCGGTGGGAAGTAACGGACCTGCGTCGCTGGGCGGGACTTGAAAGACCAACCCGGCCCTGGCCTCGGCAATGCTGATCTCCTGCTGTCTTTCGCGGGCATCCCCTTCACCGGCGGTTTTCATTGCGAAGTTCGTCGTGTTCTCGGATGCTTTCGCGGCTGGAAATGCCTGGCTTGTTACGCTCGCTGGCATGCTCGGCGGTCACCGCCTTCTACTACTCCGTCTGGTTGCGTGATGTTCTTCTCGGAACCGCGTCAGAAGACGTTGCGATTGTTCGCTCGAGAGGCTTCACAGGTGTTGCCATTACCGTGTGTGCTGTGGGTACGATTGCACTGGGACTCTTCCCGAGTCCGGTTCTGTCTCTACTCAATCAGGTGGTTGTGCTTCTCCCGTGAGCGCCGTAATCGACTTACACGTTCCTGATCTCGAGGCCCGAATTTTTCCGGGCCTCGAGGCCGATGAGACCGTTTGCACCAGGCCGTGTCCCTCTCGGGACCTGGTTACAGAATTGACGTCTCACTTGGCCCAGGCCGGTGGCAAGCGTATGCGTCCCCCTGCTGACCTTGGTTGCCGCGCAGTTTGGTGATCCCGAGCGCGCGCTGAGCAACGAAGTCCTCACGGCAGCAACGGGTATCGAATTGACGCACTTGGCCTCGCTCTACCACGACGATGTCATGGATTCTGCGCCCACCCGCAGGGGGGTTCCATCAGCTCAACATCTGTGGGGCAATAACCGCGCGATTCTTGCAGGGAGATATCCTCTTTGCACGCGCATCGGCCATGATTGCCACTTTGGGTGATGAAACGGTTCGCCAGCACGCCGTTACCTTCGAGCGCCTGTGCATGGGGCAGCTGAATGAAACTTTCGGCCCCCAGGATGGGGATGACCCGCTGAAGTTCTACATCCGAGTGCTGGCTGATAAGACCGGTTCTTTGGTGGCATCTGCCGCGGCATTCGGCGCGATGCATGCGGGTGCGGATCAGGCGACAATTGATGCCCTCACTCAGTTTGGTGAGCGTTTGGGAGTTGCCTTCCAGATCGCCGACGATGTCATTGATTTGGGGCCCGGGGCCGGTGCGTCGGGGAAGACCCCGGGAACTGATCTTCGCGAAGGCGTGGATACTCTTCCGGTGCTTCTTCTTCGCCGCGCGCAGTCGAATGGCAATCTGGACCCCGAGGGGCAGAAGATTTTTGTCCATGCTGGGTGGGGATCTTTTCACTCCGACCAGGCTTTGGCTGCCTTGTTGAACGCCTGCGTGAGCATGATGTTGTGTCGCAAACACGGGAGCTTGCTCGTCAGTGGTGCGATAGCTCTCTTGAATGCATTGCCGACCTTCCAGATGGGGAAGCCAAGCAAGCTTTGATCTCTTTTGCCCACCTGATGGTGGACCGCGTCGCCTGAGTGCGGCCAGCGCACCTCTTGAGGTGTGCCTCGACCTTCTCAGCTGCCCTGCAGGTCGTCTAATTGTAGGATTGGGACAAGATTAGGGTCGCCTTCCTTGGTGGCCAGAGAAGAGGATACGAGTGAGCACCTACAACGTGGCCGTTATCGGCGCTGGACCTGCTGGCATCTATGCATCGGATATTTTGTCCAAATCCGGTTTGGACGTGAATATCGACCTGTTTGAACGCCTTCCCGCCCCCTATGGCCTGGTCCGCTACGGTGTTGCTCCCGATCACCCACAGAATCAAGCAGATCATTGTCGCCTTGTACAGATCCTGCAGCGCGGTGATATTCGTCTTTGGGCAATGTTGAGATTGGTCGCGATGTCACGATTGATGACTTGCACGCGCACTACGATGCAATCATCATCGCAACCGGCGCTGACCGCGACGCCCCGCTGAATATCCCCGGTGTTGATCTGCCCCAGTCCTACGGTGCCGCCGACTTCGTCTCCTGGTACGACGGACATCCGGATTACCCCGCGACGTGGCCTCTTGAAGCCAAGTCCGTGGCAGTTTTGGGCGTGGAAATGTTGCTTTGGATGTTTCCCGTGTCTTGGCGAAGCATGCAGAAGACATGCTCGTGACCGAGATCCCGGAAAACGTTGCACAGGTCTTGCTGAAAATCCGGTCACTGACGTTCACGTCTTTGGTCGTCGGCCCCGCCCAGGTGAAGTTCACGCCGCTGGAACTGCGCGAGCTGAGGCATGTTCCCGATGTTGACATCATTGTTTCGAGGATGACTTTGACTTCGATGAAGGTTCTGAAGAAGCCCTGCGTGCCTCGAACCAGCAGCGCAGGTTGTCAAAACTCTGACAAACTACGCGATGGAGGATCGACTACTCACACGGCTTCGCGTCGCATCACATCCATCTTTTCCAGTCTCCGGTTGGAGATCCTTGCCGATGAAAAATGGCAATGTCAGCGCGATCCGCACCGAGCGCACCGAGCTGACGGGCGATGGTTCTGTGCGTGGAACCGGTGTCATGACCACCTGGCCCGTCCAGGCCGTCTACCGCGCAATCGGCTACTACTCCTCGCCGGTCCCCGGTCTGCCCTTCGATAAGCGTGCCGGCGTTGTTCCCAATGTCGAGGGTCGCGTGATTGATTCTGATACGACGAAGAATGAAGATGCTCCGGTGATTCCGGGTATCTATGCAACCGGTTGGATTAAGCGCGGTCCCGTTGGCCTCATTGGCTCGACGAAGTCCGATGCTCAGCAGACGATTTCCCACCTGGTTGAGGACGCCGAGGCCGGTCGCCTGCACGCGACTTCTTCGAGGTTGGTCACGAGGCCATGGTTGCGCCGCTGCGTGAGCGTGGCGTTGAGTTCACAACCTGGGAGGGCTGGGAGCTCCTTGATGCGTACGAGGCCGCGCTGGGCGAGCAATTCGGCGAGGTTCCCGGTGGTCGTGGAACGCGCGAGCGCGTGAAGGTCGTGTCACGTCGTGCGATGACCGATATTTCCCAGGGTAAGGATGAGGTTCACGAGGACCTGATCGGCGAAATGGGGGAGATGGGTGTTCCTTCTGCCCCCGAGCGTTTTGAGGACTACTCGGGGCCGACTCGCTCCTGAGACGGTTGCTAAGGAGGCGTTATGAATTCGCGTCACTATCACAATGGCCTGAAGACCACTGTGCTTTTGGGTGGGATGTGGGCTCTGCTCTTGGCAGTGGATATGCCATTGCCCTTGGAACCAGGCAGTCCATGTGGATTTTCATCTTCGCCGGCATCGGACTCATCCAAATCGTTTGGTCCTATTGGAACTCTGCGAGTATGGCACTGCGTTCAATGAATGCCTATCAGGTGACTGAAGCGCAGCAGCCTGCGATGTATCGGATTGTTCGCGAGCTGTCACAAAAAGCAGGTCAGCCAATGCCTACGCTGTGGGTGGCTCCCACAATGACGCCGAATGCTTTTGCCACGGGGCGTAACCCATCGCACGCGGCGGTGTGCTGCACCGAGGGTATTTTGCGGCTGCTCAATGAGCGTGAGCTTCGCGGAGTCCTTGGTCACGAGCTCATGCACGTCTACAACCGCGATATCCTGACGTCCTCCGTCGCAGCAGCAATGGCGAGTATCGTGACTTCGGTTGCCCAATTCATCATGTTCTTTGGTGGCGGGAGTCGTGATAATCGAGAGAGGCGGACTTCTTTCGGCAATTGGCGGAATCCTGCTGGCGCTCCTCGCTCCTTTTGCGGCCACACTGATTCAGTTCTCTCTTTCGAGAACCCGCGAATACGATGCAGATGAGGACGGCGCTTACCTGACTGAAGATCCGCTGGCCTTGGCCTCGGCACTGAAAAAGCTTGAGTCGGGAAATGCGCAGGATCCTCTTCCGGTGACGCCGCAGACGCAGAATGTCTCCCGCGATGATGATTGCGGAATCCTTCAGGGGCAGGGGCTTGCGTAACCTCTTCTCGACTCACCCTCCGATGGATCAACGTGTTGCGCGCCTCGAGACACATTGCGGGCTACTAGAGGTGGCTGGCTCTTAAGCTTAGCGATCTCTCAGGAGCTTTTCGTCAGACGCGATCTTGTGAAGTCATGAATATCTGTCGGGGGCATCTAGCAGCGCTAGATGCCCCACAATAGTCGTTATCAGTCGATCGATATCAGCGGTAGTTCACGAACTGAAGTGCGACCTCGAGTTTTTCCCCGAGGGCCCTTGAGCAGAGCAGATCACTGCCTGGAGATCATCACGAGACTTTGAAGAGACGCGAATTTCATCACCCTGGATCTGTGCTTTGACTCCCTTGGGTCCTTCATCGCGGATCAGTTTTGTGATTTTCTTCGCAACGTCCTGTTCAATTCCTTCGCGCAGGGGTGCAACTAGGCGGTAGATCTTGCCCGATGCCTTCGGCTCGCGATCCTTGAGATCAAGAGCTTTCGGGATACTCCGCGGCGAATGAGCTTGGTCTGAAGAACATCAACGATGGCCATGACGCGTTCGGGAGTATTGGCCTCCATCTCGATTGCGTCTCCGCTCAGGCGGATAGAGGCGTCCACTCCGCGGAAGTCGTAGCGTGTTGATACTTCTTTTGCGGCTTGATTGACCGCATTATCGACTTTCCTGGCGGTCTAATTTGGAAACAATGTCAAATGATGGTCGGCCATGAGCCATCCTCTCTTGTGCTGTATGGCGCACTTGGGTCGCTCTGATTGGCGCGCGACTATTCATTCTGCCATTCTTCCACAGCACCGATCGACGCATGGCAGGTTTCCAGAGCGGCCAAATGGATCTGACTGTAAATCAGACGCTTCGTGCTTCGGGGGTTCGAATCCCTCTGCCACGTCCGTATGAGACTCGTTGTGATGTCATTCTCACTGACAGGAATTGCTTCGCAGTTCGGTTTATGAGTTAGGCTTCTCGGCGTTGCTGATAGCTCAGTCGGCAGAGCGTCTCCATGGTGAAGGAGAGGTCAAGGGTTCGATTCCTTTCGGGGCTCAGGTCGCGGTTTCGACCGCAGCCGCTGCGGCAGGGTAGCTCAGCTGGTCGAGCGCACGACTCATAATCGTGGTCGCGGGTTCGAGCCCCCGCCCCGCTACCAGACCAACAGGTCGCACGCCGACATAAGCAACAGCAAAGGGGAATCACCGTGGCAAGCAAGTCTCAGGACGTTCGCCCCAAAGATCACTCTGGCATGCTCGAGTGCAAGGAGCGCAACTACATCACCAAGAAGAACCGTCGTAACACGCCGGATCGTCTTGAACTGCCGAAGTACTGCCCGCGTTGCCGCAAGTCTACGCTTCACCGCGAGACCCGCTGACGGCGTCGCGCTAAACCCCGAGGAACGCAAGGTCCTCGGGGATTTTTGATATCTGTTTCCATTTTTCCGCTAAAGGTGGCCCCATGAGTGCCAGCACGGATTGTCGTCAAATTGTTGCTCCACTGGACGGAGAGAGGCCCGCATTCCGCCCTCGCGGCGCTTCCCAGCGGGCGCATGATTCTCTTCTGACGACGAGCCAGCCCGGCCTCGGGAAATGGCTCGGACTTCAATGGGCTGACGATGGCCTCGGACCTTCCCAAACCGAATCGAATTCGTTGGGTGGAGCGCACGTTCCCAGCCGAAGGTGACAATGCGTCAAGGTGGAGTACTCCGCGCGATCTTCCTCCTGCCCTTCCTGCGATCACCTCTGATGCGTGTGTGGGTATCGATGGCGACGGTCTTCTGCACGTGGCTTGCGCTTCGACTCGTGGTCGAGTGGGATACATGGATTCGCGTGCCGATGGTGAGCATCTTCAAGCGATCCTTGCGTGGGGGAGCGGTCCGGAGGACCTGCAAGTGCGTGATCTGGCGGACGAGCTGTACTCTCGCACGGACGCTGATGCGCTCTTTGCGACTTCTGGGTCGACTGTGACATGGCAGGGAGCAGTTCTTCTTCCCTATGTTGTGCGAGTGGGTGATCGCACCCACGTGCAGGTGGTCGCGGTACGTGGCGGCGAGATTCAGTGGCTTTCTGATCCCCTAGTTGGTCCTCAAGGCGTTCTTCTTGATGAGACAACGCTGGCGCTTTGGGATGGGCGACTTGTAGCCAATTGTCGTTTGCAAGGATTTGAAGGCCGAGGCTCGGGAGCTCGTTACCTTGCGTGGGGTGATGGGCGCAGCTGGAGCGGCGGGCAGTTGTGGGATTGCGAGGATCCGGGATGCAATGCAGGAAACAGCTCGCAGACTTCTTTATTCACCCGCATTCACTCAGTTCACGTTGTGCGGGTAGCGTTTTGCGCTTGACTCCTCCTTGGGAAGGAAATGTGCGCGCCGAGGTCGTGGCTGCCTTGGGTGCGAGAGTTTGGCTATAGCGACGTCTGCGTTTGTGGTGACGAGGTTGTTGTCGTGTTTGAGCGGGAACGTGGCCTGTGGGAAACCGTGGTTCCTAGGATGTGAGCTTCTGCCCTAGGTTTCTGTGCTCTGTGGGGCAGATCTCAAGGGGTGTATGAAATTGTTATCTGAATATCTTGCGGGAATTTGTCAGACAACATATGCTTGCATCAGCGGACGTGATAAACGGCCCGCACTTCCCATTTCTCGAAGATGAGGAGCGAGAATATGCGTATGCGCAAGCACTTCGCAACCGGTGCTGCAATGGCAGCAGCGGCAACCATGCGTCCTGACCGCATGCGGCGGCGGATCGTCCACTTCACCATCAACCAGCAGCAGTAGTTCAGAACTCAGGCGCACCCAAGGGCACCATCACCGTGGGTTCCGCCTACGAGACCACTGACTACGGTCCCGATCACAACCTCGGCACTGGGTATCGGTGCGAGACTGGCAGGTCCTTGAAGGTCTGTACCGCTTCGATATGTCCGACTACTCAGTTAGCGCGCTGGCTGCCGGAGATCCCGTCAAGTTTCCGACACCAAGTGAAGTCACCCTGCGTGACGGAGCAAAGATTCTCCGACGGCACGGATGTCAAGGCTGCAGACGTCGTGAGCTCCTATGAGCGCGCCACCGATGAAAAAGTCGATCTACCGTCAGTTCTTCACCTTCGTCGATTCGGTCGAAGCGAAGGATGACAAGACCGTCACCATCAACCTGAAGCACGCTTCGGCACTGGAAGGAACGTTTCGTGAACGTTCGCGTGGTTCCTTCAAGCATGAGTGCGAGACGAACTGAAGTCAAGCCGATCGGCTCTGGCCCCTCAAAGTACGACAAAATCTCGGCCACTGAGGTCACCGCTGTTCCCCAGCGAGACACTACACCGGCAATCTCCCCGCAAAGGTAGCCACCCTCAAGTGGAGCGTTCTCAGGACGACTCACCTCGTCTTTCTGCTGCGCTGGACAGCAACATTGACATCATGGAAGCAGTTCCTGCAGATGCAGCGGACAAACTCACGGCCATCAAGTGGACCGTTGATTTCCAAGCCCGGTTACGGCAACCCCTTCATGATGTTCAACGCAGAAGGCCCCCTTCGACAAGCGGGTGCGTCGCGCTTCAAAAGGCCATCGACAAGCGAAGCTCGTTTCTTCCGCTCTTCGTGGTCAGGCTGTGAAAGCCAAGTCCTTCCTGCCCGAAGTAAACCCGGCTTTCAAGAAGCCTGCAACCGACCTGTCCTACGACAAGGATGCAGCAAAGAAGGCACTTGATGCAGCTGGTGTTTCCGGTAAGGAAATTAACCTGGTCACCACGGACCACCCGTGGATCTTGCACTGGTTCCTCAGATCAAGTCTGATCTTGAGCACTGGGCATGAAGGTTAACCACCAGCAGATGGCTTCTTCGGCTCTGTACTCGACCGTCACCGATGTTGACAAGCCCGACTACGACATCGTCATCGCCCCCGGTGACCCCTCGGTCTTCGGTGTTGATCCCGGCATCATCATCTCCTGGTGGAATGGTGACAACGTGTGGACCAAGAAGCGTGACGGCTGGCAGGTCTCGGATCCCGGAGTCCTTCAAGAAGCTTCAGACCATCATGGATGAGGCTGTCCAGCGAAGGTTCTGCAGCTAAGGAAAAGTGGGAGAAGCTCAGGGATCTGCTCGCCGAGCAGAGCGTGATCTACCCGCTGGCCTTCCGCAACATGATTACCGCATCTAACCCCAAGAAGGTCGATGGATTCAAGGCAATTTCCTCCACCGGCCTGCAGCTGCGGAGTAAGCGCAAAGTAAGCCTTCGAGGCTTCACAGAAAGGAGGGTGGGATGCTCGCCCTGAGGCTCTAGCCACAGTGGACCCCACCCTCCCTTTCTTTGCCCAATTCCGCTTGACATGGAGGTCTAGCAGTGAATAACCTTCTGCGTCTTCTCGCGCGACGACTAGTGTGGTTGCCGATCATGGTGGTCGGCGTATCCTTCCTAGTCTTCTCAATTATGTGGCTGTCTCCCATTGATCCCGCCTACTCGGCGCTCGGTGAGACCGCAGCCCCCGATGCTCTTGAGGAATACCGCATTCAGCACCACCTCAATGAGCCCTTCTTCATTCAATACGGCCTCTACCTGTGGGGGATGCTCCACGGTGACCTTGGAACATACGGTGTCGGTACCGGCTATCGCGTCAGCGACACGTGATTGCCAGGCACTTCCCTCACCTGCGGCTGACCTTCCTGGGTCTGATCATCGCCGTTCTTATTTCCTTCCCCCTCAGGGGTGCTCGCCGCGCTCTACCGTGATCGTTGGCCCGATCAGCTGATCCGTGTGATTTCGGTCGTTTTCGATTGGTACTCCCTCCTTCTGGCTGGCAGCGTTGCTGGTCCTACAATTCGTTGGTAGCTCGGTCCCCGTGTCGGGTGGGAGTTCCTGCTTTCAGCGATGACCCATCGGGTTGGTTCCTCCGGATGATTCTTCCGGCTATCGCATTGGCGGTTCCGTCATCGGTCAGATGACACGTGTCGTTCGTACCTCGATGGTCGAGGAATTGGACCGTGATTACGTCCGAACCGCAATCGGTGCAGGTATTCCAAAGACCATCGTCGTCGCGCGTAACGTTCTGCGTAATGCGCTGATCACCCCGTGACCGTCCTTGGTCTTCGCATTGGCTACCTCATGGGCGGTGCGGTCGTTATTGAAATCATCTTCGCCATTGATGGCATGGGCAAGCAAGTGCTCCTGAAGGGCATCCAAGACAACGCTGTCACCCTGGTGCAGGGCGGCGCATTGGTTGTCGCAATCGCCTTCATCATCGTCAAGCATCCTCGTTGACATGCTCTGCCTGCTCATCAATCCGCGTATCGGGTCGGTGTGAGTCATGAACCAAAAAGCAAAACTCGAAAAAGTTACGCGAAAGGGCGTGCGTTTTTCGCGTATCGGAGCGATGTCTATCGGAGCCAAGATCTCAATGGTGGTTCTTGCACTGATCGTTCTGGGCTCGATCTTGGCGCCCTTCATTGCACCCTATAATCCCGATGCGCTGAATGAAGCCTGGCAGGCTCCTTCTGCCACCCACCTCTTCGGAACTGATCACCAAGGGCGCGATATCTTCAGTCGCATGCTCTACGGCGGGCAGTACTCACTGTTCATCGGTATTGCTTCAAGTATTATTGCGCTCTTCTTCGGCGCAATCATCGGTTCGATCGCAGCCGTTACCCGTCGCTCCATTTCCGAGACCATCATGCGTATCTTGGACATCATCATGGCTGTTCCCGGTATCGCAATGGCGGCTGTTACGGTTCTGGTCTTCGGCCGTGCACTTTCCCAGTCGGGAAATAAGTTCGGGCTTGTGATGGTGATTGTCTTCTCGATCGCCTTCGTCTACATCCCACAGCTGGCACGTATTGTTCGCGCAAACGTGATGGCCGCATACGAGTGAAAGATTACGTACGTGCAGTGATTGTCTCCGGTGCTCGTGCACCGTGGATCCTCATCAAGCACGTCATGCGTAACACTGCTGCTCCGGTTCTGGTCTTCGCCACGGTTTTGGTCGCGGACGCGATCATCCTCGAGGCCTCACTAACCTTCATCGGTTCAGGCCTGAACCCCACCATGGTTCCCACCTGGGGCAACATCCTTTCGGAAGAATCCTCCCACCTCTCAGTCATACTTGGGATGTGGTGGACGGCCGTCTTCCCCGGTGCATTCATCATGATCACCGTCTTGTGCCTGAACATCCTCTCCGAAGGCATCACCGATGCCATGGTTGCGGCTCCTCGACGGCAGCCGTTGCTCAGGTCGATAAGAACTCTGACCAGCGAAGCCGACCGTATCCTTCTGGATCCTCGCCGTGCGCACGCCGAGCAGGCCGAGTCCTTGCAGCAACGCCTGGACGATCTGGAAGTTGTCGAAGGCAAGCGTCACGATCGTTTCGTTGCCACTTCGAAAGAAGCACCTCTGCTCGAGGTCAAGGACCTGTGCATCAAGTTCGAGCGTCACGGCGATGTCAATGTCGTCGACCACGTTTCCTTCGAGGTTCGCGGTGGACCATGGGCCTCGTCGGTGAGTCCGGATGTGGTAAGTCCATTACCGCGCTGACCATCATGGGCCTCATTGACCCGAAGGCAGAGATCACCGGTGAGATCCTCTACGAAGGCAAGAACTTGCTGGAGATGAAGCCGGAAGAGCGTCGCGCGCTTCTGGGCCACGAGATGGCAATGATCTACCAGGATGCGCTTTCCTCGCTGAACCCGGCCATGCTCATCAAGGCACAGATGAAGCAGCTGACCAAAGCGCGGCCGGAACCCGCAGCGCAGAGGAACTCCTCGAGCTGGTGGGCTTGGACCCCAAGCACCCTGGAGTCCTACCCGCACGAACTCTCCGGTGGTCAGCGTCAGCGAGTTCTCATCTAATGGCACTGACCCGCGACCCGAAGCTCATCATTGCTGATGAACCGACCACCGCACTGGACGTGACCGTTCAAAAAGCAGGTCATCGACCTGCTCAACGAAAGCTCGCGTGAAGCTCGGATTCGCAATGATCTTCGTGTCCCTGACCTGGCTCTCTTGTCGCAGAGGTCGCCCACAATATCACCGTCATGTACGCCGGTCAGGTCATTGAGCAAGCTCCCACTCAGGAACTGCTCACCCACCCAACCCACGAGATACACCCGCGGCCTGCTGGGCGCAGTCCTTTCCATCGAGTCCGGCTCAGGACGTCTGCACCAGGTCCCCGGCACGGTGCGCTTCGCCTCGGGACTTCCCGATCGGCGACCGCTTCGCCCCCGCGTTCCTCGCACCCCGACTACGGCCTCGACATCCGTCCGGTCCTCACCGAGGTTGGCCCCGAGCGACGTGTATGCGGCACTGCCGCCTCGCGAAGAGGTCCTTGTCTCCGGCGAGACCATCGTCATTGAAGAAGGTCAGGAGGAAAACTGATGAGTACTGAAACTCCGATCATCGAGCTCAAAGACGTTGAGGTGACCTTCAACTCCCGTACTGGATCGCTGTTCAAGCCGAACAAGGTCTACGCGGTTCGCGGCGTTGATATGCGCATCGAGCGCGGACAAACCCTGGGTATCGTCGGCGAATCCGGCTGTGGCAAGTCCACGACCGCCAATGTCATGTGTGGCTTGCAAATGCCAACGAAGGGCCAAGTGTTCTTCAACGGTGAGAAGTCACCAAGCGCGGTGCGGATGCGCAGGCGTGTCGGACGCGTTGTTCCGTGGTCTTCAAGATCCGGCGACCGCGCTGAACCCGCGTATGCACGTCGCCGATCGGCTGCTGACCCGCTGCGCGTGCACGGTATTGGTGACGAGGCCTCGCGAGCCAAGCGCGTTCGCGAACTGATCTCCTTCGTGGGCTTGCCCTCGAGCGCCTTGGATGCGCTCCCAGGCCAGCTCTCTGGTGGTCAGCGTCAGCGCGTCGCAATTGCTCGTGCCCTGTCCATCGGCTGATGCAATCATCGCTGACGAACCTACCAGTGCTCTGGACGTTTCGGTTCGCGCACAGATCCTCAACCTGCTCACGGACCTGAAGAAGGAACTGGGCTTGGCGATGGTCTTCATCTCGCACGATATTCAAACTGTTCGCTACGTTTCTGACCGGATCGCTGTGATGAACGGCGGAAAGGTCGTTGAAGAGGGACCGGCAGCTGAGTTGCTGGCGTCCCCGAAGGATCACCCGCAAGCTCCTGGGGCTGCACCCTCGCTGCTGCATCCAACACTCGGAGGAGAGAACTAATGAGTTCACAGATTCGCGGCGTTGTCCCGCCGTTGGCTATCCCGCTGAAGAACGGCGAGCTGGACGTTGCCTCGCTGGAGCGTCACATCAACCGCATGATTGGTGCAGGCCTGAACGGCCTCTTCCGTCTCCGGCTCGACCGGTGAGGTTGCATTCTCGACCTCCGAGCGTCGTCAGCAGATCCAGCGCGAGGTTGTTCGCATTGTCGACGGTCGCGTTCCGCTGCTGGTCGGTGTGATCGATACCGAAACCGAGCGCGTCATTGAGAACATCAAGGCCGTCGAGGAAATCGGTGGAGCTCTGGGCGTCGTTGCAACCGCTCCCTTCTATGCACTGGGCGGCCAGGCAGAGATCGAAAAGCACTTCCGCATCCTCAAGGAGAACACCAGTCTTGAGCTGTGGGCCTACGACATTCCCGTTTGCGTCCACACGAAGCTGCAGAATGATCTTGTTCTTCGCTTGGGTAAGGAAGGCGTTCTTGACGGCGTTAAGGATTCTTCCGGTGACGATGTGGGCTTCCGCTGGCTGTCCCGTGCGAACGAGGCAGCTGGCCACCCGCTTCAGCTGCTGACCGGCCACGAAGTGGTTGTCGACGGTGCTTACATGTCGGGCGCAGATGGCTCGGTCCCCGGCCTGGCCAATGTTGACCCCGATGGCTACGTCCGTCAGTGGCAGGCTTTCGAGCGCGGTGACTGGGAAGCCGTGCGCGCTGAGCAGGACCGCCTTGCGGACCTCATGCGCATCGTTCTGGTGAAGGGCGTTCAGGGCTTCGGCGCTGGCGTTGGTGCCTTTAAGACTGCTCTGCAGCTTCTGGGTGTCTTTGATTCCAACGAGATGCCGCGTCCTGTTGCAGCCCTCGAAGGTGACAACGTCGAGCACGTTGCTTCCGTCCTGCGCGAAGCCGGCTTGCTCTCCTGATCATCAGCGAGGCTGAGGTGGTCCTCCTCTCGCGTACGCGCGAGCGTGCGCCCGCCTTGGCCTCGCTGATTACCATTTTCATCCGTTCTTTAGTGGAGAACTTTCATGACTACGCTCCTCGCCCTTGATATCGGCGGAACCAAAGTCGGTTGGGGCATCGTCGAAGTTGGACAAAACTATACGGTTGCTGAGCGCGGCTCAATTCCTACTGAGGCTTCCCGCGGGGGCGCCGACGTCGCCGAGCGAATCTGCTCGCTGGCCTCGTCTCTCAAGGAAGCTCACCCCGAGGCCTCGGGTGTCGCAATTGCTTCTGCTGGGGTCGTCGACCCGTTGAAGGAAAGATTGTCCTCGGCAACCGACATCATGCCAGGGTGGGAGGGACCCTCTGGGAAGCTCTGTTGCGCAGCGCACGGACTTCCTGTGCGCGTCCTCAACGACGTCCACGCACACGGTCTGGGTGAGGCAACTTTGGGAGCCGGACGCCCCTATTCCTCAGTCCTTTCTATCGCAGTAGGTACGGGAATTGGTGGTGCCCTGGTTGAAGACGGCCATGTCACTTTTTGGCTCCCGAGGGATCGCTGGGCACGTCGGTCATATCCATCACCACTTTGCCCCCGATATGGTGTGCTCCTGTGGCCGACTTGGTCACATCGAGGCGTTCTGCTCCGGATCAGGAATTACGGCTTGGTACAACCTCGCTGCGTCCTCGAGATGCTCCCGAAGTCGATGGCGGTCGTGCACTGCAAGAACTTGCAGATGCGGGTGACCCGCATGCTGCCTGCTTCTCGCGCTCTGCGTAGTGCACTGGGCGAGGCCACGGCCTCGCTGGTCAACTGTGTGGACCCCGCAGCGGTTATCATTTCTGGCTCAATGACTCGTTCGGGAGATATCTGGTGGGACGGTCTGCGGAAGGTTTTGCGGCCAGCGCGATGACCCCGTTGCTGATACACCGATCCTCATTGGTTCCTTGGCGGCGACGCGCCGCTGCTCGGAGCCGTTTCATTCTTTCCTCAACGCATAGGAGAAACCATGCATCCGCTTATTGCTGGCCTGAAGGGGAAGCTCATTGTTCTGTTCAGGCTTACCCGGGAGAGCCCATGCGGCACCCCGAAACCATGGCAGCAGATCGCGCGCTGCTGAAATCGGTGGAGCCGCGGCAATTCGCTGCCAAGGTCTGTCTGATATTTCCGCAATCAAGGGGCGCGTGGATGTACCCGTCATTGGTTTGTGGAAGGAAGGCCACGAAGGCGTCTACAGCACTCCTTCGCTTCGACACGCTCGCGCGCGTGCGTGATGGCTGGGGTCGATATTGTCGCTCTGGATGCGACCGGTCGCCCGCGTCTTGATGGTCGTAGTTTTGCCGAAACCGCTGCAGCTCTTCGCGAAGAAGAGGCTCTGGTTATGGCTGACTGCGGATCTTTTGAAGATGCACAGCGCGCCGTTGATGCCGGTGTCGATATCGTCTCGACCACTCTTGCCGGCTACACCGGAGAACGTCCGAAGACCGATGGTCCCGACCTGGAACTCCTTGAGCAGACGGTTCAGGCATTCCCGAATGTTCCCGTAATCTGCGAAGGGCGTATTCACACTCCGGAGCATGCCGCAGCTGCCGCTGAAGCTCGGCGCGTTCGCAGTGATTGTGGGTACCGCAATTACCACCCGACGTCGGTAACTGGTTGGTTTAAGGCCGCTGTCGAAAACTGACTTTTTCTTCCGAATATCAATCGGTGTCCGTGTGGAGCTATTTCACACGGACACCTCTTTGCGTGACCTTTAACCACGGGTCTATCGGCGGTAAAATTTCGAACCATGTCTGTTCCCTCATCGCGTGCTCACAGTGCTCTTCGCGCGACCTTTGTGGTCTATGCAGGCCTAGGTTTCGCAACCTCAGCGTGGCTCTCACGTCTGCCAGATGTACGCGATCATCTGGGATTGACCCCGGGCACGAAATCGGCATGATGCTGCTGTTGCCTCCCTGGGCTCTTTTGTTGACCCTTCCCACTTCGGGTCCGATCGTCGAGTGAAGATTGGCGCACGTTAGGGCTGGGCGAATCGGCGTATTCATTTGGGCATTGGGCATTGCCGGAGCAGCGACGGGAACGCTTGCGAATTCTCTCGTGCTCTTCACTGTTTCCCTTGTCTTCATGTCCGCCGGACGAGCCTGCGGGGATCGAGCACAGAACATCGAGGCTGGTTTGGTCCAAGCCGCAGTTCGGCGCCTCGTTGTTCCGGTGATTCAAGCTATGTACGCCGTGGGTATGCTCGGCGGTGCGCTCGATAGGCGCACTTGCCGCACGCGCGGGACTTCCAGTTGCCAGCTCACCTTTTTGGCTTGGCCACGCTTGAGCTTGTGGTCTGTGGCATCGCTGTTGGTTTCTACCTCAGCCAAGACGAGGTCGCCGCTCTTGAACCCGCAAGGGAAAGCCCTGCGGGCGAAGGGGACGAGGCCTCGGCAGGCAATGCGAAGAAGGGCCTGACCCGCTTGGCATGGCGCGAACGCCGCACGGTCCTGATCGCGCTCGTGGTGATGAGCGGCGGACTCTTAGAAGGTGCTGCTAACGACTGGTTGAACCTGTCGATGGTCGACGGGTTATGGTTTTTGCGACTTCTTCCGCGTCGGCGATCTTCGCCTTCTTCTTGCTGATGATGACGATCATGCGCTTCGGATCTCCGCGTTTAGAGAGCGTTCGGCGCCGCATCCGCTCCGTTTCACCATGCGGATGCGCCATCGTTGGCCTGACGCTTGTTGCCCTTTGCGCCGCATCATGATTCTTGCGGTTATCGGTGTTGCCTTGTGGGTATCGGTGCATCCTTGGTGTTCCCCCTGGGTATTTCCGCCCTGAGCATTGATCCCGTGATGACGCCTGCGCGAGTATCGGTCCTCTCGACCGTGAATTACGGTTCGGCGCTCATCGGACCGCCGATTTTAGGTCTTATTGCAGATCACGTCGGCTACCACCGCGCGCTCGTTTTCGTCGTGCTCCCGGTGTGTCTGGCCATCGTCTTGGCCGGACAGGTTCCGGACCAACGGGGGCGCGTGCGAGCGTTGCACCTCTTGACGATTAATCTTGAGTCATGACGACTCTTGCTGAATTGACGACCTTTCGCGTGGGTGGAGGTTTCTCACCTTGTTCGCGTAACTTCGCAGTGAGGAATTGGTTGCTGCCGTTCGCGCGGCCGATCAGGAGCAGCGCCAGCTTTTAGTTCTGGGCGGCGGATCGAATCTGCTCGCATCGGATGCTCCATTTGATGGAACTGTCGTCGCTGTACGTCCGGGTGCACAGATTGCACGCATCGTTGAAGAGGACGCGGCTGGCTCGGTGATCGTCCGTGTGGGCCGGCACGGTTTGGGATGACCTTGTTGCATGGAGCGTCGAAGAACACCTGTCCGGTATCGAGGCCTTGTCGGGGATCCCTGGAAGCGCTGGGGCATCCCCGGTACAGAACGTGGGCGCCTACGGACACGAGGTTGCTGAAACAATTCACAGCGTCGAGGCCTACGACCGCCTCGAGCAGCGCATCGTCCGGCTGCTTCCCTCCGAACTTGGTTTTGCCTACCGTTCCTCCGCGATCAAGCGCAGCATTGGTCAGCCCGGTCTTCCCGGCCGCGTCTGGGGGCCGACGGGGCGTTGGGTCGTGTTGAGCGTTGACTTCCGCCTTGAGCGCTCCTCCCTGAGCGCGCCCGTCATGTACTCCGAACTCGCGCGGCGCCTCGGAGTGGAAGCTGGGGAGCGTGCCGAGGCTTCTGTGGTCCGTTCGACCGTGCTAGAGCTGCGCGCGGGGAAGGGCATGGTATTAAACCCCGAGGACCACGATACCTGGAGTGCGGGGTCTTTCTTCACCAACCCGATCCTTCCCGAGGCAGCAGCTGCAGTGCTCCCCGAAGAGGCGCCTCGTTTCCCGGCGGCGGAGGGGCTGGTGAAAACCAGTGCCTTGGCTCATCGACCACGCCGAGTTGCCCCAAAGGCTTCCATCTTCCCGAGGCCGGGGAGCCGCGCGCTCATCCCTGTCCACCAAGCACGTGCTTGCGCTGACGAACCGCGGGGTGCAAGCGGTGCAGATATCGAGGCCTTGGCGCGCGCTGTACGCGAGCGTGTCTTTGATGCCTATGGCGTGACTCTTGTTCCTGAGCCTGTTGCCATCGGTATTGAGTGGTAGTTCGGACCTTCGTCAACCTTTGCGAACAGGCTAATAGTTTGCCCGAGAGGCTGTCATCTATCTGCTTGAACTGCACTGCGCAGGCGTTCGATCATATCGGGAACATTGCGGGTAACGGCCGTCCACAGAAGCTTGTCATCCATGCTTTGGTACCCCAGAATGCGCCGCGATGTTCCGAGTTGTCCGTAGTGCGCGTTTCTCGACCGAGGTTAGGGTATCCATGTATGGCGCGTATTCCTCGCGCCCAGGGAAACTCAGCTGAGTCGGATGATCACCATGCACGCGGAGTCGTATTCGGGGCAATCGGCGTTGAAGGTCTGGGCGGGGACTCCAGCAACCCGCTCGATGCGTCGGGTGATAACGCCAAGTTCACGTAAGAAGTTATCAACGTCGAAGCTAGGTGTCTGTCGTTTTGGCGCGTGGCCGAGGCGTAAAAGACTGCGCTCGCCCGTAGTGGTCACCGCGCTCGTCAATGATGTTCCGCAGATCTTCGGGTACGTGAGTATCCGCGTGGACTTCGGTAGGAAATCCCGTGAGTTCGCTTGTAAACGAGGCGATATCTGCCAGCTCAAACAGTGACAGCTCGCGGGTGGGAGTACCGATCAGATCAATATCCGATTCAAAGCCGTCCGTTCCCTGAGCGACAGAACCAAAGACGCGGAGGGAATTGAGGCCCCGTTTCATGGCATAGCGGCTGATAGAGGGGCATAGCGGGATCAAAGGGACGGAGGGGCGATAGTCGGCAGCGCGAAGATTTTTCTCTAAAAAGCTCGGCGGATACAGCACGTTTTCCAGCCTCGATTTGTGCGAGGGTGGACTGGCTCATCGGTCATCCCCGCTAGTTCAGCCTGTGTAAGCGAAGCATCAGTGCGTGCTTCGCGCACAAGCAATGGTGCGTCCTCCCGATTAAAACGCGTCATAAGTGCATGATAGTGCACACATGCACTATTGGTGAAGAGAGATACTTAGGCCTTGGGCGGAGCCGCAAGCCACTGATCGATTTCCGCTTTCCACACGCGTTTCGAGTCCTCGCTGGCCAAGGAAGCATCAATCGACTGACGGGCCAAATCTGCCAGCTGAACGTCAGAGAGCCCGAAAACATCACGTGCGGCCTCGTACTGGGCAACCACACGCGAATGGAACAACAAGGGGTCGTCAGCCGAAAGAGCAACGCGCGCGCCGGCCTCGATAAAGCGCATGAGTGGAACCGATGCGAAATCCGGGAAGACCCCCAGGTGAATATTCGAGGTCGGACACACTTCGAAAGAAATATCCGCGTCAACCAAACGCCGCAACAAATCGGGATCTTCACTGGTGCGCACGCCGTGCCCCAAACGTGTCGGGTGCAGGGCTGAAACAACATTCATCACAGACTCCGGGGCCCTAGCTGCCCCCGCCGTGAGGAACCGAGGCCAAACCGCCATCACGGGCAATGCGGAAGGCAGGGAGCAAACGCTGAGGTGTCGCCAACACGCCCATCATTGACAGACCAAAGCCCACTAACCCGTCCGGGGCCATCGCCGGCATACTGAACCGCCAGACGCGCAAGCGTGCGTGCGTCAAGAGGATGGCGAATTCGCGAGGCCGCAACGATCAGGGCAACTTCAACGCCCGTGCGCTTCCCTCGCAGCAATCGCCTCGTCATGATGATCTCCAAAGCTGGCGTAATTCCGCCAACCTGGGCGCATATAGACGTGGGGTCGACCTGCATCTCGAGGCGACGCGAGCCTTCGGCCGCATCATCTTCCGCGGCCTCGGCAACGATCCGCCGCATCGCAGCTTCGGAACGGACCAAAGCTCGAGCGGCATCGTAGGAACGCTGAAACGGAACCAACCGCGGGCGTCTGCGGGCACGGTATGGGGTCCAAGTCCAACAGGTGAGGAGGAAGGCGAGTGCCTTTTTCCTGCGCCATATCCACCAGCGTTTGTGGACGCATTGCGCCTGTGAAGTGCAGGTGAAGATGTGCTTTGGCGTGGACGGCGGTCGTCGCCCAGGAGTCGGCGCTGGAACGGTAAGAGAAGGCTGACGAGGGATGGAGGTCGACGCCATCAGTGCCTCTCGACCCACAGGAGCAGGTCGTAGGACCATATCCTTCTCAGGCTCATTTAAGACTTCGTGGCATGCCCCGTCGACGATCCGTAGGTGAATATCAGCGTCGGGATGCGCATCACGTACACGCTCAACAAACTCTGCAGAGCCTTCCGGCGAGGTGAGCTCATCAGCGCTGCCGTGGAAAAATCAGCGTGGGCAGGTCAGGCGATCTGCATGATCAAGCGCCCGCCTGAATCACCATGGTCGAGGCCGTTAGAAGCGGGGGAGCCCCGTGGTAGTTGAGGGATCGGCATCGAAAAGCTTCTTGGACGCTGGGATCACGCGAAAGCAAGGAATGTTCGGGCGTGGACTGCGCCGCCGGAACCTGTACTCCCGGCAAATAGCGAGCCAGTTTCCCAAGTCCGCCAACCACGGGCATAGGAAGCTGGGGGAGTGGAATGAAAGCGGGTCCGGTGAGGACCATGCAGCGCAGATCCTTGCGGTAGATCAGCGCAGAAGCAGCGCCAATCAAACCACCCATTGAATGCCCAAAGAGGATCAATTCATCGCAGCGTGAGTGTGAAGAGCCTGTTGGCGAGCAGCGATGTGGTCCTTGATCAGTAGACCGACGTCGACCTGGGCGCGAGGACCTGGGGAAGTGCCGTGACCGTAGTGGTCGTAGGTTGACACATCGTAGCCAGCCTGGAGAAGCGCATTGACCAGCCCCTTCAAAAACGTCCCGAATGCTCGCCATAACCGTGGGCGACAAGGACGTGTCCATTGGGTTGGTCGAGGTGTGTTCGCCGCGTCGAAAGGTCCATATGTCAATTGTGACAGCTCAAGCTCAATTTTTGGATAGCGCTATTGGGGTATTTATTGACGCGGAGTAAAGAAAAACCCGGGCGGTAGCACTGTGTCGCTACCGCCCGGGTGTATTGCAAGTTTTGTATTCGGCTGTATCAGTGAGCTTCTGCCAGAAGTTCCTGAATTCGTCCCACGCCCTCAACAAGGTCCTCGTCTGCCAAGGCATAGGACAGGCGAATAAATCGGAGGGGCCGAAGGCCCCGCCGGGGACGACTGCGACCTCGACCTCATCCAGATCAGGTTGGCACTCGGCGGGAAGTGGTTGGGACCTTTCCGCGAATCTCTCGACCAAGAAGATTCTTGACCGCCGGGTAGGCGTAGAAGGCGCCCTTCGGTGTGGGAACCTGGAGTCCGTCGATTTCGCGAAGCATCTTCACCATGGTCTGGCGACGACGATCGAATGCTTGGCGCATGTGTTCAACGACATCCAGTGGTCCATTGAGGGCGGCAATTGCCGCGCACTGAGCAATGTTGTTGACATTCGACGTCAGGTGCGATTGGAAGAGGTCGCTGCACGGATCACGTCGTGAGGACCGATCATCCATCCCACACGCCAACCGGTCATTGCATAGGTCTTCGCGACACCGTTCAACACAATGGTTTGGTCGACTAGTTCGGGGACCAAATTGACGATGTGTGCGCTTTGCGCACCGTCGTAGAGCAGGTGCTCGTAGATCTCATCGGTAATCACCCACACGCCGTGCTTGAGTGCCCACTGACCGATGGCCGTCAGCCTCAGCGGGCGTATAAACGGCGCCTGTTGGGTTAGAGGGGGAACACAGAAGAAGAAGCTTTGTGTGAGGGCTGCGCGCGGCCTCGAGCTGGTCAACGGTGACCTTGTAGTCCTGATCGGCACCCGCGAAAACTTCCACCGGGGTTGCGCCCGCGAGCTTGATGACCTCGGGTAGGTGGTCCAGTAGGGGTGGGGAGGATGGCTCGTCGCCGGGGTTGAGCAGCGAGGCGAAGGCCTGGAAAACCGCCTGCTTTCCACCGTTGGTCACCAAAACCTGGTCGGGGCTGACCTCGTAACCCGAATCGCGCAGAGTTTTGCGCGCGATTGCTTCCCTTGAGCGCAGGAAGGCCTGAGGCCGGAGTGTAGCGGTACATCGCAGGGTTGCGCTGCTTCGAGCGCCGCCTCGACAATGTAATCGGGGTTGCGAAATCAGGTTCGCCCGCACCGAAACCAACGACGGGGCGTCCCTGAGCCTTCAGAGCTTTAGCCTTAGCGTCGACGGCAAGGGTTGCAGATGGGGTGATATTGGCGAAGCGCGTTGAGATACGCGAAGCTGATTGAGTATCCACATCAGTATTGTGACAGCTGGTCGCAGTCACTTATTGGTCTGAGTCTGCGATTTGGGCGTCTGTTGGGCAATACCGCGCGGATGAGTTGGACATGGGGCGCGTTCTCCCCTAAACTCAACCAGGCAACACTTTTTAAAGAGTTGCGTAGGGCAGTGGCGCACGTAGCGCACCGGTCTCCAAAACCGGCGGTTGTGGGTTCGAGTCCCGCCTGCCCTGCCACTTAGGTGCAGAACTATTGGAGGAACGATGAGCGGATCCCAGGCTCGCCGTGACGAATCGCCCAAGGCGGATCGTACTAAGAGCGGTGCAACGCGCCTCGTAAAAGCCTCCTCCTCTGACAAGACCCAGGAAAAGCGTCCGAATATCTTCAAGCGCATGGTGATCTTCGTCTCTCAGGTTGTCGCTGAGATGAAGAAAGTTGTTTATCCCAGCGGATCAGAGACGTGGACTTACTTCATCGTTGTGATTGTGTTTGTTGCCGCAGTTATGGCTTTCACTGGAATTCTTGATTTCCTATTCGGTAGACTAGGTTCCATCGTATTTGGCTGAAACCGTGACCCGCCCGCAGGAATGCAGGCGGGTTTCTTCTACGGCTCGGCCGTGAAACACCGCGCAAGCGGTAAACTACAGGAGGAAAACCCGTGAGCCAGGACAAGATCGAGGGCCAGGAACCCGATACTTTTTGACGGTGGAATCGCCCCGAAGGTGAGCTGGAAACCGCTGCACAGCGCGAGGATGAGCGCGAAGAGCGCCTTCAAGACGCCCCCGAAGAGCGCAAGGAAGCTCTTGAAGAAGGCGAAGCGATTGCTGGCGTCAAGGAAGCAGCTGCGGAAGCGGCCTCGAGCGAGGACGATCCCATCGAGAAGCTGCGCCGCGAACTCTACATGTCTCCCGGCGACTGGTACGTCAGTTACACCTACCTCGGTCACGAGCGCAGGTAAAGGCAAACCTTGAGCAGCGTATTACCAACCAAAACATGGAAGACTCGATTTTCCAGGTCGAGGTTCCCGATGAGTACGTCATGGAGTATCGCGGAAACGCGAAGAAGCGCGTTCGTCGCGTGCGCATCCCCGGATACGTCATCGTCTGCATGGACTTCAATGAAGACTCCTACCGTGTCGTGAAGGAAACCCCCGCGGTCACTGGCTTCGTGGGCGACCAGCACAATCCCGTGCCGCTGTCGATCGACGAGGTCGTCATGCTGCTGACCCCGAACGTGCTCGAGGCTGCTGCCGCTGAGGAAAAGAGCGCTCCCGCTCCCGTTCAGGAAGTCCACACTCAGTTCGAGATTGGCGAGGTCGTCACCGTTACCGATGGTGCATTCGCCACCATGAGTGCAGTGATCTCCGAAATCATGCCCGAAACCCAGCGTCTGAAGGTCTTGCTGACCATCTTCGAACGTGAGACCCCCATGGAGCTTACCTTCGATCAGGTCGAAAAGATCGAAGAGTAAATTCGCTGAAACGCAAGTGGGTACTCCCTTTCTGCTGATGCAGTGATGCTTGCCGATCTCTCGATCGGCGTGAGCGGCAGCACCTGGACTTGAGGGAGTCACCCACATCGCGTTATCATGTAGATTCGTGCGTCTGGGTGGACTTTGTCTGCGGTTGCTCTTCTTGTAGATCCCACATGGACGTATGCCGCGGTAGTCTCCGCGGCTGAGTAAGAAATAGAAAGACCCGAAATATGGCACCGAAGAAGAAGAAGGTCACCGGCCTTATCAAGCTGCAGATCGCTGCAGGCGCCGCGACCCCGGCTCCGCCCGTTGGTCCTGCACTGGGCCAGCACGGCGTTAACATCGTTGAATTCACGAGCATACAACGCTGCAACTGAGTCGCAGCGCCGTTTCGATCGTCCCGGTTGAAATCACCGTTTACGAAGATCGTTCCTTCACCTTCGTTCTGAAGACCCCTCCGGCCTCCGAGATGATCAAGAAGGCTGCAGGTGTTGCAAAGGGTTCGGGTACCCCGAACACCGCCAAGGTTGGATCGATCACTATGGACCAGGTGCGTGAAATCGCTCAGGCCAAGATGGTTGACCTCAACGCCAACGACATTGATGCTGCATCCAAGATCGTTGCGGGCACCGCACGTTCCATGGGCATCACTGTTCAGGACTGACCCTTTAATTTCCGTGGTAGGGCAGGCGCCGCCCGACACCCACACCTGCAAGGAGAAGAAGCAGAATGACGAAGCGCTCTGAGCCAGCCGCGCAGCGGCGGAGAAGATCCACGCTGGCGAACTGTACAGCCCCTGGCCGCAATGCGTTTGGCCAAGGAAACCTCGGTCACCAAGTTCGATTCAACCGTTGAGGTTGTTATGCGACTGGGTGTTGATCCCCGTAAGGCCGATCAGATGGTCCGAGGCACTGTTTCCCGCCGCACGGCACCGGTAAGACCTCCCGGGTCTTGGTCTTCGCGTTGGCGAGCGCGCACGAAGCAATCGACGCCGGAGCCGACGAAGCTCGGTGGCGACAAAGCTGATCGAGAAGGTTGCCGAGGGCTACACCGACTTCGATGTCGCCGTTGCAACCCCGGACCTCATGGGCAAGGTTGGCCGTCTGGGTCGCGTCCTGGGTCCCCGTGGCCTCATGCCGAACCCCAAGACCGGCACCGTGACCATGGACGTCGCCAAGGCTGTCCGTGAGATCAAGGGTGGTCGTATCGAGTTCCGTGTCGACAAGCACGCAAACCTGGCATTCATCGTCGGAAAGGCTTCCTTCACCGCCGAGCAGCTGGTCGAGAACTACGCTGTCGTCCTGGAGGAGATCCTGCGCCTGAAGCCGGCTTCCGCAAAGGGCCGTTACATCCTCAAAGGGCTACGGTCGCCACGACCATGGGCCCCGGCATCCCGCTGGATGCCACCAAGACTCGCGCCCTGACCTCCGAGGACGCTTCCTGAAGCGCTAGAGGTTAACGGCAGATAGTCGTTTCTTAGGTTCCCACGAGCTTTGCTCGTGGGGACCTTTGTGTTGTTAAGCAGCGTCGCTTCTGATCTAAAATGCCAGGTCAAACTGGATGTTGAGCTTTCTCACCTTTCTCAAGATAGGGTAACCTTATATTTGTTCTATTAAACCCTCATTATCGTGAAGGGTCGCGAAAATGTCTCAGGTCACGGGGTCGGGTGTGACAAAGGCGCGCTCGGCCGTCACGATTGGTGCTTTTACCGCCGTCTACTTCGTTCTTCTGTTGTCCTCGAGTGCGCTGGGCTTCTTCGGGCCGGCATTCACGTTCGTCGGCTGGATTGTTGGCCTCCTCCTCAATGAGCTGGTCGTCATGCTCATGCTGGTGCGTTCGCGCATGTTCGGCACGCTCACGATCATGGAGGCATCGTCGCTTTCCTCATGGTGGTGACCGGCCATGCGTGGGTGACCATGCCGGTGGCTCTCATCCTTGGCTTCCTTGGTGACCTCATCGCCCGCAGTGGCGGTTATGTGAGTGCCTCGCGAAATATCGCTGCCTACATGCTGTTTTCCCTGTGGATAATCAGTCTCGTTCGCCCCGATCTTCTTCGCCGGGACCCCTTTGTTTCGAGTACGTGGCAGCCCAGATGGGGCAGGACTACGCGGATGCTATGCGTGCGCTCTCGTAGTCCCGCACCTTCATTGGCGGGTGGAGCCGTCGTCGCGATGATCGTCGCGTGCATCGGTGGACTCATCGGGCGCTCCTGCTGCGCAAGCACCCCGCGAAGGCTGGCGTTGCCTAAAGATCTCGCTCGCCGAGGACGCCGCAGGCTGAGTCAGTGAGCAGGCAGGATCCGTGCACCAAGCTCCTTGCCCTCCTTGTTCTCAACGCGCTCGTCATGCGCGCCGCGATCGCATTCTGGTTCGCTCGATTCTTCGCGGGCTTTGGCCTCGCCTCTACGTGTGCCGCACGATGTGGATCGGTTAGATGAAAGCGGCGCTGCGTGCGGTTCACCTGCCGCGTGTTCGTCGATGCCCCTCGCCGTCGCGTTCCGTGTGATTCCGACGGTAATGTGAGAAAAAGGGACGTAGGTCACTCAACATACTCTCAGAATAGGCTAACCTTATCTTTGTTCAATAAACCTTGCATCGTGAAAGGCCACGATTATGACTCAGGTTTCAGGCTCGGGCGTTACAAAGGCGCGCTCGGCCGTTACCATTGGCGCCTTCACTGCCGTCTATTTTGTTCTCATGTGGTGCTCAGGGATGCTGGGCTTCTTCGGACCTGCGTTCATGTTTGTCGGCTGGATCGTCGGTCTCCTCCTCAATGGGCCGGTCGTCCTCCTGATGCTGGTGCGTTCGCGCATGTTTGGCACGCTCACGATCATGGGAGGCGTCGTCGCTTTCCCGATGGTGGTGACTGGACATGCGTGAGTGACAGTGCCGGTGGCTCTCATCCTTGAGATTCCTCGGTGATCCATTGCCCGCGGCGGCGGTTACGTCAGTGCTCCGCGAAACATCGCTGCGTACATGCTGTTCTCCCTGTGGATGATCGGCCCGCTCGCACCGATTTTCTTTGCCCCTGACACCTACTATGCGGACGTTGCGTCCCAGATGGGGCAGGACTATGCGGACGGCATGAGAGCGCTCTTTAGCCCCGCAGTAATCAGCGGCTGGGTCGTCGTCGCGATGATCTTTGCGTGCCTCGGCGGCCTAATTGGTCGCTTCTTGCCGCGCAAACATTTCGAAGGCCGGCGTTGCCTGAGATCTCCCACTCGCCGAGGCCAACCCAGGCGAGTCAACAAGCAGCTGGATCCACGCTGAAACTTCTCGCCCTCCCTCGTCCTCAACGCGCTCGTCATGCGCGCGAGCCCCACGTCCACGCTCCTTGCGGTCCAACTGCTCGCGGTGGTCGCCCTCGCGTGGGAGGTTGGCGGTCGGGCAGCGGTACGCACCGGACTCGGCTGCCTCGTCTGTGACGTATTCAGCCTCGGCTCGCCCCTCATCGTCGCCTGGCTTGAAGGCATGGGGTCGCCGCGTGGCGTGGTCCTCGTGATCGGCACGTGCAGCGCGATCGCATTCTGGTTCGCGCGTTTCTTCGCGGGCTTCGGCTGCCCTCTACGTGTACCGCACGACGCGGATCGGTCAGATGAAAGCGGCTGCGTGATTTCACCCGCCGCGTTTTCGTCGACGCCCTCGCCGTTGCCTTCCGTGTGATCCCTACGGCTGGGGCGGAGGCGGTCGCCATTCGCGAGGCGATGGAGATGCGCGGCGTTGACCTCGGGATTCGCGGCGTCCTTCGTCATCCCCCTCGTCATTGCCGAGCGTTTCCTAGTTCCCCTTTGCTGTCCTCCATCGCGCGCGCGGGCTGATGACCTGGCGGCTTCGAGCGTCATCCGAGCCTGGGTGGACCGCCTCCCACCTGCCCTCACGCGGCTGCGGGTCAGCGCCTGGGGACGTGATTGCCCTTGTGTGCGTCGCCGGCGTCATCGCCATTGAGATCTGTGCATACTTGGGAGTCTTGCCGTGATTGACGTCGAATCTCTGTCCTTCTCCTACGTCAGCGAGTTGACGGGTGATCGCGTCGATGCGCTCGCCGGAGTTGACCTGTCCGCCCGGCCGGGCACCCTCACACCTCGTGTGCGGGTCCTCCGGCTGCGGGAAGTCGACGCTCATGCGGGCGCTCACCGGCCTCGTCCCGCAGATGACGCCAGGAGAGCTCGAAGGTGCGGTGCAGATCAACGGACGTGACCTCGCCGAGGTCCCCCTGACCGAGGTCGGCCACCTGTGCTCCTCGGTCTTCCAGAACCCTCGCACCCAGTTCTTTTGCGAGCACCGTCGCCGAGGAACTGGCCTTCTGCGGGGAAAACTACGGCCGCGACCGCGAGTCCCTGATCGAGCAGCGGCGCGCCGCCGACCTCATGGGCATCGGGCATTTGATGGACGCGCGCTGTCCCATTCTGCCGGGCGGCCAGCTTCAGAAGAGTTGCGCTCGCCTGTGCCTTAGCATCCGGCGCTCCGGTCCTCCTCGCCGACGAGCCTACGTCGAATCTAGATCCCGACGCCATCGCAGACGTGCGACGTGCGCTTGAGCTCCTCAAAGAGCGAAAGGCATGACTGTCGTCGTTGTCGAGCACCGCCCATTTTCTAAGGGGTCTGGCCGACCAGGTCCTCCTCATGGAGGACGGAGCGGTCACGCATCGTTAGAGCGGGGACGAATTTTATTCGATGAGCGATGATCGGCGGAAGTTATTCGGCTTGCGTACCCTGATGGACTCGGACCTCCCGAGGCCTGGGTGGCCTCGCGAGGAGAGAGAGCGGCCGCCACTGGAAAGCGCAGCGTCTGTCCATGCCGGACGAGCTTGAGCTCCTATGGACCCCTGTTTTCAGCGGTTTTAATGCTGACTTTTATGCGAGAAATCACCTGCATCGCGCGCGTAAATAGCGCCGGAAGAAACAACCACTCGCTGCGCGTGCTGTGGGTTGGCTGCTCCCCGGTTCTGGGACGATCACCTTGGATGGACAAGAGAGGCGGGGCAAGTCGGTAAAGCGCATGTGACCGCGTGCGCGCCTGCATCGCGGTGACGCACTGGGCGACAGCTCTTTTCCGACACACTTTGCCGGAGAACTCACGATCGGCATCGCAGCGAGTGGGCGAGGCGGGGAGAAGCTCCTGGCGACTCTCGACCCGCGCACCTTTGGGATGAGTCCGCGAGCCTCTCGGGAGGACGAGATAGCAGCTCGTCATCGCTTGGCAGCAGTGAGCTACCGGGCGTCACGCTGTTATCCTCGACGAGACCAGCCTCGGAGTCGATGCCAGGCACCTGTCTGCAATTACCGCAACGTTGCGGCGGGCCGCTGACGTGAAAGGGGCGGCTGTTATCGTCGTCACCCACGACGGTGAGTGCGCTTCGGCGTGTGCTGACCGGCTCATCACGCTGACTACTGATACGCGAAGCTGCTCAACGAAGGAGAGTCTCAATGGATGACTGTTATTGCTCAGGAACAGATAACAGGCGAGAGTGGGCAGCCACACCATCCAGCGTTGAAGCTAAAAATCCGAGGAGTCCTCGCTGCTGCACAGAGTACGCACAGAAGGCGTCTAAGGCACTGACCGCTCCTATTCGTGGATCCATGGCCCCTCACGCAGGTGCTCGAGGCGCTTTGACGGTGCTGCTCGCGGTCGCTCCCCTGGCAGGTCATCATCCTCGTCCGGCTCGGTGAGGTACTGCTGGTGGCGGCTCGCTTGGGCGCGTTTCACCCGAAGCGTGGTGCGTCATCATCCGCCTTCTCATGTGGCGGCTACTTGGCGCATTTGGTATGCGCTCTGGCATTTACTCTCCTTCAGGCGCATTGTCACTGCGGTCGCGGACCATGCGCTCGGTCACATCGATGCGTATGCGCATGGTGAAGGTGCTTGCTGCGCCCTCTTGCGTGCGTTTCCGCCTCGACGAACTCTGGTGCCGTGCGCAAAGAATCGGGATGACACCACGATGTCTGACACCGTGAATCGCCCACGCTCCGGTCGCTCTGGCCGCCGTTGTCCACAGTGCACCACATGTGTCCCTGCTGATCTCGCTTCATTTGTCGTTGATTGGCGTTTGAGACTGCTCTCACGTGCCACCACGCTGATCGGCGCACTAATGCCTGCGATGATGACAGGATGATATGGAGAGAAAACTGCTGAAGATGGACCGGCACCTCACGCGTGTCTCGGCGACCATGGTCGAGTTCGTTTCAGGGCAATAATAGCGCGCGGTCAAGGCATTTGGGACTGTTGGGCGCTTCCGCCGTTTGCAGAGCTGACTCCTGTCAGGGCTTCGAGAATTTCGCGAACTCTCTATATGTCGCGTGGTGTGGTTCCTGTGCTCAAGGGATCCGCGTGTTGCGGGCGAGGCAACGGTGCTCCTGTCCGCGATCCTTGCGATCAACTGCTGGGGGCTCGGCGCTGGCGGCTGCTTTTCGGCATCGTGGAGTCCTGTGCAAGCGTACCTGTGCGCCGTGCGCTTTTATTCCAGAAGCTGCGATCGAGGTAAGTTGGATCAACGGTTTGGTCCTATCAGATTAAGCTGGCGCGCCGCCCTGCGCATTGTTGATCTGAGCTTTCTGTGCGCCGCTGCACCGAGGGAGCAGGAGCGACAGGGAGCTTGATATTGATCGACACGTTTCTTTCTCTTATGGCTCGGACGCTTCGCTCTTGTTGAGGTCGCTCCGGCGGGCGCAGGAACAGTAACGGCATCTTGCATCAGCATCCGGGTTTCTGGAAAAATCTGCATCTGGCGACGCTGGTCGCGCGTTTCGCTGACCCGGATGAAGTAGAGCGTGCGTATCGGAGGTGTCGATGTTCGGCTCATTGCTCCTGACCGTCTCTATAGCGCGTAGCGCTATGTCCTTCAAGATCCCACAGCTTCGCGTGCCTCCCACGCGCGCGAACGCAGCACCTAGTAAGCTCGTGAGCTGGTGATGAGGAGATCTGCAGCCCGCCGCCGCCGCCCGCGCGCGCTCATCTGCACTCCCTGCCTCGAGGCCTCGGCGACACGTTAGTTGGGAGGACGCCCATCGCTGCGTGGCGAGCCCAACGCATTGCCATTGCGCGCTGCCACTTCTTGTCGACGCGCCCATCCTTGTGCTCGACGAGGCGCTGCATTTACAGACCCGAGAAGCTGAGGCCGAGATTTCCGAGCAGCGCTCACCCGCCTGGTTTCAGGAAAGACGAGTTTTGGTGATCGCTCACCGAAGGCCGCATCGATGTGGCGTTGATCGGGTTGCCATCAGCGAGGTAGAATCGTCTCATCTGCGCGAGGCAATAATCGACGAACTTGCGGACCATCCGTACCTGCGCGAGCTCTCCTGCAACAGTGAAAAGGACACTGAGGTCGTTTCGGCCGCATCTTCACCTGCGTGAGCCGCTTCCCGCTGCGGGCAAAGCGCCGCTTTCGCTTCAAGTGATGTGCCTGTCACTGCGTTGCGGTGGGTCCTCGTTCGAGGGTTTCTCGCGATTTCGTTCATTCCAGCGGCATTGCTCTGACTTCGCGCAGCACGTATGAGCTTTGCGTGGCTGGCTTTATTATGCTTGCGCAGGTCTGCGCGGCCTCTGTTTGTCCTGGGAATGTGTCAGCTGGCGCGCGCGCTATATCGTGGCTGACTTCCTGACGAATATGCACGCACAGATCGGAAATGATCGCCTCCCCTGCCTCTGGAGCCCATGCGGACACAGCTGGGAAGACCTCTCGTCTGGTCTCTCGAGAGCTCATGATGCTTGGCGAGATCTTCGCCCATATGTACTCGCCTTGATTGCCGCGATCGTCACCTCGTTGACAATGCTGGTAGGGATTACGGTCTTTTTCCATGCTTGGTATCGCATGCCTAGCTGCGATCCCCATTGCTATGGGGAGGTCGTTTTGCTCGCGTGCCTACTTTCAGCTCAGCGTTCGTAGAACCTCCCGCCCAAAGAGCTATCTCACCGGAATCGTCGAATATGCGACCAAAGCAGGTGCGTTGCGTGCCTGTGGTCGATCAGCGTCCCATGAGCCGCTTCAGCAGGCTGGACCTATGAGAGCCGCCAGACGTTCTCTCGATAGAGAGACGCTGGGACAAATTGTAACGGCATGGCTGCGCAGCTTGTTGTTGTTTCCTGATTAGCGCGATCGATTCCGGTTTGCTGGGGGAAAGCGTGGGTCCAATTGAGGCAGTCAGTTTGCAATCGGTTTTGGCTTCTCGCGATTTTACACAGATCCTCGTCGATATCATCGGCGCCCTCTGCTTTTGAGACGCGTCGCCCGGTTCTTGATCTCGCTCATGAAATCTTTTCCCCCCAGAACTTCCTGTCCTATCGGATGATTCGCTTGAGCGTCCAGTCCGCGTCGAATTCGTCCGTAGCGCTCGATCATGTTTCCTCTCATACGAGGCCGATCACCCCGTCTTGCGTGACATCTCCTTCTCGTTGAGCTGGAACGATGACCGCTATTGTCGGACCTTCAGCTGTGGAAGACGACACTGCTCCGTCTGATTGCCCGTTTCTCTGACGTGAATAGCGGCACTGCTGGAGTGTAGGAGGCCGTGATTCCGCCAGGGGATCCAGCAGAGTTGATGGCACAACTTTCTCTGGTTTTCCAAGATGCTCATCTTTTCGACGACACTCTTGTGGCGAATGTTCATCGTCGGCCGCCCCAGCGAGTGACGACCGAGCTGGTGAGTTGGGCGTCTGAGTGGCGTCCGATGAATCGTCGCGTCTGCCACTCGGTGGAAAACGCGTGTCGGCGAGGGGACGAGCCCTCCGGCGGTGAACGCCAACGCGTTTCGGATCGCCCATGCCTTAAAGATGCTGCGCCGATCGTCCTCTTTGACGAGGCTACCAGCGACTTTGACCCGAGAATGAGCACCGTGTTACCGTAGCTGCAGGATGTATTGCGTCAGAATTCGTCGCTTATCGTCATTGCCTGCCCGTTGATACGATCACGGCTGCTGACCAGATTGTCGTCCGGACGAGAATGGGCGCGTAAGCACTTCAAATTGGTACCCATTCGCGCTCTTTGCGGAAAACGCGGGGACAATACCGGGCATTCTGGAGCGCGCGTACGCGGAGCAGCGGATGGCGCCTCGTGGTGTAAACTGATCGACGAGCGCTTGACCTCTACCCTATCGGAATGCTCCATGGGAAGTTTGGGGTGGCTGACATACCGCCCAGAGCTGGAACTACTGCGATGCGTGTGGCAAGCTACCTCGTTGCGAAGACGTCGGTCATCCACCCTCGCGGATTCCAAGTGCGAAAGCTTCCGACGCGTGTTGACTCCTTTTGAGCGGTTTCATGAGCCCAGCCGCTTTCAGCGTGCCGGGCTTTTCAGTGTCCGGCAGCGGTGAATTTTTGAAAGAGTGACCATGGCGAAGTCCGACAAAATTGGCAACAGTTGCCGAGTGCTGCTGCGGAGCGTTTCCGCGCAGCCGACGCTGTCCCTGCTGACCGAGGCACCGCGGTCTGACCGCGCCAGCTCAAGCAGCCGCGTCGCGGCGTGGCCTGGCAATGCGCGACCCACGCCGCGAGCAAAGAACACGCTTCCAGCGATCCGGCGGCTCGCGGTTGGTCTCCGATTTCCTCGAGGCTGACCTGAAGGGCCTGACCGCTGTCGCTTTCGTCACCGGTGAGCCCGTTGGGGCTGTGCCAAGACGCTGCGTGATTTTGCGAGGAGCTCATGCAGCCCGTAGTCCGAGGGCTGGAGGAAGCGCAGCTCTGCGCTGAGGGCTGTCAAGAAGCTGGCCGATCCTCGGGTCGCGTGAGGTCCACTGCTGGCGACAGGCCGCAGGCGCCCACCAAGGCGAAGATCTCTCAGGGCGGCAGGCGCCAGCCACCGCAGCTTCCAGTCCAAGGCGGTGGCAGCACCATCGATGACTCTGCGTGAGTCAGTGGGCGAAGCGGGCTCGACGTGACAGGGCCCGGCGCGAAGGCACTCGCCTCGCGATCCCATCCGGCTGCTCAAATCCGTCGCAAGGCCAAAATCGAGGATGCCAATCATGGCTAAGTCTCCAAACGATTGTTTCACTGAAGCTTTCAAGGAAACGTCCTCATCGAGCTCTCCGATTTCGTGAAGCTCGAAGAGACCTCGACGTTACCGCTGCTGTGCTCCCCGCAGCTGCCGCTGTTGCTGCCCTGCAGCAGGCGATGCCCTGTGCTGAAGAGAAGGACGTGAGTTCGAGGTTGTCCTCGAGTCCGTAGGCGGCTGCAGTCGCCGTCGTCAAGGCGTCAAGGCTCTGACCGGCCTGGGGCCTGCTAGCCAAGGACCTGGCTGGACGGCGCCCCTCGACCATCTTCGAGAACGCTGCTAGCGAAGACTGAGAAGGTGCCATGGTTGAGATCGAAGAGGCCGGCGGCAAGGTCACCTTAAGTGACTTTCCCGTCTGATCTATTCAGACTTCGCCCGTCATGGCTGTGAAACCCCGTTCCGCTGCGCGGGTTTCCGCTTTAGGCACCACTCTGACCGTGTGCGAGAGTAGTTTCGCCCACGTCACGCAACCGAGCGCGGCCTCGTAGAAGTGGTGGCAGCTTCGCAATCTCGTGCGCATTCGGACTTGAGCATGACGCGGCGTGAGACCCCTGCCGATGATTGACATGGAGCGATGACAACAACTTAATTCGTTGGTGAGAAGTCGCTGAGCGTTTCTCGTTGACGGTGCGAACGCTTCGCCACTGGGAGGCATACCCTCGCCTGCCGAGCGGAGCTGGTCAAATTACCGGCTCTACTCTCGGTTGAGGACTCGTGCCTCGTCCAAAGGATCATCATCTATCGGGCGACGGTGATGAAGCTGGGGACATCAAGACGCCCTCGATTCGGGAATCGGGGCCTCGCACTGCAGACGACAACGAGCAAAGGCGCCCGGCCGCTCCATCAGTCAGCAGACGGACAAAATGATCAAAGCACCGATACATTATTGGAGGACAAGCAATGAACGTGAAAATTCTCCTCAGTGTGGAAGAGATCGGGGAGTCCTGGGGATGCTGACTTGCCGCGCATCAGGAGGAAGCTGAACAACTCTACGGTGAGCGTAACGATGACTGGCAGGAATCTCAGCGCCGTACTGCGTCGTGGAGTGGGAAGGACTGGCAGGGAAATGCTGCCGACCGTTTTCAGCAGGTTGTCGTGAGAAGGACATGATCGCAGCTTCATCCGTCAGGCGTTCTTCCTGGGATAGTGACGAGGCGGCAGCTCTTGTCGCCTCTACCGGAACGTGAAATTGCCTGAGCGAGTTTCTTCCGGTGAGCCCTGCAAAGCACCTCCGCTACGTGACTTTCACTGTCTCGCATTCACGACGAACGCTTCCGCTCGCACTGATGACTCGCAGCTCGCCGGTTTTGCTTCCAATCGGCTCGCGACCGCACCGAGTGAGCAGCCGCTCGCGACAGTGGTGTGGGATACGGGACAACCTGAATGCAGAAGCAATTGGTATGTGGAGGCAGGCCAGCGAGCGCAGGAAGCCTCCCGGATTTGCTCTTGGCCCACTTCATCAAGCTACTATTTCTTTTGTCGCTTTCCCGCGTAGCTCAACGGCAGAGCATCCGACTGTTAATCGGACGGTTACTGGTTCGAATCCAGTCGCGGGAGCTTCTCCCCGGTACCGGTACCGTTTTTCTTTTTCAGTGAACTCTTAACTGTCCACCTTGCACTCTGAGGCTGAGAGTGCGAGACTTGGATTTAGCACTGAGGGCTGGAGTGATAGCACCAAGGCCGGTGAGGCTTAGAGTTACCCTGAGTCGTCCGTCGCGGGCATCGGTCCAATCTGCATCGCGGAAGGATAGAAGAACATGACGAAGCTCATTCACTTCGATGAGGAGGCACGCTGCGGCATGGAGCGCGGTCTGAACCTTCTCGCCGACACCGTTAAGGTCACCCTGGGCCCCTGGCGTCCGTAATGTCGTCCTCGACAGAGTGGGCGCCCCCACCATCACCAAGGATGGCGTTTCCGTTGCTATGAAATCGACTCGAAGATCCCTTCGAGCGTATCGGTGCAGAACTGGCCGGGAAGTTGCCAAGAAGACCGATGACGTTGCAGGTGACGGCACCACGACCGCTACCGTTCTGGCACAGGCACTGGGTCCGTGAGGGCTCAGCAACGTTGCAGCCGGTTCGAACCCCCATCGCCCCTGAAGCGCGGTGATCGATGGCGCCGTTGAGGCAATCGCTGCCCAGCTGCACAAGGATTCCAAGCCTGCTGAGACCACCGAGCGAGATCGCTGCCACGGCCTCAATCTCCGCAAACGATCCCGAGATTGGCAAGCCATTGCTCAGGCCTTTTGAGAAGGTTGGTTCCGAAGGTGTTGTGACCGTTGAAGAGACGAACTCTTTCGACACCACCCTTGAGACCACCGAAGGTATGCGTTTCGAGCGCGGCTACCTCTCTGCATACTTCGTTAACGATGCAGATCGCCAGGAAGCTGTCCTCGAGGATCCCTACATCCTGCTGGTCGACACCAAGATCACTAACGCCAGCGAACTGCTGCCTGTCCTGGAGAAAAGGTCATGCAGACCGGCAAGCCGCTGTTCATCATTGCCGAGGACGTTGAGGGCGAAGCCCTGGCAACCCTGGTTGTCAACAACATCCGTGGCACCTTCAAGTCTGTCGCCATCAAGGCTCCCGGCTTTGGCGATCGCCGCAAGGCCATGCTGAAGGACGTTGCAATCCTCACCGCCGGTGAAGTGATCTCCGAGACCGTTGGCCTCTCTTGAGAACACCAATTTTGAGGATCTCGGCCGTGCACGCAAGGTCATCGTCTCCAAGGATGAAACCACCATCGTTGATGGACTGGGCGCAAAGGATGACATCCAGGTACGCATCCGTCAGCTGCGTAAGGAAATCGAGACCACTGATTCCGATTACGACCGCGAGAAGCTCCAGGAGCGTCTGGCAAAGCTCTCCGGCGGCGTGGCAGTCATCAAGTCCGGTGCTGCAACTGAGGTTGAGCTCAAAGGAACGTAAGCACCGCATCGAGGACGCGATCCGTAACGCTCGCGCAGCCTCCGAAGAGGGCTTGGTTGCCGGTGGCGGTGTTGCACTGATTCAGGCAGCCTCCAAGGCTCTTGGCTCGCTGAACTTCAGCGGCGATGAGGCAACCGGCGTGAACATCGTTCGCGAAGCCGTCTCCGCACCGCTCAAGCAGATCGCTGAGAATGCTGGCCTTGAAGGTGGCGTTGTTGCTGACCGCGTTGCTCAGATGGAGCCCGGCTTCGGTCTGAACGCTGCAACCGGCGAGTACGGCGACCTGATGACTCAGGGTATCTCCGACCCGGTCAAGGTCACCCGCTCCGCTCTGCAGAACGCAGCCTCGATCGCAGGTATGTTTCTGACCACCGAGGCCGTTGTTGCCGACAAGCCCGAGCCTCCGGCGCCGGCAGGGCACCTGCTGACGGCGGAATGGGCGGAATGTACTGATCCCCCTAGGGGTTGAAAACAACATTCCCATTGAATGTCCCTCGTGGGGCGCGCTTCAAGCGCGCCCCCACAGGCATTTATTAGGCGGTTTTCATTGACTAGGCCAGTCTCTAATGCGCGAAGAGTCCGATGCTCTGTGCTTCAGCATCTGCGTAGACCTGGAGCTGCATGTGAAAGTGAGCCTGAGATCTGGTCTAGGAGCTTTCAACTTGAGCTTGGGTGAGCTGCCGAGAAGCAGCAGAATCGGAGACTGCGCAGAGGCGCCACCTGCTGAGTATCTTTAAGCGCCAGTAATTCGTTCATGAGTGCTGAGACTTCGCTTCGAATTGAGTCGCAGGTAATTTGGATCCGCGAGGCGCATGAAGCGATGTGTGCGGAGTCGACGGAAAACGCGGTCATTGTGCCCCTCCTAGGCTGGGTGAATGGGTGTTCACAGCCTAGGAAGAGAAAAATGATGTCACCGTGATGAGTAGGGACTCGTGCAAAAACGGTCTAATCTGACACGGTGGATGAATACGATGATTCAACCTTAAGGATTTAGGACAGTGGGGGAGGTGGGATGTCCAAGTCATCCAACGCTGACTCCAAAAGAAGAAGTGTCGTCATCATCAACAGCAGATCTACGCGAAGGACTCTCTGTTGCAACACCCGGCAGAGGGGTGTGGACGGTGCTGGGTAGAGAAAGATGTTGAGAAGAAGGTTCTGCCATGCCAGAGGGCGTGAGCTGCCTCCGCTTGGAATCCTAGGAGCAGGTGTCTCAGTGTTTTCAGGAGGAAGCGTTGGTGATACGGGCAGAGTATCGCTGACTCCTCCGCGCTATCAGATGCGGCATTCGAAGGAGCCTGAGCGGAGACTGAAGCCTCAGCCCCACTGTCAAGGGAGCGGGCGTCACAGGTACGCCAGCGGCCCCGTCAGTGGCAAACTCATCGAACTCAGCGGAAAGGGTTGACTTCGGAAGCTCAACAACCGCGGAAGGCAAAGATTCGCCAGGAACGCTCGGGGTATCGACGGGGTCGAAAGGCTCAGCATGACTCTTAATGTTGAGGTGACGGCGCCGGATAATCATCGTCCCAGAGGCAGGAGATCCGATGAGAGCGTCTCTGGTGTTCCTCTGGCTCAAAATCTTCTTCGGACTCATTGAGATCGGCATCGGGGGCGCATGCTTTGAGAACTCGAGCGAGCTTGGCACTTTCGGCCTGAGATTAGCGCGTGCAGTTTCTTCCCATGCAAGTGCAAGCGGTGAATGAAAAGATCTGCTCGGTGCCAAAATCTTCTTAATTGCTAGGCGGCGTGCGCGTACGTAATCCGTATGCATAAATCAGGGCATTTCTTCGCGTAATGATTCGCGGAAGCGTTTAAAGTCCTGAGGGCTAGCTGCCAGCATTCTAAGTCGGCATCAATGAGGACTTGAGCATCCATGTCAGAAGGATCCGCGCGGTGCGTGAAAAGCGCCATCACTGAGCTCTTGAATGCGAGAAATAACGTCTTCGCTCAGCCCCAGTGTTTTCCATGCGAGAACGTGCGTGGTACAGCGCAGAGAATTCCTGTTCATCACTGTTGGTTCCGCGTTGGAAAACATCGAAACTACGGTTAAGAACCGCTCCTTGATACCACAGTGCAACCCGCAGAACATCAGGATCGTGTGCTGTCGAGGCAATCTCGTCGATACGCGCCAAAGTTTTGATGAGATGGCGGGTATTGTGAAGGATTCGTCCCTTGGCATTCCAGCGCGAGATCAAATCACGAGCTTCAGCCTCCAGAAGGGGAATCGGAGCGCTTGCCCCAATTTCTTGCATCGTGTCCACGAAGGAACTAAAAAGCCACTGAGGTGCATCGGCACCCATGCGCGCTCACTCCTAGTCTGACAATGTTACTTGGCAATGCTAGCCACTTTTTGGGCGCTTGGCACGGAGCTTCCCCACTCAGCGAAGGATTTGCAGAGGTCATGCAGCGCGTGATCACTTAATTCCCAGCGGTTTTCTGCGTCATTCTCAAGGAAAAACAGTGGAGCTTTGGTAGTTGAGATTCGCAAGACATTCGACGTGGAAAGGAAATGGCGAAGATCGAATTTCGTCAGTTTACGCCTTCATGCGTTCTTTTTGACCGCACGATTGGCATATCGATCTTGACGGTGAGACCACCGCCCGTGGTCTTTGCCAGCTGTGCGTGACCGCCGTGCCGAGATGATTGAGGACACAATGGAAAGGCCCAATCCGGAGCCACCCAGCGAGCGGGCACGTGAGCTTTCTGTTCGATAGAAGCGCTGGAAAACTTTTTCATAGTCTTCCTTCGCGATTCCAGGTCCGTGATCCCAAATTCCATCAGAACAGAAGTGGATTCGACTTACCGCAATCTCAACCGGTGTTGAACGCGGGTATAACGCACAATGTTGCCGATGATATTTGTGAGCACCTGTTGCAGGCGGTCGCGGTCGGCCTGAATCCATACGGATTGTGGAATTGGCTGGTCATTGATCCCCAGAATCTTGACCTGGCGAGTGGGATCGAGGGCTTGAAGATCAAAGCGAGCATTGCGAAGCATCGCGATCACGTCAACGTCCACGATTTCTAGCGGCCCGGCCTCGTCCGCGAGGCCAAGGTCAAAGGTCCTCAACCAATGAACCCATGCGAGTTGATTCGGATCGAATGCGTCCCATGACTTCGCCGGTGCGCTCTGCCGGAACGCCGCCCATTGAGTAGAGCTCGCAGTAACCGGAAATTGCGGCTAGGGGAGTGCGTAGTTCATGCGGAAGCGTCGGAAGCGAAGCGACGGATCTTGCGCTCAGATTCTTCGCGCGCTGCGAATGACCGCTCCAGCTGGCTCAGCATGGAGTTCAATGAGTTCGAAAGCGAACCGACTTCCGTTGAAGGCGGAGCGAATGGAACACGCTGGGTGAGGTCGCCAGCGGCGATCTTCCCAGCAGTCGTCTCTATTCCGCGCAGAGGAAGAAGCGCGCGCCGGACTAGGTAGGTCGCCAGGCCGGTGCCGATGGCGATGATCGCAATTGCCGTCGTCGCAACGTATCCAGCCATATTTTTGAATGGTGAATTTTACGTCGTTGAGCGGAAGCGCGACGGTAAGCTCTGCCCGTGGGGTGGATATCGCCACTGCGCGTAATGGGAACAATAATCACGCGCCATGTAGATCCCTTCTTCGTTGATTCGACAGTAACGGGGTCAGTCCAGCCGGTAGCCGTCTGCGCGGATTGACCTGGCTTGAGAAGCTCCGGAATCAGCGGTTTACCCGCGTGGTCGCGTGTCGAGGCCGAGAGCAGCGTGACGTCTTCTTCGTTGGCTCGTTGGATGTTGAGGTAGTAGAGGGTGGGGAGGCTGGGCTCTTGGGCCAGCTCTGGGTTCTCAATGGCCTTGGGGCCAATGACAGAACTGTTGATGAGAGTTGGTCGTCAACTTGGGCAATGAGGTGGCGCTGCAAGAGGCCGATCATCACCGTTGCTGAAAAGGGAAAGTCCAGGGAGAGAAGAAGTGCAGTGAGCGCAACAATTCTGGCCGTCAACGAACGTGACGACCAGAATCTGCGTACTACACCGCGTGGGTACATCTTTTTAGTTATCGTCTCGAAGGATGTATCCAACGCCTCGCTTGGGTGAATGAGCTCGCCGCTGGCACCTCTCGACGGCCAGCTTGCGACGCAGGTAGTAAGAGATCTCGACGATTGCAACTTCGCCGTCCCAGTCGTCATTCCCAGACGTGATCGAGGATCTGCATCTTTGAAAACGACACGTCCCTGATTGATCATGAGGTAGCGCAGCAGCTTGAACTCGGTGGGGGACAGATCGATCGGCACGCCAGCACGAGTGACTTCGTGTGCGTCTTCGTCGATAACAAGGTCAGCGACGCGCAGCTTGCCATCGTCGCCGCTCTCGCCCAGCGTACGGCGCAGGACGGCGCGAATGCGCGCAACGACCTCTTCGAGGCCGAAAGGCTTGGTGACGTAGTCGTCGCCGCCAACCGTCAGTCCCCTGGATCTTGTCACGCATATCATCGCGAGCTGTCAGGAAAAGGACGGGATGGTGATACCCGCATCGCGCAGACGACGAGTCACCGTGAAGCCATCCATATCGGGGAGCATGACGTCCAGAACGATCAGGTCGGAGCGTTCTTCCTGAGCCTGGTGGTAAGCAGATGCTCCGTCTTCTGCCGTGATGACATCAAAGCCAGCAAAACGCAGTGATGAGGCCAGAAGATCGCGAATATTTGGTTCATCGTCAACGACAAGAAGTCGTGCTTCTCCAGTGTTTCCAAATTCCGTCATAGTCAACATTTTGAGTGAGATGTCTGAATGTATCCTGAATGCCTGCTGTGTGAAATTGTTTTTCTGAGAATCCGCATGAAAAAGATGTTGAAAGGGAGATAATGCAAGCATGACTCAATCCAGCTCTCAAAGCCTTTTTGAACCCCAAGGTGTGACTTTTAATCCGGTTAAACGCTCGCTTGCCCTAGTGCGGCGGCTGAACGTCAGCGTTTACTTTGTCATCGGTGTTGCTGCAGTATCGGTCGGCATGGTGATGGCACCAGATTTTCCACGAGTAGGGGTTTTTGGAGCCATTGCGGGATTGAGTGCCGGATGGCTCTACATGATGTGGATTATCGGTCGGCAAGTACGTAATTTTGCATGGGCACAAGGCGAGCACGATTTCCTCATTCGTCGAGGCGCATTCTTCCGCTCGATGACAATCGTTCCTTACGGTCGTATTCAGTACGTTGATATTTCAGAAGGCCCTGTTTCTCGCTTCTTCGGTATTTCCACGGTGATCATTCATACGGCCTCGGTTTCTACTCGTGCCTTTGTTCAGGGGATTCCCTCTGAGGATGCTGCCCGTCTGCGCGACCAACTCGCCCAGCGTGGAAGTGCTGAAATGGCAGGGCTGTGAGCATGAGTTCTTCCCAACACGTGTATGCAGCGGACCAAGGGGTTGATCCCTCGCTGTGGCGCCGCGTCCACGTCATCACGCCTCTTTCTGGAGATCTGGCAAATCCTGGTGGCAGGTTTTGCCTTGGTTACTTATCGCAATTTCAGTGAAATTCGGGAAATGCTGCGCTCTAAGTATCTTCTCTCTTTCCTTTCGGAGCGTTTCTTTTATTTGGCGGGAGCGCGCTGATTGTCATCACCGTCCTGGTTGGTTTTGTTTTCTCCAGTGGTGGTCCTGGCCTTTGCAGTCACGGAAACCGCAGGTGGTCGCGCCGCGGGATTCTTAAGCGCCAGCAGCGCCATGCGCGCTTGGACCGTATTCAGGCCGTTGATATTTCTCAGCCGGTCCTTGCTCGCATTCTTGGCTTGGGCAAGCTCGACGTCGAAGTTGCTGGTGGCTCCTCCTCCAACATCACCATCGGTTATCTCAGGTTTCCGGAACTTGAAGCTCTGCGTGGTGAAATCCTCGCTCGCGCTGCGGGCTGAGGGTAGAGGCGCAAAGCTCCCCAGCCCTCGGCAATGGGACGACGCCTCAGTCTCCGTACGAAACCGCCCAGAGCGGGTACCCATCTGCAACGGCGGATCCCTACGCGCCTGGTCAGCCCACGGCCTCGCAAACTCCTGCAAACTACAGCTATACCGAGAGGTCTATGCGCCTTCCTCAATCCCGGTCGCACCCGAACGCGAGCTTTATCAGGTCTCGATGGGACGCCTGCTTGGATCTCAGATGCTGTCTTTTGGGCAATATCGCAGCCATTTTTGCTTCTGATTGCATTCCCTCGTTGCAGGAGGCGTTGCCGCGTTCAAGAGGGTGTCGTCGCTGCCATTGCCTCGACTGCGTGGTTTCCTCTCGGTGGCAATGTCAATCGTCGGTGTGCAGTGGAATCGCTTTTTGCCTCCGAGGGCCAACTTCCGCCTTTGCGATTTCCCCAGATGGCATCCGCGTGCGACGCGGTTTGCTCAGACGCGCGCGCAGACCATTCCTCCCAGGCGTACTTCACGCGATCCAGGTACAGCAGCCTTTCTTTTGGCGTTTCCTGGGTTGGTACCGCGTGAGCATCCTTCCAAGCCGGTTACGGCGCAAAAGACACATGACTCGACACAAACAGCAGAGCTCTCACATCGCTTTCATTCCAGTAGGCACACGCAAAGACGTGGAATTCGCACTGTGGATGGTTTTCAACGATCTGGGTGTTGACGATGTTCCTTCCTTTATTGAGGCAGCGCTCGCGGGAAAAGCAGGCGGGCAGGGCTTTGTGCAGATGTCGCCTCGAGCGCGCGCTTTGGACCCCTTCGCTTACCATCGCCGCGCTCGAGCAATCCCGCTGGACCACATTCGTTATCCGCGATGGTTGGTTGAGATTGGAAGAGCCTGTGGGCACCCATTGCTCGTCTGCGGTCGGTTCGGGTGCAGTCGGGTCCGCTAGAACGCAAACTGGGTGTGGCAAGTCTGCACATGGATGTGGTTCTCGGTGCATTCAGGATGATTGCGGAGCATCAAGATGCCTCGCAGGCGGGTGCGGATATTTACGCCTCTGCTTATCGAAGGGCAGGCCAACCGTGCCAGCAGGAGCCTCCTGAGAAATGGATGCTGCGGCATAGAAAATGGGATGCTGCAGTTAATCATCCAATGACGCAGCTGCGAAGATAGCGCCGATCTGGGGGCGCGAGTTTCAGACGCGGCTTTGTCGCTCAGGGCCATCCATCGAGACACCACAGCAAAGGCGGAATATGCGCGGCGGTCGACTTGATATCGGCATTATCGGCATGGGACATGTTGGCCCTGTGGATTGGCTCGGCCCCTGCGCGCGGTTGGACCACGATTGTTGGGGTGAAGTACTCTTCGGAGGAATCGCGGGGAGCGTGCAGATGCTCTGTTACCGATTCCCATTCTTTCGGTAGAAGAGATTGTCTCTCGTTGCCAGATGGTTGTTCTGACTCGTTCCCGACGACCAGCTGGAAGGCTTGGTCAAGGGGCTTGCTGAACGGCGCCTGGCGGTCCTCGCAACTGGTTGTGCAGCACTTCGGGGGCGCACGGAATTGATATTCTGCGCCTACCCGGCTAGTGGAAATTCCCCTGGCACTCATCCGGCAATGACCTTCACGGGGACCTCTGGTGACGTGCCACGTTTTGATGGGGACCCCCTTTGCGGTGACTGCTCCCGCAATCGCTTTGCCCATTGCCCAGGCGCTAGTCGTTGAAATGGGCGGTGAGCCTTTTGAGATCGCGGAGGAAGATCGCGGGGTCTACCATGCTGCGTTGAATCACGGTGCAAAATTTCCTTGCCACCGTAGTCGCGCAGTCTAAGCAGATCCTCTCCACCGTTGGAATTGAGGATCCAGGAACTTTCTTGCGTCCCCTGTGTGAGGCTGCCCTCGATCGTGCGCTGCGAGCGGGAGACCGCGGGGTTTCTGGCCCCATCCCACGGGGTGATGTCGGAACAATTCGCGATCACCTGAGTGTTCTAGAAATCAAAGCCAAGGAAGAAAAACCTGGCAGGGGGAGGCCAGTGGGCACCGCCTCGAGGATACGCGCTCGACCTACGCGGCAATGACTCTGCACACTGTTGACCTACTGGAATTTGAGGGACAGAATCAGCTCTCAGGTGGCCTCGGAAATTCGCGCAGCTGTGCGTGAAATGGGTGAAAAGTGATCCGGTTAGACCCTGCACGAAAATGGCGTTTTGGGGGCCCTTTCGGGCGAAAATAAGTCATATGAACTCTACGCCTCAGTTGGACGCATACCCGAGAAGAGCTTGCTGCAAGCATCTATCCCAACTTGAGGGACGCGCGCGCTGGTCGCGACAATGGGAGCGCTCACCGAGGGCACCTTGAGCTTGTTCGGCGGGCACAAGAGCTTGCTGATCGCGTCATTGTCACGATCTTCGTGAACCCCACCCAGTTTGCGCCTGGCGAGGACTACGACGCCTACCGCGCACATTGGATGCCGATATGGGCGCTGTCAACGGTGGGCGCCGATCTTGTATGGGCTCCTTCCGTTACCGATGCTTACCCAACTCCCGCAACAACCCGTATCGATGCTGGTCCGGTTGCTCACATTCTTGAAGGTGCAAACCCACCCGACGCACTTTGCCGGCGTCTGCTTTTGGTACGTCTCCAAAGGCAATCGAATCTGATCCGTCCTGATGTTGCGCTCTGGGCCAAAAGATGCCCAACAGCTGGCAGTTATTCTGCACTTTTTGTTCGTGACTTGGATATGCCCGTGCGCATTCAGGCCGTTGAGATTGTTCGCGATAGCGATGGCGTTGCGCTGTCTTCGCGTAATCAGTACCTCAGTGAGGGAAGAACGCGTGCACGCGCGTTCCCTGTCGCGCGCGATTGACGAGGCCCACGCTGCAGCGGCTTTGGGTGTTCCTCTTGACGAGGTTTTGCGTGCTGCGTCTTCCGTTCTCGAGGCCGAAGAGGGAGTCGTTCCCGATTACGTTGCGATCGTGGATGATGACGATTTCACCCTGCTTGCAGGGACGGGAAAGCGCCGCAGAGCGGTGGACAAGGAGAAGACGTGAGAAGGTGCTGGAAGCTGCGGCAACGCAGGGGAGCCTGCGCGCTCAATTCTTCTTGCCGCGCGGGTCGGAGCGACTCGCTTGATCGATAATGCGGATGTCGTTGTTTCTGTTGCCGGAGGCGTACGTCATGGTGAAATGACTCGGACCATGGTGATTGGAAAGATTCACCGTGCACGAGTAACTGGAGCCGATTTGCATTATGTTGGCTCGATTACCATCGACGAAGACCTCTTGGATGCAGCCAATATTGTTCCCGGCCGAAAAGTAGATATTGCGGATGTGAACAACGGATCACGCCTATCGACGTGTACACAATCGCTGGTCAGCGCGGAAGTGGTGTCATTCAGCTCAATGGAGCCGCGGCGCATCTTGTGAACCTGGATGATTTGGTCATCATATGGCCTATGCCCAGGTCCCCGAATCCCAGGTTCGCTCTGTAACGCCCAGTGTCGTTTTCGTTGATGCGCAGAATCGAATTATCGAAGAGGGGTGCTCTGGGACGGGTCCCTGAGTCTTCGCCCACGCTTAAAAGCTTGGGCTTGAAAAGGATTCGGGTGTGTGAATTTCAATCCGCTCATACGCATGGGCGTGACTAATCCTGACTTTCGCTACCATTGAAGTCATGACTGATTCGCCTGTTGACGATACCCTGAACAAGTACAAATCCGCGCGCTGCCAAGCGTGCACGCCTCATGGAGGCAGGGGTTCCCCGCCTACCCTGTGAAAGCTTCCTATCACCACGACCATCGCAAAGGTCCGTGAAAAGTACAGCCATCTGGAAGCCGGTGAAGAGACCGACGATATCGTTGCTCTTTCTGGTCGCGTGGTTTTGGCGCGTAACGGTGGAAAGCTCTGCTTTGCAACCCTCATCGATGGTGCGGGCAACAAGATCCGGTGATGCTCTCTGCCGCTTCGGTTGGTGCAGAGTCGCTGGCTCGAGTACAAGAACGACGTCGACTTGGTGACTTCCTTTATGTTCACGGACGCGTGATTTCCTCCAAGCGCGGTGGACTGTCGATCTTCGCCACCCCGGCTGAAGTGACTCCCGAGGCCCAAGCCGCCTGACGACGCGGCCCCCGACTGCACTTCCCGCTCCTGACGCCTCGTGGGCGTGCCTCAAAGGCGCTACGTCCTTTGCCGAAGACGATGGACGACTGCGGAGGGTGAAGAAGTTACTCTTTCCGAAGATCAGCGAATCCGTCGCCGCGAGCTCGACCTGATCACCCGTCCTGCTGCGCGCAATATGATCCGTATCCGCGCTGCGGTGAACCGTTCCATTCGTGAGAACTTCTTCCGCCGTGATTACATTGAGCTCGAGACTCCGATGCTCCAAGTCATCCACGGTGGTGCTTCGGCAGTCCCTTCATCACGCATATGAGATGCGCTGGATATGGACCTCTATCTGCGTATTGCTACCGAGATTTACCTCAAGCGCGCAGTCGTCGGTGGCGTGGATCGCGTCTTTGAGATGAACCGTAACTTCCGTAACGAAGGAATGGATTCCTCTCACAGCCCCGAATTCACCTCGCTGGAGGCCTACGAGGCCTATTCCGACTACAACGGAATGGCTGCTCTGACCCGAAACCTGATCCAGCAGGCTGCTCGTGATGCCTTCGATCTTCCCGAAGGCCAGAAATTGTCACCTCTGCTGACGGCACCGGTATGACCTTTCGGGCGATTGGGATCACATCGACCTGTATGGCCAGACTTCAGAGGCTTTGGGTGAAGAGATCACGGTGGATACGCCTCGTGAGAAGCTACTCAAGTACGCCGATCAGATCGGTATTGAGGTTGATGATTACGCAGTCAACGGCAAGATCGTCGAGGATATCTTCGAAGAGCTCGTTGCCTCGAAGCTGTGGGCACCGACCTTCGTCTACGACTTCGAGGATACTTCTCCGCTGACCCGTTACCACCGTTCGCGTCCGGGGCTGACTGAGAAGTGGGACCTGTATGTTCGTGGTTTGAGACCTGGGCAACGGCATACTCCGAGCTCCTTCAGTCCCGTCGTTCAGCGTCAGCGCTTCGAAGCGCAGGCTCTGGCAGCTGCCAATGGTGATCGAAGCCATGGTTTTGGACGAGGACTTCCTTAGTGCTATGGAACAGGGCTTCCCACCCTGCGGTGGCATGGGAATGGGAATTGACCGCCTGCTGATGGTGCTGACCGGACAGGGGAATCCGTGAAACGATCCCCTTCGCCCTTGGTGAAGCGCCTGGGCTGAGTACGTAAAGGCGGCCGGTTTTCGTCAACTGACGAGGCCGGCCGCCTTTGCTGTATGAAAGTGCACCCTAAGCGCTGGTGGGTACTATCTGAAAACGCAGCGATAAAGCGTCACGGGTGCGGCTTAGGCGTGGGCGCGGTGGCGCACCAAATCCAGGAGTTCACGCGCAGCGCCATCATCCAAAACAAGATCGGTGATGACACCGGCGTGGAGCGCTCCCAATAGTGGTAGTGCCTTCGATGCACCTGCCACCACGGCTAAACGACGGGGAATTTTTCCTCAACGTTGCCGGGCTTGGCCCAGATGCGCGTTGTTCAGATCCATGTCCGTCGATCCATCTTCACGCAGAAGGACCGTGCAGACATCCCCAACAACGCCGTCTTCTTGTGCATGCGCAATTTCATCGGGATCCAGAATCCTCCCGAATAGACGCGCGATGGAAGTCGGGCAGAAAGTGAGCCGATTCCAAAGAGCGCGACATTCGCCGAATCAATCGTCGCAAGTACCGAGGTAACCGAACGTTCACGCCACAGTGCTTCCTTTGTTTCTGCGAAGTCAAAAGCAGGGACGGGAAGTGAACCATTCGGGCACCAAAGCAGTAGCTGCGCGAAATAATGGCATCCGCATGGGGACACCGATTCTGTCGCGGTTGCGGCGCCGTTGAGTTGCACCACTGTTGAACCCAGGAGATTCACTCCGGGGAAGGCATCAGGTGACCTCAGAGGATCGTGTTACCCCATGCAATTCAAGAGAGTGTCTCCGGGCTTGAGCATATCCACAAGGCGTTCAGCGGCTACTCGTGCAACATTGTGCAGCCGATTCACTTCCGTGTGAATGTCATGAACGGGAACGACTGATGTTCGAATTCCAAATATTTCGTTAATTTGGCCGAGGTGAACCGCGGTTTCCTGGGGTCGCAGCAACGGAGATGCGCACCAGACCGGAGTTTCGAGCGTAGGTCAGTGGGCGTGAAACAGACGAACGTGAAACACCGAGGTGGCGGGCGATGGTCTCCATCGTCTGCCCCTGCAGGTAATACATCGAGGCCGCTTCGTGGGCCTGTTCATCACGTATTGTCACATTTCCTAGTATGCCATCCATGAGCACGCACTTGTAGCTGTTTAGTCACCAATTTGCCTATAGGCGAAGTGGAGGTCAAATGATGTACTTGTCCACAGGTTGACCCAAATGCATGAACAAACGTTCATCCGTTTGGGGTGAAGGGCAACAAATGAGATACTGAACGTGATCCACAACGCATCTTCGAATGAGGGTGGTCTGGTGGTACTTGCACGGCGGTGAAATCCCGCTAATGGCCCCGTCGCGAAGACGCGACGGAGAAAGTTAGGGAAATATGCTCGCAACAATTCTCCCAGCCGTTGACACCTCACTTCCGGTGACAACGGCACAGGTCTTCTGGTCTCGAGTTCCTTGGAACTGCAGTACTTCTTCTCCTTGGTGGCGGCGTCGTTGCCACGAATCCTGCAAGTCCAAGGGCAAGGGTGGCGGTTGGCTCATGATCAACTTTGGATGGGGATTTGCAGTATTTGCAGGTGTTTATGTCGCTTTCCGTACCGGTGGACACCTGAACCCCGCAGTCACCATTGCAAGGGTTGTCGCCTACCTCTTTGACCCCAGCAAGACTCTCAACGGCGTTCCGGCAGATAAGGCTGGAGCTGTTCTTGTCACCGGCTCGAACGTTGCCGTCTACATCATTGCCCAGTTCCTCGGCGCGTTTGTCGGTGCTGTCCTGTGCTGGCTCACCTTCAAGAAGCACTTCGATGAGGATTGCGATCCTGCTCTGAAGCTCGGTGTCTTCTCTACCGGCCCCGAGATTCGCTCCTACGTGTGGAACTGCGTCACTGAGGCCATCGGCACTGCTGTCACTATCCTCTGGGTCTTTTGTCTCCGGCTACACCGAAACTGCGATTGGCCCGCTTGGCGTTGCGCTCATCATCGTCGTCATCGGTAACTCCCTTGGTGGCCCCACCGGATACGCAATCAGCCCCGCTCGTGACTCGGCTGTGGATCGCTCACGCAATTTTGCCGATCAAGGGCAAGGGTGGCTCTGACTGGGCATACTCGTGGGTTCCCGTTGTCGCCCCCATCGTTGGTGCGGTGTGGGAACTGTCCTCTACTTCCTCGTCCTTGTCTGAGTAAACACAACGACGTGACACTACTTTCGAAGAAACTCATGACTACTAAAAGAATTCGTCATGGCAATCGACCGGGGTACGACTTCGACCCGAGCAATCATCTTCAATCACTCCGGTGGATTGTCTCTGTCGGGCGAAGGAATTTACCCAGATCTTCCCGAATCCCGGTTGGGTTGAGCACAGCCGATCGAGATCTGGGATACCACGCGTCAGGTCGTCGCTGATGCACTGCAGAAGGCGGAAATTAACCGCCACCAGCTGGCCGCCGTCGGCATCACCAACCAGCGTGAAACCACCGTCGTGTGGGATAAGAACACCGGTGAGCCCGTTTATAACGCGATTGTCTGGCAGGACATGCGTACCTCCGACATCGTCAAGGAACTTGAAGGCGACGAGGGCCCTGATCGCTTCCGTCAGATTTGTGGCCTTGGGCTGTCTCCTACTTCTCCGGTTCGAAGATTAAGTGGATCCTCGACAACGTGGAGGGTGCACGCGAGCGCGCCGAGGCCGGCGACCTCTACTTCGGTAACACCGACTCTTGGGTTTTGTGGAACTTGACGGGCGGCGTGAACGGCGGCGTTCACTACACTGACGTCACCAATGCCTCGCGTACCATGCTCATGGATATCCGCACCCTTCAGTGGCGCGAGATGTCTGCGAGATTTTCGGCATTCCCATGTCGATGCTGCCTGAGATCAAGTCCTCCTCCGAGATCTACGGTTACGGCCGTAAGAACGGCCTGCTCATCGATACGCCGATTTCGGGCATCCTTGGTGACCAGCAGGCTGCAACCTTTGGCCAGGCTTGCTTCGAAAAGGGCATGGCAAAGAACACCTACGGCACCGGCTGCTTCATGCTGATGAACACCGGCACCGAGCCCGTGTTCTCCAACAATGGTTTGCTCACGACGGTTGCCTACAAGATCGGTGATCAAGCTCCCGTTTATGCCTTGGAAGGTTCCATCGCGGTTGCCGGCTCGCTGGTGCAGTGGCTGCGTGACAACCTGGGCATGATTGTGAAGTCCTCTGATATCGGTGAACTGGCACGTACGGTTGAAGACAACGGTGGTGTCTACTTCGTCCCACGTATTCTCCGGTCTTTTTGCACCGTACTGGCGTTCCGATGCGCGTGGCGCAATTGTCGGCTTGACCCGTTACGTCAACAAGGGCCACATTGCTCGCGCGGTTGAGGAATCCACCGCTTTCCAGAGCGCAGAAGTCCTAGATGCAATGAATGCCGACTCGGGCGTTCCTCTCAAGGAGCTCAAGGTCGACGGCGGCATGACGCACGACGATCTGGTCATGCAGTTCCAGGCCGACCTGTGCGGCGTCGATGTCGTTCGCCCGAAGGTCATTGAGACCACCGCGCTGGGTGCTGCTTACGCTGCGGGCATGGCTGTTGGCTGGTCCGGGCACCGACGATGTCGTTGCCAACTGGCAGGAAGGCAAGCGCTGGACTCCTTCCATGGCTCCTGAAGAACGCGATCGCACCTACCGCCTGTGGAAGAAGGCCGTCACCCGTACTCTCGACTGGGTTGACGAGGATGTGAAGTAATCTCAAGGTATTGAGACGCCAGAGGTCAGCCGCATCTGCGGTCGGCCTCTTCGTCTCAGAGCGCCTCGCGATGAGGATTTCTCCTTAATTCACGCCTGCGTCGATGCCCAGAAGTATAGGATTGGACTATGAATCCCCGACGCAGAAGCGACATATCTCCTGATCGATGGCGAAAACATCGATGCCACATAGGCTTCCGTTCTGGATCGCGCCGCCCAACTCCCGATGAACGTCCCCGCTGGGATCGAATTCGTGAAACGACCGAGCAGCTCTGGCATCAGCAAGTGCGCGGCCTCTACCTCAATGGAACCTCGGGTTACCTTCCGATGGGCTTTATCCAAGCGCTCCATGCAATGGGTTACCGCGCTCTTCCCCTAGCTGGTCCAGACGACATGAAGGTCGTTGATGTCGGTATTCAACGCACCCTTGAAGCCATTGCAGAGCAGGCTCGAGGCTCAGTCATTTTGGCTTCTCCACGACGCTGATTTTCCTGCCGCAAATTCAGGATCTGCTTGAAAACGGACACCGCGTCGGGATTATGTGTTTCAAGGGTTCTCTCCAGCCAGTTCCCGAACTGGAAGATTTGACCTCGAAATCATTGACCTTGAATACGATGCGCGCATTCGAAGTACAACTTCCACGTATTCACATCATCGATATCGACGATTTCGATCCTTCGACTATCTCGACATAGAAAAATGTGGGCCCTGGATCAGGGCCCCACATTTTCTGCTGTCAATCAGTGCTGCTGCTTCAGTGCCGCAAGACGAGCTTCGATTTCAGCCTGAGAAGAATCGGTCTCCAGCTCTGCGAATTGTGAGTCAGCGAGGAGGTCGCAACCTCAGCCTGCCCCGGGCCATTGCCTCAGTTCGACGGACCTTGTCCCTCAAAACGTGAGAGCTCGGAGGTGGGGTCAAGGACATTGATCGAGGCAACTGCATCCGAAACCTGTGCCTGCGCCTCGGCGGCCTTCTGGCGTGCCACCAACTGATCGCGCTTGGTCTTGGGTTCGCTGAGCTTGTCCTTCATCTGGACCAGCCCGTTCTTGAGCTTGTCGACGACCTCGCGCTGAGAGCGATCAGCGGCTCAGCATTCTTTGCTTCACCCTCGAACTGGATCTGCTTGCCGATGGCGACGCAGGCCAGATCGTCCCACTACGTGCGCGCGAGCCTGGTCGCCGGCTGCGCGCATTTCCTCTGCCTTGCCGAGGCCGCGGCTGCCTTACGTCCCCAATCTGCAGCTGCAGTGACGTCCTCATCGTGGTCCTTCTCGGCCAAACGGAGGTTGCCAACGGTCGGCGACTGCGGTCTCTGCTTCTGCGATTGAGTTCGTGTGGTCGCGAATCAGCTGATCAAGCATCTTCTGAGGTCCTCGGCGCGGTCGAGAGCGCATTGATGTTTGCCTTTTGCGAGCTGAAAATACGTCAAGAATGGTTTGCTTTTTCCGCCATTGTTTCCTCCTTGATGGGACGGGAAAAATTATGATTGAACTATATCCTATTTCAGAACGATCCGGTGTGACCTGATCCGTTGGAACCGCTGAAAGCCACCTCCGCCGAAGCCGCCCCGCCGAGCCGCCTCCACCGAAGTTACCTCGCTGGAACCACCCCAACTGGAGCCGCCCCCACCCCAATCGTGTCGACGTGAACTTCCTCCATTGAGCATTCCATTGAGGAACGGACCATACAAGCATGCTCCCATTCCGATCCCGTTGACGATTGAGTCACCCGTTGTGGAGCGTTGCGGAGCGTTCAGGGGAGCATTGATTGCGGCCTGCGCGTAGGTGATTGCGTTTCGCGCTTGGCCGGCAGCAGTCTCGTCATTGCCTTGGTCGTGATAGGAATGCGCACTCTGAAAGTGGGATTGTGCGAGAAAGATTTTGAGCGTGCGTCGAAACCAACCAGCGTGCCGTGGCTTGTCACGTGTTGACTTGCGCGTGCGACATCGGAATCAGCCTGAGCTAAAAGTGCGTCAATTCCTGACTCAGCACGTTGGCTGCGCTCTTCTGCGCTACGTAGCAAGGCCCGTCAAGGGCGGCTTCCGCAATGCGGGATTCAACGCGACTAAAGGATCACCCTTCCCGTTCTGCGCGGCATTGCCGGCGTTGATTGCCTGGGCAGGCAGCAGACCAGCTGCTGGAATCGATCGGATCCGCGTGAAGGCGGGTCGCATCGGAAATATCCGGGTGATTGAGCCGATGCAGCGGTCAAAAGTTCCGAACGCGAAAGTTGATCAGCTTGGGATACTTCCAGCTGATGGCATGCCAGTGCCAAAGCGCGACGCGCAATTTCGAGGATCTGGACGCATTCTGGCCGTTGCTTTCGTTTGCTGAGCCTCATTCGCGCTGCTTTCAGCCTGATCCAAGAGCGCGCGGGCCTGGTCAGGACGTCCCTTTGAGGGAGGCGACGGCCTCGGGAGAATGAGCGAGCTAGCTGAAGAGTCTGAAGGTCCATCTCCGCCTGAGCCACTTGGACTGCATGAGTCTGCGCAATCATCTCGAGCAAACATCCACCTTGGAGCCTGCTGCAGCCGACATTTGCAACCTCAGTTGCGGCGTGCCGAGTGGCTGTTCTTCTCCGCGACCAATTGGTTCATTGCAACGTTGAGTTTCCTGACAAACTCTGCCGGAATTCATGCTAGGGAGAGCGCGGGTGGCTTCCATCCTCGTTCCTCACGCTGTCATGGTGGAAACCGCTTTATTAATGTAGTGCTCGCGCCATGCTCAAGCGCCGCAGAGTAGGGACTTGACAGACTCAGGGCCAAATGAATTGAGCCCGCGCAGATTTGGATTTCGTCGTCACTTGAACGAACGATGTCATCTGCGGTCCAGCAGGAGGCCGTGCGGATCCACCGTCTGCTGAACACAAGCTCCCTGAGCCCGATTACGCAGACATTTTGTGTGTCTTGCGTTGAGAGCGCAGCAATAACAACAAGAATTACGAGGATGATGGCAGGAAGCGGAAGGAAGGGAGCCATTGTGCGCCGATGGCCGCGAGCCCGATGAGATCGAGTTGCGTGTGGAGCTGCTGAGAAGTCGTCGCGGTGGACCTGCTTGCCGCCGGCGAGGCAGCAGTGATGAGTTTAGTTGTGAGTCCCGCTTCCAGTTCGGTAACGAAAAGCTCCGAGGCCAGTAGCTAAAGTTGATCTCGTCCAGAGGATCTGCCTGCCTTGCTCAGTACGTCCTTTAATCCCGAGAAAGCGGTAACAACCACCGCCGAGTCAGTGATCCCTTTTTCGTTTGAATTGCCGCAGGTGGCCGTCTTGCGTTCTTGCGTTGCACCATTGCAGACCAGTGAAGAACTGGATAGGCCCGATTGGGTACCGACCGTATTGCTACCATTCCAGAGCGCGCTGTTCTGAAAAATGCTGACCACAACGATGCAGGTATCCAGACCTTTTCTTTGAAAGGTCACGCAGTTCCAGGCGTATTACGGATTGGACTGACTGTCAGACGGGAACGAGGCCGTATCCGTCAAGTTTGTTGTTACGGTCACGGTGAATCGGCGCGCAATTCCGGCCGGTAGACACGTCGCGGTAAGCGCCGTGGCAAGCGCGGCGAAAAAGCCATACAGCGAGAAGCGAAAAGCATGGTAAAACATGGCCACTGGTTTGCGGCTGGAAGCGTTTGATTGACGTGCCATCTATGATGGAGGATACGTCCTTAGCCGATGACACAGGAAGGGTGCACAGGATGCCCACTGGTAAGGTGAAGTTTTTGATGCTGAGCGCGGTTTCACTTCATTATGGGAAAGACGGTGGTCAGGTTTTCCTGCACTCTTCACGCACTGCCTGAAGGAGTGGCTGCCTCGTCCCGGAACTCGTGTTGAATACGAGGTTTGATGGGCGCAAGGGGCACGCAGGCGCTGTCGGTTCGTATTATTTCCACGCCGCACTCGTGGCGCGTGCCCAACGACGTAAGCCCGAAACTATGGTGCCCGTCGTCGAAGACTTAATTAAACTGCTCGATGCCTCTTCTGAATCTTTGCGCCGCGGACACTACCCGGAAAATGCAGCAGAAAGATCGCGAAGGTCATGCGGGCCGTTGCGAAGATTTTGATGCCTGAAAAACTGCGTCCCGCGCGTGGGCGAATGGATCAGCAGCTGCCCAAGCGGTGGATTTTGCGCGTGAAAACGCGGTCGAAGTTGGGGGAGAAGCCTCGGTAGGGGAGCATCTTTCTGTTTGAAATGAATGCCGAGCGCCTTGGTACTCACTACTTCGCCTGTAACGATGCCGGTTATGTCGGCTGGCGTTGGTCGGCGTCACTTTTGACGCGTTCCGCGCTCGCGGAAAGATCACGGTGTAGTGAGTTGATTTGGTACCCGGTTCCGGTGCACTTTTGGCACGCGAGTGGCTCCCGTGGAGGACCGCCTGCAGCCGGGTGATGTGAGCCCGTGAGGACGTTCTGCCCTACCGTGACGATGACGATCGCCTGATTTCGGGGCTTGAGGACACCGGTGAGGACCCGGATTTGCCAACGGATCGCGAGTTGGGATTGGGCGCGTTCGCGTTCTTTCTGATAAAGGTCAGCGATGATGCTGCAAAGGCGCTGGTACGCCTCGGATCGTGAACGGAAGCGTGGTCGTCCTTCAGCGAGACCTGTTCGACCTGTGGCTTCCTCATGAGATGTCCGGTTCGATGCGCTGATGGCTCGTGTCTGTGCAAATGAATGGGCTTTGAGATGATGGCTGTGTCGTGAGGTTTGGATCACACCTGCGGTGCACCTCGAAACTGAGTGGCCCGAACAATGGAACGGATTGGCCAATTCGCCTCGCGTATCAACGATTTCCTTGTTGAATCTGAGCGAATCAGGTCCTGAGAGTGAAACTGGTTTCCTAAACAAGAACTATAAAGCAGGTCAATCCGGGAAATCAAAGTGCATCTCGCTGGATGATAAGCGCTTCACTTTGAGCGTTTTTTCAGCGAAACTTTGGGGAGTGAGCACACAAGAAAAAGCGCCATCGAGCGCAAAGCCACTGAATTCCATTGACACTTTCTTCCACATTTCTGAACGTGGATCCACAATTGGTCGCGAAATCCGAGGTGGCGTGGTCACCTTCTTCGCAATGGCCTACATCCTTGTTGTTAACCCATCGATTCTTTCGGCCGCTCTGCCTCAAGACGGCTCCATCACTCCCGCAGGAATTGCTGCGGGTACCGCACTTGTCGCGGGCATCATGACCATCCTCATGGGTGTTGTTGCAAACTACCCGCTAGCACTGGCTGCAGGACTTGGCCTGAATGCGCTGTTAAGCTTTCACCACTGGTCGCTTGGTTCGACTAACAACGCTTCCAAGAGGCCATGGGCCTGATCTTCTGGGAGGGTAATCTCAGTACCCTTCTCGTTCTGACAGGGATTCCGAGACGCGGTCTTCCGCGCAGTTCCGTACCAGGATCATGAGCCGCTATTCCCTGTAGGTATCGGTCTTTTATTACCCTGTCTGGCCTGATTAACGCGCGGGTATCATTCAAAATGATGCAGGCGCAACCCGGGTTCAGCTTTGGTATTAATGGCTCCCTGCAGGGATGCCAACCTTGGTCTTCGTTGTCGGCGCTTGGGTCTGACCATCATCTTGTGGCCGTGCGCAAGGTCAAAGCGCAATGCTCATCGGCCTTATCACTTCCACGGTTTTGGCAGCGATCCTCCAGCCTCTTCGTTCACCTTCCCGTGCGTGGTGAGAACTCTCCGACCGGTTGACAGACCGTTCCAGCACTGGAGCGGCTCTCGATTTTCGATCCTCAGCTTTAACTCAGTCTCTCCAGATCGATTTCTTCGGAGAGCTTTCGGGAAGCTTGGCGTGCTGTTTCGCTGTTCTGCTGATTTTCCTCGCTGATGCTTTGCAGACTTCTTCGACACCATGGGAGACGATGGCTGCTGTATTGGCGGTGCGAGGGTGGTCTTCTCGATTTCGAAAGCTGGAAACCACGCACCTGTAGCCGTATTCTGCTCATATTGACTCCTTGGCCGCTGCTGCAGGTGGTCTGGGCGGTGTCTCTCTCGAACACCTCCCTACATTGAGAGTCGACCTCCGGTGTTGGCGCGGCGCGAGGGTGCGTACTGGTTTGGCCTCGCTGTCGCGGTGTCCTCCTGCTGCGTCCACCTTCCTTTCGCTCGGTTCAGCTTACGTCCCCGACCGAGGGCGCCTCGACCGCACTGGTCTTCGTTGGCTTCCTCATGATGGCTCAGGTTCTTGAGGTTGATTGGAAGGATCCGAGTATGCAATCGCCCGCTGAGCGATCGCTTCATGCCTTCCGTCATAACAAACACTCGCGATCTGGGTGGTATCGGTGTTGGCTTCGTACTACCTGCACGGTCAATTCAGATCACCCCTGGGCAAGGCTCGTAAGATTCACCCGCTGATGTGGCTGACCTCAGATCCTTCGTGGTCTACTCCTCTCGGTCCGATTCGGGCTGCTTTTGGGAGCCTGATCCGTTATTCGCCTTGTGAGGCGGCATGTGTCGGCCCCCACACCTGTATTTGGGCGTACTCGCAAAGCAGTGTTGAGCGATGGGGGCTTTTTGTGTCATGAACTTTTCAGTCATTTGAGTACCGGAGTTTCCGGCATTGGTTTGTCGCCAATGTGCTGGCTGCTTCTGCCCAGTGGATGCAGCGCGTCGCTCAGGACTGGCTTGTTTTGACCGTATTGACGCAGAATTCCTCTTTTCCAAATCGATGTGTCGTCACAGCTCTTCAATTTCTCCCCATTCTTCTTTTGAGTCCCTATGGGCGTCGTGGTTGACCGTCTTGATCGCAAAGATCATCCAGGTCACGCAGACATCTTTCGGTGTCGGCCTGCTCTTGGGAATTATGGTTTTACGGGGCATGCGCATCTGTGGCTGGTGTAGCCTAGCCTTTTGGCAGAGTTGCCGTTTTGATTCTCCTGCGCGCCAGGCTTTTTGTTTCCGAGCTTGTTCCCGCTTCATCGATCACGAACGCTGTGGCGCTCAACTCTGTTGCTTTTAAATTTTGCCCGTCTGGTAGGCCCCTGCAATTTCAGGGCCTGATGATTGATTGGGTGGGCAGGCCTGGGTCTTCTTTGTGAACTCAGGAATGTTTCCTGATTGCGCGATGTTCACGACATCAATTCGCCATAAGGATTTAGTGCCTCCGTCGGCCGGTTCCTCGGAAGAAAGGGCAGCTGCGTGAGGGGCTTGTGTATTTACGAGGCCGTCCTGATCTTATTTTGATCATTGTTGCTCGCTGGTTTTGCTTCGGCTTTGGCCTTAAATCAGCAGCTCACGACGGCTGTCATGGCGACAACGGTATTCCATAGGGAGCAGCCGGTACGGTATGTTGAGTGCACTGATTGCGGTCGGATCGTTTTCTGGGGCACTTTTTGCTGCGCGGCGGAAGCTTCCGCGCCTTCGTTTGGTCGTTGGCTCAACTATTGCATTGGGCGTTGTATCAACGACTTGGCATTCACTCCCACTTGATGAAAACCCATGGGATCATGTGCGTTCCGACAGGTTTTGCCATGATCACCACGCTCACTTCGCAAATGCGGTAGATTCAAACACGACTGCAGAAGACGTACGTGGACGGGTTTTGGCTCTCTACGGCATGGTCGTTATGGGGTCGACACCTATCGGCGCTCCCTTTGTCGGATGGATTGGTCAAGTGATTGATGCCCGTGCGTCAATTTGGGTGGGTTCAGTTTCAACCGTGGTTGTGACGATTATTGCCCGCAGCGGTGTGTATGAAACGTGTGGGATATCCATTTACATGTTACGCGGGTGTGCACCCATTGAAGTGAGAACCCGAATGCTCATCACGATCCTTATGGGGAATTAGAAACGTCGGCTTATCTCAATTGATGCTGAAGTTGTTTACCTGACTCCCCGTGACGCGCGGTTTTCGTAGCTAATGAACTACCATGGCGCAGAAAATATGTGACTCTGAGGTCAGTAACTACTCCATGAGGAATCGTGAGCGATCTGATCGATACCGCCGAAATGTATCAGACGATTTTTGAGCTTGAAGACGGTGTTACGCTCTTCTTCGCGCTCGAAACATGTGAGCACCTGGGCCCCACCGGTTTCGCAAACAATTGGGCGAATGGAACGTGACGGCCTCGTGCATGTCATGGGGGACCGGCGGCTGGAACTAACCGCTCTGGGGCGTGAGCGCGCCATTGAAGTTGTTCGCGGCATCGCCTTGCTGAGCGTCTTTTGACTGATGTCATCGGTTTGGATTGAGCCCACACCCGCGAGAAGCGTGTCGCTGGGAGCAGTCATGTCGGACCAGGTTGAACAGCGTCTTGGGAAATTCTTCATAACCCGACGACCGATCCCTATGGAAACCCAATTCCTGGGACGGATGGAGTGTCAGACGGTATTTCGATGGAACTGGCATTGCAGAATGGGGAGTCCACCTCTGGAACGGTGACCCGAATCGGTGAACCCATCCAAGCAGAGACGAAATTGCTGGATGCCTTTGCTCGTTGCGGAGTGCGTCCGGGGGCTCGGATTAACTTCGAGGCTGACCCTCGTGAGGTCGTTATTGAGGTAACTCACACCAATGATGGGAAGAATCAGTGCCCGGTCGAGCCGTTCAACTGCCTGACGCTTGCTCCACACTTTTCATCACGCTTAATTAAGTTCTCTGACCAGCAATTCTGAAAGTAAGCTGCAAAACCTTAAGAAAACCTGTAATATGTTCGTCATCGTTTCGTTACATTGGCGTGACATTTCAGGGGCGGTAGGATAAACTCATACATGGCCGCACTGGCCGACCGTTCTTCAACCGAGGTTGAACCGCGAAGAAATAGGTAAGACGAAGGTTCAACGCGGGGAAACCACTTACGACCCTTGGGTCTTGGGGTGAAGCTTGGGAAACAAGCCGGGCTCTCCCTTGAACCCGAGCAGCTCACCCTCGCAGGTCGAAAGGAGATTACTTGTGACAACTGGTGAGCGCGCGCCGCGGCACTCGTAAGGCACGCCGCCCGATGGCCCCTGTTTTCGACTTGGCTGACACGCTCACCGCGTTCAAGACACCGCTTCGCGGCACCGCTGCTGCGTCGGCCGCTGGACTCGCTCTGACCGCTGTCGTCGGTGGTACTGCAACCGCAGCCCCCAACGTCCACGATGCCGCAGTCGATACTTCAAACAACACCGCGACCGTTCTGCCTACGACGGTTTCGGTCCCGGATATCGCCTGGTCTGCTAGTGACGAAGTTTCCGCTTCGGCTGAAGCTCCAGCTCCTGTTGCAACGACGAATACTACGCCGCGTGATTACACTCGTACGGATCTGAGCGATTCGGCGACTTCGTCTGCAGCGCTGAACCCTTCAGGTAACGACATTGTGTCGATCGCACTGTCGCTCACTGGCATTCCTTACGTCTACGGTGGCTCTACCCCCGCGGGCTTCGACTGCTCTGGTTTCACAGTACGTCTACGCTCGTGCAGGTATCTCCATTCCGCGTACCTCTGGTGCGCAGGGCGCAGCGGGTACTTTCGTCTCCGCTTCTGAAGCGCGTCCCGGTGACCTCGTGTGGCACGCCTACGGTCACGTGGGTATCTACGCAGGCAACGGAATGGTCGTCGAGGCTACCACCCCCGGTTCTGTGACAAAGGTCCAGCCACTGTGGAGCAACGCACAGCCTGTGCGCTACTGAGTTTTTGTGTGGTGAGAGGTCCTTCCGGCGGCCCCTTTTCTATATCCGCCCGCGCTCCGTGATATTCTTCTTCGCTGTGGAATCGCTAAAGTGCTGACATTTCGCGTGCAGAATAGGGCAAAATAGTGGTGACGTAATCACGAGGAGGTAGTCATGGGGACATCAGAAGTGATTTTGGTCGGTGTCGATGGCTCAAAGGAGAGCTTCGCAGCAGTCAAGTGGGCCGCAGAGCGTTCAAAGGTTCGTTCATGCAGACTTCACATTATGCTCTGCACATATGCCGTTTGAAATCGTATGCTGCGGCAACTAGACTCCAGCGGATATGCGTCCTCGACGATGCGGCTCTTAAAAGAAAGGTGCCTCACAGATCGTTAAGCAAAGGCGTTGACCCGGCAAAAGGGAAGTTGGCGCTCTGACGTCTCACGGCCTCGTCGAAGCTGGTGATCCCGCGGGAATTCTTATCGATATGTCTCGCGAAGTCGACTTGATTGTCGTTGGCTCGCGCGCGGTGGTGGTGGTTTCGCCGACCGCCTCCTGGGAACTGTGTCTTCCGCACTTCCTGCTCGTGCTCATTGCCCGGTCGTTGTGTGCCCCGTCACACCTCGGGTAAGGCTTTCACTCCATTGAGCGAATTGTCGTTGGCTCTGATGGGTCCGGAAGGTGCGACCTCGGCGCTCAAGCGTGCGGTTGACGAGGCCGAGCTGTGGGATGCTCGCCTGACCGCAGTTGCCGCAGTCCCAATGACAACGGGTACGACGATGATGGCTTGGTTGCCAGCCAATATCGATCGCGACAAGCTCCTCAAGGATGTCAAGGAGGGTCTTGATAGCGCTGTTGATGCAGCCTTGGATGGGCGCCAGCGCAAGGTTGCTCGTCATGCGTTTTGGACGGGTCCCCCTCATCGTTGCTCATTGAGTTCTCGACAGCCGTCGATTTGGTTGTCGTTGGTAGCCCGGGCCGCGGTGGCTTCGCCGGCATCTTATTGGGTTCGACTTCGCAGACAGTGATCGCGCACTCAACCTGCCCGGTGATGGTGGTTCCATCTGCCCACCACGATGTGTCACCTGATCCTTCGCAGGAGTGGAGCAGGCGCTGATAATGCGTTTTAAATAGCGGCGACATCTTCGGGTGTCGCCGCTTGCGTATATGCATTGTTTTTCGAGAGTCTGAGAAACGAAGATGTGGGTGATACCCTATGGGGGTGCGCCCTCGTAGCTCAGGGATAGAGCACCGCTCTCCTAAAGCGGGTGTCGGACGTTCGAATCGTCTCGGGGGCACTGAAATGCAAAACGGCTTGGTCTCAGGCCGTTTTGCATTATTCTATTCGGAGAGGACTCCCCAGATTTGCGCGGTTGCACCATCGGGGTAGTGAAGAAATAACGCAAAGCAGCATGGGGGAGAAGTGAACAGGGTGCTTGGGCGCTTGCTGAGCCATCCTCTCACGCGCAATTCCGCTTTCATGCACCTGTGAGCCGGCCAGACCGCAGCCGAGTTTGGTTTCCAAGTAGCCACTCTTGCAACCTCGGCAATCGCTATCTCAATATTGCATGCCACGGAGTCTGAAATCGGTGTTCTCACCGGCTTGCAAACACTCGCATTTCTTCTGATTGGTCTTCCCGCGGGTGCGTGGGTTGATCGGTGGCGTAAACGCCGGGTCATGATTGTTTCTGACCTTGCGCGGGTTTTTGCGCTCATTTCGATTCCGATCGCATATGAGTGGTTTACGCTGACACTCACGCACCTGATGATCGTTGCTGCGCTCTTGGGACTTGCGACAGTCTTCTTTGATGTTGCGTATCAGTCCTATGTTCCAGCAATTGCCTCCACGCGGTACATCGCGGCTGCGAATGGCCGGCTCGAGGCCTCGTACCAGGTCGGCGCAGCGGGTGGACCTGGTTTAGGCGGCTGGCTGGCGTGTCCTTGCGCCTCTGGCCTACGTTTTCACCGCAGTAACTCACGTGTTCTCGACGGTGGCGATTTGGCGGATTAGGAACACCTGAGCCTCAAACCAGCACGCCCTAGTACCTCTTTGCTTGCAGAAATCCGCGAGGGGTTGAGTTTCGTTCGACATGAGCCTCTGCTTTTCCCCTATTCTCCGACATCTCCTTTGCTGCTTTTTACGGGTTCAGGGGTGCGCGTTCTCTTGCCGATTTTGGTGCTTCGAACGCTGGGCATGAATGCGACGCAATTGGGGGTCCTTCTGAGCGCGGGAGCACTTGGTGGCATTCTTGGGGCGATGACTCGTTCCCTGTGGCTTGGGCGCCAAGGGATCGGGCGTTGCATTGTGATCACTTTCACGTCGTTGGAGTTTCGATCCTTGTCTTGCAGCCGGCGGCACTTCATGCGCCCGAGATCGCGGGCTGGGTAATTGCTGGTGCGGGAGTCGTGTATTCGTATTTCATCACCATCTACAACGTGACGCAGATGAGTTTGCGGCAGGAGATCTGCCCCAAGTGGATGCTTGGACGCATGAATGCGACCTTCCGTTTCGCGGTGTGGGGAGTGATGCCCCTGGGGTCGGTCGCTGCAGGTATTCTTGCTTCCATCGTGGGGGTCGAAGCGGCAATGTATATCTTCGTTGTTCTGTCAGTGCTTGCTGGTGTCGCGCTGGCTTTCACTCCTGCAGCCCGGATTAAAGATTCTCACTATGGCTTTGGATCCGAGCCAAGCTGGGGGATTACGACAAGTGACCAATTTGCCAAAGGCCTCGCTCATCGCCCGTCGGGCATGATGAGTGACCGGTGATCAGTGATCGTGGCTGGTGCGTAATTTTTGCACCAGCCACGTTTTCTATAAGAATCTGAAATTGTCGTATGGCCTTCATCTGCGCAGGGAATTGTGGATGAATAGAGTTCGTCTCTTGCGTTATAAATTCGGGATTCTCCGTGCAATATCTAAAAATGTGAAAGTGTGAAAAACAACTGATTTTTATCCTGTATGTTGATGTGGTAGCATTCGAGGGACCTCAATACAGTTCGACGTTCCCAACGAAAGATAACTTGTAATGAACTCTGAAGTGACACGCGTCCGCCCGGCGTCTTCTTGGGGAGCAACAGCACTTGCCTGTGCGCTGGTCGGTGCTGGAGCTGCTGCCGGTGTGATGACCTCGAACGGCGTCGCACAGGCTGCGGATGTCAATGTGGTTACCGATGCATCGATCAAGAGACACCACGCATCCAAATGGCTAACAATGTTTTTGACTCGTTCAATGCCGTCTTCTCTTTCGATACGACCGGTAAGACCGTGGCCGAAAATGACACGCTCACTATTAAGCTTCCCAAGGAATTGAGGACCCGTCAGGCCTCTTTCGATGTGACTGATGCTCAGACCGGTGGCGTAGCGCTTCGCTGCTCGGTTCCTTCTGGTGAAGGGCCTGAACTGACCTGCGTTTTTACCGACTACATGAAGACGCATGAAAATGCGAGGGACAGATTCACTTGGTTGGTGATACAGCCGCCGAATCTTCAAGTGAGAATTTGACCTTCACTGTGAATCACACGGTGACGCTTCCTGTGCCCATGCCCAGTGGCAAGATTGTCCCGAAATCTAATGCCTGCATGCGCCTGCGACGGCCTATAAGGATGGCTGGCAGCTTCACAACGGGCATGATGAGCGCTTTACGTGGGAGGTCTACATCCCAGAGCGCCAAAACCATGCAAGCACCATCAGCGTGACCGATACTTTTGATCCCGCCAACGGTGGCTACCGTCTTTTCAATGATCCGAACGGTGCACTGGCAGCGTACGCGTCTTCTGAAGTGGAATTCGCTGGAAGACTTCCAGAACGACCCGAAGCGTGAGAATTTTGCTGAAAAGGTCGACGTTGGAGGCTCGATCAATGGTGGCACTTTCACCATGACGGAGACTGCTAACGGTTTTGTCGCATCTTTCCCGAACTCGGGTGGCGATGCCTACTACCTGCTCAAGTACTACACAGAACTCAAGGTTCCGGCCAGTGCAAGTGTTGGTAGCTCTTTCAAGAACACTGCTGTCGTCAATGACCAGGTTGCCGAGAAGAGCATCGTCATTAACACCGCCGGTTGGGGCGATGTCGATGCAGATAAGAAGAAGACGCCGACCCCGACTCCGTCTACTACGACGCCTGAGCCTACCCCGTCGACGACTACCCCGGAGCCGACACCTTCAACGACAACTCCTGAACCTACCCGTCGACGACTACTCCCGAGCCTGAGCCGACCCCGTCTACTACGACGCCCGAGCCCGAGCCCCTCCGTCAACGACTACCCTGAACCTACTCCGTCGACGACTACTCCCGAGCCTGAGCCGACCCCGTCTACTACGACGCCTGAGCCCGAGCCCACTCCGTCAACGACTACCCCCGAACCGACTCCGTCCACCACGACTCCCGAGCCGGAACCTACTCCGTCGACCACCTCGGTTACGCCTCCTCCGGCTGTGACTACGACTGATGTGTGCCGAGGGCTCTTTGCTCGCACGGGTGCGGATCTTGCACCTGTGGCGGCAACTGCAGCCTTACTAGCGCTCATGGGAGCGGCGATTTTGCGTCGTCGTCAGAACTCATGATCTGAATGAACCTATGTTTGTGTGAGGCCCCACCCGTTGAGGTGGGGGCCCACACGCTGTTATTTTCTGTTTTTGCAGGTGGCAAAGCGTGTGATTTGATGATTATGATCCTTTTTGAGTCAGTCAAGTTTCATTGATAGAGTCCGTTGTAGCTTAAAAAGATAACGGGTTTTCGAACCAAAATCTGTCTTTCTAGTCAGAAACTGGGACTTTACTATGAATATTCACCGATAATTCAGGAAAAATTCTGGGAACTACGTTGAAATCCTGCGGTTTTCTATCGCTTAAATATTATTGCTATTGCAAGAAAAGGCTGGGTTTGAGCTGAGGGGGTGCGTGCTAACCTGATGGTGTTTTGTCACTTTCGTGACCCCCCTCCAGAAAGACGTAAACGTCATGAGTTTTGATGCTATGAGCACTCGTATGCGCAGTGCTTCGCTCGCTGGCACCCTTGCGTGTGCGCTCCTTGGAACGGGAGCGATCGCTGTTTTTCGCCAACTTCACCTTCTGCGCAGGCAGCGAAGTGAGACGTCGTGAAGACAGTTACGATGGTCATTAGTTCTCACCCGTCCGGTCGAACCTTGTCTGGGACAACTTCGTTGTGGACTTCTCTTTCGATACGAGTGGGAAGAGCGTGACTGAAGGAGACGCAATCACCGTCCAGTTGCCCAGTTCTTTGCGTACCCGCGATACCCGCTTCGACGTTGATGATAAGAATGGTCGCGGTACTGCACTCAAGTGTGTGATCCCGAACGGCGAAGGTCAGACCGTTACCTGCACCTTCACCGCCTATGCGAAGTCGCACATAGCAAACGCGAAGGGCGGATTCATGTTCACGGCAGATGTTACCCGTGAATCGGGAGCATCTGATTTCAGCTTCACCATTAATCACACCATTACGCTAAGCGCAACAGTTCCTAACGGGAACATTGTCAAGAATACGAAGGGGTATGCTCCCGCAGATCCCTACAAGTTCGGTTGGCAGCTGCATGATGGTCACAACGACCGTTTCACATGGGAAATCTACCTGCCTGAGCGCAATATTCAGTCAGACACCATCAGCATCACGGACGCTTTTGACACTGCGCAATGGTGTGCTACAAGCTGTTCAACGATGCTGCTGCAAATGCCTGGCAAGCGTACGCGCCTGGCTGCAAGTGGAATTCGTTGGATGACTTCAAGAAGGACGTCAACCACCAGCACTATGTTGAAAGTATCAAAGTTGGCGGAGCTGTCAATGGTGGTACCTTTACTCTGACTGAAACTGCTGACGGATTCGTTGCCTCCTTCCCGAACTCGAAGAGCGATGCATACTACCTCCTCAAGTACTACACCGAGCTGAAGATTCCGGGGGCAGCAACTGTTGGTACGAGCTTTAAGAACACCGCTGTTGTCAACGGTAAATCGGCCGAGCGGACCATCGTCATTGAGACCGTCGGCTGGGGCGACCTCGAGGGTCACTTGAAGACGACTCCGCCTACCCGTCGGTGACGACTCCTCCTCGTGACGACTCCTCCGGCTACTACGGCGTCGACTCCTTCTCCGTCGGTTTCGACTACTGTTCCTTCTCCGAGTGTGAGTACGACGGTTCCTCCGAAGAAGGGTCTTGCTCGTACCGGTGCGGATGTGGCTCCGGTGGTTGCTCTGGCTGCTCTGGGTCTTGCTTTGGGTGCTGCGCTGATGCGTCGTCGTCAGCAGGCCTGAGGATCTGAGTTTCTGAAATAGAGCGAAGTTGTGGCCCCCACCCGCAAGGGTGGGGGCCACACATGTATTTCAACTCTGCCTTAAGTCTTAACGTCCTCACTATTTGGTGCGCCTGGGGAAAGTGTGTCATTGTGCGTCATTCTTGTGAGCCTGCGCGTGTGCGTGAGCATTGGCAATAGCTGCGCATATTTCCCAATTCTGTCTCTCCTGTCAGAAACTGGGACTTTGCTATGAAAATTTATCCATGAATTGACGTATTAAATGAGGGGAAGCTGTGAATAGTGTTGAAATGACGCGAGTTTGTGCAGATAAATATTGTTATTTCTAGAAGAAAGGCTGAAACCGGCCTGAAGTCTAGCGTGCTACTCTCCTAGTGTTTGGTCACTCAGGTGACACCCTCCAGAAAGACATGAAGGTCATGAATGTTCATGCTACGCGCACAGTCGCGTCGCGTTCCTCTCGCTGCTTCTGTTGTCTGTGCGCTGGTTGGAGCCGGCGCACTCAGCGTATTCGCCCCCACCTCACCCGCGGCCTCGGCAGCAGAAGTGAACGGTGTGGTGACCGGTGTATCGATGAAAAATGAGTCCAGCTCGACTGGCCCGAACATAATTTGGGACGAGTTCTCGGCAGACTTAACCTTCGATACGACGGGAAGAACGTTGCCGAGGCGACACCCTGACGATCAACTCCCCTCGAGAACTGCGTACGCGCAGCGCAAACTTCGATGTCATTGACAAGAACGGTGGTGGCGTTGCGCTCGAAATATTCGGTCCCCGCGGGCACTGGACAGATCGTCAACTGTGTTTTCACCGATTACGTCAAGACTCACATCAACGCCAAGGGCGATATCCACGTCCGAGCCGACATGGCGATGACCACAACGACGGATCGCTTCACCTCTACAATTGGCCCGCTCGGTCGCGATCGAGGCCAAAAGATCGATCGCGACAACGTCGTTTCCAACAGAAGTACAGCTGGGTTCCCAAGCAGCCCTGGAAGTACGGTTGGCAGCTGCATGAAGGCCACAACGAGCGTTTCACCTGGGAGATTCACATTCCCGCCAAATCGGTGCAAGGATCGGTCATTAGCGATGACTGACACATTTGATACCGCTAACGGTGGCTATGAGCTCTAATGATGGCAAGAAGAACCAGCAGGCGCGTTTGTTGAAATGGAATACCACCGAGGGCCTCACCGCAACGACCCTACCACCAGCATCCCAGTCAGCTGGGTGTGGGTGGGAAGGCTCCATCGATGGTGGTACCCTTCACAATGACTGAAACTGCTAACGGTTTTGTCGCCTCGTTCCCCAAGGCCAGCGATGACGCCATTTATGAGCTCAAGTACTACACCGAGCTCAACACCCCTGAGGGACTGAAGATCGGAAACGTCTTCAAGAACACTGCGGTGATCAATGGTCAAACCGCTGTTAAGAACATTGAGATTGAAACAGTCGGTTGGGGAAACGTTGAGGGTCAGTTGAAGACGACTCCGCCTACTCCGTCGGTGACGACTCCTCCGACACCTCCGTCAACCACGGTGCCCCGTCTCCTCTGTGTCGACGACCGAGGCCACGCCTTCGCCCTCGACCAGCACCACTCCTTCGCCGAAGACTCCCTTGGCCCGTACAGGTGTTATGACTGCTCCTGCGATTGGTTTGGGTGTGCTTGGACTGGCATTGGGTGCTGCGCTGATGCGTCGTCGTCAGCAGGCCTGAGAGCAAGTCTAAAGCTGCGGCTTTAAAACCGAGGTTGAGTGCCTGAAGAGTTGATCCCCTCGATCAAGAGAAATGTCTCAGGCGTAAACGCAGTACACGTACTGGTGGGCTCCATCTATATAGATGGAGCCCACCAGTGTTTATTGTGATTCTGAATGCGCACCGAGAGGTGTCTCGAGGTCTTTGTCCTCTGCATCGCAATCTAAGCGTTCCTCGAGGGCGCGCGTAGGTACATGTTGCGCATAGCGACGGAATAGGCGCGTAGTGACGGAATAGTGCCGTTTATAGCCTGAGTTCATGTCTGGCAAGGCGTGACCGGCTCTGCGTAGAGTGGGGGTCGCTTGGCGGGAAGATGGAGAGGCTTAGAAGCGCGCATCTGCAAATGTAGACGCGCGCTAGTGCGAAATCATGCAGCGCCCCATGTCTGAACAAACGCGGATCACGTCATCCAGCTCTGCCTGATCTGTCAGATCTGTGCGTACGAAGCGCAATAGGTTATAGCCTGTGCCCTTTTGGTGACAAAGTGAAGCAGTAGAGGGCGGATCGGCCGGATGGGCCGGATGGGCCCCGGCGCTTATGCGCGTGCGTCAGTGTTGCAGGCGGGTCCTCGCGAGAACCGCCCTGAATATCGCCGACATCGTGGTAGTCGTGAATCCATTCGATACGGTGGAACCCGCCGGCTCATCTTGTAGCCGTGCTGAGAATCAGCACGCAGACGCTAGGGACCGCCGTAAACGTCGGGCAGAGGCTCGCCGTTCATGGCCCATGCGAGGATGCATTCATCATCGTCAACCATGGAAGGCTCCAGGCACTCGTAGTACAGGTTGTTGGACCGCCGTCGTACATATGCTTACGTGTCCGTAGGAGGTGACCATAACGTGCGCCCTCAGTTGGCTTCACCAAAAGCTAAGACGTCCTTCAGACGGATGCCTTCACTTTGCAAATGCCAGTCCATCCTCACCAGGTGTGCATGGTGATGTTGACGTGGCCAAGTGCCTTGAGCTCATCAATCGAGAAGGACTTCTCTTCCTCGACCAGACCGCCAATCTCCAAGCGGTGTCCTCGAGCCGCGTTCACGCATGTCAACCCATTCTTCGGATTGCCTCGCGTGTCGGGGGACGAGTGTTCACCCAGTGAAGGCGAAATATCGTCTTCGGTAAAAGTACCTGTCTTGACCTGACGAGAGTGCATCTTGTCGAGGGTGAGTGAGCGGATAGGCTGGGTTGCTCCCCAGATCAGGCGCTGTGTGCGGCGTTTGTCTGACAAGGACCAGTAGGATGCACCGATCCATAGGGCGATTGCAAAAACAATTCCGGGATCAGCATTGTCACGAGCTTGGAGATCGCGCTGCAGTAATGTCGTTGTAGTTTTCGTCAACATCATGTGTGCGATGTTGTACTGCGGGTGAACCACGAAAACCAGCGCCGTGAATCACCACAAATACGCAGTGAAAGCCATTCCGAGGAAGTGAATGGAACGTGCCGTCTGACGGTTGTGGAAGAGCTTGACGTAGCGGGGGAAGCGCCCTGCGAAGGTCGGAGACATGATCGGTCCGGTTGCGATCATCAAAGGTGCAACGATGAAGACAACTGTGAAGTACATGAGCTTCTGCAGTGCGTCATAGGGCTGGAAGTGCTCGATTGAAGGACCTGCAAGCCCCATGTGATCTTGGCGCTTTCCCAGGCCTCGGGGAAAATCGACCATGACGTCGGGACGATGCGCGCCACCGACCGGTTCCAAGAGTAGTAACGTAGATAAAACCGTTGAGCAGCCAGATTGAGGTAGCTAGGGCGTGCCGCGCGTCCGAGTCCAATTTCGCCTCGTCCGGGGAGAGAGATCAGCGGGTGAAGACTGCGCTGATCATCGCGAGCGGTGAACTCGCCGGGGACGGTCGAAACCTTGTCCTTGGTGAATTTAATCCACTCAGAGCCGGGGGTGCAGTGGTTGTCTAGTACAGTCAGTGGTGAGATGCTGAAACTTCCCAGCCGGATCGAATGAGGAACCCCATCATGATGAAGTGATGAAGTGGGTATTCCGAGCCATGCGGGAAGGTATCTAGACTCAACGCCATTCACGATATTCGCGACTGCACCAAATGAGTGCGACATGGTGATTCCTTAGTCGATTCTGACACGGTGACACTTTCAGTTTAGGACGACTTTGTCATAAAAAAGGAAAAAACCGAATTTATTTACGAATCCAGCTCAATTTGTCACAATCGTATGGTTATGCAAGAAAATAACGATTTTAGGAAGAATAGAAACGATAGTTTTTAAGCTGCGGAAAACTGTGTTTATTGGTTGAAATTGCTGATAGGGGTGTCGAAAGCGATTCAGGACTTTTGTCCTAATTGACGAGGCCGTGGCAGGGTGTGCGAAGTAGTGTACGCAACCTCACGGCTCGTCAAGGAGAAAGAGCGCTATGAAACTGAAAGCTCTCTAACTTACAGGCGCGGAATGTACGCATATTGGAGTTGCCATTGCGACAGCTTCGCCAGCGCCGCGATTGGGGACAATCTTGCTCATTGCGGTCGCGAAAAGCAATGACCTGTCCCGAACGGATCTCAGGAGGAAGTGAGGTGCATTCGGATCGGTCATGACCTCGATCAAAGCAGGGCCGTTGATGCGAAGGCCTCTTGGAGTGCTCCGCGCAGCGAGTCGGCTCAGTGACGCGCTCGCCGTGAAACCTATTGCGCTTGCGACTTCCGCGTAGTTCACGTCATGGACATCGGTACCGTAATCGGGCAGGCCGTTTACCAGCTATCTCGAGTTTCACCACGCAGAGTCGGGTTGTTGAAGACAACAACCTTGATGGGCAGGTTGTAGCATGCGTGCGGTTACCAGCTCGCCTAGGAGCATCGAAGGCCGCCATCGCCGGAAACAGAGATAACCTGACGGTTCGGGAAAGCAACCTGCGCACCGGTTGCGTGAGGAAGCGCATTGGCCATCGAACCGTGTAGAAAGAGCCGATGAGACGACGGGTGCCAAGCGGATCGATGTAGCGTGCGGTCCACACATTGCACATGCCCGTGTCAGCCGTAAAGATCGCATCCTTTGATGCAACCTCATTGAGGATGTGAGCGGCGTACTCGGGTGAATCGGTTTCACATGTCTCCGCATTGCGCTAAAGCAATGGGGGTGCATGATCTTCGGTGCTTTCTTTCACCTCGGCCTCATGAAGCGTCGAACGATCTCGATCGAGCAACGGCAAGAGCGCGCTGCGATCAGGGGCTTGACGTCGCTGTGGATCGGGAGCGAAATATCGGTGCGGCGTCCCAGCTTTTCCGGATGGTTTTCGACCTGGACGGTGAAGGTGTCGGGCAGGAATTGATCGTAGGGGAAGTCGGTGCCCAGCATGATGAGGACATCTGCATCATTCATGCCCCTCAGCTGCTGCACCGTAACCCAGTAGGCCCGTCATGCCCACATCGAAGGGTTGTCGTACTGGATGAAGTCCTTGCCGCGCAGGTGTGGCCAATCGGGCCTTCAAAACGTCAGCGAGCTCGATGACCTCGTCGTGAGCGCCCTCACACCAGCGCCAGCAAAGATTTGCAACCCTTCTTCGCGCGATTGAGAACATCAGCGAGCTGACGAACGTCTTCCTCATTAGGGCTCAATACGGGGCGCCGGGAAGGCGCGTATTTCGGTGAAGGAGAGTTGCCTTCCAGGTCGGAGACATCACCGGGAAGGCTAATGACTGAAACGCCAGAAAAGCTCAACGGCGTGACGGATTGCAGCATTAACGACGCGCAGGGGGCCTGCTCGGCGCTGGAAATCATCTCGTTGTAAACCGAGCACTCATTAAACAAGCGATCGGGGTGGGTCTCTGGAAGTACATCTGGCCGATTTTGAACGCTGGGGATGCGAGGCGATTGCCAGAACAGGTGCAGCGGAGCGCTGTGCATCGTACAGCCGTTGATTAAGTGAAGGTTGCCCGGTCCGCACGAGCCTGCACATAGCCAGCTTTCCGGTCAGTTGTGCTTCAGCAGCTGCAGCAAAGCAGCGGCCTCCTCATGGCGGACATAGAACCCAATCGATTCCGCCCTTCTTGCTGCCGCCAGACTTGCGGATTGCGTCGACAACGGGGTTGAGTGAGTCTCCAACAATGCCATAGACGCGGTGGACACCTGCGTCGATCAGTTGGGAGACAAGCTGCTCTGCAACGTTCATAGTCGCTCCTTGGTCTCTTTGCTGTGAGCATTCCGCGAAGTGTGGGCCCAGCCCAAATAAATACGATCTGCTCCGAACAAAACCAGCGTACAACGACTAAAGTCCTAGTGCTCCACGTAAGTGGGGCAAAGAACGAAGCTGCGGGTTGTCAGCGTTTCCAAAGTCGTTAAGGTCTTTTGCTTATGCCTTGTCGTGGCCGTCGAGTTCCTTCTCGATCTCGCGCGCAAGAGTGCGGAGCTTTCCAGAGTGAAGGGAAGTGATCTTAATAGTTTCCTTCACTTCGATCAGCAGATTGTGCAGCGCATCAGTGTCTCCAAGTTCGGAATAGCACTGAGAAAGGGCAGCCAGTGGGAAGACATAGTTTTCGTCGTCCTTGATCTCTTTTTGGAGAGCGAAAGCTTCTTGAAGAAGTGGAATTGCCGGATAGTGATCGTGGGATGTCATGTACACCATCCTTAATGTACAGGTAATTCCAGCACGGAGAAAGTCCTCTGAGGATCTATTTCCTCAGTGTGAAGGAATCGAGCCACGTGGATCCGGCATCTACGGCTGAAGGGCACGTTCTTTATCGGCTTCGACACCTTCCCCGTTGGGGTGTCGACGTAAAGCCTTTGCAGCCATTCGAGTCAGACAATGACATCGTGAGGAGCCTTGGAACTCTTTGCGATCTCAGAGGCGCGCTCGATCGCGACTAGTCGCTTGGGACGATCGTGCGGTCGCTTTGCGGCATCGTTGGCTAGTGATCCCGCGCGCGAGGCGGTGCGAAGGTTACCGCTTGCGACGAGTGGGTCAATGGCCTCCATTGCGGCTTCGTAGGCTTCTTCGTCCTGGTCGATGGACAGGTAGTAGCTTGCCAGGGTCAGACGAATGAGCGCTGTCAGAAGTCGGGCGAAGGAGGAATCACCTGCCCGAGAAATGGTTTGCTCGAGAAGCTCATTAGCTATCTTCGATACGGTGTACACCTTCGAATGCATCCGAGATGATTGTCGCGGCAGACAATCCCCAAGGATCGCAGCGGTGTCGCTGATGATTTCACTCAGGCGCAGGGGCTGAGAGCAGCCTCGGCGCTGATTCGTGCAGCCTTGATGCTGGCAGTACAGATGATTAATCGAGCAAAGAAAGCTGTGTAGGGGTCGCGGTGAGTCTCTAAACGCAGAGCCTGGTCAGCCAGCTGAGCAGCTCGACGGTAGTCGTCGATTTCAAGGTAAAGTTGTGCACCTTCTGGGCTAAGGTGCGCATGAATGCTGACTCGCTGGTACCACTGTGCGAGGCAAGCGGGTTTGAGGGATTCGATCGTGTGAAGGGCATTGAGTGCTTGCTTTGATTTCTCTGAATCAAGGAAGATTTCGCCACAGTGCACAGGTGAGCAATCAATGATTGCTGCAATATCCTCGGCCTTCGTTGCACCTCGGTTCGAGTGTTGACGTCATGGAAGCAATTTGAGAGACGAAAGCGTCGCATAGCGCCACTGCGTTCTTTTTGAAGGTCGCTTGGCGCATCCATACCGAGCCATGGTAGCGATCGAGCTCGCAGGAATACCGCAGTAATTCCAGCTGCGTGGTAGTCAGCTCCTTGCGACTGAAGGACGCCTGCGAGACGCCCGAAAATCCTCGCGAAGAAACTGGGCGTATGTGAGGGAGTGCCTTTCAGGGCATTGAATGAATAACTGGCGCTACTCGCTCATAGACGGACTCAAACTTCTCGTGCTCTTTACGCAAAAGACAGAAGAGTTTTCGAGAAAAACTCGCAAAGGAAAGAGCCGCCGAGGATCGTTTTCGTCAAACTGCAGCTCATCGACATCCAAGGTGTTGACCAGACACCAATCTGTCAAAAGATTGGTCTCCACGTTGTAGCCGATGACATCTGTCTGTGCAGCGTAGCGATCAAAAGCCTCTTGCATCGAGGTCGGTAAGGGAGGCAGTGAATAGTCAATGGGCGGATAGGGGTTTGACTGGTCAATGGTCTCGGCCTGTGCGCGAGCACTGCGGGATGACACCCGCTGCGCGGGCAAGTCTTCACCTTCGATAGTTGACAGAGGATCGGGCATCGTCTCGCGCTCACCAACCAGCTCCAACTGCCACTCGCCCTGCGCGCGTGTTTCTGCCTGTTCGTCGACTGGTCCAGCCTCAAGAATCTCACGCACTAAACGGGTGTAGTAGTCATTCCCGTTACGCTGATCAAAGAGAGAAGCAACATCCAATGCCCACTGCGAGAGCTTTTCGGCGGCCTCGGAAAGCGGGTATTGACATCGAGCTGTGGTCCTTGGCACCACTGCGACTGGCCGGTGCACAGGGCCCCGAAAGGTTCATTGCCGTGGCCGCGTCGTGTGGCCTCGATAGCCGTCAGCGCAGCAGCCGGAAGATAATCGGCAAGAAGCGACGCACTCTCAAGAGAAGAGGTCATGCCGATACTGTCTCGCAGGATCTCTAAGGGCGCGTTGCCAGCGTCCTGAACGCACGAGGTATTCGAGATGTAACCCGACTGTAATCGATGCTGTTGGCAACACCGCGGTGGTGCCGGTAGGCTGAATATGCGCTTCCCACGCGGCCTCGGGACGCCCCGACATGAGCAGCGGGATCATTGCTGGCTCGGATTCCGTGGGGTTGAGCTCCGCAGGCACCCTCCTCGTCGAAAAGCGGCATTGCGGTGGCTACTGCACGTTCCCAATCCTTGCGGGCGACGGCCTCGTTAATCTGCTTCATGGGGTCGCAGCCTTCGCAATCGCTAATCTGATCGCTCGGCGTAGAGCGCCATAAGGTCAGATGCTTCGCGGGCGTCATCCAGACGCCCCGTTCATCAGCAACCATGCGCGTACTCCGTGAACTGCGTGCATCAACCCCTGGCCCGATACGAAGGTCGCGAGCGAGGTAATCAGTTCATCAATTTGGTCAATTGAGACCGCAGGGTTTCGACCTGCAGCGGCCACCGCACTCTTGAAAAAGCCATGCGAGTTCTTCCGGTCTGTTCGGGTAAAGTCCACTGAGTTCTTTTCAAAGCGGCTCAGAAGGAGTGAGACCGGAGCCAGTGCCTTCCATTCTTCATTGCCCTGCTGATAGGACAAAGTCAGAGCGAGGTAGGCATCGATCTGCAATTCCAGCCTCGCCCTCAGTGCGTCCGCCCAGACAACCGCCTGTGCGACTTGGCTACTACGCGCCGGTCCCCATGGAAGCTGGGAGGTGTAGTCGAGAGTTCGCGTACGTCGTCAGCGTTTGGCATGGAGGTCCTTCCGAGCGTTGGAGAATTGGTTGTCGGCTGTGCCGAGGTGCAGAATCAAGTAGTGAGCCGAGGGCTGTGCCGCCCAAGCCCTTTCTTTGGGCTCCCAAAGGTTTGGCGTCCCGCCAAGAGGCTCTGGACGTGAGTCCGCGCAGGGACACTGACGGCGGTTTGCGGGGAGCGGCTTGCACAATCAATCGCGTCCTGCAGTAATTCGAACGATTCAGTACCAGTCTGGGCGGCTTGGAATTTGCAGAAGGATCGGTAACCCCATGATTCCCGCCCACGGTTTCGAGGCCTGAGCCTGAGAATTGCACGCTGAACGTGGCGTTCCGCGAAGTCTGGGTCAGGTAGGTAGAGTGCCGGCAGGTGATTGGTGTGTGAACCGGCGCAGCACCACTTCACCAATCAGAGGTCGATCGCCTCTGCCGCGAGCAGCATGAGGTCCATGGCCTCGGCCTGCTCTGACAAACTACATTCTTCGAAGGCGTCGAGGCAGCTCTGAGGATCGACCAGTTGAAGTTTCTGCGCCAAGGTCGAGTAACGGGGATCCGTCATCAGTGCATTGATGAGCTCTTCGTCGTAGGCATAGCCCGCATTCACCAAGACTATGGACTGTGAGGCAGCGACATCGGCTAAGGCTCGGTACTGATCGACGGTACGCGTGTAGCGGATTGTCTCCTCTAAGGAGAGGAGCGTCAGTATGGGAGCGGCTCCAAGTGTGCTTTCCATGGGAACATAACGCGCGGTGAGGTCAAGCATGTAAGGGTCGCGCATAGCGACGGCACGCAATCCCATCGCATGGGTGGAAATGAACTCGTTAAAACGCGAAGGTGAGTGTTCGGCCATTTCCTCGAGCCAAGTGCGAATCTCACTTCCAATAGCCTCGCGGGTGTTTTCCAAGAGCTCATCGTCGCTGAGCTGCTCGCGGGAGGCGGTCAATCGCAAGTAGTTTGCATTCCCAATGAAACGAACGAAATACGCCCACTGCGGAACGATTCCTTCGTAGGTCCGCGACACCAGCATCTTCTTTGCATATACCGTGTGGTTGGAGCTGGAGAGCGTATTCGGGCGCTGTGAAACAACCGCGATCCCTTTGACTCCAGCAGCGGGAACATCGATTGGGATGATGTCCATCCCTGAGGAGGCAAGATGCTCATCGCACCACTGCTGTTGCTGTGAAGGCTCCAGTTCCCATACTGGGTCTCATTCCCGTGGAAAGTTGAGCGGGTCGGAACGTACTTCAATTGAAATCGGAAGAGCGAGGCGAATTCGTCGACCAGGGCTCGCACGGTATCAGGATCGATCAGGGTTCGCCGGGGTGGGCCTCGAGAACCACTTCGGTACCGGCTTCGCCCAAGTTGTGGGGGTCCGAGGCCGGGAGGGGCTGTGTGGTGTAGGTGCCTTCCGTCTTCCCTTCCCAGATCACGGTGGGGGAGTCGGGAGACTTAGCCGAACGCGAGTAAACGGTGATTGAGTCGGAAATCATGAAGCATGAGAGCATGCCGATACCGAACTGGCCCTAGAGAAATCACTGCGAGCCATTCCCAATTCATCACGTTTTGATGAGGCGCCAATAGTCGAGAGCGGTCCGGCAGCTTCCTGTTCTGTGAGTCCGATTCCGCTATCGCGGCACTTTCAGAGTGCGCCCTCATGTGATGGTGACGCGACGCGGGCGGTCAGGGTCCAGTGCACTGCGGGCCTCAATAGCGTCGAGGCCATTTTGGAGGAGTTCGCGAATGTATACGCGCGGACCGGAATACAGATTTCGGGAGAGAAGGTCAACCATCCCCCTGAGGTCCACTTGGAATGTCGACATTCACTTCCCCTCTGATGTGGCCTTTTCGTCGCTCGTTGCGGTAGAAGAACGACGATCCTGTCGCTTTGCGGAAATAAGATCCTTGAGGACTGACAATAATAACGCCTGCCAGAATTAAAGCCATACCTGCGATATCGACAAGCGTGAAATGGGTTCCAACAAGAATGAACAGAAAAGAAAGTTGCGGAAATTGGCTGAAGGCGGAAATGAGGCTTGCGCGTACCAGGGCCGATATCGCCGACTCCCTGCAGGAACAGCGTGAATGCGAAGGTTGTGCCAACTAAGACCAGTCCGTCCAGCCATCACCGACGAAATCCCACTTGATGGAGTGGGACCAGACTCGAACACCGAGGCTCAAAATGATCCCGCCAATGATGAAGCCGTAAGCACGACCAGCTCGCTGCCGTGAGTGGCGGATGAGTTTGACAGGGGATCAGCGTGTGAGAGCGAAACCGATCGCGCTGGCAAGACCCCAGTACAAGGCATCGGTGGAAATAGCCAGAGGTCCGATCTTCCCGTGGGTTGCCAAAACAAAGGTGCCCAATAAAGCGAAAAAGTAATGGCAAAAGAGCTCGGTGTATTTCGGAAGACGGCGTGCAGTGATACAGACGAAAACGACAATCAGGATGGGGCCAAGGAATTCAATAACCGTTGCCGTTCCCGCATTGGAATAGTCGATCGCGACCACGTAGGTCAATTGACTGCCTGCTGGTCGAGAACCGAATAAATAACCATCGGCAGGTAGGAACGACAGGTTTTGTAGGAGGCTTTTGTGCAAGGCAGAGAAACCTCGGTCTTTAAAGAGAAGGAAGCCCATCGTAGTCGGTGCGGCAAGAAGCATTCGGATCGCGGTGAGCCATTAGGGGTTCGCGCCATAATCCTTCATCAGGAATTCACTACAGACTCCCGAGAAGCCCCAGGCAATTGAAGCGAGGATCGTGATGAGATATCCACGAGTGCGCGTATTCATGGTCTTCCTTGGCGGTGATACTCGATGCACTCACTCTATTCTTTTTCCTCCTACGGCTTAAATATAGTGCGCTATTCGGACAAAAACGACACAATGGCGTCGCGAGCAATACACCATCGAAAATTGTGTACACCGCCCGCGCTGAGGTGACGGGTGGCCGTTCTGGTCAGGCCCACTCTTTTGACCCTGATCTCACCCTTGATATGCGGATGCCACCGGCTCTTGGCGGACCCGGTGGTGGTGCAAATCCTGAAGCTCTCTTCGCCATGGGATATGGTGCATGCTTCCAGGGAGCTCTTGGCTTGGCCGCAAAGGCGGGGTCGATGTTACCGATTCGAAGGTCGCTGTGAGCGTCGGAATCGGTCAGAGAGAGCGAATCCTTCGGCCTTGCTGTTGATATCCGCGTTCTGATTCCAGGTCTTGAGCTTTCACAAGCGCAGGCATTGGCTGAGCGTACTCACCAGCTTTGCCCCTATTCAAAGGCGGTTGCTGGGAACATTCCTGTTTCGGTTTTGGCAGTAACGGATCTGCCTAACACTGTATTCGCGGTTGCGGGGTGAGCGCATAGAGCCTTGCCCCCGGCAAACTGAATCTATGACTGATCTTGAGCCTCAGGGTCTTCCTCGTCGATGAGTTCTTGGATCGCTTTGCGAATGAGCGACTTCTAAACCTAGTAGGGTTTCATCGAGGGTAGCTTTGTCATCTCAGTGAGTTCGTCGACGCACTCGCGCAGGCCATCGAAATTCCCCGTCACGTAGCAACGTGCAAGAACTTCCATCGGATAACCGGCCTCGTCATATTCTTCGTATGCACGGAAGCATGCGATTGATTCGCGAAGAGCGTCCGACAGCCTCAACCGGTTTGCCTGCCTTTAGGGTTACCCACCCCAAGGTGTAGTCGTTTTCAGCATGCGATATGGCTACTTGTTGCTCAGTTAACTCCGTCTTGATCGATGCAATGAGCTGACGATCTCGTTCTAGAACAGCCAGAGCGCGTTCAAGATCGTCCTCTCCCACGTGCGGTCCCTGACCATTGCCGCTGCCTCGCGACGAAGGTACTGATGCTCCCTGAAGTACTCTTTCCATTCGTGGCTCAATTCTGCCAAGATCCGCAGCGTCGGCCTCGGCAATGTAATTCCCCAGCTCCTTCGCCGCATTGGAGGCGGTATCGGCAAAGCTCAAAGCCGATCGATACATCTCGTTTTGTCGCAGGACGGCGGAATACTTCATCGCAAGGTCGTAGGCGTCTTGGTATTCCTCGATGCAGAGGTAGAGGTGTGCCAAAGTTGGGGCAGCTCCGGCCAAGCGCATTCTGATATACGGGGAATCATTGAGAGTACTGAAGGCCTCTTCAAGGATTTCAGTTGCTTCGGTGAATCGATCTTTTTCAGCAAGAGCTTGCGAAAAAAGCCGTGCGACACTGACGTTCCATACCTCGGTTGGGAAGGCATGAATGACGTCATTGGAGGTGCTTGGCTTGGGCAAAGAGCCTCGTCAGGTTGAGTGTGCCTGCAGTGAAGCCGAGCAAATCGTCTGCGATATGAGGGGCGGTATAGGGATCCGCACAGATCGTTGAGACGCATGAGCCTGGTCAGCGTATTGGCATGCCGCCATGTACTTTTCGCGTCAAGCTCCAATTCCTGATATTCCAAAAGAAGCTCAAGCGCAACTTGCTTCTTTGAAGGTGCAAAACGAGTGAAGGCCCTCTCGAGTTTTTCCCACAGTGCGTAGGTCGTCTCAGTGTCATCGAAGTTTTTGCACATTGTCGCAATCGATGCGCATTGGCTGAGAGCAAGGCCAACGAGCTGAATGTCTTTCCCCGTTCCTGATTGCGATTCAGCTCAGGGGACCACTACTTCGATTAATGCGCGAGCGTTTTGTGATACGGGCCATCGCATGCGTCTGCAACTTCTTCAGGGGAGTTTCCTCATCACGAATGGAGAAATACATGACATCACAGGAAGAACGTTGGAGGTTGATCCATGCGAAGGTTGAGCTGCAGGCGAGTGAGCTGAGCGCGGCGTCCTCTGAGCTTTGAGAAAAAAAGCCGGGAGGAAACAATAGCCGTGTCATCTTTCAGGTGCACTAACCGCCTGTTCTGCCTGGTCGAGAAGCCTGCGAGCAGCATCAAAATTTTTGGTGCAATTTGAGGATGACGGCAGCGAAAATGTAGTAGTCATGACGTCTTCGCGACTGAAATTGATATCGAGAACTGACTCATTCATTACAGTTGCGTGGTCGACGACGAACTGGCGTTCGGATCGAAAACCGGTTGTCGAGAGCACTGGAGAAACGATCGAGAAGCTTCTTGTATCGAGGCCGAGTAAAGGGCTTAGATCAACACGCAGGTAGGTTCGTGTCATCGGTGGTTTCACTTTCTCCTGTTTGATGCGACGCGTGGATATTTCGGTGTTTCATCGACGTCACTACGCAGAAATCGCTTCGGGAGGACTTCGCGTTCGCCCACAACCTTAAAGACCAGGTTTTTGTGCGCGTTCTTCTGCTTCGCTATTAACTGGACCTTCATCAAGAACTTCGCCAGCAGAGGCCGTGTAAAAATCATTGCCATTTCGCGCGTCGAAGCGCAGCAACAGAGAACAGCCATTCTTTCGAGTCCTGATGCAACATCTTCCAAAGAGGTATTGACATCCAAACGAGGGACCCTGGCACCGCAGAGATTGCCCAGTGCACAGCGCGCGGAAAGCATGTTTCCCTAAACCTCGGTCGACGGCCTGCGCGCCGCCAAGGCAGCACCTTTCAGGTAATCAAAAGAAGGGCTGCGCTTTCCGCGCGGGAGGTTAGCGCAATGGAGTCGCGCAGGATATCGAGCGCACGCTGCCAACGCCCGGAGAGCACAAAGGAACTCCATGTGTTGTCCCCAAAAGATCCATGTACTCTGCGTTGCGGCGATGTTGGCGATAGGAACGGACGTGGCATTCCCAGGCAGCTTCAGGACGTCCTGACATCAATAGAGGAATCATTGACAGGGGCTTGGACTCCTGCAGGCTGATTTCCGCAACCCTCGCGGATGTCGAGCAAAGGTACCGCTGTCGCAACTGCGCGTTCCCAATCTTTTGCAACAGTGGCCTCGGTAATCTGGCGTTCGGGATCGCATTGGACGCAGTCGGAAACCTCATCGCGTGGGGTTGCCCGCCACTCACTAATTCTTCATGGGCGGCCTCGGGATCACCCATCCGTAGCGCGAGGGCGAAACGGACTCCGTGGACCGCATGCATCGAATAGCCCTGATCCTGGATGAATTTCCCGAAGCCCTCGGAAAGCTCCAGTGCTTGTTCCTTCGAGACTGCGGGGTTACGTCCAGTTGCACTGGTCGCGTTCTTATAGCCAGGCCAAGGATTGGATCTGAGTCAGCGTTGAAGGCGCCGGGATTTTCGTCAAATTTTGTGACAGAGCGCATGCCGTGGGTGCCCAGTGCTTTCCATTCTTCATTTCCCTGCTGATGAGGCGGTAGCCAGCTGAATCGTGAGGTCTCGATGCGTAGCTCTTCTTCGCCCTCTAAGGAATCGACGAGCACCACTGCACGTGCAAGCTCGGCACTGCACGCAGGCCCCACGGCATATTCGCCGCGCGTTGATCAATGTCCTTCACTTCCTGGACGGTGCTCATCATTGATCCCTTCTGAAAGCAAGCGGGAAATTAGATGAGATGATCATAAATCGAATGTGATGGCGAGATAAAAGCATAGTTCAGGAAGTGGTTTATGAGCGTTTCTGCAGAGTTTAAGTGTGCAATAGACGCGCATTTTCTGTGTGCAGGGGACAAGGTGCGTGCCACAGGAATGAGGCACCCGAGGTGATGCTTCACTGCTCAGGATGCCCTCTGATCATCTAGTAGTGCCCTGAGCTCAATCAGCAAGAAGGCTCCCTGTCGACCTGCATGAAGCAGTGATCGACAGGAGCCTTCTAGCTGATTTCTTTTAGACACTTCACCCCAGTGATTTCACCGATCGGTGGTCAGTTCGATTCGTTTCTGCTGCTGGGTGAGCCGACAAACCGGGCATCGTTGAAAGCGTTCCCGAAATTGCGTAGACGTAGCCGGCACCAGCTGCAAGACGGACTTCGCGAATGGGAAGGGTCCAACCGTAGGCGCGCCCTTTGCTTGCGGATCGGCGCTGAGGGACATCGGAGTTTTGGCAACCACAACCTTGAGTGAACCAAAGCCTGCTGCTTGGTATTCCTTCAGACGCTTCGCAGCGGCAGGAGTGTAATCCACACCCGATGCCCCATACGCATTGCACCGACCTTTGCGATCTTGTGCTTCGAGGGAATCGGAATCTACGTAAAGAGGACGAATCGCGCATCGGCGGATTCTTACGCAGGCCGCAGCTACTTCGCGCGCAAGTTCGCGTGCACCTTCGCCACCCTCAACGACTTACCGAGGGAGCGCGCCACACGCACCCCGGCCTCGGCACAAATTGTCTCAATCTCAGCTGAGCTCGGCCTCGTGGTCGGTGGGAAGACATTGATTGCAACTACGGGGTTCAGGCCGAAACCGCGGACAATTTCAATGTGCTTGAGAAGGTTTGCGCTGCCTCGTGCGAATCTCTTCAACGTTTTCCTCGGTCATGCGCATCGGGCGAGGGGTTTGCCCGGAGCAAGACAGTAGTTGCCGGAGTGGGACTTGAGTGCACGAACCGTCGTGACGATCACCGCGCAATCGGGACGCAAACCGCCCACGGGCACTGATATCGAAGAAACGTTCGGCGCCCATATCCGCACCAAAAACCGGCCTCGGTCACCACGCTAATCACTGTGCTGCCCAGCAAAGGCGGTCGCGACCACCGAGGAGCATCCCTGTTGTATGTGCCGAAAGGGGCCGGTGTGAACCAGGACCGGGCTGCCCTCAGTTGTACGCAAAAGGTTCGGGCAGAGTGCATCGCGAAGGAGCGCAGCCAGTGCTCCCCGACAGCCTTCAGGGTCCTCAGCGGTGACATATTCGCCGGCCTCATTTTTGGCCACTAACAATGCGTCCCAAACGCTCGCGAAGATCAGCGTAAGGGTGGCCAGGGACATGATGACCATGACCTCGCTGGCGGCGGTGATATCAAAGGACGACTGTCGAGTCACGCCATCAATTGCGCCCCCCAAGCCCGTGACGACGTGACGCAAAGAGCGGTCATTGACGTCCAGAACGCGCGGCCACGTGATAGAGCGTTCCTCTGATGTGGAGCTCATTTCCCTGATGCAAGTGGTTATCAATCATCGCCGACAGCAGGGTTGTGCAGCAGTAATTGCGTGAAAATCACCGGTCAGGTGCGAGATTCATTTTCTCGAATGGCAGGACCTGGCTCTTGCCATTGCCGGCCGCTCCGCCTTTGACGCCGAAAGTTGGGCCCATTGATGGCTGGCGAATTGTCAAAGTTGCGTTAGCGCCTTCAAGTGCCAACCCCTGAACGGGCCAATAGCAGTCGTCGTTTTCCCCTCGCCAAAAGGGTGGGGAGGTTGCGGTCACGACGACATAGCGGGCCTCGTTGGGGAGCGGAAGGATCGACAGCGGCCAGATCGATCTTTGCCAGATCAAAACCGTAGGGGAGAAGGTGCTTACTGGAAATACCCGCGCGTTCGGCCAATTCGACCAGCGGTTCCAGCTTGGACGCAAAATCAGTTGCAACAGTGCTCATGGGGATAGCTTAAGTCACTGCGGGCAGCCGGACTCGGTGGCCCGAGTGGTGGGAAAATGTTGCCTTACGGCGTTCCTCTCGTGGCGAAGGAGTCATTTCCACTACGGTGGTTTTGTGGCCGTTAATTTCTTTTTCTCGATCGACGCAAGATTCCTCACGGGAACCGGTAGATACCCTTCCCGAAACGCCGAGCGCACCCAGCGACCATGTTGTCCAAGAATGGCGTGCGCAACTGCGCCTATTGACTTCGCAGGAGGGTGGGAACTCTTTCCCAAGCCTGACCGTCTCTGAGGCGCACCCGGGAGGACTGGCGCAGCTTTATGCCGGACGACCCACGAGGTGTCAGCCTGATCCGTGAAAGTGCGGTATAAGCGTGCTCTTGGGCGCGCGTTCTCTGGTTTCTTTTCGCCCATGAAATGGCAATGCGTCACGGTGTTGCCCCTGTTCACGTGCCATCGGTCACGCGCAGTGGGGCAGTGGCGACGCGAGGCAAAAGCGCCCCGTTTTCCTTCGCCCGCTGCGTCTTGCCATTGAAGGTGACGATGTCGTTATCACCTTGCGTCATGGAATGGAACTCTCTGCCTCTTTCGAAGATGCGCTCGCGGACAAGGGCGTGCACATCGACATGGATGAAGTTGCCCATCTGTCGACACAGGTACACGGTTTTTCTGCATCTGTGGTTTTGGACCATGCCCGGCGGGCGGCATCGGTTCTTAGAACTTCGACGTTCGTGAAGAGACTGACAATTGGGATTTTTGAGACACCCAGCGGCGCTTCTGCTCCGCGAGCTGACCATCCTGCCGTTCTGATGAAGAACCGCGTCATTCGATGCCCTTGCTGGGACGCGGCGGCGCGAAGCGCGATTTCTGGTCCTCTTCCCGAATCAAACCCCAGTGATCGCGACCCCGATGAGAGAACGCGGTGCGGGTGACCTCACGCCGAAGCAACAAGATGTTGTTGAGGCCGTTGCAGAGGGCTATTCCTTCGTTGTCGATACGCCTTCGGGTGCAGATGATGCTGCCCTTATTTCTGCGATTATTGCCGACAGCGCCGCGAATGGACGCACACTGGTTCATATTGCAGGTTCGCCCTCGCGCGCTCTTGCAGTTCACGGGCGTCTTCGTGAGACTCGGTATCGATGAGACTGCGGTACGCATTGATGGCTCGAATGCGACCGATGCGCTGCTGGGGGAAAAGCTTCTTCATGCGGCTGAAGACACGAACACGGTCGAAGACACGACCGAAGTTGCGCAGATGCGTGCGCGGTTGCGTACCATCCGTCAAACCCTGTCTTCTTCACCACCTATTTGCACCGTCCCTTCAAGAATTTCGGCGTCAGTGCTTTCAATGCGCTTCAGGTCCTGACTGATCCGACGGCAACAAAGCCCGCGCCCCGAACTCGTGTACGCCTTGGTGAGGATGTCCTTCTTGAGATTGCTTCCGACCAGGGAGAGTATGCCCGCGAACTTCTTCACGAGGCCTCGGCCCTAGGAGTTTTCTCGCGCCAGGCGCAGGTTGGTCCCTGGAAGGGGATCGTCATTGGTTCCCAAGAGCGGGTTCTGATGTTCTTGCGCAGGTCGATCGCCTGGCAAAGGAAACGCTTCCGCAATTGCGAGTCATCATGGCCTCGGTTGCGGGGGAAAGTGGGATCACTCCCGCTGTCGACATGCGTCAGTGGTATGCGCAGCTGTCGATGTTCGAGGGTGTTCGTGAGGTTCTGGATATCTTCCAGCCCCGCGTCTTTGAGCGCTCTGCAGCCGATATGGTGATTGCGACCGCCTCGAAGAAGTGGCGTCAAGAGCACGGTATTTCGATGTCTCGTTCTCAGCGAGTCCGTTTGGTCAAACAAGCGCAGGACATGCTCCGACCGGGCACCCACGTCAATGATCTTCACCGCGCTCTGCTGACCGTCCAAGAACGACGCGATGTATGGCGTCAGCATTGCGATTCCGATGGGTGGCCAACACTGCCGTCGAACCTGACGCAGGCCGTGGAGCTGACTCCAAGATGTTGCGGAAGATCTTGAGCATCTGACACCCATGTTTGCGACGGCTCACGGTGATCTTGAGGCAATGCCGATTGCCGAATTGGCGAAACTGTGCGAGGGCTCAGCGGCGATCCCGAAGGTGGTTACGAGCTTCTCGTCGCGTTGCGGTATTGAAGGCTCTGTCCGAGCTTGGTCTTGAACCGCTGACCGAGATCTTCGTCAGCGTCATGTTGCTGACGCGACCAACTGGATGCCGAACTCGACCTAGCGTGGTGGGCATCAATCTTGGAAGCTTGATGCTGGCAACCGATTCGCGCTTGGGCGGGTTTGATCCCGCAGTTTTGGAGCAAACCCTGATCGAGGGCCGCGATTTGGATCGCCGCCAGGTCGCGTCTTTTGGTCCCGCAGGTCATTTCGCGTCTGCACCGGGTACGTACTCAGGCTTTGACCGATGATCCACAAGCGTTGCGCGCTCTTGAATTGGCCGTCCAAGACCAGCATCCGCTGACGTCTTTGTACGCGCAATTCCCTTGTCGTGGAAGCTTATTCCCGCGGTTTTGACGGTCCCGACGCTGGTTCCCCAAATTCTGCCTGAACAGCAACAGGTCGATGTCGTGATTTTGGACGGCATTGATGAGCTCCCATCGCAGAACTGGTTCCGATTATTTCGCGGGCATCGCAGGTGGTGGTTTTTGCTGATCTTGCACAGGAACACAGCGAGGATGCCGTCGATGCCCCTAGCCGAGGTTCTTCCGCAGGTGCGCATGGATGTTCGCCCCACGCGCTTGAATGATCAGATGGCATTGCTTCTTGCCAGATACCGCGTTGATCATACGGGTGTTCCGGTTCCTTGGACTTCTGCCAGCGCTCCGGTGACCGCGGTGTGGACAGAGGGCACAGGAATGCCGACTCGGGAAGTGAAGCCGTTGAGTCGACTTCCGTGGAAGTTGATGCCGTTGTCGAGGCTGTTCTTGAGCACGCGACTCAACCCCGATCGTTCTCTTGCTGTCGTCGCGTTGAATGCACAGCACGCTGAGCGGATCCGCGCTCAGCGACGCGCACGATCGGTGCTGAGCCTGGCGGCCTCGTTCTTTGACCCCGCGCGTGTGGAACCTTTCGTGGTTGTCGACCCCGATGGTGCACGAGGCCTAGGCCGCGACCACGTCATTATTTCGGTTGGTTTCGCGAAGACTCCTCACGGTCGCGTTATTCACCACTTCGGTGTTTTCTCTTCCCCTGCGGGTGCGGGAGCAGATGGCCGATGTCTTGCGCTCGGTGCGCGGAGATCTGACTGTTGTCTCTTCGATTCGACCCGAGAGATTGATACTTCGCGTTTGTCCCAGCGCGGTGCGCTCATGCTGGTCGACCTGCTAGAGATCGCTCAAGGGCGAGTCGGGTGTGGGTATTGATGCATGGCCGACCCTGGAGATTGAGCGGATCGTCTGCTCATCGACCTAGCGGATCGTCTCGTACGGCTTGGGTCTTGAGGTTGTTGCGAATATCGGTATTCCAGGGTGGTTTGCGGATCCCCTTGCAATTGGACATCCCGAGGTTCCGGGACGTCTGCTTCTCGCGGTTCTTACTGATGACGATGAGTATGTTGCTCAGCCTTCATTACGTGATGCGCGATCGCCTGTGGCCATCGATGCTTGAGGAGCAGGGGTGGAAGGTGCATATCGCATTGTCGATGGCTGTTTTCATTGACCCGGCAAAGGAAAACGGATCGCATTGTCCAACGGTGTTGGATGCAGTTGATGAGATCAACGGTCCCGCCGCGCCAGTCCTGAACTTCCTGAGACCCTGACGCTGAGTTTGGTGTAGCTGAAGAAGAAGATGCTTTCGCTTCTGTTTCTTCCGAGGCGCCTCATGAGGATCAGGAGGACGACGAGGCCTCGCAGGCTCGTCAGCGCCGTGATGAGTTGGTTGAGGATGCTCGTGAGAACGAGGCCGTGGCTGAGTCTGAAAAGCGATGCTGATAGCGCGCGGAGAGCGCCCCGCGATTGCGCGTGGTTTGCCGCTGGCGGCCTATAGCGATGACCAATTAGATGAGGTCGCACTGTGGGTGGCATCCGATGGTGTTGAGCGCAGCGAAGAAGAGGCAGTTGATGAGCTCTGGCGTGCACTTGGATTGACTCGTCGCGGCGCTCAGACCGATGCGGTCTTGCGCCATGTGATTCGTAGGAATAGTAAGTGGTGACCCCTTTGAGGCGACGCACCTCGCACCTCACTGAGCCGGATTTAGGAGTGGAGATCACTCTGCGGGATCCGAAGAACACGCGACGCGCGCGCGGAAGCGCAGGCGTGCGCTTTTCGTCAGCGAGGTTGATGAAAAGCTGATTTCGCGGGGGATCCCGACCTCTCTAGAGGATCGAGTTTCCGACCAAGAACGCCAGGATGCTCTGGATAAGGCGCATATAGTTGGCGAGGCGGATCAGTCGAATACTGCCCGCCTCGCCGCAAATGTCCCCCCGCACTCCCAAGCGCGGATTTTAGCTATCCTATTGGATATCTAGCGGCACCGGGTGCCGTGGTCGCGGGAATGCGGAGTCGAGAAGATCGAGTTCTGTTTGCGAGAAGCAGATTGATGCAGCCTCGATGTTTTCTTTCATATGCTTCAAGCTTCCGGTGCGCGGGATTGCAACGACGTCCTTATGAGCAAGGACCCATGCAAGCAGGATTTGGAAGGGAGTTACACCGCGGTCGGCAGCCAGGGTTTGGATAACTTTATTTGTGATGAGGTTGTGCTGCAGCCTTCCAGCCTGCGCAAGAGGACAGTAGGCGATCGTCGTAACTCTATGTGCAGCGTGCAAAGGTTGTAGATCGACTTCGATTCCTCGTGAACCAAGGTGGTACAGGACTTCGTTGACTTGACAGTGTTCAGAGCCGCTCACCTTCAGGAGATCTGACATATCAGAGCAGTCGAAGTTAGATACTCCCCACGAGGAGATCTTTCCTTTGCGCGGAGGCGCCCAATTCTTCGACGGTTTCTCTTCTAGGGGCACTGCTCCACGCCAATGGTAGAGATACATGTCCAAATAATCGGTGTTAAGGAAACGCAAGCTTGTGTCGAGCGAGTGCTCTATACGCTCGTGCGAGGCATTAGAGGGAAGAACCTTCGAGATTAGGAAAAATAGAATCGCGTTCATAGGGGCTGATTAGCCGCCGACTAGATCTTCAGATCGTCCGTTTCCGTACATTTCAGCGGTATCGATAAGCGTTGCGCCCGCTTCGATTCCGTATCTCAGGGCGGCTAATTTCTTCGTCTCGTGTGCTTGCGCTATCGCCGAGATACCAAGTTCCCAAGCCAGGCTGGGGGATTGAAGTTCCGTTTTTAAGAAAGGACCATTGACATCTGTGATCTCCTAGAGTTCCTTCGTCGCATTGAAGTCTTCTGTGACTGCATGTCGGAAGCGTTCGTCATAGCCGGTCGAGCGCCACACTTGCGAGGCCAAAAGTGCACCATCAAGCGCTGCTTGGTCCCCTGAAGGTGATGCAGCGGCGGCGGCTGATCTCTTCTGTGTGGAGCATCAGCTGAGAGTCTCGCAACAGAAACTAGCGGATGGATTGCTGGTATACGGTTGATGAGATTTCCAAAGTCTGTTCCCGCCGCGATTGTCTCTGATGGGACTCCGAATGGCGAGGAGTTTCGTCCGCATCGACGCTGTGAACGTACCCATGATTGGAGGAGCCATTATTTGATATAACGGGCGCTTCGTTTCGATTTGCTTCTTCGATAAAAGTGACCGCTGTACCTGTCATCAGTGCTGCCCCACGGAAGATATTGAGTACTCGTTCAACAAGGTTGCTCAGTCCCGAGTCGTATTTTGATCGGACACACATGCTGAGTTCGGTTTTCTCTGGGATGACGTTAGGTACGTCGCCGACATTGGTAATAATTGCGTGCATGCGGTCGGTAGGTGAGAGCTGTTGGCGGAGCAAGCCGATTCCAGTGAGAGACAGGACTGCAGCGTCGAGCGCATTACGCCCCATGAAAGGTGCCGATGATGCATGGAGGGGACGCCTGTAAATTGGATTTTTAAGCGTTTTTGTGCGAGCCATGTTTGGTGTGCGACGTCCGTCCCGTAAGAGTGAGCCATAGCAACCGCGTCAACGCCATCAAAGGCGCCTCGTTGGAAGAGGACTTCTTTGCAGGTCGAGCATTCTTCTGCGGGGGTGGTCTGGAGGATCACCCGCATGGGGAGGCCGTCGGGCAGTTCTGAATTGAGTGCTGATAATGCTAGAAATGCCCCCACTGTTTGGGCGCACATAACGTTATGTCCGCAGCCATGCCCAATGCCCGGGAGGGCGTCATACTCGCAGGTTAATGCAAATACCGGTGCATCCGGGTCGGAGTTTCCGATGCTTGCACGAAGCGCTGTTGGAATATCGAAAACTCCCTTCTCACTACTAATGCCGTGTCGCGCGAGTACTCGACGACTGTGTTCATTGCAAAGTACTCATTAAAGCCCTTCTCAGGGTGCGAATGAATTGTGTGAGAAAGCGAAATAATCTCGTTATTTAGATGAAGAATTGCGCTGCTCAGTGCATCGCGGAGGACTTCAGGTGCTCCTATTTCTTCATCGAGTTGCTGTGAATCTCGAGAAATGCGCGGCGTTCCTCGGTCTCTTTTCGCATGAACTCGGTATATAGCCGGGTAGGTGTTTCGGGTGTATCGAAATGGAAGATATCGGTCACGATATTTTTCCTTTGTGGTCTATAAAAAATGAATTGTTACCGGCTTACTTCTGACTTGCCGTAAGTTTCTGGACAACCCGAGTAAGGGCGGTTTCATCACCGACATTTCGGGAAAACGAGTGCAGCTGGAATTACTAGTGCAGGACCCAGACATGCTGTCCAGAGCGAAATGATTCCTTCGAGCATCGGCCCAATGCACATTGCGTGCCGCATCTGAAGTGCCTTTGAGGCCAGATCCGATGAAGTAATCCCTCCCTTTGCAATGACAAAACGGGGGGAAGTCCCAGTGATGATTTCTTGAACGAGGCGGACAAGGAAGCCGACACGAGGCGCGCAATAGCAAGCGAGGGCCTCGGGATCGGAAGCGGTGTGAACCTTCCGGAGGTGAAGATCAATACAGTTTTCCGGTAGACAATCGATTGCTTTCACGCGCGAGCTCGTTGAGGTACATCTTCGCGTTGCGAATCATCAATAACCTGCGAAACATCAAGCTCGATGTGATGGAGCGGCATTGAAGTGAGATGGGTTGAGCTGCGCATTCGTTACCGCAACATGCGATCCGACTACGACCAAGCTCGCGGGGAACAAAAAGCACGCTCAGAGTCGATGAGAGTGCTGATTTCATCGCAGTAATCGGAGCATGACGGTCCTGGCCAATCTCGAGGCTCGCATAAAAGGAGGACCGACGTGGTGACAAAAGCGCTTCCCCGTGCTTCTGCTTGAATCAAAGCGAGACTTATTGCGCGCAAATCTTCTTCTGCAAGCTGCATCAGGTGCGAAGACCATCCCGTTACAAATCGACATAACGCGTGAGAGAAGCTCTTCGGAGGCTTTGGTGCGAACGCAATTCAGATCCGCAGTTACCCACATTATCGAAGGAATTTCACCCCCACTCTTTTCTTCTACCCAAAGAGCAAGTTCAGAGGAGTGAAAACCGAAACTTGCATCTCGCGCGAATTCGCTTTCTCCAACAGGGATATAACTATTGTCTTCTCGGCAGTAATGGACACCATTTATGGTCAGTCGACCGGCATCTGGGAAAGCAGGAATAAGGATAATTCCATCAATTCTTTGACCGTTTTGCTCAATTGATTTCGCAATCGATGCAGCCTCAAGCGGAAAAATGGCAGCATGTCGAATCTGAGCGCGAAACAAATGAGATAGGAGATATTTAGGTTGTCGAGCGTCACTTTCGCATTCTGAACAATTTCATTGATGATAATTGCGACTTCTGAATGCGGTAGTGACACTTGAATTTGTTCCATGACATAAATTGCGGGTTTTTCTTGTCTAGCGTCTATTTGCAATCCTCCAAACCCCAGGTTGTTATACTACCGGGATGTCAGCGACGGATTTGGGTGCTAGGGTCATCGTCAAGGACGACCGGTCGGTTGCTGAATTCTCCCTGATTTCTGTGCGGACTGCACCAGCGCTGATATCGGGGGCTTGAGGATATGAGCTGAGAAGCTGATCGAGGGACACCAGAGAACCTCCATGTTCAGTATGCGTGACCGTCCTAGGGGCTCACTGTAGTACAGCGCACAGTCAGTGTCAATACTATTTAAAGTAGTAGTATATGTGCCACTATTTTTCAGTTTTTGTTCATGCACAAAAACTAAATGCTGAAAAAGTGGTGAAGTCGATATGAAGTCCCATAGAGTTTTAGCTCAGGGTGTCAAGATTGACACTTTTCAGTCCTTATTTTGTGCGCGTTTTAACGAAAGAAACGCGTTATAAAGCCAAAAATCGGGTGTTTTACTGCGTTGCAACTCTGCAGTACTATCGCTCGTACCGACGGCGGCTCGGGTCGTCGAATCGGCTCTATTAGCGATGTAGCTGATAACTGACTTCTGGGAGGAAAAATGAAAATTCTCGCGGTTAACGTCAATACCACTGCTGCAATGACTGAGCAGATTGCTGACGCAGCACGCGCTGTTGTGCGTGAGGGTACGGAAATCGTTGGGGTGACTCCACGAGTTGGTGCGGAATCAGTCGAAGGTAATTTCGAATCGTATCTCTGCGCTGTTGCGGTGATGGACAGCGTGGCAACCTATCCTGATGCTTTTGATGCTGTCATTCAATGTGGCTTTGGTGAGCATGGCGTTGAAGGGCTGCGTGAGATTGTTGATGTTCCAGTTGTTGATATCGACCGAGGCGGCTGCTCGTTTTTGCAATGCTTCTCGGCAATCGTTTTACCATCGTGACAACACTTGATCGTGCCGTCCCTCTTATCGAGGAGCGTCTGCTGAGCTTTGGGCTTGATAGACACTGTGCGAATGTTCGATCGACTTCGCTGGTGTCCTGGAGCTGGAAGATCAGGAGCAGTGCGAAAGATGCTATTCGAGCAGCAGCGCGAATTGCGCTCCTGAAGATCATGCTGAGTGATCGTTCTTGGTTGCGGAGGCATGGCGGGTTTGGATCGAGAGCTGACTGAGCAAACTGAATGTGCCTGTGGTCGAGGGGTTGCGTGTGCTACGCTCTTGGCTCAGGATCTTGTTGATCTTGGTTTGACTACCTCAAAAATTCGCACCTATGCGCCACCGCGCCCTAAGCGGGTTGCGAATTGGCCAATTTCGAGAACTAAGTAGTTCTTAGAGCATTTCTTGTTGAACGGAGTTCTTTCCGTTTAAGTAAAACTTCAATTAAAAATGAAGTGGCGGAAGCGTACTCAGGTAATGCTACCAGCTTCAACGAATATTGACGAGGCGTCGTACGTGGCGGAAACCAAAGCGTGAGCTGATGGCATCCCCTTCGACTGCGTCTTCATAGATTTTCAGAAGCGTCTATTCGGTTAATTCTGGAGCTCGACAACGTTGTCGGGCAGAAAGTAGGAAAGATGAGTGAGAAGGTAATAAATCCCTCATCGGCTGGCGTTGAAAGATGGCGCCATGCCGAAGGGTGTTGATGCCAGTCTTTTCAATGACGATCTTGCTCCAGCAAAAAGTCGTGACTGGAGTTTCTACTCGCTATTTGCGATGTGGATGTCAGATATTCACTCGATTGGTGGGTATACATTTGCGGCGGGTCTTTTTGCGCTTGGGCTCAGTGCTGCACTCGTGTTCGCGGGCTTGTCAGTTGGAATTGTTATTGTTTTCCTTCTGATGAACCTCGTGGGATATGCGGGTCAAAAAACTGGCTTGTGCTATCCGGTGCTGGCACGTATTTCATTCGGTGTTTATGGGTCGAGATCTTCCGGCCTTGACACGTGGCTTCGTTGCTATCTGCTGGTATGGAATTCAAACTTGGCTCGCGTCCAAGGCTGTCATCGTCCTTGTTGGTTCAATCAATAAATCGTGGATCGACTGGGGCCACACAATGTTCCTGGCGAGAGCATCCTTGGCTGGGTTGCGTTTGTCTTGATGTGGACGCTTCAGCTGCTCCTGCTTCGTAACGGTATGGAAACTATCCGTAAATTCCAGGACTTCGCAGGGCCTGCGGTCTGGGTTGTCATGTTTGTTCTGACGATGTAGTGCTCTACAAGGCTGGTTTGGAGCATCTCGCTCACGGTTCCTTCGAAGCCTGCTGAGTGGGAATGCTGCATTCATTCCTTGCAGCTATTGCCTTGACAGTCGTCGTATTTCCTCAACGCTGTTGCTGAATTTCTGCGATTTCTGCGCGTTTTCTCTCCAAGCAAGAAGGCTGTTTTCCAGGCAAATATGTGGGGACTTCCTGTTAACTTCATCCTCTTCTCAGTCTCGGTCCTGGTAACTAGCAGGCTCGTTCCAGATTTATGGTGAATATGTTTACGATCCCGTCGAAATGGTTTCGCGTATTAATCACCCTATTGCCGCGGCTCAAAGGGGATACCTTCTCGGTGCGACATTGGGAATTAACGTCGTTGCCAACTTCGTTTCTCCGGCATACGACCTGGCAAACGCATGGCCTTCGAGATTAACTTCGTTCGTGGCGGTTTGATCTCCGCGGTGATTGCCCTGGTTATCACGCGCGGAACCTGTTCAACAGCCCTGTGATGATCAATATCTTCCTGCAGCTTTTGGTGCGGTTCTCGGTCCGCTTTTGGAATCATCATTGCGGATTACTCCTCTTAGCAGCAGCATGTCCAGGTATCAGAACTCTTCAAAAGTTAACGGGATGCATGCTTTTACAAAGGGCTGGAACATGCGTGCTGTCTGGGTGTTCGTTGCAACCTCGATCCCCACAATTTTGATTGCGGTTCTGCAGATCGATTTCTGTCGCTTCCTCAGTCCATTCTCATGGTTTATCGGAGCAGGGCTTGCCTTCGTGTGTCACTACCTGGTCTCTAAGAACGACCCCTACGTGATCAATGCAGTGAAGCAAGCGATGACGGTTGACCTTGATGCCGATCGCGATGCGATTGCCCGATAGAAAGGTGAAAGACATGGAAACTCAAGCAGTAGACCTTGTTATTAGAGCAAAGCGGACCGTCTTCCCTGATGGAATTCGTCCCTCGTGCAGTGAGCGTGAGCAATGGGGTTATCACTGGAATAGATGACTTGATGCTCCGGTTGATGCAGCGAAAGAAATTATCGTTCCGGACGACCAGGTGTTGATGCCAGGGGCTCGTGGACTCGCATGTGCATATCAATGAGCCAGGCCGAACAGAATGGGAAGGCTATGAGAGTGCGACTCGCGCCGCATTCGTCGGTGGAATTACAACGGTTCTCGACATGCCTCTCAATTCGAATCCTCCGACGACAACCCTTGAAAACCTCAATGTTAAGCGAGTTGCAGCAGAAGGGCAGCTCTCGGTTGACGTCGGTTTCTGGGGTGGCGCGGTTCCGGGGAATGTTCCTGATCTGGAAGCTCTTTTGGGAACACGGAGTTTATGGATTTAAATGTTTCACGGCTCATTCCGGCATTGATGAATATCGGATATCTGACCTACGAACAGATCAAGGAGACGCTCGAGGAAATTGCGCGTCTTGATGCAGTCCTTATCGTCCATGCCGAGGACTCGGAAATCCTCGCGCAGGCACCCCAGATTGGTGGGCAAAAGTACCAGGACTACTTGAACTCGCGTCCGCGCAGTGCTGAGAACACTGCCATCCGTAACCTGTTGGGAATGGCTAAAGAGACGGGTGCTCGCATACATATCCTTCACCTGTCCAGTTCAGAAGCTCTTGAGGATATTCAACGTGCTAAGGCCGAAGGAGTGCGAGTCACTGTCGAGACGTGTCCTCACTATCTGACCTTTGCGTCTGAGGAAATTCCAGACGGTGCAACCCAGTACAAGTGTGCACCTCCACTTCGTGAGGACGAGAATCGCAAGAAGCTGTGGCAGGGACTCATCGATGGCACGATCGACCATATTGCTTCTGACCACTCTCCATGTACTGCAGATCTGAAGCATCTTGAGATCGGCGACTTTGCGCAGGCTTGGGGCGGTGTTTCATCTGTTCAGCTTGGTTTCTCCGCCATCTGGACAGCAGGCAAGCAGTTTGATATCGAGCTACAGGATATTGCTCGTTGGTTCGCCGCAAATCCTGCTCGAAATTTTGGCATTGCCCGGAAGGGTGAAATCGCAGTCGGGAACGATGCTGACTTTGCCATCATTGCGCCGGATGAGACCTTCACCGTGAAGGTTGCTGAACTGGAGCATAAGAACAAGATTTCTCCCTACGACGGTCGGGAGATGCGCGGAGTTGTGAAGCAAACAATCCTGCGCGGAAACACAGAGCTGACTAGGGATTCAAAAGTGGGAACGGAATTGTTCCACGCCTAAGGGCGCTCTTCATTCAATAGAAAACACTAAGTAACACAGGAGTTATTGTGTCTGAACACATGCGCTCAATGCGCGAACTGATCGATGCCGTTGACCACGCTGGCAAGAACTTCACTTTCGATCAACGATCTCTCGAACGAACAGCTCTACAACCTGTTCGAACTTGGTAAGGCCCTTGAGCTGTTCAACCGCTCGAAGATCGACCTTTTCGATGACAAGATGCTCGCGCTGATGTTCTTCCAGCCGTCAACGCGTACCCGTATGAGCTTCCAGACCGCTATGGAGCGTATGGGTGGCCACGTCATTGTTGAGGCAAATCCGAAAGTGACATCTTCGGTGGCGAAGGAAGAGTCGATTGAAGATACGATGCGCTGCATTTCGCAGTACGCCAATTTGATCGTTCTCCGCCACTACGATGAAGAGGAAGCTCGCCGAGGAGCCGAGTCCGCAGAATGCCCCGTGATTAACGGTGGTTGGGGCCACTGGGAACACCCGACCCAGGCGCTTCTTGACCTCATACACTGTGGCGTCGTTTCGGTCGTATCGAGGGATTGAATGTCGCAGTTGTCTCGCCTGACATGGTTGAAGCGCGCACCGGCCACTCGATGGCCTACGGACTTGCACGCCTGGGTGCAAATGTCTCTATCGCATCCGATTCTGATCGCCGTACTCCCTCTGAGGTGACCGACCGTATTCGCAATGAATTTAACGTCGAATTGAATGAAGAATTCGATTTCGAACAGGATTCCTTCAACGAATTTGTCCGTAAGCAGGACCTCATCTACCTGCCGGGTTGCTCTGCTCCCGCTGGCGCAAAGGCAGACGAGTTCAAGACCTTGATGGATCGTTACTTCGTCCGCTACTGACACCCTCAAGGATGAGGCAGAGAAGGGCCACATGATCTACGTGACTCACACCCTGCCGCGTCGTAAGGGCGAGATGGATCTGCGTATCGATAACACTCCGCATCAGTTGCACTTCCGTGCAATTTTGCAGTCGGTTTCCATCCGCATGGCTCTGCTTGCATCCATCCTCGGCAACTGATTACAGACAGAACAATAAGAAAGGAAAAAGAAACAATGCTGCTTGAAATTACCGCTGGAGGCTACACCTTCAAGGCTCGCTATGAGGATGAAGCTGCACCTAAGACCGTTGAAGCGTTCAAGAAGCATCTTCTTGGCCTGACTTCGAAGATCATTCATGTCCGCTGGTCTGGCCAGGCTGGATGGATTCCTTTTTGGCGATCTTGATCTCGGTATCAAGCCTGAGAATGGGACCTGCTACCCGCACCCCGGTGAGCTCGTAATCTACCCCGGTGGTGTATCTGAGACCGAACTGCTTCTTGCATACGGATACGTCAACTTCGCTTCGAAGGCGGGACAGCTGGCGGGCAACCACTTCGCGACGATCATCGAAGGCAACGAGAACCTTGCTGCCTTGGGCGAAAAGTTCCTGTGGGAAGGCGCCCAGAGATTTCGTTCCGCGAAATTGACGAGTAAGCACGCATGACACTCAGGGTGTCCTGACGAGATAGTGATCTCGTCAGGACACCCTACAGAAGAAAAGGATATGCATTGAAACAGGAAGAAATTGAGAGCCTCAGAGCAGACTGCTCTCGAGTGCCGTCGCGATATTGTGCGAATGGTGCACCATGCGGGAAGCGGCCATCCGGCTGGTTCTCTTTCCGCCATCGATGTGTTGGTGGTTCTGTACATGAAGTACATGCGTGTACGTACCAGCGAACCTCACTGGCATGGCCGTGACATGTTCTTTTCTTTCAAAGGACACTGCACTCCCGCCTACTATGCCGCGATGAGCGCACGTGGGTTCTTCCCTCGCGAAGAACTGATGACATTCCGAGACATGCACACTCGTCTCCGAAGGCCACCCCTCGAATCTTCATCTCGATTGTGTTGACACGTCTTCGGGATCTCTGGGGCAGGGACTCTCTGTTGCAAATGGTGCAGCGCTGGTCGCTAAGCATGATGGCATGGACTCGCGTTACTACGTCATGCTTTGGTGACGGAGAAATTCAAGAAGGCCAGGTTTGGGAGGCTGTAATGTCGGCTGCCGCCTACGGCCTTGATAACGTCTGTGCGATTCTTGATTACAACAAGATCCAACTTGATGGTCCCGTCAATGAGGTTTTGTCTATTGGCGATGTCCGAGCAAAGTGGGAAGCCTTCGGCTGGAACGCCATCGAAATCAATGGGCACGATATCGCAGCGATTGATGCTGCTTTCGAAAGTGCAATGCGGTTTAAGGGGAAGCCGAGCATCATTATTGCCCACACGATCAAAGGTAAGGGTGTGTCCTTCATGCGGAAAACACCGCAAAGTTCCACGGCTTAGCTCCGACGGATGAAGAACTTGCACAAGCTCTGGAGGAATTGAAGTGACGACTACTACCGAACCTCGTGAAGGTTATGCGCGAGCACTTATTGAACTGGGACATGAGCATGATGATGTTTTTTGTTCTTGATGCTGATTGCGCAAAGTCGAATTACACGAATCGATTCCGCGACGAGTTTCCGGACAGATTCTTCAATATGGGAATTGCCGAGTGTGACATCGTTGGAACTGCTGCAGGCATGGCCGCACTTGGGAAGGTCCCATTTGCGAATGCATATGCCAACTTCCTCACTGGACGCGGATATGACCAAGTTCGTATTTCGGTCGCATACTCCGGTAGGAATGTGAAAATTGTTGGTCACAATGCCGGGACTTCTGCCGCCAAGAAGGCGCAACGCACCTTCCTCTTGAAGACATTGGACTGATGCGTGCGATTCCGGACATGACGGTGATTGTTCCCGCAGATTCGTGTGAGATGGAAAAAGCGGTGCGTGCTGCATATGAATATGACGGCCCTGTATATCTGCGCGTTGGGAAACTGAAGGTCCCGGACGTGACGACCGCCGATACTCCGTTTGAAATCGGTAAAGCAATTCGCTTCCGTGAAGGCAGCGATGTCACGCTCATCTCAACGGGCAATATGCTTTTTGAAACGCTTAAGGCAGCCGAGATTCTTGCGGAAAAGGGTGTTTCCGCTGAGGTTCTTCACATGCATACGGTTAAGCCTATCGATTCGGAAGCAATTGCTGAATCCGCAAGGAAGACCGGCGCAGTTGTCACAGTTGAAGAGCATTCGATTCTGAATGGCTTGGGATCGGCTGTCGCTGAAACCCTTTGCGAAAAATATCCAGTCCCACTGCGACGGGTTGGTACAAAAGACGTTTTTGGACTGTCTGGAACCATGGACGAACTCATGGATTACTTCGGACTTCGAGCGGAACCCATCGCTGCAACCGCTTTGGAAGCAATCCAGGCAAAGTAACTACAAACTCGGAAAGAAGATCACAATGAAACAGTCGTTACATGACTACATGCGTGTTGGCATTGTCCACTTTATGGCTTTACCCGTTCGCGATGTCCGGCGAGGGGCCGATCGCGGATTCTGTTGCCAAGATCGTGTGCGATGAGTTCTTTGAGTCAATCGAGGTCACCCACGTTGATGTTCCTGATGAACATGAACGAGTGAAGAACCTTCTCGCGACCTCGGGTGTTCGTGTTGGTTTTGGTGCACAACCATTTATTTTACGCGGCAAGCTTGACTTGAATTCTCCCGACCCTGAGAAGCGTCAGCAGGGCGATCGACGTGCTTAAGGGAGCAGTTGATCAGGCCTACGCATTCGGTGCTCGTAAGTTTGGTTTCCTCTCTGGTCCGCGCCCCCAGGCGAAGGAACAGCAGGAAAAGGCTCTTGAACTTCTCGCCGAATCAATCACTGAGATTGGTCGTTACGCCCAGTCAAAAGGGTGACCTGATGCTGTCGCTCGAGACTTTCGATGACTCACCGACAAACGTGCACTTATCGGTTCAAACCGACTTGCAGTCGAACTTGCGCAGGAGGTTCGTAAGTCGGTGCCTAGTTTCGGCTTGATGATCGATCTCTCGCATCTGCCGATGCAGACCGAGACCATCCATGAAGCACTTCATGTGTCTGCGGACTATATCAACCATGCGCATATTGGAACATGTGTGATCAACGATCCGACGGATCCGGCATTTGGCGATAAGCATCCCTATTTTGGACACCCAAAGGGTGAGTGCAAGGTTCCTGAGGTCCGCGAATTCCTACGTGGTCTGCTGGAAAACGGTTACCTGGTTGAAGACGCTGCCGATCGAAATATCGTTGCTTTTGAAGTCCAACCGCTTGGCGAGCAGACTTCTGAAGCCGTTATTGCTGATGCGAAGCGTACTTTGCGCGAGGCTTGGCGCACCCTCTGAGTGACGAAGAGGAAATGGAGGGAATGATGGGCACAGGGAACCGCATGACGGTAGGCTTTGTCGGCATTGGCACTATGGGGTTGCCAATGGCAATAAACCCTGCTTCGTGGTGGATATTCCGTTAAAGGATATTCTCGTGTTCCTGAAAGAAATGAACGCTTTGGAGAGGCTGGCGGCACAGTTTGCTCCTCCGTTGAAGAAGTTCTTTCGGACGTCGATGTCGTTATCACGATGGTGCCAAACGGTAGCGTTGTCAACGATATCGTGAAGCGTTATAAGCACCGCATCACTCCCTCCACCCTCTTCATTGACATGTCAACCACTTCTCCGGCAGATGCGCGTGCTGCTGCGGAGCAGCTAGCAGAAGTGGGAGTGGATTTCGTGGACGCGCCGGTGTCTGGCGGACTTGCCGGCGCATCCGAGGGGACATTGTCCATCATGGTCGGAGGCCATGAAAGCGTCCTTGAAAAAGCGCGGGGAGTACTTGCGCTTCTCGGGCGCTCAATTACTTACATGGGACCGGTAGGTTCCGGCCAGGTGACCAAGGCGGCCAACCAACTCATTGTCGGTGGAACTCTGGCATTGGTAGCGGAAGCCACTGTCCTTCTGAAGAAGAGTGGAGTTGACCCAGCGACTGCACTCTCCGCTCTTAGAGGTGGGCTAGCTGGCTCGCGAATCCTTGATCTGAAAGGACCGCAGATGATCGAGAGTGAATTCACGCCGACCTTCGCAGCGGGACTCCACCTAAAAAGATATGGATATCGCCATGGCGGTGGGACATGAAGCTCACTGTGCACTTTCCCGTAACCGCATGCGTATTGCAGCTGTTTGAAGCGGTTTTGTGCATGCGGATTCGCGGAGCAGGATCACTCGGCCATCATCAAAATCATCGAAACACTTAGTGGAATTGAAGTCGAACGGAGAAACTAACCATGTCACGAATGCGCGCTGTTGATGCAATCGTTCGTATCCTTGAGAAGGAGGGTGCAACACAGGCATTTGGGGTGCCCGTGCTGCTATCAACCCGCTTTATTCAGCAATGAAAAGAGCATGGCGGGATTCGCCATGTGCTTTGCGCGTCACGTTGAGGGCGCTTCCCTACATGGCAGAGGGCTTTACGCGTGCAAAGTCTGGAAATATCGGTGTTTGCATTGGAACATCGGGTCCCGGTGGCACCGATATGATCACTGGTTTGTACTCGGCGAGTGCGGACTCAATCCCGATCCTGTGCATCACTGGCCAGGCAACCCGTCCAATGTTGAATAAGGAAGAGTTCCAGGGCGTGGATATCGCATCGATTGCGAAGCCTGTCACCAAAATGGCAGTTACGGTTCTCGAACCAGCGCAGATTCCCGGAACCTTTGCCGAGGCCTTCCGTCGTATGCGCTCTGGTCGCCGTGGTCCCGTCTTGATTGACCTGCCTTTTTGATGTCCAGGTTGCTGAAATCGATTTTTGATATCGATACCTACGAGCCTCTGCCAGTGTGCGAACCGCGTATGACTGCCCTCCAGGCAAATCGAATTCTCGACATGCTGGATGAGTCTGAGCACCCGATCCTGTTGGCCGGTGGAGGCGTCATCGGTGCCGACGCATCTGAGGACCCTCATTGCCTCTGGCTGAATATCTCGGGATCCCTGTGATTTCGACCCTTATGGGTTGGGGAAGTATCCGGATGATCATCGCTTGGCTCAGGGAATGGCGGGAATCCAGACATCGCAGCGCTATGCAAATGCAACGATGATGGATTCAGACTTGGTTATCGGTATCGGTAATCGTTGGGCTGCACGTCACTGTGGCAATTTGGAAACCTACCGAAAGGGTAGGAAGTTCGTCCACGTCGATATCGAACCAACTCAGATTGGTCGCGTGTTCCCGCCGGACTTTTGGTCGGTATCCGATGCTAAGGCAGCACTCGCTGAATTGCTCTGTGCTGCCAAGGAGCGCTACGGTGCAGAGCTCACTCGATACGACCAGTGGGTGGATGAATGCAATGAGCGTAAGTCGACGATGCTTCGCAAGACCCATTTCGATAACGTTCCGCTTAAGCCGCAGCGTGTCTACGAAGAGATGTGCCGCGCATTTGGACCTGAAACTCGTTATGTCACGACGATCGGCCTTTCACAGATCGCGGCGGCTCAGATGCTTCATGTATTTAAGCCCCGCCACTGGGTGAATGCCGGTCAAGCCGGTCCTCTCGGATGGACAATTCCAGCAGCCATTGGAGCGTCTGTTGCCGATCCGGATACTCCGGTTGTTGCACTTTCGGGTGACTATGACTTCCAATTCCTCATTGAAGAACTTGCAGTCGCTGCGCACTTCAATATTCCGTATGTGCATGTTGTTGTGAATAACGCCTACCTGGGACTTATTAGGCAGAGCCAGCGAGCCTTCGATATGGATTACCAAGTCCAATTGTCGTTTGAGAACATCAATGCCCCTGAAACAGGGGGTACGGTGTGGATCATGTTGGTGTGGTTGAAGCACTTGGATGTAAGGCAATTCGCGTGCACAACCCCGATGAGTTAGCGGCAGCGCTCGCGGAGGCACCGAAGATCGCAAAGGAATACCGTGTCCCCGTTGTGGTTGAAGCGATCCTTGAACGTGTGACGAATATTTCGATGGGAGCCGCTATCGACAACGTCAACGAATTTGAAGAGGTCGCGGAAAAACCCGACAGAAGATGCACCTTGCGCAATTGGACTCGCGAAGTAGTAGCGAACCGCGTATTCAGTTCTCTTCCTGCAGAAAATACCGAAAACGGGTATTTCAAGTAGGGGGTAGCAGCATCATTTGTGGTGCTGCTACCCCCCCGGGTAGTAACGATGCTGCCCAGACCTTTAGCTATCGCATTCCTCGGCATCGTCCCTCTCTGTAGTCATGCGATGTCATGGATGGAATCGCACTGATCCAGCGATAGGGCCTAAAAATGCATTTTTCAAACAACGAGGGAAGGAGTATATCGACTTGCCTTTGCTCTGGTGCTGAATGCGTCCAAGCGGAAGCGAGTCTTGAACGGACTTAGCCGTTCATTGTCGGCAAGAGATGCCGAAAAAGCCGGGTCATTCACTCGGGAATAGTGATGATCTTGCCTGTTGGATCAGTTTGTGATGATCCGTTTTTATCGCCAGAACAATGGGTTTTAGGAGAATTATGCATGAGAGCCCAGGAGCTGTCATTTGAAGAAATAGAAAAGGGTGATCCAGAACATCGGTTATGTAATCGTGATCTTGCACCAGCAAGTTCGGATGACCGAGTGTGGAATGGCTATTCGCTTTTTCCTGTGGATGAATGATGCCCACAATGCATCGAACTACACTTTTGCTGCTGCTATTTATTGGTACTGGGACGTTGATGGGCCTTACGCCTTTCGCAATCGTTATCGGCGTTCTCGTTGCTACTGCAATTATCTTCGCTGCGTGTTGCCTTTCGGGAATGATGGGCTACGGACAGGCGCTCGCGTATCCGGTGGTTTCTCGCGTCACTTGGGGTGTTTGAGGGAGCGAACTTCCCAGCAATTGTCCGTGGCATTGTTGCTATTGCTTGGTACGGAATTCAGACCTATATTGCTTCGATTTCACTTGAGCTGCTCTTAATGCGAATTTTCCCAGCAATGCGAGAATGGTCGACGCCTTTCCTCGGTCTACGCCTATCTGGTTGGTTTGCATTCCTGCTGTTGTCAGCGGTCCAGTTGCTGATTGTCTGGCGCGGAATGGAAGCCGTCCGCCACTTCCAGGGTGCAGCGGGTCCTATCATCTGGGTCGTATGATCGGCATGGCTGTTTGGATGCTCTCACGAGGCAAACTGGGCTTCTCGTGGATGACGAACGCTAGCGGTCAGACACCCGATTTTTCAGTACCCAGCTCTACCAGATCTGTGTGACCGTTGGCTTGACAGTGGGAACTCTTGCGACGCTAATGCTGAACTTTGCAGACTTTGCGCGCGCTATGCTCTCGACGAAGAAGGCCGTCTATGTGGGTAACCTTCTCCGGGCTTCCTCTGAACTGGACGGCGTTTGCGCTCACTTCAGTGATTTGCTCGGCTGCGGCGGTCCAGGTTTACGGTGAAGCCTTCAATGATCCAGGTGATTTGCTTGACCGTATTGATAACAACATTGTCTTCTACCTGGTGTCGATTGGCTTCATTGTCGCAACTGTTGGCGTCAATATTGTGGCAAATTTCGTGTCAGCGGCTTTCGACCTCTCGAATGTGAGCCCGAAGCATATTTCCTTCCGTATTGGTGGAATCCGCGGCAGTCGTTCTGTCCATGTTGTGACACCGTGGAACCTGTACGGAAGCCCGCAGCGATCACCTACTTCTTGGGATCTTTGGGTGCGCTTCTCGGCTCCGTTCTTTGGAATTCTTGTCATGGACTACTACTACTACAAGCGTTCCAGTGTGGATCTGAAGGACTTGTATTCGCCTTCCTCGGTCAGCAGGCCGCTACTTCTACCAAAGGTGGGTGGAATTTGCGCGCTGTCGCTGCTTTCATTCCTGCTGCGGTCGTCGCATTGTGTGTCGCACTTGTAAAGGTGCCTTTCCTTGAAGCGATTGCACCCTTCTCCTGGTTCGTTGCGGCTCCGCTCGGTGCACTGTGCTACTGGGTGGTTATGACTGTGACCCCAAACTCCACGGGATTGTGCTCCCGTGTCTGAGACCGTCCGAGAGCAGAGGTGAAGTCCTTAAGCTCTCATGACGTTCTCGTGGGTATAAAAAGAGGTGGCGCACATGCTTGCCGCCACCATATCCTGAATCAGATTCAGTTGTTGCTCTGAGCCTTGAGCAGGTCGCGGATCTCAGAGAGCAGCTGGACGTCCTCGGAAACTGCGGGGAGCTTCCTCGGCCTCTTCCTTCTTGCGGCGAGCGTTCAGAGCGTTCATCGGCATGACCACGAAGAGGTACAGCGCAAAGGCAACGATCAGGAAGTTGACCAGTGCAGTGATGATGGCGCCGGGCTGAACAGTTGCCGAGCCAACGGTGAACTCCAGGAAGCTGTCGAAGTTCGGCTTGCCGACCAGACCACCGATGAGGGGGTTGAGGAACTTCTCAACCAGAGCGGTGACGATTGCGGTGAAGGCAGCACCGATCACCATACCGACGGCAAGATCAACAGCGTTTCCGCGGAAATGAATTCTTTGAAGCCCTTGAGCATGGAAAACTCCTTGAGTTGATTGATATTCAGCTCTGAGTCAGTTAGGGAATCACCGAACTCGCACGTGTTGCGTGACGCTTATGCGTCAACCAAGGAGAAAAGCCTATCGGCTACACCAGTGCCTTGGGAAGCGCAAAATACGCAGTCTTCCTCACATATCGCGCCTAGCCAGTACAGGAGCTATTCACTTGATTCCCAGTTTAATGAAGTGCGAAGGCGTAATGACTCCGTCTACCGGAATATCGTGATCCTCGCGGGGGAGCCATTCTTTACCTCGATACTCCCAATCAAAAACGCATGCAATAACTGGGGCTGACACGCCCTTATATAACAGTGCGCGGTCGTACCAGCCGCCACCCTGGCCAAGGCGAGTGCCGGCCTCGTCGACTGAAAGACCGGCGATCAGGACAACTGAGGCCGCTTCGAGAGCCTCAACTCCGCGGATAGGGGCGCGGCTTTGGGCAGGGAAGCGCGGGTTAGGGCGAGTGAGTTCGTCACCTCGGGAATGAAGAGCCCAGCGGGGTTCGCTCAAGAGCGTGCCGTCCTCGCGCGCAAGAACAGGAAGTAAAACGGGGGTCAAAACAGGCAAGGATTCCAGAAATATCCGGCTCCTTTTCCATCGGATAAAAAGCTGCAAAGGGGTGGCTACTGCTGGGAATGACGCCAAAAACATCGAGCGCTTCACGGAAATGTGTGGCCAAAGCATCACGCTCACCCTGTTCCTCGCCGCGGCCTCGGAATCCCAATACTGGTTCCTGCGCGCACGAATTTGAGCGAAGTGAGTTTTATGCATGGTCATTTCGCTCCCATGCCCCTTCCTCGACTACTCTGGTGACTATGACAGATCGAAATGTACCTGTGCGTCACGCGGTTGTTCCGGCCGCCGGGCGCAGCACGCGTTTCCTGCCAATCACAAAGTCTGTGCCTAAGGAAATGCTGCCTGTTGTTGACCGTCCTTCAATTGAATATATCGCTCGAGAGGCAACGGATGCCGGTATCGACGATATGCTCTTCGTGACTCGAACCGGTAAGGAATCCATCGAAGCCTACTTTGATGCCGACCCCGGTCTCGAAAATGAGCTCGAGAAGGCAGGCAAGGACGAGCTTCTTGCCCTCTCCCGCGAATACCTCAAACTTGCACGCATGCACTCGGTGCGCCAGGGGCACCCGCTGGGTCTGGGACATGCTGTTTTGCAAGCCCGTCAGCATGTTGAAATGTTCCCTTTGCTGTGATGCTTTCCTGACGACCTCATGCACCCGAGATTCCACGCTGCTCAAGCACATGATTGATGTGCGCCATGCTCTTGGTGGTTCGGTTGTCGCACTTCTGCGCGTGACTCCTGAACAGGCGACTGCCTACGCGTCGACTTCGGTTACTCCTCTTGAGATCCCCGAAGGTGTTTCCCTCAAGGATGGCGATCTAATGCGTATTGATCGCGTTGTTGAGAAGCTCGCCGCTCGAAGAGGTCATGAGTGAGTACGCGGTTGTCGGACGCTACGTTTTCGACCCTGCGATCTTCGATGAACTGACAAAGATCGAACCCGGACGCGGTGGCGAATACCAGCTGACTGATGGTTTCGCTCGCCCTGATCGATCGTGATCCTGAGGATGGCGGCGGCCTGTACGGTGTCGTTGTCAATGACCGTCGTTTCGACACCGGTGACAAGCTCCGGCTACCTCGAGGCCAATATCGCCTTGGCTTTGGAAGACCCGAAGCTCGGTCCGAAGTTGGCGGAGTTCTTGGTGAACGAGGCCGGTACCCAGCTGAAAGACCGTCTGGCGAAAGTTCTAGGTCTGTAATGCGCTCGGTCGCTGATTTCTATCAAGACTGTATTTCTGCCGTCGGGCAGCAGCCCCCTCTGGATGTTCAGCTTCCAGACGCTGTGGGCTGTGTCTTAGCAGAAGGACGTTGAGGCTCCCTTCAACCTGCCGGTTGCTGACCTGGCTGCGTGCGATGGTTACGCGGTTGCTGCAGCTGACCTTGAAGGCGCTCGCCCGGATGCCCCTGTTGTCCTGCCCGTTACGGAAGAGATCCGCGCGGGGGATATTCACCCGGCTGCCCTGATCCGAGGCCGCGCGATCCGTATCGCGTCTGGCGCTCCTATGCCTCAGGGTGCGGATGCAGTTCTTGCTCTGGAATTCAGCGACCATGGCATTTCTAAGGTTTCCGCGAAGACTCAGCCTGCGGTGGGGGAGAACATTCGCCGTAAGGCCGAGGACGTGGAAGAGGGAACCGTTGTTCTTCGAGCGGGGACCCGTGTGGGTGCCCGCCAGGTTGCTCTGCTTGCCGGCGTTGGTCGTTCCCGCGTTCTGGTTCACCCGCGTCCCCGCGTGGTGATTTTTGTCCATCGGAGATGAACTCGTTGAGCCCGGCCGCGAGGCTCGCCCCGGAACGGTATTCGATGCCAACGGCCACGCACTTTCGACGGCTATCACTGATGCGGGTGCGCAGACCTTCCGTGTGTCTGCCGTTCCCGATGAGCGTTCTGTTCTTCGTGAGAAACTATCTGAAGATCAGTTGGTTCGTGCCGATTTGATCTTGACGACGGGCGGTATCTCGTACGGAAGTGGCGATACAGTCCGAGAGGGTCTTGTCGGCGCGGGTACGGTTCGTTTCGATTCGGTTGCTGCATGGCCAGGTCACATCCTTGGTGTGGGAACTGTCGGCGGTGACGATCAGGGGCGCGCGGGTACGCCTATTTTCTGCCTTCCCGGTGACCCGGTTTCCGCCCAAGTTTGCTTCGAGGTTTATGTGCGTCCTGCGCTTCGCCACATGCAGGGCTGGACTGTTCTTAACCGTCCCAGCGTTGAAGCGCGTAGATCGCTCATGGTATTCGCCGCGAGGGCCGTCGCGAGTTTGTGCGAGGTGCGTCTGGTGGGCGAACCTCGCACCGGGATATCAGGCGAAGGTGATGGGAGCTCCTGCCTCGTTGCTCTTTCGGCCCTGGCTGAATCGAATGCGCTTGCGGTGGTCCCCGAAGACGTGACGAATGTGCGCGTTGGCGATACTTTGCGCTGCATGGTTTTGGACTGATTGGGTACCTATTCGGAATGGGACTGCGCGAGCTTTTTGCACCCGCTGCGGTGTGGGGGCGTGATCCGTCCTTCTTCAGTGTGCGTATTGAGGATCCAGTTTCGGAAGGTTTCATTCGCGCATCCTCCTCTGTACCTCCTGAGGTCATGACAATTCGCCCCTTCTGGGGCGCGACCATCTGCGTATTGATTCGCTGCGACGTGCGAACTCCGCTTGGCTCAATCCGTGGGATGCAACTCTGCCTGCGGGAGCAGTGGAAGAACTTCCAACCCTGTGGGAGTACATGCGGCGTGCAGACCGCGATCAGCGTGAGGGTCACTCTTTAATATTGATGCCCGAATTTGATGGGAAACCGGTTGGGCAATTCACCCTTTCACAGGTGCAATGGGGTGCAATGAGTCAAGGAATCCTTGGCTGTTGGGTCGCTCAGAGGCTGCTCATATGGGTGTGGCTTCTTTGGTTGTTGCCTACATGATGGACTTGGTTATTGGCGAACTCGGTCTGCATCGAATTGAAGTTAATGTCCGGCCAGAAAATGAGCGCTCTTTGGGTCTTTGTCGCAAGCTTGGTCTTCGCGAGGAAGGCTACCGTGAGCGCTATATGAACATTGCAGGGGCAGTGGGCCGACCACGTGAGTTTTGCGATGGATGCAGAGTCTCTTCCGCAAGGTGCGCATGATCGCCTCCGTGTACGGTCAGAAGCTTGCGCTAGCTCATTTCCCCTTCATGTTGTCAATGGTGTGCATGTGACAACTGTGATTGATGTGAATTTGCTGCGCTATTTTTCTTCCAATGATCACAGACACGCGCCCGCCATAGGACTTCGTCATGGCGCTGAGGTTTTCAGCGTTAGAGGGTGGTATACGGAGGAGTTTTGGTTGCAGTGGCGGTCATCGTCACTCTTGCCGCCCTCCCGTACCTTGTTGCTCGTCGAAGCGCGATGATGCAATCTCGAGAGAACGATCGGTTTTCTCCCAGCTTGCGTCTCGTTGAATCGGCTAGCGTCGTACCCGTCGACGAATGCGCTGACGAATCGCCCGCGCTACTCAGCGGCACCCGTCCCGTGCAACGAAGGAGCTTTCCAGTGGCACACAATGCTCGGTCCTGACCGCAGAGGCCGCCCGCGCTCGCAGTCGCGGAGTGCGTGAGATTTCTGCACTGCGCGCTCGTCGCGCTGCCCGTTTGAGCGCCGAGGCCGCTGCTGCCCGCCGACGTGTGCTGCTTGTGGCAGTGGCCGCGCTTGCAACCCTGATCCTTGCTGGTTGTGCTGCAGCAACTTCGCTGTCATGGATGTGGCCGCTTCTTCGCTTGCTGTGGGTGCGGCAACCCTTGTCTTCTCGCGGGCGTGTGCGATTCGTTCCCAGCGCATTGGGGGAAGAGGAGTCGCGACAGCTCCGCGAGGCTTCGCGACCAGCTCTCCCGGTCATCAGCGTCTCGGGAAGGCGTCGACTGAAGTAACCACGGTCGAAGCTGAAGCTGTCCAGTCGCCTGTTTCTGATGCCTCGGAAGAAGGCGTGGAAGATGAGAGTCTGCGCGCGGATCAGGTTACGAATGAGTCCGAGGAACTCGCTGAAGATCTTCAAAATGAGGCGCAGGCTGCGGTGGAGGAGATCTGGCCCTCTGCTATCGAGGAAGAGATTCCGGCTCCCGTGGAACGTCGCACCTGGACGCCTGCCGCAATCCCCGCGCCGACCTATGCAATGCGTGCTCGACTAAAGTGGGCGAATCGTGCACCCCGATACGGATATTCGCGGAATCCCAAGGGTGGATGCGCGTATTCCTGCTCGCCCGATTGCCGCTGGCCCGGTGCCGAAAGGATGCGCGTTCGACCGAAGAAGTCGTCGCCTACGAAGCAGTTGTCCTGGATGTCGAGGCCGCGCTGGATTCGCGGTATCGCTCAGTAGACGGCGTGCGGAGCCTGCTGGGCTCCGTTTGGCCAAAATGGAGTTTCTGCCGCGATGATGGTGGGGTCCTTGGGGCTATGGCGCAGTTGGTAGCGCGTCTCGTTCGCAATGAGGAAGGTCGGGGGTTCGAATCCCCCTAGCTCCACAACCTGGGTCGGGCTGATTGCCCGACCTTTTGTGTATCTCCCGTTCTTTTGGGTATAGGAATCCCGGTCACCTACGTGAGGCGACCGGGATTTCTTTCTTTCGGAGCTCTGTCGAGCACGCGAGGCCCTGGGGTAGTGCTAAGGCCTACCTGGGCCTCGTCCCCAGCTAGTCCTGCCAGTAATCCAACTTCTGGGTGATACCGATCGAAGAAGCCTTGAAGGTCGGGTTAAGTCCTGCCTTGCGCTGCTTCTGGTAATCAAGGGCGCATCGGATGGCCTTGTTGCCCAGGACGATGATCACGGGCAGGTTGATCAAGGCCATGAGGCCCATCAGGATGTCGCCGATGTTCCATGCGACCGAGAACTCCAGCAGTGCACCTGCAAAGACCAACAGCGAAGCGACGGCACGGAAGATTGTTAGTACCCAGTGCGGAGTGGGCTTATCTCCGAAGAGGAAGCGTAGGTTCACCTCGGCGTAGTAGAAGTTGCCTACCAGAGTGGTGAAGCCGAAGAGCAGTAGGGCAAAGGTTGTGAAGGGGCCCGCGAAAGAACCGATGGTCGAGGCCATTGCGTTCTGAACCAGGGGAGCACCGGTCACGTCGCCGTTGAGCTCAACATTGGAAGAGAGGATTACGAAGGCGGTGATCGTGCAGATGATCATGGTGTCGATAAAGACAGAGAGCATCTGAACCAGGCCCTGCTTGACGGGGTGGGATACCGAGGCAGAAGCTGCGGCGTTGGGAGCGGAACCGACACCGGCCTCGTTCGAGTAAAGGCCACGCTTAATGCCGTACATGACTGCCGATCCTGCGAAGCCGGAGAAGATTGCCTTGAAGTCGAAAGCGCCTGCAAAGATCTTTTCGAGCATCGAGGGGATGTTCTGCCAATTGATCAGCACAACAATGATTCCGACGCCCAAGTAAATGATTGCCATGACCGGGACGAGGAAGGAAGTGATGTCGGAAAGACGGCGGGTTCCGCCGAAGATTGAACCGGCCATCGCGATAGCAAGCAGGCCACCGATGATGTAGGGAGTGTAGCTGGCGTGGTACCAGCTGTATGCGCTAAATGCCTGGTTGACGTTGAGAAGAAGCAAGCGAGATTGAAGCCGCCCATGCGAGGTGACGATCTAAGGCAATTGCGAAGACCACTGCCAACCATCCCTTGCCTAAGCCGTCCCTGATGTAGTACGCGGGGCCACCGAAGGAATGGCCGTGAGGCGAGCGACGCTTATAGATCTGAGCCAGGGTTGATTCAATGAAAGCCGAGGCCGAGCCAACGGTCGCGATAACCCACATCCAGAAGACCGCTCCAGCACCGCCCAGCGCGATCGCCGTCGCGACACCGGCAATGTTGCCAACGCCCACGCGCGAGGCCGTGGAGACCATCAGTGCACGGAACGAGGAGAAATCGCTGTCTTTTTCGGGTTTTTCCATAACGACGCGAATTGACTCCCAGAACATGCGAAGTGGAAGTGCCTTCGTTCGGATAAAGAAGTATAAGCCAGTGCCGATCAGGAGAATGATCAGGATGTAGCTGTACAAGGCAGTAGAGATTGCATCCAAGATGCTTGCCATGAGAGCTCCTCAGTCGAAATGGTCAGAAAAACCGCAGAATCTCGCCGATTGGGAGGTCCCAATGGGCGCTGCTGAAAACATTGGAATAAGCGTATAGCAAAGGTAAAGTATTGGCAATAATTATAAAAATCTAGGGCCCCAAAACGGTAATGTGTGCTGGTTCACGTGGTTTTGGTTTGACGTGGTGGGGTTGGGTGTGTAGATTTTTCTTTTCGTCGCTCGAAATGGGCTTGTGGCCTCGAGTGGTGGCCTTCTTTCTTGGCTTTTTTCCTGCTGGTTTTGGTGGGTTTTGGTTGGGGAGTGTAGGGGTGTTGTTTGTGAACTCGATAGTGTGTTTGTTTTTGTTTTATGCCTGTTTTTGTTTTTGAGTATGGTTGGGATTGCTTGCCACTTTTTGGTGGGTTTTTCCAGGCTTATTGTTTTACAGTTTTTGTTCGGAGAGTTTGATCCTGGCTCAGGACGAACGCTGGCGGCGTGCTTACACATGCAAGTCGAACGCTGAAGGCCCAGCTTGCTGGGTTGGATGAGTGGCGAACGGGTGAGTAACACGTGAGTAACCTGCCCTCTTCTTTGGGATAACGGTCGGAAACGGCTGCTAATACCGGGTATTCACTGTCCTTCGCATGGGGGGTGGTGGAAAGGTTTTTTCTGGTGGGGGATGGGCTCGCGGCCTATCAGCTTGTTGGTGGGGTGATGGCTTACCAAGGCTTTGACGGGTAACCGGCCTGAGAGGGTGACCGGTCACATTGGGACTGAGATACAGGCCCAGACTCCTACGGGAGGCAGCAGTGGGGAATATTGCACAATGGGCGAAAGCCTGATGCAGCGACGCCGCGTGAGGGATGACGGCCTTCGGGTTGTAAACCTCTTTCGCTCATGGTCAAGCCGCAACAGTGGTTGTGGTGAGGGTAGTGGGTAAAGAAGCACCGGCTAACTACGTGCCAGCAGCCGCGGTAATACGTAGGGTGCGAGCGTTGTCCGGAATTATGGGCGTAAAGGGCTTGTAGGCGGTTTGTCGCGTCTGCCGTGAAATCCTCTAGGCTTAACTGGGGGCGTGCCGGTGGGTACGGGCAGGCTTGAGTGCGGTAGGGAGACTGGAACTCCTGGTGTAGCGGTGGAATGCGCAGATATCAGGAAGAACACCGGTGGCGAAGGCGGGTCTCTGGGCCGTTACTGACGCTGAGGAGCGAAAGCGTGGGGAGCGAACAGGATTAGATACCCTGGTAGTCCACGCTGTAAACGTTGGGCACTAGGTGTGGGGGCCACCCGTGGTTTCTGCGCCGTAGCTAACGCTAAGTGCCCCGCCTGGGGAGTACGGCCGCAAGGCTAAAACTCAAAAGGAATTGACGGGGGCCCGCACAAGCGGCGGAGCATGCGGATTAATTCGATGCAACGCGAAGAACCTTACCAAGGCTTGACATGCACGGCGGCACTGCAGAGATGTGGTGGCATTTTGGTTGGTCGTGTGCAGGTGGTGCATGGTTGTCGTCAGCTCGTGTCGTGAGATGTTGGGTTAAGTCCCGCAACGAGCGCAACCCTTGCCCTATGTTGCCAGCACGTGATGGTGGGGACTCGTGGGGGACTGCCGGGGTTAACTCGGAGGAAGGTGGGGATGACGTCAAATCATCATGCCTTATGTCTTGGGCTTCACGCATGCTACAATGGCTGGTACAGAGGGTTGCGATACCGTGAGGTGGGCAGATCCTTTAAAAAGCCGGTCTCAGTTCGGATTAGGGGTCTGCAACTCGACCCCATGAAGGTGGAGTCGCTAGTAATCGCAGATCAGCAACGCTGCGGTGAATACGTTCTCGGGCCTTGTACACACCGCCCGTCACGTCACGAAAGTTGGTAACACCCGAAGCCCATGGCCTAACCGCGTTTGCGGGGGGAGTGGTCGAAGGTGGGATTGGCGATTGGGACGAAGTCGTAACAAGGTAGCCGTACCGGAAGGTGCGGCTGGATCATCTCCTTTCTAGGGGCGCCGTATTGGGATGCATACTGGCTGGGGGTTCCCAGTTTGTGTGTGTTTTCTTGTGCCTGCATTAAGTCACTGCCTGTTTGGGTGGTGGAGTGTGGGTGCGTTTTAGGGTTGGGTATAGGAACGAAGCAAGCATGCTGTCGGGTTCACGTTCAACACCTGTTGGGCGCATAGCCCACGACTGTTGGCACTGAGGGTTTTCTTGGTGTTGGTGGTTGTGTGGTGTGTTGTTTGTGATCTGTATAGTGGTTGATGAGCATCTTTATTGCAATGTGAAACCTATTCTCTAGAACCTAAGTGTTTTAGGGTTTGTTTTTTGTTGTTTTTTGTGTCTGTGGTTTTGTTAGTTTTAGTGGGCATTCGGTGGATGCCTTGGCACTCAGAGCTGATGAAGGACGTGGCGGTCTGCGATATGCCTTGAGGGAGTTGACGAGCGAGCGTTGATCTAAGTTTCGAATGGGGAACCTAGCTGGTGTTATGGCCAGTTACCACTGCCTGAATGAAATAGGGTTGTGGGGGGAACGCGGGGAAGTGAAACATCTCAGTACCCGTAGGAAAAGATATTCCGTGAGTAGTGGCGAGCGAAAGCGGAGGAGGCTAAACCTTGTGCGTGTGATAGGCGGCGGCCGTTGCGCATGGGGTGTTGTGGGGCATGATCGTCTACCTTCTGCCGGGGGTGGGCACTGGCGTGTTGTTGGTGGTTGAACCTCTTGGGATGGGGGACCGTAGTGCGTGATAGTCGCGTAGGCCAGACCGGTGACATGTTGTGTGGGTTGTGTTCCCGAGTGGTGCGGGACTCGTGAAATCTCGTGTGAATCTGCCAGGACCACCTGGTAAGCCTAAATACTACTGAGTGACCGATAGTGCATAGTACCGTGAGGGAATGGTGAAAAAGCACCCGGGAGGGAGTGAAATAGTACCTGAAACCGTGTGCTTGTAAGCCGTCAGAGCCTTGTGGGGTGATGGCGTGCCTTTTGAAGAATGAGCCTGCGAGTCAGTGGCACGTGGCGTGCTTAACCCGTGTGGGGTATGCGTAGCGAAAGCGAGTCTGAAATATGGCGTTTGTCGCGTGTTCTGGACCCGAAGCGGGGTGATCTACCCATGGCCAGGTTGAAGCAAAGGGTAAGACTTTGTGGAGGACCGAACCCACCAGGGTTTGAAAACCTGGGGGATGAGCTGTGGGTAGGGGTGAAAGGCCAATCAAACTCCGTGATAGCTGGTTCTCCCCGAAATGCATTTAGGTGCAGCGTTGCGTGGTCCCTGGTGGAGGTAGAGCTACTGGATGGCCGATGGGCCCTGTGGGTTACTGACGTCAGCCAAACTCCGAATGCCATTAGGTGTAGCGTGGCAGTGAGACTGCGGGGGATAAGCTTCGTAGTCGAGAGGGAAACAGCCCAGATCATCAGCTAAGGCCCCTAAGCGTGCGCTAAGTGGGAAAGGATGTGGAGTCGCGGTGACAACCAGGAGGTTGGCTTAGAAGCAGCCACCCTGAAAGAGTGCGTAATAGCTCACTGGTCAAGTGATTTCGCGCCGACAATGTAGCGGGGCTTAAGCGTACCGCCGAAGCTGTGGCAACAACACGTATGCTGGCGTCATTTAATGATTGTTGGTGTGTTGTTGGGTAGGGGAGCGTCCTGCATGAGGTGAAGCCTGGGGGTAACCTCTGGTGGATTGTGTGGGAGTGAGAATGCAGGCATGAGTAGCGAATCTGCGGTGAGAATCCGCAGCGCCGATTGACTAAGGGTTCCAGGGCCAGGTTTATCCGCCCTGGGTTAGTCGGGTCCTAAGGCGAGGCCGACAGGCGTAGTCGATGGATAACCAGTTGATATTCTGGTACCGCCTAGCAACCGTCCAATACCGAGATCATCATGCTAACCAATTTTGCCGGCTAATAGTCATGCCTTTCGGGGTATGGTTTGCGGCTGGTCTTGGGACCCGGTGGTGGAGGTAAGCGTATTAACAGGGGTGACGCAGAAAGGTAGCTGCAGTGGGCTGATGGTTTAGCCTATTTAAGGTTGTGGCCCGTCTTTCAGGTAAATCCGGAAGACACGAGGGTGAGAACTGATGAGGGACGCTTTGAGAGTGGACTTGTGGTGATCCTAAGCTGCCGAGAAAAGCCTCGACGCGAGGGGGCAAGGCGCCCGTACCCTAAACCGACTCAGGTGGTCAGGTAGAGTATACCGAGGCGTTCAGTGAATCTCATGGTTAAGGAACTCGGCAAAATTCCTCCGTAACTTCGGGATAAGGAGGACCCCGTGGTTTCCCCAACACCTAGCGTGTTGGTGGGGGCCGTGGGGTCGCAGAGAATAGGGAGAAGCGACTGTTTATCAAAAACACAGGTGCGTGCGAAGCCGTAAAGGCGATGTATACGCACTGACGCCTGCCCGGTGCTGGAAGGTTAAGAGGAACCGTCAACATCCTTCGGGGTGTGAAGCGGTGGTGTAAAGCCCCAGTAAACGGCGGTGGTAACTATAACCATCCTAAGGGTAGCGAAATTCCTTGTCGGGTAAGTTCCGAGCCTGCACGAATGGCGTAACGACTTCTCCGCTGTCTCGACCGTGAACTCGGCGAAATTGCAGTACGAGTAAAAGATGCTCGTTTTCGCGCAGAAGGACAGAAAGACCCCGGGACCTTTACTATAGCTTGGTATTGGTGTTCGCTTGTGCTTGTGTAGGATAGGTGGGAGACTGTGAAGCCGCGGCGCCAGCCGTGGTGGAGTCGTCGTTGAAATACCATTCTGGTTCAAGCGGTCACCTTAACCTAGACCCGTGATCCGGGTTGGGGACAGTGCCTGGTGGGTAGTTTAACTGGGGCGGTTGCCTCCTAAAATGTAACGAGGCGCTCAAGGTTCCCTCAGCCTGGTTGGTAATCAGGTGGCGAGTGCAGAGTGTACAAGGGAGCTTGACTGTGAGACCGACAGGTCGAGCAGGTGCGAAAGCAGGAACTAGTGATCCGGCCATGGCACGTGGGTGCGTGGTCGCTCAACGGATAAAAGGTACCCCGGGGATAACAGGCTGATCTTGCCCAAGAGTCCATATCGACGGCATGGTTTGGCACCTCGATGTCGGCTCGTCGCATCCTGGGGCTGGAGTTGGTCCCAAGGGTTGGGCTGTTCGCCCATTAAAAGCGGTACGCGAGCTGGGTTCAGAACGTCGTGAGACAGTTCGGTCCCTATCCTCTGTGCGCGTAGGAAACTTGAAAAGGGCCGTCCCTAGTACGAGAGGACCGGGATGGACGAACCTCTGGTGTGCCAGTTGTACCGCCAGGTGCATGGCTGGTTGGCTACGTTCGGGAAAGATAACCGCTGAAAAGCATCTAAGCGGGAAACTTGCTTTGAGATGAGGGTTTCCACCCCTGTGGGTGGAAGGCCCCCGGCAGACTACCGGGTTGATAGGCCCAGAGGTGGAAGCACCGCGAGGTGCTCGTGAGCCGACTGGTACTAATGGGCCGACACTAACAACAATCATCAACCACACTGGTTGACAGACACTGAGAGTGCTCGTCAAACCACTATACGGATCACAACCAACACAACCCCCACACTGGGGGACAAGTGAATACTGGTTGAACCACTTGTGGTGGTCATAGCCAGGGAAACGCCCAGCCTCCATTCCGAACCTGGAAGCTAAGCCCGCAAGCGCCGATGGTACTGCACCTGGGAGGGTGTGGGAGAGTAGGGACACCGCCACAACACTCCTACAAGAGGGGTTTGGGACACTGTTCCCAAACCCCCTCTTTTTTACCTACACCCACCCGCACAACACACACAAACAACCCACGCCTCTGAGCCGCAACGAGCCCGGCAGACACAGGCTCAATTTGTTTGCTTTCGTGTCTGCCTTTTGTTGTATTCGTATGAAGTTCTAGATGCTCTTCTCAGCGAAGTTTCGAGTAACTAGTGGGGCTTGGCCCCTCTTCTGTTTCACTGGTGTTAGAGGCCTTTATTAGGGATATCTGACTATTCAGGTTGTAAACCCGTGGGCGGTTATCAATTCACTTTTACTGTGCGCACTTAGTCTTTGGGGAGCTACTTATTATTTGGCTCTGCGTCACTATGTCTCACTTAGACTGCGTGCACATTGTGTCTCTTCGCGACGCAATCGGCACAGTCTTTCTTCGCTATGTAAAAGTAGTGCCCGCGAGACGGATGTTCGCGAGCACATCATCTTTACTGCGAATGGCAGTTCACTTTAGATCCACGTCAGGAACCACATGTGAATGTGCCAGAAGTTGTACGAGATGAGATCTCCTCGCCACAGGGGCATGAAGAAGATCGAGACGGCTGTTATGAGCAGAACAATGATCACAGCGCCAATGGCAAACCTTTGACGCGTGACGACATGAGCGCCCATCCACCTGTAGTCACCCTCTTCAAGGGGTTGAGAGTCATACATGCGGTCGGGATTTACTTCGCAGCGAGTTTGATCCAGCATCAGTCCAATCACCCATGCCGCACTCAGGCAGACAGAATGGTACAAGCAATCGTGTAGAAATTAAAGATCGTTCGGTTTGCGTTCAGATGCAAGGAAGTACATCGCTAAGTATCCGCAGACAATAAAACCAGTCCTCCAGTTGCGGTCCCGTAGCGTCACGAACAAAACGATGAAGAATGCAATGGCTGCAAAACCACCACAGAAGCGGATTCCCCTGGTGCGACAACAGCGTTGACGCAATCCGACTTATCGCAGCTTGCATCCGCGATTTTGTTCCATGCGAAGGACGTCGGGCGAGCCCTGAACAAACCACTGCGCGGGATGAGCCTGATGGGTGTGCGGGTGGTTGAGCCCGTGTGGAACTTCAGCATTCCTACGTGGTAGTCCCACAGGTCGTGGAATGCCCCAATAAAACCATGGGTTTTTGTGACCGTACGCGTTCCAGTGCCTAAACCAGCCGAACCATGAGGCGACATACGTGATGACTGCGGGTGGAACCATGGCCAAGAATGCAACGGAGGTGTCGTTGATCAGGGGTTGCATAGAACGCGCGTGGGTGCCCCAAAACGACGGCGTGTCATCCAGTCGCGGAAAGCGACAAATAGCCCTAAGACGGCCAGCGCGTAGAGACCCGACCATTTGACCGACATCGCAAGGCCACACAAGATACCCGCGACCAATAGCCACCAACGTGCACCCGCATGGGGGCCGATTCGAGAGGGGTTATCGGGGTCCGGCTTCCATTGAGAAAGTTTTTCGACCAAACGTGGATGCGAAATCTCCTGATCTTTCAGGACGGCAAGGAAAGCGGCAGCGGCAAACATCGCCAGGAATATATCCAAAAGACCGGTTCGCGAGAGAACGATCGCGATGCCATCTGTTGCCATAAAGAATCCCGCAAGTGCTGTAATAGCGGGGGAACGGAATAAATGCTGTGCGATTCGCGCGGTGAGGAAGACAAGAATAATTCCTGCGATGGCTGCACTGATGCGCCAGCCGACCGGATTGGTTGCTCCGAAGACGCGCATTCCCAGACTGATCAGCCACTTTCCAACCGATGGGTGAACGACGTAACCACCATTGGCCGAAAGCCTGAGTAATCACCGAGATAAACATCGGGTCGTTATCCTTCGCCCAGCTTCCCTCATAGCCCAGAGTCATTAGAGAGTAAGCGTCTTTAACGTAGTAGGTCTCATCAAAGACCAGAGTCTTAATTGTTCCAAGACCAGGAAGCCTAATGAGCGCTGCCAAAAGCGTGGTGACAAGGTTGCGATCCACCCTGCTTTTCCAGACATCGGGAAACGTGCCCACTTGGGAATGGGGACGGGCTTCCATTCGCGCCCAGTTCCTTCAGAACTGGCATCAACCTCTTCACTTTCTGGGCTCAGGTCGAGGCTCTTCGCTCTCAGCGCGCTTTATTCTCATCTTCATCACTGGCGCTACCAGGCTTTTCCTCCACAGAGGAGGCCATGAGCTCTTCGCCCTCTGCCGAGGCCTCGTCCACCTCTGCCGAAGGGCTAGCTTCGCCTTTCTCGGCCTCGGGAAGAGGTTCGGGGCAAGCAGCCGGGGAAGCCTGGTCTGGACCCAAGGCGGGGTCTTCGGGAATATCTGAATCGGAAAGAGTCTTGTCGTCCACCCGACCAGTTTACCGAGGCCCCTGCTCAACTGGAGTAGCACACCCAAAGGTGCGACGATTGACGCGTGAGTGAAGACCAGGATTACATTCAGGCCCCCGCGTCAATCCTTCTTGCGGCCACCCCGATTGGCGATGTGCGCGATGTTTCCGCGCGCCTGGCTCCCCATTGAGCAGGCTGACATTATTGCTGCCGAAGACACGCGCCGCCTCCTTGCCTTGGCCTCGAGAATGGGAATCCGACTGACTGCAAAGCTCATCAGCCTCCACGACCACAATGAGTCCGCTAAGGCCTCGGCAGTCGTCGAGCAGGCGCGGGCGGGTGCGCGCGTCGTCATGGTTTCCGATGCGGGAATGCCGACGGTTTCTGACCCCGGGTTCCGCCTGGTTCACGAGGCCACGGCGGCTGGTGTCCACGTCAGTGTCCTGCCGGGGCCCTCGGCTCCCGTTACCGCGCTGGCCCTGTCTGGGCTTCCCTCCGATCGCTTTGCCTTTGAGGGATTCCTTCCGCGAAAAACTGGGGAGGCAACGCGCTATTTGAAGGCTCTTGCGCAGGATCCTCACACCCTGATCTTCTTTGAATCGCCCAAACGCGTCCATGACACCCTGATTCTCATGACTGAGGTCTTTGGTGGCGATCGCCAAGCCGCGCTGTGCAGAGAGCTCACGAAAACCTACGAAGAGGTGATCCGTGGGAGCCTTGCAGAGCTGGTTGAGGCCACAGAAGGTGAAGTTCTCGGCGAGATCACCCTGGTAATTGCGCCCGGACATGCGCAGGGCAATGCGGATGACCATGTCGAGGCCGTGCTTGCCTTGGCAGCAGAGGGCATGCGTTTGAAGGATGCCGCCGCAGAAGTCGCCGAGGCCACGGGGCTACGCAAGAACGAGCTCTACCGGGCGGCACTTGCGCGCACAAGCTAGGGGAGTGCGCACAAACTAGAGAGCGCTGCGGATAAAGCGAGCGGTGCGAATCAGGGGAATGGGTGCGAATCAGTCCTTCGAGGGGACCAACTCAACTCCGGCCTCGGCCATGCGTGCGGCGGCGAGCTCACCCAACTCGGGGCTGACGGGCTCAGTGAGGTCGGTGAAGACTCGCACTTTAAAACCGTCCTTCACGCCGTCCAGCGCTGTTTCGCATACGCAGTGGGACTGAGCAAGGCCAACGACATCCAGCGAATCAATACCTTTGTCACGAAGGAGCTCAAGCAAGGGGCGTTTCGTTGCTACATCCTCACCATCGAAGGCAGAATACGCGGCCTCGTACATGCCCTTGTGGATGGTGACATCCGCGTGGAGGGCAGCAAGGGCGGGGTGTAACTCGGCCTCGGCAGTACCCGCAACGCCGTGAGGGAGGCCAGGTGTCAACGAAGTCGGGATGGTCGGAGAAATGCGAGCCGGATCAATATGCCAATCCTGCGGGTCACAATGCACTCGTAATCCGCTGCGTGAGCGGCAATGAAATCAGCGACGCGCTGAGCGCAGGCATTCCACCTTCAACAGGAAGAGCACCGCCCTCGCAAAAAGTAGGTTGAACATCAACAACGATGAGCGCGCGGGGCATTACATCCTCCCAAAGTATGAGCAGCGTGTGCTTCGAGAATACGGCAGGGACGACTGAAGCGCCAATAGGCACTAGACTAGGGGACCATGGGTCGTATTTTGTCTGCCGTTGCATGGCCCTATGCCAACGGCCCTCGCCACATTGGTCACGTTGCCGGGTTCGGAGTTCCCTCCGATGTTTTCTCTCGCTACATGCGAATGGCCGGGCACGACGTGCTGATGGTGTCCGGAACCGACGAACACGGAACCCCCATTCTGGTTGCCGCCGATAGCGCCGGAATGAGCGCGCGCGAGCTGGCCGACCAGAACAACCGGCTCATCGTCGAAGACCTGGTTCAACTGGGCCTGTCCTACGACCTTTTCACACGCACGACCGCTGGAAATCACTACCGCGTTGTCCAAGATATGTTCCGCACGGTCCGCGATAACGGTTACATGATCGAACAGGTCACCCGCGCGGCGATCTCGCCTTCGACCGGACGCACTCTTCCCGACCGTTACATTGAAGGTACCTGTCCGATTTGTGGTGCCGAAGGCGCTCGCGGTGATCAGTGCGATAACTGTGGTAACCAGCTTGATCCCACAGATCTGATCAATCCTCATTCGCGAATCAACGGTGAGACCCCGAATTCGTGGAGTCCACGCATTACTTCTTGGATCTGCCCGCACTGGCCGACGCGCTTTCCGCGTGGCTGGATGACCGCGACCGCTCGGGCACGTGGCGTCCCAACGTCATCAAGTTCTCAAAGAACTTCGCCCGAGGGACATTCGCCCGCGTGCAATGACACGCGATATTGACTGGGGCATCCCGGTCCCCGGTTGGGAGGACCAGCCCGGTAAGCGTCTGTACGTCTGGTTTGACGCGGTTATTGGCTACCTGAGCGCTTCAATTGAATGGGCGCGCCGCACGGGAGATCCCGAAGCCTGGCGCCAGTGGTGGAATGATCCGGAAGCCCTGACCTACTACTTCATAGGGTGAGGACAACATCGTCTTCCACTCGCAGATCTGGCCCGCCGAACTGCTGGGTTACAACGGTCAGGGGATCTAAGGGTGGCCAGCCCGGTGACCTTGGTGTGCTCAACCTGCCCACAGAGGTTGTCTCTTCAGAGTTCCTCACCATGGAAGGCAAAGAGTTCTCGTCTTCGCACGGAATTGTGATCTATGTGCGCGACATGCTCAGCCGCTATCAGGCTGATGCTCTGCGCTACTTCATTTCTGCAGCAGGGTCCCAGGTCCTCTGATGCGGACTTTACCTGGGCGAGAATTCGTGCGCCGCACGAACGGTGAGTTGGTGGCAGGCTGGGGGCAGCCTGGTCAATCGCACCGCCTCGATGATCCATAAGTTCGGCGAAATCCCGCGCCGGGAGAACTCCAAGACATCGATCGCGCGCTGCTGGACGCGATCGCCGCAGGTTTTGACGAGGTCGGAGACCTGATTCGTCACCACCGTCAGAAGGCCGCGCTTGCCGCTGCAATGCGTTTGGTCGAGTGAGGGCTAACAAGTACGTTGCAGATACCGAGCCCTTCAAGCTCAAGGCCCCCGAAGAACGTGAGCGCTTGGCGACCGTGTTGTGGACACTCGCACAGGCCGTGGCCGATTTGAACCTCATGCTCTCTCCCTTCCTCCTCACGCCGCAAATGATGTGGATCGCGTGATGGGTGGCAGCAACGAAATCGCTCCCATGCCCTACATCAAGGAAGTTGAGAGCTGGACCCCGAGGGTTCTTCCTCAGACTTCGAAAGGCCGTACGGGATGCCCGGTTGTACCGGCGACTACACGAATGTTCCCACCTGGGAACGTCACGATATCGTCGTTGGTACTCCGATCGAAGCCGACCCCGGTCTTCCAGAAGCTCGACGAGGCCATTGTCGAGGGAAGAACTTGCGCGCTACGCGGAGTCTCGCCCTGATGATGTGACGGGGGCCTGAGTTTTTAGCTGGTGAGTGTGTGGCCCAAGCCTTTTCGGCTAGGGCCACCACCCTGGGGTAAGGAAGGTGATAGGGGAGCGTGCCCGCTTGCTTGGGGCGCGGCCTCGGGAAAGGAGCTAGAGGGGCGCTGGGAAGAAGATCCTTGCAGATCGCCGTGGTGCCGCGAACAACTAACTCGGGATCGAAGAGAAGCTCAACGTGCTCCTTGGCGTTTTTGTGGGCTTTCTATCAGGCTTGCCAGTGCGGAGACGGCACCGCTACTCAGGGCATCGACCGGCTGGCGAATGGTTGTCAGTCCCGGAGAAATGTAGCCGAGGTAGCTCGAGTCGTCGTAGCCGACGATGGAAATGTCATCGGGAACCTGTAGGCCTTGGAGTGTCAGTGACTTGAAAGCGCTCAAGGCCAGCTCATCACTGGCGCAGACGATTGCGCTCACTCCCGCATCAGTCAGGCGCGCTGTCGCAGCCTGTGCGGTGCCCAAGCCATAAGGTGCCCATTCCACGTACTCCGGCTTGAGGTCGAGCCCTGAACGGTTCGCAAAGTCAAGGGCGGAGTTGTACTTCGTGATGCTGGGGTAGTGGTTTGGATTCCCCAGAAGCAAACCGATGCGCGTATGTCCCTGATTGACCAGGTGTTGAAGAGCCATTTCCGTTGCCAGGCGGTCATCTGTGCGAATGAAGTAACCCGGCAAGTCAGGGATCGCCTGCATTGATGAAAAACCATTGGAATTCGATGTTCAGCAAGGCGCTGATAGATCGAATAATCATTGCCCCTTAGAGTCGTACTGGCCGGAAGGAAGATCGCGCCATCAATCTGTTCCGAAAGCACCATTGACAGCAGGGGTTTCTTCACTAGTGCCTCCCGATGTGTGGATTGCACAGGAAGGGCAAAAATATTGCGTGCGGTCAGTTGAGTACTTATTGCCGTGAGCAAAGATGCGAAAACGGGATTGACCAAGTTGGGGGTAACGACGGCTACATGTCGGGGTTGATTGCGCCCAACGGTGCTCGTAATTCCCATGCTTTTTCGCAGTATTGAGCACGGCCTGACGGTGTCATCGGAAACGCCTGGTTTTTCCGTTGAGTACGCGCGATACCGTCGCTTGACTGACGCCGACTTCAGCGGCAACGTCTGCAAGTGTTTTCACTAGTGTCTCCGTATTCCACCGTTAGATTGGGTGGGAGTTACCTGAATGTCTTTAGTGTATATGAAATCGTTATTTACGTAAAGGCATGAAAGGCTTGCGCAAGACTTGCTTTCGTTGTTACAGTCATGTGTGTCAGAAGGAACTGGTCATTGTGGATCGGCTCTCTGAGAGTGCATAGCTGCATAGCTTCACAGTAAGCGAACGATAATCTAAGGAAGGATTATCTCCAATGATGAAATATTCACCTGTGGCGCCCGTACTGGCAAGCGCACTGGTTGCCGCATTGGCGTTGAGCGCATGTTCCAAAGGCGCATCATCCGACAACACAGCATCGGATGGCCGTCCTGTCGTGACTGTCCAGATTGTTAAGGACGCACGCACCAAGCCCATGAGTGACCTTAAGTGGACGAAGGACCTTGAAACTGCCTGTGGTTGCAGCATCAAGTGGCTGGAAACTGCGGCATCCTCGTGGGATCAGCAAAGAGCGCTGCTCTGGCAGCCGGCGATGTTGCCGACCTGACCATTGCGGGCTTTGATTCAAGCGATATGGCGGGAAATGTGGCTCGCTGTTCATGGACCTCACTCCTGAGCTGGGCAACCTGCCGAACGTGAAGAAGATGTTCGATGCAGAACCCTACTCGGATCGTTTCTACCAATACCAAGAACCAGATCCTCGGTGTGGGTCGCTCCACCGTTCCTCTCGGCCAATACCAGGTAGCCACATGTTCATTAACAAGGCGTGACTTGACAAGCTGGACTGGCAGTTCCCACCACATGGGATGAACTGAAGACCGTGCTCAAGGCATTTCAAGACCCAGGACCCCAATGGCAACAGGTGTTGCTTTGACGAGATTCCCTTGGACTCAACAAGCCCGGAACCAATGGTTCGAAGACTTTAATCCCAACCTCTTCTTGAGCTCTGAAGGTATCACCCTGAGCTCCGACTCCAGCTTGGGAATGTACGCCGATAAGGGCACCGTGAAGAACTACCTGACCGATGAGCGTTACAAGGACTTCGTGAAGTTCATGAACAGAGCTGTGGTCTGAAGGCCTGATTGCTCAGGACGCATTCACCCACGACTGGTCCACCTACACCGGTCATGCAGAGGGTGACGGAAAGACCGCAACTGTTGGTATGTCTTGGATGTGGACGCCCTCAGATCTCTTCGGTTCGGAGCTGGGCAAGCAGTACATCACCATTCCTTCTCTGAAGGCGAAGGATGGGCAGACGACTCCGGTTGTGTGGGCATGGGGCGGCGACTCAATGGCCTATAGCGCCAACCAGATCGTTGCAAAGGCCGAGCCTGCAAATAAGGAAGCAACACTGAAGCTGCTGGATTCCTTCTACCTCCTGAGATTGGTATTCAGGCAACCTACGGTGCATTCGGCGAGAGTGTGTCGAAAAGGGAGCTGACAGCACCTACACGGTTCTCGAACCGGCTGATAAAACAAGAATGCCGGTGACTGGCAGTTCACCAACTCGCTTGCTGACCGCGCTCCCGTGTGGATCAACAGCGAATGGAAGTTGAAGCTGCCCGCAGAACACACCGAGGTCTTCCCCGTGGACGCTGTCTACAACACTGATTGGTCCAATATCGACCTCAACTCTGATGTTCTGTATGGAAACATGCCGACCACTGATGAGCAGGCAGACATCCTCTCTCGTAATGCGACCGGTATCAACTAGAACGCGATGGCGAAGTTCGCACAGTGGGTCACCAAGGGTGGTGTCGATAACGAATGGGATCAGTACGTTGCTGATCTCGAGGCAAACCACCTTGCAGAGAGCATCAAGGTCAAGCAGGACATCTACGATGCCTACAAGGCTCAGATGAAGCAGCAGGGTGTTGATCTGAACTCCATGTTCAAGACTCAGTCCGTCGACAAGTCGGCAGGGATTCACCAAAGTAGTTCACGGCCGGCGTGCCTGCTTGAGAATTCATAGGGGCACGCCAGTTTTCACCTGGGTTTTCTGTCACTACGTCTAGTGCAGAATTCCCCATCAACTTTCCTCCCCTCATATCTCTTTTCGCATTGCTGCAATGCTGCCGCAGTGCATTTCACCCACATTGAGTTCCTGAATGAGGAAGGTAACTGATGTTCTTTGGATTTCTCCATCGAGTGTTTGGGGCGGTGGGCCATGCCTTCGAGTATATCCCTCATCTATTCCATATACACCATCCGCTGATCACTATTTTTGCTGGTCATCGAGTTGTGGCCATCTTCGTCACCGTGACTACGACGATCGTCATCGGTGTCGGTGGAGTGACCATTATTATTGGCCCAACAAATGGCGATGCAACCCCCCAGATTCCTGTGTCAAGAGCAGACCACTCCAACGCCGAAGCCGACTCCTACACGCGAAGATAAAATTCGTACCTGGTGGCACGAAAATGGCTGGAAAGACGCCGAAAAACCCCTTGCTAACAATGAGGTCCGTGAATCACCCTTCTATTCGGTATCGGTGTCGGGTCGGCACGGTACTGATTCGGACAATAGTTCGTTTACCTATATGTCGATCCCGCGCAACGGTAACCCCATGCAGTTCGGACCTCAACGACGATGGTGCAAAGTTCAAACCGACAATCACGTGACCATGAGCTGGTCCTCGTTCGATATGACACCGATGTCTACGTCGATGTCACTTTTGCAGACTGGGGGCGAAATTAACCGATGTCAATCAGGTTACTGTTCGCCCTGCCAAAAACGAATATTGAAAAGAAGCTGCTCAGCGACAAGACCGTGCGTCTGTATATTCCTCAGAATAACGATGGTTACCGCCTATCCGTAGAGTTTGCTCCCGAACTCATGGATGTGTACCGCTATCAGGGTGGGCTCACCCCCGAGGGTGGAGAAGGCCACGAATACGTTGGGACCGAGCCGAAGAACTCGATGTTGCTCTTTGCTCAGCCCTGGGCCTCGCGCGTCGATCCGACAACCATCCCCACCGAGGCCGACGGAACGATTACCTACGTGACCTTCGGGTGAGAGTCACCAACTGGATACCGTCGATACCGACATTGTGTGCTCAAGGCTGGTACCTCCTGGATGATGTGAACAGTACTCTGCAAACCTTCGATCGCGTGAGTGGGTCTACTTTGGAGCCCGGTGCCTTCGTTAAGGGAGCCTTCCAATTTGGGGTCAATGAAAACATCACGAACCACAGGTCGCGGGATCACGGTGTGCTCTCAAGCGAGCAGTACCTCTATGAGACCGACATGTCGAATGGATACAAGACCTTGGAGCATAAGGATGGCGCAACACCATGCCACCTGCGTTAAAGCTCTGAAGTTCACCTCTACTACTCCGCACAAGGTTCTTGATCTGCAAGGCGTGACCATCAAGGAGCCGTCAGCACCACTCCCTTCGTGGAATATGGTTTTCCGGTCCTGCTGACCCTGAAAAAGGCAGCATGAGCGATGCTGAGGTTGCCGAGGCCGTGGCGCATAACAGTGCGATCGAGGGGCGAACGAGCAGATCCTCTAGCCAGCGCGTTCGCAACTACCAACAGAGTGGGATCCTGCTGTTGGCAGACCGACGGAATGGAGCTGTGCCCGGCTCAACCATGAAAGACTCTGTCTTCCGCAACAGATGGCTGACGCGATGAAGCTCTACCACCGCAATGTGGATGTTTCGAATGTCGTGGTGTGGAAGAACGATAACGGTGCTGATCTTCGGTGGGGCTGGAATTATCGGAACACTGAGAATGTGAAGGTCGACGGAACGACCGTCGTCACCTGAGCCACATAATAACTCGGGTGCAACTCAACACCTGCGTATTTCAACTCATCCCCGCACTGGGAACGGTGGGCCTTCGATTACTCAGATCCTTCAACGACTTTGAAAGAACTGGACCATTCCAACACCGTTGTGGAGGGAAGTAGTGAACTGCGGTGTCTCGTGATCTACGCCCTGTCGAATGGAGAACTTCAAGATCATTAACTTCCACGTGGATTCGTGGAATGGATCGAGCCTGAAGCGAAGATAGGCGACGACTCCTATGGAGTATGGGTGAGATGCGACTCATGCTGTCGGTGACTGCTTCGTGACAAAGGCCGGTGGAAGCTGGGCGTCAATGAGCTTGGACGTTTTGGTTTCGTGCGGTGACTGCTGGGATAACTCGAACGCCACGGCTGACGGTAAGCCTGAGAACATGCGACGCGGAGCGTTGAAGGTTGAAAGGAGCGGGGAGTCGTTGGATTCTCGTCATCTCGTTTTAAAGGGCGCGCGCGACGCAATACGCGTTGTTGTGACGGTCCTAATGTAGTGAATGCAGTGCCTGTTATCGTGTGGCGCATTTGGTGCTGCTGTCTCACGCGTGGATCGTGCGGTCAACTCGTGCGCGTGAGGCGCGTACTCGCCCGGGAACACCGCTGAGCCGGGCGAGCTACACAATCTACTCCTTCGGTGACAGATTGGTACCTTGGTGATCCCGAGTGGCGATTGACTTCTGACGCCGGTACGGTTGTTACCCCAAAGAGGTGAGAACTTTAATCCACAGGAGCTTTGACCTGCTTGACCTCGTTGTTATCGCACGTAACGTATCACTGCCGTTCATCCTGTCACGCAGAATGGAATGCTGCTCCTGTGGGCAACCCGTGGGGTACGAGACCAGATGTACTCAGCGATTCCGAATATCTACGGTATTCTCGCGAGGCCATTGTGCTATATCTTGATGCGAGCGCCTCTGGCTGGCTGGACGATTTCACCTTTGCCAATGAGTGGCTGGGACTATGTACTTTGCTGGAGGTGCCCGCAGTATGGGCGTTCCGGAATCATTGCCCTACAACACGAGGGTCTATGATAATGCCGGCAAGTTGAAGAGAAAGCGAGGTGAGCTGTGAAAGGTCGCGCTGGTGACCGAATCATGATGTCGGTTGATCGTGTAATTAAATCGTGCGCTCGATGGCGTGGACTTAGCGAGCCTCGTACCAGAGTGTCGATCTACTCCTCCCCTCGGAAGATGGGGAAGGTGGCCAGGCAATGTTCAGTCCACGATCTGTTCATCGGCTGAATGCTACGCAGGCAGGTGGAAAGGGATGCCCGAGCTTTGCGAAGAACTTCCGCTTCGTGGCAGCGGAAGAGCATCTTCACAGTGAGTATCCGTATGATTCGGACACCACAGTTCGAACGTCACCAGTGACATTATCTCAGGTGCAATCAGACGCGAGATCAAGGAACTACAATGGTGTGAACGAAGACGGCAGGTTGTGGTTCCCTTTGTATCGCGGCTTCGATGCGCGCTCTAGAGATGATAGCAGTAAAGTGCGTAAGCTGGAGTCAGAAGGGTTCTTCTCAGTGAGCGCTGTGATCAGCGGGGAATGTCTGAGAGCCAAAATGATGCAGGTGGGCATGAAGGTGCCACCCCTGAATAATGACCTGTAATGCTGCCACGGATCATACTTGGCACGCTAAAGAGCGCATAGAGCGCCTCCAGCCTCGCAGGGGCATGCGGCAATGTTGACGACTGAGAGAGTTATTGCGATGACGAGAGCAATTAAATGCTGATTTCGCTGCGACTCGCAACGCTGCGACGCGAACTCATGGTGGTCCGAAACGCGCTGTGGTCTGCAGATTTATCCGCACGCCTCCTTTCACGGACGCGCGCGGCGACAACGTGGATCGGTGTTCGTCAAAGGATCACTCGACGCCTGCCATATGTGGCATGGACTCGAGCATTGACGTTGTTGGCTGTGCCCCATGCTTACGTGTCACCCCAAGATGACAGCGGCTGCGATATCGCCGACTACAGAACATCGACCCCATGTTCGGGACTCTCGACGACATGGATGAACTGTTTCGCACCGCCACAACCTAGGGCCTGAAAAGTCATCATGGATTTGGTGGTCAGCCACTCCTCTGAGTGAACACGCATGGTTCATCGAATCCCGTGACAAAACCAGTGATGAAAGCGGATTGGTATTGGTGGATGCCGCAAAGGAGGACATGTACCCGGCGAGCCCGGAGCTGAACCCAATAGCTGGGGAGCTACTTTGGTGGATCGCGTGGACCTATGATCCGCAGCGCGGTGAGTGCTTTTCACCATCAGTTCTCTGCCAGGCAGCCCGACCTCAGTTGGGAACGACCCGAACTACGCCAGGCAGTCTACGAGATGATGAACTGGTGGATGGACCGCGGAATTGACGGGTTCCGCATGGACGTCATCAGTCAGATCTCCAAGACCTTGGATAGCCGTGGAATGCTCCCGGGAACCGATGGATCCGATAAGGAGATTTACCCCGTCGGCTCCGATGGATATTCCTCGCCCTTTGATTTCTGCACGGATGGCCCGCGCTTGGATGAGTTTCTCCATGAAATGTACGAGGCCGTCTTTGCGGGTAGAGACAGCTTCCTGACCGTCGGTGAGGGCCGGGCTATTTCATTACCCGCAGCACATATCTCAACCCGCCAGCGAAAGAACTCGACATGCTTCTTCCTTTTCGACCATGTTGGCATTGATGACGATGGCCCAGCAGGGAAATGGTCCGTTGTGCCGTGGAAGGTTCGCGACCTACGCAATGTCTTTGCTGGCTACGAAGAAATCGTGCGCGATGGTGGGTGGACCAGCCTCTCTACTGCAACCACGACCAGCCTCGCGTCGTGTCCCGGTGGGGAGACGACGAGTACGGAAGAACTGCGTCTCGAAGTGCAAAGGCACTTGGCCTCGTTCTTCACATGCACAAGGATCACATCTACCAGGGCGAAGAACTGGGAATGACGAACGCGAGCTTTACCAGCCTCGACCAGTATCGCGGCGTCGAATCCCTGAACCACTACCGCCAATACGTCGAAGAGCGGGATCTTGACCCACGACGAAATGATGAATGCGCTACGGCTCTCAAGGGCGTGATAATTCGCGCAGACACCTATGCAGTGGGATGACACAACCTATGCGGGTTTCATTGATGAAAACGCCGGGCAACTCCCCTGGATTTCTGTCAATGCAAACAAGGACGTCATTAACGCAAAGCGTCAGCAAGACGATCCCGATTCGGTCTACCACTTCTTTAAGCGACTCATTAGCTGCGGCACACTAAAGACATCGTTGTTGCCGGAGACTGGCAATTGATTGCGCAAGATTCGATTCTGTTTATGCCTTCACAAGAAGCTTGGGGAATGAATGCTTGGTCGTTGCCGCCAATCTGTCCAGTAACACTGTTGACCTGCCAACAGAAGTTGCAGAACTGGTGGGGGAGCCTCTGAATGAGCGTGTCCTCATCACTAACCAGGATGCCGCCCTTGCCCATGCGAGGAACTGCAGGATCGCCACTGCGTCCGTGGACGGCCTTCAACTACATACTCGGCTGAAATTCTTGGACGAAAGCGAAGAGGTTGCTATGTCCACTACAGAAGTTCAGCCACGCGGCACCAAAGCCGTTAAGCTCACCCCTGCCTCCAAGCAGGCCAGCACAAAAGTGAAGACACCGAAGGCTAAGGGCTCCTGGTGGAGTCCAGCGGGCCTCATGCAAAACCACTTCCGACTGTGACTGGCAGTTGTGGATCATGGTTTTACCGGCGATCATTCTGGTCTGATCTTCAGCTACGGGCCAATGTATGGAATCCAGCTGGCTTTCCGGGACTTCGATGTCAGCAAAGGGCATTACAGGCGGAAAGTGGGAAGGATTGAAGTACTTTTAATCAGTTCTTCAAAAGACCCGATGTTCTGGCAGATCATCCGCAATACCTTACGCATCAGCTTGTGGACCCCTGGTCATGAGCTTCTTCGCTCCGATCATTCTGGCTTTGCTGATTAACCCAGATCGCATAGCAGAAAAGCAGAAACTTTCGTTCAGACCATCACCCTACCATGCCTCACTTCATCTCGACAGTGGTCATGGTCTCGATGCTCAATATCTTCCTGGCGCCGAATTCCGGCTTGATCAGTAAGTTCTTTGGAGGGGCGGACCTCATAGGAGACCGCCTCTGCATTCACGCCGGTCTACTGGATGGGCGAAATCTGGCAGCGCCGGATGGAACTGCATCATCTACCTGGCTGCGCTGTCATCAATCGACACCGCGCTTTACGAGGCCGCAAAAATCGACGGTGCCGGGCGAATGCAGTTGATTCGATACATCGATATCCCGGCAATTTTGCCGACTGCAGGAATCCTTCTGATCCTGAATATGGGCTCGGTGCTGGGTGTCGGTTTCGAAAAGGTCTGGCTGATACAAAACACGCTGAATATCCCGGCCTCTGAAGTTATCGCCACCTATACCTACCGTATCGGTATCTTGGCCCACCACTACAGCTATTCCACGACAATCGGTTTGTTCAACAGCGTTGTGAGACTTCATCTTCCTGGTGACTGCAAACAAGATTGCAAAGAAGACCAGCGACACCAGCTTGTTCTAGTACCGGCGTGAAGAAAGGACTGAATCATGTCTGCAGCAACACCTGCCGCTAAGATTTCGAGTCACACGGCCGGGATGAGCTATCAGAATAGGACAAACGAGGCGAAGCCCAAGAAGAGCCTTGGCGAATTGTGGCGGACGCGCTCTGCCTCTGACTGGATCATTGATGGAATCATCGCTTTGATCATCGCGGCCATTGTTCTGGCAATTTTGTACCCGATGTGGTTCATCATTGTCGCGTCTTTCTCAGACCCGAACTTGGTATCGACCGGTAAGGTGACAGTTCTTCCCAAGGGCATTAGTTCAAAGGCTGCTTGAAGATCTTGGAAGATACGCGTATCTGGATTGGCTACCATCAAACACCTTGCTGTACTCACTCTTGGGTACAGCAGTGAACCTGATCGTCACGCTGCAGCGGCCTTCGCCCTGTCCCGTAAAGAATTCAAGCCGCGCCGCGTGATCTTGTTCTTCTTTACCTTCACGATGTTCTTCGGTGGTGGCCTGATCCCCAGCTACCTGCTGATGAAACAGTTGGGACTGCTGAACAGCATCTGGGTTTTCATCATTCGGGTGCCTTCAGCGTATTCAATATGATCATTGCCCGTTCCTTCTTTGAGGCTTCGATCCCTGAAGAACTTCATGATGCGGCGCAGGTTGATGGTCTGTCGTACTTCGGGTACTTCAACAAGATCGTGTTGCCTCTGTCAACGGCGATTATCGCGGTTATTGGCCTGTACTACTTTGTCGGGCACTGGAACGATTACTTCACCGGTTTGATCTACATTCGCGACCAAAATCTGCAGCCTTTACAGAACGTTCTGCAAAACATTTTTGTTGTGAACCAGACGCAGAAGTTGGCGCAGTCGGAATGACCGCAATGGATTCGCAGAACTTTGCTGATCAGATCAAGTTCGGCGTGATCATTGTTTCGACAATTCCTCTGCTGATCATCTACCCTTCTTGCAGAAGTACTTCAACAAGGGCGTCATGATCGGCGCAGTCAAAGGCTAGAACAATGACCAGAGTGGCCCTGACCTACGAGCGCTTGTGCCGCATCGTGCTGATGGTGTTTGTCGTCAACGTTGCGATGCTCGCCCACACGCTCATGGGATTGATCGTGGGAGGATTCTTCCCCTCAATTGCCGCGGCATATGCGACTTTTCGAACCCAGCTATCGATGAGGACCAGTCGTGGCGCGTTCATCAAACTATGGACGGTGTTTCATCGCGCGTGGAAAGACGAACTTACTCAGGCTAATCTTTTGGTTGGGGGCAACTGATCATTGGCCTCGCCCTGGCATGGGACTACTACCTGGTGAATTGGAACGACCTGGGTGGAGTCATCGGTGTTGGCGTCTCGGGGCTTTTGCTCTTGCTCAACCTTGTGTTCTGGACCGTGGCGGCGCTGTCATGGTCAGTACGCGCGAATTTCGACGAACCCCTTCCTTGGGTTCTGCGCATGTCGCTGAACATGACACTGGCCCGTCCTCTGTGCACCCTACTGCTCCTTGCCTTCACGGTCATCATTGGGTGGACGTGGAGCCAGTGGCCGAGGCGTGTTATGGTCTTCGGCGCTGCAGTTCCGATTTTTGCCGTCCAGGCAGTGATTTATAGCTTTGGAGGGCTGCCGGGAATGAGCGTCAAGGAGCGACCTTCCCCGGGTGCGGCTGACGAGGCCGTCGCTGAGAGTGGGGGAGTACCCGCTTAAGCCTGCCGAGGCCTCGGCAATGAAAAAACCCGACCCTTTTTCTACCCACTACCTTCTTCCAGCCACCTTAAAACCCTTAACCCAGGAGACCCAATGTTTCCCATCCCCTCTGTGAAGGCGCAGATGAACCCCCAGACCACCTTTGTCGGGGAGCGGTGGCGAATCGGCTTCCTAACCGATGCCCTTGTCCGCCTCGAGTGGTCCGGATTCTGGAGTCTTCGAGGACGAGGCGACGCAGGTCGTCCTCAACCGCTGTTTCGAGCAGGAAACACCAATAGTTTCCTACTCGCAGCGAGGGGGGATGCACGTGTGGGAGACCTCTTCCATCCGCCTGGTTTTTGATGGTCAGGCCTTCAGCAAAGAAGGATTGAGCGCTGTCGTCAAGAACGTGGGAGGCGGGTTTGGGACAACGTGGCACTACGGAGATGAAGGACACGCAAACCTCAAGGGAACCGCGCGCACTTTAGACGGTGTGGACGGGGCCTGCGAACTGGGCATGGGGCTTCTCAGTCGTGATGGATGGGCGGTCCTGGATGACTCAAAATCAAATCTTTGCAGGCTGATGAAGCTGCGTGCAAAAGGCAGGTTGCGTGACACGTCCGCGAGGCCACTCAGAAATTGACATCTATTTCTTCAGCTATGGGAACCGTTACGCGGATGCCATTCGTGATTTCTACTGTTTGAGTGGCCCAACTCCACTTCTGCCGCGCTGGGCTTTGGGGAACTGGTGGAGCCGCTACTACCCCTATTCTCAGGGTGAATACTGCTTGCGCTGATGGATCGTTTCAGTGAAGAAGGAATTCCCTTCACAACCGCTGTTTTGGATATGGATTGGCATATTACCGATATTGATCCGCGCTGGCTCTGGATGGACCGGGTACTCATGGAATCGCGAGCTCATTCCAGACCGCGTGCTTCCGGAAGCCCTCGCATGATCGAGGGCCTGCGTATTTCTGCAAATGTGCATCCCCGTGATGGAATACGTGCCTGTGAGGATGCCTATCCCAAAAGCCGCAGAAACGATGAGGAATTGACCCGGCCGGTGAAGAACCGGTGGAATTCGATCTGACGGATCCGAGCTTTGATTCGCGCCTATTTCGACATGCATCGATTTGGAAACTGATGGTGTCGATTTTTGAGTGGATTGATTGGCAACAGGGCGGTGTCTCGCGTCAAAAAGGTTTGGACCCGCTGTGGATCCTCAACTATTTGCACTATATGGACATGGTCTCGGCATCCTCAAAGGTGAAGATCAGTGCCGAGGCTCCCGCTGATTCTCAGCCGTTACGCGGGCCAGGTTCGCACCACGCTATCCAGTGGGCTTTTCCGGAGACACAGTGGTCAGCTGGGAATCGCTGAAATTCCAGCCCTACTTCACGTCAACGGCCTCGAATATCGGATATGGCTGGTGGAGCCACGACATTGGCGGACACATGCTGGAGCGTGCGCGACGAAGAACTGGAAGCGCGTTGGTACCAGCTGGGTGTTTTCAGCCCGATTAATCGACTGCACTCGAGGTCCGTCGCCTTTTTGTGGGCAAGGAACCCTGGAATTTCCAGCAGCCCGTGCGCGATATTATGCGCGATGCGCTGATCCTGCGTCACCGCCTCATTCCTTACCTGCACACAATGAATTGGCGTGCCGCCACAGAAGGGGCACCGCTGGCAACTCCATGTACTGGGCTCACCCAGATGAAGGGATCGCCTACGACGTGCATGAACAATTTATGTTCGGCATGCAGTTGATGGTTGCTCCCGTGGTGACCCCGCGTGATACGAACACGCGTCAGGCACGCACACGCATGTGGTTCCCGCGCGGCCAATGGTTCGATTTCTTTACCGGACGCCGCTATGACGCAGAAATGGATGGTGGGCTGCGCCTTATGTGTGGCAGCCACTGGAACTTCTTCCTGTTTTCGCCCCCTGCTGTCGGGATTGTCCCCCTGCAAGAGCTGGGACAGGACATTAATGATTGCCAGAATCCCCAAGCCCTGGAAATCCTTGTTTTCCCCGGCGCTGACGGCCGCTTCACTTTGCGCGAAGATGATGGCCTCTACCCAGGTGTCAATTGCGAGCAACGCAGCGGCGAAGTTCGAACCGAGATCGTTTACGACGATGCCTGTGGAACATGACGATTCACCCAGCAGAGGGCTGTACTGATGCGCTTCCCGCGCTTCGCTCGTGGACTGTCACCATGCGAGGCGTTAAAAGCCAACGCAGGTGAGCGTCAACGGTGAGTCCACTGAGTTTCACTTACGACCCCGATACCCTGAGCGTGCGCGTGACAATTCACGAGGCCGAGGTGAGTCAGGGCTAGAAGTTTTCCTTCGCGGGTGGGAAGCGTCCTGCCTTTGCAGAAAAATCCCGGTTGAAAACGAGTATCTACCAGGCCCTGCTTCGCTGTGAGATGGATGCTCTGGCAAAAGATGATGCCTATGCGATGGTGCGTCGTCTGGGGCGTCGGGCACTCCCACAGCTACGCACTCTGGATCGAGGGAAAAAGAAGCGGGCATATTCGTTCGAAATGCCCGCCTCAGTGATCGAAATGATCGAGGAAATTCTGCTTCAGCAGCTGGCGCTTCTTGCGCGTCATGACGGTGCTGACTCCCGCAATGATAATGAGGGCACACCCATGACCGCCAAGGTCCCAATGGCGACCAGCGCGAGGTTTGCTGCCTTGACGAAAGCCATGGCGATCAGTGCGATAGCAGTGAAAATAATGATGCACGCCCAGAGAAGTTGCCCAATGCGCACGCCCCGATAGGGAGCTTCCTTCACGTCCTCAGCTGACCACACGTGGGCGGGAGGAACAATCGGGGTATTTTTGCGGCTCAAATGTGCGTTCCGAGGCTGTGGGAGGAGTCAGGCGTCGACCCTGCCCCGCGCCTGTCGAGGCTGTGGAAGTATCGGGGGCCTGGGCCTCGTCCTCGGCAGAAGTTTTTTGATCCTCAATTGGAGCATCTGCGAAGGAAGGCAGCGGTTTTGTTTCATCGTCGCCGACCGGCAGGGGAGTGGTCTGGTCAAAGTCGTTTGTACTCATGACAATTCCTTTCAGTGCTGGCCGGCTGCCGGTGACTCAGAAGACGCGCTTGGGGAAGGCGACTGGCTCTGGCTGGGCGATGGAGAAGTTCCCGTGGAAGGAGTAGCGCTGGAAGTGGGAGAGGGATTGCGGAAGGCCACGGATCCCGATCGACAGACTTCCCGGTTTCTTCGACGTCCAGATTGACAACTGGTTTGCATTGAGGAAAACAGTGATCCCTGGCCTTCCTTCCAGCTGGGAGGAGTTAGAACTGTGGGGCTATTACTGTCGAAGCCCCGCCACTTTTGATCTCCACTGAGATCAAGATCGAAGGTAATGGGTTGCTTCTGAGCGACGATGCGAATGGGTTGACCGTCGCGAACTCGGATGTTTGCGTTGGGAATCACTAGGAGTTAACAGTGATGTCCTGGTGAGGCCATCGGGTGCATGCGAGAGGTCGAGGTCAAGATTGACGACATTGGAGCCGTTGGAACTTCAATTGTGTCTGAGCGCCAATCAGCATCGGTATTAATGTTTCCCGCCACGGATGCGTAGTGGAGTGGAGCGGCGGTGGCGTATGCCATGCCTCCCAGCATCGCTGGAACAGCCAAGAACATGCCCAGTACCGACAAGATGGTGAGCATGACCGAGGAACGATCGCGAAGAGCGGCGATCAGGTGTGCAATGCCGACAATGAGCAGGCAGGCGGCCGCGCCAGTCAATGCAATCTGTACGCTTTGATCAACCTGAGCTGGGGTGCTGTAGCCATTGCGGTAGAGCAGGAAGAAAGTTCCTGCCAGAGCAAGAAAGACCAGACCGTAGACGCATAAGACAAGCGCACGAGGACTACTCGAGAGCGGAGCGCAGGCTGCGTGGCAAGGGAGCGTGAAACGCGTTCCTGCGCTTTGGGGAATTGTTTGTCGAGGCCTGGGGCTGGAGAGTTACCGAGGGGTGAATGGGTCTGGACCGGTGGAGTTTGTGTGGGAGGAGTTTGAACGAGGGGCTGCAGGTGAGCCGTCTGCGCCGCTGAAGGCGGTGCAGGAGGGAAAGTAGTAGTAGTCCGAGGGCGTCGGGCCCCCCTGTGTGCGCCAATCAGGAGTTGTATCTGGCATGGTTTCTTCTCCTTGAGGAGATGTGGGGGTAAAGGGGGATGATGCCTCCGGGTATGAAGGCTGCGTCGACGGTGTCGCACTCCAGTACTGACCCTGCGTGGGGGCCCGTCTGCTTCGGCCTTGCAAGCAGGACCGCAATCACGACAATTGCGACAGGGAAGATCAGAAAAAGAGGAATCCACACGAAAGCGTGAAAGAAACCGAGCGCGATTCCTGAAAGTCCCACCACCGAAAACCGCCAAGAGGATCGCTCCGATGATCGCAGCATCGAATTGCCCTTGAGCATTTCGTCAACGTGGATACGGCCATCTTTAGCCTCGGGAAGGAAAACCCACGCTAAAGCGTAGAGGACGCACACTGCGGGGAAAAGAGCGCGGCAACAACGACGGCGATCCGCAGGAGTTCACGTCCCATCCATAGCGCTGTGCCAATCCTGGCACACGCCTCCGATGACGCGAGGCTCTCCACGGAAGAAGCCGGAGCGACGCAACCGAGTTCATGAATCCTTTGTTCATGATTCCACTGTGCCCGTGCGGCTGTGCAAAAAGATATGGGGATGCCCTGATCGATCCCGATTCTTTCCCCAGCCTTGCGCTTCCACTCCCGATTCGTGTGAAGATACAGATGTGAGCAATGAGCAGCAAGTGTGGCAGTCGGGTGAACAGAAGCCCCGTGGATATCACTGGAACCCACCGCAGCTTCACGAACCCACACGTGTTCTGCATCGCTCCAGCGCATATTCAACCGATATGCCTCTGCCCTGGATTGGTGGAGTCTGCGCGAGTGCCTCGATGCTCGGTGTGTCTGCGGAATCATTCGCTTTGCATTCGTGGCGGCTCTGCCCGCTTTCGCGGTTCCGCTTTTCGTGTATCTGTGGCTGTGGCTCACTCTTCCCGACGATCCGGCACTGCCCAAAGTGCCCCCGCACGTCTTCGCGTGCCTTTGGCCTCGGCGGAAGAAATCGTTCGACGCGAGCACGACCAACGCAACTTGCGCATGCTCTTGGTCGGATTGGGTGCGGTGGGTCTTGCCCTTGCAATTGCCTACCTGCTTTTTACAGGGATAGCCGGACTGCGCGATATTGCCGCAGCAGTTCTTGTCGTGGGTGGAATCGCGGCAGTGTGGACGCAAAGTACTCGCGCGCATTCGTGGAAAAACCCGCTTTTTATCCTCATTACTTTGGCCGGAATGATCCTGGTTGCCCAGTGAGCTTGGTACTGGCCTCATTCCGTGGGCAATCACCGTGGGATATGGCTCGAGGTGCAATCCTGGGTGGGTCCCTGATCCTCTCTTTCGGGGTTGCCATCATTCCCCTTTGGGTGAGGACCTCCCAAGAAAACACGCGAGCGAAAGAACGTGAGAAACGTGAAGCTGAGCGTGCTGACATAGCCGCACACCTGCATGATTCCGTCCTCCAGACACTCACTTTGATTCGAAATAACGCCGATAATCAAGTTCGGTTCGCGCGCTGGCCCTGGGGCAGGAACGTGAGTTGCGCTCGTGGTTGTACACGGGGCGCGAAGAAGCGGCAGATTCCCTTGCCGAGGCCTTGCGTGAAGCGATTTCGGCGCTGGAGACAACTTTTGGTGTTGAAGTCGGCGTTGTGACGGTTTCGATATACGCCCAGGTCCCGGTGAGCTGGCGATGGTCGCCGCTGCTTCCGAGGCCGTTTCCAACGCGATTCGCCATGCTCGTCCGCCCGTGAGTGTCTACATGGAGGTCGGGCCGAAGTGTTCGGAGATCTTTGTTAAAGACTGCGGAGATGGCTGATATCTCCGCGATTCCCGAGGATCGTCATGGCGTGCGCAATTCGATTTTCGGCCGCATGGAACGAGCAGGCGGAACTGCTCAAATCCGCCATCTCGCCAGTGGAACCGAGGTTCATCTCTCGTGCCTGTAGATACACCCTGGTGACGATGCCCGCTGAAGGAGACAATTCCATGACAATTCGGATTCTGGTCGTTGATGATCACGCCCTGGTACGTGCGGGCGTGCGCGCTGAGCTCGAATCCAGCGGCGCCGATTTTGACATCGTCGGCGAGGCCAGTGATGTTGAAGGCGCTATTGCAGCCTGTCACGCGCTCACGCCCGATGTCGCTCTCCTGGACGTTCATCTTCCGGGAGGAAATGGCGGCGGCGGGGCCGAGGTTGCGGCCTCGTGCGCAGATGTTGAGGGGCTTCGTTTTCTTGCGCTCTCGGTGTCAGATTCCCCAGAAGATGTTGTTTCGGTTATTCGTGCGGGCGCTCGCGGATACGTCACCAAGTCGATCTCGACCCCTGAGCTCGTCGAGGCCATCCAACGCGTTGCCGCAGGAGATGCTGCGTTCTCGCCGCGTTTGGCCGGTTTTGTTTTGGATGCGTTTGGAGGGGCGAGTGCCCCCATTGCCGTTCACGACGATGAATTGGATTTGCTGTCAGCTAGGGAGCAGGAAGTCATGCGTTTAATTGCACGTGGATACCCCTACAAAGAGGTCGCCTCCGAGCTCTTTATTTCGATTAAAACCGTGGAAACACACGTGTCTGCCGTGCTGCGCAAGCTTCAGCTATCGAATCGAAATGAGCTCACTCACTGGGCGATGCAAAGGCACATTATTTAGTCTTTCAGATGCCTTGCGGTGAAGTTCACCCGTGTGCTGGGCGCTTCATGGACGGAGTTGCGGGGAAGGGGCGATACCATGAATAGTCCTTGCACCACGATGCCTTGGGAGTGGCGATCATGCACGCAATCGGTTTCGACCGCGATCAGTATCTAGCCCTTCAATCTGAACACATTGCGCAACGTCGCCAGCAGTTCGGTGGGACCCTGTACCTGGAGTTTGGCGGCAAGCTTGTTGACGACATGCACGCCTCTCGCGTTCTTCCCGGATTTACCCCGGATAACAAGATTGTCATGCTCGCCGAGCTTGCTGACGAGGCCGAAATTGTCGTCGCCGTTAACGCCCAAGATTTCCAGCGCCGCAAGATGCGTGAAGACCTGGGAATCACCTACGAAGATGACGTCTTCCGTCACATTGATATGTTCCGCGAATACGGGCTGTACGTGGGCAATGTTGTCATCACGCGCTGGAGTGATTCCAATGACCAAGCCATGCCTTTAGCGCAAGCTCGAGGCTCGCGGTATCAAGGTTGCGCGTCACTATCCCATCGAGGGCTACCCCAATAACATCGATCTGATTGTTTCTGATGAAGGCTTGGGTCGTAACGAGTACGTCCATACGACTCGTCCGTTGGTCATTGTTACCGCTCCCGGCCCCGGTTCAGGCAAGCTTGCAACCTGCCTCTCTCAGCTCTACCACGATCACAAGCGCGGAATGACCTCAGGGATACGCAAAGTTTGAGACCTTCCCGATCTGGAATCTTCCCTTAGACCACCCCGTAAACGTCGCCTACGAAGCAGCCACTGTTGACCTGGATGACGTCAACATGATTGACCACTTCCACTTGAAGGCTCACGGCGAAACGACGGTCAACTACAACCGCGATATCGAGGCCTTCCCCGTCCTTCGTCGCCTGCTCGAGAAGATCATGGGGACCTCTCCCTACCAGTCGCCCACCGATATGGGTGTCAATATGGCGGGCTTCTGCATCAGTAATGACGAGGTCTGCCGCGAGGCCTCGAAGCAGGAGATTATTCGCCGCTGGTACAAGGCCCTGGCCTTGGAAGCACGCGAGGATCTCCCGCCCGTACAGTCTGAGCGTGCGGCCCGCCTGATGACCGCAATGAACCTGAGCAGTGCGGATCGCCCGGTTGTTGCTCCCGCACTTGAGCGTGCTCGTGAAACCGGATATCCGCAGCCGCAATGGAATTGGCTGATGGGCGTATTGTCACGGGAAAAACCTCGGACTTGCTGGGGGCCCGTGCTCAGCGATGCTTCTTAATGCAATGAAGCTTCTTGCGGGTATTGAGCGATGATGAAAAAGCTACTTGCCCCCGAACAGATTGAGCCCATTCAAAAGCTCAAGACTGAGCACCTGGGCAGTCGCAATCCTCGCCTGCACACCGATGAGGTGCTGATCGCTTTGGCTGGCTCTGCGCGCTCCAACGAACGCGCAGCTGCGGCCTTGAACCAACTGTCGAAACTGGCTGGATGCGACGTGCACTCTTCAGTTCTGCTGGGCAGCGTTGATGAAGGCATTCTTCGTCAGCTCGGTATGAATGTCAACGCCGAACCCGTTCACGCAACCAAGGGCGTCTACCACAAGCACTGAAAATGGATCAGGATCACTCACTTCCCAATCTCGGCTCTTTCCTCGACTTCGGTTCCGATCAGGCGGAGGACCTTCCCCTCTACGACCCAAGCTCCTCGAGTGACGCAATGGTCAGGGGAGCGGGCTCTTCTGTTGCTCCTTTGGACCAGGGAAGGCTCAATGGGGGACAGGTAAGCGGCCAAGGTAGTTGGGCGCAGCACAGTGACCCTGAGAGCCTCTTAAAGGGCTTGAACGACCAGCAACGCGCAGCGGTTGAACACCGCGGAGTGCCTTTGCTCATCATGGCAGGTGCGGGCTCTGGGAAGACGCGCGTTCTGACGCATCGGATTGCGTACCTTCTGGCAACCGGTCAAGCCCGTGCGGGTGAGATTTTGGCGATTACCTTCACCAATAAAGCAGCAGCTGAGATGCGTGAGCGTGTCGAGGCGCTGGTTGGTGGGGAGCTGCGCGCAGGATGTGGGTGTCGACCTTCCACTCGGCGTGTGTGCGATTGCTTCGTGCGGAATACCGTGCGGCCGGTTTGCGATCGACTTTCAGTATCTATGATTCGCAGGACTCGCAGCGCCTGATCCAGATGGTGCTGAAAGCAGCGGATGTGGATATTAAACGATTCACGCCCAAGCTGGTTGCCGCGCGTATTTCGGACCTCAAGAATGAGCTCATCTCTTGGCAGGGAATACCGAGATACCGCGCCGAATGACATTTCGCGAGTTGTTGCCTCGGCTTTACGAAGAATATGAGAAGCGTCTTGCCCAGTCCAATGCTTTGGACTTTGATGACCTGATTTCGCGCACGGTACGCCTGCTTAAAGACAACCCGGCGATCGCCGAGCACTACCATCGTCGCTTTCGCCATATCTTGGTCGATGAGTATCAAGACACGAACATGCACAGTACGTGCTGGTCCGCGATTGGTAGGCACCGGGGATGATGGAGTGGAACCGGGGCAGCTGACGGTTGTCGGCGACTCAGACCAGTCGATCTATGCTTTCCGCGGTGCAACAATTCGCAACATCGAAGAATTTGAGCGAGATTTTCCGGGTGCACGGACCATTTTGCTGGAGCAGAACTACCGCTCCACCCAAAATATTTTGTCCGCCGCCAACGCTGTCATTGCTCGAAATGAAGGCCGCCGCGCAAAGAACCTGTGGACTGCGTCGGGGGACGGCGCACTGATCGCTGTCGATGCAGCGGATTCAGATCGCGATGAAGCGCGTTTCATTGTTTCAGAGATGGAAAAGCTGTCGGCAGACGGGACCCGCTGGGCAGATATTGCCGTCTTCTACAGGACGAACTCGCAATCGCGAGCAATCGAAGAACTCTTGGTTCGCCAAGGCATTCCCTACCGAGTCGTTGGGGGTACTCGCTTCTACGAACGCGCGGAAATTAAAGATGCTTTGGCCTACCTTCAGGTGATTTCAAACCCCGACGACACAGTCGCGTTGCGGCGGATCATCACTACCCTCGCCGCGGAATCGGTGCCAAGGCTGAGGCCGACCTCGACTGCCCACAGTGATCGCTATGGGATTTCGATGGGCGCAGCCGCCCGGGATTGCTGGATTTCTCAGGGGCCGAGGCCTCGGAAAGCAGAAGGAACCGGCCTGACTTTGGCGGAACTTCCCAAGGAAGAGGCTGAGGATCCCGCGGGGAGTCTGCTGGGCTCAGCCGCGCGCGGCCTCGGCGATCGGTGATTTTTGGGGACTAATTGAAGCCATGCGGCGCGCTGAACAGGCCGGCGCAAGCGCAGCGAAATTCTCGAAGAAGTCCTTGATCGCACGGGATATCTTGCGACTCTGCGTCGCTCCCAAGACCCGCAGGATGCCTCGCGAGTGGAAAAACCTTGCCGAATTGCATGGTTGCCTTGGACTATGTACAGACCAGTGGCGAGGTTGGTTTGGCAGGTTTCCTTGAGCGCGTTGCCCTGGTTGCTGACTCGGATCAACTTCCCGAGGAAGATAGTGGAAGTGGGCAGGTCACCCTCATGACGGTTCACACCGCGAAGGGCCTTGAATTCCCGGTCGTCTTCGTGACCGGCATGGAGATGGCACTTTTCCCGCACCAACGCTCGCTGGGTGACCCCGAAGAATTGGCAGAAGAACGCCGTTTGGCCTACGTCGCGATCACGCGTGCTCGTAAGCAGCTTTACCTGACTCGTGCCGCCGTGCGAAGCGCGTGGGGAGCACCTCGAAATGCCTCTTCGCGATTCTTGGATGATATTCCGTCGAGCTCCTGGACATTCGTCGATCCTCGACCTCTATGGAACGTCTGCGCGGTGGATACAGTGGCGGTTCCGGATATGGTTCGGTGTTGGCGCTTACTCGGGTTCGGTTACGGCTCCTCCTATGGGGAGGTCTGGGGCTATGGCTCAGACTACGCAGATTACGGATACTCGCGCCGTGATGACGATGGCGGTCCCGTCTTTGGTGGTCGCAGTGGCGGATCCGGTAGTCGTGATGGTGGCCCGCTTGCCGGCCGAGGCCTGGGCGGAAAACACGGCGTGCCCGCAGCGCGGACTGCAGTTTCGCGGCCAACTGGGGCAAGTGCTCCGAAAAACACGCTGAACCCAGAGGAAGTGCGGGTGGGGGATCGCGTCCGTCACGCAACTTTGGGTGAAGGTACGGTCATCGGCCTCGAAGGGCGGGGGAGCGCACCATTGCGCAAAGTCGCCTTCGCATCGGCTGAAAAACGCCTGTTGCTGCGGATGGCCCCATGGAAAGATCTAGTCGCGGTAGGCTTTAAGGAGTTGCGCGCCACAGTTCGCGTGGTAACCGCGCAAGGCAGCGCCTTCGGGCACAAAGTGAAGGGACACAATGGATCTCTACGAATACCAAGCACGGGAGTTATTCGCTGCTCACGGCGTCCCCGTACTTGCGGGAATCGTTGCACGCACCCCAGATGAGGGCCTACGAGGCGGCGCAGAAGCTGCTGGCCGACAACGATCTTCTGGTGGTTAAGGCCCAAGTCAAGATTGGCGGCCGTGGTAAGGCCGGTGGCGTAAAGCTGGCTCGCAGCGCAGAAGAAGCGCGTGAAAAGGCTGAAGCAATCTTGGGCATGGATATCAAAGGGCACACCGTCCACTCGGTCCTCATCGCTGCGGGCGCGGATATCGCCGAAGAGTTCTACTTCTCGATCCTGCTGGACCGCTCCGAGCGTCGTGAGCTTGCACTGTGCTCGGCGCAAGGTGGCATGGATATCGAAACCCTGGCACGCGAACACCCTGGGGCCTTGGCCCGCGTTGGCTTGGACCCCAAGGTTGGCATCGATGAAGACGTTGCCGCCCAGATCTTGGGCGAGGCCGGCTTCAACCGCTCGCACGTCGAGAAGCTTGCCCCCGTCTTGGTACAGCTTTGGGATACCTACCGAGGTGAAGACGCCACCCTGGTTGAGGTCAACCCCTTGGTCCTGACCGAGCAGGGCGATGTTCTGGCGCTGGATGGCAAGGTGTCGCTGGACAACAACGCCGCTTTCCGTCACCCCGAACACGCAGCTTTTGCCGATAAGTCCGCGCAGGATCCGCGCGAGGCCATGGCTAAGGAAGCTGGACTGAACTACGTACGACTGGAAGGCCAAGTCGGCGTGATCGGTAACGGTGCCGGCCTGGTTATGTCCACCTTGGACGTTGTTGCATTGGCCGGTGAAGAGTGGGGAGTAAAGCCCGCAAACTTCCTGGATATCGGTGGCGGTGCCTCGGCAGAGGTTATGGCCAAGGGCTTGGACGTCATCCTTGGTGATGATCAGGTTCGTTCTGTATTCGTTAACGTTTTCGGCGGAATTACCGCCTGCGATCAAGTCGCTCGCGGAATCGTGGGTGCCTTGGAAGCCCTGGGAGATACCGCCTCTAAGCCCTTGGTTGTGCGCTTGGACGGCAACAAGGTTGAGGAAGGCCGTGCAATCTTGGCTGCCGCCACACCCCTGGTTCACATGGAAGAAACAATGGATGGCGCAGCGCGCCGCGCCGCCGAACTGGCCGCGAACGCCTGAGACGGGAAGGACTGAAAACTCATGAGTATTTTTATTGATTCCACTTCGCGCGTCATCGTTCAGGGAATGACCGGCTCAGAAGGCCAAAAGCACACGACCCGTATGCTGGCAGCCGGCACGAATATCGTCGGTGGCGTGAACCCGCGCAAGGCCGGGACTTCGGTGACCTTCCACGTTGAGCCCTACGGTCCGGGCGCTGAAAATCGCGCTGCCGGTGACGTTGAGGTTCCCGTGTTTGGAAGCGTCGCACAGGCACGCGAGGAAACCGGTGCGAATGTTTCGGTTGTTTTCGTGCCCCCGGCATTCGCCAGGACGCGGCCATCGAAGCCATTGATGCCGGAATTGAAACCCTGGTTGTCATCACCGAAGGCATCCCCGTTCAGGATTCAACTGCTTTCGTTGACTACGCGCTTGAGCGTGGGGTCCGCCTGATCGGCCCGAACTGCCCCGGGATCATCAGCCCCGGACAATCCAACGTGGGAATTACCCCGGCAGATATCACGGGGCCTGGCCGACTGGGCTTGGTGTCTAAGTCGGGTACCTTGACCTACCAGCTCATGCACGAGCTGCGCGATCTGGGCTTCACTACCTGCATCGGTATTGGCGGTGACCCGGTTGTCGGAACCACCCACATCGATGCTCTGGAAGCTTTCGAAAAACGACCCCGATACCGACCTGGTTGTCGCGATCGGTGAGATCGGTGGCGACGCCGAAGAACGCGCCGCAGCCTGGATCTCCGAGCACGTGACCAAGCCGGTCGTCGCCTACATTGCAGGATTTACTGCCCCCGAAGGCAAGACCATGGGCCACGCGGGCGCGATCGTGTCGGGAAGCTCTGGCACGGCCTCGGCAAAGGCGAAGGCGCTGGAAGCGGTCGGCGTGAAGGTTGGTCGCACCCCTTCGCAGACTGCGATTTTGGCACGTGAGGCGCTGGCTGCTCGATGAGTGAGGATCCCACCGCGCGTACGACGGTCACAACAGTTTCCGCCCGCCCGACCATCCGCGTTGCCCTTCGCAGGGTTGGGCGCTCGATGCTGTCGGGATCGAGGCGGCTCTGCTGGGCTGGGCGCTGGTCGTTGTCCCGACCCTGATCGCTTACGCCGCGGTGTCCTCTAACCAGTGGATGGTGTCCACCACTTGGGAGGACGCCTTCCACTTTGCCTCTGATCTGTGGGGTGCTTCCCTGGGAGCGCGAGTGGTCTCTGGGGACGTGTCCTATCGCGCAGTGCCCCTGCTGTTTGTGCTGCTTTTGATTGGCCTGACCAAAGCTGCTCCTTCTGCAGGGACGGCGTTTTTCCCCTGCGTCGCAATGGATGGCAATCCCCGGTTTCACCGTGACCGCACTGCTTTTGGCCGGTGGAATTGGTACACGTGAGTGTGTGGGGCGCGCTTCCTCTGGCGATCATGATCCCCTTGATTGCGGCCGCCTGGGAGGTCGCGCTTGCCCTGAAGAACCTGAGCTTCGCTTCGAGCTGCCGGGTGGTTCAGCGTTGGAGTGGGCACGGGTTGGCGCGCATCGTGGGCTCTGGCGGTTTATGGCGGATTTTTCCTGCTGCTTTCGGTGATCGTCTCATGGTCGCAGATCCGTGGGATCGACCAGCTTTCTGCTATCAACCTCGGCGGTTGATTCGATCATGATCGTTTTAGCGCAGCTGCTCTTCATTCCCAACGCGATTGTGTGGGCACTGTCCTGGCTTTTCCGGTCCGGTTTTTACCTTGGTAGCGATGCCTTGCATTCGCCGACTTCTGCTCCCGTTGGGCCGATCCGGCAATTCCGCTTTTTCGGTGCGACCCCGCAAGTGCCCCCGGCAACTGGGTGATCCTTGCGCTGATCGTGTTCGGCGTAGCGCTTGGCGTGTACCTGCGCCTGCGTAAGGGCAGTGAATCACTTCTTGATGATCTGTACCAGGGCGGAATCACAGCTGTGGTGGTCGCAGCCGTTTACTCAGTGACTTCCCTTGGGTTCGGCCGTGGTTTTGGGAAATGGCCGCTTGGCTTTCCTTGGGCCCCGCATGTCCCTTTCCGCGTTGTGCCTTTTTGCCGAGGGTGGCGCTCGGGATCCTGCTGACCGTGGCGCTTTCGCACCCGGTGAGCGTGGCGTGGGCGCGTGAGCTTGTGGGCACTGGGAAAGCTCGCGTCCATGAGCGTCACCATCATGAGGCCCCAGTCGGGGGAGTAGCGCCTGCGGAACTGGCCCCCGAGGCACCTGGCGAAGACGTGCCCGTCGAGGAAACTGAGCCCGTGGAAGAGCTTTGCTGAAGAGGCCGAGGTGGCCTCGGCCTCGGAAGAAAGGACGCACCCGCAACTAAACCAACCCGGGTGTGGAGTGCTCGCTGCTTGGCCTCGTCGAAGAGGCTGCGAAGCAGGTAGCATGGTGGGGTGACTTCAGCTGATCTTCATCCCGTCCTTGTTGTCGATTTTGGCGCGCAGTACGCCCAGCTCATTGCTCGTCGCGTGCGCGAAAGCCAGCGTCTATTCGGAAATCGTCCGCACACCATGCCGGTCGCCGAAATGCTTGCGAAAGAACCCGCAGCAATCATTCTTTCCGGTGGGCCTTCATCCGTGTATGAAGAGGGTGCCCCGTCGATTGATCCTTCGATCTTCGAAGCCGGAGTGCCCGTCCTGGGGATCTGCTACGGATTCCAGACCATGGCCCATGCTCTGGGCGGAACCGTAGGACGCACGGGAACCCGCGAATACGGACACACCGAGGCTTCTGTCTCCGGCGATTCCTGCCTGTTTGGCGGCACCCCCGACGATCAGATCGTGTGGATGAGCCACGGCGATGCCGTCAAAGGCGCGCCCGAAGGCTTCACCGTCACCGCATCGACCTCCGAAACGCCGGTCGCAGCTTTCGAATCCAGTGAGCGCCGCCTCTACGGCCTGCAGTGGCACCCCGAGGTTGGCCACTCGCAGTTCGGCCAGGACGCTTTGAAGAACTTCCTCTACAAGGGTGCAGGAATTGAGCCCGTGGACGCCCGGTTCGATCGTTGACGAGCAGGTCGCGAAGATCCGCGAACAGGTCGGTGACGCGCAGGTGATTGCGCGCTTTCCGGCGGTGTGGATTCTTCCGTGGCCGCGGCCCTGGTTCATAAGGCCGTTGGCGATCAGCTCACCTGCTTCTTCATCGACCACGGCCTGCTGCGTGCGGGCGAGCGTGAGCAGGTCGAAAACGACTACGCTCGCGGCATGGGCATCCGCGTCATCACGTGTGACGAGTCCGAGCGGTTCTTGTCTGCTTTGGCCGGTGTTACCGACCCTGAGACCAAGCGCAAGATCATCGGCCGCGAGTTCATTCGCTCTTTCGAGGCTGCCCAGAAGCAGGGTCATCGAAGAGGTCGGCGCCGCCGGTGGCGAAGTGAAGTTCTTGGTCCAGGGCACCTTGTGCCCCGATGTTGTTGAGTCCGGCGGCGGCGAGGGTGCTGCGAACATCAAGAGCCACCACAATGTGGGTGGCCTGCCCGAGGACATGACCTTCGAGCTGGTCGAGCCCCTGCGCACCCTGTTCAAGGACGAGGTTCGTGCGGTTGGCCGCGAGCTGGGCTTGCCCGATTACCTGGTGAACCGCCAGCCCTTCCCGGGTCCTGGCCTGGGTATTCGCATCATCGGCGAGGTGACGCGTGAGCGCTTTGGATATCTTGCGTGCTGCCGACTTGATTGCCCGCGAGGAACTGACCGCTGCTGGCTTGGATCAAGAGATCTGGCAGTGCCCGGTCGTCCTGCTCGCCGACGTTCGTTCCGTTGGTGTTCAGGGCGATGGCCGCACCTACGGTCACCCGATCGTTCTGCGCCCCGTGTCTTCTGAGGACGCGATGACGGCCGACTGGACGCGCCTGCCTTACGACGTTCTGGCTCGCATCTCTACGCGAATTACGAACTCTGTTGCCGAGGTCAACCGCGTGGTTCTGGATGTGACGTCCAAGCCGCCGGCAACCATTGAGTGGGAGTAATTAATCTTCGACGTTGGTGCTGTGAATTCAGCATGAGGGATCCCTGAGCTAATGGCTTCAGGGGTCCCTTGTATATTAGCGATTACTCAGCGGGGAGTAGTCATTCTCATGCGCACGCTCTGTTTGTTGAAGGAAAGATCGGCATAGATCTACTCAGTACATGCACGCGGAAAACGCATGATCCAAGCGGAGTGGGAGCGTGCCTTCGGTTTTTGTGTGCGGTGATCGCAAACTGAGAGAGGCAGTCGCTCGGGGTGCTCACGAAGATGCCAGCCACCGGTGGAGTCCTGCTCCATGAGTTCGGGCCACGGACACCAAGCAGCGCGCGGGGTCTCTTCGAGTTCATCGATTACCAGCCCCGCGTTGATAAGGGCCGTGACGATCTGGCCAAGGGAATGATTCCACTGGTGGTTCGTCGTGTGAGTAATCCGCGGCGCACCGGGGGAATCCACGTAGCTTGAATCGTCATCCCATGTCATCGGAGCATTCTGTTCGAAGTATGGCTGCTCAATCTTGAGCCCGTCGGAAATATCCTCACTGATTGTCATGAACATCGGATGGTCATCGCGGATGAAGAAGGTACCTCCCGGCTTGAGTAGGAAGCGACGACTTGCGCCCACTGGGCGATATCGGGCAGCCAGCACAGGACACCAATCGAGGTGTACACCAAGTCGAAATCTCCGGACACTGCTTCGCGAGCGTCGTACACGTTCGCGTGAACGAAGTCGACGTGAGCGCCCGCGCGCTGGGCGATGCTGCGCGCGTGGGCAAGCGAGGCCTCGGACAGATCGAGGCCAATTATGCGCGAGGCCCCGCGGCGCGCAAACCCGATCGTGTCGGTTCCGACGTGGCACTGCAGGTGGATGACTTCTTTGCCGGTGAGGTCACCGAATCTCTCGATATCTTGGGCGAGTTCGGCGCTTATGGCGGTCGGGTCCTCGAGAAGACGCTGGTAGTCGCAGTAGTTGCCAGCCATGTGCAGCTCGGCGCGGTCGTCCCAGTTGCGTTCGTTATCGGAAAACCATTGCGCTCGCCTGCTTGTTTCAGTCATTTGGTCATTGTACGTCGGTGGGTTGTTGGAGCTGGGTGCTCGCCGAGGCCTCGGCGTGGGCTCGTGCCTTGTCCGCCCTGCGCAGCTGCAGGTAGAGGACAGTGGCGGAAAAGAAGTCCGCGACGGAGAAGAAGTGCAGAGCTATGTGGATCGCCGCGAGGGAGCCGGGGAGTAGTCCGCGTTTTTGCCGCGCGAATCGAGGCCGCGAAAACCGTAGGAGGAGGTCGCGAGCATCAGAAGGTGCGACATCGCGAGCAAGGGAACCACGACGAAAGGCGCTGCGAGGAAAAGCCCGGGAATGACGAACATGATCGTCACGATGCCCGTCGCATAGAGGAATAGCAGCGTATAGAAGGGATCATGCAGAGCTTAAGGACCAGATCCCAAAATGCAAGTCTGCGGGGGCTTCTGTAGCCGCGGTCGATGCATGTGCAGAGGATGTTCGCGATCCCAATGACTAGTAGGAGAACGCCCCACGTGGGCCAGTTGGTACCCCAGCCGAAGACGTCATAAAAGGGCCCGCCGCTGTAGACCGCAACGATGAAGAGAAGCGGCAAGGCAATGCGCACGACTTTGTACACGGCGAGTCTTCTTTCTGATGAAAACTTGCACTACTGGCGAGGATATCATTGCTGGGGCATCGGATTAGATGAACTGAGTAGTGAAGTTGTGCCGTGTTGGTTGGGGAACTAATAGGCGGTAAAGACCTCCGGAAAAGTGCGATAACCTGTTAGCTACCTGGGAACGAAGAAGTTTCAGGAAGACCCATTGTGGTGCACATATTGGAGGCAGTCCGATGAAGAAGGCAACTCTTACCCGCAAGATTAATAAGAAATACCGCTTCAAGATCGAAATTGATGACGGCTTCACGCTTGGCTATACGTCACGTGAGCTTAGATGGTCTGAATTCGAGAAGATGATTGCCGAGAACATTATCTACTTGGAGCGTCTGGCACATGAATTCTGGACAGACAATCTCGTGAAACCTTGGAAGAAATTGCAAAGACGATATTGATGCTTTGACTCAGGAGTCGCTTAATTCTGAAGAAAATGAGGAGAAGAACTCTGCCGACTGGTTTGTTTCTCGACTAGCAGAAGCGGTCAGCTATCCGTATTCACCGGTTTATGAAACAAGTGAACAGTATGTGATCTACACCTTTAGTATCTCCTCGGTGACGAAGTCCGATCTGAAGTTTTCGGAAATTTATGCATTCCTGAAATGGGCATCAAAGCGGTGTGCTGACCGAAAAAGAGGAGTGTGATTCAAGTGAAATTGTGAAATATTTTGTAGCAATCTCTCGAAATCCATCCGGCTCGTACACTAATTTCTCTAGTCGGCGTCCGCATGAGAAGCTTCCTGATCTTTTATATGTTGATTCAAGAATTGTCCAACGACGAAAAAAAGTGGCTGAATCTACTGAGAAATCTATAGTTCTTCCCGTGCTCAACTATCTGTCGCGCAGGAGGACCTTCGAGAAGCGGATCAAGAATTCCGATCTCTTTTCGCTGAGTTGAAAGAGGGAATGGGGACATTTCAAGATGAAGTAGCTTCGTGGAGAATCGACCAGCAAGGGGAGATTGATAGTCTAAAAAAAGAGGTATAGAGAACTTAGCGCTCGAGGAGCCAAAGAGGGTCTGGGATGCCGCAGCCCAAGGACTATGCTGCGAAAACGAGGTACTGGGCAATAGGTACGGTAGTTCTTATCTTGGTATCTCTATTGGTCAGTGGGATAAGCATGGCGTCATGAATGCATGGAAACTCCCTGAGCTTCCATGGCTCTCGCCTTCATTCATTGTGATCGCGCTTATTACCTTTCTCGTCTATGTAATTAGAGTGTTTATCAAGGTGACATTGAGTAATAGTCATCTTGCTGCTGCTTACAGGCAAAAGGCAATGATGACCTACTTTTATCTTGCCTTAATGGAAAAGGAGAATGCAGTAAAGGATCCTGAGAGGACGCTTGTCTTGAACGCGCTATTTTCCCCGGTTGATACAGGACTAGTAAAGTCTGGTGAGAGTGTGAGCCTTGATGCTCTTGCATCTCTCGCTCTCAAAAAAGTCTAGGTATGTAAGTGACGGTGTTGGTCCGCAGATAGCCTGCTGTTGGCGGGTGCTTATCTAGCGCAATTTGATTGCTTCCTCCAGAAACGCGACGCTTGTTCATTCGATCTGCACTTTTCCTTCGAATGAACTGTTCAATGTTCCATCGTTGGAAACGTAACCCGCACTGCTGTTGAGAGGCTTGTGTCCGCAGGCGCCTGGCCTCGGCATCAAAGATCAGTAGCCCAGCAACAATAGAAGTCTCAATCGCGCTTGCGTCGGCCGCATTTGAGGCCAGATCGAGCGTCGGAATTCCCCGAACACTGCTCACCCGTAAGGAGTAATCGCTTGGGCGTGTATCAACTGGGTAGGTGAGGGTTGTGAAGCTATGCTGAACACTGTTCATTATAGAGTGAAACTGGAGAAAAGGGGGATTTTTCGTGCCCAAGCAGGTCATCGACAAAGGAAAACTCATCGACCAGGCCTACGCGATCGCCGCACGTGAAGGAATCTCCGCGCTCTCCGTGCGAAAAACTGGCCTCGGCTTGCGGAATCGCCGTCGGCTCGGTCTACATGTACTTCCCAACGAAAGCAGACCTGACGGCCGCAGTATTCACGCGATTCTTTGGGCAGGCGCTCTTCGAGGAATGCTGCAGGGTTGACGGGCGCGAGGTTTCACTGACTACGTGCGGAAATTGCGTGGTGCTTTGGGCGATGCTTTGGCGCAGATGGACGTTGATTGGTTCGCCGAGATGCGCCGCCTTCCCTGCAGCGAGCACGAGGCCTTGAGGCTGCTCGCGGCCCTGATGCTTGCTCACATGGAGCAGGGACTCCAGCATGTGTTGGAGGCGGATCCCGCGGTTGTGCGCTCACGGTTGGTGGGTGCGCTGAGCCCCGAGAAACTGTGTCCTTTTGTTTTGGGTTGTATTTTTACCTCGCTCATGGAGAGCGCTGATTGTGAGCCCTCTTGCCCCTTCTTGATACCAGCTTGTACGAGGTCGTGGCTGCTGATGCTGCTGCTTCGGGAAGTGCCGCTGCGGCCCCTATTGAAAAGAAAGATTGCTGATGGCACTGCTCAAAATGAAGAAAGAAAACCCTAATTACTGTGGCCGGAGTGGTTTGGCTGCTTGCAGGAGTGAACGTTGCTCTGATCGGTGCGCGTGCGGCTGTTGAGATGAGTGGTGCGACTGTTGGCGTTGTCGTTGCTCTTGTTGTCGGTGCTGTCGCAGTGTTTTTCGCCTTCCATGCCATCTTCGGCACAATTGTCCTGAAGAACTCGCAGAGGATCCGAGGCCCTAGACGGCGAGCTCCTGAGCTTCCTGCGCTTCTTAGACCTCAAGGGCTACCTGATCATGGCCTTCATGATGTCCTTCGGCTTCGGGCTGCGCTTAAGTGGACTCATCCCCAACTGGTTCTTTGCATTCTTCTACACGGGCCTAGGGTCTGCGCTGGCACTGGCTGGAGCGAGCTTCCTGATGCACCGGGCGTTTGGTGAAGGGTGGACTTTTCATGCTCGGAGGGTGGGGGAGTAAGTGTAACTTTTCCTGTGCTGAAGCGTATTTTAGGCGCTAGAGGTTGTTCCTCTAGTGAGAGTGCTTCTCGCATGCTGAATAGGGGATCGCCATTTTGTCAGGGTGATCTCGCTCAATTCGAAGTGTGCGCGGACTGCTCTTGTAAATCCTTGTTGGAATGTTACCGAGTATGACGCTGAAGCGCTATTCAATGAAGCGGTGAATGATCGTGTTAACTGATCGTAAATCTACCAAAAAACATCCCGTGAAGGCGTAATATAGAGTCTATTCATCACTAAATCGCATCAAGGAGGATGTGTGTAATGAAAATGGTGAGCAAGGATATGCTGCAAGCGGCCATGCAGCCGCGCCTAGAGAAGATAATTGCAGATTTTCAGTATGAAATTGATCGGATTGCTGAAACGTCAATCAATAAAGAGCCTTCCGAAGTCGCTAAAGAGCTCGATGTTGCTGCACGACGTTTGGGGGTTTTAATTTTGATGAAGATCGGCTCGAGCTCTGGTCCAAAATGTTATCGGAAGGAAGATCCGTCAGGCTCGAGATCTATAAGAATGGCGATTGAAAGCAGCGGTAGCAAGGGAACTGCATTTTTCTCCGGTCTGTAAACAACTTGAAATGTCTGAGAGGAATCTTTCAAGGCTTGTTTGTTTATAGTAACGAGCTTTGTGAGGTCTAAATTGCATTTGATACTTGGTGGTGTTTCTGAGCTCACCTAAGGGGTGGTTGCTCTGCCGCTTGGTGGGGTGTTGTGTCGATAGCGAAGTGTTGCTCAAGCAACAGCAGTGAGACCAGGATTTTAAAGGATTCATGAGGGTGTGCTAGGAAAACTGAATGCTAGCAACGTAATAATCTCGAAGTGTATGTCAGACCAAATGAGTGTGAATCTGGGGGTTTCAGTAGATAAAAATGACTTCTTTTCTGAGACCTGAATACTTAGAGGAATAATTTGAATTGGAGTGAAAAAGTGTCGGTGTACTACAGCTTTCATTATGCAGAAGATGTTCATCGTGTTCAGTTAATTCGAAATATGGGGGTAATTGAAGGGCAGCGTTTGCTTTCAGCGCAAGATTGGGAGGAAGTGCGTCAACGAGGAAACGATGCCATCGCAAATTGGATCAGGGAACAAATGAGGTGGAAGTCGACGCTTCTTGTTCTTGTTGGGAAAGAAACTGCAACGCGGCCGTGGGTGCAGTACGAAATTCAGCACGCGTGGAGAATACGTAAACCTATGCTAGGAATTCGTATTCATGGGCTTTCTTCACTTGGTAAAACAAGTGAATCCGGTCCGGATCCATTCACAAATCTTGAAGGCTTCGTTGGAATGAATCCCGGGGTTCCGATATTTGATCCAACCGTTACGAGGCTGGGGGGCATTATTGACACGAAGGCCACATATGGTCGGCTGGCGCAAAAATATACGGTTATGGGTCGAGAAAGGAGTTGTGCGTCGATGGCGGTAGGGGATCCGAATCAATGTTCTCTCTGTCAAGCTATCACTTCCGGCGATCCAAGCATGCTTGAAGCTGTGCCTGTGGGCGATGCAGTGGTGTTTTTCCTAGCTGAACCTGCTGTCCTTGGTCGCTGCCTGGTAGCCTCAAAGAGGCATGTGGAGACACTTGCAGACCTTAATATTCGTGAGGTGCAGCAGATGATATCTATTGCCCTATGCCGTTGCTAAGGTCTTGACTGATTCTTTGCATCCTGAAGGCGTTAGCATAGTTCAATCATGTGGGCCAAGTCTGGAGCAAGACATTCCTCATGTACATTTCCATGTTATACCGTAGCAAAATCGCAATCCGATTGGAGAATTTTCTCCATCAGAGTTGATTTGCTCTAAAGAAGAGATGGACGAAGTGTTGGTAACGGTGCGTAGGCAGATCGTTCTTTCTTCCTGGACGGTTAGTCCTGAGGACAGGCGTCAACATTTGATCTTTCTTCAAGAAGTCATAAGTCGCATGTCTCAATCGTCGGCGATGGTTAAGGGGTGGCTTCTTCCTGCTGTAACCGCGGTGTATGGTTATTCCCTTACAAAGAATTCTCTTCCGGTCGCATTGCTCGGTATTTTTATCACAATAATTTTTATGATTGTTGATCTTGGCTACTTGTATGCGGAAAGAAGATACAGACTTCTATACGCTAGGGTTGCTGATGGCGACCCTGTCCATCGCTCCCCTATTCTCTGAACTATGCGGTATTGGACCCGAAAGAGAAATGTCGATTCAGCGACCGTTTAAATGTTCTTAGGAGTTGGGCTGTTTGGCCTTTGTACACTTCGCTCGTACTTGTTGGTATTTTTGTCGTTGTAACAGTGGTAGTTTCTTGACAACGGGGCTGATGATAGGCCTCCTTAAATAGGGGATGATGTTCTTGTTGCCCAATAGCTTGAACGCAAGAGTTGCTTTTAAATTAAAGTAGCGGTTGCAAGGTCGCGCCGCTGGCCTCGTCCTCCATGGAATCAGCCAGCTCCAAGATCGCCTGCAAAATCTCCACATCGACATCACTCGCAGCCCGCCGCTCCACCGGCGCGAACTGCTCCAAGAAAAAGATCGGCTTCCCGATCGTTCCCCAAATACCACCGCCCTTGTACTTCACCCAGTTAAAGAAGGTGCCCGTCAGCTTCTTTGGAACCTCCTTAGTCCGGCCTCGGTCATAAGAAAACCAACTGCACGCATACACATAGGACGCCAAAATATAGCGGTAATCCACATCGCGCGAGGACAAAGCTATATAAAAACGCCTGCGCCGCATCCTCTAAAGAGATGGTCTCAAAGCATCGCTCCAAGAGATCAAGCGCCTGGTCATGAGTAATTGGCTGGTCTTCAACAGCCATGCCCATCTTCCGGGCATACGCAAGCTCCTCAACACTCACCGAATGCTTCTTCTGATCGTCCATCAAACGATTCAGAATCTGAACAGCCTTCTTATCCATGCTTGCTCGCCCTTCGAAGTGCCTGCAACAGCGGAAACCGTATAGCTCAGAAGTGCCTACGGCACTAAAACCTCAGAACCCCAAAAGCCTGCGATAAATCGCCTCGTCCTCATCAGAGAACACATCAAACACAACGACCATGGGGGACTGGGTCGCAGTGAGCCACTGGTTGACCACGTCTACCGCGACCTCGGCAGCATCCTGCTTCGGGTAGCCAAAAACGCCCGTCGAAATACAACAGAAGGCAAGCGAGCCCATACCGCTTTCCTGCGCCAAATCCAGGCAATTCAAATACGAGCTCATCAGCTCGAAACGATGCATGTCAGCGTCCTCGCCGGCGGGCACAATCGGCCCGACCGTGTGAATCACGCGCTGCGAGGCAAGTTATACGCCCCGTAATCTTCGCCCGGCCTGTCGGCTCCTCGTGGCCCTGCTCCTCCATGAGCTGCGCACACTCCAAGCGCAACTGGACGCCCGCAAACGTATGAATTGCGTTATCAATACATGCGTGCCCGGGCTCCCAGCACCCCAGCATCTGCGAGTTCGCCGCGTTCACAATCGCATCTGCCGCAAGCCTCGTTATGTCACCGCGCCACAGGCGAATGTTCGGGTGCAGGGGCGCGACCGCGGCCTCGTCAATGGAAACAACGCCATCCCCGGCAATCAACTCACTGAGCAACTGATCCTGCAAAGCCAGCCACTGCGGCGAGGCGGGCATGGGCGGGCGCGTATTGACCAGTGCGCGGAACTGCTCCCACATCTCATTGACCCCGGTCGGCGGGGGCACGTCGATACCGCGCTCCTCGCACAGACCCGCAATCAGTGGGGTTAACAGCTCAAGCTTCCGACTGGGCCACATAAGCATTCCTTTCCCAAAAGACGAGGGCTGACAACAGTCTAGTTCCAAGGCGGTGATAGGCTAACGCTGTTTCAGCCGCATGTACATGAACCTGGGTTACGCGTGGGTTTTTCGCCTTGACAGCCATCGGTGCCGCCCGATTACCGCCAGTGGCGGTATAAATTAGCGGTATTTCCTCGGCAGATATGGAGTCCGACAATGAGGTACGCCAAGACGGTGGAATTAAATGGCGGGGAAGAACTCCTGGTGAGGAACGCCGTCGCCTCGGACGCCCGCTCGCTGCGTGAGACCACGCAACGCACGCATGCGGAGACCGACTATCTGCTGTCCCTACCCGGATGAGCAGAACATCGACGATGAACAAGAGCCCGCTCTCTGGAAGAAACAGAACGCAGTGGAAACGAAGCCGAGCTTGTCGCCATCATCGACGGGCGGATCGTTGGAAGCGCAGGAGTTTCAGCGGTGCGCAGTCGGCGCAAGGTCGCGCACCGGGCGCGTTTTGGGATCAGCATTCTCGAGGAGTGCTGGGGGATGGGGATCGGTCGGGTCCTGATGGACGCGAGCATTGACTGTGCTCGGCAGGCGGGGTTCACCCAGCTCGAGCTCGAAGTGGTCGCGGATAACGAGCGGGCAGTGTCTCTGTATCGGCGCGCGGGATTCGAGGAGTACGGACGCAACCTCCGGGGCTACCGGTCCTCGTCCGGGGAATATCAGGAGCTCGTGTGCATGAGGCTGGAACTGCTAGCGCCCCGGGTGTAGCTGGCGGTTACGTGTCTAGCTGAGGGGCCTAAAACCCCAGTTCGCTTTTAGTCGAAACGAGTGGGGCACCTTTGATGATGTGCATGACGAACAGGCGTTCCATGTGTACCCCTTTTGGCTCTCGGGGGCCTGCGTCGTTGGGCGCCATCTCCAGGATGCTGAGGGAAAGAGACCCTACTGTCAGATTTGCGGCTGTTCACAGATACGATGAGCCCATGACAATTACGCTTGTTCCCCTGACTGACACCGAGCGTCCTGCCCTGATCGCGGACTTTCAGGAATCTTTCGAGCACTTCCAGGGCAATCCGCAGGGATCCTTCGTGGGGGAGCGTCTCGCTGCGCGTGAGCAGCCTCTGTCTGCTCCCAGCGAGGGCAGTGCAACGGCGCAGCCGATTCTCCCACTGTCCGACATTGAAGAGTCCCTGAATGTGCCGGGAGCGCTCGCCTATCGCATCCTTGAAGACGGCGACGTTGTGGGTAACGTGATTCTCACCGTCGATGGGGGAACGGGGCGAGGTCCTGCTGTTCGCCATGAAAGCCTCGGTTCATTCCAGGGGGTGGGGGACGCGCGCCTGGTTCGCCATCGAGGCCGCCCACCCGCAGGTGAGGGAATGGACCCTGGTGACGCCCTATTTCGAGGTTCGCAACATCCACTTCTACGTCAACAAGTGCGGCTTCCACATCGTCGAGTTCTTCAACGAACATCACCCCGACACCTCGCATCCCCGCGGAGCGGGCGAGCCGATGGGCGAGGCCGACTACATGTTCCGCTTCGTCAAGTGCTGCTGACCGCTGGCGGCGTAGCCGCTCAGTCGACGTCCTCGACCTTATCGGTGTTCATGGTGGACCATCCCTGGTCGGTGTGTGGGCGCGCTGCAGATCGCCCCGCGCTTGCAAGGCCAGGGTGAGCGCCTCATGTATATCCCCATTGATGGGGATCGAGCGATCGCGGATCTCGGCGGGGGCCTGCGCGTAGTCAAAGTTCACGCACGCGTAAGTTGCCGAGGCGTTAGCGTAGGTGTGTTTCCAGAACGGGTACTTGATAATTCCCGGGGTATTCGCCCCAACACCAAGCTCAAGGAAGACAATCCTCTTGCCAGCGTACAGCCTCAATGAAATCCTGATACCTGCGAGCAGCCTGATGCCATCCCACGTCCTCAACGAAAGTCGCATCAGCGCGCAGATTCATGCTCATAGGCTCACGCACCTCGGACAGTAGGGGACAAGGTCACTGGGGACTCGCATGTCATGCTGCTCCTTAATCATGCGTGCCACAACCTCAGCATTGTCGTAGGTCGAGTCGTGACAAGGAATGCTGCACTGCCACAGGCCGTAGTCGCCTTGCGTGAACAGCCGCTCTTTGGGGAATCCCCTGCGAGCTGGAAGCGGTGGTCAACATTCGTTGTGAGGACGAAGAAAACTCCTTGCCTGTGAGCAGTTGAAGGAGCTTGTCGTAGGTGTCTTTTGAGACCTCAACGTAGCGGTTGCACCCAGATGTGGCGACCCAATAAGCCCACTGCTCTTCCAAAGTTTTGAATGGATAAAAGCCGGCCGAGTACATGTCGGAAAACCCGTAGGTCTCAATGAAATCCGCAAAGTAGGTCCGGAAACGTTCGCCGCTGTAGGTGAAACCTGCGGCCGCTGACAGACCTGAGCCCGCGCCGACCATGACGGCATCCGCTGCGCCGATCGCATCGACAAGGCGCGAAATCTCAGCGTTCATTGTCTGGTTCATTGGAATTCCTACGGGTTTTCCGATCGTGTAATGGGCTGGGGCTGCTTCACGGGCGTGCCCGATTGTGAGTGCTAGGTGCATCCTACTTGCGGACAACGCTGATGCGCTGGCCTACATGGTTGCCGGACTCGATTTCGTCGAGCGCTGCCACTGCGAAGTCAGCGTAGGAAATGATTGATTCTCCGCGCTCGTTGAGCGTGAGTTCCTCACCGCCAAGAATGTACTCGCCGGTGCGCTCACCATCGGCCTGGAAATCGCAAGCGGGCGAAATGTAGGTCCAGCGAACATCCTTGCGCTCACGGAGCTCGGTGAGGGCCTCGGCCATAGTACGGGCAAGCGGCTTAAAAGGCCTCAGGGAATTCAGGGGTCTGAGCGACCGTCAGCGTGTGCTCGGGGTCCACGTAGAGCTGCCTGCTCCGCCGACGACCAGCAGGCGAGTGTTGCTGCCGGAGAGGATATCGCTCAGGTGAGCCAGAGTCGTTGAATGCTGAGGGAGGGTTTCCGGGGTCCAGGCGCCGAAAGCGTCAACAACCGCGTCAAAGCCCTCAAGGTCCTGAGCGGTGAGCTCCATGATGTCCTTGATGACGGCCTTCTGGGCGGGAGTCCTGTTTTCAGAGCGAACAAAGACGGTCACATCGTGTCCGCGTTCGAGTGCTTCCTTGACGATGAACTGTCCGGCTTTTTCCGTTTGCTGCGACGACTGCGATTGACTGAGCCATGAGTTTTTCCTTCGATAATTTTGTGCGAGTAACTCGCTCTGTTTTTCGTACGTGTGACAGCGTAGAATTAATGCAAAGCGATTCGGAAGTAGGCACTATTTTATGCTATAGGTACCTAAAAGTAACTATTGGCGCCGACCTGCGAAGATCGAAGGGAAAGAAAATGAATTCACGGCTCGATAACTTGCCGCCATGCCCAGTTGAGACAACTTTGACCCTGATCGGGAACAAATGGCAGGTACTGATACTCCGAGATCTGAGCGACAAGGGAACCATGCGTTTCAAAGAACTCCAGCGCTCGATTGGATCGATTTCGCAAAAGGTATTGACGACGAATCTGCGCACCATGGAGGACGCGGGCATTGTTCACCGCGAGGTTTTCGCCGAGGTCCCGCCGCGCGTGAGTGCCTCGCTCACCGAGCTGGGCCACAGCCTGCAGCCCGTCCTCGAAGCCATGCGCGTGTGGGGAGAGAACTATAAGCAGCAGTTGGGTGCTCGTCCGCGTCGGGCGTAGCCTTTAAACCGTGAAATACTTGTCGTTCCCATGCTGGCCCGCGCTCGCAGATGGGCGGTCCATGGTCGCGTGCGCAGCAGATCGCCCGCGCTTTCCTCAGTCGTGACACGAGGTCACGCTGGCGATGGGGAGACGACGGAAACTGCGTCGATCCCATCGCCCCGACATTTGAAATTCCTGTTCCTTCACCCCTTGGTCTTCCTGGAGGCCATCGCCCGTCACACCTTCTGGCCTCGCGCCTGGGACTGATGGGACGCAAGCCCGTTCATAGTTTCGAAGAAGGTGTGCTAACGGGGCCGGATTATCGCCACACCTGCGCGGTCGTTGAGGCGCTCCGTGAATTCATGCGCACCTGGCGCCCTGATATCGTCTACTCGGAATTCAACTTGGCTGCGGTGATCGCAGCCCGCGCCGAGGGAATCCCATGCGTGGGCAGCGGTTCGCAGCCGACGACCGTCGCTTATGCCTCGAACCCGCGAAAATCAGCGGAATTCGACGCCTACTGCGCAGATGGACATGCCCGCCCCGGCCTCGTCCCCTGACCATTCTCGAGGGATGAAACGCCGCTTCATCCCGAGCTGTCCCTCGCTGGAACCGGAGGCGAGCGGGCGATCCACTGCGGTTTTTCTTGGCGATGTGCCGAAGCTGGATGCTCGCAGCATCGATCGTGATTGCGCGGTGGTCTACCTCGGCTCGGGCAGTGTCCCAGCGGGAGTTGCCGTGCGAGTGGGCCGCCAGCTCTCGAGCGCGCTTGGCTGCGATGTCTATGTCGCAGGTGTGCCCGAAGCGGTCTACGCCGCAGCTGGCCGCGAGGGCGACGCGCGCCTCGCCTCAACTTTGCCAGAACTTCTGCCGCACGCCCGAGTCATGGTTCATCACGGCGGGCAAAACTCGATGATGGATCGCGCTGACGACGAAGTTCCCCAAGTCGTCGTACCCGCGCGTTTTCGAGCGCCAATTCATGCCGAGGCGTCGAGCGTACTCGCTGTGGCCTGAGCGCGCGCACTCAAGCCCATCTTATTGCCGAGGCCGCGCTGCCTCGTCAATGAAACTTCCCTGAGCGGTGGGCTTACAAAGCTGCGCGACGAACTGTCGGCATTGGGCGGAACTGAGCGGATTGTCAGTGAGGTTGAGGAGATTCCCTACTTGTAGGACTCCGCCCAGTGATAGATGCAGGGGCCCAGTGGGCCTGAGCAGAAAGCTTTGCTTGAACTGTGCTAATCCCCAGACTCATTGACCGTTTGAGGCGCTGACACCAGTTGGAGCTCTGGGTGAGCGGGTTTTGGGGTATGCGATGCTCAAGTGGTGTCAATCGCCTAATGGTGTCGATCCGGCCGAGTAGCGCCGTCCCGCCATGGTCGTCTAAATCGGCGCTGTGGCGGGGAGCCTCGCCCCTCACTGACGCTCTTAGTTCCACCCGCGCAGGATCGCCTCGAGGCCCCGCTCAAACTGGGTGACAAAATCGTAGCGATCCTCTAGGAGATCCTGATGAGTGGATGCAGCGCCTGCGCATCCTCCGGGCTCAATGCGGCGCTTCGCGGCCTGCAAATCGACGGGCTGCTCAGTGCCGCCCACGGGTGGGACGACCTCGGCGGCAACGAAAGCCGTCGTGTAGATCGATACAGCATTGACCAATCCGAGCATATCCGCATTCGGAGTAAAACCGCGCCGGGCAAGTGTCACGAAAACGCGCGCCAGCTGAGAAAGCTGCTCGGGAGTCGACATCGGGTGCGTGAGCAGCAACATGACCGTGCCCGGGTGTGCGCGAAGTGTGGTGGCTACAGTGCGCGTACTCGCGCATGTAGGCCAGGAGCAGGCGAGGCCGAGGCGGCCTGGGTACAGTGCGTCGTGCGTCGCCTCGGACAAAGTTGTGGACTCAGAGCGCTCCGGCACGTCCACTTTCCCGCCCTCAACGCGAGCCAAAAATGAGTCGAAAGTGAGGCGCCAAACCTGCTCAGAGATTCTCCATAGAGCAGCCTTATCAGGAATATGACGATAAAACGCCGCTTGGGACACGCCTAAACGTTTTCCCAAAGACCGCGAGATAGAGCGGAGAGCCCTCCTCATCAACCAATTCGAGCGCAGCAGACAAGATAATGTCTCGCGACAGCGCGCGTGGCGTTGATGAAGGCATGGGCTCTCCGCTCGGGTGGATTACCCTCGTGATACCGAAACTTTATCAGTGCAAGTGCGGCGAACGCGGCGAAGAATCCCAACAATGCGCCGATTTGTGGGGCGATATCAGTGAAACCAAGTCCGTCCAAGCTGACCTTGTTGATTGCGGAGTTCGCCCAGTAGGCGGGGGAGAGGCGTGCGGCGTGCTGTGCCCAGTCAGGAAGGAAGAAACGGTGCAGAATGCCCGCCGATTCCTGCGGCAAGCGTATGCCCACGATGTTCGACATGGATAGAGCGGCATCGCGACTATGCGACCACAAGGCGATCGCAACGCCTAGGGCCGATAGGACCGCCGAAAAACACAGCAGAACTACCATCAGTGCAACAAGAGAGCCTTTCGGGCGATATCCGAAAATCGCAGCGCCGAGCACGAGAACGACCGTAATCTGAACGCTCTGCATGATGTATGCAACCAGAGCCTGCCGCTCAGGATAGACGCGCGCGAGGTCGGGGAGGCCTCGAGTCGTCTCTACGTTCCTCAGGAATGCTCATTGAAAAACGAGACCAATGATGTTCTGGACGGCGAGGAAAGAAAAAGCAGAATCGCCATCGAGGGAACCGCCTGTTCAGCGCCGGTGGCACCCGTATATCCGTCGGCCAGGAGCATTGACTTGAATGCCGGCATCATGAAAGGGATCAAGACAAGTGATTACTGTCAGATGAGCGTTGGCGCGGGTCGGTGAGTTGAAGGCGGATATTCAAGCGGGTCATGCCTACACTTGCTTTAAGCTGCGACATGGTCACTCCTCGATGATGTGCAGGTACGCGTTATGCAGGCTCGGTTGGTCGATCTACGTCGACGAGGCGCGCTCCCGCCAAAGCTGGCGGAGGCCATGCTTCGCCGATACGTGCACCCGGGTCGGCCTCGTCCCCGCTGTGGCGAAGAACGTTACCCGCAGCGCTCCATCCGTCAGAGCGGGGAACGGGGCGATCGAGTGAGGTGACCCCGGCTGCCGTGGGCGGAAATGATCTCCTCGAGACTTCCGCTGGCAACGATGTGCCCCTCGCTCAGGATCGCAATGTCGGAGTCAAGCTCCCCGAACTCCCGCCAGGTAGTGCGAGGTGTAGATGACAGCTGCACCTTCCTCGGCCAGTTGGCGGACCGCGCGTAGAATCTGGCTGCGCGCTTCAACATCCGCTCCGACCGTGGGCTCGTCCATGAAGATCAGTCGAGGCTTGTGCATGATCGCCATGCCCGCGTGGAGTCTGCGCTGCTGGCCGCCCGAGAGATGCGAGGCGCGTTGGCCTCGTTTTTCACTCAGGCCAGCAGCTCCATGACCTCGCCGGCGCGCACGGTGGCTTCGCGGCGGCCAAGCCCGTGTAGCTCCCCGAAAGCGGTGAGATTCTGTGCGACGCTCAGGTCGGGGTAGATGCCGAGTTTCTGTGGTGCATATCCGAGCAGCTGACCGATGTTGTGTGCTGCAGGATTCTTTCCGCAGATGCGAACGCTGCCGGCGTCTGCTTTTCGCAGCCCGCACAGAATAGTGATGAGCGTCGATTTTCCGGCGCCATTTCGCTCAAGTAGTCCGAGGATCTGCCCCGGCTCGACGCGTAGTGAGGTCGACTCCGCGCAGGACGTTGTGGTGCCGTAGCTCTTGTGGATTCCTGAGCTCTAGGGCGGTGAGTGTAGTTGCGACACGGTCATTCTCCATCGGTTACCAGTGCACGCTAACTTATGTCGAGATAGAGGTTAACACTGTTAACTTATGGATGCAATGCGGTCCTAAACTGAAGGGAAATGCCCACGACCCGAAAAGCAAACGTAGTCAGCAATAAAGGGACATGTGAAAGCGTCCCATCCCCCTGTGGAAAAGCAGCGGCAGAGCGTGGCTGAGCTGGCGAAACCGAGGCCAGGGAGGTGTCCCGTCCTCGTCGATCCACACCTGCAGGCTCTGGGGCGTCATCAGTGACGGATACTCGTGGTAAAACTCGCCGAGCTGCGGGTTCATCTCGTCCAGCGCCGGGTCATCTGAACCGACGCTGGCGATAATGCGGAAATCCTGTGGCCCCATGTTGCGGCTGCGCACACCCAAAGTCACTTCGTCAGCAATCTGGGGTAGCCGTGCGTCATGATCGCGACCAATCCATGATTCCCCGGCCATCGGCATATAGCCGTAGAAATAATCCGGGTTCAGGGCGAAAACATCCCAGGTCGTAATCCCGCCCATGGAAAAACCGCCAAAAGCGCGGTGCGCGCGACTAGCTTTTAAGGATTCATCCGTGGTGTCGCCGCTTGCGTAGGTCGAGTAGCGTGACTCGACCGTGTCGATCAGGGTATTAATCTCGCTGTCGCAAAGAAACAGTTGAGCTGATAATCCGCTCTCAAAATCATCATTCACGAAAGAGCGATCGGGGTAATACGTCGCAAAAACAACGATTGTTGGAGAGACCGTACCGCTGCGCTCAAGGTCATCGATGGTCGGCGAGACCTCATCGGCCATCTCCTCCGCACTACTCATCCATCCGTGAGTCAGGTACGCGATATTGGCAGGCATTCCCTGTACGTATGTTGCCGGAACGTACACCAGCGCCTGCTTTTTGTAGGTCACGCCCCTGATATTCCCGCTGATAATCCACCGTGTCGATCCGCCTGCAAGGGAACGGACTTTCTGAGGCCGCAGGAATAATCAACGTTGTCCCGTCCGCCTTCTCGTGGTGGGTAACTGCGGGGAGGGATCGAAAGGCGTGATAGGGCCTCGAGCTCCGCTGCGCTGACCGACGCTTGCCGCCACCAGGGATGCCCACGGCCAGTGCAATCGTCCCCTGCGGCCACGAGGCCGTGGCAGGTGCGCCGGCACTGCTGCGGTTTTCGTGGGGTGAGGTCGGAGTACTCATCGGTAAAGTTCCGTGTAGTTCGTGCGTGTTGACCTCATGTGGTCGATTTTAGGTCCGTGCTGTGGCGGTGCGAATGCGCCTTCGCTACTGGCGGATAGATTGAGGCACCAACTGACAAAGGAGTTGCCATGATTGCGCGTCACGACCCCAACCCTTGAAGGTGCGCCCTATTAAGCGTTACTACGGAATTGTTTCGGGAGAGACGTTCGCGGTGTGAACCCTTTAAAGACATTGGTGCAGGCTTGTCCGAACCTCTTTTCGGTGGTCGGGCCTCGAACTATGAAGAGGAACTAGCCCGAGGCCTCGCAAAACCGCTATCAACGAGATATGCCAGCGCGCGCAGGCGATGGGTGCGAACGCGGTCGTCGGCGTGCATGTCGACTACTTCACCGCCGGATCCGACAACGGAATGCTCGCGGCAGTCGCCACGGGCACCGCTGAGGTGTGAGACCTTTTCTATATTTCGAACTGCTGTAACCGGTTCCAGTGAGCTCTTGCAAGGGTTCTGGAGCCGGTTCCGTTTTATTTTCGCGCTCTCAGTTCACGCCCACCGAAACGTAGTAGTGGTAGAGATGTACTTGTGATCCCAGGCGGATCGAGGGTCGCAAACTCGCGTTTTTCTGACACTTTGTCGCTGCGAGAGGTAGGCGTACGGTCCTAAACTTGCCACGTTACCCGCGAAGGAGGCCTCGAAGTGCCGGGATTGGAAACCCTACGACGCAATCATGCTGCTGTCCTACGGATGGCCCCCAACGGCATGGACGATGTCCTCCCATTCATGCGCAACGCAACGCGAGGCCGCGATCCCCGACGAACGCCTACTCCAAGTCTCGAAGCACTACGAGCGTTTCGGCGGAGTTTCGCCTCTTAATGCTTGCAATCAGCGCCTGATCGCTGACCTATCCGCAGAGCTGTCGCGTCGCGGATATGACATCCCCGTCGGCTGGGAAACCGCAACTGGCATCCCTCGTCGCCGAGGGCCGAGACGACTGCTCTGCCGGCGCGCGACGGATCCTGTGCTGCCGACATCCGCCTACGCCTCGCGATTCGGGGTGTCGACAGTACCGCGAAGACCTTGCCGAGGCCGCGCAGACCCTCAGTGAAAAGTGGGGGAGTATCGTCCTGGGTGCAGAGGACAGCGCGGATCATCCAAGCGCCGACATCATTGTGGACAAAGTGCGCCCCTACGTATTCGACGCCCGGCATGGCCAGTGCTGAAATTGCCTCGATCCGTCGCGCGTGGTCGGCCCCTGAGATTGAGGGCGGGCTGGATCCGCTGGGATTCGACTGATTTTTCGTCACCCACTCCATCCCCGTGAGCATGGAAGAAGGCTCCTCTCCTTTCCCCTTCCCTCCTGCCGTTTCTTCTTCCCCTGATTCCGAGGCCGGGGACCTTGAGCTTGAAGGCGAAGAAACCTCATCCCTGGGCACTCCTGCATCTGAAATTAGTTACGTTGCCCAGCACCATGCGCTCATTCAGGCGATCATGCGGAAGTGCGTCGAGTCTTGGGGCGCGAAGATTTGGGGTACGACCTAGCATTTTGTTCGCGCTCGGGCCCGCCGCAGGCGCGCTGGCTTGAGCCCGACATCAACGATTTCCTGCGCGAACTGGTCGACCCGGAAGGCCAGAGTGCGAGGGAAGGCAACGAGGCCTCGGGAAGTGGAAAGCCCCGCGGCGTAGTCGTCGTCCCTATCGGCTTTATCTGCGACCACATGGAGGTTGTCTACGACCTGGACACCGAGGCGAAGGAAACGGCTGCGGAGCTTGGAATTGCCTACAAGCGTACCGAAACGATCTCGACGGATCCCGCGTTTGTCTCTTCGCTGGTGGACGTGCTGGAAGAACGTGCAGCCCAGGCGCGAGGAGAAAATCCCTTCCGCATGACTGTCACAGGCACAGGACCCTTCCATACGGTGTGTCCGCCGGATTGTTGCTTGGCTCCGGCTCGGCCTGCGTATTCCCAGCACTCTGCAGAAGCGGGTACTCAGCACGTGGGCGCGCATGCCCTACTTTCTTCCGACGGCCCTGCTCGAGTCGCCGGTCAATCCGCCATGCAACAGGAGGAATCAATGGCGTTCTTGAACCGTCGTGCGGCACTGCCCGCTGAAAAATGCTGAAAACAGCGCTCACTCTGAGGCTGCGCCCGAACACGTTGCTGAGCATGCTCCGCACCACCATGCCGCGCACTCCTACGTTCCCGACCCGCGCGATCGGACCGATATTGACTTGGAGGAGGTCAACGGCAAAGCAGCACTACGCGCTGTATTCCGTGTTTGCATTGGGTGAGTCCTTGCCAGCGACGTAGCGATTGCTGAACTCGACTACGTGAAGAGTGCGGCGCGCCCAGATTGTTGCTGAATCCTGGATTACGTGAAGAAGCGCGGGCGCGCAAAATCCGCAGTTTCTGCGACGTCTCCAGCTTCGCGCTGAGGCGGACCTGATGGTGTGGTGGCGTATGATGACCCTCGAGGTCCTGCAAGACGCCTACCATCGTCTGCAGCGCCATGCGCTGGGGAAGTTCTTGGAGCCTGTGTGGTCTTGCATGGGCCTGCACACTCCCACCGAGTTCAACAAGCGTCATATTCCTGCGATGCTTTGGTGGGGTTGCGCCGCGCGACTGGGCGATGGTCTACCTCTCGTGCGCTCCTACGACTGGTACCTGAGCCCCGAAGAGCGCTCGCGGATCATGGCTGAGCACAGGCGCAACGGCTTCTCGCAGTACCCGGACGTCAAGGGCTCGACTCTGTCGGCTTTCGGTATTCTCCGACTACGAGTGGTTTTGGCTTTCGAGGCCGACAGCCTGGACCGCCTTGAGGGTGTCTATGCGCTCAGCGCTACACCGAAGCGCGCCTGTACGTGCAGTGAAGATACCTTCTTCACGGGTCGCGTGAGCCTGCAAGCAGGCCGAGGCCAGCCGAGGGCATAATCTGCACTCCTCGAGGAGGTGACCGTGACTCTTCCCGAAGGCCTCGTCGCCTGTGGGATCGGCCCTCGTCCGCCCAAGTTGGGCGGCGACGACCGGCTCTGCGCAGCCACTACGACACCGAGTGGGGGAGCCCGGTTACCACCGAGCAAGGCGTCTTCGAGCGCCTCGTTCTTGAGAGCTTCCAATCCGGCCTCTCGTGGTCGACGATCCTCAAGAAACGTGAGGCCTTCCGCAACGCCTTTACTTCCTTCATTCCCGAGGCCGTCGCCGCGTTTACCGATCAAGACCGTGAGCGTTTAATGCAGGACGCGGGCATCGTACGGAATAAGCGGAAGATTGACGCGGCCATCACCAACGCGCGGACAGTCATCGCGCTTCGCGGTGCTCTAGCTGCCGAAGCGGACGCACACCGCGCCGGGCGGATGGGGGAGGCGCCGCTTAGGCACCTGCTACGGCCTCGGCAATCCCTACCACGCCACTGGGCGAGCTTGTCTGGCTCTACCAACCCAACCAGCAGCCTCAGCCGAGGTGTGCACAGGAAAGTGCCCGCGCAGACGGAAGAATCCTGCGCCCTTTCGCTCGAGCTCAAACGCCGAGGCTTCGTCTTCGTTGGCCCGGTAACCGCATTGGCCCTGATGAGCGCGATCGGGGATTGTCAACACTGACATCTTGGGAACGTGGAAGCGGCCGTCGCTTTAAGGCGTCCACGCTTTGTTGAGGTCGCTGCGTCTGAATAGAAACGGGTCTAGAGTGAAAATATGACTCCAGAGATTACTGATCCGAGGTTTTAAAAGCAATCGCAGAGGAAATCCGGAATGACCCGGAAAACGCCTCGTTTACAAAGCGCGGTATTGACCCGTCTTCTTCGCTGGACTGAATGTCGGATCATGAGTCGTCGGCCAAGCTCCCGGCCGCGTTGCCGAAGAAAGCGGAATCGTCTGGAACGACCGAAGCGGTGATCGTCTTCGCGAATGGATGGGGATCGATCGCGATACCTTCTATAACTCGGGGAAACTGGCCATTGTTCCCCATGGACTTCTACTTCCCGGGCACTGGAAAAGCGGCGATCTGCCCCGCGCAAAGACTTCGCGGACAAGTGGCACCCGCGCCTGCTCGAGCTCATGCCCGATCTGAAGCTCACTATTCTGGTCGGCTCCTACGCAACAAAGCGATATCTGCAGCTCAAGTCCTCCGCCTCGCTCACGCAGGTCGTCAAGGACTACCGCGACTACCCTACCCGGAGTTTTTTCCCGCTTGTCCACCCATCGCCTCGTAACCAAATCTGGATGAAGAAGAACCCCTGGTTTAACGAGACTGTCATTCCGGATCTGCAGGAGCTTGTCGCGCAGATTATGAAGTGACTTTTCTAGTGAGTCTTGTTTCTCCCAAAGGCAGCAATGCCTTTGGGGAAAACTCTATTCTCGCTTGTTACTCCCATTCGCCTCCGTCAGTGCGCCAACCAATGAAAGTCCAAACCACGGGGAGTGGGTAATTCAAAACCCACTGCGTCTGGGGTGAATGTGTCTGGGGTGATCGCTGTGATCGTCAGGAAGACTCGCTCTCAGTCTGCACTGCCGGAACCTCAACGAAATGATCGCGTGCATAGGGCGTCGAACAAACGTTGCTCGCGCGGCGTGAAAGGCTCGGGCCGCGCCAAACCGACGCAAATCATCCCTGGCCTCGTCAAAAGAATTGAAACGCATGGGCCGATAGGTATTCGTCGTGGCCGTGATGGGAATGCGGCCGAGATAACGCAGCGCGCGCATGACCTCGGGGACGGTACTGGGCCGCTTCGCTTTGCGACCCAGGTAGGTCAAGAGCCTGGGATCCGATGATGGCGGGAAGGCTATTTTGGGACGACTACTGCGGCCTTTGACTCGCGCTGCGGCGTCAAGCTTTGCAGATGCGGCTGTGAGTGTTGATCGCTCATCAGGGAGCGTGATGCGAAAGCACAATCGACGCTGTTCTCTCCCAAACCGGCCTAGCTCCAGTCCTCATCCCAGGCAAGCAGATGCGAGGTAACAGGAAGGTTTTTCGGCGGCGGCGCGCTGGTCGAGGATTGCCAGCATGGCCTCGGCAAAGTCGCACGCGTGGACGTGGTGACCGGCCCTAGCGAGGGGAGCTGCAAGAGTGCCCGTCGCGCAGCCCATGTCCAAGATCGTGTCGCCCGGGCGTGGGGAGAGTAAGTCCATAAGCCAGAGTTCGTAGTCTTCGGTCGCGTAACGGGTAAAAGTCGCCGCGCGTTTGTTTCCAGTAGTCTGCGGAGTCGCGGCTGATCGAAGCGGGATGCGGACTGTGGTCATGTGGCATGAGTAGTGTCCTTTAGCGGTCTGGCGGCGTCATTACCTTTTCACCATGATAGGTGTGGTGCGTGCTCGGCGCGTTATTCCTAAAGTAAAAAGAGTGCAATAATTATCCAATGACGAATTCAGCTGTAATCCCGAATTTCTCCAGTGACTATCAAGAGGGTGCGCGTCAAGAGGTCATCGATGCTCTCGTCGCCACCAACATGGAGCAAACAAGCGGTTACGGTACCGACGAACACTGCGAGCGCGCACGCGACCTGATCCGCAAGGCCTGCGACGCGCCCAATGCGGACGTCCACTTCCTCGTCGGCGGAACCCAAACAAACGCCACTGTCATTGATGCGATTCTCCTGCCCTGGCAGGGCGTGATTGCGCCTCACACCGGACACATCAACATGCACGAGGCCGGCATCGTTGAACGCGGCGGTCACAAGATTCTCGACATTCCCGCGAAAGAAGGCAAGATCACGGCCGCAAACGTCATTCGTGTGTGCGACGCGTGGGAAGGCGATGGCGCGCGCGACCATATGATCGCCCCTGCGCTTGTCTACATTTCCCAGCCCACCGAGTACGGGACCCTGTACTCGCTTCAAGAACTCGAGGATATTTCCGCTGCTTGCCGCGAGCGTGGCTTGAAGCTTTTCGTCGACGGCGCTCGTCTGGCCTATTCGCTCGCATCGCCGGCAAATGATGTTTCACTCGCGGACGTCGCGCGCCTGTCGGATGTGTTCTACATCGGCGGTACCAAGTGCGGAACCCTTTTCGGCGAGGCTGTCGTCATCCCCGACGGTGGGTCGATCCGTCAATTCGTTACGCAGATGAAGCAACATGGTGCGCTGCTTGCGAAGGGCCGCCTCTTGGGCGTCCAGTTCGAGGCCTTGTTTGAGGATGACCTCTACCCTGACTTTGGGTGCTCCCGGCGTTGCCGCCACTAAGCGAATCCGCGAGGCTCTGATCCGCGCGGGTTATGTCGTCACGATGGACTCACCGACGAACCTGACCTTTGTTGCTTTGGATCAGGCCGGACACGAGCGGCTCTCGCGCAAGGTGCAATACGGCATTTGGGAGACACTGCCTGATGGTCGCCTCTTGGCGCCTTCTGTACCTCGTGGGGAACTCCCCGAAGAGGACATCAAGGCTTTCGAGGCCGCGCTGGCCTGATAGCTGCCGCCCTGTGCGCCCTCCATGAAGTTGCGTTCGGCACTGCTCCCGGGATCCGCTCCTCCACATGAAGGTGCGTTCGGAACCGCTCCTGGGACGTTCCTCCACATGAAGTCGGTAAATGTCATGGCGTTATACCGTGGCATGTTTCTTACTGTCAGTCGGGAGGGGCTGCTCGATCGTGACAAGAGAGGGCTGGGAATGCGCGGGAGCATCGGCTGGACGGAGCGCGCATTGAGACAGGCAGCAAACGGAACGAGCTCCCATCGAGACAGGCTCCAAGTAGCGCAAGCAGCGCTACGCTTGAACAGTGACAACCGACGCTACGATTTCACTGCCCCTGACTTCTCCGCGCTCGCGGCCTCGCGCCGCTCGACCCGCGCATACACGGATCAGCGGGTTCCGCAGCGACGTCCTCGATGCCATCCTCAAAGGACGCGACGACAGCTCCCAGCTGGTCCAACACTCGTGCCTTCCGCGTTGCATTGGCAACAGGGGGCGTGCTGATCGCCTGCGTGAAAGAATACGTGCGGCGTTTCGACCAGACTCTGGAGATCCAGCACCACAAGCGCTTCGCAACGATTAAAACTGCCCTCAAGCGCGAACTGCCCGATGGTGATTTTCCCGTCTGGAAAGCCCTACCCGAAGGAACTTCAGCCCCTCAGGTCGAAGTCGCGAAACTGATCTACGGGGCATACGGCGTTGAACGCCGCGACTACGAGGGGCGCGACAATGCGAACCGCCGCAACGTTTCCGCGTTCAACGCACCCGTCATGGGCTTCGTTTTTGTCCACGAGAAGATGCTCCCTATGGAGCGCGATGGACGCTGGCCTCATGCTCCAAACTCTGTTCCTTTCCGCCAAAGGCTCACGGCGTTGACTCGTGTGCAATCGGTGTGCTTTCGGCCTGGCGCGGTCCGGTCGAGCAGGAATTTGAGATTCCCCAGCACTACAAAGCTCATCACCGGTTTCTGCTTGGGCTACGCAGATACCCAGGCCCAGATCAATCGGGTGAATGCACCCCGTCCACCGATTCAGCTCCTCGAGGGGAAGTAAGAGTGCCCAAAGCAGTATCTCTCTGTCGCATTCGCTTACGTTGAGCGTCGTCATCGGCGCCGGCCTTTGCCAGCGGTCAAGACCTTCTGCAGTACTTCCTCTCTTTCGGGGCGAAGGGCCTGATCGGTATTGCCGTTCTTGGTGTCCCTCAACATTGTCTTCGGCGTCGTTGCCCCTGCAGCTCGGGTCCTACTACCGATCAGGCCATCACGATGAAGTTTTTGAGCGCATCGCCCCGCCACTGGTCCGTCGCATAATCGACGTTGTTCTGGTTTTTTCGGGTTTTGCGATGGGCTCCGTCATGCTTTCCGGTGCGGGAGCGAACCTGGAGCAGCAGTTTGGAATCCCGGCGTGGGCGGGCAGCGCGATTTGTGCAGTTCTGGTTGTCATTACTGCGTTCCTTGATTTTGATCGCATCATGAAAGTCATCGGCGTCTTCACGCTGATGATCATTGTTGCCATCAGTATTTTGACGATCTACTCGCTTGCGCGCCCGCATCCAGGCATCACCGAGCTCAACGCTGCCGCGCAGAATGTCACCCCCGCGCTGCCGAACCTGTGGCTTTCAACTCTGAACTACTTCGCGCTTTGCGTGGTCAACGAGCATTGCGATGGCTTTCGTTCTTGGCGGTTCCGTCCTGCGTATTGACGTCGCACGTAAGGCCGGGAGCTTGGGTGGCGCGCTGATTGCACTGGTTATTGCGGCCGATGCGGTGACGCTTTTCCTCAACATGGACCGCATCTGGGATGTGGGAGTGCCGACTTTGGAGATCGCCCGGCGCATTCATCCGGCCTTCGCGCTCCTGTATACGCTCATCATTTTCGCTCTGATCTACAACACGGTCTTTTCCCTGTTCTACTCAACAGCTCGACGCTTCTCCGGCGGCTCGGATCAGCGCATGCGAGTTATTCTGACAGGAGTGACGCTACAGGTTATGCAAACTCCTTGGTGGGCTTCAAGAAACTGGTCGGCGGCATGTATCCGATCATCGGCTACCTGGGGATCGCGCTCCTCGTAGTCCTTGCGGTCGCGTGGCTGCACCGCCGTGCCTCGGTAATCCGCGAGGAAAACCTGCGCCGGAAGCTGATCCGCGTGCGGGTACGTAAAGCACGCCGATGACCTCGAATACACCGACGCGGACCGCGCCGAGGCCCAGACGCTTGCGCGTGCCTCGGTCGTTGATGCGACCAATTTGCGTCGCGATGCCGATTCGATTGCCGAGCAGATCGTCGCCACCCAGGATGATGCGGCTGCCTATGCGCGCACTCAGCTCCCCGTCGATGAGGACTTGGTCGCCGAGCAGATTGCCGAGGCCTTGCCCGACTCCACCGACAGTAAGTAAAGCTTGCGCGCCGGTCCTCCTCCGTAGTGGACCTGGCCCGATGCCGAGGCCACGCGGTGGCAGGGGACGATCAGTGAGAGCGGGTTGTGCCCAACAGCGCTCCCAACCGCCTGGTAGGCGCGAGGCGAGCCGACCTTCGAGCGATATCCGCGTAGGGTGACGCATTCTCCGTAGGAAATATCGAGAAGCGCATTCCACACCCGCAGCTGGAAGTCTGTTCCGTAGGTGGCCAGTGGAATCGCAGAATGATCGGGGTTCATGCCCGCGAGAAAGTCCTGTGTCCACTGAAAGGCCTGTTCCAAGACGGATGCGTTCTGATCGCTGACTGTGCTCTCGTTTGGGGGTCCACGTGCGCATGACTCCTGCAGAGGAAAGACGGGCGGGGGAGGAGGCCTCCGCCTCGGAAATCCCAAAAGGATAACCAAAGAAGCGCTGCCCGCTCATCCAGAGCGCGCTCAAGGCTCCATCGGAGGCAGCGCATGTAATGGTTCCAAGCTCACTGGCGAAGGAACACAGCGTCAGCGTGGAGTTCTTCGGAATACGCAAGATACGCATAGGTTCAGACTGTCATAGTGATGACGAATGTGCACACTTCGGACATGTGAACGCCTCACCCGTAAACTATATGTATGGAACCGTTGATGATCGCGCTGCTGGGGATGCTCATTATTGTGGCCTCGCAGTTTATTGCCCCCAAAGTTGGCGTCGCATCACCACTGATCCTGCTCGGCGTTGGGCTTACGATCGGCTTCCTCCCGCAGGTTGGAGCCATCGAAATCGCGCCGCACATCATCTTAGAGATCGTGCTTCCACCCCTGCTGTTTTCAGCGGCTGTGCGTATGCCAACGATGGATTTCCGCCGAGAAATGCAAGCCGTGGCAATGCTTGCTATTCCGCTGGTGTTGATCTCCTCATTTGCCATTGGCTTTCTCATCAACTGGATGGTTCCGCAGATTTCACTGGCGTGGGGCGTGGCGCTGGGAGCTGTTTTATCTCCCACCGATGCGGTCGCCATCACCATCGCCAAGCGCAGTGGAGTCTCCCACCGCATCATTACGGTGCTTGAGGGCGAAGGCCTCTTCAACGACGCCACTTCACTGGTGCTTCTCGCTGCGGCGATGAACGCGGGTCTTGCCTCCGACAACGATGCTCTCAATCCCGCACTGCTCACGGGGCGCGTCCTCGTAGCCCTCGGTATCGCCATTGTTGTCGGTTTAGTCGTCGGTGAGGTTGGGGTTCGGATCCGTTCGATCATCAAAGATCCGTCAACAGATACGGTCTTTTTCCTTCGCAATGCCTTTCATTGCTTCGATCCCCGCCGAGCACGTCGGCGGCTCGGGATTGGTTGCCGCGGTCCTTGCCGGTCTTGTTGTTTCCGGCCGTCGCGCAGGCATGATTTCCGCGCAAAATAGGCGTTTTTCGCAGCAAAATTGGTCGACGATGACGCTGATTCTGGAAAGCGGGATCTTTTGGCTATGGGCCTTCAAGCTTTTTGGCATCATCGAAGACGCCGATGGAGATGGCGGCGGATTGGTACGAGCCGCCGTGATTGCCGTCATTGCAGGCAGTCTCATTATGCTGATCCGTGCACTCTTCATCGCACTCATGCTCACTTGGCTCGACCACCGCAGCAAGCACCGTAAGAGGCGCTACGAGGCCGAGGCTGGGCGCCTCGAAGCCTTCGAGCAGCGAATGGCGCAGGCCTGCACCGTGGACAGCGAGGGTTCTGGCAAGCCGAAACCTCAGTGAAGAACAGTGGCTTCGGACCATGAACCTGTGGCGCAGGCGTCTACGAATACGTCAGCGCCAACATGCTGTTCGTCGCTCCGATATCGACTACTTTGAAAAAGAGCCGCTTGGGCCGCGTGAAGCCAGCGTTATTATCTGGTCCGGAATGCGCGGAGCCATCACTCTTGCTGCGGCACAAACGATTTCCTCCGCAGCGCCCATGCGCTCGTTCCTTTTGACGATCGCTCTCTTCATCGCATCTGGTGCGCTTGTTATTCAAGGGCTTTCACTGCCGTGGCTGATCCGCTTGATCAAGCCCAAGATGGCCTCTGCCGATATCAGTGAAGAAGAACGCGAAGAACTTCGACAGGTCGTGAGTTCCGCGCTCGTGGATACGGCTCTGGCCCAGGCAATCAAGGAAGTTGACGCTCAGACACTTTTTGTCTGCTGGAGTCTCGCGAACTCTGTCCCGTCTGGGCAATGTTGTCGACCTGCAATCTTCTCCTTCTTCGGGGGCTTTGAGCGAGCCTCTCCCTGACACCGACGGGGAAAACGAGGCCACTCCCGTGGAAATGAGCGAAGAGGAAGTTGAACGTTCCTTCACGCGTGAGCAGATTCGTGAGCTGGCACTCGAGGCGATTCACGCTCAACGTGATGCTCTTCTTCAGGCTCGTGATGAGGGGCTCTTCTCTTCAGCAGCCCTAGAAGGAGCTCTTGCTCGACTTGATAACGAGGAGATCCTTCTGGTCTCAGGGGCAATCGAATTCCCCACTGATCCGGGGTTTCTGGCCGTCAACCAGGGGAATCCCCGATGTCGCTCCCGCAGCGATTTTGTTAGCCTTAAAAAGGTCAGCAACTAACGGTCGAAGGAATCCCAGTGCTTGAGCTGCGCAACATCGTCAAGATCTACGAAACCGCAAACCTGCGCCAGGTTGCGCTCAATGACGTTTTCGGTCGCCTTCCGCGATAGCGAATTCGTTGCAGTTCTGGGCCAGTCAGGTTCGGGTAAAACGACAATGCTCAACGTCGTTGGCGGCCTGGACCGCTTCCAGAGCGGTGACTTGGTCATCGATGGAATCTCAACGAAGGACTACAAGGCTCGCGATTGGGACGCCTACCGCAACAACCGCATTGGCTTCGTTTTCCAGTCCTACAACCTGATCCCGCACCAGACCATCTTGTCCAACGTTGAGTTGGCGCTGACCCTCTCCGGTGTTTCCTCGAGGCGAACGCCGCAAGCGCGCGATGGAGGCCTTGGAACGCGTTGGGCTTGCCGAGCACGTCGGGAAGAAGCCCTCACAGCTTTCTGGCGGCCAAATGCAGCGCGTCGCTATTGCTCGAGCGCTCATCAATGACCCTGAAATTCTCTTGGCTGACGAACCGACCGGCGCTCTTGACTCAAGACCAGCGTCCAGGTCATGGACCTCCTGCGAGACGTCGCTCAGGACCGTTTGGTCATCATGGTCACCCACAACCCAGAGCTTGCGCACCAATACGCGACCCGCATTGTCGAGCTCGCGGATGGTGAAGTGATCGCCGATTCGCGTCCTTTCGTCCCCGGCACCGAAGAAATTCGCGAGGCCAGCCGGTGCGCCGTACCTCGATGGGATTCCTGACCGCGCTTTCCCTGTCCTTCAATAACTTGATGACGAAGAAAGGTCGTACCCTGATGACCTCTTTCGCGGGGTCTATTGGAATCATTGGTATCGCCGCGATCTTGGCCCTTGCGAACGGCACGAACGCATACATCGCCCAGACAGAAGAAGAAACCCTGGGCGCATACCCGCTGACCATTCAAAAGAGCGGGATGGACATGTCAAGTGCCCCTCTCTGCTCAAGTTGAAGCTGCTAGCAGTGAGAAGTCAAGCGACGGCAAAGTCGGTGTCTCCAAACTGAGGACCCTTGCAGACAATATTCGCGATGCGAAGACGAATGACTTGGCCTCTGAAGGCTTTCTTCGATGGGAACGGCGGGAACGTCAACTCTTTCGTCAATGCCATCGAATATGACTACGATGTAACTCCGCAGATCTTCCAGGCAGACACCTCAAAGGACAATATTCAGGTCAGCCCCGACCAGGCGATGAACCGAATGAAACGGGCATGCGTGGAAGCCCCATGTCCTCGATGATGGCTACCAATGCCTTCTATCAAATGCCGCAGCAATCTTCTTTATATACCTCCGCCTACGATGTTCTTGCCGGCCACTGGCCAACTTCCGCGTCTGAAGTCGTCCTTGTTATTGATGAAGACGGCAATATGTCGAACCTGATGGAGTATGTCCTCGGGCTGAAGGATCACAAAGAATTCGACGAACTGATGCGTCAGTACTACTCAGGGGACCATTGGCGAGAAGAACTCTGCCACCCCGAGTCCTTCGCCTTCAGCAAGCGACGCCCCCGCGGCCTCGTACGATTACGACAAGATTTTGGGGATTAAGTACAAGCGCATCAACGCAGCGGCAAAGTACACGTGGGATGAGAACTACAAAGGTCTGGTCGGATCACTCCTCGGATAAAGAATTCATGAAGAAGCTGATCGACGAGGGGCAAGAACTTCGCATTAGTGCAATTGTGAAGCCAAATTCCTCGCATGGGGGAGCGCTGCGCCAGGGCCTCGCCTACACCCCTGAGCTGACTCGCCCAAATTATTCGCGAGGGCCGAGGATAGTCAGATCGTTAAGGATCAGCGGGCGAACCCGAAGACTGATGTCTTTACTGGAAAGACCTTCCAAGAGCTTGCAGATTCCTCGAAGGACCGATCCAGCGGTTTTGATATGTCCAGCTTGTTCACTGTTGACCAAAACAAGCTGTCTGCGGCTTTTTCTATTGATCCCTCCGCCATGCAGATGGATCTATCCTCTTTGGACTTCAGCGGAATGGATCTGTCCAGCCTTGACTTCTCAAACCTTGATCTATCAGGGATGGACCTGTCGAATATTGATCTTTCGAAGCTCGTTCCCGCTGATGGTTCGGCCGTGCAGATCGATCCGTCAAAGCTCAACCTGGGCGAACTCAGCAAGAGTGTTCCTCAGCTGCAAAAATGTTGATTTCCCCGCGATTATTCGTAAGACGCTGGCGGATGGTGCCGTGAAGGATACCGCCGGAACATACTTAAGCTCTCAGGCCAGTCAGATCCTTCAGGGCTTCCAGGACTACGCGCAGAACCAGATTGCCGCGGGTGGCTCCACGGACTTTGCCACGCTGGTTTCTGAGTACTTCTCACAACCCTCGGTCATTCAACAGATCAATACTGCCGTTTCTTCCGACCAGGTTGTTGATCGTCAGAAACTGATGACAAACCTGCAAGCAGCGCTTGGAAATGACCCGGCGCTTGCCTCGGTCGCCTCTCAGGTATCGACAGAACTTGCAAACCAGATTTCGGCTCAGATCGCCGCACAGCTTGGTGGCAATCTGATGCGTGGAGTATCTGCGGCGATCGGTCAGGTTCTCCAAGAGACCATGGCGAACGCCATGACTCAGATGATGACTCAGCTTTCGGAGACAATTGGCCAGCAGATCAGTGCGACAATGAACCAATTCGCAAAGAATATGAGCAGTGCCTTCCACTTCGATCCCGAGGCCATGGCATCGGCCTTCTCATCCAATCTTGATGAGAAGTCGCTTGCCGCGTTGATGGCGACGATGTTCTCAACGAACGTTCCACGCTTGAGACGAACCTGCGTGATCTGGGGTGGGCTGACCTGAAGTCACCTAGCAGCATCTCGATCTACCCGAAGTCCTTCAAGGATAAGGATTCCGTCAAGGCGCTCTTGGACCAGTACAACGCTGACAAGGAAAGCGCCGGTAAGTCCGATCAAGTCATCACCTACACCGATATCATGGGCGTACTCATGAGCTCAGTGACGAGGATCGTCAACGTGATCTCGTGGCTTCTCATCGCCTTCGTATCGATCTCACTGGTCGTGTCCTCGATCATGATTGCGATCATCACCTATATTTCAGTTCTTGAACGCAAGAAAGAAATCGGCATTCTTCGATCGATCGGTGCCTCAAAGGGCAATGTTTCTGCGGTGTTCAACGCGGAAACCTTTATCGAAGGCCTGATCGCAGGCATCATCGGTGTTGCTGTCACCTACGGGATCTGTGGCCTGGTCAATGCGATCGCCGAGCAGGGGTTCCAGGTGAAGAACATTGCCCAGCTCTCCCCACTGACAGCCGTGGTATTGGTGGCGATCTCGGTTGGCTTGACCGTTATTGCGGGCTTGATTCCGGCCTCGAGGGCATCTCGCCAAGATCCCGTTGAGGCCCTGCGTTCAGAGTAACTGTGAGCCCTGCTGGCGCGAGCCTGCGTTACCCTGAAGGTATACAGCGTTCCTGGAACCAAGCCGGAACGCTGCGCACCTGAGGAGGAAAAATGCCAACGCCTAATACTCTGGCAACGAGGGATAGTGTCGCTGTCCTGCTTGCGACCGGATTCGAGGAAGTTGAAGCCCTTGCGGTCGTCGACGCCCTGTATCGAGCGGGAATCCGCGCGGATCTCATTTCGATTGAAAATGAGCGTCACGTTGTCAGCTCACACGGAATCAAGCTCGTTTCCGACCTCATGCTTGAGGATGCGGATTTGGCCTCCTACACTGTGGTCTTCCTGCCTGGTGGTATGCCCGGAACTCTTGGGCTGAAGGCAAATGAGCGCGTGCGCGAGGAATTGACGCGTCGCGCCTCGAGCGGAGAAAAGACTGCTGCGATCTGCGCTGCTCCTTCGATTCTGGCTGAACTGGGAGTTCTTCAGGGCAAGCGCGCCACTGCAAATCCTGGTTTCATGGCCGCCCTGAGCGCGGGAGGCGCGCAGGCTCGGTCTGAGTGCGTCGTCGTTGACGGGAACATTGTGACCAGCAGGGGAGCGGGTACTGCTCTTGAACTTGGTTTTGAGCTGGTCCGCCAGCTTCTGGGCGACGAGGCCGCGCAGCACGTGCGCGAGTCCGTCGTGTGGAGCACTGAGGAGGCGCGATGGGTAAGCGTAAGCCTCGTCCCTGGCCGGATCCTCCCAATCCCTTGGTACTGCCGGTTATTGATAACCACACGCATCTTCCCGTCCACGAAGGTGAAATCCCGCGTGCGGACGGGGTGAAGATGCCCCTTGAAGAACAACTGGAGCGTGCAAGACAAGTAGGCGTGACGAGGATGATTTCCAGCGCCTGTGAGCTGCCAGCTTTTGATCCGATGCTCGAGCTTGCCCGTGCGCATGAGGGAGTTCGCTTAGCACTTGCGATCCACCCGAACGAGGCCGCCTTGCATGCCGGCTGTGCCGATCCTTCCCCGATGGTTTGGTTCCCCAAGTGCGTGAGCACCATATTCCCCTTGACGAGGCCTTGTCCGCAGTGGAGGAACGCTTGAGTGACCCGCTGGTGGTTGCTGTGGGGGAGAGCGGCCTTGATTACTTCCGCACCGCTGATCCCGGTCGCGAGGCCCAGAAGGAGTCCTTCCGCGCGCACATCGAAATGGCTGCTCGTCACGATTTGCCGCTGCAGATTCATGACCGTGATGCTCACGAGGACTCCATTGCACTGCTGCGTGAGTGTGCGCGTCCGGATCAGCGCATTGTTTTCCATTGTTTCTCTGGCGATGCGCAGATGGCTGCTGTTCTGGCTGAACATGGGTGGTATGCCTCTTTTGCCGGTCCTATCAGCTATCCAGCGAATGACAACCTCCGTGGGGCATTTGAAGTCCTTCCACCCGAACTGGTGCTGGTCGAAACGGATGCTCCCTATTTGACTCCGCTGCCGTGGAGGGGCTGTCCCAACGCTTCCTATGTCATGGGATATACGGTGCGCTTTATGGCTGAGCTCTGGGGTATTTCAGAGCAACTGGCGTGTGAGCGCCTGACGGAAAATACTGAGCGAGTCTACGGAAGCTGGTAAGCAATCGACTAACGGGGTAGCGCAGTGCGCGTGAACGCTCGCGTGTCGGTCGTGAGTGCTTTCGCAGAGGTTGAAATACAGTGGTGGGGCCTCCCTGTCGGGAGGCCCCACCACTCATGTACTGAACCGAATCTCCTTAGAGGATCTTCTTCAGTGCAGGATCCTTCCAAACGCGGTTCCTGGTCAGAAGCGGATCGTTATTCGGGATCATCAGGTACTTTGTCTCGAACCGCGGGGTCGCCGGAATCGCCACCGTCATTCCACGTGACGTCAACGGTCTTCCAGGTTCCGTTAACTTTCACCTGGTTCCATGCGTGTCCAGATTTAGCGCCATTCGTTCGAGTGACAACACCGGTCACAACAACCGAACTGAGACCCGACTTCGTCGCCAGGAGCTGGAAGACGTTTGCGTAGCCTTCGCAGACGGTTGTTCCCTTGAAGAAAATACCGCCCGAATCGTGGTCAGGGGTGTATTCAGGCGTCAGAGTACCCGTCTTCTCCCAGACCTTGTGGCTTCCTTCCAACCCATCATAGTTGTAGGTCGCATGGTTAATGATCCAGGAGTTAATGGTTCGGACCTTGGTTTCCTCATCCATTCCGGGCTTGATGATCTCCGCGACCACTTGGTCGGCCTTGCTATTGATCTGGCCCGAATAATCCTTGGGTGCAAGATGCTGATCGGTTGCGCCCTCAGTTCCCAAAGTGACATGAAGAATCTTGTCTTTGAATGAGTATTGCTGGCCGATAATGAAGGAACCAGACCGTTTTTGATCTTTGCCTCCTCCAATGCCGCTTCAATTCGTGAGCCAGATTCTGCTTCTGGGAACTGGGAAAGATCGATATTTGTGTATCCCATCATCAAGTTCGCAGCGATGTACTTTGACAGCGGAGTTGTCCCCAGCACCTGCACGGGAGTATCTGGGAAGGTTCGCGCCACATTGTCCTTGGATTCCTTCTTCTGGGCTTCCTTGGTGTAGGTCAGATTGGGCAAAGTAACCGGTATTTGCCTCTACCTGTTCCTTCTTCAGCTTCTGGAGATCCTCGGTGTAGGGTGGATGGATCGAAGTTATTGATAATGTAGGAGCTGGTAAAACGAGTATTCCCAATGTGGTAGACGACGTGGAGTTTTGCTCGAGGATCGTTGACCGTCTTCGGGTTTGAGCTCTCAACCCAGCTCTTTTCGGGATCGACAACCAAAGTCTGCATACGAGTGTGCCCATCGGCCATCGTCACGGGGATTTGAGCGGGAAGCTCACTTAAATTATCAGATCTCCCAGCGATCCAGACCGAGCTGTCGCTGTGCGTTGAAAGCAATTTCAATAGGTGTATTTCCAAGGGTAGTTTCGATATCGATAAAATCGGACATCTTCGAGATCTTCGCGTTCTTCTTCGCGATTACCGAAACTTGTGTTCCCTTGCTGTTGAGGATGCGGTCAAGCTCCTCGTCTGTCAGCCAGCCCGCGGTTGAGCTACCTTTGGAATCTTCCTGGACGGTCAGGAATGCCTCCAGTGCGGTGTTCAGAGTCCGGTCTCGTTGGGAGTTCGTCATCAGCTCGTTGATCAGAATTCCACGAGGTCTGATTTGTTGATGCAACAAGCTTTTGGGTTGAGCCTAGTCTTTCCATCCTTATCGGTGGAATTGAGAAAGACGACGTAGTAGGAGTCAGCGCCTTCGACCGGATCCCATGACACGCTGAACGTACCGTTGTCTTCCTCGTCCACCGAGATGTTTTGCGGCGGGGAAGGGAAGCCCTTGTCGCTGACGCGAATGCGGCGAACAATCGGGTGTTCAAGAAGCTTGCCGGTCTGCAAGTCGTTGTATTGAACAAGGTAGTACATGGGAAGCAAAACCCCCAGCCTGAAGAGCCAGTGATGTCTGCAAGGGGCTTGCGTGTGACCGCGACTGCAGAGTGATCCACGAAGGTGAGATTGAAATACCTTCATAAGCTCCGTACGTGCCGAGCTCAAACCCTAGATCCACATCCAATGCCGCGTCGGAATAGACCGCGAATGGGGTTGCGAACACCGAACTTTTTACTATCGGCCTCATCCGACTTTCGCTTTTCAAAATCGGCGAGCTTGACCTTGGTGGGGATGACGAGTTTGTCGCCCTGATTGACTTCCTGCACGCCTTCGAGCCATTCGAATGCGGTGGGGTCATTCTTCTTGAGTTGATTGACGGAATCGTCAGCGCGAGCTGCGGATGGGAGTGCAAAGGAGGCAAGAGTGACAATGCTCAAGGCCGCAATGGTGCGTGTGAAAAAGCGTGAGAAGGTCATTTGATCGTTGCCTCAGAGGGTTGGACGGTCTGGCAGTAGATGTCGGGGTGAGTCCCTTACCGTTTGTACACATCGCTAAGGAGAACTTGGTGGAATTCGGATCGCCCTGTGCGACGAAAAAGGGATGAGTAGGTCTTCTTCTTACTCTCAACCTGGTAACCGTTGTATCCCCTGGGGTTCCTGAGCGTCCTTCACCTGCGGGTCATCGGAGGTGAATTGGCTGGTATCAGGGGCCTTCAATAGCTGGGCATCCACATCGGAAAGCTTAAAAATCGGGACATCATTCTGTTTGCCTGAACCGGCTGGGAGTGCCTTCGCCTCATCAGTTCCGGGAAGCGGTGATGTGCTTGCGTAGAAAACCCAGCGCAGCGCGTTATCGGGCGATTCCCTTTGCGCCAGTTGCATGGTTCTCAAACTTGTAGTCAATCTTGATGATTGACTTTCCATCTTTGGTCGTTTGAGGAAGTTTTGATGCGCCTAAGAGAGTGAACTGGAATGAGCCCTGGTCGGTGTAGGCTATGACGGATTTTTGATGTGCCATCAAAACGCAGTGAGTAGCTGCCAAGGTAAAGCTTTGAGTCCTCTGCGCTGAAAGTTTCCTTGCCTTCGGGCTGAGGGGAGACGGAGCTGAGGTCACGCAGTCCGTCATTTGGTGCGGTACTAAAGAAGACGGTCTTCTCGAAGCTTGGCTCTGAGCCGTCGCCCGTTGTGGATCCGGAGCCACAAGCTGCCATGGATACTCCCAAGAGCACGCATGTAGCAAACGCCCAAATCCCGCGGTGACGTGACATCATCATTCACGGTCCCTTCATCGAAGCGGTTGAAATCTGCCCTTATCCTAATGTTCGCCACTGAATAAACGCCAATTTGAGCAATCAATCTCTCATCTCATGAAGCTGGATTTCTGTTACTCGTGTGACGAATGTGGTTAATGGTGTAAATGTTTATGGTCCCCATCACTAACACTCGCTTGGCCTATTCGGAACCCTGTAGCGTGTGAACTGTTCGTTCGCCGCAGGCTCGCATGCGAGTTGCGCTTCATGAAGCTGCCAGGGCGAATCCTACGAAGTCTGGAGTTACGTGAATTTCCACCCCTCGCGCAAGGCAGTCATTGCCAGCGCTGCAGTTGCAGCATTTGCCGTCACCGGTATCGCCGGGACATCGGTAGCCACGTCATTTAGAGATGTCACCCTGGAAGTCGATGGTGTCTCCATCCCCGTATCGGGATTTATGGGCAAGGTCTCTGACGTTCTGTCAACTGCGGGTGTAGAAGTTTCTCCCCATGATCTGGTGCACCCTCCCTCCAAGAAGGCGTGACGAATGGTCAGACCGTCGTCGTGCGTCGCGCGCAACGCTACCTGGTCGATATCAACGGTGTTTCAACCCCCACGTGGTCCACCGCTACGGATATCAACAACCTCATGAGCCAGGTCGGCACCACCGGCGCGGTAATCGCTGCTGACCGCTCAACCTCTCGCGCAACCCTTCCCTGCACTGACGGCAACTGGGAACATCCGCGTCATTGCTGATGGACAAAACCCACACCGTTGACGCGCGCGAAGGCACCCACGCCTCGGACCTGCTCCAGCAGGCAGGGTTCAGGTTTCACCCCCTTGACCGCGTGACCTTCTCAAGTGATGACCAAGGCGTATTCCTCAAGGTCACCCGAGTTCAACGCGGCACGGAAGAACGCGAAGAAACTCTGGCCAAGGAAGTGGAGGAGCAAGAAGACTCCAGCCTGGCCAAGGGAACCAAGCGCGTTGTTCAGGAAGGCTCCGACGGCTCCATCAAGCGCAGCTTCTACGTGGAGCGTCGCGACGGCCAAGAGGTCGTCAGCCAGATGCTGAGCGAAAACCGTACCGAACCGGTCAAGCAGATCGTCAAGGTCGGCACCAAGGAGACCACTTCAGCAAGCTCTTCTTCGAACTCAGGGTCCTCGGCCTCGTCGTCATCGGCAACGGTGAGCGGAGATGGAGTCTGGGCAGCCCTGGCCCGCTGCGAATCGGGCGGCAACCCCACAACGAATACCGGTAACGGCTACTATGGCCTCTACCAATTCTCTGCTTCCACGTGGCGTGCAATGGGTGGTACCGGACTACCCTCCGAGGCCTCGGCAGCAGAACAGACCCAACGCGCACAGGCGCTTCAGGCCCGTTCCGGATGGGGCCAGTGGCCCGCGATGCGCTCGAGCACTAGGACTTCTGTGAACGCAGCTCGCCACAGCCGCACCGCTTCATGGGCACCGACGAAACGTCGCGTCTTGGCAGGTGCAGGCGCAGCCAGCCTGGCCATGTTTATGGTTGCGGGAGTGGGTATTGCCCGTGCGCATTCAACCGTCAACCTTGAAGTTGATGGCATCGCCTACCCGGTTTCTACTTGGTCACACACCGTTTCAGGTGTTCTGAGCCAAGCGGATATCGAACTCGGCGAGCACGACCAAGTCCAGCCTGCCGCCTCGCAATACATTGCAAACGGACAGACCATCGTCGTGCGCACGGCGAAGCCCTACACACTGACCATTAACGGAGACCGAACAACCCTGTGGTCGACCGCCCCCTCAGCTGAAGGCGTGCTCTCAGGCCTGGGTGCGGATTCGACAAAGGCCATTCTTGCCGTCGACCGTTCCTATTCGCGTTCCAGCCTGACCCCTCTGGTCACCCAGACGCGCACCGTCACCATTAACGTCGACGGAAGCTCGCGTCAGGTCACCGCGCGTGAAGGCATGGATACCCGGGCCATCTTGAATAAAGAAAAAATCAACCTGGGACCCCTGGACCGTGTTGAGGTTAAAAACGCTGACGGCCTGACCATCGATATTCACAGGGTTTCGCGTGCGCTTGCACCGCGAAAGGTGCCGATTCCTTTCGAGGAACACCGTCAAGATTCCGACCAGCTTTTCGTTGGTGAAGAACAAGTCACCACGAAGGGCGTTGAAGGAGAATCTGAGGAACTGACCTGGAGTGAAAACGTTGACGGTGGGGAAGCGTATGCAGCACCACTGAATTCAAAGGTTACTCGTGAACCTACCGCGCAGATTCGTTCGGTCGGAACCAAGGAAGTCACTCCCAAGGCACTGATTGAAGCCGGTCTGGACCCCAAGGCAACCTTGGAAGAAAAGACCGAAGCCGACGGAACGAAATCAATCCGTTACCGCGCGAAGCTCGGAACACTCTCGACGGCCGCGGAGATTACCGCAGCGGGTGGAAACTCAGCTGAAGTTGCCCAAGCGATGGTCGCGGCCGATATCCCCTTGACCTATTCGGGCGAGGATCCCCGTTCTTTGGCTAAGCCCCTGGTGAGTGCTCGCGGATGGGGAGACTCCGAATTCCAATGCTTGGTCGCACTGTGGAACCGTGAGTCCCACTGGAATCCCTACGCGAAGAACTCCTCTTCCGGCGCCTACGGCATTCCGCAGGCACTGCCGGGAAGCAAGATGGCTTCGGCGGGTTCAGATTGGCAAACCAACCCGGTCACGCAGATCAAGTGGGGCTTGGGGTACATCGCCGGACGCTATGGGACACCGTGCTCTGCGCTGGGGCATTCAAACTCCGTTGGATGGTACTGATCCTTTAGGATGGGAGCGTGACTTCTCCCCGTCGATATTCCACGCCGAATGTGCCCAGTGATGCCCAACCCAGCGAGGCGGGCTGCTTAGCCCCTATTGAAGTGCATGCGATTTGCCAGGCGCTGGGTGTGCGCCCAACTAAGACCCTGGGACAAAACTTTGTCCATGATGCCGGTACTGTTCGGCGCATCGTGCGTGACGCGGGAATTGGCGAAGGAACACAGGTCATTGAGGTCGGGCCGGGCTGGGTTCGCTAACCCTTGGACTTCTTGAAGCGAGGGCACAGGGTACGAGCCATTGAGATCGATCCGGTGCTTGCCCGTGCGCTTCCGGTGACCGTTGTGCAGCGAATGCCCGAGGCCGCGGAGCATCTCCATGTCATCAATCGAGATGCCGTTCAGATTAATGGCCTCGAGGACTTCGAGGATGATTGGCCGGCGCCAACGCACCTAGTGGCAAATCTTCCCTACAATGTTTGCGGTTCCTTGCTGCTTTCCATGTTGGAGTCTTTCCCCTCCTTAGAGTCGGCATTAGTAATGGTTCAGGCCGAGGGTTGCCGGATCGCCCTGGCCGCTCAGCCGGGTTCGCGTACCTACGGAGTTCCTTCGGTAAAGGCCGCGTGGTACGGAACGGCAACCCGCGCGGGGACCATTGGACGCTCGGTATTCTGGCCCGTTCCCAACGTGGATTCCGCGCTGGTGGAGCTTCGGCGCTCGAAGACTCCGCGCGGGGATACTCTCCTGCGTCTTGCGACTTTCGAGGGTCTGCGATACGGCATTTTCTCAGCGCCGGAAAACCCCGCGCGCCGCTTTTGAAGTGGGCCGGAAGTGCCGAGGTCGCGCAGGAGCTGTGCGACCGCGCTGACGTAGATTCCTCGATCCGAGGCGAAAAGCTGGGGATTGACGATTACGTGCGTCTGGGTTCGGTTTTTGCTTGAAATGCGCGCTGAGGGCAAGATTCCTCTTCCGGAGCAGGATCGTTACGCCGAGGGAGCGCCGCGCTGCTGAAGATTCAGACGCCACAGCAGCAGGAAAGCGAGCAAGGCGGGGTGGAGCAGCCCCGTGCGTGAGGTACGTGCATCGGCACCCGGGAAGGTCAATGTCATCCTTCGTGCGGGTGCCCCGGATGCTGATGGATATCACGAGCTGGTCACGGTCTTTGAATGCCTAGATGTTCGTGGCGTGACCGTACGTACCTCAAAGTCTCCCAGGTATCCGCATTGAAACTGTGGCCTACGGTGCCGATGGCTCGGTAGATGAAGTTGCAACAGCTGCGATGGCGAGATCTTGATCCCGCCACCCATCTGGCATATCGGGCAGCTCGTGCACTGCAAAAACTGGCCGCAGCCGGGTCGCGGGCTCAGACGCTGCCGGTGTAGTATTCACGTTGATAAACGCATTCCGATAGCCGGAGGAATGGCGGAAGCTCCATGACGCTGCCGCTGCTCTGGTTGCCTGCAACCAGCTGTGGGGATGGGATTGACGCGAACAGCTCTGCCAGATCGGCCGTACTCTGGGCGCAGATGTGCGGCCTGCGTATGGGCGGAATGACTCTTGGGCGGGGAGGGGACCGCCTAACTTCGCTAGCAGTCCGGATCGAGTCGTCGTGGCCGCGTCATTTGCTGGGTGATGGCGCGTGCGCACCACGACCTGTCGACCCCGAGGTCTTTCGAGACCCCTGATCAGCTGCGGAAGGCGGCGTTCCAGCACAGCTGACTCAGACGGAGAGGCAAGCACTTTGCGCGGATGCTGACACGCTTGCTTCGGTGCTGTGCAATGACCTGACTGCCCCCGGCTCTTCACCTGTACCCCGACTTGCACAGCAACGATTCACGACGCGAAGGAAGCGGGTGCCTGCGCAGTGATCCTTTCGGGCTCGGGGCCGACCATTGCTGTCCTTGCTCGTGATAGCAAACATGCCGATGAACTCGCTGAGCTCTTCGAGACAAAGCGGTGAGGTCAGTGCAGTTCTACCGACGTCTGGCCCCGCAGTGGGAGCAATCGTAGAAGAAGAGGAGAGCTAAGAGTGGCCCACTTACTGGGGACGCAGTCACTGAGAGCCCTTGCTGGTTCGCGTCAACTACTTGCGGACGTTGATATCGCAGTGTCGAGACTCCTCTCGCATCGGCATTCTTGGCCCCAATGGCGCGGGAAAATCAACGCTACTGCGTTTGGTAGCCGGCCTGCAACAGCCTGATGACGGCCGACTTATCACCCGTGATGGCCTACGCATTGTCATGCTTGAGCAGGGCGATCATCTTCATGATGACGCGCGGCGTGATGGACGCAGTGCACCCCGGACTTGAAGAATACGAATGGGCATCGCAGCCCGCAATTCGCGATATCCATGCCGGTTTACTCTCTGATATCGACCTGCATGCTCAGGTTGGAACACTTTCTGGCGGACAACGTCGCCGTGTTGATCTGGCGCGAGTTCTTGCGCTGCCCTCGGATGTTGTCTGCTGGGATGAACCGACGAACCATCTGGATGTGGAAGGCGTCGCATGGCTTGCTCAGCACCTGAACGCGCGTTTTTCTCGTCCGGGTGCAAGCGGCGCTCTCATTGCGGTGACCCACGACCGCTGGTTCTTGGACGCCGTCTGCGAAACGGATTTTGGGGAAGTTGTTCCGATTGGTCCGGGCGGCTCTCGGCCTCAGATTCCCGGCCGCGTTGAAAATTTACGATGGCTCCTACGCTGCCTACACTCTGGCCAGGGCGGAGCGTCTTCGCCAAGCTGATGTCGCTGCGAAGAAACGCGCAAACCTATTAACAAAGGAATTGGCTTGGCTGCGCCGAGGTGCCCCCGCGCGAACCTCCAAGCCAAAATTCCATATCGCCGCCGCCGAAGCTTTGATTGCTGGCGTTCCCCGCCCGAGGGACGGCGTCGAGCTGGTCAAAATGGCGACGCGCGCCTCGGGAAAGACGTATTGGACCTCGAGGACGTGACCGTCACCTTCCAACTCGAAGGCGGCCAGCGCACCATTCTTGACCACGTGACGTGGCGTCTTGCTCCCGGTGAACGAGTCGGTGTGGTCGGCGTGAATGGCGCGGGAAAAACGACGATCCTCAATCTGCTTCGAGGGGATCTGGAACCAACAAGTGGACGTGTCAAGCGTGGAAAGACCGTTCAGGTAGCCACGCTTTCGCAGGACTCCCACGAGCCAGCGATCTTTTCAGATTTGCGCGTTGTCGAGGCCGTCGATCAGGTTGCGCACAGCGTGATCGTTGACGGCAAGGAAGTCTCTTCTTCCCAAATGACTGAGAGGATGGGCTTTACTCGAGAGCGTGCATGGACCAGGATTTCAGAGATTTCCGGTGGCGAGCGACGCCGCCTGCAGCTCATGCGCCTGCTCATGGCTGAACCAAACGTCCTTCTCTGACGAGCCAACAAACGATCTGGATACGGATACTTTGGCGGCAATGGAAGACCTGCTGGATGCCTTCGGGAACTCTGGTTGTCGTCAGCCGCGACCGCTACCTGCTTGAACGGTGACCGACCCCAAGTTGCGCTCCTGGGAGATGGAAGCTTGCGTGCCCTTCCAGGTGGGGTAGAGGAGTACCTTCGCATTCGCGAGGCCGGCGGCGCCACTTTTGCCGCGGACGCTTCCACTAGCGGTGAAAGCGCGCTGCGCCCTAGTCAATCTGAAATACACCGGGTGGGGAATCATCTGACAGTGCGAGCGCGGGGATGACGGATTCGGCGGCAAGGCGAGCGGCGAAGAAAAGCCGCGCGCGGAACGAAAAAGATTGAAAGTCTTCGCACGCGCTTGGAAAAGGTCGAGGCCGAGCTTGCCCTCTTGGCCGAAAAAGGTAGCAACGGATCCTTCCGTCTTGGATCAGATGACATCGTTTTCTACGCAGTCCACGGATTTGCGTGCCGAAATTGAGGAGTTGGAAGAAGCCTGGCTGGAAAACGCTGAGCTGCTTGATGACTGATCAAAACGGCTAAGCCAAAGGATACGCAGAGGTGTATTACCGTGGGTTCTTTGGTGAAATTCGCTTTGATCAGTGCAGGCTATTTGAATCAATAGCAGGTTGGAATGTTTCGTAAAATACTCTTGTATTTTCGCGTATTGATGCGCCTTAAAGTGGCGGTATTTCGCGGAAAAACTGGATGTGAGTGGATTTTGAATTTAAAATTACGCCATTCTTGGGTGTCTTCATTTTTATTCCGACTCTTCAAGGAGATCATCATGACAACCATCGACCTCCCCTTGGTCCAGGACTGCTCCGTTTCCGAGTGCTCCTACAACAACAATGGTTGCGCTGCCGGCGCCGTCACCATCGGCTACGGACGCACCTGCTCTACCTTCGATGCCTGTCTATTCGTGGCGGTCTTGAGCGCAAGAGCGTTGTGGGTGCCTGCCAGAGGCGGATTGCTCCTTCAACACCGATCTTGAGTGCACCGCTTCGCCGCGATTAGCGTAGCGCTCGACCAGCGCGGACTGCCTGACCTACGGCTCGCTGAACGCCTAGCGTAATGAGGGGTGTGGCCCGCAGGAATTCCTGCGGGCCACAGCCCCTATGTTATCCCTCGCTGAGCATCGAGGTGCTGAGAAGTAATCGATGAGAACTGAACAGCTAAGTGGTGGTCACTGAGCGCCAGGGATAATATCGCTTATCTTCCGGGCCAGGACTGCATCTTGTTGAGCATCTCAACCTTGTAACGGTCCCAGAGTTTTCCACCCCACTTGACCGCAATAGTTAGAGGCATGCGCTCCCACACAACTGAGAATACGAAGGCTCCGATGAATGCGATTGTGTGACGGCGCTGAAATACGAAACCAACCACCGGAAGTGCACCAAGAGAGTCCCTGAGTGTTGCGACGAGACCGCCCACATCGCAACCATGCCCGATCCAGTTCCACGGGTACTTAGGGGAGAGGTTCCTGGCTGTTGGACTTGATAGACCCAGCGGCTTCCGATGATCAGTGCCGTTGAAGAAGAAGCGGCCAAAAGAAGTATGCACAGGCCCAAAGCAGGCAGTGTCGGCAAGTGTATTACAGGACGGTGCTCGCAATGCTATCTGCGATGAGGATAACCGGAGTGATCAGCACCAAGGAACCAAGCAGGCGTCCCAAACGGTCTTGAGCGCCACGAACTCCAGAAGCGATAGGAATCCACGCTGCAGTGGAGTCATATTGCATAGTTGCCCCGATCGTCGTCCCGATGAGCAGGGAGCAAGGTAGAGGAAGAAATTGAAGGAGAAAGGCACCTCACTGCGGCTTTCATTGTCCATCAGGAAACTCATGAGAACTGCCATGAAGGGGAAGAAAATGCTGGACACAAGAGAGGTTGACAGACGCGAATCGTGAAGCCAGTAGTACGCGGTCTTCGTTGCCATGGAAGCACTCTGAGGTGAGAAACCAAGTGCTTCCCAACGCTGCACGTACTTGAGTCCCAGTGCACGTGAATCCTGACGCTGCTGTTCACGTTCTTTGGACGCACGCTCTTCATCAACGTGATGGCGTCCTCTTTGATTGCCTGCAGGCTTGCGCAGATACGGGACGGATACCCCGTGCATGGCTGGTCCTAAAACCTTCTAGCCATCGAGAACCAAGCTGCGCCCGGCGTGACGGCAGCAATCACGAAACGGATCCCGGCCATCAGGTAGTCACTCTCGCTCAGAGATGCAACTACCCCAAAGAAGGAACCAAAAGGCGTTGTGTAAACGACTGGAGCGCTGCCAGCACCGTCTCATAAGAGAAATGCTCGGCAATGAGTTGGAACCAGATCCCCATCGGTGCAAAGACGGAAATGAACACCACGGTCCCGATGAGGCCCGCTAGTTCTTTCGCGTCGAGATCTTTTTCGAATCTGGTTTTCCCCGCCCACGTCGTGATTGCCTTTGCCCAGACGATTGCGGTCAGAGTGTGAGTACTCCAGCAATGAGTGATCCTGCAGCCATGGCCCAAAGCCCCCGGAATAGATAGAACCACGCGGGAAGAATGATGAAAAAGACCAGAGAAAATTGCGCCGATGCCCACGCATGAAGCGGCAATAAGTGCGCGCGCGAGCTGATGTGTAGAGCGCGACAAAGGGGAGAAAGTCGGCGCGGCTCAAGAGAGTTATCCATCGATGCCATGATCACGGGGCAGATGATCCAGCCCATAAAAATCACGGGTCCGGGGAGCGCGACGAATACCCATGGAGCTTGAATCGTCATGGTTGCAGTCTCGGCAATGCCAAAGTAGGCAAAAACCCGTGAAACCCAAACCGTACAAAATACCGATGATCGAGAAAATTAAAACGGCTGGTCTCGACTGCGCACCGTATTCCACATGATGCGCAGTTTCCTACGAATCAGTTGGCCAGCCATGACGGTCCTTCGCTGGTATGAACGCCGCCAACCAGCTGGGCAAAAACGTTCGTCAAGGGGACATTCCCGCTGCGACCTCTTCGGTTGTGCGGAGTGCCAGTACTTGTCCGTGGTTAATCACCGCGACGTGCGTACACAGCTGTTGGACTGTTGCCATGACGTGACTGGAGGATAACCGTTCCCCGCGGGAAGTGAAGTCTGCAAGATCTGGCGGATATTTGCTGCCGAAACCGGGTCAACGGCCTCGAAGGGCTCGTCAAGAACCAACAGAGAGGAGCGTGAATGAGTGCTGCCGCCAGAAATCTTCTTCGTCATACCCCCTGGTAGTCCGAAATGAGTTTCTTTCCTGCCATCGGTCAGATCCAGGGTGTCCAGAAGCTGGTGAGGCGCGCTGGCGGGTGGTTTCTCGATCCAAACCGCGAAGCATTCCGACATGCACCAGGAAGTCTGGGCCTGAGAGGCGGTCAAGTAAACGCATACCGTCGGGCATGACGCCGAGCTGGGCGCGAGCCGCGGAGTCGTCTTTCCATACATCAATTCCATTGACGTAAGCGGTTCCCTGATCGGGGGTGAGCAAACCGGTTGCCATGTTGAGAGTGGTTGTCTTGCCCGCACCATTGGGGCCGACGGAAGCCGTAGAAGGACCCTGGGGATGTCGAGGTTGAGGTTTGCGACGGCGACCAAGTTTCCGAAAATCTTCACGAGGCCACGAATTGCGAGTGCCGGAGGCTGAGCTTCCACGGGAGTGTGCATCGTCGAAGGCTGGGCTGGGGGAGGAGTAGGTATAGACATGATCCCCACACTAGTGAAAATCTCCTCAGCAGTGGAGAAAAGTTACAGAAAAATGGACGCTTTCTTCCCGCTTTATCTGGGGACAAAGCTGATGATTCTCAAAAGTGATGCTGAGATTTTGTGAAAACGTCCTTTAGGGCTTCTGAGCAGGACTAACCTTTTTGAGTGATTGGGAGCTAACAGGTCAGGAGTGTGCCTGCTCTGTCCTCACAGACGACACCCTTTGTTTTCTGCATTCGGATTCGTTCGCCTTGAGAGGAAGATGCACATGCTGCATGCGAAGAATCGGACACTAGTGACCACCCTTGCGACACTCTCGCTCATGGGAATGCCCGTTTTGGCTTACGCTGACCCCGCAGGGGTGAAACGCCAGGAAGTGATGCGGAAACGGCATCTCCCGCGCCCGAGACCATAGCTACAGCCCCAGAAGAGGCGGCTTCCGCTCCACTGCCGAGGCCTCCCGCAAGCCCAGGGCGAGGATCGCGCAGTACCAAGGCTGGTGGGCATCGGCGATGTCAAACCCCAGGTGATGGAATGACTCTCACCTGATTAATCAAACCATTGAAACCAAAGGCATTGTGACCGCTGCCTATCCCAAGGCAGAGAACGCAAACCTCAAAGGCCTCGAGGGCTTCACCATCCAAACCCCCGGAACAGGCGGGACTTGGGATCCTACGCGAAGCACCTCCGATGGCCTCTTCGTCTTTATGGGGAAATCCTCTGCGACGATGCCCTCCATTGGTGACTGCGTTGTTGTTAAAGGCAAAGTGGCGGAATATTCGGGTGTCAAGAATGCAACCGCTTCAACCCAGAGTTTGACTCAACTGCTTCCACAAACGATCACAGCAGTGAGCGGATGTGATCCCGTTAAACCCACGGAACTGAGCGGTGTACCGACGCAAAAGCAGATGGAAGCGCTTGAATCCATGCTGGTTCTGCCCAAGGACACCTGGACAATTACGGATAACTACAAGACGAACCGCTTCGGGACGCTCTCGCTCACCCCTGGAACCGAGGTTTTGCGTACAGCGACCGACGTTGTTGCCCCCGGTGCTGCTGCCCAAGCCTACGAGGCCGAAAACGCCGCTAAAACGATTGATCTGGACGACGCCTCGACCACAGACCTGACAATTTCAAGCAGAACGGGCACAAAGAGCGCTACGCCTGCTTGGCCAATGGAGCACCTGCACGCGTGGGCTACCACGTCACCTTCACGAACCCCGTTGTCTTGGAATCGCGCTTTTGGAAGCTTCGTTTTCCAGCCCACGCAGATGACCGCTGGTTGCACCCGATCGCTCTCCGATCAGCATCACGGGGAGCGTCCAGCTGCTCCAACAGTGAGCGGTGATACCAGGTTGCAACCTTCAACGTCCTCAACTACTTCTCTGATCTGGGTGAAAACGAACCCGGATGCAAGGGTACGAGGACCGCGACCACAAGTACGTGACCGATAAGGACTGCAGGTCCGCGGTGCCTGGTCTTCGCGAAAAGCTTTCGCGAACCAGCAGACCAAGATCGTTCAGGCAATTAACACGATCGATGCCGACGTCGTGGCATTGGAAGAAATCGAAACCCGTCGCATCGGGTGTCAGCAGCGACCGTGATGGTGCGCTCAAGAGCCTCGTCAATGCACTCAACGCAGCTGCCGGATCCGGGTCTGGGCCTGATGTCCCCAGCCCTTCAACCGTTCCTGCGAACGAAGATGTCATCCGTATTGCCTTCATCTACAAGAAGGCAAGGATTACGAGTCGGTGACTCTGTCATTTTACGATGATCCGGCGTACACGGGCCTTGCGCGTCAGCCCCTGGCTCAAGAATTCAAGCCGATTACTGATGCACAAACTACGAGGCAGAACTTCGTCGTTATTGCCAACCACTTTAAGTCGAAAGGTTCCGCGCCGAAGAACTTGTCTGGCGCAGAAGCTGCCGCGAGACCGATAATGGTGACGGTCAGGGTAACTCCAATGGAGTTCGTGTGAAGCAAGCCCGCGCACTTGCCACCTTCGCACAGCGTTTCAACGGAACCCCGACACTGCTGTCGGTGACTTCAGCGCCTACACGAAGGAAGACCCCTGAAAGTCCTGACCGACGCGGGCTGGACCCACGAGTCGGCCACGGCGACTCCTCCCTATGTCTATGGCGGTCGTTCTGGATCGATGGACCACGTCTTCGCGAACTCTGTAGCTTTACCCGCTGATCACTGAAGTGAAGTCGTGGGCCGTGAATGCGCAAGAGAGCATTGCCTTCGAATACTCGCGTGCTGACTACAACGCCTGCTTGGCTTTCGAGCCGATAACCTACCGCGCCTCGGACCACAATCCTGAAATCATCGGTTTGAACCTCATCACTCCGATCAACAATCCACGTGTTGCCAGACCAGCGAGCCTTCGGACGGGTCTCCACCTCCCGAGGCGACTCCCATGCACCCACCCCGAAATCCGCAGCAACTCCAAGCACTCACGCTGGCCTCGACCGGTGCCGTGGGCATTCCGCTGATTGCGGGAGCTTTGCTGGCAGCAATCGGTTGTGTGCTGCGCCGTAAGACCCTCTGACCCTCACCAACCATCACGAGAGGAACACACAATATGTTCACCACTTCACGACGAGTGGCGATTGCAACCGGTGCGGCACTCGCGCTCTTTGCAACACCGCTGACTGCGCTCGCGGAGCCCGCCAGCGACGCCACCCCACGGCGGAAACGAGCACCGAGGCTCCTGCTGCCACCCCCACTGCCGAGGCCTCGGCAAGTGAGGCGACTCCTGACCCGGCCCCCGCAGTCGGAACGGAGCGCGGAGCATCCGATATCGTCACCTTGGATCTGTACAACTGACCGATGTGTCGGACACATTGAGCCGCAAAAGGATCGCAAGACCAAGAAGATCAGCGAGTCAGGTCTTCCGGCGATGAATTGCTATCTCAAGAAAGCAAAGGCGACGAATCCGAACTCAAGCTTCACCCTGCTCGGCGACAATATTGGCGCGTCCCCCTACACCTCTGGTGCGCTGAAGGATAACCCGACCATCGAGGCCCTCAATACGATGCATGCCTTGGCGTCGACCATGGGTAACCACGAGTTGGATATGGGCCAGACTGTCTTCAAGCAGCGTGTCGATGGATCGAACCCCTCTGAGTATGTCCAAACGAATTTCCCCTACCTGGCTGCAAACGTTGACGGAATGGGAACTTGGGGCTCGGGAACTCCTTACCTTGGAAGCTGAAGCTGTGGACCTCTCCCTCGGGAGTGACGGTTGCATTTATTGGTGCAATTGCTGGGGACGTGCCCTATAAGCTCAGCCCCGGAACAACTGCAGGTCTGACCTTCAATGATCCGATCGCCAAGATCAACACGCTGGCAAAGAAGCTCAAGCAGGATGGAACCGCACAGATCGTCATCGCCATGCTCGATGATGACGTGAAGAATAACTACCCGAAGATGAGCGCAGATGTTGACGGCCTCATGGGCGGCGACACGCACGTGCCTTACGAGTTCGACCACGTCGATTCGCCGGTCACGCTCACCTCTGCAAATCCGCTTCTCGCGGGTGTTGCCTCGGGTTCCCTACGGATAACCTGGGCCTCATCCAGATCTCCTACGACAAGGCGACTGGAAGGTCGTTAAGGCCGATACCAAGCTGATCCCCGCTGCAGCCGTTTACGAATGCGGTGAAGACCCTGAGACGAAGGCCGTCGTGACGCGCGCGCAGCAGGCCTCGGCCGCCGCTGGTGCTGAGGTTGTGGCACGGGGCTACACCGGGAGAGCTTACCGCGGCATCTTCGAGGCCCCCGATGGAAGCATCGAAAAAGGGCGGTAACCGCGGCATCGAATCGACGCTGGGCAACCGCGCGGCTGACGCGATGCGTGAAACCATTCGCACACGCGATGGAAAGCCCGTTGATATCGGCATGATCAATGCCGGTGGTTTGCGTGCGGATCTTGAACCCGGTAGCGATGGCACCATCACCTACAAGCAGGCTACGATGTCATGCCCTTCTCGAACGAGCTGGGATACGTAACCATCAAGGGCTCTGATGTGAAGGACGCTCTGGAAGAACAGTGGAAGACGAACCTGAACTCTCAGAACTCGCGCCCGCTGCTCAAGCTGGGCCTGTCGAAAGAATGTTCCAGTACACCTACGATGCCTCCTAAGCCTTACGGTGGGCGCATTACCTCGCTGCTGGTCAATGGCGCGCCCATTGATATGAATAAGGAGTACACGGTTGGATCCGTTACCTTCCTGCTCGCAGGCGGTGACACCTTCCCGGCGCTGACCCGCGGAACAAAGACGGTTTTGGGTAACCTCGACCGCGATAAGTTCAACGAGTACCTGGGTGCACACAACGGCATTAAGGCCGCCACCCTCAAGCAGGCGATCGGCGTGACGCTCCCGAGCGATACGCTTACTCCCGATCAGGAATTCACTGTGCCATTGCGTGGCCTGTCCTTCTCCGAGGGTCGGAAAGACCCAGAATGTCAAGGTCTCCTTCGGATCGGTTGTCGCCAGCGCAAGTGTCGATAACTCGCTGCGTGAAGTGCATGCCTCTGACGAGGCCTCGATCATCACGACCGATGGCGCAGGCCAGGCAACTCTGAAGGCCTCGCTGCCGATGTCGGTGTGCGCTGCCAAGCCTGAAGGGAGTGCTCTCCCTGCCCGTCACCGCTGAGACCGACTTTGGAACCGTCGTTCCCGAGGCAGCAGGTTTGACCGTGTCGGTGGCGTGCCCGTCACTCAGAAGCCTGCGACAACAAACACCGCGGTGAACCCGAAGGCCCCGAAGGGTAAGAAACTTGCGAAGACCGGTTCTGTAGCGGGAATTGCAGTCTTGGCTGCTCTTGCTCTGGGCGGTGCTGGGGTTGCTCTGCGTCGCAGAAGAACTGAAACGGATGCTGTACTCATCAGGATCTCAATCTGATTGAGCACTGAATCCGCACGTGGGTGGCGTGGCCGCATGGCTGTGCCACCCACTGTGTTTGTCAGCTGTGTCAATTTAAGATTGTGGCTCTTCCACGATTTCGAGGCTTTTGTGCAGTGTGCCCATATGTTGAGAGGGCAACCGTGATTCAGAAATGAATAATTACCGCATTTATGCGGAAAAGATGAGTTTTATAGATTCGTTATCGAGCTGTATCCAATCCGCCTTGACACGCCCTATTTGTGACGGGTGAAACTCGTTAGTGGGCGTCAACGCAGCACACTTATGCGTTCTCGCAAGCGGTGATGCATGTGCCCATTCTGGGTCTCATCGCATCCTCGCATCTATCCATCCCTGGATGTACACAACCTATGTGGAGGAAATACAGCATGAAGACCCTCACCAAATTTGTTGCGGTCGCTGGTGTCGCAACTCGCGCTGACCGCGTGCTCATCCGCCAGAAGGCCTCGTCAGAATCTAGCTCCGACGCAACTTCGAAGGGTGCGAGCTTCAAGGCCTGCGCAGTCTCCGATGCAGGCGGTTGGGACGACAAGTCCTTCAACGAGTCCGCGTACAACGGTCTGAAGAGCGCACAGTCCAAGCTTGGTATTCAGATCAACACCGCAGAGTCTTCCTCCTCGGCAGACTTTTCCGTCCCCAACACCGAATCCATGGTTTCTGATGGCTGCAACCTGATCATCGGCGTTGGCTTCAACCTCGAGAGGCGCTCCACGCCTCTGCAAATGAGAATAAGGATGTTCACTACGCACTGGTTGACTCCTCCTTCTCGGATGATTCCAACAAGACCGTCACCGTCGAGAACGCACGCCCACTGCTCTTCAACACCGCTGAAGCCGCCTACCTTGCGGGTTACGCCGCAGCAGGCATGTCCAAGACCGGCAAGGTTGCCACCTTCGGTGGTATCCAGATTCCTTCGGTTACCGTCTTCACTGGATGGTTTTGCTGATGGCGTTGCCGCCTACAACAAGGCCAAGGGCACCAATGTCCAGGTCCTCGGCTGGGATAAGGCAACTCAGAACGGCTCCCTTCACCCAGTCCTTCGATGATCAAGCACTGGGCAAGCAGCAGGCACAGCGGTTCATCGACCAGGGCGCTGGCACATCATGCCCGTCGCGCGGCCCCGTGGGCACTGGGCGCAGCAGCAGCTGCACAGGCTGATGGCAAGACCACCATCTCGGTGTTGACTCGACTGCGGGTACGAATCTGCCCCCGACTACAAGTCGATCATCCTGACCTCGGTCATGAAGGAAATTGGTGCTTCGGTTGAGCAGGCCATCACGGACTCCGTGAACGGCAAGTTCACTGCAACCCCCTACGTGGGCACCCTGGAGAACGGTGGCGTTTCCATCGCTCCCTTCCACGATTTCGACTCAGGTTCCTCGGATCTGAAGGACGAGCTGACCAAGCTCACCGATCAGATCAAGAAGGGCGAGCTGAAGGTTGAGTCCGCAAACTCCCCGAAGTGACGCGGAAAATTTTTAGGCTGGGGCGCGGTGGTTTCGACCATCGCGCCCCACTTTTTTCGGCTATCCTGAAACGGGACCTCGATCACGCAGAAGGGGCGCAGTAGAGTGAAATTGGAGCTGAAGGGGATCACCAAACGTTTCGGTCCTCTGGTCGCAAATAACGACATCAACCTGACAATTGAAGAAGGCCACATTCACGCACTTCTCGGTGAAAACGGAGCGGGTAAGTCAACGTTGATGAACGTGCTCTACGGCCTTCACCAACCCGATGAAGGTGAAATCTCATCGATGGAAAACCTGTTCATTTCGACGGCCCCGGTGATGCGGTTGCAGCCGGCATCGGTATGGTTCACCAGCACTTCATGCTGATCCCAGTTTTTCACTGTTGCAGAATCAATCGCACTGGGTTTTGAAACCGACCAAGGCAAGCGGCTTGATTGATCTTGCTCAGGCACGCAAGACCGTGAAAGAAGTTTCAGCGCGCTTTGGTTTCGATCTTGATCCCGATGCCTCATTGAAGATCTTTCCGTCGGCGCCCAGCAGCGAGTTGAAATCGTTAAAGCGCTGTCGCGTCAGGCGAAGGTCCTCATTCTTGATGAGCCAACCGCAGTGCTCACGCCTCAAGAAACAGATGAACTCGCTGGCGATCATGCGTCAGCTTGCCGACGCGGGAACCTCGATTGTCTTCATCACTCACAAGCTTCGCGAAGTTCGAGCCGTCGCAGACGAAATTACCGTCATTCGACGCGGTGCCGTTGTTGGTGAAGCCTCTCCGCAAGATTCTGAATCAGAACTGGCGAATAAGATGGTCGGCCGCTCCGTCATGATGCGTGCCAAAAAGCTCCCGCAGCGCCCACTGGTGGGGGACTTGAATTCGAGGGATCTCCATGCTTTCGCCCCAGGGAGTTCGCTGCTTGACCATGTGTCCTTCGCGGTAGAGCGCGGTGAGTTGTTGCCGTCGCGGGCGTGCAGGGCAACGGCCAGACTGAGATTGGCACAAACCGTTTTGGGTCTGTACGCGCCTGACTCGGTGAAATTCTTCTTGAAGGCGAAGATATTTCCCACGCAGGTCCTCGAAAGTCTTTAGACGCCGGTGTTGGCTTCATTCCCGAAGACCGATCGACCGATGGCATTATTTCTACTTTCTCCATCGCCGAGAATCTGATCTTGGACCAGTACAGAGTTCCTCCTTTGCATCGGGCCCGATGCTCAAGCTGGGGCCATCGCTCAAAATGCACGCGATAAAGAGCAGGAATTCGATATTCGTTTGACCTCAATCAACGACCCGATTTCATCCGCTTTCAGGTGGAAATCAACAGAAGGTCGTTGTCGCGTGAGATGTCAAAAGGACCTCAACCTGCTTGTTGCGAACCAGCCGACCCGCGGTGTGGATGTTGGTTCTATCGAATTCATTCACAAGCGCATTGTTGAGTGCGCGACCAGAACATCTCCGTCCTTCTGATCTCATCGGAATTGGACGAAGTGATCTCGCTGGCCGATCGCATTGTCGTCATGTACCGAGGCTGCGTGATGGGAATCGTCCCCGCGGACACCCCGCGCGACGTTCTTGGTTTGATGATGGCAGGCGTTCCCTATGACGAGGCCGTCGAAGGCGTGCACGAACACGCTGAGGTTTCGGATTCACACGTGGAGGAGAACTGATGACTGCGGTAAAACGTCCTTCGAAGGCACTGGTTGTGTGCCGTCATATCCTGGGATCACGATGGTTCGTTTCCGTCCTTGCGGTTCTCATCGCCTTCGCGATCGGTGCCATTCTGATCGCAATGACCGGGGCATCGGTCGTTGACGCCTACTACGCAATGTTCCGTGGAGCGATCTTCGACCCAAGCGCTCGAAGTTTTCAGCGCCAGATCAAACCCTTGACAGAGTCTCTGTTCTTCTCCATCCCCTTGGTATTGGGTGGTTTGGGCCTAGCCTTGGGCTTCCGCGCTGGCCTGTTCAACATCGGTGGTAAAGGCCAGATCATCTTTGGTGCTCTTGCCGCTGTCTGGGTTGGTTTCGCAATGAACCTGCCGCCCGTCGTTCACACCCTTGTTGCTCTTCTTGCCGCGATGCTTGCCGGTGCACTCTATGCGGGAGTTGCCGGTGTACTTAAGGCCAAGACCGGGGCGAACGAAGTCATCGTCACCATCATGCTGAACTCGATTGCGACCTTGGCGCTGGGCTACATCCTCTCGAAGAAATCGTGGCAGGTTCCCGGTTCTAATCAGCCTCAAACCCCGAAGGTCTCGGATTCAGCTGCCTTCACCCGTATCCTGGATGCCCCCTTCAAGATCCACGTTGGTCTTTTCATTGCCCTCCTCGCCGTCATCCTTTTTCTGGTGGCTTATTGAGCGCTCGACCCTCGGCTGAAATCCGCGCAGTTGGTGTCCAATCCCGAGGCTGCACGTACCGCTGGCATCTCAGTCGGAAAGATCACCGCAATTACCATGGCGATCTCCGGCGCTTTCCTGGGACTTGCAGGTGCGAACGAGGCCTTGGGTACCGTTGGCTACGTCTCCAGAGACATCGCAGGCTCCATTGGTTTCGACGCCATCACGGTTGCTCTCCTGGGCCGTAATAAGCCTCTGGGCACTCTTGGCGCAGGCATTCTATTCGGCGCGTTTAAAGCAGGGTAGCTCACACCATGCAGGCGAAGGGCGTTCCGATCGATATGATCTTGATCCTCCAGTCAGTGATCGTCTTGCTGATCGCAGCTCCCATGCTGGTCCGTTGGCTCTTCCACCTGCCGAAGGAAACCAAGAAGAGCTTGCGTGCTGAGCTCGCTGAACTCAGCGGTGAACACTCTGAAGAAGACGGAAAGACCCCGGCCATGGCCTCGGTAGTGAAGGAAGACGCAGCGTCTGAAGGCGGCGATGCCGCCATCGATGGTGCCTCCACCGATACGGAAGGAGAGGCACGATGAGCCAGACGCGCGCAATGAATGATGTTCAGCTGAAGCGTTCATGGAAGATGCCGGTTGTCTACGTTCTGGCAGCCCTTCTGCAGATTCTTTTCGTCGTCAAGGTCAGTGGCGATGTCACAATCAGGCTCAACGACAAGTCACAGGCATCAATATCGACGATATTGTCACCCCCGGTCGTCCCATCCTTCTGGTACTGACGGTATTCACCCTTCCGGTGACAGCCTGGTCGATCTACTCGGTGTGGGCACGTCGTCAAAATCCGCGGTGGCTTGACGTCACCATGATGATCGTTGCCGGAATTGCGACGGTCTTTGGCTTCTTGATCTACGCGGGTTCGGGTTCGGCTGGTGTTGTCACACCGACCTCCACCCTTTACTCCACAGTGGCAATCTCGACGCCTCTGATCTTCGGCTCCCTTTCGGGCGTTGTCTCCGAACGCGTTGGCGTTGTCAACATCGCCATTGAAGGTGACCTGCTCTTGGGTGCTTTCGCAGGCGTCATGGCAGCGTCCTTCTTCCAGACCTCGTGGGCAGGTTTGATCATGTGTCCCAATTGCGGGCGCATTCCTTTGGCTGCCTCTTGGCACTCTTCTCCGGTCAAGTACGGCGTGGATCAGATCATCGTCGGTGTGGTTTTGAACGTCCTAGCAGCGGGTCTGACGACCTTCTTCTACGGAACGTGGATGACGAAGAAGCCCGAGCTGTTCAACACCAACAAGTTCTCGCTTTCTGACATCAAGATCCCGGTTCTGGGTGAGATCCCGATTCTGGTCCGTGCTCTTCAACCACAACTCTTGGTGTACCTGATGTACGCTACGGTGATTTTCTTGGCGGTTTACCTTTACCGCTCGCGCTGGGGCCTGCGCCTTCGTGCCTGTGGTGAGCACCCGCGCGCTGCAGATACCGTGGGCATCAACGTCAATCGCACGCGAACCCTCAATGCAATCCTCGCTTCTGGTTTTGCTGGATTGGGCGGCGCATTTTTCACCATCGGTTCGGGGCTGTCCTTCACCGACAATATTTCCGCAGGTAACGGCTACATCGCCCTTGCGGCAATGATTTTGGGTAAGTGGCACCCGATCGGTGCTATGGGCGCAGCGCTCATGTTCGGCTTCGCTCAGGCGCTCGCCCGCTTGCTGCCCAACCTTGAGCAGTCCATTCTTCGGATTTGATTTCGATGATTCCCTACATCATAACGATCATTGCGGTCGCTGGATTCGTTGGAAAGTCGCGCCCGCCGGCAGCCGAAAACATTCCTTACACGAAGTGATCGACGGCTAGGTAGATGAAGGACCCAAACATGGATATCAATTGGGAAGAACTCAGGATCTTGCGATCTCCCGCAATGGAGCAGGCTTACGCCCCTATAGCGGATTCCCCGTCGGTAGCATGGGACTAACAACCGATGGGCACACCTACTCAGTAGCAATGTGGAAAATGCCGGTTATGGAGTCACCCTGTGTGCCGGAATGCGGCATGGTGTCGCAGATGGTGCGTTCGGGCGAGGCCGTCTGGCAGCGATAGTCGCAGTGAATGGAAACTGCGAACCTGTGGCTCCTGCAGGCCGCCGCCAGCTTATTTTTGAGCACGGTGGGAATGACTGCTTGTTCTGATGCCCGATGGTGTCATGTCCATGAAGCAGGTGCTCCCGGGAGCTTTTTGGTCCGCACGACCTCACTGAAGTCGCCTCAGCGCGATTCACGCAAAGACTAATCACTGTGGCGGGCGTATGTGTCATCAGGTGGCATGTACGTCCGCCACACACGCTAGCCCGACAACAACACCCAGGAAGGACATCATGGAAACGGTTTGATGCCGTCGACGTCATCCGCGTGAAGCGCAGATGGCGGGAAACTGTCCACTGAAGAAATCCAGTGGACCATTGATGCCACACGCGCGGGGCCATGAAAGATGAACAAATGGCAGCGCTTTGCCAGCGGCCGTCTTCCTGCGCGGAATGGATCGAGGAAGAAATCGTTACCTGGACCCAGGCCATGATTGACTCCGGTGAACGCATGGTTTTCGATCGAATCGGCCGAGTGACGGCTGACAAGCACTCTACTGGTGGTGTCGGCGATCAGATTACCCTTCCTCTGCGCCCCTGGTTGCGTGTTTTGGCGTTGCTGTTCCTCAGCTTTCGGGCCGAGGCCTTGGCCATACAGGCGGAACCTTAGACAAACTCGAGGCCATCCCCGGCTGGCGTGCCGCTCTGTCTAACGAAGAGATCTACCATCAGCTCGGCGAGGGCTGCGGTGCTGTCATTTGCGCAGCGGGTGCGGGACTTGCCCCGCCGATAAGAAAGCTCTACGCGCTGCGCGATATCACGTCAACCGTCGATTGCATTCCGTTGATTGCTTCTTCGAGTCATGTCGAAGAAAATTGCTGAAAGGCACCGATTCATTGGTCTTGGACGTCAAGGTTGGCAGCGGCGCATTCATGAAGGACATTGACAACGCCCGCGAGCTTGCCCGCACCATGGTGGACCTTGGACGAGACGCCGGTGTGAAGACCCAGGCGCTGCTCACCGATATCGTCGACTCCCGCTGGGACTCAAGGTCGGAAATGCGCTTGAGGTCGAAGAATCTTTGAGGTTCTGGCTGGCGGCAGCTTTCCCGCAGATGTCGTGGAATTGACCGTCGAGCTTGCCCGCACCATGCTTTCCATGGCCGGTAAGAGCGATGTCGACGTCGAGGCCGCACTCAAGGACGGTCGTGCGATGGATACCTGGCGCGCAATGATCCGTGAGCAGGGGGGAGACCCCGATGCCGCGCTGCCGACCTCAACGCTGACCACACTGTCACTGCCGAGGCCGATGGCTACCTTTCCGAAATGGATGCGCTCAGCGTGGGCGTGGCCTCGTGGAGGCTGGGTGCTGGACGAGCGGTCAAGGACGATCCGGTGCAGGCTGGTGCGGGTATTGAAATCCATGCCAAGCCCGGCGACCAGGTCAAGGCAGGCCAACCGCTCTTCACCTTGCACACCGACGACGAATGGCGCATTCCCCGCGCTCTTGAAGCACTGGATGGGGGAGTGGCCATCAGCGAAACCGCACCCGCTCCTCGTCACATCATTTTGGACCGCGTGGGCTAAGACTCATACCCGACCGAACAAGCGACACCACCACACACGTATTGGAGTACACGATCATGAAATCGACACCGCACATCAACCCGACTGCGACGCGACCATCATCTTGCTGCCCGGAGATCCGCTTCGCGCCAAGTTCATTGCCGAGACCTACCTTGAGGATGCGCAGCAATTCAACGCGGTGCGTAACATGCTGGGCTTCACCGGCACCTCATCAGGGCACCCGGTGTCCGTTATGGGATCAGGTACGCGGTATTCCTTCGATCTCGCTGTACGCGTGGGAACTCATCCATGTTTTTGGTTGCACGAAGCTGATCCGCGTGGTACGTGTGGTGCGCTGCAGCCGGAATCAACCTTTACGATGTCGTCATCGCTCAGGAGCATGCACGAACTCGAACTTCATCGATCAATACAACATCCCGGGAACCCTATGCCCCCATTGGCTCCTACCGTCTGATCGAGGCTGTGCGCGAGAATGCAAAGGAAAAGGGAGTGACCACCACGTGGGTAACGTCCTCTCCTCGGACACTTTCTACAATGCCGATCCGACCTTTAATGAGCGCTGGCAGAAGATGGGCATCATGGCCATCGAAATGGAGACTTCGGGCCTGTACGCGACTGCCGCCGAAGCCGGGGTTGAAGCTCTGGGTATCTTTACCGTCTCTGACTCGCTGGTGACCGGGTGGAAGAAACCACGCACCGACGTCAGACGCGCCTTCACCCAGATGATGAAATTGCACTTCCTCTGGCGCAGATCTGAGGACCTGAAAGGAAAAGTATGAAGGAGTCTGAGTTGCACGCCTGATTGACCACACGATCCTCAAGCCCGAGGCAACTCACGCCGATGTCGCGCGGATTGTTGAGGAAGGTGCACGTTTTGGTACCTATTCCGTGTGTGTGTCCCCTTCGATGCTCCCGCTCGAGGTTCCTGAAGGACTCAAGGTTGCCTGCGTCGTAGGCTTTCCTTCGGGGCAGTGAAGCCGAATGTCAAGGCTTACGAAGCCAAGCAGGCTATTGCCGATGGTGCTGACGAGATCGATATGGTCATCATATGCCCTGGCAAAAAGAAGGAAAGTTTGATCAGGTCGAAGACGAAATCCGCGCGGTTCGAGCAGAGATCCCCGCAGGGAAAGGTCCTGAAGGTCATCATCGAATCGGCTGCCCTGACCGATGAAGAAATCATCGCAGTCTGCCGCGCGGCGGTCGCTGCCAGTGCAGATTTCGTCAAGACCTCAACCGGTTTCCACCCTGCGGTGAGCATCCGTACACGCAGTGAAGCTCATGCGTGAGACCGTTGGGTGAGGGTGTGGGCGTGAAGGCCTCGGGCGGTATCCGCAATGCAGAGACCGCTGTCGCCATGATCAATGCCGGAGCAAACCGTTTGGGTGTGTCGGCGACCGCAGCAATCTTGAAGGCCTTGAGGACTGAATATGAACCTTATTGAACGTGCCCAACAGTGGGTTGATCACGATCCGGATCCCGTAACCGCCGAAGAGCTCGGATCATTGGTCCAAGCCGCTCGCGAAGGCGATGAGAGCGCACTTACCGAATTGGGCCGTGCCATGAATGGCCCCCTGCAGTTCGGTACTGCCGGCCTGCGCGGTGAAATTGGACCGGGCGAGTCGCGGATGAACCTTGCGGTTGTTATCCGTGCGACGGCTGGCTTGTGTGCAGTGCTCCTCAAGCATGCTCCGCGCACGCCGCGTGTCGTCATCGGATGCGATGCCCGCTACGGTTCGGTTGACTTCGCTCACGCAGCCGCGCGTGTGGCCTCGGCAGCGGGATGCGAGGTGCTCTTGCTTCCCCTGATGAACCCAACCCCGCTCACCGCTTTCTCGGTGCGCGAACTGGACGCGGATGCGGGAATCATGGTGACCGCCTCGCACAATCCTCCCCGAGATAACGGCTACAAGGTCTATTTGGTGGAACAGTCGTGACGGATGCCGGTCAGGGCGTCCAGATCGTTCCTCCTTTTGACGCAGAGATCGCCTCGGCGATTGCATCGGCTCCCCTTTGCTGATCAAATTGCACAAAATGATGAATCTCATCGTCAATGTCGATCCCGCGAAGACTACATTGCCCGCGCAGCCTCGTTGGCCTCGAGGCTCTGCAGCAAGGCGGACCTGGGGATTACTCTGACGGGAATGCATGGTGTGGGCGCTACACTCACCAAGAAGGTCCTAGAAGAAGCCGGCTTCACCAATGTCACTTTGGTTGCCGAACAGGCCGATCCGGATCCCGATTTCCCGACCGTCTCCTTCCCGAACCCGGAAGAACCTGGGGCGTTAGACTGGCAATCGCGCACGCCGCCGCGTCACGGATCGGATCTGATCATTGCTGTTGATCCCGATGCTGACCGCTGTGCGCTCGCTGTCCCCGACAGTGAATCTGCGACCGGCTGGCGTCAGCTCTCCGGTGATGAGATCGGATCATTGCTGGGTGAATTCCGCGCTCAGAGCGCACTTCTGACGCGGTTTTGCGAACTCGATTGTCTCCTCGCGACTTTTGGGCAAGATCGCTGAGGGGCACGGTTTGAAGTACCAGCACACGCTGACCGGCTTTAAGTGGATTGCCCGCGTTCCTGGCCTCTACGTCTGGCTACGAGGAAGCAATCGGTTTCTGCCCCGATCCTTCGCGTGTACGCGATAGGACTGATGCAACTATCCGTCGTCGCAGCCTCCCTTTTCGCGGAGCTCAAGACTCAGGGCCGCAGTGCGAGGATGAATTGGAACGCATGGCACGCCTGTAGCTGCACGTGACCGCCGCTCGACCTTCCGCGTCGATCGACTGGAGCTTATTGCTGAAGGTATGCAGCGCCTGCGTGCTCAGCCGCCGACAACCCTTGCCGGTGCTGAGGGTTGAAGCGTCGTGGACCCTGTCAGAGGGTGGGACGGCCTTCCTGGAACAAATGCACTGATGGTCACCACCACCGCTGGAGACCGCGTGATCGCACGATCCTTCGGGCACCGAACCTAAGCTCAAGTGCTGTTGGAAGTGATTCTTCCCGTTGAGGAAGAGTCGAGGTCCCTAGGGAAGCCGCTCGCGCTCGCCCTAGAAAGCATCAAGGCTGAGTTTGGCGCTGCGATCGGGATCTGAATAAGTTCGAGGCCGCAGCGGCTGAGCAGCGCGCACAGTAGCCGCGGCGTGAAAAACCTTTGGTGGGTGTCGCCTACGGGCGGCGCCCACCAGTCTTAGTCGCTTCCTTGCGATGCTACCGTCTGGGATTTGCTGTTCCATTATCGTTCGCTCTATTTCCACTTGTGCGTGGTTGACTCGCGGCAAACAAACGAGGCTGGCAGGATAAAGATGTGAGCGAAGAACACACCCCATCAGATACGCAGCCGCAAGTTTTCATGATCATCTGCTTTTGCAAAAGCGCTGCGTGGGATCTCCCTGCCGATCAAAGCCTGTGGAGGAGCATTGCCGCTTCGGCGCAGGACCTTGCGGATCTGGGAATTGAAGGTGTCTGGCTTCCGCCCGCCTATAAGGGCTATATGGGACGCGAAGATGTCGGCTACGGCGTCTACGACATGTATGACTTGGGTGAGTTCGACCAAAAGGGAAGCGTTGGGACAAAGTACGGGACAAAGGAAGAGTATCTGGCTGCCATTGATGCCCTTCATGCCGCGGGTATTCACGTAATTGCCGATATTGTCTTTAACCATCGCCTGGGTGGGGATGAGACCGAAGATGTTCGAGCGCGCAAGGTCGATCCGGGGAACCGAATGCAGGTGATCTCCGATGAAGAAACGATCCGAGCATGGACCCGTTTTACTTTCCCAGGTCGGGCTGGAGCTTACTCCGATTTCCAATGGGATTGGCAATGCTTTAACGGTATTGATTGGGATGAAAACACGAAGAGCAACGCTGTTTGGCTTTTCAACGGTAAAGAATGGGACCCGACTGCTGGTGAGGAGTTAGGCAACTACGACTACCTCATGGGCTGCGATGTTGATGTCTCTTCACCGCAGGTTAATGAGGAATTAGATCGTTGGGGCCGCTGGTACATCGAAACTACGGGCGTCGACGCCCTGCGCTTGGATGCTGTTAAACACATCGGTTCAGATTTCTTTGCGCGCTGGCTGCCAAATTTACGTGAAGCAACCGACAACTTCTTCCCGCTGTAGGGGAGTACTGGAGCTACGACGTCGGGCAGCTGTGCTCCTACCTTGACCGAGTCCCCGATGTTGCGCTCTTTGATGTCCCACTGCATTTTCACTTTCACGAGGCTTCTGTCTCGGATGGAAATTTTGATCTTTCGCAGCTTTTTGCCAATACCTTGGTCGGGACCCGCCCAGAACTGGCCGTCACTTTCGTGGAAAACCACGACACACAACCGGGACAATCACTAGAGTCCACAGTTGCTCCTTGGTTCAAAGCTTTCTGCTTACGCCTTGATTTTGCTGCGTGATAGTGGAGTGCCCTGCGTCTTTTGGGAGACCTTCTGGGCAGTGGTGATTCTCTTCCCTGCTGTGAGTGAATTGCCTTTTCTTATGCGCGTGCGGAAGGCTGCCGCCCAGGAGCCCGCAATTCGACGCATTTGATGATCCCGATGTCGTCGGTTTTTCTCGCCAGGGAATCGAAGGCGACCCATCGACTGGCTGCGCCGTCATCCTTTCAGACCGCCTTGCCGGCGAAACGTCTATTCGCTTGGGAACTGGCGCGTGGGTGAGACACTGGGTATGCGCTATTGACGAGCACCCGGCCGTCGTTATCGAAGAAGACGGGTGGGCAACTTTCGGTTTCCGACGGTGGCCTTTCCGTTTACTTTCCCGGGCCGCGCGCCTGTAAGGGAGAACTGCTACTTGGCCTCGTCCGCGGACGTCATGAGGACGGGGGAAGGGCGCAGATTGCGCATACCGTTCCACACAAGGTTAACGACGTGTGAGGCGACTTCTTCCTTGCTCATTCGGCGCTCGTCAAGCCACCACTGGCCTACCTGTGCAATGAGGCCGACAAGCATTTGCGCATACAGGGGCGCCCATTTGGGATCCATATGTGCGTGAGAAAACTGCTCGGCTAAGAGGTGCTCAACCTTAATGGCGACATCTCCTAGCAGTGAAGAGTAAGAGCCGGACGTCGAATTCTGCGGGGCATCTCGCACCAGGATTCGGAAACCATCCGTATGAGATTCGATATAGCTCAGCAGGGCGAGTGCTGAATCCTCAAGGATCATTCGCGGGCGCTTATGGGAATCCAGAGCGGCTTCCAATGCGCTCATGAGTGCCTGGACTTCTCGGTCCACAATGACGGCGTAGAGGCCTTCTTTTCTCCCGAAATGTTCATAGATAACGGGTTTTGAGATCTTTGCCTGAGCGGCAATTTCCTCGACACTGGTACCGTCAAATCCTTTTGAGGCGAAAGTCGCACGTCCCACAGCAACTAATTGCTCGCGACGCGCAAAAAGCGCTCATTCTCATCCGCTTCTCGGCCATGTCTTAACCGTACACTCACACCGTGTCATAGGTTCTAGATGGCATAACACGGTGTGTTTATGGCACAATCTATGTGTCCTTCCGCCTTGGTGTAACGGCAGCACAGAGGTTTTTGGTGCCTTTAGTCTAGGTTCGAATCCTAGGGGCGGAGCTCAAAATGAGCGCGCGTGAAAGGGCGACATGACTACTCCCACAGCAGTGATTGTTCTGGCCGCCGGCGCCGGAACCCGAATGAAGTCTTCCCTTCCCAAGGTTGTTCATCCAGTTGTTGGGCGTTCAATGATTGGTCACGCGCTGCACGCCGCTGCGGGGACTCATCCCGATCATCTTGTTGCGGTTGTCCGTCACCAGCGCGAACTCGTCGCTGCTGAAATCCTGCGCAATAACGATGTGATCATTGCAGATCAGGATGATATTCCCGGTACCGGTCGTGCGGTGCAATGTGCACTCGATGAACTTTTGCGCCGCGGTCATAGTCTTTCGGGCACGATCTTGGTGACCTACGGCGATGTCCCCATGCTTGATGCAGATACCCTGAATGCTCTTGTCCGCTCTCATGATGAGCGCGGTGCAACGGTGTCAGTGCTGACGACCATTGTCGATGATCCCACCGGCTACGGGCGGATCATCCGTGATGAGACAAGCGGTGATGTCTGCCGGATTGTCGAACAAAAGATGCATCTGAAGCAGAGCGTCAGATCCGCGAAATTAATGCTGGGATCTACGCATTTGATGGCGAATTCTTGCGCGATGCGTTGATGCACGTAGGGACCGATAACAATCAGGGCGAGGTTTACCTCACGGATGTCCCTTGCCCAGGCATACCAGAGCGGACCGCGTAACAAACGGTGTTGTTCTTGACGATCAATGGATGGCGCAGGGCTGCAATGACCGTCCAGCTTGCCGAATTGGCCGCGAAATGAACCGTAGGATCTGCGTGGGACATATGCGTGCGGGCGTTTCCATTGTGGATCCCTCAAGCACATGGATCGAATGCGATGTCCGCATTGATGCGGATACGACGATCTATCCCAATACTGTTCTGCGCGGTCGTACCGAGATCGCCACGGGCTGTGAAATTGGCCCGGGAACAACACTGACGAATGCGCAGGTCGGGCCGGGGTGCCGAGTACCTGCCGCCTGGGTCAGTAACACACGCCTAGAAGGCGATACGATAGTAACGCCTTTTTACTTCGATCGAACGGTGAATGAGGATACTGCTCGACGAAAAAAGTCCGCATAAACGGGAGGGACATACCGCATGACGGGGCTGGTAACCAGCGGTGAAAAGCGTCTGGTTCTTGTATCGGGTCGAGCACACATTGAACTCGCCCAGCAGGTTGGCGAAGAGTTAGGTTGCGGGGTTTCTCCGACGACCGCCTATGACTTTGCCAGTGGGGAAACCTACGTTCGTTTTAACGAATCGGTACGTGGTGCGGATGTCTTCGTCCTGCAATCGCATACCGGTGAAGTGAATAAGTGGCTGATGGAGCAGCTCTCTGATGATCGATGCAGCGAAGCGAGCATCGGCCAGCGCATTACCGCAGTCGCCCCCTATTACCCCTACGCGCGTCAGGATAAGAAACACCTGGGGCGCGAACCTAGTTCTGCCCGCCTTATTGCCGATCTGTACAAGACGGCAGGTGCGGATCGCATCATGAGTGTTGACCTGCACGCTTCGCAGGAACAGGGCTTCTTTAACGGTCCGGTTGACCACCTCTGGGCGATGCCCGTCCTGGTTGACTACGTGCGCTCGCGCGTTGATCTGTCCAATGTCTGCATGGTCTCGCCCGACGCCGGTCGTATTCGCGTCGCAGAAGTGGTCAGCAAAGCTGGGTGGATGCCCTTGGCTTTCGTCCACAAGACTCGCGATACCACCCGTCCCAACGTAGCTGTTGCTAACCGCGTTGTTGGCGATGTTGCCGGGTAAGCGGTGTGTGATGGTCGATGACGCAGTCGATACCGCCGGCACCATTTCTGAGGCCGTGAAGGTTGTGATGAATGCGGGTGCCTCCTCCGTTATCGTTGCTGCAACCCACGGTATTTTGTCCGATCCTGCAGCTCAGCGTCTTTCCGAATGCGGTGCTCAGGAAGTGATCGTCACCGACACCCTGCCCATTGCACTCGAAAAGCGTTTCGATAAGCTGACAATCCTGCCGATTGCTCCTCTGCTTGCACGTGCAATCCGCGAGGTTTTCGACGATGGATCGGTCACATCTCTCTTTGATGGGGTCGCCTGAGACCTCAAAACGCGCTATTCTGGCTAGGTTGCTCCGGCGAGGGCGCGAATGCGCCGTTATCGACAGGGCTTTCTGTAGGGGTTATCCTTCAGATTCCTAGCGCCGGTGCGTGGAATGAACTGATTTGAAGGAGGCTCTCGCTGAGCAACCCCACGCTGGTCGCACAGACCCGTTCTGAATTTGAGTGAGGGTGCAGCGTCGCGCACGTCGCGCCAGCCTGGTCCCCGGTGTCCTTTACGGTCACGGTGGCGAGCCCGTTCACGTTGATCTCCCCGCTCACGAGCTCTTCCTGGCTGTCCGTGGCCAGAAGAATGCTCTGCTCGAGCTGGTCATCGAGGGCAAGAAGCAGCTTGCTCTGGTGAAGGAAGTTCAGCGTCACCCCGTTTCTCGCGATCTTCTCCACGCCGACTTCCTGGCCGTCAGGGGCCGGCGAAGTGGTCGACGTCGAGGTTCCCGTTTCGATCATCGGTGAGTCCGCAGCGGCACCCAGCACACTCAGGAAGAGTTCGCACTGCTGGTTAAGGCCCCCGCCACCGCTATCCCCGAGTCCATCGAGGTTGACATCACCGGTATCGAGGCCGGCACCACCGTTCGCGTCGCCGATGTGACCTTCCCCGAGGGCGTTGTCTCCGAGCTCGATCCGGAGACCGTCGTTGTCACGGTCTCCGAAGAGGTCGTCGAGGTCGAGGAAGAGGCTACCCGCCGAGGCTGCTGAAGAATCTGCTGGTGATCTCACTTCGCTTAAGGGAGGCTTGCCGTTGTAAAAGCCTCCTTTTTAATACACTGAGAAGTATGAATCGACTTCACGTCATTATTCCCGCCGGGGGAGTGGGCTCTAGGCTGTGGCCTCTCTCGCGTAAAGATCGGCCGAAATTTCTGCTTGACCTACGCATGAGTGGCAAGAGCCTGCTCCAAGAGACCATTGATCGTCTGGCTCAATCGCGGCTTCTTTCACGATTGTTACGGGGCGTGCACATGAACAAAGCCGTGCGTGCCCAGATCCCCCGGGGACTTGATGTTACTGTGCTTGTCGAGCCCCAAGGGCGCGATTCGATGCCCGCTATCGGTTTGGCTGCTTATGTCATTCGCCAGCGCTTTCGTGACGAGGCTCCGATTGCTTCCTTTGCGGCTGACCATGCGATTACTCATCCTCAGGTTCTTCTTGACTGCGTTGAACGTGCGCTGGAAGTTGCTCAGAAGGGCTACGTTGTCACGATTGGCCTGAGGGCCGCTAACCCTTCGACAGCCTATGGCTACATCGCCCCCAGGAGAACCCTTTGAAAAAGGGTCTGCCGAAAGGGATCTATCGTGCGCTCTTTCGTTGAGAAACCGGATGAAAGAGACCGCGAAGCAGTACTGTGAACAGGGCTACCTGTGGAACGCCGGAATGTTCATCATGACCGCGGGGACTCTTGCTCGTGCACTGACGCGTTTTCATCCCGATATGGATACGCATCTGAGCGCGATTGGGAGCCAATGGGGAAGTGAAAGCTTTGCTCAGACACTGAGCGAAGAATGGCCCGCGCTCACGAAGATCGCCATCGATCATGCCATCGCCGAACCGCTTGCCTCGGAGGAGGGTGGCCGTTGTTCCAACGACGGACATGGGCTGGACTGATGTGGGTGATTTTGATGCGCTTGCTCAGATTAGCTCAGAAGGTCAGGCTCTTCGGATTGATTCCTCCGGTTCATTCGTCCGATCTTTGACCGGCCAAAAGATTGTTTTGGTCGGAGCGCCGAATATGGCTGTCATCGCTACAGAGGACGCAATATTGGTTGTTGACCGTAATCGCGCGCAGGACGTGAAACACGTGGTTGACCAGTTGACGCAGAGCGGAGAGGAAGAACTCCTTTAGGATGAAGACCATGACTCGATTCGCGCGTGCACACCTATGTGCAGCAACAAGCGCTTTGCTGCTTCTCCTTGCCGGCTGCTCCTCAGCCCCTGCCTCAAATGCTCAAACTCAACTGTGCGGAATTTCTGACGCATCTGGGTGGGAGAGCGCGACCTCGCAAACTCCGGCGAAACGGGCAATTTCGCAGGCGGCCTCGGAAATTGGAGGGGAACCAAAATTTGCCACCGGCGAAGGCGAATTGGATGCACTTCTCAAAGGTGGATGCACCATTGTTGTCTCCGAAGGTCAGGGAATGACTCAGGCCATTACCCAGGCCGCAAAGAAAAAAACTCGTCAGTCCGCTTTATTGCCGTTAATTCTGGCTTCGAATCAGCAAAAATAAGACTGTCGAGCCCAGGTAATGCAAGGCTGTTGTCTCACGCGCAACCCAGGGCGCCTATATGGCCGGCTATGCTTCCGCCGGTTTGACGACGACCGGAACTATTGCCGGATTTGGTGGGGTTGAAACCAGCGAACGCCAAGCACTGATGGATGCCTTTGCGCAGGGTGTCGATGCCTACAACCTCTCATATGGGACATCGATTCGCTTTGAAGGATGGGATACCACCCGCATGCGCGGAACCTTCACCGGAAACGATGACCCGGCAAGTATCAAGGATGCAGCTTCAAAGGCACTTGCTGCGGGTGCGGATATTTTGGTCCCCTTCGCGGATGGTGGAAACCAAGGTGCGCTCCAAGCACTTGAGGCAGCTGGAAATAACTCGGCCCAGCGCTTGGTCTGGATGGGTGATGACCTTCCCAGTGACCTTCCTCAGGTCATCACGGCGGTCACTACGACCACGAAGGATCACGCGACCGAGGCAATTACTTCCGCACGAGGAAACGATTTCTCGACGAATGCGGTTATCGATTCCCTTGATAATAACGGTGTGACGCTGGCTCCTTTCGCTGCTCATGAGGCGCTCATGACCCCCGAGCTCAAGGATTCTTTTGGCTTCGATGCGCCAGCAGCTTCTCACTGGCAGCCTTGTGATCACGACTCAATTTGATCCCCTGTTGATTTCTCCCCGTAAGTGAGGGCCCCATGGAACACGCACACCAGAATTCCTCCTATCGTCGAGGACCGGTGATCCTTCGTGGAGGAAAGATCCCTCGCGAAACATCCGATACCGGACTTTTGCGCCCCCAGTCCTCTGCGGATTGGCTGCACGAGGACCCCTGGAGGGTGCTTCGTATCCAATCGGAGTTTGTTGAAGGTTTTGGAGCGCTGGCCGAGTTGGGACCGGCAGTGTCGGTTTTCGGCTCGGCTCGCACCCCTGCCGGAAGCGAAGATTGGGAGCGTGCGCGCTCCATTGGCTCCCTATTGGTTCAGGCGGGCTTTTGCCGTGATCACCGGTGGCGGACCGGGAATTATGGAAGCGGCCAATAAGGGCGCGATGGGAAGCAGGAGGAACCTCCGTTGGCTTGAGAATCGAGCTTCCCCACGAGCAAGGAATGAATGAATGGGTCAATGTCGGAATTAATTTCCGCTATTTCTTTGCCCGCAAGACCATGTTTATGAGTATTCCTCTGGTTTCATCGCGATGCCGGGTGGTTTTGGCACCATGGATGAGCTGTTTGAGAGCTGCAACCTTGGTACAAACCGGTAAGGTGCATTCTTTCCCGATCATTTTGGTTGGCCGCGAGTATTGGGGTGGACTAGTTCAATGGATTAATTCGACAATGAAGGAGTCAGGGAATGCTGTCAAGTAATGACCCTCAACTTCTGCATATTGTTGATAGTCCCAAGAAGCTGTGGAAATAGTAATTGGACACAAATAATTCAATACCTTACTAAATCACTGCATTCTCGGTAGAATAAATGTGTTTTTAGCGGTATTTAATACCCGGCGTTGAGAAGGGAAACGAACATGGCAGCTATGAAGCCGCGAACCGGAGATGGCCCCCTCGAGGCAGAAAAAGAGGGTCGTGGGATTGTCATGCGTATCCCCAGCGAAGGCGGTGGCCGTCTGGTCATCGAACTCAGCGCTGAAGAAGCACAGGAACTGGCTCAGGCTTTAGCTAACGCTCTGTGAGGCACTCAGGGCTTCCTCAAGAGTCAGACTTCCGACATAGAGAGCCTTGCCAACAATCACTCCATCCAGATATCCTTCACGCTTCAAGGTGTGGATATCCTCGATATGACGGATTCCTCCTGAGGCAACCAGAAGCGTAGGTGTTTTCGCCCGTAGATCTCTGAGTAGGTCTACGGGCGGTCCCCATCAAAGTGCCCGTCTCGTTGGCGCTCGGTGACGATGTAGCGCTGCACACCCGCTTGGTCCAAAATACGGCAGACTTCCCAAAGGTTTCCGCGTCCCCATCAACGCCTCGTGGACGAATTCGATCGCCCTCTACGTCAATGCAGATATTGAGACGCTCGGCGAACTCGGCGATCAGGGGTGCGGACTCGATCGATATCAACCAAGGCTTGAGAAGCCAGATTGACGCGATCAGCACCTGCCTGAAGCGCAGCTTCGATGTCCTCCCCGCTGCGTACGCCACCAGACCACTCGATGCGGCATTCAGGGGCGTGCCTGCCTGAGGTGGATGCTCCAGATCCATGAAGTTCAGAGATCACCTCAGAAAGTACATCTGAGTTGCTTCCTCGCTCAAAGGCCGCATCAATATCGACCAGATGAATCCAGTGAGCGCCCTGAGCGACGAAGGAACGCGCAACCTTGAAGGGATCAGCACTGGCCTGATCCTCACGTCCGTCAGCCCTTACGGTGCGTGAGGGGCCCGGCCATTGGCAATGTCAGGGCGGGGAGAATATCCACGACTCAGTTGTTTCCGTGATTGAGGGTTGCCTGGTACATCGGCGTGAAGAACTCACCCAGCCGCAGAAGAGTTTCGTTCAGCGCATCGCGAGTGCCGTTCTTCTCCTCTTCCGCGATTTGTGCCGCATGCTCGGCGATGATGCGTACGATTGCTGAACCTGAGATCGCCATCTGCTCCCGCCTGGAGTGCGGCACGCACGTGTTCGGTCGCGAAATTCCAAAACCCAAGAGAACGGGAGCGCCGCTTCTTCACGAAGCTTTGCGACGGCCTCGTGCAAGCCCACGGTCGAGGCCTCGTGATCCGCGCCTGTCACGCCCACGAGAGACCGCGTAGACGTACCCGCGTGCAGAGTGCGCGACGTCGCTCAGGGTGCGGGGCGAGGCTGACGGGGGAGCGATGTATACGCTGTCGATCCCCGACTTGAGCGCTGCTTCTCCGAATGGATGCCCCTCGCGGATCGGGAGATCTGGAATGAGTACCGAGTCGACTCCCGCCTGCGCACAGAGTTCATAGAAGCGATCAACTCCGATGGAGAAGGGAACATTCGCGTAGACCAGTAGCCCGATGGGGAGATCTGGGTGTGAGTTGCGAATGCGAGAAAGGATCCTGAAGCACTCATCGATAGCAGTACCGGCCTGGAGGGCACGCAGGTGTGCTTCCTGAATAACAACGCCGTCTGCGACCGGATCTGAGAAGGGAATCCCGAGCTCCAGAGCATCTGCGCCATCGGCGATGAGCGCCTCGATGATGGCCTCGCAGGACGCAGGGGTAGGGTCACCCAGCATAACGAAGGGGACGAGTGCCCCGCGTTCCTGTGCGGCGCAGCGCTCAAACATTGATGCGTAGCGAGTCATCGTTCCTCCTTAGATGAACCCAGATCATAGGAATGGGTCCTATGGGTTCCAAAGCCGGCACGTTCTTGTGCAACAAGCTCAGCGGCGCGGGCAACCGCCCCATCCCTGGAGAAGGAGCCTCCCAAGCGCTCGCGCACTTGGTCAAGGTCCTTGTCGCCTCGGCCGGATAGACATACGAGCAGTGTGGGGACGTGTCCGTCGCGTGTCTCGAGTTCCTCGGTGTGGCCCGTATCCTTGAGCTCACGCGCCATCTTGAGGGCGTAAGCCAAGGCGTGAGAAGACTCCATTGCCGGAATAATGCCCTCATGACGAGAGAGTTCGATGAAGGCGTTAACGGCCTCGTCATCGGTAATTCCCACGTAGTGAGCGCGGCCGCTCGCAGCTAAATAGGCGTGCTGGGGACCAACACCGGGGTAGTCCAGGCCTGCGGAAATTGAATAGGACTCTTCGACTTGTCCCTCATCAGTGCGCATGAGGTAGGAGCGCGCACCGTGAAGAACACCGACCTTACCCTCGTGGATTGCCGCGCCGTGGTGTCCGGAATTTAGTCCCTCACCCGCAGGCTCAACACCGTAGAGCGCAACAGATGGGTCGTCAATAAAGTCGGCGAACATACCGATTGCATTTGAGCCGCCACCCACGCACGCAATAACCGCGTCGGGGAGCGCACCGGTTTGCGCGAGGATCTGTGCACGCGCCTCGGTTGAAATAATGCGGTGGAATTCGCGAACCATTGTGGGGAAGGGATGCGGTCCGGCCGCGGTTCCCAACAGGTAGTGCGAGGTCTTAAAGGTTGCGGTCCAGTCGCGCAGGGCCTCGTTGACGGCGTCCTTGAGGGTTCCGCTCCCCGCGGTCACGGGGACAACAGTTGCACCCATGAGTTCCATGCGCTCGACGTTTGGGGCCTGTCGAACAACATCGACCGCGCCCATGTAGATCGTGCATTCCAATCCCAAAAGCGCGCATACCATTGCGGTTGCAGTTCCGTGTTGGCCAGCGCCGGTTTCAGCGATGATGCGTGTCTTACCCATACGCTTAGCTAACAGAGCTTGTCCCAGAACCTGATTACCCTTGTGTGCGCCTCCGTGGACCAAGTCCTCACGCTTGAGGAAGATGCGAGCGCCGCCACCGGGAAGGTTCCGAAGCTCTGTGACGGGGTGGGACGTCCCAGGAACTGATGGAGAAGGGTATTGATCTCCTCGATGAAAGTTGGGTCGTCAATTGCTTGAACGAAGGCTTCTTCAAGCTGGTCCAGTGCGGGGATCAAAAGCTCAGGAACGTATTGCCCGCCGAATTGTCCGAAGTAGGGAGAAAGCTTTCGTTGGGCGCTCGGGGCTTCTTCGTCCGTCGTGCCCTTAGTCTTTGCGCCGAGGCGTTCACTGGAGTAGGGCTTCCACGAGGTGTGGAGCGCCGCTTCTTCGAGGAAAGGCGTGGCCGGCACTGGGCTGGCCACCTGTGATCTCCCAAGCTGCCTGTGCGGGATCATCCGATCCCGAGTGAGGAGCCAACCAACAGCGCGTCGACGTAAGGGGCAAGAGCCAGCACATCATCGCGTGAATGAACGCCAGACTCACCAACGATTACTGCTCCCTTTGGAGCAAGGGGAGCCAGCTTCTGCGTGCGGGTAATGTCGATCTGAAGCGTGCGCAGGTCACGATTGTTGATGCCAATAATGCGTGCGCCCAAGCGCTGAGCGCGGTGCATATCTTCTTCGCTGTCGACTTCGGTCAGGACATCCAATCCCAGTCGATGTGCTGCCAAGGAGAGCTCTGTGTAGTCCTGATCGTCCAGAACGGACAGCATCAGTAGGATCGCATCTGCCCCGTGAGAGCGAGCAGCCGTGATCTGAATGGGATCGATGATGAAGTCCTTGCACAAGACGGGCTGGTTAACCTCATCGCGGACCTCATCAAGATCAGCGAAATTGCCGTTGAAACGGTCGGGCTCTGTCAACACACTGATCGCTGCGGCGTAGCGCGAGTAGGCGCAAGCCAAGAGGCGTGGAGAATATGCACCTTCGATAATCGTGCCCAAAGTCGGTGAAGCGGACTTGCACTCCATGATGATTGCCGGGCCGCTAGGACGAGGCCGGAAGCCTTCCTTCTCGTCGTAACGACGCGTGCGTAGTGCGTCCTCAAAAGAGCGCGTCGAGCGAGGAAGCGTCAGGGGATCGATGTGCCCGTAGGCCTCGTGAAGTTCAGGAAGACGCGTCCGACGCTGAGCGACGATCGAATCAGGACGGTCCCGGTTTCGCGCAATCGCGTGAAATGGGAGAAGAAAGACGGCTGGTTCACTGGTTCTCCTGCTCTTTCAATTCGCGTGCGGTTGAAACGATGGTGTCCAGGTGGGAGGCGACGGCGCCGCTGGAGAGCTGAGACAGTGCCAATTCGGTTCCCTGGTTCAAAGATTCCGCCTTGCCCGCCAGATAGAGCATCGCGCCGCTTGTCGCAGCGATGGCCTCGCGTTGGGCTGGCGCGCCCTTCCCGGCGAAGATCTCTGAGATTAGAACGCAGATTATCTTCTGCATCTCCACCGACCAACTCTGAGAGCGGAGCAGGAGTAATTCCCAGCTCCTCAGGGCTCAGGGTAAAGGAGGCAATGCCCTCTTGAGTGATCTCGCGGATCTCGGTGGGACCGTGGACAGCGAATTCGTCAGTACCGCTTCCGTGAACCACCAGTGCGTGCTTCAGCCCCAAGGAAGCCAAGGCCTTCGCAACGACGTCGAGGAGTTCAGGCTTACCGACGCCCAGTACCTGGTAGGACAGCGGCGCGGGGTTTGCAAAGGGGCCGATGAATTGAAAGATGGTCGGGTTCTTCAACGCACCGCGCACGGGTGCGACGTAGCGCATGCCGGGTGATACTTCTGCGCGAATAAGAAGCAGAAACCGGTGCGTTCCAGAGCTTCGCCGAAGAAGCGGGGAGAGGTCAGGGGATACCTGCGGCCTCAACTAGGTCTGCGGCTCCAGCCTTCGAAGACACTGCGCGGTTACCATGCTTGGCAACCTTGAGTCCCATGGACGCCGCAACGAAAGCCGAGGCCGTCGAGATATTGATTGTTCCGACACCGTCACCGCCCGTTCCGACGACGTCAATGACGCCGGGGGCGAGTTGTTGTGAAGTGCTGTGCTGCTGGGCGAAGCTTCTGCCGCACCCGCAATCTCGCTGGGCTGCTCACCGCGTGCGTGAAGTGCTCAAGGAAAGCTGCGATTTCAATTTCACTGAGGTTCCCCGCGTGACATCTCCTCGAAAAACGGAACGTGCCTGTTCCTGGTCCTAGTACGTGACCGTTCAATGCGCGGCGCAGAAAGGACTCACTCATGTCAATTCCTTGAATTAGTAGCGGTGGATAGGGTTAGGTCAGCCAGCAGAGCACGCAAAAAGAAGCGGCCCAGCTGGGTCAGGATCGATTCTGGGTGGAATTGCAGACCGATGCACGGCGCACTGCGGTGACGCGCAGCCATGACAATCCCATCACGGGTGTGTGCCAGGAAACCAAAGTATCGGGAAGGCTGCGCGTGCCCAGAGAATGGTAACGAGCGACGAAATATATCCGTGCTCAGCATCATCACCGGGACGAGGCGCCTCTGCAATTGAGGAGAAGGCAGGATCTTCAATGCCGGCCTCGGTAAGCTCAATGCGGTCGGTGCGCCCGTGGGTTGCCCCTACCGGACCAACGACGCCCCCGCAGGCCTCGACCATTGCTTGGAAGCCCAAGCAAATCCCCAGGGTTGGAATATTTTTCACGGAGAGCCACCTCAAGGATCTCCATCATGTTTCCTGCGCCTCGGGGGTGGCCCGGACCGGGAGAAAGAATCAAAAGGGGACGTTCGCCCGCAGCGCGTTCGGCCTCGGTCGGAACAAGTGCCTTGAGAAGCGTTGAAGTTGGGGTCGTATTGCGGAAGACCTGAACTGCGGCCTCGCGGGCGGTTAAATCCACCAAGTTGTAGACGAAAGAGTCACGGTTATCCAGGAAAATGACGCGCATCTTAGAACTCGCTTTCTTCCGCATTTGAGGAAATGGTCAGTGGTCGCCCGGTTGACGCGGCCAAAGCGCGCAAAACAGCGCTTGCTTTGTGGACGGTTTCTTCAGCCTCGCGAGCGGGGACAGAGCCGGCAACTACTCCAGCCCCCGCCTGCACGATCGCTTGCCCGTCCTTGACGAAGGCTGAACGAATGACGATGCGGGTATCGAGCTCGCCGTCGCCTCGAAGGTAACCAACAGCACCACCATATGAGCCGCGGCGCTGACCTTCGTAGTTGCGAATGAGCTCTGCCGCGCGAAGCTTTGGAGCGCCCGTCAGTGTTCCCATGGTCATCGACGCGCGGAAAGCATCCAAGGGATGCAAATCGTCTGCCAGGGTGCCGCTGACTTCAGATACCAGGTGCATGACTCGGGAATAACGGTCGACGCGCAAAGAGCTCTTCAACGCGACGAGTTCCTCGTTGATGAAACGCGTGCGACATCGTTGCGTGCCAAGTCAACGAGCATGACGTGCTCGGCAACTTCCTTCGCATCCGAACGCAATTCAAGCTCCAAACGGATATCTAGTTCGTGATCGATACTGCCGTCGGGGGCAAAGCCACGGGGGCGTGTCCCGGCAATAGGGACGAGTGCAACCGTTCCGTCCTTTGCTGAATGGAGCAGCGAGTTCCGGAGAGCACCGAAAAGCTCGAAGTTATCCGCGCCGATATAGAACATGTATGGACTGGGATTCTCATCTCGCAAAAAGCGGTAGCTTCTCAGGGCATTTGGGCAATCCGCAATAAAACCGCGCGAGGGAACGACCTGGTAGATATCGCCAGCAGCGATGTGACTCTTGCATGGTCGTAACCAGAGCCTCGAAGTCATCATCAGAGATGGTTGGGCGTGCAATAAGAGGCTGCGATGAAGGATCGATTTTCATTTCCGAGGCCGTGGGCGTCTCGGTCGACAGGGGAGCGTGGTCGATTGCCTGGGCAAGCGCATCGATTTGCTGCTCAAGAGAATCGCGGTCGAGTGAGGCTCCGACAAGGTTGGCGCTTTGCGAAGGATGGTCGACGACCAAGATGATTCGCGCAAGGAAGAACAGGTAATCAGGGCAGGAATTAAATCCTGGTCGACGTCGGGTGAGGATTCGTAGGTTGCGAGGTAATCGAAAGAAACTGTTCCGGCGACCAAAGGTAGGTGCGGGTGATCGATGGGGGTGTCGGTAAGAACTCGCAAGGGCTCCATGGTTGCGCGCTCTTTCAAGCGTGTTTCCTCATCGGCCTCGTCTTCGCGCAGGGAAGGAAGCTCAAAGAGAGCGTGCGTGTCCTTCCGCTCGCGTAGAGCACTCGGGAGAGCCTCACAGACCTGATTCAGCGCGCTTGACCATCAACCGGGTTAGTCGAGGTGACGCGCGTGAGTCTCCATCGCATTGAATCGACGCAGAAGTATCAAGAACTGCAATGGTGGTGAGGTGCTGTTTAGAAGCGATATCGGCGCTATCCAACAGGACGACTCGTGTTGGGTGACCCGAGGCCGATTGGGACTAACCCTTGTCGCACAGGTAAGCGAGAAGCTTGCCGCCGTCCGAGTGTTAGCGCACCTCGCGCGAGATCACGTGGGGTGTGTCTGCGTGTGTCATTGTGTTCCCTATCCCTTGTCCCTCGGCGGGCCCAGCGCAACGAAAAAGGCCCGCCACATGAGCGAGCCTTGATCATTTCCAGGTACGTCAAAGGAGGCCCGCCCTTAGGGAGCCACCACCACATCTGCGATGCTGAAGTACCAAACATGTTTTTCATAGTAGTGCGGGGTGCGCGGGGCGTAACGCTGCCAGAAAGTGAGACATGCAAAGTCAGTGGGATAAGGGAAGTAGAAAGAGTGACGCCCGCAGATCGCGAGGACGAGATCTACGGGCGTCAGAAGAAGAGTAGAAGTTGCGGCCTGATTCAGCGTCGTTTGACTGCAGCAAGAAGGCCATCGCCAACAGGGGAGCATCGCGGGGATGAACTCCTCAGAAGATCCCAGGACCTTTGCAATCTCGCGCATCATGACGGTCTGCTCATCGCGCTGCGCGGGATCAGCAACCTGGTCATGCCAGAGAGCATGAACGATCACGATCAGTCCACCGGGGCGAAGGACACGGAGCGCGTGATCCAAATAATCGGGGATTTCAGCGTTGGGTGCATCAATCACCATCATGTCGTAACCGCGGGCAGCCCGTGCGGGGCAGGACGTCCAGCGCGCGACCGGCAATGAGGCGGGTGCGCTGGGAAGAATCCCAGCTGCCGCAAAGGCACGCGCGCATGCTTGTGGAATTCAACCTCTTGATCGATAGTGGTCAAAACTCCATCGGGAGACATGCCTTGGAGCAGCCAGAGACCGGAAACACCGGCACCCGTACCAATCTCCAGAACCGCTTTCGCGCCGCAGGTTGCAGCCAGAAGACGAAGGGCGGCGCCAACTCCGGTTGAGACAGGATCAGCACCCAAATCGGTGGCGGCCTCGCGAGCTTGCGCAAGAAGCTCGTTTTTCTTCGACGAATTCTTCTGCGAAAACCCAACTCAAGGCTTTGTCTGACGCCATCTTTTTCCTCCGCACTCGTGTACACCCTATGTCTCATAGGTTACGCACAACCCTTGTCAACTTGATGACTACAGCGCCATTGTGGCGGCGATTCCTTGAATTAAATGGTTTTGTTCAGGGAGCGACACCCAGTGGGCGTCCCGCAAGTCCGCGTGAGGCGTGAGCCAGCTTGCCTGCCAGTTCTTGGAGGACTTGTGCGGCTGGACCTTCGTGTGTTGAAACAGGATCGCCAGCGTCTCCGCCTTCGCGCAGTGAAATGTCCAGCGGAACCCTGTCCCAGAAGCGGAACCGAATAGCCCAGCTGAGCGCTCAAACGATCAGATACAGACTGCCCGCCACCGTGACCGAAGATCTCCAGCTTGGAGCCGTCAGCTTGGGGGAGGTAGGACATGTTCTCGATGACACCGATGACCTTTTGATCAGTCTGAGTTGCGATGGAACCGGCGCGCTCAGCGACCTCGGCTGCAGCGATCTGAGGAGTTGTCACAACCAGAATTTCAGCATTGGGTAGGAGCTGTGCGATCGAGATTGCAACATCGCGGTACCGGGAGGCATATCGATGAGTAGAACATCGAGGTCGCCCCAGAAAACATCTGCGAGGAATTGCTGAAAGCGCGCGGTGCAGCATAGGCCACGCCAAAATGACGGGCTGGCCATCGGGAACGAACTATGCCAATCGAGACAACCTTGACTCCTTCGGCTCCCAAAGGCGGAATGATCATTCCGTCAATGACCTGAGGATCGTGGCTCACTCCCAGCATTCGAGGGATTGAGAAGCCATAGATATCGGCATCCATCACTCCGACCTTGAGGCCTTGACGAGCCATCGCAGCGGCAAGGTTTGCGGTCATCGAGGACTTGCCGACGCCGCCCCTTCCTGAGGTGACGGCAATGACGCGTGTCAGGGAATCGGGGCGTGCAAACAGAATTACGTTCGGGGCGACCGCCGTTGAGCTTCTCGCGAAGAGCCTTTTTCTGCTCATCGTTCATGACGTCCATGGTGACCTTGACATCCGTCACGCCATCCAGGGCACTGAGAGTCTTATTGACGTCGTCTGAGATCGTTGTGCGCAGAGGGCACCCCGCTGTCGTCAGTAAGGGTCGTGACCGAAACCGTTGAGCCATCGATATTGATGGCTATCGACCATAGTGAGATCGGTACTGGACGACGGATTTCGGGGTCGATAACAGTCGACAGTGCATCAAGAACGTTCTGCGAGGTCAAAGTCATGGTGTCAATCCTACGACCCAGCAACGGTTTGCGCAGACTGGTTTAGCTGTCGGCGTGAAGCGGAGTGAGACAGATCCGCAGAATCTTCTGCTTGGTCCGTATTTGCCTGTGCGCTGAGCTGTGCAAATCGTTCGTCGCGCTCTTCAAGTTCCTCGCGCAGGTCGTTAAGCATATCGCGAAGTTCTGAGCGGACGAAGTCGCGTGTTGCAACGTCTTGGCAGTGCAATGCGAAGACCAGCAATTTCGCGGGTCAGATACTCGGTGTCGGCAAGGTTGCGTTCTGCGCGTTGACGATCTTGTTCTGCTTTGGACGCGGTCACGATCATCTTGGCGGTTCTGTGCAAAGAAGGATCAGAGGTGCCGAATATGAAGCCTGGGTTGAGAAAGCAGGTTCAGCAAAATAAAGGGTAAGGATCCCACGCGTACTTTTCTGAGACCTTGTAAAGAAGGACATTCGCGGCATCCATGAGACGACGAAAATCGTCATGAGAGAATAAACTTCGGCGAGCCCATGAAACGGGCCGTGGCCTCGGCAAACTGGCGAAACCATCGCCAGAGGAACGGCGGCGAGCTAAACTTCCGCTCGGTGGGGGTATCGAGACGATCAGCCATCAATACTCCTGCCATTACTCGGTCGGTCACGTCGTCATCCCAGTCACGCCAGTCGCGTGGCAGCAGCTCGTCCAAAACGTCATCAGCGGAGACGGCGCCCAGAAGGTGTCCGTCCTCATCGACAACGGGAAGAACTGTCAGGTTGTATGTCGCCAGCAGACGCGTCACAGTCGCGACGTGAGCGTCGGGGAGACCCGTCGAGGTCGGTGTCCATGATGGTCCCCAGAAGTGTATGAGGGGTTCGCGAAGTGCGCGCTGGAAGCGGACAGCACCAAGTATTGGGCCCGTCGGGGTTTCCAAGGGCGGATCGTGCGATGAATGCAGCTGCGGCCAAAGAAAAACCGAAGGTCGGAACGACGAACGGAAGCGAGCATCTCGAGCACAGTCGCATCCGGGCCAAGATGACCGGTTCGGTGGTCATCAAGGAACCGGCTGTTGACTCCTTGCAGGCTGACGAGTCGACGAACGTCGCAGCTTCATCGGGTTCCATCAAGGACAGCAGAGACTGTGCTTCTTCAACGGGAAGCTCAGACATGAGGTCTGCTGCGTCATCTGGCTGCATCGCGTCCAGAACGTCCGCAGCGCGCTTGGATTCCAACTGAGAAACGATCGACACGCGGTCGTCTTCGCCCAGCTCTTCCAGCACGTCTGCAAGACGCGAGTCAGGGGAGTTCCGTTGCGACGGCCAGCTGTCGTTCTGCAGGAAGATCGTGGATGAAGTCCGCGAGGGTCTGCAGCCTTCATGTCTTCCGTGTGTTGAATCAGAGCGGTCGCAGCTTGGTTTGAATCGGTCTTGAGCAATGAAGAGACCTCATCGATGCGAACCGTCATGGATTTGTTCCGCCGCGTTTGAAGCCCAAAGTTGTTGTGCGGACGCGCTGGACGTGCAGAGTGGAGATGATCCAGTCACGAGGGCGCCGCTGCTGCATAGCGACGTCAAGGATCTTCACAACGCCGCTTCCGTCATTCATCGTGACTTCGCGATCGAAAAGCTCAGTGATGACAAGCGTTTCAACGGGGCGTTGGTTGAAGGAGCGAATATTGAGCAGGCCAGTTGTGATGACGGAACCGGATTCAATTGCCGTCACACGGTAAAGGGCGAAACACGCGTTTTCGGGGGCCAACCTCGACGACGAAGCCAATGACGTTGGCGGTCGAATTCAGGCGAAATGTCACGACGACGTCGTGAATGACACCGACTTTTTCGCCCAGCGGGTCAAAGACGGAGGTACCGGCAAGCTTGCCGATGTAGATTCGGCGTCCGGTTGTTCCGACGTTCATAGGTGCACTGCTCACCCGGCCAGTTTATCCCCAGAGCGAACTTCTTACCCGCCCACGCCAGGCAAGTTCTCGCTACGATGGCAGAATACGAAAGGGAAAAGTATGAGCGTACCTGTGAGTGGAACCCGGCGTACCCGTGGGGGTGGAACTCTGCCTGACGGCACTGAAGTTGCTTCCTATGCCTCTGACGATCAGGCTTTTGGCAGCCCTCGAGGTCTTGTCCAACAATGACTTTGAAGTTGAGAACGTCAGCGTGGTTGGTACCGACCTCTATTCGGTTGAGCGAATTATCGGGCGCGTGACTTGGGCCCGAGCGGTCTCCCAGGCAGTGATGAACGGTGCGCTCTGGGGTGCCATGATCGGCATCGTGCCTCTGTCAATCAAGGAAACACAATGGTCTGGTGGCGCTCAGTATGCTGGTGAGAGAGGTGCTGATCACATCTTGTTTGAGCACCGCAATGTTCTTGGATCCGCCGGCGTCGAGGGACTTTTATTCCTCAGTCTCAGGTAGTCGCTGGTCGCTGCGCGGTGATCATTTCGAAGGCTGCTGGTATGACCGCATTCGTGAAGCTGGATCTTCCAGAAGACCGAAGGTAATCAGATGCGCCCGCGTCGAGTTCGCCCGGTACGCGACAGCAGTGGCCCGACTGAGTACGGCCTCGCGTCCCGATGAGAAGCCTCGTTTTGGAGTGCGTTTGTCGCGTGCCAGAAACTGACGCCAGCAAGCTGCCGGCACGGAGCATCGCGTCGACGAAAGCTCGCAAACCGATCCTCAGAACTGACGTATATAGTGAAGTGCCTCGTCCTGACTGGGACGAGGCCACTTGTGCATTCAAACTTATGCGCGTCCCTGAGCGCTGGCAATCCACGCCTCAACATCGGCAATGGTTCGCGGGATGTCTTCTGAGATCTCGGGTGACGCTGCCATCCGCGTTCACCAAAACGTCATCCTCAATGCGCACACCAATTCCGCGGAATTCCTCGGGATGGCCATGTCATCGGCGCGGAAGTACAAACCGGGTTCGATGGTGAAGCACATTCCGGGCTCTAGAAGCGCATCCTGGTACATTTCGCGACGCGCCTGAGCGCAGTCATGAACATCCAGACCCAGGTGGTGGCTGGTCCGTGGGGCATCCAGCGGCGGTGTTGCTGGCCGTTGGGAGAAAGCGATTCCTCTGCGCTGACGGGCAGCAGGCCCCATTCTTCCAGGCGTGCGGCAATAACCTTCATCGCGGCATCGTGAACATCGCGGAAGCGGGTTCCGCTGGTTCGCGCGCTCATGCGGCCTCGGGATCAAAACCGCCTGGTAAACCTTCGCCTGAGTGGGGGAGAAGGTTCCATTGACGGGGAGCTGTGCGGGTGATGTCTGCGGTAGAGCGAATCAACCTCAACACCGGCATCGACCAAAACCAGGTCGCCGTCGTCACCGGACCATCGTTATCGATCCAGTGCAGAGTATTCGCGTGGTTGCCCGAGGCGGCGATGGTGTCATAGCCCAGGCCGTTTCCTTCTTCGCGGGCTACCGCTCCAAAGGCGCCCTCAATGACGCGTTCGCCGCGGTGGTGACCAATGGCTCGAGGCAGTGAACGAAGGATATCTTCGAATCCGGTCTTTGTGATCTCGACTGCGCGACGCAACTCGGAGATCTCAAACTCGTCCTTGCACGAGGCGGATTTCTGACAGGCGCTCTTCCAAAGCATCATCGGTTTCGGCCGCGTCGCCAGCAAAACGGCAGGCCTGCCTGCATGCGCACCTCGTTGACCATGGCTCGCCGGCCTCGTCGACATTGCGAACCACGCGCAAACGAATGATTCCCGCATCCTTGGCCAGAGCATCGTGAAAAGGTATCAATGTGCTCAGCAACGCAAACCGGTTTCGGCTGAAACCTCCTCGAGGACGGGCGGGCACCACCCAAAACTCGCCGTAGCGAGAGTCGGAATAGAACTCTTGGGAAGAACGGGAGGTGCGGGCTTGAGTGCACAGCACTGCCTCGTGACCGCCTTCGGGAAGGGCTCAAGGACAATCACCGAATCGGGTTCGCGTTCTTGCCCAAGACCAGACAGGTGAGCGAAGGCCGAGTATGCGCGGAAACGGTAGTGCAGTCGTTGGAACGAACCTTAGGTGCCTGCGGGGATGACCAGTCGTTCCCCTGCGAAGAGCTCTCCGGCTGCAGTTGCGCGCGCGGGAAGGTGAGTCGGCAACTGCCGATCGAGTAATACCCGGATCAGGACGCGGCCCCCATTGGGAGCCCATGAATTCTCGGAATGCATCTGAGGATGGACGGTGCGAGCGATTATTCACGCGCTCAGCCAAAGAATCGGGTGCTTCCTCCGCGGAGGTTGTTTCAGTCGTAGTCATAGTGTCACTGGTCTCACTTTCCCTGTGCGGCGTGCTACGTGGACCGTATTCTAAATACACTGACCAGGATCGATCTTCACACACAGTGCGTATTCGGACGGAACTGATACTCCCGCCGAACTCATGGAGAAAGCACGTCAGGCGCATGTGGATGTCGTGGGGCTGACCGACCACGACACCTACGCTGGTTGGGACGAGGCCGCAGCGTGCGTTGAGCGAACTGCGTGTCCTTAGTGCGCGGGGTGGAGTTGTCCTGTGCGCGCGAGGGGATCACTGTTCACCTTCTGGATACCTTCCCGATCCCACGAATCGAGGCCCTGTCTTTGCAGTGCAGCGTCGAGCGACTGAGTCGCGTCTCACTCGCGCGCAAAAATTGTTGAACGCCTCGCGAAGACTACTCAATCACGTGGGAGCAAGTGCGCGCTCTTGCGCCTGAAGATGGACCGGTTGGGCGTCCACATATTGCGGATGCCTTGGTTGAAATAGGCGCTTTCCCTGATCGCAGTGCCGTTTTTACGCAGACTCTGCATCCTTCTAGTAAGTATTACGTCATGCACTGGGCACCGACCCCGTCGATGCGGTGGAGCTGGTTCGAGCCGCCGGGGGAGTCCTGTGTTGGCGCATCCGCGCCGCGCGGGCTCGCCAAAGGCTTCTGCCCGAGGAAGTCATTGATATGATGAAGGAAGCGGGCCTGTTCGGGATTGAAACGCGATCATCGTGATCATACCGAAGAGGATCGAGCCGATGTGGAGCGGATCGCACGCCGTTTGAAGCTGGAAGTATTTGGTTCCTCCGACTATCACGGCCTGGGAAAGCCTAATCAACTTGGTGAAAACCTGACGGATCAGTCGGTGCTGAACAAACTTGAAGAGGAAGCGTTTTTAGAGGTCCTGCACCCATGAGTATCGGTTCTGTTGTGGACATTACGGTCTTGTTGACGACTTTGCGACTTTGATCGTCATTTTGGACCCTATGGGCTTGATGCCTGTCTTCTTGGGGTTAACCTCTAAGCTGTCGCGCACTGCTCAGCGTAAAGCGGCTTTCCAAGCGTCGCTGGTGTCTTTCGGAGTCATTCTCACTTTCGCTTTCCTTGGGCAGCAGATTTTGCGCGCACTCCATATTTCAATGGAATCTTTTGAAACTTTCCGGTGGCGTGCTGTTGTTCTGGTGGCGATGGGATTGTTGACCTCCAGCGACATGGAGCAGCCCGATACCGGTGATGACGCAGTGAATGTTGCCTTGGTTCCGCTGGGAATTCCGCTGCTTGCGGGTCCGGGTGCGATTGTTGCTGTGATGGTGTCGATGGCGCAGGCCCACACAGTTGGTTCCATTGTTGGCGTTGTCGGTGCTGTCGTTGCAACCCACGTGGTGATTTGGCTGTCGATGCGTTTCGCTTTGGAGCTTTCACGCTTCCTGGGAACGGGCGGCATTATGTTGCTCACGAAGATTTCCGGTGTGCTTTTGGCCGCTATTGCAACCGAACTGGTCACGGGTGGTGTTTTTCGACTTTATTAAGAACGCTGGAATCGTTCACTAGTCAGGTTGACAGTCCGTCATCTTTTTATCTCGCCCGCTTTTGTGGGGCTACGGTAGGCTTAGTCCAGTGCTACCGGTAGTGCTGGGTCAATCGCAAGGAGAGATTTTATGAGCCGGTCCCTAGAGGAACGGCTGAAGTCCCAGGTTCGCGCAGTGTCCGGACGCCCAGAGCGCGTCTCGACTGAGATGGAAGCGTGGCAGGGCCTTCGGCGGCAATCATTGATCGTATTGCTGATCGCTGGCATGCAACCGAGCGCACCTACGCAGTGGGTCGTATGGAACACTACTTCTCCGCAGAGTTCCTCATGGGACGTGCGTTGCTCATCAACCTCTCCAACCTTGGAATGGTTGACGAGGCCCGCGAGGCCTTAGCTGCACTGGGCAGAGATCTGTCCGTGGTTCTGGAAGAAGAACCCGATGCCGCTTTGGGTAATGGTGGTCTTGGTCGTCTGGCAGCGTGCTTCCCTTGATTCTTGCGCGACCTTGGACCTGCCTGTTGCCGGTTACGGCATCCTGTACCGCCACGGATTGTTCAAGCGCTCTTCGACAACGGTTTCCAGACCGAACACCCTGATCCTTGGATGGAAGAGGGCTACGCTTCGTTATTCGTCGCGAAGAAGAACAGCGCATTGTTCGCTATGCGGACCTGACTGTTCGTGCGATTCCTGCGACATGCCGATTACCGGTTGGCACCCAGAACGTCAATACCTTGCGTCGTGGAAGGCCGAGCCCATGGAAGAGTTCGACTACGACGTTCAATTCAGCGCTTTGCCGATGCGATTGTCGACTCACGAGCGCACCATGGATATCTCGCGTGTTCTTTACCCGAACGACACGACCTTTGAAGGCAAGGTTCTGCGTGTTCGTCAGCAGTACTTCTTCTGCTCTGCGTCGCTGCAGGCCATTGTTGATAATTACGTTGCTGAGCACGGTTCGGACCTGCGCGGTTTTGCTGAGTACAACGCCATCCAGCTCAATGACACCCACCCGGTTCTGGCCATTCCCGAACTCATGCGCATCCTGATGGATGAGCATGGCCTGGGTTGGGAAGATGCCTGGGATGTTGTTTCGCGTACCTTTGCGTACACCAACCACACGGTTTTGGCTGAGGCTCTGGAGACCTGGGACATTCACATCTTCGATCGTCTCTTCCCGCGTATTTCTGAAATCGTTCGAGAGATCGATCGTCGTTCCGCCAGGACATGTCGAGCGCGGCGTTGATGGCGCAACCATCGACTACATGGCTCCCGTCTCGGGCAACACTGTCCGCATGGCGTGGATCGCGTGCTACGCCTCGTACTCAATCAATGGCGTGGCCGCGCTGCACACTGAAATCATTAAGCGTGAGACGCTCAAAGAGTGGTACGCGATTTGGCCTGAGCGTTTCAACAATAAGACCAATGGTGTGACTCCGCGTCGTTGGCTCAAGCAGTGCAACCCCCGTTTGGCAACGCTTCTGGATGAAGTGACCGGCTCGGATCGCTGGGTGACTGACCTGATGCGCTTTCGAGTACACGGGTGCTGGTAACTCGAGCTTTATGCTCGCTTGGCTCAGATTAAGCATGCGAATAAGGTTGACTTTGCTGCATGGATCAAGGACCGCGAGGGCGTCGAGATCGACCCAGATGCGATTTACGATGTCCAGATCAAGCGTCTGCACGGTACAAGCGTCAGCTGCTTAACGCGTTCTACGTCTTGGATCTGTACTTCCCGCATCAAGGACAAAATCCGGCTTTTGGACGTCCCAAGCGCGTGTTCATCTTCGGTGCGAAGGCTGCACCCGGCTACATTCGCGCGAGGCGATTATCAAGCTGATTAACACCATTGCCGACCTGGTCAACAACGATCCGGATATCAATGGCCGCATCAAGGTTGTTTTCGTTCACAGCTACAATGTCTCGCCCGCCGAACATCATTCCCGCCGCGGATATCTCTGAGCAGATTTCGATGGCTGGTAAGGAAGCTTCGGTACCTCGAATATGAGTTCATGATGAACGGTGCGTGACGGGAACCTTGGATGGCGCGAAACGTTGAGATTCTCGAGGCCGTGGGGAGGAGAATGCCTATCTCTTCGGTGCGACCGATGATGAGCTTCCCCGAACCGCGTCACTACGATCCTCGTTGGCACTACGAGAACGTGCCTGGCGAAGCGAGTGATCGACGCTTTGACCGATGGTACCTTGGATGACTCCAACTCCGGTTGGTTCCATGATCTGCGTTGGTCGCTTCTGGAATCGGGATATGAGCCGCTGACGTCTACTACGTCTTGGGTGACTTCGCTTCTTACCGTGAGACGAAGGATCGCATGGCGCAGGATTACCGTGATCAGGAAGCCTGGTCGCGCAAGGCGTGGATCAATATCACGCGTTTCGGTCGTTTCTCCTCTGACCGTACGATTAGTGATTACGCTCGCGAGGTGTGGCACATCGATGCTCAGCCGATTGCGTGAACGCGTAATAGGCAGCCTTTCAGAGGCTGAATGCGTGACCAATGCCGTAACGCCCCGTTAGGATTTCCCAACGGGGCGTTTACTGTTGTTCGTTTTCTGAGCAAACTGTATTACTGTGTTGACACAGTTTCAATAGTGTGGCACTGTATTGGTGTATTAATACAGATAGACAGAGGGATACATCGTGCGCATCGATGACACCGTCAATCTCGGATCCAATTAGCTGATTCATTCCGCGGTCGTGTTACCGACGGTACGTGGAAACCTGGCGAAAAGATCCCTCCGTGCGTGATCTCGCGATCGAGGCAGGCACCAATCATACCGTTCAGCGAGCCCTGGGTGCACTTGATGAAGAAGGGTTGACGGTCCCGAAGCGGACCGCAGGACGCTGTCGCAACTGATGAGAACGCTCTGCATGCTCTGCGGAAGAACGACGCACATCTTGCGGCAGATGCTACATTCGAGCATGTCGTTCACTGGAATCGATTTAGAAGGTGCTCAGACCCTGATTGATCAACGTTGGGATGCCACGGAGAAGTAGCCAGGAGGCAAACTCGCGACCACACAAACTGAGCGGTCGAGCTGTGCGGGCGCAGCCTCGTCCACGTGGACCACCTCACGAAGCATTACCGGGAAAAACGCCGGCTCTACGGGACTATTCGCTGTCACTGGATGCTGGCCACATCGTCGGCCTCATGGGCCCCAACGGATGCGGAAAAACGACGCTGCTGAAAATCCTTGCAGGCGTATTGAATGATTACCAAGGGCAGGTGAGTATCGATGGGCACAAACCTGGAATCGATACAAAAAGCCATCGTGTCCTACTCTGCCTTCGGCGCATTCCTTAACGGCGAATGGACCGTGGAGCGTGCGATTAACATCTACTCGCGTTTCTTTGCTGATTTTGAACCGGAAAGAGCGCGAACCATGGTTGATTTCTTTGAGCTCCCCGAGGGACGGCCGCTCAGTGAGATGAGTAAGGGAATGGGGAGAAGCTTCAAATCAACCTGATCATGGCACGCAAAGCGAAGCTCTTCTTGTTGGATGAGCCGATCAGTGGAGTAGACCCGGCAACTCGCGACATTATCCTCGAGGGTATTTTGCGTGAGTTTGATCCCGAGTCGCTGCTCATCATGTCAACCCACCTCATCTCCGACATCGAGCATTTCGTTGACTATGCGCTCTTCATGAAGGAAGGACAGTTCTCCTGCAAGGCGACGCCGATGACCTGCGCGCGCTACGCACGGTGATTCGCTCGACGCTATCTTCCGGAAGGAGTACCGCTGATGTTTGGGAAAATGCTGTCTTATGAAATCGGTAGTCGCATGCGCGCTGATCTTCGCGAAATGGGGACTGTGCTTGCGATCCTTGTTGTGACGGTCGGTGTTGTTGCAAGCGGGTCCGGGACTGAGGTGGGACGATGACCATGTTTGGCTACCTGATGTGCGTAGCGATTCCTGTCGGTATAGCGATCAGTGGAATGAGTGAGTACTGGAAGACTCTGTATGGACAACAGGGGTACTTCACCATGAGTCTGCCCGTGTCAGGTGCCGTGATCTACTGGGCAAAAGTCAGTCGAATGATCATTGAATTCCTCGTCGCACTTGCCTTAGCTATTGGCGGAGGCATTGCAGTTGCGTGGGCGGCGGCATGGAGTCAGGGCGTCCTCTCGCCGACTACACTGCTGGTCCGCGTTCGCTATTTGCGACTTTCGACTCCGGTGCTTGTGGTTCTGTTTATTGCTTGGATCGTTTCGTGTATTGCGCTGATTCTTCAGGTCTGTGCGGTCATGACTCTTGCAGCCGAAGGACGCTTCAACCACATGGGCTTTGGTGCGGTGGCTATCGGATTGGTCTTGCTTTACATCGTTGACCAGGTTTTGAGCGGAATTGGAACGTTCTTCATGCCCTTCTCGATGACTCCTGACGGTCAATTCAGTACCGAGGTTATGTGGACGTCGATATCGCGCGACTTTAGGAACCGTGGATATCCGAATGTTTGGGGAATGGGTGCGTGCATTTTGAGTCCCCCTCTTTGCGCTATTCCTAGCAGTGTGGGCCTCGCGCTCGATTGAAAAGCGAACCTCATTGCGCTAGAAAAGCTAGTCAATAAGCGGTATACTGCCCGGGATGCATTAACGTGCGTCCCGGGCGCAGCTGTATTCTTTGAGAGTTATCTGCTTGTGTGACAGGAAAATCTCATGCTCTTCGCGACTTTTTATTTCATCTTTCGTTCGGTTGGGAATTGCTCTGCTGATTCCCTGCGATTTGGTGGGCGGTGACAACTAAGCGTCGCTTGGAATTTGCAACCTGGATTGGTCTTTATGTTCCGACCTGGAAAGTTGGTCCTGTTCAGCGTGTTTCGCAGAAGCAACTAGGCATTGCCTTGGTCTGCTGGACCGCTGTCTCACTGGCGTCACTTCGGATTGCAAGCTCGGTATGGGGTGCTCTGGCGACCTCGCGATTTATGGGTGCGGGACTTCTTGCAGTCGTCGATCCCTCTCTATGCCTTTATTCAGACCGGCTTGGCTGAAGAACTTTTTCTTCCGGGGTTTCTTAGCTAAGCGCTTATATGTGCCTCCTTTGGTTTTTCCCTTGGAAACACCATTCAAGCCCTTGTCTTCAGCTCTTCTTCACTTGCTGTTGTTCATCAACTATCTCCCCGTATTGAGTCTTGTCGCCATCATGGTCCCCTACTGGAATCAATGGCTGGATTATGGGGTGGCTGAACGAACAAGCGGCGGGTGGTTCTGTGATCCCTAGTTGGATGCTGCACTCTTTGGCAAATCTCCTGGTCGCTCTGGGGGCTGCGTTTAATCTTCTGTAGTTTTGAAGCGGACTACTACAGGGGGATCCAATACCCTCAAAGAGCAGCTTTAATAAAAACGTATAAACTATGTTTTATTAGAAGCTGATGCTCAGGCGCTAATCACAATCGCCGAGGCCTGACGAAAGGGATCTCATGATCGAACCTAATTCTGACCTGCCCGAATTTGAACTTTCGTGATGTTTTCCGCCGAAAAGGCGCAGGGAGCCTGCTCAGTCCGGCGGATGCGGTTGCGGTTGCGATCACGGTGCTCAGCTTCCACGCTTGGATGCACGTCCGCCCCGCCTCGTCTGCGTCACCCGCAATTTTGGGTGCCGTTTCTTCTTTGAACGTCGGCGAGGCCATGGAGCTGGTTGCACCTCACGTGCCCACGCCGCTTCTCAACCAGATCGACATGACTCTTGAGGGGCGATTTTTCCTACGAGCTGGTTGCTGTCAGTAATGAAAGGTGCGATCGTCAAGATCACCCGCGTTGGCTGATCAGGAGATATAGACTGCTCACTTTGAGAGCTTGCGTTCATTCATCAGTACGGGATCGCGCAGGTTCATCAGGGAGTTGAAGCGTCCGGCGGTGGAAACCTGCCGGACGCTTGTCCATCTGGGGTGTTAAGAGATTGAGTGACTCTTGCTGCGTATGGGTGTGTGCCCCGTACCAATCGGTACAGGGCACCTACGCTCTGCCTGATTTGAGTGTTACTCTTCGCTGCCCTTACGGCGGCGCACCCGCTTTCGTGGTGCGGGGGAGTGCTCGCCTCGGCCTCGGCCCTTGGTTCCGCGGTCAGAACGTCCTTGCTTTCCGGAATTCAAAGTTTGATCGCCATCCTTGCGAGTACGGCGTCGGGTGCGGGTTCGTTCGCCAGAAGTCGGACGCTCACCGCGTCCTCCCGGCGGCCAGAGGAACGACCACCGCGGCCTCTGCCTCGGCCACCACGTGAGGAACCGCCAAGTCTTCAATCTTCTCGGCGCTCAGCCTCGCAGGGTGCGCTGTGCTCGAGGGAGACGGCCTGTCACATCCTCGGGAATATTCAAGTCGGTGTACAGGTGTGGCGAGGTGTGGTAGGTCTCCAGAGGCTCGGGAACTCCCAAGCCTAAAGCCTTCGAGATCAACGACCAGCGCGGAACATCATCCCAATCCACGAAGGTCACAGCTGTACGCGAATTACCGGCGCGGCCAGTGCGGCCAATGCGGTGGATATAGACCTTTTCATCCTCGGGACACTGGTAGTTAATGACGTGGGTGACATCGTCAACGTCGATGCCTCGTGCGGCAACATCCGTTGCGACTAGAACGTCGACCTTGCCATTGCGGAAAGCGCGCAGCGCCTGCTCGCGTGCACCCTGACCAAGATCGCCGTGAAGTGCGGCAACGGCAAAACCACGCTCGGTCAGCTCATCGGCAACGCGCGCAGCCGCACGCTTGGTGCGGCAGAAAATCACTGCACGACCGCGGCCTCGTGCCTGCAGGATACGGGCTACGATCTCCGTCTTGTTCATGGCATGAGCGCGGTAGATCACCTGCTGGACCGTGTTGACGGTCTGACCTTGATCGTCGGGATCCTGCGCGCGGATGTGGGTCGGCTGAGTCATGAACTTGCGCGCCAGCGTGATCACCGGACCGGGCATTGTTGCGGAGAAGAGCATCATGTGGCGATCCGCGGGAATACGCGAGAGCAAGGTCTCCACGTCGGGGAGGAAGCCAAGGTCAAGCATTTCGTCGGCCTCGTCAAGGACAACGTTTTCCACGCCGTTCAGGTGCAGTACACCTGACGGAGCAAATCGATCAAGCGCCCCGGGGTGCCGACGACGATATCCGCGCCTCGCTTGAGTGCCTCAATCTGAGGTTCAAAAGCGACGCCGCCGTAGATGTCAACGATACGCGTTGAGAGCTTAGAAGCCGCTGCACTGCAGGTCATCGGCCACCTGCTTGGTGAGCTCGCGGGTTGGCAAAATGATGAGCGCCTGAGGGCATATTCGGGTTGAGAAGATCTTCGTAACCTTCTTCATCCGGAGCAATGACATCTTCCAATACCGGGGATGCCGAATCCCAGCGTCTTGCCGGTACCGGTCTTGGCCTGGCCAATAATGTCGTGGCGATCCAGTGCAACGGGAAGAGTCAGTGCCTGGATAGGGAAGAGTGGGTGATGCCTCGTTCTTCAAGCGCATCAACAATGGGGTCACTGACCCCAAAATCAACGAAAAGACTTCGCTTCGTATGTTTCATTTCGAGTTCGTAATATCGGGGGTGGTTTCATCTTCTTGGGTCGAAGGGGCTTTGATTGAGCCCAAAAGCGTACGACGCCAGCAGAGTAATCAGACGGTGAAGTCACGATCAACCTGTTCTGGGAAAAACCCGTTGAAATTGCAGCCGATCGCGGTTCTTCTTCAAGGGCATAGGTGCCCGGGCAAAATATCTCACGTGCGATCGGTCAGCACTGTCGTTTGTATTCTACGAGGTTGACGCGGATCGCTCCGAGGAGGAACCCGTCACGTTTATCTGATGTAGTGTTAGTGCATGGAACGCACCTATGAACCTGTGCCAGATCGCGACGCTGACGTTGTCGGTCTGATCGCGTATTCGATTTTTGGCTGCAATGACACGCTTGGCAAAGGATAGTGACCAGGCGCCGACTTTTGAGGCGAAGGTCGAGCATGCGCGATGGCCACTCGAGTTTTCGATACCTACACCCAGGTTGAAACGTGGTGTCAGCATCGCGGCGTTGACTTAGCTGAGAAAGCTCAGGCTTTTGATGGGCTATACGACGATCTGGATGCCCGTACGCGACCGACGACCTGGTATGAGCGCACGGTTAAAAACCTATGTGACCCTGGGAATCTTAGGTGGCCTGCTGCGTGAGATTGCGTCGCGTAAAAACCTGTTCCCGGAAGCAAAGTGGGATCTTGAGCAGGGGGAGTGGGAGCGCCAGAATTTGGCTCCGATTTTCGAGGCCGATGAGCAGCTTGCCGCTCGCCTGTCGTTGTGGGCGCGAAGGGTTGCCGGAGAGGTTTTGGGATTGGTGCGTTCAACCCTGTTCATGCACCCTGAGTTATCAGACTCTCCTGAAGATGCAGATGCTATTGCTCAGACTTTGAGTGTTGAGCATGCAGAACGCATGAAAGGAATCCACCTGCGCGGTTAGACGCAGGTGGATAGAGTGTCAGGTCATTCGGCTCGCTTTTTGGTGAATTGCAAAAGCCGACGCGGTGCGTTTGCAGGGGCAGTCACGCGCACGTAGAAATTGCCTGGGCAGGAATGAGTGTTTCTCTCCCTTGGTGTCCGTAAGGATCAGAGTCTGCTCGCGTAGGGAATTGGTGACTTGGGCGAAGAGTTCGTCTTCGCTGAGGTCCAACTCAAGGTCGAGTTCGCGCGGGCTGGCGTTGATACCGATCGTGATGTTCACTGCGACTCCCAGATGTTGTGGATCGAATGGTTTCTGTGTCCCCATAGTACGTGCAGACGGGGGAGCGGGCCTGCTATTTCTGCAAGGGCGTAATTGTGGGGCAGTCGAAGCGTCGTCGCGGTTTAGTGTCTAAGTGGTGAGCAGGTAGGGTTGTGTTGACGAGTTGTTTTGTGTTCTGGCGGTAAAGCTTAAAGTTGAATCTACTCGAAAGGTGAACGATGTCTTTTCCTCCTTATCCTCAGGAAATGCCCGTTGAGGGGGTTTATTCGACTGTTCCTCCTCAAGGACAATTTGGAGTAGCAACTGTAGTTAAACCCTTATCTCCCCTTGCTATCACCGCACTCGTGTTGGGGATTATTTCTCTTCTCCTGTCCTGGATTCCGATTCTTCACAATCTAATTTTTATTCTGGCCCTTATTGCTACAGTCGTGGCAATCGTCGCTGTCGTTCAGACGCGCCCGATAAAGGCCCACCGCGGCTCCGGTATAGCAATCACTTCACTGGTGATTTCGATTCTTGCCATTGTTGTTGTTTTTGGAAGCCAAGCTATGTATTCGAAGGCTAATGGTAAGGCCTTCAGGCCACCTTCTGTATCGTCTCGAGCTTCCAAAGGTGCGGCGACCTCGGATGTTGTTCAGCTGGAGAACGGTAAAGTCACGATTGAGGTGAAGAAGGTCGAGGAGTCGGTAGATGACCAGGAAGGTGAGCCAACGGTCGCTGTGACATTAAAGATCACAAATAATGACACAAGTAGTTTGAATCCTTTTGCATACTATGTTGAGGTATCCCAAAACAAGGCTGCGCTCGATAGTGCAGTTTATTCCGATAATCTAATGCCTGAAGGATACGAGCCTATCGCGGACTCGGAAGAGCTCCCAGCTGGTAAAAGCATGACCCTTGTGAAAGGGTATGTTCTTCGCGATGCAGCTGCTCCAGTTACGCTGATGATTGACAGCACTGTCCCTTCAACGAAGGCATTCAAAAAGGAATATTCACTTCAGTAAAGGGTTAATCTCCCACCTTGGTGGGACTGCCAGAATGTGCCCCGAAGCCTCCGCTTCGGGGCTCATTCTCATTTCTGCTTTGAAGCCCAAAGTGGTCTTCAAATGCCGGTGGCCTCTGTCAGAATCACTATATGAACAACACACCGGTGCGTATCACGGTTGGCTCTGAATTCTCAGGGCTACCGGAACTCAGCGACCATCAGCGCCTGCTACTTAAGCAAATTACTGAAGGTGACGCTGTACTCCGTGGTGCACCCAGGAAGCAGGAAGACGACTCTTCTTCTTGCTGCTGCTGTTGCTGAACTTGTACGCAAGGATCACTCGTTTTTAGTTCTCACTCCGGATCGTTTGCGCGCCGATCAATTAATGCCTGCGGTACAAGCGCTTGCTCCCAATGCGGTGCGCCCGGTGCGGACCCCCATTGGGTGGGCTTATTCAATTGTGTCGCAGTGGCGAAATACGCGTGATCAACCGCTGGGTGATGTTGAGCTCTTAACGAGCGCAAACATGGATCGCATGGTCTCTCAACTGCTAGAAGAAACTGCGATTCAATGGCCCGAAGAGCTTTCAGATACCATCCGTTCGCTTCCGGCATTTCGGATGGAACTGCGTGATCTCATTGATACTGCTGCAGAGTCTGGGACGACTGCTGAGCATCTAGAGAGCTCGGTCGCATTCGTGGAATGAAGCAGTGGGTGAGCCTTGCACCTCTGCTTAGAAGTGGAACGAACTTCCGCAGCTGGGGGTGGAGTTCGAGGAACGATGCTGGCGCATGGGGCGCGGCTGGGAAGGCAGGCTGCCAGCTCCTTGCCCCATTGGGATGATCGTGCCCGGTCCGCTGGGGTACAATTTCTTTACCCCGCTTCCGCGCTACCTTTTGATCGATGACCTGCAGGATTGCACTCCCTCACTGCTAGCGCTGCTTCATGTCGCACACCAACTGGGAAGTCGCATCATTGCTTTCTCGAATCCAGATCTCTCAGTAAGCTCATACAAGCGCGGTTATGCTCATATGGATCTCGATCTGGCCAGGATCCTCGACGTTCAAATTGAAGACTGTGGGGTAGCTACATCGGTACTCCTCAGCTTCATGCCTTGAACCTCTCGCTTGCCTCACGCATTGCGCAAAGCGGACCCTCCGGAAGAAGAAGCGCCCCATTTGCTGGGGACTCTGAAAGGCGGCTCGGTGAGCAAGGGTACATGTCCACAACTGTGCCAGCCTTGCACAAATGGGGGCGGCTTTGGGATATCAGCTGCGCTCCCACTAGTTGCGTGACAACATTCCTTGGTCTGAGCAGGTGGTGATTGTTCGTTCGCAATCTCTTATTCAGCAGGCCAGAAGGGCCCTGAAACGTAGCAAAATTCCCTTGCTGGAGGTCAGCAAGCTTTCAATTTGCGTCAGTTCGATGACCAGCGCGTTGCTGAAAGCCTTAATTCCGAATGAAGACAATGGCGTAGGAGTTATCGATCGCTGGCTGCGTTCAGATCTGATCTCGATCGATGCTCTGCATGTGAGTTCGCTTCTTCACAACTATGTTTGGGCACATAGCGATCAGAAGTTGGCACAGGGGCGCGTTCAACACCTCAGTACAGATACGGTCTCTCGCATTCTTCAGGACCCCTCTCTTCTTTCACAGAATGTGGAAACGGAACTGCGCAAGCTTCTTAAGGCCTCGACTCTATGGAAAGAAGTAGAAACCCTCAGCCCCCAAAAAGCGCTCTGGGAAGCATGGGCGACTGCAGATGTAGTCGAGGAACTGAGCAAACGGGCTTTAGCGCACGACTCCAGATTCAGATTATTTTTGATGACGTCCCTAGATTCGGTGATTGCACTGTTTAGGGTCGCGGATATCTGGCAACAAAGAAATCCGCAGAGAGACGCCGCAGAGTTTGCACGCGAGGTTCCTCGAATCCGATGTAGCAACTGACACCATTGCTGTAACCGCATATCGCCACGAAGGGATCCAGGTTCTCACCCCAGAACAGGCAGTGGGGCGACATTGGAACGTCGTTGCACTTTATGGGCTTCAAGATGGCAGTTGGCCCGATCTGCGGCTTCGACAGCGTCTGCTGCGAGCCGATCTTCTTGGGGAGATCACGCAGTAACGACCCTGCTCAAGAAGTCATTGATGATCCTCGAATCCAGCGCAGGGCAGTTTTAGACGATGAACTTCGGCGACTTCTTGCTGCCGTTTCACGGACGAATCTGGCACTGCATATCGGAGTTGTTTCCAATGAAGACCAGGCACCATCGCAATTTGTTGAACTTGTTGCACAAGGCGCGGGGATCGAGATTCCCGGATGGCTTTCCCATTGAAGACGTCCCGCCCGCATTAGACCTTTCCGGCCATATCTCCAGGCTGAGGTATCTTGCCGCGCAAGAGAATGACCCCCAAACATCTCAGCTTGCTAGCCGTCTGCTTGCAATTCTTGCCAAACGCGGAGTCCCTAGTGCAATACCCAGCAACTGGATTGGAGCCGGAGGGATCAGCTCGGATAGCCCGATCTACGACCAGCAACGTGTTGCTGTGAGTCCTTCCAGTTTTGATAGCGCACGTCAATGTATTCTTCGCTGGTTCTTTGCTTCCAATGAGTGGCACTTCGATGCCGACGCAGAGCGCAGCAGATGGAACGCTAATCCACAGCCTGGCTGAGCGTTTCCCATGCGGGCCTCGCAGCGCTGTGATGGATGCGCTCGAGGAAGAAAATTCGTGCAATGGGCGTGGATGAAGGACAAGCCGCAAGCAAGATCCACATGGACCACCTTCGAGAGATGGCATCTGCACTCGGTGAATATCTTGAGCAATCTACTCAAATGGGAAGCTGTTCGGATCCGAACGGAAATGTTCAAGTTGAAGTGCCCTTTGATGTTCCGATCTCTTCAGTTCACATCCGCGGAAGAATTGACCGGAGATGGAAGTGGAAGGCCAAAGGCGTTCGGATTATCGACTTCAAGACTGGGAAAGAAGGAAATAAAACCGGCGCGAAAAAGGACCGGACTACCACAGCTCGCTCTCTATCAACTTGCAGCCGAAGAACTGGGTTATGAAGTTCTGGGAGCAGAGCTCAAATATCTTGGCTACGGTGATGTCCGGACAATCGCGCAAGATCCCTTAGATCCGGAAACAAGGGCGGATTGGATCAGCCAGCTTGATGAGATTGGGCAGAAAATGAAAGGCCCATCTTTTATCGCGACGCCCTCTGATGAAAGCATGCCAATACTGCGAGTTCGCCCGTTCTTGCCCAGCGCGTGAGCAAAGGGAAAGAGGAGTGTGGAATGACCATCGATGGTGCGCACCTTAGTGTTGATGAAATTCTGCGTTTGGCTACCCCCCGGAGTCGCCAGTATTTTCCCCCCACGGATGAGCAGCGTGCCGTTATCGAAGCCCCTCTTGAACCTCTGCTCGTCGTTGCGGGAGCAGGGGCAGGGAAGACAACCACTATGTCGCAGCGTGTGCTCTACATGGTTGCCCATCATGGGATCGACCCGGGCGCATTCTCCGGCTTGACCTTTACACGCAAAGCAGCGGGGGAGCTGGGGCTCAAAAATACGACAAGACCTTGGGGTCTTGGCATCAAATCTTGTGCCGTAGCTTCCAGGGCGATCAACCGCATTGACCTATAACTCTTTCGCCGCTCGAATCCTTGGCGAGTACGGCGCAACAATTGAGGGTAGATCCGACTCGCGCTTGATCGGGCAGGCGCAACAGGTTCAAATTCTCACGAGATTGTCCAAAACGGAGGAAGTACCCAGAAGAAGATGGACAGTACAAACCAACGTCATCAGTTGTCGCCGCGGTACTCGCCTTAAGCGGTCATATCGCAGAACAAAAATATGACTCTTGACCAGGAGCACAAAGCCCTCCGCGCATTTAGCGAAGAACTGGAAGAAATCGCCCAATCTGCAGGAAAAGATCCGACCAGCTCTCTCAAATCAGAGTCGCCGTCAACGCCAATAGGATTTGCTCCTAGATATGGCGCGGGTATTCGAGAGACTACTAGCGCAGTCATGGTCTGATTGACTTTTTCGGATCAGCTTCTTCTTGCAAACACGAATCGTCACGGAAAAATGCTGCGGTCGTCCGCCAGGTGCGTTCGGACTATCAAGCTGTCCTACTCGACGAATTCAAGATACGTCCGTCATCAGATGACCTTCCTATCCACACTTTTTGCAGATCATCCAACCACCGCAGTTGGTGATCCCGAGTCAAGCAATTTACGGTTGGAGAGGTGCTTCAGCATCCGCGCTCAGTAACTTCTTGACAGCATTTTCTACCCAGCGTGAGGCAACGCAGCTCGCCCTTTCGACCGCGTGGAGAAACGACCACGCGATCCTTCAAGCAGCAAACGCGCTTGCTCGTCCGCTCGAGGCCTTCCAGAATCGGCCAAGAAAAACAGCTCGGGGAGTACTTCCATTAAGGTTCTCAGGTCAAACCGCCAGTTCTTGGGCCAAGGCCTCAAGCAGGAGAAGGGGAAGTAAGCGCAAGCTGTCCTCGACCTACCAGGAAGAACTTGAGCATGTCGTCGAATTTATCCGACAGCATCGCGTCCAAGACGAAAAGGGGAAGTGGAACACCTGCGCTGTGTTGTGTCGTCGTCGTGCAGATTTTCCTGCGATCGAACGTGCACTCAAAAGACACTGATATCCGAGTTCAAGTTGCTTGGGGTTTAGGAGGCCTCTTAGACCAGCCTTCAGTCAGTGATGTTCGAGCCGCCCTTGAGCTCGCTTCAGATCCGACGAATGCCCCAGCCCTCATGCGCCTTGTTACCGCGATGGATATTGGCGCGGCGGACCTTCTGGTTCTTAACCAATATGCAAAATACCGGGCTCGACAGAACACAGGCTGAACAAGAACATCCGGATAGTTTTCATATGGATGCCATCGATCAACTTCCGCCTGTGGGATGGCATGCGCCTTCAGGAGGCCGTCATTCACCGCTGTCGCGCATGAACGCCTTTCGCTTCTTGCGCGCCGACTTAAAATTATTCGTCAAGGAACCGGCAGACCGCTCGATGAACAAATCGAGCGTGCAATGTCCATCCTTGGGCTCAGAGAAGCCATCGTATCCGACCCCCTGGGTGATGGGGAATGGAAATGCTGGATGCATTCGTTGATATCGCCGCTGACTACGAAGCACATGGGTCGCAGAGGCTGATCTATCCCGGAGTTCCTCTACATGGCTAGTAGTCGCAGAGGAAGAAGAAAAGGACTCCCAATCCCTACCAGCGCTACTCGAGCCGATGCCGTCCAGTGCTGACGATTCACTCTGCAAAGGGACTGGAATGGGATTCGATCGTGGTCTTTGGTCTACAAGATTCGCGCTTCCCTAACCACAGTGCCTCTCCAAGAGTTGGAAGCAGGACCCTCCGGGAGCTAAAGAATGGTTTAACTCTCTTTCGAGTTTGCCCTATCCCGATGCGCAGAATTACTCGGATCTTCCCAAATCGTCCCGAAGAGTACGGGGAGATCGGAATAACTGCATATTTCGATCTGCTTGCATCTGAAGCGACAAGTTCGCGGACCACTGCGATGGTATCTTCAACAACCACATGCGGGAAAGTCCGGAAGGAATAAATGAGACGGCATTCACTATCGCCATGAAATTCACCACGAATGCGAAGAACGGCGTTTGGCTTATGTCGCATGGACTCGAGCACGACACGATCTGCTCCTGAGTGGTTCTTGGCTTGACTCAGGAAGCCTGAGCCGCGCGGATCCATCCCGGTATCTCATGAAACGGTCAATGCAGTCGATCTAGATGCTCGTCAGATCGCCGCGCGACCCGACGAAAACTGAGAATCTGAACAGCTTATCGAGGTCGACACCCGACTGCGACAGTATCCAATCCTTCCAGGGCGTTCACGCCAACTGGTCATTGAAAGTGCTGCACGCGTTCAAGCCCTCACAGATCAGAGCGAAGGTGACCCAGATGTCATGGATGCCAGCGGCGATCGCCCAGTTCACGACACCCAGCTATTGCTTGAAGAACGCGAAGACCCTTCATTCGGCGCTTGATATTCGTATTGATCGTGTTCACGCCGCACTGGAATCTCAGACTTGATTGGGAAGTCAGATACGTGGATTAACAATATCCGCAGGCCTTTGCCCGTTGAACCTCAATCAGTTCCGTGCTTGGCACAATCTTCCACAAATGGGTTGAAAAAGAACTTCCCTCAGTACCGGTGAGCTGTGGGACGAACCCGTGGAAGGCAGCGAAGCATTGGAAGCTTCTGATCAACAGCTGCTTGCTCAGATGCAAGAAAACTTCCATTCGCTAGACCTTGAACAGCTTGAACCCATTGCGATCGAAGAGTCCTTTGCGCTTACCCTTGCGGGAATATCTATTCAAGGAAGAATCGATGCGGTATTTAAAGATGCCAACGGCACATACACCGTCATTGATTGGAAGACATCGCACCTTCCGGGGAAGAACACGCCGCTTTCAACGTGGGAATACTACGCGCGTCAGCTTCAGCTCTACCGCATCGCCTGGGCGCAGCGCGAAGGTCTCTCTCTCAATGAAGTGCAGGCGCAAGTGTGCTTCCTCAGGGGCCCCATTAGCTACACCATCGATGACATCGTGACTCAAACCGGTGCATCCGTCGACCAGCTTGAATCCCAGATGACTCAGGCGCTCACCGAACTCCAGAAGAAAAATCCCAGCTAGCACTGACGGACAGTGAAGGGAGGAACGATTGCCACTGAAGGCATCCGCCTAGCGTACGCTAAGTGCCGCGAAAAAAGTAGAAAATCTGAGAAATAATGCTGAGCCTGATCTACTCGTGAGTGAGGCGGGATCGCCTCTATCGATGTGCTCGGTCGGTGCTTCTGGCCGCTTGCTGAGTCACCCTCAGAATCAGCTTTCGACGTGTGGGTACTCAGCCTAATAGGACCGGAATGGGGACGAGCATGACCTTCACTCTACCGGTGGAAGCATTGTTTCTAGCTGCTTCTGTTGCGAGCGGGCTCTCGGGAGTCGACTCAGATGTCCGAAGGGTTGTGTCCTCGCTCTGTGAAGAAGACTCTTTTTCTGTAGTTGAAGAATCGCTTGGGTCTTCACAGGCTCTTCCGGGCGCTTGGGAGTGTTCTCTCCGACACTTGCCGAGAGCTCTGCCAACATAGCTCGGGCCTCGTCGACAATATCGGAATCCCCACTGTGCAGTCCGTGAACCAACCAACGCACCACGGCCAATTCGGAAAGAAGCTCAGCGCGCGCCAGAAGGTGCAGGTCCTTCTCGGAACGAGTCTGCTGGTAGGCCTCGTGGAAGCGCTCTAAAAACTCATCCGACGCGCGCGCAAATACCCACGCGATATCGACGGCGGGGTCACCAACGTGTGCGGATGAAAAACCTGTCAGCGCACAGACCCGACCATGGTCGACGTGAATTGAAGTCTCAGAAAGATCGCCGTGAATGGGGAGGGAGGAAACGCCACAGAGACAAATTCTCCAGCGACTCTTCCCAGCGATCCCACAAGTTTGCGGGAATGACGACTTCCTGCGCGGCCTCGTCCAAAACCGCTTGGTGACGGTCACGGCACTCGATTGCTGAATAAGCCGGAAGATTGACGCCCGTGCATAGATCAGCTCGGGAAGATTGTGTAGTGCGGCCAATGCATTTCCCAAAGATGCCGGAAGTAAGTGTGGGTCGTCAAAATCCGAGGGTTTCCATGACGTGCCCACCCAGATCGCGGTGGACCATGACTCGATCACCCTCTGGGGTGCGGGTGAAACCAGCGGGACGCGGAACCTCAAAGGGATCTTCGAAAATCGTGAGCCTTTCCCCAAACGCTCCAGAACCGCGTTCTGGGCTTCCATGTCCAGTCCGCCGACAGTGTCGTGTGGACAGACAACCATCCAGCGGTCGCCTGAAGTATCAATGAGTCCGGTGACTGAAAGGACTTCATCGCTGAACTGCGGGGGACGCAGTCCGGCTACTTCGAGCCGCGGAACCGCAACTGTTGCAGGGCAGCAAGTTCATGGGGAGTCTTAGATCGAGTCACGTTTAGACCTTAATGTGCTGGGCGAAAGCAGCGGGCGAGCGCATCGAGAGAAGGCAAAATTGCCGCCAAGTACACCGATTGCCGCCAAGTACACCGAATGTATGAGACTTCGTGGCTGGTGTTGAGTGCCTGTGATCAGGGCATGCGCAATGCAGAGTCCATATGTTGGAAAAGAAAAGGTAAATAAATCGGAGCAGTGCCATGATCAAGATATGAGTGAAAAGTTCGATACATCCCAGCTTCCCCGCGAGCTCGCATCGGTCTTCGATGAATTGGTAGCGCGCGACCCCCATCAAGGTGAATTCCATCAGGCAGTCTTCGGGGTTCTCTCGACACAGACTCCTCTGGTTACACGCAAGCCCGAATACCAGGATCTGGCGATTTTCGAGCGAATTGTTGAACCCGAACGTCAACTCATGTTCCGCGTTCCGTGGAGTGATGATCAGGGTCGCATTCACGTCAATCGTGGCTTCCGCGTTCAATTCAATTCCGTGCTTGGCCCCTATAAGGGCGGCCTGCGTTTCCACCCCTCGGTGAACTTGTCGATCATCAAGTTCCTTGGTTTTTGAACAGATTTTCAAGAACTCTTTGACCGGCCTGCCCATGGGAGGCGCGAAGGGCAGTGCAAACTTCAACCCTCAAAGGGGAAGTCTGACGCCGAAATCATGCGTTTTGCCAGTCGTTCATGACTGAGCTTCAGCGTCATATTGGTCCCAACGTAGATGTTCCCGCCGGTGATATTGGCGTGGGTGGCCGCGAAATCGGTTACCTTTTCGGCCAGTACCGCCGCATTCGCAATAGCTTTGATGCCGGTGTGCTCACAGGCAAGGGCCTGACCTGGGGCGGCTCCTTTGCTCGCACCGAGGCCACCGGTTATGGCTTGGTCTACTTCGCACAGGAAATGCTTCGTGTACGAGGAGACTCTTTTGAGGGCAAGCGCGTTGTTGTTTCCGGTTCAGGAAATGTGGCAATTTACGCGACCGAAAAGGCTCAGCAACTGGGCGCGAAGGTCGTTGCGGTTTCCGACTCTTCAGGTTTTGTTATTGATGAAGAAGGAATCGATGTCGATCTCCTGAAGGACGTCAAGGAAGTCCGCCGCGGTCGCGTCAGCGACTATGCCGCCGAGCGTCCCAGCGCGCACTTCTTCTCAGAAGGCTCGATTTGGGAGGTCCCCTGTGACGTTGCTCTTCCCTGTGCGACCCAGAATGAGCTCGGTCTCGAAGGTGTCGAGGCCCTGATTCATAACGGGGTGCAGATGGTCGCGGAGGGCGCGAACATGCCCACCACTCCCGAGGCCATTGATGAGCTGCGCCGCGCTGGTGTCCTTTACGCACCCGGTAAGGCTTCGAATGCCGGTGGTGTAGCCACCTCGGGACTCGAGATGCAGCAGAACTCGGGTCATGCCAGTGGCCTTTTGAAGAGACGGATGCAAAGCTTCACCAAATCATGGTTGGCATTCACGAGAACTGCCCTTGCAACCGCTGATGAATACGGTGTTCCCGGCGATTACGTTGCAGGTGCGAACCTCGCTGGCTTCATCAAGGTTGCCGATGCGATGGCTGCTCAGGGCCTGATCTAATTCGAAGACTCGCAGCAGGGGGTCCTTCACATCGATGGCGTGAAGGACCCCCTGCTGTACTAGGCGGGGGAGCGCACTCACCGAAACAGAGCGGCTTCCCTTGGGGCTAGTCTGAAGTAAAGGAGACGCGTAGCATTCTCGGTATCGCAATGAAGCGTAGGCATTGGGCAAGCGGAGGTTCGCTGATGTTCTGGGATCGGGTTGCGCCCTTATGACTTCTTTGAAAACATATTCAATCGCGGCGTGAACGACGGAACAGGCATCGCCGTCGCTCAGCTGGTTGGCCTCGAAGACGATGTCCTTGAATGCGCCTGCGGAACCGGCGCAATCACTACTTTCCTTGCGCCAAAGTGCAAGAGGCTGGTCGCTACGGACTTTTCTCGAGGAATGCTCAAACAATCGCGGAAAAACTTTGCGAAAGTATCGCAATGTCACGATCGAAAGAGCCGATATCACAAAGTTGCATTACGCGGACGATTCCTTCGACGTGCTTGTCGCGAGGTAATGTCATCCATCTGCTTCCAGATCCTGGGTGCTGTTATGAGGGAACTTGAACGAGTGGTCCGCCCGAGGCACTATCGTCGTCCCGACTTACGTCAAGCGTCGCCCAAGCAAACAAGGAATAATCCCGAGATCCTTGAAGCTCGGTGCTGACTTCAAGGAACAATTTGATGTGGACTCCTATCGAGCTTTCTTCGAGAAGTTGGGATATCGCAACGTTACCTACCACCGTTATTGAGGGCCGTATTCCTTGTGTGATCGCTTCTTTTATCTGCAGCAAGGCGTTCCGTTAGCGATCACTTGCTGAGTGCCGAGGCCTTGGAACGCCGCGTTTCTTGCTCACTTTTCCCCTCGCCTTTCTTGGCTAGGTGGGGATAATCGTTGAGAACACGCAATGGGGAGGTGAGGAAACCGATGCGGATAGTGGCCGTAGTGGCGTTGGTCGTCTCGTGGAGCCTGGCTTCTCTCGTGCTTGCCCTGCTTGTGCGTGCTCATCGTGACCACAAGCGAGTTCTTGCAGAAAAAGAACAGCTACGTAAACTTCACCAGGACTACATGGCTGGTCCGGCGGTGCTTTCCCATGAATTACGCACTCCATTGACTGTTGTCAGGGGAGCAGCAGAGCTTCTTGCTGATGGTTCGGCTGGACCTATGAATGATGTGCAAATGAAGTTTGCGAAAACCATTGCCGAAAATGCGCACCAGGTCGTCGAAATGGCTGATGATCTTCTGGCCGAAGTGCGCCTGGAGTCTGACTTATTCAATCTTCGCCTTCAACGCGTTGAAATGCGTGAACTGGTGCGTAGAAATGTGGCGCAGATGCGTCGTTTCCATTCCTCGCCCATCCGTTTGGAAAACCATGGCGCGCCCATCTATATGTCGCTGGATCCGCGCTTGATGGGGCGAGGCGATTGCCAATGTTATTAATAATGCAGCCCGTCATGCGGGCGATGACGTTCGATCGTCGTGACAGTACAAGCTTTTGACGAAGACGTCACCATTTCTATCGTTGATGACGGTCGCGGAATGACCCAGGAAGAAAAAGAGCGTCTTTTCATCCCATTCGATACTGGAGGGTCGCTACGACCTGGAACGGGCTTAGGGATGATGCTTACGCAAAAGATTTTGAAACTTCACGGTGGCACGATTTTGGTTGATACGGTTTCCTCCAAAGGAACAACCTTCTATCTGACTATTCCGCGTACCATACGAAGTGGCGATCAATCACTCCTGCCTGAGGAGGGCCAATGAGCGCGAAGGCTTTAGTTGTTGATGATGAGCCCCAGATCCTCATGATTATCAAATTCGCCCTGTGAAACTGCGGGAATAATCTGTAGAAACCGCAAGCGATGGGGCGAAGGCATGGGAGAAATTTACAACTCACTACTACGACCTGGTCATTCTTGACCTCATGATTCCCGTGATCTCAGGGATTTCGCTTGCTCAAAGAATCCGAGCGATGAGTGATGTTCCGATCATCATGATTACGGCGCTTTCTGAAGAATCCGACCGCATTAAGGGACTTGAAAGCGGTGCGGATGACTTCATTACGAAACCTTTAGTCCTAAGGAAATGACCCTTCGCGCTCAGGCTCTTTTGCGCCGAAGCAGAAGGACCCCAACGATGTTGTGTCCAACGGTCCTTTGCGTATTGATCGACATGACCGGAAAGTCTATGTCGATGGTGTGCCGGTGGAGTTGTCCTCGACAGAACGACGCTTCTTGGATTTCCTTGCTTCGCATATTGGGGAGCCTGTGAGCTACCGCGAGCTCCTTAACTCTGTGTGGAAACGCAGGATAGCTCGGTGGGAAAGACATGATCAAGATGACTGCTTATCGTTTGCGAGGCGCGCTTGGGGATCGTGGGGAGAGCTGGTCCAGTCGGTCTCGCTCGGTTGGGTACACGATGCCGGATCTTCGGTAACAGATCAGTTACCGCTCGTTACTAAGGGCGCCTTTTTCGTGTTCTGTTTCACGTAAGAATGAAGCTAAGAGCGCACGAGCCTAGTGACAGCCCCGTGCATACCCTCGATTCAAAGGAGAATCCGATGAAGAAGAGCTTCATCTCCCTTGCAGCATTTAGCGCGGCGGGTGCACTAGCACTTTCCGGGTGTGTTGTGAATGACTCAGCGTCCTCAGGTAGCAGCGAAAGCGGATCTTCGGATTCCATTACCGTTGCCTGTGGTGCAATGGAAGACCTCTGCCAGAAGTGGACAGAGACCTTCACCCAGCAGACCGGAATGCAAGGCAACCTACGTTCGCCTTTCCTCCGGTGAGACCGTCGCTCGTCTGGACTCCGCGAAGGACAACCCAGAGTTTGATGTCTGGCATGGTGGCCCGGTTGACGGATACGGTGCAGCTGCAGAAAAGGGGCCTGATCGAGGCCTATGATTCGCCCACCGCTAAGGAAATCCCGGATAAGTACAAGGATCCGAAGCACTACTGGACCGGTGTCTACGTCGGTGTTCTGGGCTTCTGCTCGAACCAGAAGGTTCTTGAAGAAAAGGGCCTCCAGGTTCCCCAGTCGTGGGATGACCTTCTCAAGCCCGAACTCAGGGCCAGATTTCAACGGCACACCCTCAACCTCGGGAACTGCGTTCACAACACTGTGGACCCAGGTTGTTCTTCGCGGTAGTGAAGACGCAGGCCTCGACTACATGAAGGAGATGCACGCAAATGTCCTGCAGTACACCAAGTCCGGTACTGCTCCCGGCCAGATCGCAGGACGCGGCGAGGTCGCAGTGGGCTGGTCTTCTCTCACGACTGCGTGAAGTACCGCGATGAGGGCATGAAGGACCTCGTTGTTTCCTTCCCCAGGAAGGCACCGGTTACGAGATCGGTGGCGTCGCTCTGGTGAAGAACTCCGAAGCATTCCGAGGCCGCCAAGAAGTACATCGACTGGGCAATCTCGGCTGACGCTCAGAACCTTGGCCAGACCGTTGGCTCGAACCAGATTCTGACCAGCCCGAACGCCAAGACCAACGACAAGATGGCCAAGCTCGATGAGATCAACCCTGATCGATTACGACTTCGCTGCAGCGGCCGCAAAAGCCCGAGCTGACGAAGCGTTTCGATGAAGAGGTTGCCCGCAAAGCCGCGCCAGTAGTGGCGCATAGGGAGGATGGTTCTTTCCATGTCCTGTTCCCATCCCCTCCCTATTTCTTCGCGTGTCCACTGAAGGACGCGCACATCAACAGGGACTTTTCGCGTTACGCGGGTACCTGGAGAGATCGGATAGCCAATGTCAGTGGAGACAGTTGCGCCACCACGCACCCAAGGGGCACAAACCCCGCAGGCGCAAGCCGTGGCCTCGGGAAAGAAAAACGAACGAAGGTGCGTCGCGACCCTGTGACGGTTGCGATCGTCGCGATTATTACAGCAGTTCTCTTCCTTCTGGTCTTGCTGCCGCTGGTCACGATCTTGGCGCGAGCCTTCTCGACTGATGGTCTAAAAGGTCTTGACCTCTTTCGCTAGCTCGACAACAGAACCGAACGATTGCGCTGAACACGATCGTTCTGGGCCTTGTTGTTGGATTGATCGGTACTCTTGCTGGTTTCTTCTTCGCCTACGTGCAAGCGCGAGTGGATATCCCGGGTAAGAAGATCCTTCATCTGATCTGCATGATCCGATCGTCTCGCCGCCTTTCGCTGTGGCAACATCGGTCATCACTCTCTTCGGTCGTAACGGCTGATTTCGACGCAGGTTCTGGGGCAACAGTGGAATATTTATGGCCTCTCAGGTCTGACCCTGGTTTTGTCCCTTTCCTTCTTCCCCGTCGCATACATGAATATGCTCGGAATGCTCAAGAACCTTGACCCGGCGATGGAAGAGGCCGCTGCATCCTTGGGAGCATCTTCGTGGACAATCTTCCGTACCGTCACGCTTCCGATGCTCGTCCCCGGTTTTGCCGCTTCGCTTCCTTCTTCTTTTCACGTCGAGGCTATTGCTGACCTGGCGAACCCGCTGGTTATCGGCGGCGACTTCACCGTTCTGGCATCGCGTGCATACATCGCTGTTAACGGCGAATCACAACACGGCTGCTGGGCTCGGCATATTCATTGATTCTTCTGGTTCCTGCGCTTCTTGTCTTCCTTCTGCAGCGCTACTGGTCAGGACGCTCCTCAACGGTTACCGTCACGGGCAAGCCGACCGGCAAGGTCCGTATGGTTCGCTCAATGAAGGCGAGAATCCCGCTGGGAATTACAACCTTGCTGCTGGCAGCTTTCGTTGTCACTATCTACGCAACGGTTATCGTCGGAGCCTTCGTCTCGATTTTGGGTGTGGATAATACCTTCACTCTGAAGAACTTCAAGTACGTGCTCTCGGGCATCGGCAATGATGCCATTATCGACACGACCATCTTGGCTCTGATTGCAACGCCGATCGCTGGCATCTTGGGCATGGTTGTTGCATGGCTGGTGGTTGTCCGCCTTAAAAGCCTCGGCTGGCTTCATGGACTTCCTGGGCATGCTCGGCTTGTCTGTTCCAGTACGGTTCTGGGTATTGGTTACCTCATCACCTATAACAAGCCGCTCATTGTCGGCGGAAAACTGATGCTGATGCCTGCGCTCGCGGGTGGTTCTGCGGTCTTTGGTGGTGCCCTGGCAATCATCATGGTTTACGTTGCGCGTTCGATGCCCCTCGGGCCAGCGTTCCGGTATTGCCTCCCTTCACCAGGTTGACCATTCGATTGACGAGGCCTCAACCTCCTTGGGCGCATCGGGCTGCATACCTTCATGAAGGTGACGCTTCCTCTAATCCGTCCGGCATTCATCGCTGGTTTGACCTACGCATTCGCGCGATCCGCTTGACCACGCTGTCGCCGATCATTTTCATCACGACTCCTAAGACGAAGATCATGACCTCTCAGATTCTTGCTGAGGTTGATGCAGGCCGTTTCGGTAACGCTTTTGCCTTCTGCACGATCTTGATTGTCATTGTGATGGCTGTTATTGGCCTAACAAATGTTCTTGTTCGAGATAAATCTGTCACCGCCACCAATGGCGCGGGCATGTAATTGTTGACGAAGGAAGACCCATGTCGAATACGAATGACACAAATGCTCCCGGCCGTCTGTCCCTGGTGGAGCGATCAGAACCTTCTCGAACACTTCCGCTGGTCACCGCGGTTGATCACATCAACCTGGATATTCACCGGTGAATTCATCACCCTTCTGGGCCCCTCGGGCTGCGGCAAGACCACGACCCTGCGTATGATTGCGGGCTTCGAAGATGCGACTTCCGGCCAGGTCATGCTCGATGGCGAGAACATGGTGGTTGTCCCACCGAACAAGCGCCCCATGTCTATGGTGTTCCAGTCCTATGCATTGTTCCCTCACCTGAGCGTGCGTGAGAATGTGGCATACGGCCTGCATCTGCGAAAAGAAGAGCGCAGCGGAAATCAAGGGAAAGAGGTCGATATTGCACGCGACGATGAACCTGACCCGCGATGGCGGATCGCGCTCCTTCCCAACTTTCCGGTGGCCAGCAGCAGCGTGTTGCACTGGCCCGAGCGATGGTCGTACGTCCGAAGGTTCTGCTCTTCGATGAGCCTTTGTCGAACTTGGACGCAAAGCTTCGCGTGAAGATGCGCGTGGAAATTCGTCCGGATGCAAAAGCGTCTGAGGGTTTCCTCCGTTTACGTGACGCACGATCGGTCCGAAGCAATGGCAATGTCCGACCGCATTGTCGTGATGAATGCGGGACGAATCGAACAGGTGGATACTCCCGAGGAAATCTACCTGCACCCGGCCAGCGTTTTTGTTGCTGACTTCGTTGGTCGCGCGAACTTTGTTCCCGCAAAGGCCAGTGAGGTCGGCGAGGACGGCAAGGTTCAGATTGAGGCTCTGGGCCAGCAGCTCAATGTCCACGCTGCAGAGAGCGCAAAGGAAGCCGTTCGCTCGGGCGATGACTTGGTTGTTCTGGTTCGTCCTGAATCCATGCGCATCTCCGCAACCGATGAAAAAGCCCTGCGACACTGCCGGTTCGCTGGGGCCAGAGTTGTTACCTCGATCTTCTATGGCGAAACCGTTGAATACGAGATCGAAACCGAGTTTGGCTCGCTGGTGTGTTGGTCTCAGACCCGCGTGCAGAGGACCTTCTTGAAGAAGGCCAGTATGTGCGCCTCGGAATCGAGGCCGAAAAGGCGTGGCTCTTGCCTTCGGGCCAGCTGGCCTCCTGAACTGCTGGACGCAATCTCCTGAATGCAAGCGGAAGCGCCGTAGAGGCGTTCATACAATGAAATAACGGCGCGGCTCGGGGCCGGGTGAGGGTGAGTGTCCCTCACCCGGCCTCCGGCCCTCGTCAATAATTAGATGAATCGGCTACCCGCTTTAGACGTGGCCATTGAGTTTTCTGAAGAGATCCAGTCCTTGCGTACGACGATGGAAAAATATTTCCGCCGTTGTAGCAGCCCGAGCGTCTTCGCGCACAAATTGCGGAGCTGTCGCAGAAGGCAGCCGCTCCTGACCTGTGGGATGACCCCGCGCATGCGCAGGAAGTGACTTCGCAGCTGTCGCACCGTCAGAGCGAGCTCGATCGTGTTCTGGCAATGGAAGAACGCATTGACGACCTCGAGGCGATTGTTGACATGGCCCGTGAGACCGCTGAGAGCGATCCTGCGGACGCGGAAGATATTTTTGCCGAGGCCGAATCGACCTTGCTTCCTTTGAAGGACGATATGTCCCGCCCTTGAGATCCGTACTCTTCTTGATGGTGAATACGACAGAGCGCAACGCAGTTATCACCATCCGAAGCGGCGCTGGCGGCGTGGATGCTGCAGATTTCGCTGAGATCCCTGCTGCGCATGTACCTGCGTTGGGCAGAGCGCCACGGGTATCCGACGAAGGTTATGGATACTTCCTATGCGGAAGAAGCTGGCTTAAAGTCCGCAACCTTTGAGGTTCAAGCTCCTTACGCCTACGGAACTCTTTCGGTCGAGGCCGGCACCCACCGCCTCGTGCGTATCAGCCCCTTCGATAACCAGGGGCGTCGTCAGACCTCCTTCGCTGCTGTTGAGGTTATTCCTCTGATCGAGTCGACGGACCACATTGAGATTCCCGAGTCCGAACTGAAGGTTGATGTCTTCCGCTCGTCGGGTCCCGGTGGTCAGTCGGTGAATACGACAGACTCCGCCGTTCGAATGACTCACATCCCGACGGGTATTGTCGTTTCGATGCAGGATGAAAAAGTCGTCAGATTCAAAACCGTGCGGCCGCTCTTCGAGTTCTGCAGTCTCGCCTTCTTGTGTTGCGTCACGAGGAAGAGCAAGCGAAAGAAGAAGGAGCTCGCGGGTGATGTGAAGGCCTCGTGGGGTGACCAGATGCGCTCCTACGTCTTGCGAGCCCTACCAGATGGTGAAGGACCTGCGTACCGAGTACGAATCCGGCAATCCTCAGAACGTCTTTCGATGGTGATATCGACGGCTTCATCAACGCCGGGAATTCGTTGGCGTAAGAACCAACAGAATCAAGACTGATGCGAAAAAGGCCCGGGCCTAGGCCCGGCTTTTGCGCGTGTCGCCTAGTTTTGAGGCTCGAGCTGCATAGGGTAAAGGGACCATAACCCCAATCAGAGACGGCTCATGATTCGATTTGATCACGTCACCATGGTGTATCAGCCTGGTGCGCGTCCGGCATTAGATGATGTTTCCTTGAAGTGAAGCGCGGAGAGTTCGTCTTCCTCGTGGGAAAGTCCGGTTCCGGTAAGTCCACCTTCCTTCAACTCACCATGAGGGAAATTCGTGCGACGTCAGGAAAGGTGTGGGTCCTTGGCCATGATGTGGGTAAGCTCTCGCGTTGGTCGGTTCCTAAGCTACGACGCCAGGTTGGGACCGTGTTCCAGGACTTCCGTTTGCTGCCTTCAAAGACCGTATACGAGAACGTTGCTCTGGCGATGCAGGTCATCGGTAAAGCCTCGCCATGCTATTGAAACCCAGGTTCCTGATGTTTTGGAACTGGTCGGTTTAGCCGGTAAAGAAAAAGCGTCTTCCCCATGAGCTTTCCGGTGGTGAAGAACAGCGTGTGGCAATTGCTCGCGCGATGGTGAACCGTCCCGAGTTGCTTCTTGCAGATGAGCCGACCGGTAACCTGGACCCGGATACCTCGCTTGGAATCATGCGTTTGCTGGATCGTATTAACCGCAATGGGACCACGGTTGTTATGGCAACACACGACGCTGCAATCGTGAACCAGATGCGTATGCGCGTCATTGAATTGCACGATGGAACGGTTGCTCGCGATCAGAACAGCGGCGTGTATGGGGCGGTGAAGTAATGAGTTACGTTTTATCCTTTCCGAAGTTGGCAAGGGCCTGTCGCGAAACCGTGCGATGTCTGTTGCCGTTGTGATCGTGACCTTCGTGTCCCTGCTGTTTGTGGGTATTGCAGGCCTTTCGCAGATGCAGGTCTCACGTATGAAAAGCCAGTGGTACGACAAGATCGAAGTATCGATCTCACATGTGTGCCAACAACGACCAGACTCCGAGCTGCAATAACCAAGAGGCAACGGAAACACAGATTGCGGCGGTCCGCGATAAAGCTCCGTTCTGCAGAGCTGGCTCCCTACGTTAAGGACGTCTACGAAGAATCGAAGGCTGAGGCCTTTAAGAACTCGTGAAGATCTACGGTAATTCTCCGCTGGGGCAGTGGACGACCGAGGACATGATGCAGGTGTCTTTCCGCGTCAAGCTGGTCAATCCCGAGCAATTCAGTATTATTCGAGACGAATTCACCGGTTCAGCTGGTGTATCCGTTGTGAAGGATCAGCGTGAGATTGTTGAGCCCCTGTTCCAGGTTTTCGGTAAGGCCCGAGGCCTGTCGCTGGGCTTGGCGGGCGTCATGATCGTCGCTGCGGTCTTGCTCATTACGACCACCATTCGTTTGTCCCGCATGAGTCGTGAACGAAACCTCCATCATGCGACTGGTTGGTGCCTCGAATCTGTTTATTCAAGCTCCCTTCATGATTGAGGGGCGCGATTGCTGCCTGGTCGGTGCTCTCTTGGCAGTGGGAACCCTGTTCGTCGGTGTTCACGTCCTGGTCAATCAGTGGCTTGCGCAGGCCTTCCGTTGGACGAACTTTATTGGCATGCGTGAGGTGTGGATCATGTCGCCGATCCTCATCGTTGCTGCGGTGCTCCTTGCACTGTCGGCATCCGCATTCTCGCTGGCGAAGTACACGAAGATCTGATCCTATGGCGAAGATGCGTTCTCACGGTTTTTCAACGGGACTTACCAGTGCGGTTGCCCTGCTTGTTGTTGCAGCGCCCCTCGCTCTGGTACCACCCGCTTTTGCGGATGAAGATCGTGATCGCGTTGCTCAGGCTCAGCGCGAGTCCGCGCAGCACGTGCAAGAGCTTCGCAACAACCTTGAGGGTTTGGATGCTTCGCTCGCCCAGGTTTACTTAGACCTTGAAACTGCGAATGCACAGATCCCCGTTGCTCAGGCTGAGCTTGATACTGCGAATGAACGCTACGAGGGTGCCAAGCGCGAGCATGACGTTGCACAGGCACAACTGGATGCAGCTCAGGCCGAGGTCGCTCGTCTCAACACTGCGATGGAGAAAGCACGCAAACAGCAAGAGGAATCTCAAAAAGCTGTGGGCGCATTGGCGCGCGAGATGTATCAGTCAGGGGGAGTGAGCTCGCCCCTTCTGATCGCGCTGTCCTCTTCGGGAACCGAGGAAATTGCTGATCGTGCAGCCGCGGCGGATGCGATGACACGCGCTCAAGATAGTGCGCTCAGTCAAGCAATGGATATACAGGCAGCGACGCGCAATCAGCAGAGCAGGCAAGACGCCGTCACTTCGCGAATTTCTTCTCTGGAGGAGAAAGCACGTAAGGCCTCGGAAGAAGCTGAGAGCGCAAAGAACACTGCGGAAACGAAACTGCGCGAACTCGATGAACTGAAGAAGACCTCGGAAGAAAAACGCGCCCAGTGGGATGCGCAGAAGGCTCAGGCTGAAGAGCAACTTGGTCAGTGGCAGCGCGAATACCAAGATGCGACCTCGAAGCTCGCTGCGATCGATGAAGAGAACCGCCGCCAGAATAGGCGCTATCCCTCGTCCTCGAACTTCTCCAGCCCGCTTCCCGTTCCTTTGGTTGTGACGTCACCATTCGGGTGGCGAGTCCACCCGTCCTTGGGATTTCTCGCTATCACAATGGAACAGACTTTGCGGCGGACTGCGGGACTGAAATTTACCCGGTCGCCGAGGGGTTGTCACTGCGGTGACGTATGAAACCTGCTGGTGGAAACGTTGTCTACGTAAACCACGGGATGATGAATGGCGCGTCCATGTCGACTGCGTATGTTCATATGCAGTCCACCAATGATCTATGTTGGTCAGTACGTTGGACGCGATACGGTGCTGGGATGGGTCGGCGCTACTGGATACGCGACTGGCTGCCACCTCCACCTGTCCGTTATGCGCAACGGTGCTGATGTTGAACCTCTGGATTACTTGTAGGACAATAGTTCTCCTGTAATTTCTCACTGAGGGGGTGCTTATGCCGAAGGAATGGAAGAAACCAAAGCCTACCGAATCCGAGAAGCGTAAGGCTGCCTCGGACGCGAAGAAAACTATTGCTCGCAATAAGAAGGCTCGCCACGACTATCTCATTGAAGATACGTGGGAGGCCGGCATGGTGCTTTCGGGGACCGAAGTGAAAGCCCTCCGAATGGGACGTGCCTCGCTTGTCGACGCCTGGGTAGAGATTAAGAACGGCGAGGCCTGGCTATACGGGGCGAATATCCCCATGTATGCGCAGGGTTCATGGACCAATCACGCGCCGACGCGAAAGAGAAAGCTTCTGCTGCATAGCAGTCAGATTTCCACTTTGGCCGATAAGTCTTCTGTCAAGGGGTACACGATTGTCCCCCTTGAGCTGTACTTCATTGGTGGCCGTGCAAAGGTTGAGATTGCCCTTGCCCGCGGTAAACAAGAGTGGGATAAAAACGTCAGGCCCTGCGCGAAAAACAGGACCAGCGTGAGGCAGAGCGCGCGATGCGCCGCTATGTCAAACAAGCACGTCGCTGATTCGCGGCGTGTTCACGAGGAAGTGCTGTGTATCCCCTATTTGGGAGGTTACACAGCCTGTTCTGTTTGAGGAGCGTTGATGAGGCCCGTTGTGCGATCGCTCAAGCGAGACATACGGCGTATGGTAACCGTGCCCGCCGCGTGGATTGTCATTATCGGGCTTCTTTTCGTCCCGGCACTGTATGCCTGGTTTAACATCGTCGGCTTTTGGGATCCCTATTCCAATACCGACAAGATCCGCGTTGCAGTGGCTAATGAAGACCAAGGGGCGACGAAAGATGCGATCGGTTTCGTCAATGTGGGCAATATGCTGGAGTCGAAACTGCGCGCAAACGATCAACTCGGATGGCATTTTGTCTCAGCAGAGCAGGCAAAGAAAGAAGTTGAACGCGGGGAATCCTATGCCGCTTTCATCATTCCTTCCGATTTCTCCACGCGCCTCACGGGTATTGTCGACGGCACCTATACCAAGCCCGATGTTCAGTACTACGTCAATGAGAAGAACAATGCTGTCGCTCCGAAAATCACCGGAGCAGGCGCGTCTTCCTTAGACCAGCAGATCAACTCGGCTTTCGTCTCGACCGTCGCGCAGACTCTTTCGGAGAAGATCACGGCCACGGGAAAATCGATCTCTGAAGTTCTCCAAAATGGACGCTCAGACATCAGCGAGAAAGTAAAAGCCGCAAGCGAGCAATTGGGGCAGGCCGAAGAGTCCCTTAACGCAATGGGGGAGAAGCTCGATTCGGCAAAGGATAAGGTCAGCGGCGCGCGACGCTCAATGACGAGCGCCGACTCAGCGTTAAGTGATCTCAACGAGGCCTTGTCCCAAGCAGATCAACTTGTCTCCGATACCCGCTCCAGCATCTCGCAGTTCAGCGCGAATATGTCGACTTCTCTGGACGGGCTTTCGACACATGCCTCCTCAGCAGTAGCCAAAGCCTCAATCGCTGGTGGAACTCTCAACGGGGGCGTGCAAGGGGCAACGACTTCAATCGGTGGCGTACTCACCGAAGGGCAAGCCATCAACCAAACCAACGGTGAGATCCTTCGCGACTTGCAAAAGTCTGGGGATCGCGAATCTGCCCACGGCCTCGCAAGCATTACAGGACTTAAGCACTCAAAATGCGCAGGTCAGGGCAGACTTTTGGTGAATCTATCGGCGCTCAATGGGAACCTGTCCTCAACCTCAACGTCGATTGCTCAGGCGCTCAATTCACTGAATTCCGCCAGCCAGTCCTTGAACGAGGCGGCAACGCAGGCGCGCTCTGGCGTGACGAGCCAGCTCCCAGTCATTTCCAGTGCCTTGGATCAGATGTCCTCTGCCTCGGCTGATCTTCGCTCCGCGATCAGCTGTTCTTAAAGGGCAGCGCGAGCGAATTTCGGGCCTTCTTGATCAGCTTGATACCCTGCTTGATTCAACGAAGACAACGCTTGCGCAGTTCTACGGCGAATATTTCCTCTCTCAAGTCTGATCTGGATAGCGCCAAGGGGATATCCAGCTGATTTCCTCCTCCAACGCGCTACAGTCACTGGCGGGCTCGATGAATCTCAACCCTGAGAAAATCGCAGAATTCATAGCTGCCCCGACATCGATTACAACCCAGACTGTTTTTCCCGGTTGCTACATATGGTTCCGCAATGGCACCGCTCTTCACGAACCTTTCTCTGTGGATTGGTGCCTTCGCGCTCGTGATCATTCTCAAGCTTGAGGTCGATGAAGAGGGCGTCGGCTCCATGACCTCGGCGCAAAAAGTACATGTCACGTTGGATGCTCTTGGCTCTATTTGCGATTGGGCAAGCTCTGGTCGTCTCCATCGGCGATCTGGTGATCGGGGTCCAAACGGTCTCGAAGCTGGCCTTTGTGGGGACTGCTGTCCTTGTTTCTTTGGTGTTCCTTTCCGTGATCTACATGTTGGCGACCTGCTTCCAACATATCGGTAAGGGCCTGTGTCATCATCGTGGTCCTTCAGATCCCCGGGCGGCAGGGCTTGTATCCCATCGAGATGATGCCCTCCTTCTTCCGTTTCCTTCATCCGCTTTTCCCCTTCACGTATGGGATTAACGCGATGCGCGAGACAGTTGAGTGGTTTCTACGGGCACGCGTACCTGAGAGCCGATTGCGGTGCTGGGAATCCACGTTCTTATCGCTTTCGCCTTGGGCTTGTTGGTTCGTCCTTTCTTGGTCAACCTCAATGCGATGGTCAGTCGAGACCTGACCCGTTCAGGATTGTTCCTTGCCGAGGCCACGCATCTTCCTTCCTCGCGTTATCGTCTTTCTCAGATCGTTGCCGTCCTTGCCGATCACGATGGGTATTCGCGTTCGGTTACTCGTCGTGCGCGTAATTTTGAACGGCGTTATCCGAAGATTCGCCGGGCGGCTCTAATTGTGGGAGATCGTGATTCCTGCGGTCCTAACAGTTCTCTCCGTTGCGAGCGTTGCCGAGGTCCCACTCCTTCTGGGGGCTCTGGATTATCTGGATTCTTGTGATTATCACTTTCCTTATTGCCCTGGAATACATTCGTGAGTCTTTGGCCCGTCAGCAGCTACTCACCTCGATGGAAGATTCCGATGTGCGCTCTTTGTTGCGTCGCAGGCTCCACGGAGTGAGGGCAACCGCCGCGCAACTGGGGAAGCACCGCCTCGGCAATGAGGAAGATACGGAAGATGGGAGCGAAGTGAAAGCTGTGTGGCGGATTTTTCCGGGCCGATCTCCATCGTGCTCATCGCTCGATCATCTCCATGGTTGTTGTCCTGGGGTTGGTCGTTCTTCCGTCGATTTTTGCGTGGTTCAACATTGCGGCCTCGTGGGATCCTTTCGCGAATACGAAGAATCTTCGAATCGCAATTGCCAATAGCGATGAGTATAAGTCGGATCTGGTGCCTTTGAAGATCAATATTGGCGATCAGGTTGTTGCCGCGCTGCGTGCGATATGAGGGATTTCGACTGGGTCGTTGATAGTGAAGCGCAGGCGAGTTGAGAAGACTCGGTCGGCGAGTATTACGCAGCGGTCGTGATTCCTCAGGATTTTTCGCGCGAAATGATGACTTTCTTTTCCTCGGATGCGCACAGCACCCCGCTGACCTACTACATCAACGAGAAGAAGAATGGTCTGAGCCCGAAGTGCGGGGCAGGAGCAGAACATGTTTCGCTCAGATCAATCAGGCTTTCGCTCAGACTTTGGCTGAGATCGCTGTCGATACTGCCTCCTCGCTTTCCAATTCGCTTTCCGATCCAAGTAACCTTCGGGGGATTCAGGCGCTCAATTCGCGTCTGGAGACAACCTCGACACGTCTGTCGAATGCGGCGGCAAGCGCCGATGCCTATGCGGGGCTTATTGGCTCGTCCATTCAGCTTGTCGATTCCACGCAGACGATGATTAATAATGCTCAGCTCAGGCGAAGGATCCGCTCTCTAGCGCAGGAAACTCTGCTTCCTCATCGATTGCTGCAAATTTCTTCTGGCGCCTCGCAGGCTGCTACCGCTCTTTCATCGGCGGTGAGTGCGTCGGCTAGTTCCTTAGACGCCTTGGCTTCGTCGATTGATGCTGTTTATTCCCAAGGTGGGAACACCGTAACTTCGACCGTGGCAACCTTGCGCTCTCAGGCCGAGGCCGTGGGCAACCAGGCGACCCAATATCTTCGCGTGAAAGAGACTCTTTCACAGCTCCTAGTTCTCCCATTTCTCAAGATGTGTTGAATCGTCTGCAAGCTTCTGCTGATCGCCTGAATGCACTTCAAAGCGCGATCAATGCGGCGGCGGATGACTTGGAAAAGAATGGGGCAGCGGCAGCCGCGAATCATCAAGACGTGAAGAGCCTCATCGAACAGGCGAAGACGACCGTTGGAACCCTCAAGTCTGATGTTGAATCGACGTTGCGCCCACAGTTGGAGACAGCTTTCACAAACGATGAATTCTGCGACCTCATCGATGGCCTCGCTTCGCAATCAGCTTTCCGCAGCTAGCTCTCAAGTCGGTGATGGTTCAACGGGAGTGCGCGAGGGACTGACGAAACTTCAATCCACCTTCAGCAATATCGGGACCAACCTGCGCGAGGCCTCGGAAAAGCTGGCGACGATCCACCAAGCTCAGCGACGCACTCAACGGTGGGAATCTTGCCCAGGTTCGAACAATCATTGGTTCGGATCCCGAGCGCTCGCAATCGCGCTGGCAGCACCTGTAGGGATTGAGACGATTCCGGTGTATCCGGTGGAGAACTTTGGTTCGCAGATGGCGCCTCTGTATACCGCGCTGGCACATGGGTCGGCTCGGTGCTGATGATTGATGTGCTCTGCGAGTGATGTCACTGCCGAGAACGGTGCTGACGGGCTTGAAGAAACACATCCGACTGCGCTCTATTTCAGACCGCGACGTGAAGCTGTGGGAAGGCTTCCTTGGGCGCTACCTCATTTTTGGGCTAATCGCGCTTATCCAAGCAACGATTTTGTGCCTAGGTGAGCTGTTCTTCCTGAAAGTTCAACACACTCACCCGTGGGAGTTCATGTGTACGGGATGGTTCATGGCTGTGGTGTTCTCATTCCTGCTCTATACCTTCATTGCAACTTTCGGTAACGCGGGAAAGGCACTGGGCGTGCTGTTTTTAGTGCTCCAGATTTCGGCTTCCGGTGGTGCGTTCCCTCTGGATATCCTGCCGAGTTTCTTCCGGTCGATTTCGCCGTATCTTCCCGCAACGCATGGGATCACGGCGCTACGCGCTTCGATTGCGGGGTATTCGGGTAATGAATATCTTGACGCGATGCTGTTACTAGGTGCCTTTGCCCTGTTTGCGGCGGTCTTGGGATTGGGACTTCGTCCCTTCCTCATCAAGAAGAACCGACTCTTGGTTGAGAAGCTGGAGTCTACAAAGCTTATGTAAAGCCTCCTTGGGAATCTCTTGCCAGCTCAGCTGCGGGGACGTATGATTTCAAGTCCGGTGTTTGTGCTGCCGTGGTGGTAGAACGCCGGAGAGTGAAGAACTCAATAGGGGATGATCGGTTTCGACAGCGGTCGTCGATCGAGGGGAAGCGAGCCGAGGAGGCATGCTCTACTCGTTAACGATGTGTGCAAACCAATAGGTGCCGAACAGAATCGCACCGACTACGTTCTCGCCGCCTGATTGCCGCGAGAACCTTTAGTCCGTCAGCCCGGAAGCTGCTTCCGGTCCGGTGTCTGGCGTCGTCTAGGAAGCCACTGGGTGCCGTTCGTGTTGGTAGGACGGCTCCGACACTTCATCAACTGAGCCTATCTGGTAGCAGGTCTGCATGATGCCAGGGGCTGAGAAATAACTCGCAGACTGCGCTCGGAGAAGACCTCGGGGTCGGCTGTTGGACGGGGGTTCGATTCCCCCATCTCCATAATTAGTCGGACCACTGTTGGTGGTTCGGGATTTTCTATCGCTTACTTCACAGTTTTATCTGTTTGCGTGGAGATGATTCTTTACAAGTCCCTCGAATAGTTCATCAAGTTTGTCTCCAAAGATGTTGAAAGAGATATTTTCAGCGAAAAAACTTGGTGAATATTCGCTTCCAAGGCTATGAAGCCTGCTTTCTGAGCAAGCTGAAGCAAAGATTCGATACGCATCGATGCATCGCTTTGCGCGCAAATCCAGCTAAATTATGCGCATCAGAAACCTCTAAAGTGAGCCATAAAATTTGCGCAGAGTTCGTGGAGTAGATGACAAGGTTGACTCAAGATTCCTTTATACCCGTTCTCACAAAGCGCCCTAATCTTAAAGCCCAATAGGCCATTCCTTAATGATCAGTGAAGACAACGTGGAAGCGGTCTATCGAATATTCAGGATCGACAGGGAGTGGCTGAGGCGGGTTCGCCTTTGGGTCATCAACGTCGTTGACCGGATGCAAAGGAAGAACTTCTTTATGAAACACCGAAAGATTGTGGGAGCAGTTGGCGCCGCTGCCGCTATCGCAATGGTTCCCACCTTGAGTGCAATCGGCGCCGTGGCAGACGATGGGGACTGGACCTATGGCGCTTCCTTCCCCTATACCCGTTACGAGGCCGAGCGTGGCTGGCTTGACCGTGCACACGTCGTTTCGCTTGATGAGAGTCAGTCTGTCAACGACATGCTTGATTCGAAGGCAATCGAGGCAGGGGAGCAGTCCCACGTTGAGCTGTGGGGGCGGGACTCGTCCGTAAACTTCACTGCTGAAGTTCCCGCAAACGCGATCGACCTGCGTTTTAGCCTTCCCGATCATGAGAGCGGAAGCGTTGATATTCGCGTCAATGGTCAAACTGCCGCCAGCTTCAAGCTTTCTTCTGAGAGTGCGTACCAGTACGTACAGGGCAGCAAGGTTTATGACGAGGCATGGCTGAAAGATCCCGTAATGGCCCGGGCATGCTCGCTTCCTTTTCGATGAGGGTTCGCGGTCTGCTTTAATCGGCAGGTAAATCCGGGAGACACGATCAGTGTCGTCCGTACGGACGACAAGAAACAATCCATGGGGATTGACTTTCGCTGAGCTTGAGCAGGCTCTTCCAGAAATTCAACGTCCCGGGTAATCTGCGGTGAGTGTTACCGATGATGACTTGACGGTTACTGAAGAAGTGAAACCAGGGGAATTTCCAGACTCGTTCGGTTCATGGCTGGGCTAACGATGGCCGGGACGACTCCGAAGCTTTCCCTGGCAGCCCTAAGCGCGCCTCGGAGGAAAACAAGGCTCTGTACATTCCGCGTGGAACCTTTGAGCTTTGATCGCCAGCTTACGTGATCCGGCATTCTCCCAAGGATAACCACCAATTAGTAATCCAGGGCGCGGGTATCTGCGTACACGACATTCACTTTACGAAGTCGGTCAAAGAAGAAAGCGGTTTGACTTAGAGACACGTCTCACCACCTGACTTTTCGCGACTTCATGGAGAGATTCCAATCTTGTCTCTCGTCATGATGAAAAAGGCTAGGTACAAAGGGTTTCCAGGGTGTTACGAAGGATCTGACAGTTTATAAACCTGTGGATTGAGCACTTTGAGTGCGGCTTCTGGATTGGTGAAGATGTTAACTACGACAAGCTCAAGTACACCGAGCGGATGCTGGTAGATCACTCCCGTATTCGCAACAATTTTGCGGATGGCTTGAACTATTCGCAGGGAACCCGTGATTCCGCTGTTCGTAATTCGAATATTCGTGGAAATGGTGATGACGGCCTCGCTTCATGGGCAAGCCAGACGAAGTCGCAGCGGGGATCCGGAACAGTACGAATCCAGGTCCAGAGTTACTCAAAACAACGAGTTCACTCACAACACTATTGAGCTCGGGTGGCGTGCCGGTGGTATCGGTTTCTTTGGCGGTGTTGGCCACAAGGCAGAAAACAACCTGATTACCGGTAATTTCGAGGGGGCAGGTATTCGCCTGAATACTGTTTTCCCCGGCCATAACTTTAACTTCAATAAGGAACGGAGGGCGCATCGGCATTCAGCGCAACAAGATTGTGCGCAGCGGTACACTGGGACGACTACTATGGCGGGCACCGCGGTGCGATCGACTCCAAGAAATGTGGGGAACAATTCTAAATATCGATGTGAAGGACAACATTATCGTTCGTCCCTTTGCGGAAGATATTCGTTCGGACTTCGCTTTCAATGATGAGCAACTTAATTCGCGCGCGGAGCGTCGGTGACAACCCGCGTCGTGACTGGGACGGTTACGAGCCTCAGCATCTGGTTGTGAACTACGCTCGCGTCAATGGCAAGGTTGACTGCGGTCTTGCTGAAGACACGAATTACCGTCTTTTCTGGTGGAACGAAGACCGGGTCAACCCGGTTGATGGCAAGACGCATCGTTACTGGATCCCCAAGGCTGATGGTGTTCAGATCAATGATGGTATGGAGTTCTCGTGGGAAGGCAACAGGAAGGTCTATAACTTCACTCCCAGTGACAAACCGGAGTATTTGCCGATTTCCCGACTCGTTTCTTGGATGACTACACCTACCAGGGTGAGATGGCTCAGTCTTTTCCAGGATCCCAACCATCCTCAAACGGTGATCCGTTTCTGGTCACATAAGTGTGTGTGGCGGCATCCGCCGCAATTATTCACTCTCCGTGCCCGCGCTGCTCCGCAGTGCGGGCGCACCTATATCTATACTCAATGAATCAGTGATTAATTCGTATTTTTCTCATCTTTTATGGCCACAGATTGCGCATCAGCGATGCGCAATTAATACGTGAGTGATGCGCATCGAAATGTATAAGTAATTCATAAGAATTCGTGCAGAAATCTTGTAGCAGATGATGAGTCGGAATCAAGATTCTTTACAAATGCTCACGAAGCTTCCTTAAGGTTAAAAACGTATAGGCCTTCTCATAACCGTAAAAACGGTCGGGCTGCCTATCTCGACACCCAGAGGCGACCAAATTTCGCAATCTCATATGCGGAAGTGGTGTCGCTGCCGATACAAAGGAAGAACTTCTTCATGAAATACCGAAAGATTGTGGGAGCAGTTGGCGCGGCTGCCGTCATTGCAATGGTTCCTTCACTGGACGGTAACAGTGCCGTTGCCGGTGACGACACGACCTACGGGGGCTTCCTTCCCTATACCCGTTACGAGGCCGAGCGTGGCCAGCTTGACCGTGCACACGTTGTCTCGCTTGACGAGAGTCAGCCTGTCAACGACATGCTCGACTCGACGGCGATTGAAGCTGGCGAACAGTCCCATGTTGAACTCGAAGGTAAGGATTCTTCCGTGAGCTTCACTGCCGAAGTTCCCAGGAATGCAATTGATCTTCGATTCACTCTTCCTGACCACAGAGCTGGAAGCGTTGATATTCGCATTAATGGAGAAAAAGGCCGCCACTTTTAATCTCTCGTCAGAAACTGCGTATCAGTACGTTCAGAAGAGCAAGGTTTATGACGAGGAATGGCAGAAAGATCCCAGTAATGGTCCGGCACATGCCCGCTTCCAATTTGATGAGGTCCACGCTCTGCTTAACCGTCAGGTAAACCCTGGTGACACGATTTCAGTGTTGTTCGAACGAGGGAGTGAAGGTTATGCCTATGGCATTGACTTTATGGAGCTTGAGCAGGCGCTTCCGGAAATTCAGCGTCCTGACTAATTCAGTGATGCATTACCGATGATGACCTGACGGTCACCGTAGAAAAAGAACCGGGTGTTTGGGAAACTCGTAAGGTTTATGCGCGCCCCAATGATGGAAAAGATGATTCCGATGCGTTCTTGGCAGCTCTAAGGCGTGCATCGGATGAGAACAAGACTCTGTATATTCCACGCGGAACCTTTGAGTTCGATCGTCAACTTGCGATCCATCATTCTCCGAATGACAACCACAAACTGACGATTCAAGTGCGGGTATCTGGTACACGAGTATCTTCTTCCGTAACCCGAATAGGGCCAGCGGTGGAATTGTTCTTGAACATACCAGCCATGACCTGCAGTTCCGAGACTTCTACATGTCGTCTAATCTCAAATCCCGTTATAACGAAGGGGCGAACTACAAGGGGTTCCAGGGCGTTACCAAGAATTCACAGTTCGAAAACCTCTGGATCGAACATTTCGAGTGTGGTTTCTGGATGGGTGACTATGTCAACGAGAAAGACATGCAGTACACCGAAAATATGCTGGTCAGACACTCCCGTATTCGCAACACTCGCCGATGGCCTGAACTACTCTCAGGGAAGCCGGGATTCGGCCGTGCGTAATTCGAATATTCGTGGAAATGGTGATGATGGCCTTGCCTCGTGGTCGAGTCATGCACAGTCTCTGCCCGGTGAGCCTGTCCAGTATGTATCGAATGCTCGCCATACCGACAATATCGAGTTCAGTCACAACACGATCGAGCTCGGGTGGCGTGCAGGTGGAATTGGCTTCTTTGGTGGAGCTGGACAGAAGGCAGAGAACAACCTCATTACCGGGAATTTTGAAGGCGCGGGTATTCGTCTGAACACCGTATTCGGTGGCCACAATTTCGACTGGAACTTGACCCTTGAACAAGAGGGCCAGCATTCAGCGCAACAAGATTGTTCGCAGTGGAACGAAAGATGACTACTACGGTAAGTCTCGCGGCGCGATCGACTTCCAAGAAGTTCAGGTTAACGGTCGTATTGCCGGCGTTGATCTGAATGACAACATCATCGTGCGTCCTTTTGCAGAGGATGTTCGCTCAGACTTCGCATTCAATGCCGAAGAGATGAAACTTCGCGGTATGAGCATCGGTAATAATCCGCGCAGAGATGGGGATGGCTACGAGCCTCAGCACCTAGTGGTGAACTACGCTCGCGTCAATGGCAAGGTTGACCGCGGTATCCCTGAAGATGCGAATTATGCCCTCTACTGGTGGGACGGAGATCGGGTGAACCCGGTTGATGGCAAGACCCATCGTTACTGGACTCCCTAAGGCTGATGGTGTCCAGATCAATGATGGTATGGAGTTCTCATGGGAAGGCAACAAAAAGGTCTACAACTTTGTCCTTGGCGATGACCCGCAGTACCTTCCGACATCCTCCACTCGCTTCTCTGACGACTACACCTATCAGGGTGAGATGGCTCGATCGTTCCAAGATCCAACCAGCCACAGACAGTGATCCGTTTCTGGTCGCATAAGTGAGGGTGCGCGACGAGCGTCGTCAATCTTAGTCTACTGCCCGCGCTGCTCAGCAGCGCAGGGCAGTACTTATCCGTAGCACTGTTCGATCAAGCGCTGATCACTGCATAAGATTTCGCGTTGATTGGGCAGCAACTTTGTCCACAGATCAAGCCCAGAAACAAGTTATCCACAGATTTTGCATCCTCGTCCCGAAGCGATGAGGCGTCCTCATACCCTCGCATCATGGAGGAGCGACCTCCAGTGATTGCGAAAGGAATGATCCATGATCAGGGGAGGCATCCGAATATTCAAAAACCTTGGGCGCATCGTGCAGAAAAGGAACTGTTGCACTTGTCTTTGCAACGGCAATCGGAACTCTCAGCGCACTGGCGTTGAATCCGCAGCCGGCGCACGCGCTCTTTGAAGGAAACGGCATGTACGTGAAAGGCGTTGGAGCGCAATCTGTTGGAGGATTTTGGCTAGGCGCCTACACCGCACCGCACAACGTTGAGACACGTTACCCTGTGTGGTGCACCCACATGTGGCGAGCAAACCCTAAGCCGCAGGACACCGCATCGATTACAGATTTGGGAGAGTCCAAAAGCGCTGGGGACCAGATGAGCTTGATCTATCGACCGCGCAAATGGCATGGCTTCTTGATCGTTATCAGGATGATCGACACCAAGAAAACCGTGCAGCGCTCTCATTCTTGATTCACGCGAATTTTGAAGGAGATCAGTCAGGAAGAACACTCAAGATCTGGTCAATAGTTTGGTAGACGGCGTACGACATCAACTGCCGCAAGTTTTCGACAGGGCAAAAGATTACGTGCGCCAAGCAAAAGAATCTGCCGTCACGACCTACGAAAATGGGCAGCGTAGAAACCCAGACTCCTCGCAGTGGTGTACTTAAAGACCTCGGCGTGAAGAACGAAAAAGGGGAGTGGATTCCGAAACTCAAACTCCACCTCATGCTTATTGGTCCTGCACGTTTCACTTCCACGGGTACTAGCCAATGGGATGGAGAAACCCAGGGGAATGCCCTGAGTCTTGAGTGGGAAGCGACCGGTAATGGAAGCGTGAAATGGGTGAAACTCACGAAAATCCTGTGCGCTCTACACTCACGAAATACGGAGTTAATCCACAACTCAGGACACGGTCTCGTACGGAAACAGGCCGGGCGGCGATAAGGAAGAAAAAGCGCCTCAGGGAGGAACCTGGAAGGTGCTCATGGATTTTCAGCCAATGGGGCGATCACAAGTTGTCCAAACCAGCGCGAAGGACAATACCCTGAGCGATACTGTCACGGCCTTTGCAGACCCCAATTACGGTGATGGAAAGTGGATCAATGATGAACACGGACCAATACCGGTAACCTTCGAAGGGACTCGCCTACGATCTGAGGACCGAACCTCCAAAGGAACCTTTGGATACACGTTTCATCTCAAAAGGATATGCGAGTTCTTGGAAGCGCAACGGTTGTTTTCGCGGAGAAGGGGAGCGCCAGGTCAGTATTCCTCTCCTGAAGGACAGCAAAACCAGGATTCGTCTCTTGGGTATGGAGGGTACGTAAAGAAGCGCAGGGACAATACGCTCCTCTTGTCCATGCCGATTGGGCCGACCAGCTGGGACTCACTAATGAAACGCAAGTGATTTCCTGGAAAATCCAGATTCACTCTGCCGCACAGCTCAAAGAGACCAATGGGGGAGACTTCTTAATCGATGATCTCTGGAGTTGCGGCTTTCCGGAAGGACACACGTATTGGAGTGGTTCTGGGAGAATCGCTGCCGACACATCGCATATGCGTCATCGTCTTCTTTTCTTCCCCCAAGGCCTTGAGGTTGTTGAAGAAAACCGGGAGAAAGCAGAAGAAATCGGAGCTGTCGAGGTCCCTGCAAAGAATGGGTACTATCCATCGCTTGGTGATCTTCGATTCGCAGTGGACCCGCAGCGCATCGGAACCTACGTGTTTACAACAGAGTTTGACGGTGACGGTCGCGTTGAAAGCCTTCCGCTCCAGTGTCGAGGATCCGCATGAGCGGTACACGCGACAAACGCCCTCGATCATTCGCCTGGAAACGCGTGCTCGCGATGGAGGTGATGGCGATCAGATCATTGGGCACCTGGGGCCTCAAGATCGTTGACCAGGTGTGCTATGAGGGTCTCCAGGCAGGGGAACGCTACTCCTGAAAGCAAATGTGGTTGACCGAGAAAGCGGTGAGTCATTGAGCGCAGCTGGTCGACTGGTAGAAGAGAACAGCTGATTTCACTGCTGAGACAGCATCTGGCTGTGCGGAGGTGATGATTAACGTTCAGGAGAGGAGCTCAAAGCAAGAGCGTTGTCATCTTTGAAGATCTATTTCATGGTGATCAGCGAATCGCATTTCATCGAGATATTAATGCCGCGCAGCAAGCCCTCAACGTAGAACAACCCAAGCGTCCGAAGGTTGCTCGTACTGGTACTTCGGGTGTTCTAATCGTCTCGCTCGCGGGGAGCCGGAGCCCTTGCTGGTGGAGTGCTCTATCGCCGGGGAAGGAAAGGGTGCTCGTAGAGCACGTTGATATCTGGAGGTGACTGACCAGATTGGAGGATATGAGCCTCAGAGAAGCAGACCTAAAAATCGAGTGGTGGTGGGAACGACTCGTCCCCACCACCACTCATGTGTGCAGAAATTCTCAGGACATACGACGGGCGCGCGCTGCGCAACGCTTGAGGGAGCGACGTTCCTCTTCGCTCATCCCTCCCCCAAACACCAGAGTCCTGATTGTTGTCGAGTGCCCACTGCAGGCAGATTGCTTGAACTGTGCATTCACGACAAACTGCCTTGGCTTCAGCCGCCTGTGCGATGGCCGGACCCGTATTCCCGATCGGGAAAAAGAGTTCTGGGTCGACGCTGAGACATGCGGCTTTACTCCGCCAATCCATTATGGGTACTCCTTCAAGAGCATAAGTGCAGGCAAGGTATGCCCGTACCGAACAAAAACAACAGTCCTTAGTTTCGGGGATTAGCGAGTGTATCAGAAGAGTCAAGAGCCATAAAAACATAAAGTGATGTGTAAGACGTCACGTTATTTAAAAAGAATCAGGACAGAAACGCCCAGCAGTGCCACGATGAACAATTACCCCGGAATAAGAATTCCAAGAAAGCGCATATAAAGAACTGGGAAAAACTCTGGCAATTCTGGGCGATGAATCGAAGCGCCTCTTTGGGAGGGTTTGTGAAAAGTAGCAGTTCGGTGCAGGGTTTCGAGTGCGCTCATCCACTGCGAGTGTTCGAAATGGTGAATGATGCAACCTGCATTTATTGCTCTAAGAGCGTCAATTAATACCGAATTATCTTCTCCGATAAAAGTGCAATTCTTTTCAGAAAATAAGAACCGTTTTAATTGCGCGCCGTAACGAATGATATACGAGTGAATTCGCATGTCAGGGGTCGGTTTTGGTAAGTGAAGCAACTCTAGATTGGAGCATTGCTGGGGTGATCGGGAAGTGAGATCTTTGTTGGACCAGCAGATGCATTGAGTGCGTCCACAGGAAGAGAAGAGCAAGAGTTTTATCTGCCGGGACGCTGCATTGCCCAAGTGCCCCTGACAGTCGTGAAGCATCTGATTCCACGATGGAATGCTCAGCGGTAAAGAGGGCTTCACTGAGTCGCTGCATAAGCAGATTAAAGACTTGTGAGCACTGCTCCAAAGTTGAGCGGGCGAATCTGTACACTCGGCTCCCCGGATTGTTGGGCAGCTTTCCGCAATTTGCGGATTGGGAATCTCGTACCAAATGTGCTCATAGGAACCAAAAAGCGTGCGTGAGGTGAATCGGCCTGATACCTCGCTGGCAATGAGAACGCTATGGCGCCATCGCATGAGCGAGCGAACTGGCCCACAGATCATGAGCACGAAGAACTCCCAAGCGCTCTTCCAACATATGCAAAGTCCCTTCGATATCCTCGAGCCAGACAACGCAAGCGACTGCGATGACAAAGATCTTCGCAAAGGACCCCAAAATCAGCGATGTCACGTATTACGTAGTCGGGCGAACTTACGATCGAATTCGGGATGCCCGAATCAATCGACACCCGCAAAGAGGGAAGCCCAAGGAATCGCTCAAGGTCGTGGCGCACGAACGGACAAGTAAGGCGAGCTTGCTTGTCGAGCTCCCAGAACCGCTCATCATGATATTTCCGTGCCGCCACGTAAGACATCGGTGTGTACCATTTTCGATCCCGTCGATGAGTCCAATGGGTATGCCCCGTTCTGAAGAGTGCAGCTGATCGAGGTCACCGCGTGTGAGCTGAGAGGGTAAAGAAGGACACCACAAAGGTGCGCCAATGGAATCTGACTGCTTCTTCGCAATCGAAGCGATGATCTGCTCGATATTCCTGGAATACGCAAATTGGACAGGTTTTCCGGAACCGAGCAATGCTCTGCCAGGAATACGGGGAAGGTGCGCAGCCTCTGCGCTGCCGATGACGCTGTGTGAATCAGAATCAGAGATGCTACGCAGTGCAATCCGTAGTTCTGTGTTGGCGCGCATGTGAGCGTTAATTGAGGCGCCGGGATGCTGGGTCGCATAGATCAAATGCAAACCAAGAGAACGTCCCTGAGCCGCAAGCCTTGAGAAAGTCTCGAGGGTTTCCGGATGCAGATCAGCAAGAACTTGGAATTCATCAATGACGATGAGGATCCGTGGAGGCGGGGAGGAGCGCACTCTTGAAGAAAACGTTCATGCCACTGTGAGAGGTCCTTGACTGCGTATTGTGCAATTAGTGCTCTCGCGTCGCAATGCACGACGCAAGACCTCTAAGAGCGCGCGAGGAATGAGCAAGGTTGAGGTCTGTTAAAACGGTTTTCCAGTGTGGGGGAGTGCGGTGAGGGGAGTGAGGGCAGATCCTCCTTTGTAATCCACCAAAACCAAGCGGAGGCGTGAAGGGGAGAAGCTCGCATAATCCAAGAAGCCACGTTCGAAGCGCTTCTGACTTTCCGCTACCTGTCGTGCCGGCAATAAGGGCATGAGGCCCGTGCTTCACGAGGTCAATGTGAACAACTCCTGAGCTGTCTTTTCCCAATCGGTGTCCGTAACCCCTCATCGCTATCGATTACTTCAAAATGAAGTTCGTCGAAATCGACGCCATTCGGGAATAGAACCGAATAGTGTGTCTCTGCCCAGCATCTTCCACCATGCCAAAGACACCCGGTGCTCGGGAAGCGGGTATCACTGTGTGACACCACGTTGGAAGTTCATTGAAATGATGTGCCCAGGCAAGGTGAATATTTTCATCCCCTGTTCTCATCCTCACCTGGAGCGTGAAGTCTGATGCTTGCGCGACATGACCTGGAATTAGCGGAACCTAGGCCAAGAGATTTTTGCCTTCCGATATCGATAAGCTCATCCAGTGCCTCGGCTACCCGTGCTCCTCCCAACTGTGCCGCGAGCTGAGCCGCGCACCACAAAGCACTCAACTTGGCCTCGGGGCCAACAAAACCAAGATATGTTTCCCCGACGGTGCCAGAAACCGTGAGAGCTTTCCCGCGCCCAATTTGGTTGGGATAGATCAGGAGGGACGAAGACTCTGAAATGGAAGGAACTGCAGTTTCAAGAAGAAGTGCAAGCCACGCTGCATCAATGCGATGTCTGGGTTTTCGTCGTTTCATGACTACTATCCTGAGGATTGACATGCTGATGAGGGGAACGGCAAACTAGAAGAAGCGACATGCCGCCGTAGGCGCCCATGACCAGCATGCGAAGCACCATGAAAAGTAGAAGCGGAACAATGCCAATGAAGGACATCGTAGGTAGGTGCCACGAAGTGCGGGAGGCAGAAGGAAAAGAAAGATCACGCGGCCGTTGGCGCAACTGGTAATAGTCGCGCAGAGCGGCCACCCACTTTAAGTTGCATACCTTTCGCGGGGGTATATACACGCTTCGGACGAAGTCGTCGCCATGGGATGAAAGCCACCGGGCGAATCCATATCTGTGCATCCTCGCTGTCGAGAAGGAAACTCATGCGCTCGCGGCCTCGGTCATCGGTGAAGATCTGTATCTGTGCTGGAAATCCTTGAGGGCTCCCCAAGGGAGAAACAACCAGCCCAATGTTTGGCCCACTCACGCAGGCAAAATGCCACGAGGAGCGAAGGCAGCTTGAAGAAGCGTTGGCGCCAAGGGGAGATCTCCCACCAGCGTGATCACCTCCCAAAAATATCCCTGCGTAGGCACGTGAACTGTGTAGTTGCGTGAGGCCGGTTTCTCTTCAACCTTCAGCCTTGAGCAGGCTCCGTAGTCGCGCCCGTGAAAGGGCAAAGCTGTGGAAAACGCCGGTGGCCTGTCCTACCTGTGGAGGACCAACATAAAGAGGAGGACCAACAAGAACATCTTCGTGTGGGGAACAAGCACACCCTGAATGGAGATGACACAATGACAAGCATGAGTGAAGAGGAACGCCAGCTAGTTGACCGCTACCATCAACTCATCCAGGAAGTTGATGATGCCCGAGTGGCCTCACTACGACCGTGATGCCCTGTTTTGTCGGATGCAGAGTAGCGACAAGCTCTACCGCGAACTCGAAGACTTTGAGGCAAATACCCGCAGTATCGCAGCGCAGATTCTCCGACCACTCAGGTAGGAGGCGCGGCTTCGCAAGCTTTTGCTTCCGTCGAACACCTCCAGCAGATGACCAGCTTGGACGATGTTTTTTCTTTGGAAGAGCTCGCAGGCTGGGAAACCCGGATGGTTAACGATACGGGCCGTAGCGATCTGGACATGCTCACCGAGGTCAAGATTGACGGTCTTGCGGTTAATTTGCTCTATGAAATGGAGTGCTCTCTCGCGCAGCGACGCGAGACGATGGATGGGTCGGTGAAGATGTCACCGCCAATGTCCGGACAATTTCGTGTATTCCTCATCGTTTGAAGGCTTGGTTCCCGCTCGCGTTGAAATCCATGGCGAGGTCTACTTCCGACGAAGGATTTCGAATCTCTTAATGCTGAGCGCGTCCGCACAGGTGAGGCACCCTTTGTGAACGCTCGAAATGCGGCTGCGGGTTCTTTACGTCAAAAGATTCGAAGAAGACCGCTGAACGGCCTCTTGCAATGTTGGCGCACGGCATTGGCTTTTGTCGAAGCCGGAGATAGTGGCTTTCACTGAGCCCGATACCTTATCTGGCTGGTTTGACTGCCTCAAAAATTGGGGAATGCCGGTCTCTCCTCACACTAAGCTCCTGCGCGGTCGCGAGGCGATTGAGAAGCGTATTGGTGAACTGGGCGCTCAACGACACTCTTTGAGAACATGAAATCGACGGGGTTGTCGTCAAGATTAATGATCGTGCGATTCAGGCAAGCCTGGGAACAACCTCGCGTGCTCGCGTCACTGCTGCCTATAAATTTCCGCCGGAAGAGGTTAATACCGCCTTCTTGATATCCGAGTCCGGGGGGCGTACCGGGCGCGTGACACCTTACGGCGTGATGGAGCGTATCCTCGTTGCCGGTTCCCACGTCTCACGTGCAACTTTGCACAACGCAAGTGAAGCTGCCCGAAAAGGCGTTTTGATTGGCGACCCAGTCGTTTTGCGGAAAGCCGGGGATGCTCATTCCCGAGATTGTCGCCCCCGCAGTCGCTGCCCGTGATGGCAGTGAGTATCCCTTCGTTATGCCGGAAAACTGTCCTTCGTGCGGACGAAGCTGGCTCCTCAGAAAGAAGGGGGATGTGGATCTTCGCCGCTGCCAACCAAGCGGGTGCCCTGCACAACTACCGAGAGGATTTCGCCCACTTGGGTGCCCGCTCCGCCTTGACATTGAGGGGCTTGGGGACGAGTGCGCTTGCGCGACCCAGCCTGAGGCCAATCGCGATGAGGTAGCCGCCGCGCCTCGCGGCAGGACGGACTGTTTTCCTTGAAAACGGGACCGCACTCTCGCATGGAAAAGACTGCTGAATTAACCCATGGCGAACTGATCGGTGATGCCGAGGCTCTTCTTCCTTCTGTCCAAAAGCCTGAGTTGTCCTCGAAAGTGATGTTTTCAGCCTCGAAGCTGAACGCTTACGCGATGTCATGGTGTGAAGCCTGTGACCAAGGAAGGGCAAGAAACCGGGGATTGGATGCAGGTTCGATATTTTTGGACTAAGGCCTGGAAACAGAAGGGAATAGCGGAGTTTATATCCCGGTTGAAAGCACTCCTTCGAAGAATACGAAGATGATGCTTGAGCAGATCGAGGCTGCAAAAGAGCGTCCGCTTGCACGCATTTTGGTTGCGCTTTCGATTCGCCATGTTGGGCCAACCGCCGCCTCGCTCTGGCGATGACCTTCCCTTCGATGGATCTCTTAATGGAGGCTTCGGCCGAACAACTGGCGAAGTTGATGGTGTCGGCCAAGTGATTGCTGAGTCTTTGCGGAATGGTCTCGATGTGGATTGGCATGTGGAAATTGTTCGTGCGTGGCAAGCTGCGGGAGTCCGTATGGAAGATGAAGTTCGTGAGGATATCGAACAGACTCTCGAAGGACTGACGATTGTCGTTTCGGGAGCAATGCCTGGCTACACGCGAGAGGGCGCGAAGGAAGCGATCGTCGCCAGAGGAGGAAAGGCCTCGGGATCGGTGTCGAAGAAGACGTCGCTGGTGATCGCAGGGCCCGGCGCGGGATCGAAAGCCGCAAAGGCCGAGGCCTTGGGCGTGCCCGTCGTTGATGAAAAGTATTTTGAGCGGGTGCTTGAGCGGGGGCTCGCCGCCTCGATGACTAAACGATAAATTCGAAGGGGTGCAGAAGGCGCTCGGAAATTCGGGTGAGTAGCGAGCGTTTTTCCCATTCCGCGAAGCTCAGCTTGCGCGCATTGGTCAGGTCAAGTTCGAAGATCCGGTCCATTGTTGCCGCGAAGGCTTTGCGGAACGGAACTGGACGTTGACTTCGTAGTTTCCCCTGCAGGGAAAGCCGGTCGATATTTGCGGTGCCGACAGTTGACCAGACTCCGTCAATCGTCATGGTCTTGGAGTGGATCATTGCATCCTGGTACAGCCAGATTTCCACCCCTTCCTTCAACAGTGGCCCGTGATAGGGGCGTGCAACCCAGTCGGCGAGGATATGGTTGGAATACTCCGGGATCAGAATCTGTACCCGGACGCCGCGTCGTGCTGCGTGTACCAGGGATTCGAAAATCTCGCGGTCAGGATGAAATACGCACTGGTGATACGGATTGAGTGCTGCGCTCGATCGATTGCGTCGATGTAGAGGCCTCGAACGGGGTAGAGCAAGCGTGAAGGCTGATTGAAGGCCAGTGATACATCGCTGTCCCATTTGGGCGCGCGAGTCCGCGGAAGTTTAGGCTGTCCACGGCGTTTGAAGTGATTCCAGAAGTCAATGAAGCCGTACTTAACTCTGCATACTGCTTCCCCGTGACGCGCACGTGGGTATCGCGCCATCTCAAGGGCGAAAGGATCGCCGATGTTGTAGCCGCCGACGAAAGGCTACATGGTCGTCGACGACCATGATCTTGCGGTGATCGCGACCGGTTTTGCGCAGATTAAAGGTGAACATTCCCGAGCGGATTTCGGGGAAACGGCGGATGTAGAGGTGGGGAGTCTTGGGGAAAGACGTAAAAGAATGGGTCTTGGTTCATGACGGCGAAAAGCCGTCGTAGACGATGTGGACGTTGACCCTCGCTGTGCTGCGGCGAGGAGTGCCGATTTGAAACGTTTACCCCATGTGTCTGAGCGCCAAATATACGATTCTAAGAAAATGTAGTTCTTTGCCGAGGGTGATCGCTTCAAGCATGTCCTCGTAAAGAGAAGTGCCCTCGGTGTAGGTGCGAACATCCGTCCCATCGACTTCGGTGTCTAGGGGAGGGAAAAGTTGAAACCGCCTGCGACCTGCGGAACGCGGTCTTTACGGAGCTTATCGACGATATGGACGCCGATCAGTGCCGCAGCTTGGGCACCCACAAGCGCTGCGCCGGTAATTTTCAGTGCCCTTGAGGGTGCGCGAAGAGAGTGACGGTCGAAGATGAGACATGTTTTAAGCCTACTCAAAAGTTGCTAACGATGGGCATGGTATGAGAGGTACGCCCTGGGCGGGTATCATCCTTGTTATGGCAAGGATCAGTACTGATGAGGTCACCCGTGTGGCGGGATTGGCTCGAATTGCACTTACACCGGAAGAAATCACCAGAATTGCTGGTGAGCTAGATGTTATTACCGAGGCCGTTGCAAAGGTCTCCGAGGTTGCAACCCCGGACGTGCCTGCGACCTCGCACCCCATTCCGCTGTCGAAGTGTGGCGTGAAGACGTCGTTGGTCCCAACGCTTGATCGCGATGAGGTTTTGGCGCAGGCCCCCGCACAAGAAGACGGAATGTTCTTGGTTCCGCAGATTTTGGAGGAGGACTGATGAATCCGTTGTTGAAGAAGTCCGCCTGCGAGCTTGCTGACCTGCTGCGTAGCGGTGAAATCACTTCTGTTGAGCTCACTCGGGCGTGCTTGGATCGCATCGATGCGATTGACCCCAAGGTCCACGCCTTCCTCTATGTCGATCGTGAGGGTGCTCTCGCAACTGCTGCCGACGTGGATGCGCGTCGTGCTGCTGGGGAAGAACTGCCTCGCTTGGCAGGCGTGCCCATTGCGGTCAAGGACAATATGGTGACCCGAGGCGTTCCCACCACCTGCGCGTCGAAGATTCTTGAGGGATGGTTGCCTCCCTACGACGCAACCGTCGTCGAGCTTCTGCACAAGGCTGGAATGCCGATCTTGGGTAAGACCAATATGGACGAGTTCGCTATGGGTTCGTCGACCGAGCACTCCGCTTATGGTCGTACCGGAAACCCGTGGGATCTTTGGATCGCATCCCCGGCGGCTCCGGAGGTGGCTCTCTGCTGCTGTTGCGCTCTTTCATCGGCACCGCTGGCTGGGCTCTAGATACTGGTGGTTCGATCCGTCAGCCCGGTGCTGTGACGGGTACCGTGGGCGCAAAGCCCACATACGGCGCAGTTTCGCGTTACGGACTGATCGCTATGGCCTCGTCGCTGGACCAGATCGGCCCGGTAACCCGCACGGTTGAGGACGCGGCTGCACTGACAGAGGTAATCGGTGGCTACGATCCCCACGATTCGACCTCCCTGAATGAGCCGGTTCCCTGCGCTCTCTGAAAGTGTTGTTCAGGTCGCCAGGACGGGAAGATTGAGGGGCTGCGCGTTGGCGTTGTCCGCGAACTCTCCGGTGAGGGCTACCAAGATGATGTTCTCGAGGCCTTCAACGCAACCGTTGAGAAGTTGCGTGCCGCCGGGGCTGAGATCGTTGAGGTTTCCTGCCCAAGTTTCGATTATGCGCTTGCCGCCTACTACCTGATTATGCCGGCTGAGGGTTTCCTCGAACTTGGCACGTTTCGACGGTATGCGTTATGGCATTCGCGTCGAGCCCAGCGAAGCCCCTGTTACCGCAGAGCGCGTTATGGCAGCGACTCGTGAAGCCGGTTTCGGCGATGAAGTGAAGCGCCGTATTATCTGGGCACTCACGTCCTGTCTGCAGGCTTCTTCGATGCCTACTACGGAAGTGCGCAAAAGGTTCGTACCCTGATTCAGCGCGACTTTGCGCGTGTCTTTGAAGAGGTCGATGTTCTGGTTTCGCCGACCTGTCCGACAACGGCATTCCGTTTCGGAGAGAAAATGGATGATCCCATGGCGATGTACCTCAATGACATCGCGACTATCCCTGCAAACCTGGCCGGAATTCCTGCGATGAGTGTTCCCAAACGCCGTCAGTGCCGAGGGGCTTCCCGTTGGATTCCAGATTCTTGCTCCGGCTCACCACGACCTCAAGATGTATCGAAGTCGCAAGCCCTCGTTGAGCAACTCAGTGGCGATATCGCGGGTACTGCCCCGGCAGCGCAGTGGGAGGAAAAGTGATGACTGAGCTGATGGATTACCAGGAGGCTACCGCTTCCTTCGATCCGGTTCTCGGAATTGAAGTTCACGTCGAGTTGGGTACCGCGACCAAAATGTTCGATGCGGCCCCCAATGCCTTTCGGTGGGCGACCCGAATACCTACGTGACCCCCTGTGTCGCTTGGCCTTCCCGGCTCGCTGCCCCGTGGTCAATCACCAGGCAGTCGAATACGCGATCAAGATCGGCCTCGCATTGAATTGTTCAATTGCCAAGAGCTGCCGTTTCGCGCGTAAGAACTACTTCTACCCGGACCTGACGAAAGCCTTCCAGACCTCGCAGTCAGATGAGCCCATCGCTTATGACGGCTATGTGGACGTTGAGCTAGAGGACGGCACTATGTTCCGCGTTCAGATTGAGCGTGCGCACATGGAAGAAGACGCAGGAAAGAACACTCACATTGGTGGCGCGGATGGTCGTATTCAGGGTGCGGACCACTCGCTGGTTGACTACAACCGTGCGGGTGTCCCCTTGGTTGAGATCGTGACCCGTCCTATTGAAGGGGCAGGGGAGCGAGCACCTGAGGTTGCCGCTGCATACGTTCAGGCACTGCGTGATATCTTCCGTACTCTTGGCGTGTCTGAGGCACGTATGGAGCGCGGAAATGTCCGTGCCGATATCAACGTTTCTCTGCGTCCGACCCCGAGTTCTCCTTTGGGCACTCGAACCGAAACCAAGAACGTGAACTCTTTCAGGGGCATCGCGAAACGCCGTTCGTTTCGAGATTCAGCGACAAGCGCAGATCTTGGCTGACGGTGGATCAGTGCTTCAGGAAACCCGTCACTTCCACGAGGAAGACGGAACGACCTCGTCTGGTCGTGAAAAGTCCGATGCAGAAGATTACCGCTACTTCCTGAACCGGATCTTGTCCCGGTCGTTCCTTCTGAGGAATGGGTTGAATCCCTGCGTCAGTCCCTGCCCGAGCTTCCGGTCGCCAAGAGGCGCCGTCTGCGCGAGCAATGGGGTTTTGCCGATAAGGAAATGCGCGACGTCATCAACGCGGGCGCGCTTGAGACTCATCGAGGCAACCGTCGAAGCCGGAACTGATCCCGCAGCTGCACGTAAGTGGTGGATGGGTGAGCTGGCTCGTTACTCGAAGGACAAGCAGGTTGCTGCTTGAGGACCTACCGGTTCTCCCGCACAAATCGCACAGCTCCAGTCCCTGGTTGATAGCGGTCGTCTGACCGACAAGCTTGCTCGCCAAGTCCTTGAAGGTGTTCTTGCGGGTGAAGGCGATCCTGAGCAGGTCGTAGCTGCACGCGGACTTGAAGTTGTTTCTGACGATGGTGCACTTACTGCAGCCGTTCAAGAAGCGCTGGACGCAAATCCCGACATCGTCGAGAAGATCAAGGGCGGCAAGGTTCAGGCCGCTGGCGCTCTTGTCGGTGCGGTGATGAAGGCTACCCGTGGCCAGGCAGATGCTGCCCGCGTTCGCGAACTCATTATGGAAATGGTTGGCGCTTGATCCTTCGTTGATTAAATGCCCCGTGGCCCGGTCTGCTGTGCAGATCGGGCCCTTTCCATACCTGTCGAAGACCGAGGAATACGGGAGCGAGGAAACGGGACTTCATACCACGGCCTCGGAAATTGGGCTCAAAATGGACACTGCTGCACCCGCACACCGGCGCAGCTACGATGGAGGAGGAGCCCTTGTTGGCTCTCCTCAAAACAATCGGATATGCAAAGGTGACCAATGCGTACTTCTCCGTCATACACCGCGTCCTACCGTCTTGAAGTCGACGAAGCCAACCTTTCGGTTTCGCAGATCGTGGATGCCGTTTCTGCTACCGGTGCTCAGATTAAAGGCCTTGATGTTGCCGATTCTGACCGTGGTCGCATCGTTATTGACCTCACCTGCGACATGCGTGATTCCGAACACCGCCGCGAGGTTGAAAATGTTCTCGATGGCCTTGAAGGCGTTCACACATCTTCCGTGGCGGACCAGACCTTCATGGCTCACGTCGGCGGCAAGATCGAGGTCAGCCCAAGGTTCCTCTGCGTAACCGTGACGATCTTTCTCGTGCATACACCCCCGGTGTTGCGCGTGTCTGCACGGCGATTCATGACACGCCTTCTAAGGCCCACCTGTTGACCATGAAGGCTAATTCTGTCGCCGTTGTCTCGGATGGCACCGCGGTTCTTGGTTTGGGCGATATCGGCCCTGAAGCCGCTCTTCCCGTGATGGAAGGCAAGGCTGTCCTGTTCAAGCAGTTCGGTGATGTCGATGCATGGCCGGTTGTCCTGGACACCAAGGACACTGAAGAAATCATCTCGATCGTTAAAGGCGATTGCTCCCGCATGGCGGAATCAACCTCGAGGACATTTCTGCTCCCTCGCTGCTTCGAAATCGAAGAGCGTCTGCGCGCAGAGCTCTGATATCCCGGTTTTCCACGATGATCAGCACGGCACGGCAATCGTTGTGCTGGCAGCACTGATCAATGCACTCAAGCTCGTGAACAAGAAGATTGAGGACGTGCGGATCGTCGTCTCCGGCGTTGGTGCAGCAGGGTTCCGCAATCATCAAGCTCCTGCTGGCTCAAGGTGCGCGCGACATTGTTGGCTACGGTCGTACTGGCGCGCTTGCAGGTGATGATGTTGAGGGGCATGCACCCCTCACGTGCATGGTTGGCGCAGAATACGAACCCACGCATGGTGCATGGCAGCCTGAAGGAAGGCATTGTTGATGCCGATGTCTTCATTGGTGTCTCCCACGGAAATATCTTGGAGCCTTCGGATATCGCGAAGATGGCTCCGGGCGCAATCGTCTTTGCTCTTGCAAAGCCGACCCCGAGGTTGATCCGATTGCGGCTGCTCAGTACGCGTCGATCGTTGCGACTGGTCGTAGCGATTACCCGAACCAGATCAACAACGTTCTGGCCTTCCCCGGCCTGTTCCGTGGCCTCTGGATGCAAAGGTCAAGGAGATTACGACCGAGGTTCTGCGCGTCGCTGCAAACGCAATTGCCGATGTGATTAGCCCCGACGAACTTTCGCCGAACTACATCATCCCCGGTGTTTTCAACGAGGCCGTCCCTGGCGCAGTCTCGAAGGCAGTGCGTCAGGCGGTCCACGACCTTCCGACCATCGACATCCCCGTCCAAGAACACATGGATGCTCGCTGAATAAGGGGAGTGGCGTTTTCGAGAAAGTGGGCGCGCTTTGGTAGCGTAACTGCCTTTCTCAAAACATTCACTTAAACCAAAATCGCAGGACCTGCCTCTTTGTGAGGCAGGTCCTGCTTTTGTTGATATACGCATGTATCGCATTGAAATTTAGCCGTTTTTTGGTGAATGTTTACTGGCTGACCATTCAGAAATGGTGGTATCACTTGCTTTTTGTGTGCTGGTTCACGTGGTTTTGGTTTGACGTGGTGGGGGTTGGGTGTGTAGATTTTTCTTTCGTCGCCGTGGGCTTGTGGCCTCGGTGGTGGCCTTCTTTCTTGGCTTTTTCCTGCTGGTTTTTGGTGGGTTTGGTTTGGGGAGTGTAGGGGGTGTTGTTTGTGAACTCGATAGTGTGTTTGTTTTTTTGTTTTTATGCCTGTTTTTTTGTTTTTGAGTATGGTTGGGATTGCTTGCCACTTTTTTGTGGTGGGTTTTTCCGGGCTTATTGTTTTTACAGTTTTTGTTCGGAGAGTTTGATCCTGGCTCAGGACGAACGCTGGCGGCGTGCTTAACACATGCAAGTCGAACGCTGAAGGCCCAGCTTGCTGGGTTGGATGAGTGGCGAACGGGTGAGTAACACGTGAGTAACCTGCCCTCTTCTTTGGGATAACGGTCGGAAACGGCTGCTAATACCGGGTATTCACTGTCCTTCACATGGGGGTGGTGGAAAGGTTTTTCTGGTGGGGGATGGGCTCGCGGCCTATCAGCTTGTTGGTGGGGTGATGGCTTACCAAGGCTTTGACGGGTAACCGGCCTGAGAGGGTGACCGGTCACATTGGGACTGAGATACGGCCCCAGACTCCTACGGGAGGCAGCAGTGAGAATATTGCACAATGGGCGAAAGCCTGATGCAGCGACGCCGCGTGAGGGATGACAGGCCTTCCGGGTTGTAAACCTCTTTCGCTCATGGTCAAGCCGCAACAGTGGTTGTGGTGAGGGTGAGTGGGTAAAAAAGCACCGGCTAACTACGTGCCAGCAGCCGCGGTAATACGTAGGGTGCGAGCGTTGTCCGGAGTATTGGGCGTAAAGGGCTTGTAGGCGGTTGGTCGCGTCTGCCGTGAAATCCTCTGGCTTAACTGGGGGCGTGCGGTGGGTACGGGCTGACTTGAGTGCGGTAGGGGAGACTGGAACTCCTGGTGTAGCGGTGGAATGCGCAGATATCAGGAAGAACACCGGTGGCGAAGGCGGGTCTCTGGGCCGTTACTGACGCTGAGGAGCGAAAGCGTGGGGAGCGAACAGGATTAGATACCCTGGTAGTCCACGCTGTAAACGTTGGGCACTAGGTGTGGGGGCCACCCGTGGTTTCTGCGCCGTAGCTAACGCTTTAAGTGCCCCGCCTGGGGAGTACGGCCGCAAGGCTAAAACTCAAAGGAATTGACAGGGGCCCGCACAAGCGGCGGAGCATGCGGATTAATTCGATGCAACGCGAAGAACCTTACCAAGGCTTGACATGCACGGCGACACTGCAGAGATGTGGTGGCATTTAGTTGGTCGTGTGCAGGTGGTGCATGGTTGTCGTCAGCTCGTGTCGTGAGATGTTGGGTTAAGTCCCGCAACGAGCGCAACCCTTGCCCTATGTTGCCAGCACGTGATGGTGGGGACTCGTGGGGGACTGCCGGGGTTAACTCGGAGGAAGGTGGGGATGACGTCAAATCATCATGCCCCTTATGTCTTGGGCTTCACGCATGCTACAATGGTTGGTACAGAGGGTTTGCGATACTGTGAGGGTGGAGCGAGATCACTTAAAAGCCGGTCTCAGTTCGGATTGGGGTCTGCAACTCGACCCCATGAAGGTGGAGTCGCTAGTAATCGCAGATCAGCAACGCTGCGGTGAATACGTTCTCGGGCCTTGTACACACCGCCCGTCACGTCACGAAAGTTGGTAACACCCGAGCCCATGGCCCTAACCGCGTTTGCGGGGAGTGGTCGAAGGTGGGATTGGCGATTGGGACGAAGTCGTAACAAAGGTAGCCGTACCGGAAGGTGCGGCTGGATCACCTCCTTTCTAGGGAGCCCGTATTGGGGATGCATACTGGCTGGGGGTTCCCAGTTTGTGTGTGTTTCTTGTGCCTGCATTAAGTCACTGCCTGTTTGGGTGGTGGGTGGGGTGCGTTTTAGGGTTGGGCATAGTGAAACGAAGCAAGCATGCTGTCGGGTTCACGTTCAACACCTGTTGGGCGCATAGCCCACGACTGTTGACACTGGAGGGTTTTCTGGTGTTGGTGGTTGTGTGGTGTGTTGTTTGTGATCTGTATAGTGGTTGATGAGCATCTTTATTGCAATGTGAAACCTATTCTCTAGAACCCTAAGTGTTTTAGGGTTTTTGTGTTTTTGTTGTTTTTTTGTGTCTGTGGTTTTGTTTAGTTTTTAGTGGGCATTCGGTGGATGCCTTGGCACTCAGAGCTGATGAAGGACGTGGCGGTCTGCGATATGCCTTAGGGAGTTGACGAGCGAGCGTTGATCTAAGGATTTCCGAATGGGGAACCTAGCTGGTGTTATGGCCAGTTACCACTGCCTGAATGAAATAGGGTTGTGGGGGGAACGCGGGGAAGTGAAACATCTCAGTACCCGTAGGAAAGATATTCCGTGAGTAGTGGCGAGCGAAAGCGGAGGAGGCTAAACCTTGTGCGTGTGATGAGCGGCGGCCGTTGCGCATGGGGTGTTGTGGGGCATGATCGTCTCACCTTCTGCCGGGGAGTGGGCATGGCGTGTTGTTGGTGGTTGAACCTCTTGGGATGGGGGACCGTAGTGCGTGATAGTCGCGTAGGCCAGCCGGTGACATGTTGTGTGGGTTGTGTTCCCGAGTAGTGCGGGACTCGTGAAATCTCGTGTGAATCTGCCAGGACCACCTGGTAAGCCTAAATACTACTGAGTGACCGATGAGTGCATAGTACCGTGAGGGAATGGTGAAAAAGTACCCCGGGAGGGGAGTGAAATAGTACCTGAAACCGTGTGCTTGTAAGCCGTCAGAGCCTTGTGGGGTGATGGCGTGCCTTTTGAAGAATGAGCCTGCGAGTCAGTGGCACGTGGCGTGCTTAACCCGTGTGGGGTATGCGTAGCGAAAGCGAGTCTGAAATATGGCGTTTGTCGCGTGTTCTGGACCCGAAGCGGGGTGATCTACCCATGGCCAGGTTGAAGCAAGGGTAAGACTTTGTGGAGGACCGAACCCACCAGGGTTGAAAACCTGGGGGATGAGCTGTGGGTAGGGGTGAAAGGCCAATCAAACTCCGTGATAGCTGGTTCTCCCCGAAATGCATTTAGGTGCAGCGTTGTGTGGTTCCTGTTGGAGGTAGAGCTACTGGATGGCCGATGGGCCCTGTGGGTTACTGACGTCAGCCAAACTCCGAATGCCAATAGGGTATAGCACGGCAGTGAGACTGCGGGGGATAAGCTTCGTAGTCGAGAGGGAAACAGCCCAGATCATCAGCTAAGGCCCCTAAGTGTGCGCTAAGTGGGAAAGGATGTGGAGTCGCGGTGACAACCAGGAGGTTGGCTTAGAAGCAGCCACCCTTGAAAGAGTGCGTAATAGCTCACTGGTCAAGTGATTTCGCGCCGACAATGTAGCGGGGCTTAAGCGTACCGCCGAAGCTGTGGCAACAACACGTATGCTGGCGTCATTTAATGATTGTTGGTGTGTTGTTGGGTAGGGGAGCGTCCTGCATGAGGTGAAGCCCGGGGGTAACCTCTGGTGGATTGTGTGGGAGTGAGAATGCAGGCATGAGTAGCGAATCTGCGGTGAGAATCCGCAGCGCCGATTGACTAAGGGTTCCAGGGCCAGGTTTATCCGCCCTGGGTTAGTCGGGTCCTAAGGCGAGGCCGACAGGCGTAGTCGATGGATAACCAGTTGATATTCTGGTACCGCCTAGCAACCGTCCAATACCGAGATCATCATGCTAACCAATTTTGCCGGCTAATAGTCATGCCTTTCGGGGTATGGTTTGCGGCTGGTCTTGGGACCCGGTGGTGGAGGTAAGCGTATTAACAGGGGTGACGCAGAAAGGTAGCTGCAGTGGGCTGATGGTTTAGCCTATTTAAGGTTGTGGCCCGTCTTTCAGGTAAATCCGGAGACACGTGGGTGAGAACTGATGAGGGACGCTTTGAGTGTGGACTTGTGGTGATCCTAAGCTGCCGAGAAAAGCCTCGACGCGAGGGGGCAAGGCGCCCGTACCCTAAACCGACTCAGGTGGTCAGGTAGAGTATACCGAGGCGTTCGAGTGAATCATGGTTAAGGAACTCGGCAAAATTCCTCCGTAACTTCGGGATAAGGAGGACCCCGTGGTTTCCCAACACCTCGCGTGTTGGTGGGGCCGTGGGGTCGCAGAGAATAGGGAGAAGCGACTGTTTATCAAAAACACAGGTGCGTGCGAAGCCGTAAGGCGATGTATACGCACTGACGCCTGCCCGGTGCTGGAAGGTTAAGAGGAACCGTCAACGTCCTTCGGGGTGTGAAGCGGTGAATTTAAGCCCCAGTAAACGGCGGTGGTAACTATAACCATCCTAAGGTAGCAGAAATTCCTTGTCGGGTAAGTTCCGACCTGCACGAATGGCGTAACGACTTCTCCGCTGTCTCGACCGTGAACTCGGCGAAATTGCAGTACGAGTAAAGATGCTCGTTTCGCGCAGAAGGACGGAAAGACCCCGGGACCTTTACTATAGCTTGGTATTGGTGTTCGCTTGTGCTTGTGTAGGATAGGTGGGAGACTGTGAAGCCGCGGCGCCAGCCGTGGTGGAGTCGTCGTTGAAATACCATTCTGGTTCAAGCGGTCACCTCAACCTAGACCCGTGATCCGGGTTGGGGACAGTGCCTGGTGGGTAGTTTAACTGAGGGCGGTTGCCTCCTAAAATGTAACGGAGGCGCTCAAAGGTTCCCCTCAGCCTGGTTGGTAATCAGGTGGCGAGTGCAAGTGTACAAGGGAGCTTGACTGTGAGACCGACGGGTCGAGCAGGTGCGAAAAGCAGGAACTAGTGATCCGGCCATGGCACGTGGGTGCGTGGTCGCTCAACGGATAAAAGGTACCCCGGGGATAACAGGCTGATCTTGCCCAAGAGTCCATATCGACGGCATGGTTTGGCACCTCGATGTCGGCTCGTCGCATCCTGGGGCTGGAGTTGGTCCCAAGGGTTGGGCTGTTCGCCCATTAAAGCGGTACGCGAGCTGGGTTCAGAACGTCGTGAGACAGTTCGGTCCCCTATCCTCTGTGCGCGTAGGAAACTTGAAAAGGGCCGTCCCTAGTACGGAGAGGACCGGGATGGACGAACCTCTGGTGTGCCAGTTGTACCGCCAGGTGCATGGCTGGTTGGCTACGTTCGGGAAAGATAACCGCTGAAAGCATCTAGCGGGAAACTTGCTTTTGAGATGAGGTTTCCACACCCCCTGTGGGTGGAAGGCCCCCGGCAGACTACCGGGTTGATAGGGCCAGAGGTGGAAGCACCGCGAGGGTGCTCGTGAGCCGACTGGTACTAATGGGCCGACACTAAACAACACATCATCAACCACAACCGGTTGACAGACACTAAGAGAGTGCTCGTCAAGCCACTATACGGATCACAACCAACACAAACCCCCACACATGCGGGCACATAGGCGCGTGAATACTGGTTGAACCGACTTGTGGTGGTCATAGCCGCGGGGAAACGCCCAGCCTCCATTCCGAACCTGGAAGCTAAGCCCTGCAAGCGCCGATGGTACTGCACCTGGGAGGGTGTGGGAGAGTAGGACACCGCCACAGCACACGTCAGGGTGGGGCCCTGGAACAAATCGTTCCAAGGCCCCACCCGTTCTTTACACTCACAAGGGACAAACAGCCCAGCTTCGCTGGCCTGACTTGCTCTCTTCAGCAGCATGCGTGCTGGCGCGTTAGAGTCAGAGTATGAGTGAGGTTTCAGAATCCTTAAGCTCTATGGATCGCAGCTCCGTGAATCAGTTGAATGCGCGGAAGTGCTCTCGAAAGCTTTTCAGTGATGCGCACACCGCATATACCTTTACCGAAGAGCGGTTACCGATGAGCAGCTTCATGCCGCTTACGATTTGGCTAAGTGGGCACCGACTGGCGTGAACGGCCAGCCACTTCGCGTCGCAGTCGTTCGCGGCGGCGAGCGCGAAAGCAGACACCTGCTGCATGCTCTTCCCGCGGTAACGAGGGAGCAAGCTCAAGGTGCGCCTTTAGTGTTGGTTTGCGGCGCAAAGCTGGATTTCCATCACGACCTTCCCTCACTTCACCCGCGTGGTGAACGCTATGAAAAGCTGCTCACGGATAATGACAAGATGCGCACGCTTATGGCGCATACATCAGCGACGATTCAAGTTGCTTATCTGATTTTTGGCTCTTCGGGCCCAGGGCTTGGAAACCGGGCCCCGATGAACCCAGATGACGCGAACTTCTTCATGACTACTTTTTCCCTGGCGAAGATATCGAGCCAATTTTGGTCATTAACGTGGGTCATCCAGGTGCTCATGCTTACCAGGAACGTGGGCCGCGGGTGGGGTACGATGAGGTGTTTCGCGAACCGCAGGTTAACGCCTGAAGCCACAAGGAGGACGCCATGGCTGATGAAGCACGAGTTCGTAAAAGTTCAAGATCGCATTCAGAGACTGTTGCTTTTCTCTTTGGGACGACGTATCAAAGGATCCGCGTCTGGGCTTCGTGACAATCACCGATGTTCGGGTCACTGGCGACCTTCAACATGCCTCGATCTTTCTACACGGTCCTTGGTGGCGATGACGAGCGCGCAGCGACTGCTCGCGCTTTTGAATCTGCAAAGGGTTTAATTCGCAGCGAGGTCGGTAAAGCCCTTGCATTCGCCTCACCCCAAGTATTGAGTTCATCCCTGATGCTCTTCCCGAAACAGTTGCTTCCTAGAGAGTGCCCCTGCATCCGCGCGGGCTCATGATGAAGAGGTAGCTCGCCAGGCTGAGGGTGCACAGTACGCTGGGTGACGCAGACCCCTATCGCAAGCCTGAAGAGGAAGATGAGCAGGACGAGCGTTAATGTCTGCTGCCTCACTGATGTTGTTTCGGGGCTGCTGATTGTTGATAAACCTCAGGGATTACCAGCCACGATCGTCGTCTCGCGCGCTCGTCGTTCGCTCATACACGCCGAGTTGGTCACGCGGGCACGTTGGACCCAATGGCGACGGGAGTACTTGTCCTTGGAATCAACAAGGCAACACGACTTCTCACGTGGATTACTGATCATTCAAACGCTATGAAGCGCAGGTGCGCTTTTGCGTCGAAACGACAACCGAAGATGCGGAAGGCGAAGTAACGTCGACCAAAGGCTGCAGCGGCCTCGATAGTGAGGAAATTTGAAGCGGTACTTTCTGCGTTTCCGCGGAACTATTTCTCAGGTCCCCTCTGCAGTGAGCGCTATTAAGGTCAGACGGAAAAACGTGCTTATGCGAGGGTCCGTGCCGGTGAGGACGTCAAAGCTCGAGCCTCGGAGGTGGAAATTTCCCTACTGGAAGTCGAGGGCCAGCGCATCGCTCTCACCGGGTGGAATATAGCTTTGGAGGGCAAGAGTACTCAGGTCACTCGCGTTGACCTCAATGTGGTCGTTGAATGTTCCGGCGGAACCTATATCCGTGCCCTTGCCCGCGATCTTGAAATGCAGTTGGCTGCGGCGCTCATTTGACCTCGTTATGCCGCACTCGAGTTGGCGAGTTCTCAATTGAACTGTGCCCATACCTTTGCAGTCCTTGGACGAGGCCGCGACGGGCAGAAGTGGGGAGAAGGTTTCTCTTCCGCTGACCTCGCTCAGTGATGCCGCGCGGGAAATGTTCCCTTGCCTTCTTCTTTCCGAGGCCGAGGCCGGTGCCTTTTCGCACGGGCAAGCTCCCGCCGTAAGGCCCAGCGAGGTCGTTCGCTCGTTGAGCGTATTTGCGGGGAAACGCAGCCCGGCTGAGCATGGGCCCATTGCTGCCTGTCAGGGGTGATAGGTGAAGTCGTCGGACTTCTTAAGATTATTGATAATCGTTTCGCAACAGTTCTTGTTTTTAGAAAGTAACCACAGTGGAGATTTTGGCGTTCGCTTGAGACGAATTCCTGAAAGAGATTGACTTCAGTTGTCACGATCGGCGACTTTGATGGGATGCACGAAGGGCATCGCAAGGTGATTTCGCTGCTGTCACCGACGCAGCGTGCGATGAAGGTTCAGGCTGATTGCTTGTACATTCGATCCCACATCCACGTCAGCGTGCATAATCCGGATAGCCCTCTCAAACTGATCTCGCGCTGCGTGACCGCTTGGATGCCATGGCTGCAACCGGTTGAATGCAACCTTTTCGTCATTCACTACGACGAATCCGTTTACCTCACCCTCGTGAATTCGTCCAGAAAATACGTGGTTCATGCGCTGGGGAGCTGCTGAAGTTGTTGTCGGCAAGGACTTCCGATTTTGGTCGTAAAAATTCAGGTGATTTAGAGACTCTCTCGACGCACTTGGAGAAGAATTTCGGCTTTTACTGTGAGCTCGGTGGACGATGTGACTGCTCCTGAAGGACGGCGCTGGTCATCGTCGTGGGTTCGCCAGCTTCTAGAAGAGGCGATGTTTCTGGTGCGGCTCGCGTGTTGGGACACCTTCACCGAATCCGCGGGACGGTTGAGCATGCTATAAAGCGATGGGCGTGAGTTTGGGATTCCCCACCGCAAACCTCTGCAATGACATCGAAGGTGTCGTTCCCGGAGATGGGGTTTATGCTGGATGGCTTGTGCGCCATGTCGGTGACAGTGGGGCGGCTGAATTCCTGCCTGCAGCCATTTCTGTGGGGAACGAACCCACAGTTTGACGGTGAGTGCGAACCGTTGAAGCTCACGTCTCTGGGGCGCAGTGACCTGAACCTCTACGGAGAGAACTATCTCGATTATGTTTCGTGAGCCGTATTCGACCCCGATGGAATCCTTTTGAATCCTTGGATGCATTGCTGTGCTCAAATGGATGAGGATCTTCGAATTAGTGCCTACGTTCTAGTGTCGGAGTGCCCAACGCGAGTGGATCCCACAGGCAGTGACTGCACGTTGAAGCGCCTCGATAGGCTCATCCTTCGGTTGACGCTCGTGCTGCAGATCACGACTAGAGCTCTGAAGATGGGATGCTAAACTGGTCTATAGCCGTCATGTCGGCCACGGATTGTATGCACAGGGAACGCCCTGTGGCTCCGTGCAACAAGTTATGAAGGAGAAGCCTCGTGCCGCTGAGCAAGGACGTCAAGGATCAGATCATCGCCGAGTACGCCACCCACGAGGGTGACACCGGCTCCCCGAGGTTCAGATTGCGCTGCTGACCCAGCGAATCAAGGACCTGACCGAGCACTTCAAGACTCACAAGCACGATCACCACTCTCGTCGTGGTCTGCTGCTGCTGGTTGGTCGTCGTCGTCGCCTTCTTGGCTACCTCGCCGAGATCGACATTGAGCGTTACCGCTCGCTGATCGAACGACTGGGCCCTGCGTCGCTGATTTGTATCCGGCTCGATTCCCACGTTGGAATCGAGCCGGATCACCATGTGGGCGAAAGGTGCGCACGTGATAACTCAATAGCTTTGATAGAGGCGTGAAATCGTGCGCGGTTTTCGACAGTGGTTTACGGCTTCTCTGGCGCCCACAGCGATGTGGGAAGAGCCGGATCAAAAGCCGTGGACTTCGATCGAAGGCCGATACGAACGCCCAGTAGTAGTGAAACACGTAAAGTTCAAGGAGAACACACATATGATGGAAGGCGAAGATATCGTCTCTAGCAGAGGCGATCATCGACAATGGTCGTTTCGGTAAGCGCGTTGTGCGCTTTTGAAACTGGCCGCCTCGCCAAAGCAGGCCGCAGGTGCGGCCATGGCCTACCTCGATGATGAAACCGCGGTTCTCTCCGCGACCACCGTGGGCAAAGCAGCCCAAGGACCAGTTTCGACTTTTTCCCGCTGACCGTTGACGTTGAAGAACGTTCCTACGCGGCCGGCCGTATCCCCGGATCGTTCTTCCGTCGCGAAGGCCGTCCCGGAACCGAAGCAATCTTGGCAGCACGTCTGATCGACCGTCCGCTGCGCCCCGGATTCAAGAAGGGCCTGCGCAACGAGGTCCAGGTTGTCGCAACCGTTCTGGCTGCACACCCCAACGATGCCTACGACGTCCTGGCAATTAATGCTGCCTCGATGTCGACCCAGATCGCTGGGCTTCCTTTCTCTGGCCCCATCGCTGGTACCCGTCTGGCCCTCATTGATGGTCAGTGGGTGGCATTCCCGCGCTGGTCGGAGATGGAGCGCTCCGTCTTCAACATCGTTGTCTGCAGGTCGTATCGTGACCACTCGAAGACGGTTCTGAAGACGTCGCGATCATGATGGTTGAGGCCGGCGGTGGCGAAAACGAATGGGACCTGATTCAGGCAGGGCGCCGTTGCGCCGACTGAAGATGTCGTGGCTGACGGCCTCGAGGCCGCAAAGCCCTTCATCCGTGCGCTGTGCGAAGCCCAGATGAAGGTTGCAGCTGTCGCCTCCAAGGAAACCACCGAATTCCCGATCTTCCTTGATTACACGGATGAGCAGTACGCAGCTGTTGAGCAGTGGGTTGGCGACAAGCTCGCCAAGGCGCTTCTCACCGAGTACAAGCTCGCTCGCGAAGAAGCTGTCGACGCCGTCAAGGCCGAGATGCTCGAAGCATTGGCCGAAGCAGTGGCCTGAGGGTGAAAAGGAACTCAAGGCTGCATTCCGTTCTCTCGAGAAGCAGACCATCCGTAACCGCACCCTGCGCGAAGAAATCCGCATGGATGGCCGTTCGCTGCGCACCATCCGCTCCCTGAGCGCAGAGGTCGAGGTTCTTCCTCGTGTCACGGTTCCGCTCTCTTCCAGCGCGGTGAAACCCAGATTCTGGGCGTGACGACCCTGGCTATGCTTCGCATGGAGCAGCAGCTGGATAACCTTTCGCCCATCACGGCGAAGCGCTACATGCACCAGTACAACTTCCCGCCGTACTCGACCGGCGAAACCGGCCGCGTTGGTTCGCCCAAGCGCCGCGAAATTGGCCACGGTGACCTTGCAGAGCGCGCTCTCAAGCCCTGTGATTCCTTCACGCGAAGAGTTCCCCTACGCAATCCGCCAGGTCTCCGAGACCATGGGATCCAACGGTTCCTCTTCGATGGGCTCTGTGTGTGCATCGACCCTGTCGCTGCTCCAAGCTGGCGTGCCGCTGCGCGCCCCCGTCGCTGGTATCGCAATGGGCCTCATGACCGGTGAAGTTGATGGTAAGCAGAAGGCCGTCACCCTGACCGACATCCTCGGTGCTGAAGACGGCTTCGGCGACATGGACTTCAAGGTCGCTGGTACCCGTGAGTTCATCACCGCTCTGCAGCTGGATACCAAGCTCGATGGCATCGACTCCCAGGTACTGCGTGGCGCGCTGGCGCAGGCCCGCGATGCACGCCTCCAGATCCTTGACCTGATGGAGCAGGCAATTGATGCTCCCTGATGAGATGAGCCCCTACGCTCCTCGCATCATCACCGTCCAGGTCCCCGTTGACAAGATTGGTGAGGTCATTGGCCCCAAGGGCAAGATGATCAACCAGATCCAGGAAGACACTGGCGCAGAACTGACCATTGAGGACGATGGAACCGTCTACATCGGTGCATCGACCGGTGAAGCTGCAGAAGCTGCACGCGCAATGGTCAACCAGATCGCCAACCCGCAGATGCCTGAGGTGGGGGAGCGCTTCGTGGGAACCGTCGTGAAGACGACCTCCTTCGGTGCCTTTGTTTCTCTGACCCCCGGCAAGGATGCCTGCTGCACATCTCGCAGGTCCGTCGTCTGGTCGGCGGTAAGCGCATTGATTCGGTCGAAGATGTGCTGCAGGTTGGCCAGCAGGTCGAGGTCGAGATCCACGAGATTGGGCGACCGCGGTAAGCTCAGCCTGCTACGCTGTCGTCGATGGCGAAACCGGTGAGCTCGAGGCCAGCGATGAGCAGCCTCGTCGCCGCGAGCGCTCAGAGCGTCCCCGAGCGCCGTGAGCGTCGCGAGCGTCGTCCCCGCACGCGCACACGCCGTCGTCGCGAAGATGACGAGGCCCAGGCTTCAGAGGGCTCCGACGAGGAGTGACCTTGCGCTGAGGGCGCGTTAGACAACGCGTACTCTGAGCTTTTATGCCGTGTGGGGCGAAGGAATTCTTCGCCCCACACGGCATATTTGCCTTCGCAACAGCATGTTCTCAGCTTTCAGGTGTCATCCCAGTTATCTGAAAAAGCAGTAATTATCGACGAATACCGTCGGAAAAAATTTGATTCTTTGGGCCTAAAGACCCCTCGTTTTCATGTGAAGCCATTGATAGCGTTGAGGACGTGGCAGCGATTATTGCCTGCGACATATCGTGTTCTGACACTGATCTGTGTTCGCAGAAATTCACCGCCCCCAGTGGCGGGATGCTGCACGAACAAGCCGCAATTATGGACGAATGTAGTCCAGGATATGCGCGATCTCACCCTAGTCCGATGAACTCTATTCTTCAGTGATAGAAAGGTCTTTCACATGTTGGGTTCTGCAGAGAGGAAAGCGAGCGACCTGAGCGCTGCTCACCGCATCTTCCTTCTGATCTTGGTTTCGATCGGTAGCTCGATCATTTACACTCCCGCCTATCTTCAGTACGTCTTCGAAGAGCCGCTGGGTAAGGCCCTCATCGCCTCGGGTGGTGCTACGACCCGAAAACGTTGCCACCACGCTGGGTACGCTTCTGAGCGCATACGCTATGACCGCGCTCGTGTGCTATCTGCCCTCCGGTATTGTGGCGGATATTGTTCGCGTTCGTACCCTTTCGTGGGTCGGTTTCGGTCTGACTGCATTGCTCACCTTCTGGTACGCAATGTTCCCCTCACTGACCACGATTCGCTTCCTTTTTGTCGCGATGGGCGTTACAACAATCCTCATTTGGTGGGGTATTCGATACAAGCTTGTGCGCCTGATCTCTGATGAAAATGGCTACTCGCGAAACATTGGTCTTTCTTATGCCTTCTATGGCCTCGCCGGTCTGATCCTAGGGCTTCTTCAACTCATGGCTGGTTGCCCACCTCGCATCGCGTGGTGACATCATTCCCATGCGTACCCTGCTCTTCATCCTGGGCGGCCTGATCATGGTTCTTGCCGTTCTTTCCTTCTTCTTCATCCCGAAGTTCGAAGGTGAAATCGGCTCCACTCGAAGGCGGTTTCTCGGTGAAGCAAATCGGACAGGTTTTTGGCGAACCCGGTCGTCTGGCTGGCAGCTGCCACCTTGTTCTTCGTCTACTTCTTCTACACCGGCGTCAACCAGACCACCGGCTACATGAACAAGGTCATGATGCTTGCTCCCGCAGTGGTCACCATGGTCGCAACCGTTCGTACCTACGGTATTTCGCTGGTCTCGGCTCCCTTCTTCGGATGGCTTGCTGAGAAGGTCGGCTCTCCTTCGCGTGTCATTGCAGCTGCTTCACTGTTGGTTGCAGTGCTCTTCGCTGGATTCGCCGTCCTGCCCTCGGGTGCAAACGCGATCCTCACTGCTGGATTGGTGATCCTCTTGGCGTTTATTGCCAACGGCGTCTTCGGCATTGTTTCCTCGCAGCTCACTGAAGGTAAGGTCGCTCCCGCGGTCTTTGGTACGGCATCGGGCCTGCTCTCGGTCATCGGCTTCCTTCCCGATACCTTCTCCCTACACCTGGTTTGGCTCAATTCGTGACGCCGCAGGTGACGCACAAGAATCGGCGTTCCATCAGATCTTCATGATCCTTGGCGGCGCAGCCCTGCTGGCGGCAGTTTGTGCGATCGCGCTGGTTCGTCGTGATTCGTATTCGCGAGAAGAAGAACATCGAGGCCTGAAAACCACGTACTGAGGAAGGAGGACGTAGTGGCACATAAGCTTTGATGTTCCCAGCATGTGGAGCGAGCAGATGGGCGCCGTCGTTGCCAAGCAAAACGAGCTGGCAAAAAGACGCGTACTCGACCGATCAGAGCATTGAAGAGATGCGACAGGCCTATCGCAGTGAACGCCGTTTCTGGAACGAGGGCGGTCCGCATGTGGAAAGCGCGGAAGACCGAATGGTCCCAACGCGCCACGGGAGTATCCCGGTGCGCCGCTACGTCCCCCAGGCCTCGGAAGAAGAAAAACAACGAATCTGCTCGTCCCCTGATTGTTTATATTCACGGTGGTGGCTGGTTGATCGGCGATGTCGATACCCACGATCGCATCACGCGCACGATTGCCTCGCTCACGGGAGCCATCGTCGTTTCGGTGGGCTATACGCTTTCTCCGGAAGCGCAATACCCGCAGCCGATCGAAGAAATTTCCGACGTCACCGACTACATTGTCCAGCACGCCCAGGAGTGGGGAATTGATCCTCAGGATGTCTCCTTCTCGGGGGACAGCGCAGGCGCAAATATGGCATTTGGTGCGCTGCTCTACCTTCGTGATCACGACAAAGCTGTGAACGCGCGGAGCATGCTGCTCTTCTACGGAGCATACGGGTTGCGTGACTCTCGATCGATGCGGACTGCTGGGCGGTCCTGGGATGGTCTCACCGAAGCCGATTACGAGTACTATCTCAAGGCCTACCTTGGAGATCTTGAAAAGATTCGCGAACCCTACGTGAATATTTTGGATAACGATCTGTCTTCGGCAGTCCCTCCCTGTTTCATCGTGGCCGCAGGCTTGGATCCCCTCAAAGATGATTCCGAGGCGCTCCATGAACTGCTTGATATTGCGGGAGTGGATAACGAATTCGTTGTCTATCCGAAGGTTATCCATGCATTCCTTCATCACTCTCGGATGTTGGATGACACGATGGATGCGATGCGGCGGGCAGCTGACTTCTTCCACAATCACAAAATCTAAGAAACTCACATATTTCATATCACCGACGATAGGGAAGTAAAAATGGACTTTTCACTGAGCGAAGACCAGCAATTGATGGTCGATGGATTCACCGAATTGATGGAGTCGCGTAACTGGGAGAAGTACTTCCAGGAATGCGATGAACGCTCCGAATACCCTCAGGAATGGGTTTCGGCAATTTGCGAGCTCGGCTTTGACCAGATCCTCCTTCCCGAGGAGAACGGCGGTCTGGGTGCCGATTGGGTGACGCTTACCGCCGCTTACGAGGCCCTGGGTCGCGCCGGTGGCCCCACCCTACGTTCTCTACCAGCTTCCCTGCTGGGATACCGTTCTGCGTGAGGGCACCGAGGAACAGAAGGAAAAGATCCTTTCCTTCGTGGGCACCGGTAAGCAGATGCTCAACTACGCAATGACCGAGCCGAGTGCAGGATCCTCATGGGATGATATGCGCACGACCTACACCCGTAAGGACGGCAAGGTCTACCTGAACGGTCACAAGACCTTTATTACCTCCTCGAAGTACGTGCCCTACCTGGTTGTTATGGCTCGCGATAGCGAGAACATGGACACCTACACCGAGTGGTTTGTCGACATGTCCCTGCCGGGCATTACCAAGGAACCCCTGCACAAGCTGGGCCTGCGCATGGACTCTTGCTGCGATATCTACTTCGATAACGTCGAACTTCGCGAAGAAGACCTCTTCGGAACCGAAGGAAATGGATTCCGCCGCGGAGTCGCCGACTTCGATCTTGAGCGTTTCCTTGTTGCTCTGACCAACTACGGCCAGGCTTACTGCGCTTTCGAAGATGCCGCGCGCTACGCCAACCAGCGTGTCCAGGGTGGACAGGCAATTGCCCGCCACCAGCTCATCCAGCTCAAGTTCGCGGACATGAAGGTTGCGCTCACCAATATGCGCAACATGCTCTACGAAATCGCCTGGAAGCACGATAACGGTCTGCTTGGCCGTGGTGACTGCTCGATGGCGAAGTACTACTGCGCACACGCAGCATTTTGAGGTCGTCGACAATGCCCTGCAGGTTCTGGCAGGCGTTGGTATTACCGGTGAGCACCGCGTCCAGCGTATGTTCCGCGACCTGCGCGTTGACCGCGTGAGCGGTGGTACTGACGAAATGATGATCCTCACCGCAGGCCGTGCTGCTCTGAAGGAATACCGCTGATCGGCGGGAGGTGTATCTGATGTCATTACCCGTTGATAAGCCGTCCTACGGTAACCCTCGACGGCCTGAAGGTCGTTTACTCGGCAGTGGAAATTGCCGTTCCTACCGCATGCGAAATCATGTCGGAGTGGGGTGCCGATATCACCTGGATCGAGAACACCTACAGTGGTGACTCCGTGCGTGATACCGAGTTCGTCAAGGAAATGGAACGACGCAATCAGCGTTCCATCTCGATGAATCCTTTCACGGATGAAGGAAAGAGATTATCCGTGCACTGGTCAAGGACGCGGATATCTTCATCGAGTCCTCGAAGGGCCCGGTGTGGGCACGAAAGGGAATCACCGATGACTTCCTGTGGGAGGTCAACCCCGCCTGGTCATTGTGCACGTTTCCGGTTTCGGCCATGTTGGTGATCCCAAGCGTGTTCACTCCGCGGCATATGACCTGACCGTCCAGGACTATTCGGGTTACGTGTACCAAAACGGTACCCCTGAAGAAGCCATGACGGCAGCTCCCTACACCGGTGACTACTTCAACTCGCTCATGGTGATCTCCTCTGCACTGGCTGCGGTCTTCCGCGCTCAGCGCACCGGAGAAGGTGAGTCGATCGACGTTGCAATGTATGAAACGATGCTGCGCGTTGGCGCCTACTACATGATCGACTACGATGAATAAGGAGTGCTCTACCCGCGTGCGGGCGCACGCCATCAGAACCTGTGCGCGATCGGTCAGTACAAGACCAAAGACGGAATCCTGGGCCTGTGCTGCTACGGCGTTCCTCAGAACAAGTACCTGCTCGAGGTCATTGGTCTGGGGGATCTGTGGGGAACAGAAGAGTACCCCGAGGACACTTCAGCGCTGTGGCTTGACGGCCCCAAGGCCTCGTTGATCGAGCAAAAACTGGAAGAGTACCTGCTCACCCAGAACGTCGACGATGTCGAGGCAGATTTTGTTGCCCATAAGATCGCGGCTCAGAAGTGCTTGGATTTTCGACGACCTCGTGGCCGAAGAACACACCAAGCTGCGCGGAAACTTCATGGAGTGGGAGAACCGCGAAGGAGAGACGATCAAGGGCCTGAAATACGGTTCCTCGTTTTGCGCATCGCCCCGGTGGTTTCTGGCGTCCAATGCCCGCATTGGGTGAAGACACTCGAGATGTCCTTCACCGCAGCGGTTTCTCAGACGAGGATATCGAGCGTTTCAAGGCCTCCGGTTCCATCAAGTTCGCCGAAGAGGACTGATTCGTGACCATTCGGGATGAGATTCACTCGCGCACTAATCTGCGCGACATCTGGGAAGATGCGGTTACGCAGCCCCAGAACGCAGCTTCCTCATTTTTGAGGATGTGTGCGCTGGTGCGCGTCGAACGCTCCCTACCGTCAGACAGATGAACAAGTGAATCGATATGCGAAGTGCCCTCCTCAAACTGGGCTATCGCAGCGGTGACCGCATCGCACTTTACCTGCCCAACAGCATCGAGTTCATCGAGTGCTTCTTGGCGATCGCGAAGATCGGTGCGGTCATCGTTCCCCTGGACACGAAGGGAACTTCTTTTGAACTTGCGGGCTGATCGATGCCAGTGGCGCTCGCGCGGTGATGTTGTACCCTGAGGGGCTGCTCGCTGACCCTCGACGAGGCCGTGTCTGGCCCTCGGGGGTCCCAGGTGCTCTTGGTGGGAAGTGATGCCGGTGAGGAGGAGGCTTCTTTACTTGCTCTCAGTCGGACGTGCTCACCGCAGCTGGATTACGATCCGCAGCTTGAAGTGCTGAGTCTTCTGGAAATTATGTTCACTCCGGGACGACCTCGTCTCCTAAAGGTGTCATGATCACTCATGCTAACGCCGTGTTTTCAGGAAAATATGTCAACTGGGAACTGGCGATGACCAGTGATGATCGCTATGCGACATCCATGGTCGCCAGTCACGTGAACTTCCAGCCTCGGCTTTCATTCCAGTCATTACCGCCGGCGCAACTCTGATTCTTCTGAGTCGTTACAGCGCGCATCGTTTCTGGAAATCGGTGTGTCAGACCCGAGCGACTTTGGTTCAGGGGATGGCATTGATTGTCATGACCTTGCTTGCTCAACCCGTGGATCCAGAAGAACAGAACCACTGCGTGCGTCAGATGCACTATTTCCTCATCTTGTCTGATGAAGATAAAGAACGCTTTGAAAAGCGTTTTGCCGTTCCACTACTCAATAACTATGGGTCGACTGAGACCTTGGTTGGAGTTGTCACCGATCCCCCGTGGGGAGAGGCGCTGACCTTCGGTGGGACAGGGTTGGGCCCGGACTACGAGCTCAAGATTTTGTGATGAGTCTGGAGCAGAAGTACCGCAGGGACGCAATGGTGAAATCTGCATTCGTGGCGAGATAGGGAATCTCGCTCATGCAGGGGTACTGGAAGCGCCCCGATGCGACTGGGGGAGGCAGTTATCGATGGGTGGTATCACACCGGTGACTGGGGATACATTGACCCTGATGGATGGCTTTTTCTTCGTCGATCGGCGGCACGACCTCATCAAGCGCAACGGTGAGTCGGTGGCCTCGGGAGAAATCGAGAACCTTCTACGCCAAATCCCCGAAGTCAGCGACGCGGCGGTCGTTGGAGTTCGCAACCCCATTCGCGGGCAAGATATTCATGCCTTCCTTACCCTCCACCGGGTAAGAACCTGAGCCCCTGACAGTGTGTTGGAGTTTTGCCGCCAACGACTGTCCTCCTTCAAAGTTCCCAACGAGGTACGAATCATTGATGAGCTGCCTCGCGGTGAATACGGCAAAGTCAACAAAGAATTACTCAAAACCCTGTGAAAGGAACAGGCATGGCAATCAATACGGATATGGTCGGACAGACCTTCGGTCCTTTCGTCCGTGACTACACTTTCCGTGATCTTGAGCTGTTTGCTCTTGGCTGCGGTGCAGGTATCGATGGCAAGGATGGCCTCGAATACCCTCAACGAGCACGATGAACGTAATCCTCAGCTCAAGGTTCTGCCCTATGTTTGGTGCGATGCTCATCGTGGATTCCGAGGTCACTCGTACCATCGACTACGGCTACAACTATGCGGGCCCCTGCACTGGGGCTTCGATATCCGCTTTCCATCAGCCGATCACCAAGATGAGCGATCACTGGAGACCATGGTTCGCCTTGAAGGCCTCTATGACCGTGGTGAGGGTCGTGGCCTGCTCGCTCAGCATATTGGTGACACCTACGATTCGGACGGCAACCTGCTTTTCACGAATGAATCCTGGGACTGCCTGATTTACGACGGCGGTTGAGGGTGGCTCCCAAGCCTCCCAAGGACATTGTTGAAATGCCAGAGCGTGAGGCTGACGTCGAGGTTGTTGAGCGTATTCCTGAGAACCAGGCCTTGATCTACCGTCTGTCAGGCGACTATCACCCGCAGCACATCGACTGGGATTATGCAGCTGAGAACGGTGAGCCTCGTCCCATTCTTCACGCGATCTCTTACGCGGGTGTTGTTATGCGTCATGCAATCAACGCTTTTGTTCCCCGGAGAACCCGAACGCATCACCCGTTTCAAGACCCGCATTACTTCGCCGGTTCTGCCTGGAAGCACTCTGAAGACGAAGCTGTGGAAGGTCGGAGAAGGCGAGCTCCGTTTCCAGCTGGTAGACGAAGACGCCGATGTCACCGGTGCAAAGCCTCATCTGAACTGGGGGATTATCGAATACCGCTGAAGTAACCTTGAAAGCATAGATGCGTGATCACACGATGATCCGCAGCTCTGCTACCGAGGTGTTAGAGGGGATACACGCAGTGAAAAAGGAAGTAACAGATCTCGAAGATCTGGATATGTCAGGTGTGCTCTGGCGCATCATCGCATTTTCCAGTGGTGGTCCATTCCTTGAAGGCTATGTTCTAGGAATTATTGGCGTGGCGCTTTCACGCCTGGGTACCGATATCGAGATCAGTAATTCCATGTCGGGCTTGCTGGGAATCGCCGCATTGGTCGGTCTTTTTCTTGGGAGCCGCGGTCGGAGGATGGCTGACCGACCTCATTGGTCGTCACAAGATGTTCGTTCTCGACCTGATCGTCATTGCCGTTTTGTCGGCACTGTGTGCCGTCGTTACGTCTCCTCTGCAATTAGTGGCTCTGCGCTTCCTCATCGGTGTGGCAATCGGCGCCGATTATCCGATTGCCACATCGATGATCGCGGAATTTTCACCCCGCAAACATCGTGCAATGTCGATGGGCATGATCGCTGCGGCATGGTACCTCGGCGCTAATGTCGCGGCTCTTGTTGGGCTACGCTCTTTACGAGACTCCTCACGGCTGGCGCTGGATGCTGGCATCGTCTGCGATTCCGGCAGTGCTGATTCTTATCGGACGTTGGGATATCCCCGAATCTCCCAGGTGGTTGGCATCGAAGGGCCGTCAAGAAGAGGCCGATCGCGTTGTCATGAAACTTTTCGGTGAAAATGTCCGCCTTCCTGCGCAAGAGATTGCTGAAAAAACAGAGTTTAAGAAGATCTTCAGCGGTGTTTATCTGCGTCGCGTGATCTTCGTTGGTGTGATTTGGCTCTGCCAGGCAATTCCGATGTTTGCTCTCTACACCTATGGTCCGACAATCGTTGGTTCCATTGGCCTCGGAGAGGGGCGCAATTCGCTGATCGGCGAACTTGTTATCGGCACCTTCTTCATGCTCGGTACATTCCCGCAATGTACTTGGCTGAACTGCGTGGGGCGTCGCCCGCTCATCATCTGGTGTTTTCTTCGGCATGACGATTGCACTTGGCCTGATTGGTTTCTTCCCGCAGGGGGGAATTGTCCTGATTTCCATCTGCTTCATCGCCTACGCACTTCTTGCTGGCGGTCCGGGCAATCTCGAGTGGCTCTATCCCAACGAGCTCTTCCCAACCTCAATTCGCGCCTCGGCAATGGGTGTTGCTATGGCTCTGAGCCGAATTGGCACCGTCTACTCAATGTTCGTCCTTCCGGCATTTTATCGCCGATTACGGGATCTCTGCGACCATGCTTGCCGGTGCCCTCATTTCAGCTCTTGGATTTGGTGTTTCCTTCGCTTGGGCCCCCGAAACCAAGGGCCTGAGCTTGGACGTACAGGATCAGCGGACTTCAAGGGGCGCTAAACGATGTATCGCATTGATTCAGTGGTTGTGAGCGCGTACCGCACGAATTGTTACGCGCTAACGAATGAAGGCGGGACGATTATTGTCGACCCGGGCGACCAGGCGAGCTTCCTTCAGCAATGGACGCAGGACCTGGACGTCATCGGTATCGTGCTCACCCACTGTCATTGCGACCACATCGGGGCAGTCAATGAGCTTGTCGCTCAACACGGGTGCTGGGTTGCCTGTGGAGCTGCAGATGTTGCTGGAACGCGAGACTTACATCTGTCCGGATTCGATGCCGAAGGCATCGACTACGTCGTGGATCACGTTGATCGGTCTTTGAAGGAAGGCGATGTCATTGAGTGGGGGAGCGATCGCCTTGAGGTGATTGATACCCCGGGACACACTCAGGGACATATCTGCCTGATTGATCGTGCCAACTCGATCCTGTTCAGTGGTGACATGCTATTTGCTGGAACCATTGGACGGACTGATTTTCCCGGGGGAGACCAGGTGCTTATGGCCTCTTCCTGCGCGAAACTCGCAGAGGTTACTCAGGATCTTCGCGTACTTCCCGGGCACGGTCCAGCCACCACTTTGGCAGCAGAAAAGTCGCAGCTCAGGCACTGGGCACGCGTTCTTTGCCCGCGTGAATTGGCTCAGGATACTGCGCGTAGTGACGAAGTGAGATTGCCATGAAGCTGATCGTCAATCAAAGCTTCAAGGTAACGCGGAACCTTCAGCATGAAGCAGTCGATGTAGTCATCGGGCAGGCAGAAGGTACGCATCAGAACCGAGCCTTCAACCGCGTCAAGCAGGCGGGTAACCGACAGGGTGTCCTTAATCTGCCCCGCGCTCTTGAACTCCCACAAGCGCGTGCGAATCGCACCCAGGGGGTAACGAAAATCTGGTTGTGAATCAGCGCGATCGTCGGATCGTTTGTTTCACCGGCCTCGACGAACAGGCGACGAACTGCCCGACGATTCGGGCCAAGGTACTCGCGAAGGCGGAACTCGGCCTCGTTCATCAAAAACTTCCCGCGCGCTATTCCCGCGTGGGCCAGGGCAACGAACCAATCGCGCGAAGGCATCCTTCAAGAGGTCATCGCGGGTTTCCCAGCGTGTGTAAATGCTGGATTTGCCCACTCCGGCAGCGCTGGCGACCTTGGTCAGGTTGAAAGCGGCCCAGCCGACCTCTCCGTAGAGTGTCAGGGCACTTTCGATGATCTTGGTTTCGACCACTTCATCGCGCGGTCGACCAACTTTGGGCGCGTCTTGTCGAGGATTCGGCACGACTTGCACCTTTCTTTCATAGCTGCTGGTAAGCGCCATATTACTCGCACCTTGCGGGTAAATGCGTGCGCTTTTCGGGAGCTGATAAAAATTGGGGAGTCTTCCCTGTATCTATCCGAAAACAACACTCAAGAGAGAAGGACACGATGAGTATCGTTGTCGCGTATAAGTACGCTGCAAACCCGCAGGATACAACCGTGGGTTCTGATGGTGTCGTTGACTGGTCGCGTGCGAAGGCCGCGGTGAGCGAATACGACCCTGTTGCCATTCAGGTGGCACGCACTGTCGCAGATGCTAAGGGCGAAGAGCTCGTTGGCATTTCCGTAGGAGACGCCCAGGTGTCCTCCTCAATGGCCAAAAAGGCTGCTCTTTCGCGCGGATTCGACCGTGCGTTGGTCGTCGCCGATGATACCGTTCGTGATCTGAACGCCACTGTAGTTGCAGGAGCGCTTGCCGCTCTGGTTCGCAAGGTTGACGGCGCGAATATCCTCTTGACAGGTGACTCTTCGATTGATGAGTCCGCCAAGATGATGTCTGCTCTGGTCGCCGGTTACCTGGGATGGCCTTGCTTCCAGGAGGTTTCCGCGGTCGAGGCCAACGGAGATGGGTGGACCATCACGCAGGCTACCGCCTCTGGAACGCGAACGATTAATGTCGATGGCCCCGTCGTTGTTGCCGTGACGACAGATGCTGCGACCGTCAAGGTTCCCGGCATGAAGGATGTCCTGCAGGCCGGAAAGAAGCCGATGGATACCGTTGCTCTCGCTGATCTGGGCCTCGAGCCGATTTCCGTTGAGGTCACCGGCCGTCTGCGCCCGGTTGCTCAGGAACGTAAGAAGGAAATTCTCAGTGGTGACGACGCCGCTGTGAAACTGGTCGAGGCGCTGCGTAGCGCTGGTGTGCTCTGAGAAAGGACTTGGATAATGACTAACGCATGGATCATTACGACATCGAATCAGATTGCGTCCCTCGTCGAGGCCGCACGCGCGATCGGTCCCGTTACCGTCATCGCTCTTGGCGACGAGGCCACCGGCATCGCTGGCGTTGACCGCGTTGTGACCATCGGGCGTGGAAGCAACGCGCCTCTTGAGGCTTTTGCCCCCGCGGTGAACGCTGTGTTGGAAGGCGCTGGCTCAGATATCATCTTTGCCGCGAACCGTCCCGTTGAGCGCGTCCTTGCCGGTGCTGTCGCCGCTCGCCTTGGCCTTCCCCTCATCAACGGTGCGCTGCGCGTTTCCGCTGGCGAGGCCGAAGTTTCGCGCTTTGGTGGTCTGACGCAGGAAAGCGTTTCCTTCCCCGGTGGCGCTGTTGTCATCCTCGAAGGTGGAGCCCCCGTCGAGGGTGCAGAAGTTGCGCCCGAGGCCGGTTCGGAAGAACACTACGGGCAAGCGTGAGCGCTGTGGAGCCCGCTGGTTCGGGCCCCTGCTAACCTTGCTGCCGCACGTCGCATTGTCGCAGCCGGTCGTGGCTTCAAGGCCGAGGAAGATCTGCAGATCGCCCGCAACCTAGCCGCAGCACTGGGCGCCGAGCTTGCTTGCTCCCGTCCTCTGGCTGAAGGAACCGCGTGGCTGTCCAAGGATCGCTATGTTGGTGTTTCCGGCATGCACGTTGCTCCGGATCTTTACCTTGCTGCTGGTATCTCCGGTCAGGTTCAGCACACCTCGGCATGTCCGATTCGAAGGTCGTTGTTGCCGTCAATAGTGATGCCAATGCCCCGATCTTTGAGGTTGCTGACTACGGAATCGTGGGCGACCTCTATGATGTCCCTGCCTGCGATCACCGCAGCACTTTTCCTGAGGAAGAATATGTCTGAAGAAGTAGAGGTTGATTTCGAGGTCATTGTCATCGGTGGAGGTGTAGCCGGTTGTGTTGCCGCTCTACACTCTTGCCGGACAAGGACACGAGGTCCTTCTCATCGAGCGTGCGATGGAACCCGGTTCCAAGAATCTCTCGGGTGGTGTTTTCTACTGCCGAGTGATGGAACAGGTCTTCCCGGACTTCGTAAATGAAGCTCCTGTAGAACGCCGAATCACGCGTAACATCGTCAGCCTGCTCAATGAAAAGTCTGCGGTCAACATTGACTACTGGGATCAGCGTCTTGCTGAGCCCGCTAATGCAGTCACAGTGTTGCGTGCAAAGCTTGATTTGTGGCTGAGCGAGAAGTGCGAGGAAGCCGGTGTCACCGTGATGCCGGGTGTGAAGGTTGACTCCCTCATCATCGAAAACGGACAGGTTGTTGGTGTTCGTGCTGGAGAAGATGAGCTGCGCTCCCACGTTGTGGTTGTCGCAGATGGGGTGAACTCTTTCATTGCCCAGCAGGCGGGAATCCGCGCTAAAGAGCCCAAGAAACACCTCGCAGTGGGTGTGAAGTCGGTGATCGCCCTTCCCGAGAAGGTCCTTGAAGATCGCTTCAATGTGCGCGATAAGTGCGGTGCAGCCTACGCAATGGTTGGGGATGCGACGCAGGGCGTTGCAGGTGGAGCGTTCATGTACACCAATAAAGATTCCGTCTCTATCGGTGTTGTCATGCGTCTGGATGATTTGGAAGCATCGGGCTTGTCTTCTTCGGATGTCCATGATCACCTGCTCACTCATCCGGCAATTGCTCCTCTTCTTGAAGACGGCGAATTGCTTGAGTACGGGTGCCACCTGACCATTGAAGATGGGCCTCAGATGGTGACGCACGATCTCACCCGTCCGGGGTTGGTGATTATTGGCGATGCAGCTGGATTCACTCTTAATACTGGTTTGACCATTCGAGGGATGGATCTTGCTGCGGGATCTGCGCTCGCGGCTTCAACGGCGGTTCATGCTGCCCTTGAATCCGGTAATTTCTCTCAGGCAGCGATGGATCGCTACCTCAGCGAGTTGAAATCTTCCTTCGTCGGGCGGGACATGCAGACCTACGCGAGGCCCCTGCTTTCCTTGAGCGTCCACGTATGTACAAGGACTAGGACGCCTTGCTGCAGAGGTGTTCTACGGAGTCTTCAACCATGATCTTCGCCCGCGTCGCCACATCATGAAGGTCGCGATGGATGCGTTCAAGGCTTCTGGCCTGCGTTTGCGTGATCTCATCAGTGACGGCTTGGCCGGTATCAAGGCACTGTGAGGCAGGAGGAACAATGAGCACATTGAAAATTGAGAGTGTTCCCGCGCGTCTTTCGCGTAACACCTACAACCTTGACGAGGAAGAATCTCATATCGAGGTCGACCAGGAGCGGGCTCGTGCCACCGGCGCTGGCAAGCTCTTGGAGCGAATCTGCCCAGCACATGTCTACTCGGTAGAAGAGGACGGGACCGTTGGAGTGGAATATGCCGCATGTCTAGAATGCGGTACCTGCTTGGCCGTTGCCCCCGAAGGTGTTCTGAAGTGGCACTATCCCAGGAGCGGTTTCGGAATCATGTTCCGAGAAGGCTAAGAGCTTCTCCTTGAAGTGGTGGGTTGAAAGAGTTTGCTTTCAACCCACCACTCTGTTGTGTCCCTCGAATCCATAATTGCAGCAATACAATCGGCGATATTTCCGAGGGTGAGGGAATCGCCCTCTGCAGAATCACTGCCACGCGTAGTGGGCGCCATTCAAGTGATGCAGACCTTTTTCTCCACGGGGTCCTTGGGCGCCATGAGCATTTAGATGAACCTCGAATATGGGAAGTGCCCGAGTCCCTGAGATGCTTTGACCTATCGGAAACAATCGATGGGTGTCTGTATCTGTATCCGGCCGCGCCGCATGCACTTCGGTGTTGATGTATATGCACGAGGAAAATTGAGCACTGAGACATATGAGCAGCGAATGTAGGGTGTGATCGTTTCGCGCGCGTGACAAGCTCTGTGAAATTTTCTAAGCACAAGTCTTTGAGGGCATCATGAGTGGGGGAGAGGAGCAATGCTTCCATGCCGTTTTTTCCGAGTTCCTGGGCAAAAGGGAGAAGGAAAGAGCAAGCAGCGTGTTCCACTTCTTTGGGTGTGCCTAAAAGACCAACACCAACGATGTTTTGATAGCCCAAGCGAAGTGCTTGCGCAGAAGGGTCGACAGCATATCCCAATGCCCTCGCCGCTTGGTGAACTCGCTGGGTTAAGTTCTCGCTGACTCTGACCTTTCCTCTGAGGACGTGCGAAACGGTTCCGACAGATACTCCAGCTAAACGCGCAACGTCGGAAATCGTCGGTGTCGTGGCCATAAAAGCCTCCTCTCCTGTGGCCTTTACTGTGCCGCAAGCGCCCTTCTTGCCAGTCAAAGGAGCAGAATCTGTGGAAACACGCGGGGTGTCGTGCATCCTGTGGATCAATCACACTGCGGGTGCAAAAGTTCATATTAAGCTGTGAATACTTCGAGCGAGGAGGAATAATGCTTCGACGTTTGACAGACGCAATTGTCTGCGCAGTACTTTTGGTTCTGGATATTCTGGCGTGGCTGATCGTCAGCACATTCTCAAGTCTTGATCGTTCGGAACCAGGTCGAATTGCCTCGGTCTCTCTCAGCGCCTTGATCATCGTTGCTGCTCCAGCACTTGCGACCTGTATGGTTGCGGCGATCGCGCGAATGGTGACCCGCACTTCGGCTCGCGTTTTCTATTCGTGGAGCCTTTTCGTCAGTGCTGTGGCTGGAGTGTTCAGCTATCTGACGGCTATGGTCTCCTCGTTCCAAGGAATGGAAGTTGGCCTGCGCTGGATGGCTTGTTTCTTCGCAGTTCAAGCGATCGTCAGCCTTATTCTCCTCATCGTTGGATTGACCGGTGAATTCCTCGAACGGCTGAGGAATCACGCGCTCTGCATCAGGCGACGCACCCAACTGCTTTCGTCTTCGACTCAGAAGAAGTCTTCTTCGGCAAGCTCCACTTCTTCTCACGAGGCCGCAACTTCTTCCTCAGCAAAGGCTCCAGCCTCCGCTGGTATGGCTTCCTCCGCTGCAGGCAAGACTGCCACCACCGCTGAGGGCACAGAAGGACATCAGGCAAGCGCGTCCTCGGCAACGGAAAAAAAGAGACACATTAATGGCAACTGAGGGGTTTCCGCCAGCTTTCACTGGAAACAACGCATGGGGTTGAAGAATGGGAGGACTCGGGGCGCTTGTTCAACGAAGCGTTCTGCCCTAATGGCCTTCGGATCATTACTCAAAAAGGTGCCGGCAACACGTTCACTGGCACTGAGCTGGTGGGTTGGGGCCGGGTTCGCGAGACGAGGATGAGGTGAGTGCCGGATCGACCCACTTCCTTGAACACCTCCTCTTTAAAGGAACCGCGCAGAGAAGTGCTTTTGATATCGCCGAAGCATTTGATGCGGTCGGCGGTGAGTCCAATGCGGAAACCGGAAAAAGAACACACAAACTATTGGGCGCGCGTCCTCAGCGAAGACGCGCCAATGGCCGTTGAAGTATTGGGAGACATGATTTCTGCCTCCCTTATCGATCCGCAAGAGTTTGAGATCGAACGCGGGGTCATCCTCGATGAGCTCGCAATGTCGAAGACAATCCTCTCGAGGTCGTCCACGAGGCTTTCCAATTGGCCGTGTTTGGCGATAACTCTTTGGGACGCCCGGTTGGTGGAAGCGCCCAAACGATTCGAGCTGTTGAACGAGACCATGTGTGGGACTACTACCGCCGGGTTTATGCGCCTTCCTCGCTGATTGTTGCCGCAGCAGGGGACGTCAATCATGATGAACTTGTCGAGCAAGTGCAGTCCGCCTTGCGTCCCACGTGGGCAAAAGAATTAGAAGAGCAGCGAGCTCCGCGTCCGAGGCGTTCGACGCAGGGTTCGCAGTCGTCAGACTGCAGAGCCAGTGCGCTCAACGCGCCACCGTCATATTGAACAATCACATGTCATTGTTGGTGGCCCGTCGATGCGTGCCGGTGATGATCGACGTCCCGTGATGTCGGTTTTGCTTTCTATTCTGGGCGGCTCAATGTCTTCGAGACTCTTCCAAGAGATCCGCGAGAAGCGTGGTCTGGCTTATACGACATATGCTTTGACTCCCCGTATTCGGATACGGGAGCTTGGGGAATGTATGCCGGGACAGCACCGGAACGAGCTTTCGAGGTTGAAAAAGCTCATGCAGGCAGAGCTTGAAAAACTGGCCGCAACTGGCCCGCGTGAAGAGGAGCTTGTTCGGGTTCGTGGCCAGCTACGTGGTGGTATGGCACTGGGGTTGGAAGATACGCTTTCTCGTATGTCCCGCTTGGGACGCGCTGAGCTGAGTGGTCGTTACTTCAGTGTTGATGCTGCGCTTGCTCGAATTGAGGCGGTCCAAGCTAGAAGACGTTCGCGGTCTTGCTGAGGAACTTGCGGGACGATGCGTCTTTACTGCTGAAGTGGTGCCGGAGGATCGTGCGTGACTAAAAGCGAAGTGTCCGTCCAGCAACTTCCAGTGATGCCGCTGTCATTGCTGCAATGGCCCAAGAATTTTTTTCACTGAAGTCTTCAATGCCTGTGCGCTGCCTGCAGCAGCATTCGCTGCGTGCACAGGTTCTGACACAAACACGTCAGATGTGGCAAGAAACTCTTGCTGGAAACAGGGCAACGCAGGGGCAGACCTTGGTTGCTCTTGAAGAACAGACCCCGTTGGTTTCATCTCATACTCGCATGCGCCCGCTCTGGAACTTGAGCAGCCGTCAGGGTGTGTCATTTCCTGCGGGGCAAGAAATCAGCAGCCTCTATGTGCACCGTAGTTTTTAGACGTATCGGACATGCATCGCGACTGTTAGCAGCTCTTGTGGATACCCTCCATCCGGAGTCGATGCGGTTGTGGGTTGCGCCGGACGATACGCTGACTATTCGCTTCATCCAAGGATGTGGGTTTTCTCCCGCCGGGGGTACGTCAGCTTTGTTTTCGACCCGGAAATTCCTGCGGCTCGGGATGAACACCTGTGGTGGGCATTGCGTTCTTAACGCGGTCATATCAGGCCTCTCAAGGCTATACGTGGCACACTTATTGCATGATGCCTCTTTACGACAACCTGCCTGAACCTGCGCCTCTGAAGAAGGGGAATCTCAGGATTGTCCCGCTGGGTGGCCTGGGCGAGGTTGGCCGCAATATGAATGTTTTGGAGTTTGGCGACAAACTCCTGGTTGTCGACTGCGGCGTTCTTTTCCCCGAAGAGTCTCAGCCCGGCGTCGACCTGATTCTGCCTGATTTTTCGTGGATTGAAGACCGTCTTGACGACATCGTCGGCATGGTTTTGACTCATGGGCATGAAGACCACATCGGTGCGGTCCCATATCTGCTCAAACTTCGCGAAGATATTCCGATTTTATGGTTCCGACCTGACTTTTAGCTTTCGTTGAGCCCAAGCTCCGTGAGCATCGACTTTCTGCCGAAAACCTTCATGTTGTCGAAGAAGGAGACCGCCAAGCGATTGGTCCCTTCGATTGCGAGTTCGTTGCGGTTACCCACTCGATTCCAGACGCACTTGCTGTTTTCGTTCGTACCCCCGCAGGTAAAGTTCTGATCACTGGCGACTTCAAGATGGACCAGCTGCCTCTTGACCACCGCCTGACAGACCTTCGCTCCTTCGCGCGTTTTGGTGAAGAAGGCGTGGACTTGTTCATGGTGGACTCAACGAATGCCGAAGTGCCCGGGTTCGTTACCCCAGAACGCGAGATCGGCCCGGTCTTGGATCAAGTTTTTGCCGAGGCTACAGGACAGATCATTGTCGCTTCTTTTGCTTCGCATGTTCACCGTGTCCAGCAGGTCATCAACGCAGCTGCACATCATGGCCGCAGTGTTGCCTTGGTTGGCCGTTCTATGGAACGGAATATGCGTATCGCTCAGGAGAAGGGTTACCTCACAATTCCTGAGGGACTCATTGTCGATTCCAATGAGATCTCCTTGCTTCCTCCCAATCAGAGGGTATACATGGCAACTGGTCTCAAGGAGAGCCAATGGCCGCCCTTTCTCGAATTTCTGCAGGATCGCATCGCTTTGTCAGTATTGAACCCGGCGATACGGTGATTTTCGCGTCTTCCTTGATTCCGGGTAATGAGAACTCGGTGTACCGCGTGATTAACGACCTCACGCGTTTGGGTGCAAAGGTTGTTCACCAAGCGAATGCTAAGGTTCACGTTTCTGGCCACGCGGCCTCGGGAGAACTGATCTACTGCTACAACATTGTTCAGCCGAAGAACGTGATGCCGATCCACGGGGGAAATTCGCCACTTGGTTGCCAATGGTCAATTGGCGGTACTCACCGGCGTAAAGCCCGAAGACGTCGTTCTTGCCGAAGATGGCGTTGTCGTTGATCTCGAAGACGGACATGCCAGAGTTGTCGGTGCGGTTCCCTGTGAGTACATCTATGTTGACGGTTCCTCTATCGGAGAGATCTCTGAAGATGAATTGGCCACTCGACGCACGCTCGGGTCTGAAGGCTTTGTCAGCGTTTACGCGGTTGTTGAGGGCGAGTCGGGGATGGTTCTTGCACCGCCGACGATTCGCGCAATTGGGATGGCCGAAGACTCCTCAGTTTTTGACGAGATTCTTCCCGACGTCTCCGCAGCACTCGAAGAGGCCGCCTCTGGTGGAAATGTGGATGCACACATCCTTCAGCAGGCGATGCGTCGCGTTATTGGCCGCTGGGTTGGTCGTCATTTGCGTCGACGCCCCATGATTGTTCCGGTTGTCGTCCTGCAGTAGCGGGCGGGACTTGAGTATGCCGATAGAGGCACGAGCGTAAGGTACGGTATAAGCATGACCGGGCGTTTTATCTCGACCTATTCGATCGTGCTCTCTTCCCCATGCGTATTTATCAGCTGCCAGAACGGGGAGGCTCCGTTCACGCAGCTGCAGCAACCTCGCTTCCAGCGGGTGGTTTCACGGCTTTGTCTGCTGTGTCAAAAGCTCGGTGTCTACACCGCGACCGCTTCGCCTCTGGGAACTGGTCCCCAATTCATATATGGTTCGGCAACTCCTTCACGAAGCAGGAGTGAAGGTTCTTCTTCCCGAACTTGTTGGTGACATTGGCGTTGCGATTCAGCTGGTCGAAGCCAATGGTTCGATGACCTCGATCGTGACGACGGGGGTGGAATCGGAACCTTCACGTGAAGCTTTGGACGCCTTGGAGATCCACGAAGGGGATCTGGTCCATGTATCAGGCTCAGATCTAGCGAATCCAGCAAGTGCGGAAATCCTCACTGGATGGGCCGAGAATCTTCCCGAAGGTGTCACCCTAGTTGTTTCCGTTTCTCCTGCCGTCGCTCAGGTCCCGGTGTCCGTGTGGCCACGTTTGCTGGGGCGTGCGGACGTTGTCTCAATGAATATTCGCGAGGCCGCGACCCTGTCTCGACATTCTTGCTCCCTATGAGCACGGAACTGGAGTTCGCGGAGTCATGCGTCCTGACGCGGTCTTCGTTCGCCGCCTGGGAGTCATGGGCTGTGAACTGCAGCTTCATGTCGACGAACCCAGAATCTCGATCCCCGCGTATGAATCCACGACGGTTGATACCGCCGGGTGGGGATACCCACATCGCCACTATGTGTGCGGCGCTTCTGGGACACGACTTTGTTGAAGCAGCGCGAATGGCGAATGCAGCTGCTGCGATCACGATTTCTCACGAATCGGCTCTTCCCTGTTCCAAGTTGGGAGCAGATCCGAGAAGTTATGAAGAACGGGCGTGTGTGACGCAGTCGGAAGGGGCTTTCGCGGCGTGCCCTAAGCCTTTTTCATGGACATGCGGCGGTAGCGTTTTTCCTACCATGGCACGAAAATCCCCATCTTCAGCATCTTCGAAATCTTCTTCACGAGCCGGGAAGTCCACTGCGACCCCGGGGCTTCTCGCGCGCGTATTTTCCGGGATCGGACGCGGCATTCTTGCGATGATTCGAGCATGGCGCGCAACCGATGCTCAGGTGAAGCGCGATGCGCTGGCTTTCATTGTTATGGCGATTGCCGTTCTGGTTGCCCTGCGCGAGTGGTTTGGTATTTCGGGGCAAGCGGGGGATTTTATTCACCTGTGCGCAGCGGGCTTCGTTGGGATTTTTTCCGTCGTTTTGCCCATTATTCTGGTCGCCTTCTCTGTTGAATTAGTCCGTGTCCGCTCAGGAAATTCAGCTTTGCCTCACCGCGTCGCAGGTAGCCTTGGTGTTGTCCTTTCTTTGACCGGTCTTGTTCATGTCAGCAAAGGCAACCCCACTTTTGACTCTGCTGCCTCGATCGAGAATGCGGGTGGAATCCTCGGTTGGTTTATTGCTCGTCCTCTGGTTCTCATGCTGTCGTCGTGGGGCGCGGGGGCACTCTTGATTCTTCTTTTCCTCTACTCGATCCTGTTGGGGACGCGTACGCAGGTTGCGCAGGTCCCGACCTTGATCCGTGAATGTGTTGACCGTCTTGCCAAGCGGACGAGGCCAGAGGAAAGCGATCCGGCAGCGCGAGCGCGTGAAGAGGCACGTCGCTCCCTTGCTGCTGGCGATGATCCTTTCTTGGATTCCTATGACGGCGATGAACACTTCCGCCGCGCAGTGGAATCTGAGCCCCAAGAAGACGTTCCTACTCAGGTGGATACGCAGCGTACTCGGGTGATGCCGGCCTCGGCACCGCACGTCCCCGAGGCGCAGCCCGCTTCCTCGGCGATGGATGCGCCAACGGAGGCAATGCAGGTCCCTGCTCTTTCGGTCACCGAAAATATTGAGGATCAGGTGGACCCCGAACCTCCTGCGCATACTGAAGAGCCTGCAGGTGGATTCCAAGCGGAACTGGATGAGAACCTGTCCTACACGCTTCCTTCAAGCGAACTTCTTGTGCGCGGTGCGCCCCATAAGACTCGCTCGGCAGTTAATGATCAAGTCGTGCAGGCACTGCGGCAGGTGTTTGTGGAATTCAATGTCGATGCCCAGCGACCGGCTTTCTCCCGCGGCCCAACAGTGACACGTTACGAAGTCACCTTGGGACCAGGCGTGAAGGTTGACCGCCTGACAAACCTTTCGAAGAACATTGCCTACGCCGTGGCCTCGGCAGACGTGCGAATTCTTGCGCCGATTCCCGGAAAATCGGCAATCGGTATTGAGATTCCAAACTCTGATCGAGAAACTGTCGCGCTGGGAGATGTTCTTCGCTCTGGCGCAGCTCAGCGTAACCAGCATCCCCTGGTTGTTGGTGTTGGTAAGGATGTTGAAGGTGGCTGACGTCGTTACCAACCTCGCGAAGACTCCGCACCTTCTGGTCGCTGGCCAGACTGGTTCCGGTAAGTCGTCATTCGTGAATTCGATGATTACCTCGATCATGATGCGAGCAACGCCCTCTCAGGTTCGCATGATCCTGGTCGATCCCAAGCGAGTCGAATTGACGATCTACGAAGGTATTCCGCACCTGATTTCCCGATCATCACCGATCCAAAGAAGGCCGCTGAAGCGCTTGAGTGGGTCGTTAGGAAATGGATGCGCGTTACGACGATCTTGCGACATACGGATTTAAGCATGTTGATGATTTCAACAAGGCTGTGTCTGCAGGCCAAGTGAAGGCTCTTCCGGGTCTTAATCGTGAATTGCGACCCTATCCTTACCTGTTGGTCGTTGTCGATGAGCTCGCGGACCTGATGATGGTTGCCCCGCGCGATGTGGAAGCTTCGGTTCAGCGTATTACCCAGCTTGCGCGCGCAGCTGGTATTCACCTGGTTCTTGCAACCCAGCGTCCTTCCGTTGACGTTGTCACTGGCTTGATCAAGGCGAATATTCCTTCGCGTTTTGGCATTTGCGACCTCATCTTTGGCTGACTCTCGAGTGATCTTGGATCAGCCCGGTGCTGAGAAGCTCATTGGTCGAGGTGACGCCTTGTACCTTCCTTCTGGCGCAAGTAAGCCGATGCGTGTCCAAGGTGCATGGGTTACTGAATCCGAAATTCATTCGATCGTTTCTCACGTCAAAAGAACAGATGCAGGCACAGTACCGTCCGGATGTTCTTGCCCCCGCGAAGACAGCGAAGGTTGCTGAGGACATTGGTGATGATCTTGATGATCTCTTGGCAGCAGCTGAGCTGGTTATTTCAACTCAGTTGGGTTCGACCTCGATGCTGCAGCGAAAGCTTCGCGTTGGTTTTGCGCGAGCAGGTCGCCTGATGGACCTTCTAGAATCGCGTGAGATTGTTGGTCCTTCTGAGGGTTCGAAAAGCGCGCCAGGTATTGGTGACTCCCGAACAGCTCCCCGAAATTTTGGCCATGCTTAGGGGAGAGAGTGCGCCTGAAGCCGCAGCTGCTCCCTACCAGCAACAGGAAGTTCCTACGTCGAATTTTGCTGACCAGTCCTCTAAGGCTCCTTCAAACGGGTACGATGGAGATACAGCTTCCTCGGATCCTTACTCCGGACATGATTTTGGTGGTCGGACCGACTGGGTCGATGAAGAGCCTGAAGACAGTGAAGACGCCTGGCAGTTAACCGGGCGCTAAGAAGCAAAAGGGCAAGTCGTGGCTACTCACGTGTCGCGTGTTGAGCGCTATACGAAGGTCTCTACGATCAATGTGCCCAATGCGCTGACGGTTTTTCGCCTGCTGCTAGTCCCCGTATTCATCTACTTGAAGTTTGTGGACACTTTCAGCGCGCAGTGGTGGGCTTTGCTGGTGTTTTGTGTTGCTGCTGCAACCGATCAGCTCGATGGAAAAATTGCGCGCGCCTACGGTTTGGTCACCGATTTCGGTCGTGTCGTCGATCCTATTGCAGATAAGGCTCTCACACTCAGCGCGTTCATTATTCTGAGCATTCAGGGCGTTCTCCCGTGGTGGTTCACAATCCTTGTGGCAATCCGCGAATTGGGAATCACTGTTATGCGCGCATTCTTCCTGCGGCGGGGATTGTGGTTTCGGCCTCGCAGTCCGGAAAAATAAAGACCGTCCTTCAGGTCTTGGCTATTTTCCTTCTCTTGATCCCGTGGGATTATTTTCATTTTCCTCAATGCCGCCAATCAAGGTTGGGCGTCAGTTGCCTTAATGTCGGCTTTGTGTGTTGCGGGCGCTGCGCTGCTGCGACTCTCTGGTCGGGCATTGCGTATGTGCGTGAGGGCCTCATTCTTGCCCGTGAGGTTCGTGATCCTGAGCCTCAAAACGAGGCGTAATTACGCTTGCGCTTTGAGCGCAAAGTTGAGTGACATGGACGCAAGTTTTAAATCCCTCGTGTATGGTGGGAATAGGCAGGGGTCGTTCAGACGTTAGGAAGAACATGATGAAGAAGCAGAAGAACAATATCCGCAGTTCTGTGCGTCCACTGAATGAGCTGGCCATGCAGAAGGCGCTGGCGGCAGGTTATCGTCAAGTTATGAATCGCCCCTGGCCATGATCGTGCAGCCGCTCCGTTGCTGCGTACTGAAATTGGCGATGTTTTGCGTGAGATCTCGCCGTAAGCAGGGGCGCACTTTGCGGGAAGTTTCTTCCGAGGCTCAGGTCTCCTTGGGTTATCTTTCTGAAGTTGAGCGTGGGCAGAAGGAAGCATCGTCTGAACTTCTTGACGCGATTAGCGAGGCCTTAGGGGTGCCGCTGTGGTACATCCTGCGTGAGGTTTCTGAGCGTATGGCTGTCCTGGATGGAACTGTTGTTCCAGACACTGTTCCTGAGAATCTGGTCCCGGTCACCCTGATCTCGTGACTCTCTCTGAATTTTGGGATGCCGTCGATGACGTCTATGGGGCTACCCTTGGACGCTCATTGACGGCTGACTTATATTTACCTTCGCTGCGGGGAACCTGCGTGGAGGCCCTTGATAGGGGAGTTTCGCCGGATATGGTCTGGTCTGAGTTACTTCGTGAAAGTGATGCAGACGAGGCTGTGCGCTGAGTTCATCGTCTTGATGCGAAAGAGCGTGAGAAGATTCGTCGTTTGAAGCGTTCCTAATGGCGTGTCGACATGCATCGAACATTTGTTCCATTTATTCTGTGGAAGAAGTGAAGTGTGATCAGTTTTTCCACAGATACGGAAAAGTGGTCGCAAATGCCCTGTGGTCGAGCATATCTTCACTGAGTAGTCCCCGGAGAGGGATCTGCTGCATAGACCAGATGAACAGTGGCCGGAGAGGCTTCGACGAAAGGTATCACCATGGCAGTAGCTCGAAAGGGTTCCTCTTCATCAGCGAATGGGGACCGAAATAAGGCTGGAGCTCGCGCTCTCTCAGATCGATAAGCAGTTTGGTAAGGGTTCTGTCATGCGACTGGGAGATGATTCTCGTCCCCGGTGCAGGTGATCCCCACTGGTTCTCTGGCTCTTGATGTCGCTCTTGGAATTGGTGGTCTGCCTCGGGGGCGCGTCATTGAAATCTATGGCCCCTGAATCCTCCGGTAAGACGACCGTCGCGCTTCATGCAGTTGCCAGCGCGCAAAAAGCAGGTGGAAACGCCGCATTTATCGACGCTGAACACGCACTGATCCCGTCTATGCACGCGCCCTTGGCGTCGACACGGATAACCTCCTGGTCTCCCAACCTGATACTGGTGAGCAGGCGCTGGAAATTGCCGACATGCTGATTCGTTCGGGTGGCATTGACATCATTGTCATCGACTCCGTCGCGGCACTTGTTCCCAAGGCTGAAATCGAAGGCGAAATGGGTGACTCTCATGTCGGCCTGCAGGCCCGACTGATGAGTCAGGCCCCTGCGTAAAAATCACCGGTGCTCTCTCGGCGACTGGAACAACGCAATCTTCATTAACCAGCTTCGTGAAAAGATCGGTGTCTTCTTCGGTAATCCCGAAACTACAACCGGCGGTAAGGCTCTGAAGTTCTACGCCTCCGTCCGTATTGATGTTCGCCGAATTGAAAACCCTGAAGGAAGCTGGAGCTCCCGTCGGTAACCGTACCCGCGCAAAGATCGTCAAGAACAAGATGGCTCCGCCTTTCAAGCAGGCTGAGTTCGATATCGTCTACGGTAAGGGCATCTCCCGCGAAGGCTCGATTATCGACATGGGTGTGGAAACGGGCATCATCCGTAAGTCTGGCTCCTGGTTTACCTATGGTGATGATCAGCTTGGGCAAGGCAAGGAAAAATGTTCGCCAGTTCCTCTCGGATAATCCCGAATTGGCTAATGAAATTGAACAGAAGATCTTGGTCTCTTTGGGAATCGGCGTGCAAGATGGCGAACTGACAGAGCCGGCTACGTCAGATATCGATGACTCACTCGAGGATGCTGGCTTCTAGTTAATGGTCCGTTATTACGACCCAGAGACCACATCAGAAGAGGATGTTCGTCCGCGCACGCGTACTAAGAGCCCGGCAGAACGCCAGGCTCTTATGCGCCAGCGCAATGCTGCTCTAGAAGGGCAAGCTGCATTCGAGGCTGCGCGTGAAGTAGCACTTCGTCAGCTCGATGTTCGTGCCCGTTCACGAAGCGAATTAGAAACCGCGATAACCAGTCGTGGCTTTTCCTCTGAAGTGGCTGCCTCTGTTATCGAACGCCTCACTCAATTGGGGTTGGTAGACGACCTTGCCTTTGCGCGTGCCTTTTCGCGGGGACGCTTTGAAGCAGGTGGAAAAACGGGATCTGCACTTCGCGTCGATCTTCATCGGAAAGGGATCTCCCCGGAGATCATCGATACCGTGCTCTCTGAAATCGGCGCCGATGAACAATTTGACCGGGCTTTCAACCTTGCTCAAAAAGAAGATGCGATCGATGCCAAATTGTGACGATCAAGTTGCGCGTCGACGTATTTTCTCGATGCTTGGACGCAAGGGATACTCTCCCCAGGTTTGTATACGTGTGCTTGATGCAATCGTCGAAGGCAGGGATGATGAGTACTGAAGATGCTATCTGTCAGGAACTGATTACTGATTTAAGCAATGCAGGCCTCACAGTTGCTGTTGCAGAGTCCTTAACCGGTGGTCTTTTGTGCGCGGCCTTCGTTCACGTACCGGGTGCCTCAAACGCTGTGCGTGGGGGAGTCTGTACCTACGCGACAGATACGAAGCATTCGGTTTTTGAAGGTGAGCGATCAACGCCTTGCGCAGACGGGTCCCGTTGATGATGAAGTTGCTCGACAAATGGCACAGGGAGTTCGCACACTTATGGGTGCGGATTTTGGTTTGTCAACGACTGGAGTCGCGGTCCGGGCTCTGCTGATGGACATCCTGCTGGAACGGTCTATGTGGGTTGCGCGTGGGAAGGTGGCTCGCGGGTAGAGCGACTTGATCTGAGTGGAGACCGCGACCAGGTCCGGCAGGGTGCAGTGATCGGCGCCCTGAACTATTCAGGGAAGTGCTGAAAGCGACACCAAATATCCATACGCGCTGAGAATTCAACGACGATGAGTGTTGAAATGATGGACTTCCCGCGAACCTACGCGGTGCGCACCCTCGGGTGCCAGATGAATGAGCACGATTCCGAACGTATTTCGGGCCTCTTAGAGAAGGCGGGCTTGGTCCCTGTTGATCGCGTTCCTGCCGCAGCAGCGCGCAACTGACGCCGGAGACATGGGTGCAGATGTCATTGTTATCAACACCTGTTCCGTTCGTGAGAATGCTGCGACGCGTCTAGTTGGAAACCTCGGGCAGCTCGCGGCAGTGAAGCGTGAACGCCCTGGAATGCAGATTGCAGTGGGCGGTTGCCTTGCCCAACAGATGCGTGACGGGATCATCGAAAAAGCTCCCTGGGTGGATGCAGTTTTCGGTACTCACAATATCGATGTCCTTCCCGCTCTTCTTCGCCGTGCAGAGCACAATCGTGAAGCAGCTGTTGAAATCGAAGAATCCCTGAAGGTTTTTCCTTCAACACTTCCTACTCACCGTGAAAGCGCGTACGCAGCGTGGGTCTCAATCTCAGTTGGTTGCAATAACACCTGCACCTTCTGCATTGTTCCTCACCTTCGCGGAAAAGAACGTGATCGCCGTCCCGGTGAAATTCTTGAAGAAGTGCAAGCTGTCGTTGATGAAGGCGCAATTGAAATTACCCTTCTGGGACAGAACGTTAACTCTTACGGCGTGAGCTTCGGTCAACGCGGTGCTTTCGCTGATCTCCTGCGAGCCGTAGGCACAATTGACGGTTTGGAACGCGTGCGTTTCACCAGCCCACACCCGGCGGCCTTTACTGATGACGTTATTGAGGCGATGGCCGAGACGCCAACTGTCATGCCCTCTTTGCACATGCCGCTCCAGTCGGGTTCGGACGCGGTCCTGCGTCAAATGCGCCGCTCCTACCGTCGTGATCGTTTCATGGGAATTCTTTCACGAGTACGCGCTGCAATTCCCCGACGCAGCAATTACCACGGACATCATCAGTCGGATTCCCCGGAGAGACTGAAGAAGACTTCCAACAGACTCTGGAAGTTGTTGAAGAAGCACGCTTCAGTTCCGCCTTCACTTTCCTCTATTCTCCGCGTCCCGGTACCCCGGCAGCTGACCGAGAAGATCAGGTACCACAAGACGTTGCTCTTGAACGCTACAAGCGTCTCTTGGCTCTGCAGGAACGCATGTGTGCCGAGGACAATGCAGCACTTGTCGGGAATGAAGTTGAGGTGCTTGTCGCGGCAGGGGAAAGGTCGTAAAGACGGAGCAACCCACCGTATTTCTGGACGAGCGCGGGATAACCGTCTGGTTCACGTTGCCCTTCCTGTGGGGATGAGCGAAGCAGATCGTCCGCGTCCCGGTGACATGCTTCGCGCCCGCGTAACGCACGGAGCTCCTCACCACCTCATTGCTGATTCAGCATTGGAGGATGGCGGTCTCTTTGAACTTCGTCGAACCCGTGCGGGAGATGCTTGGCAAAAAGCGTCAAGCACACGAAGAAGATTCGAAGATCTCCTTGGTATGCCTCGCATCCGTATCGGGGCCCCGAATGGTAATGCCTGATACCGCATTGCCCCCTCTAGCTCACTCATCGCAACTGATCGTTGCGGCGGTGGGGCCCACGGCCTCGGGAAAAAGCGATCTTGCTTTAGACCTTGCACAGAGCTTACCCGCGGATATGGGGCACGCGCAGGGAGCTGGTTTCTGCAGATGCGCTTCAGCTTTACCGCGGAATGGATATTGGTACGGCGAAAACTCCCTTGAGGAGCGCCGCGGAATTCCCTCATCATCAAATTGATGTTTTTGGAGATTAGCGACGTGGCTTCGTCGCCTCCCTACCAGCGGTACGCTCGCACTGATATCGCACAGATTCACGCTCGCTCGAACCTTGCAGTTGTCGCTGGCGGTTCGAGGGCTTTTACCAGCAGGGCGCTTTTGGATCAGATTGACTTTCCTGGGACAGATCCTCAGCTTCGGAAACGTCTTGAGGAAGAGTCTTGTCACCCCGGGGGAGTGGCGACTCTTTTTCGTCGGCTCGAGGAATTAGATCCTGTGTCTGCTCAGCGCATTGATGCGCACAATACCCTGCAGAATTATTCGAGCGCTCGAAGTCATTGAGCTGACGGGCAAGCCCTATTCTTCGTCAATGCCGCAGTATGTGTATGCGGCCCCCACCGTCATGCTTGCGCTTCGTTGGCCGATGGATGAGCTTGATCAACGCATTGCGCAACGCACTCGCTTGATGTTTGACCAGGGGCTCGTTGAGGAAACGCGGGAACTAGACCGATTGGGGCTTCGAGATACAAAGACTGCCGCTAAAGCAACCGGTTATGCGCAGGCTCTTGCTGTTATTGACGGTGATATGACCATCCCTGAGGCCATTGATTCTGTTGCCTTGGCAACGCGCCAGTTGGCTCGCAGGCAGGTCAAGTGGCTGCGCCGCGACCCAAGAATTGTGTGGATCGATCGTAGTATCGAGGGCACCTCCACCAGTGCCGAGGCCGCGTTACTAACTGCCCGTCGGGTTGTGTTGTCGGTGCTTCAATAGAGATATTTGAGATTGTTCCTTAGGCTCCCGTATTCTGTTTTCTGTTCAAGAAGAAAGAGAGTCGAGATGTCTGTCAATAAGGGGTGCCGTATTGTCGCGGCGCTGTGTGCCCTTGTTCTTGGGGAAGCCTTGCCGGATGTTCCTTATTGGGGACATCGAATGTGAGTAGTGATGATATTCGCGCGATGAAGAATATTCCTGAAGGGCAGAAAAATACTTTGATTTCCCGGATGGAAGCGGCATCTTCTGCCTCTGAACGCGCAGAGATCGGACAACAGGCAGTGGCCTTAAACAAGATGGTCGGAACCAAACTCTTGATGAAGGAGCCGCCGATCGCCTATCAGCGGACCTATGAGCTTAAAACCGACGGTACGGTCGAAGCCGATAAGAACGATTATGCCTACCTGTATATGTCAGCCGCGGACTATTGGCGCTTGGGCGAAGACGGCTACGAACTCTGTGTGGATCAGGGATGTGAATACTACTCAGAGTGGACCGTCGAGGTTGAAAAAGGACGTGGCGGGGCAGAATACGTCTGGACCCTGACAATTGATAGCGATGCGACACAGGTAGGTGGAGAGCCCCTAGTTCGTCGTTTCCAGGCTGCGAAGTGAAAGGTCAAGGGAGAGTGAAATGAAATCGATGCTTTCACATCGCAAGGTAGTGCAGGGCACTTATCGGTGCAGGAAGTGCATGTGCTTTGGCCCTTGCCGGCGCGTTCCTCCCGCTTCGTGACGCAGCGGCAGATGATGCCATCACCGGACAGGATTATGTTTCTTACTATCACCTGGACCAGAGTGAAAGCGAAAGGCATCACCGGTAAGGGAGTCAAGATCGCTCTCATTGGAGGCCAAGTTGACACCTCTGCTCCTGAACTTGCCGGGGCGTCAATTATTGATAAAAGCCCGTGCAAGTTTGATCCGATTACTCAAACATTGACGCGTCCAACTGTTATGGCATCGGTCTTGGTATCGCAGTCGTATGGCGTTGCCCCAGGAGCGACGCTGATGACTTCATAGCCTTTCGGGATCTCACTACGATGTTTCAGGTGAGTGCGTAGACGACCGAGGAATACCGAAGTTCCAGATACGGAATCTTATTCATCAGGCTGTAGACGATGGGGCACAACTTATTGTGCTTGCGGTTCCCTATGCTGATTTTGGCTTCGACGGAGGTCCTGTTTTAGGGAACCTAGAGGACTACTACAAGTGGGCCTTCGCACACGCGATGGCACGAGGGGTTCCAGTCGTTGCAAGTGTTGGTGATGAGGCGGCTGATATGTCGAGTAGCCCTCATATTCATTATTCTCCGGTGTCGTTGGGGTTACGAATATCTCGACCGATGGGCAGCTCACGGCGCGTTCCTCGTGGAGCAAACAGACGGTTACCGCCTCTGTTGGTGCAAACGTCAATGCGCGGGTATATCCAGACAAAAATGTCGAAAAAGGTTGAGTGCCTGAGCTGTGCTCCCGCAATCACTGCGGGTTTTCTTGCCTTGGCGCGTGAGAAATGGCCGCAGGCAACCTCAAACCAGCTTCTTCAGCTTTTGATCCGATCTGGCACGAATCCCGGGAACTCCTGGAACGAGCGAACAGGATTCGGTCCAACGGATCTTGAAAAATGCTCAGCACCGACCCTCTCAATTTCCAGATGAGAATCCCTTGCAGATAAGGCGAAACTGCCACACCTTCTTGATGGTTCTGTTGCCTCGGGATTTGGCTCCTCTGAAGGCGGCTCAATTCCTCTACCTCAAGAGGTTGCAGATTACGCTGATGGCATCAAGTTCCCATTAGAGCTGGAGCACGAAGATCCCAACTACGTCTATCGTGGCCTTGATGATTCCGCGGCTTCCCCGGGTGGCGACCATATTTCGTCTCCAGTCCACCTGGGCACAAGCCCGCGCTTCCACAAGAAAAAGAAGTAGCGGAACGCTGATCTGAAAATGAGTGGGTGGGAGGAAACACAGGGTTTCCTCCCACCCACTCATTCATGTCAAAACAATCCTGAAATTATTGGGATGCAGATTCAGGAATGCGCACGGACCTCAATCAATCCGATAGCCCTTTTTGGAAGCGATCTTTTCTGCAGGAAAAACCTTGCTGGCACAGCCACTGCGTTAAAGAGTCGGCGCCAAGATTTTTCTGAACAACCAAGTAGGCGACACCGTTTGCACTCAGCATGGAAAGCCACGTCTTCAGCAGCTCGTGAAGAGCATTCTTCCCAATGCGGATAGGCGGATTAGACCAGATCACATCAAGGTGATTCCTTGAGAGCGAAGCTTCTCAGGGGCCTCTTCGGCATGCAGGGTATGGACGTTCTCGGCCTCGTTCAGGGAAGCATTGCGCGCGGTCAGGTCAACGCGCGCGAATTGACGTCAACGGCCCAAACGCTTGCCTCGGGGGACTCCAAACCCATGGTGACGGCCAAAGGACCTCCAGCCGCAGCCCACATCAAGGGAAGTTACCGCGTTCGAGGGCGAGGGGCCTCGGCAAGAAAGCTGGCGAGTCCCCCAGATCAATACGCGAACCAGAAAAGACTCTGTCGCTCACCCACATCTCCAGATCGAAGCCGCGAACTCGATCGCGAATCAGGTGAAGCTCATCAGCTGACGCGGGCTCAGAATCGGTGAAGTACTGTTCATCCACGCTTCAAGGGTACTTGAGAAGCTGCTACGCCCGACGAGAAACTCTCTTCTTTTTCTCCACAGGCGCGCCCATAGATAGGCCAAACATGGGAAAATAAGAAGCGGATCCCACACGAATTTTTCACCATCTTGGAGATACTGAATGACCGAAGATTCCACTGAGCGGGCAAAGGTGTTGTCGCGCGTATCCTGGCGCGTACAGGAACCGCCCTGGAATCAACTCAAGGGCAAGATCATCATGCGCAGGCGGGTGAACTTGAACGAGAGGCACGATGCGAGACCCGCCGTATCCAAGGACTCTCGAACGACATTGAAGAAATTTCTGAAGTCGAGTACCGGCAGGTCCGACTTGAAAAGGTCGTGCTTGTAGGGCTGCGTACCACTGGAACTGAAGAAGAAGCAGAGAACTCTTTGCGTGAGCTGGCAGCGCTTGCTGAAACAGCTGGTTCTCAAGTCCTCGACGGTGTCATCCAGAAACGTTCGCATCCCGATCCCGCAACCTATTTGGGGTCTGGTAAAGCACGTGAATTGGCTGAGCTTGTTGCTGCTGATGGTGCAGACACAATCATTGTTGATGGTGACCTTGCCCCTTCCCAAAGACGCGGCTTGGAAGACGTTGTCAAGATCAAGGTTGTTGATCGAACCGCATTGATTTTGGACATCTTCGCCCAACACGCCAAATCGCGAGAAGGTAAAGCTCAAGTCGAATTGGCACAGTTGGAATACCTCCTTCCGCGTCTTCGCGGGTGGGGCGATTCGATGTCGCGTCAGGCTGGTGGCCGCGTCGCCTCGGGCGAAGGTATTGGTTCGCGAGGCCCGGGTGAAACGAAGATTGAGCTGGACCGACGGCGCATTCGAAACCGTATGGCAAAACTGCGTGAGCAGATTCGCCGAATGGAGCCGCGCGCTAAGCGCAGCGCGCGAATCGCTCGCGTTCAACTATTCCTTCTGTTGCCATCGCGGGGTACACGAATGCTGGAAAATCCACGCTTTTTAATGCCCTGACGGGCGCGGATGTCTTGGTTGAAGATGCCTCTTTGCAACCCTTGACCCAACGGTCCGTCGTACGCAAACAGAGTGACGGGCGTGCCTATACGCTTTCAGACACCGTTGGCTTTGTCGTCGCCTTCCTACCCAGCTTGTTGAGGCCTTCCGTTCGACCTGGAAGAAGTCGGCGAGGCCGATGTGATCCTTCACGTTGTCGATGCTGCGCACCCCGATCCAATTGGCCAAATTCAGGCTGTTCATTCGGTTCTGGATACTATTGAAGGAGCGCGCGATATTCCCGAGCTCATCGTCTTCAATAAGGCTGATCTTGCCAGTGACGAACAACGCGCATTTGTCCGTTCTCTGAGTGAACGTGCTGTGCTTGTTAGTGCCGTGACAGGCGAAGGGATTTCTCAACTTCAAACTGTCATCGCATCAATGCTTCCGCGTCCTCGCGAGGTTATCGACTGCGTCGTTCCCTATACTCATGGAGCGCTCATCCATCGTATCCACGAAGAAGGTGAAGTCCTTGCGGAAGAGTACCTTGGCGAGGGCGAGCGCATTCGTGCTCGCGTTGACGGAGCATTAGCTGCGGCTGTGCGAGCAGTTGCTCTTCCATTGCAGGAGAAGCTCAGAGCGCGGCTTCCGAAGGCATTGCCGAGCCAGACGTGGTGGCCCCTGCTGAGGACTACGAATGAGCCTGACAACGGCGAAGCAAGCGCTGAGCGCGGCTGTTCACGAGATGGGCGGCCAAGTGCGCAGCGGACAAGAGACGATGCTCAAGGAAATCTGCAGTGCCCTTGAAGCTCCCGAGCACCTTCTTGTTCAGGCAGGAACTGGTACGGGTAAATCTCTTGGCTACTTGATTCCTCTTATGGATTTTGCGGTGAGCCGAGATGAAAGAGTCCTTGTCTCTACCGCAACACTGAACCTCCAGCACCAAATCCTCACCAAAGATGCCCCTGTCGCAGCCCGGGCAATTGAAGACGTTCACGGACGCAGGCCTCGGGTCGCGCTCCTCAAAGGGTGGAATAACTATCTGTGTACCTTCCGACTTGGCGGCGGATACCCCTGGAAGGAACCCTTTTGATGTTCCAAACCAGCGCGATGATGATGACGAGGCTGCGCCGGCCAGTGAGTTGGGCGCGGAGATTGTCCGTCTAGGTCGCTGGGCCTCGCAAACGGAAACGGGGGATCGAGATGAACTTGATCCCGGGGTAAGCGATCGAGCGTGGTCGCAAGTTTCAGTGTCACGTCTGGAATGCCTGGGCAAGCAGTGTCCGATGATCGATGACTGTTTTCCCCAGGTGGCCCGTGAAACCGCGCAAGAAGCGGATGTTGTCGTCACCAACCATTCGTTGTTGGGTATCAGCGCTTTGAGCGATAGCGATCTGTTCGGTCCGATTGGCGCGCTCGCGGTTGACGAGGCTCATGAGCTTGCTGAGCGAGTGCGTGAACAGGCATCGGTTGCAGTGTCCTTGAAGTCTATGACGCGGATTTCACGCAGACTTCGAAGTCTGGCCTCTGTGGACACTGATGCGCTTGATCACGTTGCCGCGCAGCTTGATGCTGTCCTACAAAGCTTCCAAGTCGGGTTAATGACTGACCGAACAAGCCTCAAACCAGTTATGTCCGCCTTGGACACGGCTAAACGTGACCTTGATACGCAGATTTCCACTCTTCAACTTGAGGCTGCGACGAAAGTTCTGGTGCGAGCCTTCAGTGATGAACTTGATGAGGTGCTGCAAGCGTGGGGGCGTGACGCTGAGAAGAGCGTGACCTGGGTTGAGCGCGATGAAGACCGAGGCCTGTCATCCTTGATGATCGCGCCCTTGCAAGTTGCGCCTTCTTTGGCTGACAACGCCTTTGGTCAGCGGCCGGCAATTCTGACTTCTGCAACATTGAGTCTGGGTGGGAGTTTTGACTCGCTTGCGTATAGCACGGGGTTGAATTTGGCTCCACTGCCCTGGAGGGGAGTGGATGTCGGATCGCCATTTGACGCCTCTCGCCAGGGGATCTTGTACATCGCAGCAGGACTTCCAGCACCGAGTAATGGGCAACCCTGGTCCAGCAGCGATGGAGCAGATGGTCTCTTTGGTCAAGGCCAGCGGCGGTGGAGCTCTTGTTCTTTATGCCTCGTGGGCGGCGGCGCGACAGGGCGCGCAAAAGCTTCGAGCCGAGGGTGTCTCCAGATGTGTTGCTCAGGGTGAGGACTCTCTACCAGCGTTGATCAAGAGCTCCGGTCTAATCGCGATTCCGTTTTTGGTTGGGACGATGTCGCTGTGGCAGGGCGTCGATGTCGTCGGGGACTCATGTCGCTTGGTCGTCATCGATAAAATTCCGTTCCCTCATCCACAGAATCCGATAGTCAAGGCCTTGACCGAGGATGCTGATCGGCAGGGGCGGCAAGGGCTTTTTCAAGTGAGCGTCACTAGGGCAGCGCTTATGATGGCGCAGGGAGCCGGACGTCTTTTGCGATCCCATAATGACCGAGGCGTTGTTGCCGTTCTTGATTCACGGCTTCAGTCCCGCAGCTACGGGCGTTTTATTATTCAGTCGATGCCTGAGTTTTGGCGTACCTGCGAGCCTGAAGTTGTGACGGGTGCTTTGAAAGACTCAATGCTGAGCTGCATGAAGACTAAAGCAGCACACTTCGTTCGATTAGGGGACTTTTGGCCTATCAGGATGAAGAGTGATCTGAGAGAATAGGGCTGTTCATTTGTTTAGGAGGTTGCTTCATGCCCACCCACTCTCAAAGCCTGTATCCCAGCTCTTCTGGCCGTCCTTCAAAGATTGCGATTATTGGCGCAGGTGCTGTTGGTACTGCCGTTGCCTACGCCTGCTTGATGCGCGGAGATGCGCGTGACATCGTCTTGCACGATATCAACAAGCCGAAGGTGGAAGCCGAAGCCTTGGATATGGCGCATGGCATTCAGTTCACTCCTTCCGGCTCTATTGAGGGCTCGAACGATGTTGAGATCGTTCGTGGAGCAGACCTGGTCATCGTCACTGCCGGTGCCAAGCAAAAGCCCGGTCAGTCACGACTGGAGCTTGCTGGTTCCACCGTTGACCTCATGCGTAAGATCCTCCCTAATCTGTTGAATGTTGCCCCCGAGGCTCGCTTTATGTTCATCACGAACCCCGTCGATGTCGTGACCTATGCGGCGCTGAAGATTACAGGGCTTCCGCGTAATCAGGTCTTCGGTTCGGGTACGGTTTTTGGACACTTCTCGTTTGCGTTACCTGGTTTCTCGCGAAACAGGTGTTGCCACTCAGAACATTCACGCATATGTCGCCGGTGAGCACGGAGATTCTGAAGTTGCCCTGTGGTCTTCCGCTGAGATTGGTAATGTTCCTCTGCGCCACTGGGGACCGACGATTTCAGGCCGACTCTTTGATACGGAGCTTCGCGAAGAAATCGCAAAAGGACGTTGTGAACTCTGCCTACAAGATCATTGAAGGCAAGGGGGCGACAAACTACGCAATCGGCTTGGCTGGGGCGAATATCGCACGCGCGGTTTTGCGTGATGAGCAGCGTGTGCTAACTATCTCGACACTCCTTGACGACTGGGAAGGCATCTCGGATGTCTGTATGGCAGCACCGACCTTGGTTGGTCGCGATGGGGCGGGCAGAGTACTGAACCCGCCGCTCACTCTTGCTGAGCGCGATGGATTGACTGAATCGGCAACTCGCCTTCGTCAAGTCGCTCGAGATTTGGGTTTCTAAATTATAGGGATTGACTTAATGGGTGTGGCCACGACGCATTGCGTCGTGGCCACACCCATTAAGCTTCAGGAATTACCGTTTGCTACAGCGAACGAATGACAGTGACGACCCTACCCATGATTGTGGCGTCGTCACCCGGGATCAGGGGCATAGTCCTGGTTGTGGGGGAGAAGCCAGATGTGGTCAGAAGTTCTGGAAAATTTCTTTGACCGTTGCTTCTCCATCGATCATTGCAGCAACGAATTCACCGTTGATCGCAGTGGATTGACTGCGGATGACAACGAAATCGCCGTCAAGGATGCCGGCATCGACCATGGAGTCACCGTGTACTTCGAGCATGAAGAGCTCGCCATGACCGGTCAATCGTGTCGGTAGTTGGAAGATATCTTCGATTGCCTGTTCGGCAGTGATCGGTGCGCCTGCAGCGATTCGACCGACCAGTGGAATTGCTGAGGCGTCTTCATCTACGTGGCTGGTTGGAATTTCGACCGTCACGATCTCTTGGGGCGAAGAGGCTTTTTGTGTCCTTTTCTCCGAGAAGAGTTCTTCCAGATTCAGAAACTTCGAGTGCTCGGGGAGCCCAGGGAACCTTCTGGAGGTAGCCAAGACGTTCGAGCGTGTCGAGGTGGTGCTTTACCGTTGAAGGTGAAGAAAGACCAACGATTTGTGCGGATTTCGCGTACCGAAGGAGGGAAGCCACGTCGACGCACCTCGGTGTTGATCAGGCGCAAAAATTTCGATTTGTCGACCTGTCAATTCTGTGTCGCTGCTCACGATTATCCCTTCGGAACTAAAAAAACTGGACGGAAGTGAGCGTGCTCAATGGTCCACTCACAGTGTTAAGAATACGGGAGAAATTGAGTAAATCAAACATATGTTCGAAAGTGGCTCGACATCTCCCGAAAAGAATTGCTATCGTACAAGTGTTCGACGAACATCTGTACGACTGAAAGGAAACATCGTGAGCACAATGACTGTTGCAGCGTCTCAAGAAAGGGCTCGTCGCCCGCACCTTCAACTCGTCTCCGAGGAATCCCTGGCCTCTGTTTATGACATTCGTCAGGCCCCATCGGCTCGACGTCGCCGTGAGCTCCTTCGCAATGATGATCCTTCGATGCGTCGTCGCCCGGTCGTCGCTACGCGTTCGTCTCTGGGACTTCGGCGCTTGCTGAGCGGTGCTGTAGCGTTTATTGCCGCTACGGGAATTGCAGCTGGTGCGGGTCTTGCTTTGCAAACTCAGCCTTACGACGGTCCGACCCGTGTGGTTTCTGTGGCAAGCGGGGATAGCGTGTGGAGTTTGGCTCAGGGGTCTCGACCACTCGTCCACTGAAAGATGTTGTCAACGACATCGAAGAGCTCAATGATGTTCAGGGCGCATTGCAAGTTGGTCAGGAAGTGCGTATCCCGACTCGTTGACCTGCGTTTTATTCTCCCTGTCGCCGTGGTGTCTTAGTTGCGAATCTGATCGATCAACCGTAGTTTTAGAGGGTGCACTGCCCTTTCTGTCATAACCCTGATTCGCGTGTGGTTGATACACGTATTGCGGATGATGGCGCCTCGATTCGCCGGCGTAGGGAATGCACTTCATGTAAGAAACGTTTTACAACATTGGAAACGTCTTCTTTCCAGGTTGTTAAGCGCTCTGGTGTCATTGAGCCGTTTTCGCGAAATAAGGTTGTTGCTGGGGTAAGGAAAGCATGCCAAGGGCGTCCTGTTTCCGATGATGAGCTGGCGCTTTTTGGCCCAACAGGTTGAAGAGCATCTTCGTACCTCCGGCGTCTCTTCTGTATCCAGCGATGAGGTTGGGAAAGCGATTTTTGCCCTTCCTTCAGGATCTTGATGAGATCGCATACCTACGTTTTGCCTCTGTCTATCATGCGTTTAATTCGCTAGACGACTTTGCAGATGCGATTGATTCACTGCGCGAACGCTCTCAGACTAAAAAGGCTACGCAGGCTGCGAAAAACAAATAGGTCAGGGCTGCAGCTGAGGGAATGACCGGCCTGCCTTTTCCAAGAAAATTCTCGCAGAAGCGGCTCTAAAAGAGCTTAGATATCGCCTTTAGGCGTCCCACTCTTCCATGCCGCGTGGCAGCTGCGTAGTCGTAACGGCATGCAGATCGTGAGTTGCGCGGGTGAGAGCAACGAAAAAGGTCGCCACTTCCTTGCTCAAGAATCTCACCTGGTTCGACAACAGCGATGGAATCAAATTCCAAACCCTTAGATCCAGCTGCAGTCAGATAACTCACTCGCTGGTCCAAAAGCGCTTGCTCCTGATTCATCCGCATGCCACAGCTGCGCTTGAGCATCAGGAACGATAACGCAAATACGTCCCTTTCCTTCGCCCTCTTCGCGGTCAAGGCGTTCCTCCAATGTGGAGACGACTTGAGAGACGCATTCCTTGAGCGTGTCCTTGTGTGTATATGAAACCTGGTAGCAGTCGGGAACATCCCGAACAGCTTCCATGGGGTAGAGGACAGGAGTGCCGTGCTGTGCCATAACGGCCTGTGCGATTCGGGTTAATGCCCGAGGGGTTCTGTAGGAAATCGAAAGAACGAACTCTTCGCTGAACGCACGCGCGGCTGGGCCAAGAGCTTGTTTCCAGGAATTTGGACGTCGGTGGCCTCGTTTTTGATCGAGATCGCCAACAACCGTCATTGAGCGACTTGGGCAGCGTCGCAAAAGGCAACGCCATGCCATAGGTGAAAGATCTTGGGCCTCGTCAATGACAATATGCCCATAGGTCCAGGAACGGTCTGCCCGCGCACGTTCAGCAAGCGGCCGGAGCGAGGGTGCCTCCTGAGTCTGGCGCATCAGCATGTCTGCGGTGACGATTCCGCCGCCCAGGCCCGTTGCCTTCAATGCCTCGCTGGCGCGCTCCCGTTCCTCTTTTTCTCTCTGTTCCTCGGCCCGACGCTTCTGGGCTGAGGCGAGATCAAGCGTCCCCAAGAGCTCTTCGAGTTCGTCGATCAGCGGAATATCTGAAATGGTGAGCGGCTCATCTTGAGTGCGATACAAGAGGTTGAGATCTTCGGCCGACAGGGAGTGCCTGCCTTACGGTTCGCTTGGGCCAAGAGATCAGGGCGCGACCAAAGCTTGCGAAGGAAGGCAGGTGCCTGTGTGGGCATCCACGCCAAGTTAATTGCTCGACGGGCATCGACCGAGTCGCGGATCTCAGACATCCAGGTCCTCAAATCATCAGGATCGATATCTGCCGTGCTGGAGGCATCCCCAGCTTCCACGATCAAACGTCCAGCAAGAAGCTCCATAAGGCCCATCGCGAAAGATTCTCGGGCAACATTGTGTGGTCGGCCGCTTCGACGTGCTCGCGAAAGAGCTTCCTGAACATCCTTTACTCGCAAAGTGACGCGACGATTCCAGACTTGTAGAACCCGATCGCGATCGGGAAGACGAGGGATCAGGCGGACCGCTTCTCGCAGAATGCGACCAAAAGCTGCACGCCCCTTAATTGCAGCGATATCGACGGGATCATCGTCTTGCGCGCTTAAGCCAGGGACGATGTCACCGATGGTCATCTGTACGACACCGGATTCGCCAAGGGATGGAAGAACCTGCTCAATGTAACGGAGGAAGGTGCGAGAGGGACCAATGATGAGCACTCCCGAACGCTCAAGTTTCTCGCGTTGCGTGTAGAGAAGATAGGCAGCTCGGTGCAGGGCAACCGCAGTTTTTCCTGTGCCGGGGCCACCTTGAACCACAAGGATTCCTCGATCGCTGGCACGGATCACTCGGTCCTGTTCGCCCCTGGATCGTTGCAACGATATTCTCCCATTCGGCCACTACGCGCCGAAGAAAGGGCAGACATCAAGGCGCCTTCACCCTGAAGGGTGAGTCCCTGATGCTGTGCCTGATCAACATCAAGAAGTTCATCTTCAACCGAAGTGACTGTACGTGCACGAGTCGCAATATGGCGGCGGCGAACGACCCCCAGAGGCTCTTGGGCTGTCGCTTGATAGAAGGGGCAGAAATGGGAGCTCGCCAGTCGACAAGGAGGGGAGAGGTGTTCATCGAGAAGAGAGATTCGACCGATGTAGTGCGTCGCGTGGTCCGTCATCGTCGAGGCGCCCGAATACTAAGCGTTCTTCAACGTTATCCAGTCGGGAAGACAACTCGGCAAAGTGAGTGGCCAGAGCATCACGCTCCGTCCATCCCCTGAGCATTACCGACCCCGTGATTAGCATCGATCTTCTGACGCTGCTCGCGGTATTGAGAACGCAGTTGATCCAATCGTGAGTAGCGCGATCAACGAAGTCTTGTTCTTCAGCTACTGGGGTAGTAGCGCGAGCGGAGTCAGACATTGGGACCTTCCGGTAGAAAAAGTCTGGCGTTCTATTTTGCCCCTAATTTCCAGTCATTTTTCACTCTCTAAGCCAATGGCGCAAATGTGGGATTAGCCGCGCCTAGGGTGGCTCAACAATGTAGCTTTTAGAATGAGTGATACCAGTTGAGACGGTTGGAAACCGAAGGAGGGGAACATGACCGAAACCCAGACTTATGGGGATAACCACCAGGCTCCCCCGACCCGTGCGCGAATTCTGGTCATGTACTTCGATGGCGCAATGGATGCGGAGCATCCGGTCGTATGGCTGCTGAACAGATGTTGCGCGCCCTTCCAACCACGCATATTGCTGACTTTGAAGCAGAAGACTTTATTAACTATCGTTCACATCGACCAGTGATCACGGTAAAAACTGGGTGACGCAGGAGGTTGAGATTCCGAAGATTTCTTTTGGATCTTCTGCGCGATGATCGGGGAGAATCTTTCCTTTTGCTCCACGGTCCTGAACCGGACTATCGCTGGGAAGAGTTCGCTGAGCGTGTTCGCAAGATCGTCAGCGATGCCGGCGTCGAGGTCGTGTTTGGTATGACCGGCGTTCCTTCAGGCGTACCGCATACGCGCCCAACTCCGGTTCATGTCCACACGACCGATGCCTCCCTTTGTTCCTGCTCAGCCGCATATGGCTGCGACGATGCAATTCCCCCGGGTCGATCGTGTCCTTCCTACAGTGGAAGCTCAAACAAGCGGGGATCGATGGGATGACTCTCTTGGCGATCGTTCCTTACTACATGTCAGAGTCGGCCTATCCTGCAGCCTCCTCAGCGATTTTGCGTAAGCTTACTGAGTTCTCGGGGCTTTCCCTACCTGTCGGTGATCTGGAGCAGGGAGCAGCAGAGGATTTGGATACCTTCGCAGCCCTTGTCGATGCCAACCCGGAGGTTCAGCACACCGTTCGTGCATTGGAAGAGCACTATGACTCTTTCTCGGGAGATGGCTTGGGAATTCCGCTCAATGCTGTTCCCTCAGCTTTTAATGTCCCAAATCCTCAAGATAAAGAGAGCGATGCGAGCGGTATTACCGATGCGATCGAGGCCTACCTTTGCCTCGGTGACCGATGGGTCTGCCGGCGTAGACCTCAGTGAAGAGCCGGCGGAGATGCCCGTTCAAGCTCCCTCAACCGAGGAGCTTTTTGGCTCAGGCGCTGAGCGCATCGCGCAGCGTGAAAAGAAAGGCGAAGGCAGCACTGTTCCTCATGCTCCTCGTCACCGCGGTAACGCAACCACGGCAGAGGTCTTAGGGGAATCAAGTACCGGTGAGGAGCAGAAGTTCCAGTCGCCGGCTGAAGCCGAGGCTGATTCTGAGGACGAAACCAAGCCGCAGGACTAGAGCTCGCTTTGCGTCCAGCCGACGGCCTCGTCAGTGAGAGGGTGGGTCCCAGCGCGCCACTTACTCAGTTCCTTCCCGCGAAGTGGGCGGGCGGAAGGGAAGCTTGCGCAAGAGACGGTCAAGCTCAACCTCATCGGTGCGGCCGGGAATAGTTTGTGCAAGGAAGACGATGTTTCCTCGGCGAGCTCCGCGACCAACTTTGGGATCGCACAGTGCTTGTACGTCTGCGAAGGATTCACTCATTCCAGCTAAATCCAGACGCGCGTTGTCGCCACCGCCGTGCGCGCTGTTTTCAAGGAGGATCCCGTCGTTGCGGAGGACTCGTTGGCACCCAGCTGCGAACTCGGTCGTCCTCAATTGCGGGGGACAGATTCTCCGGCAAAAGCATCGCGGACAATGACATCGAAGGAAGAGTCTCGCAGGGAATCGATCACGTGACGTGCTTCGCCAATACGGATTTTTAGAATTGGAGAACGCGGTAAATCGAAGTGATCTCGAGCGAATTGCGCGATAGTTTGGTCAATTTCAACAACGGTGTGGCGTGAGGCGGGAAAGAGAATGGACCAGGCCCAGGGAGCGCATACGCTGCGCCCCCAGATGCAACACGCGAATGGGGTCATTGGCTGCGTAAGCTGCTTGCAGTGCGCAGGTCGCATGCTGCATGTATTCGAAATCTAGGTAACTGGGATCAGAAGTATCGATACACGACGACTCTGCTCCGTTAATGAGAAGGGTCGCTCGCGGGCCGTCCCAGCGGATCTCGATTGACGGGGAGTCTAGAGTAGTCATAGGGCTACTGTACGTGGAAGGAGGATGCGATGTCGAATGCTCCGCGCGACCGCCGTGGAAAAACGCTATTGGGGCGATGATGATTCCCCAGACGAACATTTTTGCACATTGACATGGATTCTTCTTCGCACAGGTGGAGATTCGTGAAGATCCAGCGTTGGTAGGGAAAGCTGTGATTGCTGGTGGGGCTAGCAATCGTGGTGTCGTGACCTCTGCGACCCTACGAGGCACGTGCTTTTGGGTGTGCGTGCAGGAATGCCTCACTGCGCGAGCGCGAGCACTGTGCCCCACCGCCGTATTCGTTCCCGGCATTTTGAGCTCTACCGTGAGTATTCGAAGCGTGTGATGTCAGTTATTGGTCGCTTCAGCCCGATCGTCGAGCAGGTTAGCGTTGACGAGGCCTTCGTTGACGTTCGCGGTTCGCGGCTGCGTTTCGGGAAGCTGATGCATATTGCCGTCGAGATTCGACGCCAGATCTCGAGAGGAAACTGGCCTTCCTGCTTCGCATTGGGATTGCGTCGACAAAAATCGGTGGCAAAATTGCTTCGTCGAATGCGAAACCAGATGGTGTGCTTTTAGTTCCTGCCCAGGCCACGATTGAGTTCCTTCACGGCCTTCCCGTGGGGGCGCTTTAGGGGCGTTGGCGCCAAGAGTGCGCAGGTGCTTGAGCGTGAAGGAATCGAAACAATCGGGCAATTGGCAGCACCCCTGCCCTCGGCTATCACGATTGCCTCGGTGCTGCTGCGGCTCACAGTCTTCATGATTTGGCATGGGGGATTGACCCAGGCCCGTGACTGTCTCTGCGTGAAGAAAAATCGGTGGGGATGGAACGTACTTTCGAAACCGATATTCGCGATCGGGCGCTTCTTGATCAGTTCATTACGAAGGCCTCTCACGAATGCGCGAGGAGGTTGCGTGCGGGAAATTGGCTCTGTAAGCAGGTTGCAATCAAAATGCGTGGAGCGGATTTTTTCGACCATTACGCGTCAGCAACGTCTGAGAGTTCCCACGGATTTAGGACGAGAAATCGCTTTGGCTGCTCACCAGCTGTTTGAACGGGAAACTCTTCCAGTGGGGGAGTACGCTCTATTTGGCGTTCGCGCTGAGGGCTTAATTGCGCGCGATGAGGGATTCGAAGTTGCCCTTGATCAGGATGAACGCCCTCAAGCGGCCGAGCGCGCTATGGATAAAATCCGGGGAAAATATGGTGCAGGCGCGATATCACTTGCATCGCTGCTTGAAGAAAACAAGCAGGATAGGGCTATGGCATCTTCGGATTATGAGAAGCAAGTTCTCGAAGAGATGGAGGCGCAGTTTGGCTCTCGGCCTGCCTCCTTCGATGATCATTCACGTCCGAATGTCAACGCGGAGCAGCAAACGGGTCGTTTATCGCCGCGTAGAGTCGCCGCTGGCGCGCTGATGATCGTTGCTGGGCTTCTGGTCTTGATTGCTGCTGTATCTCTTGGCTATTCGGTGATCTCTCTGGTTGTCGGCGTCGCAGGCTTCCTCTTGATGGTCGGTGGCGCTTGGTATGCGCTCACTGCGAAGGGCAGTTCCTCGAGTTCGGCCCCCAAGCGCAGTTCCTTTATGGAGCGCCAACAAGAAAAGTGGGATCGGCGTTCTGGCGACCGCTAAAACTTACTGCTTTGATTCCTGGTGACATCGTCACCGGGAATTTTTATCCCTCCAGAAGGCGTGGGTTAAACCTTCATTCCTGCTTTCCAAAGAGTCTCCACTTTTCACCATCGGTGCTTGAGGAGAGTGATTTTCTGCAGAAAATCGCCATTTCTGAGATTTCTGACGAGAAACACTGAAAATTTCCCCCACTTTCCTCCACCTATAATTTTCGTTGGAATTAAGCGGATTTGGTCCTAAGTGTGTATGGATTATCTGTCGAAATCGTACCAAATTAGCAATTTGTGGAGTAAAGTGGGGGAAGATGTCACATAGGGGAAGGTGGTGAACGATGTTCCTTGGTACCTACGAGCCAAAGCTCGACGACAAGGGGCGCGTGATCCTCCCTGCCCGATTCCGAGAGGATATGGAAGGTGGGATTGTCCTCACGCGAGGGCAAGAACACTGCATCTATGCCTTTCCTGCCCAAGAGTTTGAACAGATGACAGTTGAGCTCGCCGGGCCCGCTGTCCTCCAAACAGGCACGCGACTATATCCGCGTGTTGCTCTCGGGTGCGTATAAGGAAGTTCCGGATAAACAGGGAAGAATTACCCTTCCGCCGGATCTGCGTAAATACGCCGGTCTTGATCGTGAACTCACCGTCATTGGTGCGGGTTCGCGCGCTGAGATCTGGAATTCGCAGGCATGGAATGACTACCTGTCCATCCAGGAAGACGTCTTCTCGCAAACTGAAAACGAAATTATCCCAGGAATGTTCTAGTCCGCTCTTTCAGGTCTCCTCCCGTTGTTCTGACGTCACTTCCCCGATGGCAGAGCGCGGTGGGGGACCTGGAAGGACGGGCACCCATCACACAGAAGGAGGGCAGAAGTGTTCGACGACCGCGATCCCGCGCAGCTGCATGTTCCTGTTCTCCTCAACGAGTGCTTGGACATGTTGGCACCCTGCAATTGATGCTCCAGGTGCTGTTCTCATCGATGCGACTCTTGGAATGGGTGGGCACATCGGAAGCGGCACTCAAACGTTTCCCCAGCTCACAGTTTTCGGTATCGATCGAGATCCTTCGGCGATTGCCCTCGCATCAAAGCGCCTTGAAGCTTTTTGGCCCGCGTTTCCGCGCCTTCCACACCACTTACGACAAGATGGATGAGGTCGCTGCGCAAGCCCCTCTGAATGGATCGATGGGATCCTCATGGATCTGGGTGTCTCTTCGCTCCAATTGGACCAAGAGGATCGGGGCTTCTCTTACCGCATGATGCCCCGCTTGATATGCGAATGAACCCTGCAGACGGGCATCAGTGCAGCGCAACTTTTGGCCTCGGCCTCGAAAGAGGAAATTACGCGGATTCTTCGCGTTTACGGGGAAGAAAAGTTCGCCTCGAAGATCGCTGGACGTATCGTCGCCACCGAGACAACGAACCTCTAACGCGCACTTCTCAGCTGGCTCAGATCGTTCGCGATTGCATTCCCCGCACCGGCACGTCGTACGGGAGGGAACCCCGCAAAGCGCACCTTCCAAGCGTTGCGTATTGCGGTCAACGACGAACTGACCATTCTCGAGGCCGCGCTTCCCGCCGCTCTTGCGCACCTGCGCGTTGGTGGTCGAATCGTCATCGAGTCGTACCAGTCCCTTGAAGATCGTCTGGTGAAGGACATCTTCCGTCGCGGTGCTACTGATCAGGCCCCTGCTGGTGTGCCCATGATCCCCGAAGAACTTCAAGCCCGCTTGCGTCTACTGACACGTGGTGCGCAGCTGGCTGATGACACAGAAAAATCCCATAATCCGCGCTCCGCTTCCCGTGCGGCTGCGCGGCGCACAGATGATACGCCCCTGGAAGGAACGACCATGAGCGGAGCCACCGCACGCGCACGCGCGACCTCTCGTCCGGCATACGTACGTGAAGATGTACGCCCACTGCTCACAGTGGTGAAGTCTGACCAGCCTCGCCGCTCGGTCATCCCGATGACCTTTATTGCTCTGGTGATGATTGCTATCGCCATTGTTGTGCCGATGCTGATCAACACGCACATGGCTCAGACCTCCTACCAGATTCGCGAATACCAGATCCAGCTCAACGAGTTGGAGGCGCAATCGTGGACCCCTGCAGACGCAGCTTCAGGAGAAGGCTTCTCCGTCGAGCTTTGAGAAGGCAGCGAAGGCTCAGGGAATGGTGCACGCTGGAAAGCTGGGAACAATCCGTTTGGCTGATGGCCAAGTTGAGGGTGGTGTAGCCGCGCGATGAGCTGGTTGCAACGCATTTTCAAGGCGCCAGACACTTCGCCTCATCGCGCGAATTGGATGTCCGGGCTTCTGTTCTTGGGATTTGCGTTCTGCGTCTTGCAGCTCATCGTTATTCAGGTATTCCAAAGCTCGACCCTTGCCTCCGAGGGGGAACGAGTACGCACAGCCGTCAGTGAAATTGGCGCAAAACGTGGAGAAATTCTTGACGTTAACGGTGTCGTTCTGGCGATTCGGTTCAGGCTCACCACATTGCGGTCAATCAGAAGGCGATTACGACCTACGAGCATAAAGATGACAACGGCAATGTTGTCGGCCGTGGTCCCGCTGAGGCAGCAAAACAGCTCTCTCCTCTTCTTGGTATCAGCCAAGCGGAACTGGGCGGCATGATGCTCGGGGATTCGACCCATGTCTACCTGAAAAGAGAATGTCGATGCGGTCACCTATCGCGAAATCCGCAAGCTCGACATTACCGGTATTGAATGGAAGCGGTCTTTGACCGGACCTATCCCAATGGCAATACAGCCGGTCCGATCGTGGGTGCCGTCAACGCTGAAGGAGACGGTGTCTCAGGCCTGGAGGCCTATTTCAATAATTTCTTGCAGGAACCTCCGGAGAAGAGGCCTACGAGATCTCTCCCAACGGTGCGGTGATGCCCGGTGGGAAGAAGGTCACCAAGGAACCCTCAAGACGGCGGCTCGGTCCGCACGACCCTCCATGCAGATCTTCAGCACTTGGTTCAAGACGCTCTGGATGCTCGTGTTCGTAAGCACAATGCGGACTGGGGTGTCGTCGTGATTTCTGATGTCTCGACTGGTCGAATCTTGGTGCTTGCAGACTCCGGGTCTACGACACCGAACCCCTCAAAGCCCTCAATCTGTAATGGAGTCCAAGCGCCCTACGAACCCGGCTCGGTGGGTAAAGTCCTCACGGTGGCCTCGGCCCTAGAAAAGGGAACGACCACTCCGACGAGCGCATACTCCGTTCCCTACAGCATTAGCCCCGCAGACGCGGGAGGCCCGATTTCGGACTACCACGAACACGGGACCGAAATGATGACGACCACAGGAATTCTCACCCAATCATCGAACGTTGGAACCATTGAAGTGGGCGAGCAGGTGGGGGACCGCGATCGCATGACTTCATGACGAAGATGGGTCTGAACCAGCTCACTGGAATTGAATTGGCTGGTGAGTCCCAGGGCATTATGCGCGATTTTGATGCCATTCAAGGGCGTGATCGGTACACCATGATGTTCGGACAGTCCTATGCGATTACGGCTATCCAGCAGAATCAGTTCATCCAGGCGATCGGAAACCGCGGGGTCATGATTGCACCGCGAATTATCGATTCGACAACTGATTCAAAGGGGCGAACCGAGAAGACTGTCTCACCGCAACCCAAGCAAGTGATGTCCGCGGATCGTTCAAAAGAACTCATCACCATGATGGAATCCGTTGTTATGGATAAGCAGGGTACCGGTCAAACCGCAAAGGTTGAAGGCTACCGCGTGGCAGTCAAGACAGGTACTGCGGATATTAAAGTTAATGGCGCGGATGCGGTCGTTTCGAACACTGCTGGTCTGGTTCCAGCGGAATCACCGCGCTTGGCTATTTCGGTTGTCCTGTACAACCCGCGTGTTGCTGGTTTGTCCTCTGATGCGGCCGCACCTTTGTGGAGTGAAGTCACGACCGAGGCCGTTCGCAACCTGGGGATCCCCGCGTCTACAGAAAGTGCTCAGCTGTATCCCACGACACCCTAGTAGGCTAGTGTCCAGATCGTTGGCAGACCCCTAGGAGAAGAATGCATAGGTCCAGTCGCTGGATCGCTCAGGCATTGGGCGCACAGCTCCACGGAAAACGACGTCGAGGTCACCGGACAGTTGAAACGGATTCACGCGAAATTCAGTCAAGGCTCTCTTTTGTTGCCCGGCGTGGGGAAAATAGCGATGGCCACGATTATCTGGATGCAGCTGAGCGCGATGGCGCGGTGGCGGCAATCGTTGAACACCTGCGTGACTCGCCTTTGACACAGATCATTGTCGAGGATTCGACGATCGCGCTGGGCGAATTGGCTCGGGCCTACCTTTCAGATTTGCGTTCGCACCAGAAGCTGGATGTGATTGCAATGACCGGTTCGGTCGGAAAAACAACGACCAAAAGACCTTCTTGCAGCGATCATGAGCGCCGATGTCTCGACAGTTGCTCCTCAGCTGTCTTTTAACAATGAAGTCGGGCTTCTTTGACTGTTCTGCGTGCCGATGAATCCACGCGCCACCTTGTTCTGGAAATGGGGCCTCTGACCCGGGCATATCGCATATCTGACGCGAATTGCTCCACCTGACGCCGGAATCGAACTGATGGTTGACATGCACACCTCGGGGGCTTCGGCTCTGTTGAAGGGTGCGCGATGCCAAGGCTGAGTTGATTCAAGGCCTCGTGCCATCGGGAAGCTCAATCTTGAACTTTGACGACCCGCACGTCATGGAGATGGCTGCTTACGCACCCGCGCGAGTGATCACCCTCTCGGCCTCGGGAAATCACCAGGCGGATAGTAGTGCCCACGCACTTTCCCTGGATGAACAGGGGAAAGCCTCTTTCGAACTCCACTCGATGGGCGAGTAATCCCCTGTGCACCTGGGACTTGTTGGTATTCACCATGTTGCCAACGCACTTGCTGCAATTACCGGAGCGTGGACGCTCGGAATTGATCTTGATCAAGCCTGCGCCGCTGCTGAGCTGCAGGCCAGCCAGTCCACATCGAATGAGTATCCATGAACTTACCTCAAGGGTAAGAAAGTGACTCTTATCGATGATTCGTACAACGCGAACCTTGATTCTTTCCGCGCGGGATGCAAAGCCGCTGGAGATTTGGCGGCGGGCCGGCAGCTGATCGTTGTCGCCGGCGGAATGCTTGAACTTGGTGAAGCCTCACAAAGTACCCATGAACAGGTTGCGCGCTTCTTCGATGAAGGAAATGATTGTGTTCTTGCGTTGGGGAGGACCTCGCAGTACTACTTCACTGAGCGAGGCGAGGACCACACTCACCGTCACCTGCGGAATGTTGACGAGGTACTTAGTGCATTAGACGGCATACTGGAAGATAATTCTGTTGTGTTCATCAAGGGCTCGAATGGCTCCGGTGCCTGGAAAGTCGCCGATCACCTAGTGGAGGAGGGCACTTTATGATTGGACTCATTATTGCCTTTTGCAGTTGGTCTAGTCCTTTCCATTTCGCTCACCCCCGCTGTTCATCCGCTACTGGTGCACAACCATTACGGACAGTTCATTCGTCAAGATGGCCCGACGTCGCATATGACGAAGCGCGGTACCCCAACAATGGGCGGCGTTGTCATCATTTTTGCCACTGTCGTTGCATGGTTTATCGGAACCCTGATTAACGGCGGGCTTCCTCGTGGTCGGGAATCCTTTTTGGTATTCCTTTTCGTGGGAATCGGGTTCATTGGACTGCTTGATGATGCACTAAAAATCATGCATCAGCGTTCGCTTGGTCTGCACGCATGGGCAAAGATTGTTGGTCAAGTTGCTATTGCCTCGCTGTTCACGTGGGGTATTTTGACGATTCCGAATGTTCACGGTCGTACTCGGGGATTTTTTTGATATTTCTCTGCTCGCCCCTCGGATTGACCTTCACCCAGTGGGGGATTGTTGCGGCCGTCATCCTCATTGGTCTTGTGGGTGAACTTCATCGTTGCCGCCTGGTCCAATGCAGTGAACTGACCGATGGCTTGATGGCTTTATCGCCGGCGCAGGTATTTTTGTTTTCGTCTCCTACACCTTCATTTCGTACTTCCAGCTGCTTCAGTCCTGCTGGGGACACGGTCAATGTTGCCGCGTGCTACGACACCCGGGATCCTCTTACCATCGCAATTTTCTGCTCCTCTTTGGTTGGTGCCTTGGCAGGTTTCCTATGGTGGAATGCCTCGCCCGCCCAGATCTTCATGGGCGACACCGGCTCAGGCCATTGGTGCCGCAGTCGCCGGTGTCTCGATCCTGACCGACACTGAGTTCCTTGCAATCTTGATTGGCGGGCTCTACGTCATTACGACTCTGTCGGATGTCATCCAGATCGGCGTCTTTCAAACTCACGCAGAAGCGTGTTTTTCAGAATGGCTCCTTTGCACCATCACTTTGAGCTCAAGGGCTGGAAAGAAATCACCATCGTCATTCGCTTCTGGCTCATCGCAGCGCTTTTCGCAGTGATGGGAGCCGGTCTCTTCTACGCGGAATGGGTGTCACAACTGTGAATTGCAGGGCCGCTTCGCAATCCTCGGTTGGGGAGTATCTGAAGGCATCAGCACACGCACTTGTCGAAACGCGGTGCGCAGCTATGCGCCTTTGACGGCAGAGCCCGCGAGGATGACCAGTCTGAAAACGACGCGAATGTCGAGTTTGTCAGCGAGGCTGATTCTGATGCGCTCGCTCAGGCGGTCATCGATTGGAAGCCGGATTGCATTGTTGTTTCTCCGGGAATCCCCGCTCATCATCCCATTTTTCGGCGGCAAAAATGCTGGTATTGAACTGATTGGCGAGGTCGAACTGGCTTTGGCGTCTTCAAGAAGATTCCGAGCACGCAGGCCGACCCTGGCTATGCGTTACTGGAACTAACGGCAAGACGACGACGGTTGGAATGCTGGGAGCGATGCTGCGAGCAGCAGGTGAAAACGCCGTCGAAGTTGGCAATATCGGCCTACCGATTTGTGAAGCCATTGATACCGATGCAACGGTTTTCGCTGTCGAACTCTCATCCTTCCAGCTACATACCGTTTCGACTGTTTCTCCATTGGCTTCTGTTTGTTTGAATGTCGACGCCGATCATCTTGATTGGCATGGCAGTGCACAGGCCTATGCAGCAGATAAAGCGAAGGTTTATCACCTGACACAAAAAGCCTGTTTCTATCCCGCCTCCGATATCACCGTGGAGAACATGGTCGCCGAGGCCGATGTCGTCGAGGGAGCCCGAGCAATTGGATTGACTTTGGGGATCCCCTCAATCTCTCAGGTTGGTTGTTGAAGACGCGCTCGTTGAGCGTGCCTTTGTTGAGAAACGCCATATGCAGGCCCAATTCTTAGCTGAAGTCGATGACCTTCGTGTTGCCTACCATGACGGTGTTACGGATGCTGTGCGTATGGATGCAACCGCTGCAGCCGGTCTTGCGCGCGCCTTTGGTGTTCCGCCAGAAGCAGTTGCACGAAGGTCTTCGAAACGCATTCCGCTCATCACCGACGTGCAGTACTCTCATGCAGCCGATGTCACCTGGATTGATGACCAAAAGGCGACAAATGCCCATGCAGCCGTGGCTTCGCTGTCTGGAATTACCCCCGGCACTGCGGTTTGGACTGCGGAGGAGATACTGAAGGGCCAAGAGTTTGGCGACCTGGTTGCTCGTGTTGCTCCGCTTCTCACGAGGCGTTGTTGTCACTGGCAAGGATCGCAAAGCGATTAGAACGCGCTGCGCCAGCGTGCACCTCAAATTCCCTTCGTTGAAGTCGATGGACACGAGGACTGGATGTTCTCTGTCGTCAACGAGGCCGTGGCGTTGTCCCGCCCGGGAGATACTGTTGTCTTGCACCGGCATGCGCATCTGGGATCAGTTCCGTTCCTATGCACAACGGGGATGTCTTCCGCGATGCGGTGAAACGTCTTGAAACGAATTGAGCGGCGCACGAGCTCCCTACTGGAGCGCCTCGCATATCCTGCGCTCGAATTCGCCTCGAAAGAACGTGGAGATCGGGTGTATTCGCCTGTCGCCACCTACTATCTGATCGTTATCCCGCACTGATCTTGACCGTTTTCGGTTTGGTGATGGGGTTTTCAGCTCTGCAGTGACAACTCATCGCCAGTGGAGGCAGTCCCTACGCGGCACTTCTTGCGTCAGCTGCTCATTATCGGCGTTTCTTCCTGCTTGCGGTGATTTTTATCCAAAAGAATCCCTCCAGAGTGTGGTACCGCCCGGCACCGGCTATTTATCTTGCAGCCCTGTTTTTTCAGGCACTAGTGATGACGCCACTGGCGGCCTCACAGGCGGAAACACCAACTGGGTGTCGCTTCCTGGACTTGGAACATTCCAGCCCTCGGAGTTTCTCAAACCAGCGTTGATCGTCGCCTTGGCACGTTCCTTGTCGCGGAAGGGCTCGCCGAAATGACTGGCGGCAGATGGCAGTCACAGTAGGGCTCCCCATTCTTGCTGCTCTTGGTGACGTCATGCTTGGTATGACATGGGCACCGCGATGGTCATGCGCCGCAGGTGCATTCGGTGCCATCTGGGTAGCGCGTCTTCCTCGCAAGTGGTTTGCAGTGTATTTTTCTTCCGTGATTCCCGTCGCGATCTTCTTTGGTTTTCCAAAACCCCACGCGAATGAAGCGAATTCTGCAGTTCTTCCGTGGAATCGCCCCGCGAAATCTTTCGGCCCCGGAGCAGATTGACCACGCGCTGTGGGCACTTGGTTCGGCGGGCTAACGGGTCTTGGTCCCGGTGCATCTCGGAGAAAAAGTGGAATTATCTCCAGGCCGCGTATACCGACTTTTATCTTGGCAATTATTGGCGAAGAATTTGGCCTCAGGAACGCTGACCATTGTTGGGTCATCTGTTTGATGAGTTTGGGGATGGTGCGCCCATCCACACATCTAACTCATTCTTCACAACAATTGCCGTGGTGGCGTCGCAGCTTGATTGGCATTCAGGCGATTATTAATATTGCTTCTGTAACTGGGCTTGGTCCGGTTATTGCTGTGCCTCTGCCGCTGGTGTCTTATCGGCGGTTCGTCCTACCTCTTCACTGATTTCGGCTATTGCATTGGTTGCTGCTTGCGCGCGTGAGAACGCGGGTATGACTATGGGACTGAAATTTTCGTCGGATCCTCGCGCGACCCGCGGCTTTTCGCGTCGACGCCGCCGCGCAGGAAAAAGCTAGCGCTGGATCTACAGGAAACACGATGACAAAGAAAAATTGTTCGTGCAGGTGGTGGCAACCGCGCACGTGAACCTCTACTGTCGACCGCATTGGAACTTCGTTCGCGCGGTTATGACGTCGTTGCTCTTGGAACCTCTCAGGTCTGGAAACAACGCCGTTCCTGCTGCGGGTGTCGAATTTGTAGACTATTGAGCGTGTTCCATTGCCCCTGCAAACCTTCTACAGTTCTTCTCTTCCGGGACGATGAAGCGTGCGATCGCTCAGTGCCGCTCAGCCCTGAGCGGAGCAGATGCGCTCGTTGGTTTTGGCGGGATATGTTTCTACTCCCGCCTACCTTGCCGCACGAAAGATGAGTCTTCCGATCATCATCCATGAGCAAAACGCGCGTCCTGGACTTGCCAACCGAGTTGGTGCGCTGGGCATCGGCCTGGGATTGACTTTCCTCGACCCTCTAAAAGCGAAGCACGGAGTAACCGTGGTGACGGGTCTTCCTCGCGTCCCGCCATCCAGGCTCTGCCGCCGCTCGTACCACCGAAGAAGCGACGAATCTGCGATGCGCGGCGGCCCTGAAGTTGGGGTCGACCCCGATATGCAGACTCTACTCATCACCGGTGGCCTTGGGGCTCTCAATGTGAACCGTGCGATGGTGAAAAGTCGCTGCTGAGCTGCCCCAGTGTACCCAGGTCGTTCACCTGACTGGCAGGGAAGGACCAAGAGGTTCGCGATGCGGTGAAAGCAGCAGGGCTGCTGATCGTTGGCATGTCATTGACTACCTCTCAACAATGGAAGATGCGCTTGCCGTTGCTGATTTGGTCGTGTGTCGCTCGGGTGCGGGCACGGTTGCCGAAATGACCGCACTCGGACCGCCCTGCGTATGTTCCACTTCCCATTGGTAATGGAGAGAAGCTGAATGCCGCGGATCATGTTGCGCAGGGTGGTGCGCTTCTTGTTGCTGACCACGAGCTGACTGCCGATTACGTCCGAGGCACCATCTTCCCATTGCCCGGAAGCGAAAAACTTTCTGAAATGGCCATCGCATCCCGCGCGCTTGCACGCCCCGATGGTGCTCAACGACTTGCTGACCTTATTGAATCGACTCTTCAGAAGAAGGACCAGAAGTGAGTACTCCCCATCGCTTCCATCTCATCGGTATCGGCGGCGCTGGAATGTCAGTGGTTGCTGAGCTTTCAAGGATCGCGGTCTTGAGGTTTCGGGTTCTGATCAGAAGGAATCTCCCATTCTTGACCACCTTCGTCATGCAGGGATTGAAGTTTTTGTCGGTCATGATGCTGCCCATGTTCCTGCTGACGCGGTAGTTGTTGTGTCCACCGCAGTGCGTGAGAGCAACCCGGAGCTAGCCGAGGCCCGTCGACGTGGACAAAGCGTTATTCACCGTTCCCAGGCTCTGGCCCTGGCTGCAAGCGGTATGCGTTTTGTGGCAGTTGCGGGAGCGCACGGGAAGACGACGACTTCCGCGATGCTCTCGATGGCCCTGCGTGATGCCGGCGAGGATCCGTCGATTGCGGTCGGTGCGGTAATTCCTCAGCTGGGTTCGGGTGCTTACTTGGGCAGCGGAGATGTTTTCGTTGCCGAAGCCGATGAATCCGATGGCTCCTTCCTCAACTACACTCCGTGGATCGAGATTGTCACCAATGTCGAACCCGATCACTTGGATCGCTATGGTTCACGCGAGGCTTTTGAGCAGGTTTTCGTTGATTTCGTTGGCTGTCTGCGCAAGGGTGGAACCTTGGTGTGCTGCGGAGAAGACGGTGGAAGTGCCCGTCTGGCCCGATATGCTCGAACTCAGGGTATCGATACCGTGACCTACGCGCGCTCCGGTCATGAGAGCATAGACCTGGGTGGAGTCGCAGACGTCGTTATCGAAGAGGCTCATACTGATGGCCATACCGCATCGGCGCTCCTGGCTTGGGGTGATGTGAAGGTCGAAATTCATCTGACAGTTCCCGGAATTCACAATCTTTCAATGCCTGTGCGGCGTGGATTGCTGGAGTTCGCTTGGGAACCGATGCGCAGACTCATGGCTCACTCTCTGCTGCGTTTGCTGGAACTTCTCGGCGCTTCGAGTTCAAGGCGGGCAGGTTGGCACTCGTCGTCTGTTTGATGACTGACGCGCATCATCCCACCGAGGTCGCTGCAGCACTGCAGCAGGCTCGTACCGCAGCTGGCGATGGGAAGCAAGCGTGGTTTTCCAACCGCACCTTGTATTCGCGTACTCAGGCTTTTCGCCGAGCGCTCGCCCAGGCGCTTTCGCACGCGGATCACGTCTACGTCTGCGATATTTACGGCGCGCGTGAGGATCCGGTACCCGGCGTGACTTTCGCAGCTCATTACTTCGCATCTGTCTCGGGCAACTACGTTCCAGATATGCATGAGGCCGCACGTATGGCTGCCCACGAGCTCGGCGAGGACGGAATCTTAGTCACAATGGGTGCTGGCTCAATTACGCAGGCCGCTAGGGATGTTCTGGATGAGTGGGAGCACGAGGAGCAGGGGAGCGGCCAGTGAAGCAGCCTCCGCGTCCCCGTCGTTCCCGTTTTTCTTCCGCGCCCGAGGGCTCTTCTGCGCCAGAGGTTTCTTCTGCGTCCTCGCAGGACTTCTCCGCGCCTGAGGAAGCATTCGAGGAAGCTTCCTTTTCCGATACCGTCGCTTCGTCTCCCCGAGGCCTCGATTTCGGATCGCCCTGCGCTCTCTTTAGCTCAGGCCTCGTCGGCCGAGGAGAAAAAAGAGACAGAACGCGCTGCGCGTAGGAAACGAAATCGCGAGTTGCGTCGCGCGAGGCGCGAGGCAAGCGCACAGTCACCCAGTAGCGGAGAACTGCTCAACCGCCCATTGGGGCATCGGATGCGGCTGCGATTTTGGGGTCTAGCGATGAGAGCGCAACAGCTGATTTGAACGAGAGGCGTCGTGAACGCACGCATGCGCATCGACGTCTTCTCCTTACGCGAGTCACCTCCGCCTGTGGCGCTGTCATTGTCGTGTGCTTTGGTGGGGAGTTTTCCTCGCCGCTTTTGCTCGATATGTCTAAGGTGTCGATCGAGGGACCGGTGATGATACGACTACTCCAAAACGATGTGCGCTGCGATCGAGCCTTATGCCTCTGTTCCACTTCCACGTCTAAAGATTCTGCGATCGACGAGCAACCGCGAAGGTGCGTTTAGTTCGTGAGGCTCATGTCCAGCGTTCCTGGCCGCGTGGATTAACCGTTCAGATCCGTCCGAGGCAAGCGATCTCTGGCGGTGAAAGACGGTTCTTCTGGGCTTTGGTCGATCACCGGGAGTAACGGTTTCTTCTGCCTCAACAGCTCCCTCGAGGAATGGCTCCAACGACCCTTCCCGATGGTGATCAGCGCGCAAGCTGCAGCTGATGTCGCGTGATTTGGACAGCGATGGGGATGATCTGCGCTCGAATATCGCGGACGATCACCACGATGGTCAAAACAATCTCTGGCGACCTTTGACGAATTCTCGAACGCCCAATTGGGGAGTAGCGAAGGACAAATGAGCTTTCAAGGCAAAAGTCGCGGCTGTTTTGATTTCGCAGCGTCAGGCACGGAACTGTTGATGTGTCCTCGCTCGCGCATCCTGTCACTTCTTAAGTTAGAGAAGGACACGCCCGCGAACTGTCTTGAAGAATTGGGGTCTTACCCTACCTTCTTCCCGTCTTACACGCAGGTCAAACATCAACCTTCTACTTGAGGTTTAAGGTTGGTGCGCAGAAAGAGGGCAGGGTTGATGGTCGCACCGCAGAATCATCTGGCGGTTATTAAGGTCGTCGGAGTCGGTGGTGACGGTGTGAACGCCGTCAATCGAATGATTGAAGTGGGCTTGAAGGGCGTTGAATTTATCGCCGTGAATACGGACGCTCAGGGCCTGCCGCGTCCGACGGCAGATACCAAGCTGATATCGGTCGCGATCTCACGCACGGCCTCGGCGCTGGCGCAGATCCCGCGGTCGGTCGCCAGGCTGCCGAAGACCACATTGACGAAATTACCGAGGCCCTTGAAGGTGCGGACATGGTCTTCGTGACCGCAGGTGAAGGTGGCGGTACCGGAACCGGTGCTGCGCCCGTTGTTGCGAAGATTGCGCGCACCGCAGGCAGCACTGACCGTCGGTAGTTGTTACGCGTCCCTTCTCCTTTGAAGGAAACCGCCGCGCATCCCAGGCTGATGCTGGTGTTGAGAAGCTCCGTGAAGAGTGTCGACACCCTGATCGTCATTCCGAACGATCGTCTGCTTCAGATCTCAGATGCCAATATCTCGGTACTCGAAGCTTTCCGTGCCGCCGATCAGGTGCTGCTTTCTGGCGTTCAAGGTATTACCGAACTGATCACCACCCCCGGTCTGATCAACGTGGACTTCAACGATGAAGTCCGTACGAAGGACGCGGGTTCCGCCTCATGGGTATTGGCTCGGCAACCGGCGAAGATCGCGCTCTTGCGAGCAAAGTCGAGTCCGGCCATCATCCCCTCGCCGCTTCTTCTTGAAGCTTTGGATCGATGGTGCACACGGCGTCTCCCTCATGTTCTTCCAGGGTGGTTCCGACCCGCGCTTTGCAGGAGATCTACCAGTTCGCCTTGGTTCGCGAGGCCGCGCACCCCGAGGCCAACATCATCTTCTGGTTCTGTCATTGATGACTCCCTTTGGTGATGCACTGCGACCGTCATCGCAGCAGGCTTTTGACGAGGCATCCCAATCTTCTCCGGCAGCGAACCCGTTGTGGCTCTCGACCGGTCCACACTGTCAGGAAAAGACTGAAGCTCCAGCAGCTCCCTAGCGCCGCATCGGGGAGGTGGTCTCGGTCTCACATCTGCAGCTCACCGCGCAGATCCTGAATTGCCACCAGCACCAAACCAGATTCCGATCTAGCTCCGCCAGAGCTAGAAGAAGAGTCGTCGAAGGAAAGTTCCTTCCCGGAAGTACCTCGTGTCTCGAAGAGGAGCAGCCTTCGGACGTCTTGGATATTCCTGATTTCTTGCGCTGATGAAGCACACCGATCCGCACACGGTGCCCGCGTTTACTGATCAGCCGAAGTTTACGCGGCGCCGACCCAGTCATCGACAACTTTGGGACGGCATGTCGGCGACGACGCGGAGCATGTGCACGAGCGCCGCCGTGAGCTCTCCGCGCCGATTGTCGGTCATCCAATTGTCGGATGAATCAGACGCGATTCGGTGAAGGCTGGAGGCGCTCACCCCGGCGAATGCCTCTTCATTACAGTGGAGCATCATGAAGCAGGCTTGGATTGCGAGATGGTGTTGTGGATCGATTCCGCGTCAGTGGGAACAACCTCCAGCCTTTAGCTGTGATGACGGCAGACTGTATGCCGATCTTGCTGAGTAGCGGAAACGGGAGTCATCGGCGCAGTTCACGCCGGACGCGTGACCTCGGAGGGATTCTGACCGCTCATGCGAGGTTTTTCGCTTTTGGTGTGGACACCGCTGATATTCGTCAGATGCTTATTGGACCGTCTCATCTGCGGCGATGCAAAGCGAAGTCCCGACTTCAATGAAAGATCAACAGAGTGCGCATTATTGCCCCGCGATAGCTTTGGCGCACGCGCGCGAGTGACGCCTTAGATCTTCCCGGTGCGGCATTGGCACGGGCCACGGAGCGAGGGATTGCGGCTCGTGACTCGTATGAATGCACACTGGAAAATCCCTTATATCATTCCTATCGTCGAGACCCAGGTTGTGGGCGTTTCGCATCAGTAATTGCGACATGCCGGCAGGCTTAAGCGTGTCAATCGCTTCGGCGCATTACCTTGTGCAGCCCAGGTCCCGTTACATAGAGGAGAGCATGATGTCAGGCTTCGAGCAAAAGCACGCCAATTCATGGGTTGGTACACCCCGGAAGAGGTCGATGAGAGCACCTTGGACTTCCTTCCCGAAGAAGTTGAGGAGACAGAAGTGGCTCACATTACTCCCGCATCGAATGTCACGCCCATTCATCGCGAGGAGCGCCGCAGCGTTCAGCAGGCGATCTTCGCGTATCGTCACCGTGCGTCCGTTGAACTACAGTCGATGCGCCGGCAATCGCCGAACCCTACCGTGATGGTGTTCCCGTCATCATGAATCTCTCTGAGGTCTCAGATAAGGATGCACAGCGCGTTTCATTGACTTCGCATGTCGGTTTGACTTATGGCCTCAGGGAGTGTCGTTCGCGCGTCACCGATCGCGTTTTCCTTCTTTCGCCTCACAGCGTTGAGGTAACCGGCGACGTGACCGGGTCAAACCGTCATGACTTCGCTCGGACGCTGATCATGATCTCCAGTGGTTGGGAGCGATTGCTCTTCTTGCGGGTCCGTACACGCTCGTGTTGATCGCGCGCATGATTTTTGATTGGATTCGCTTTCCTCCACCGTGGAGGCCGTCAGTCATTCTGCCCATCGCGAATCTAGTCTATGCGCGACTGGACCCCTTCTTTCCCCAGCGCAGGATTATTCCGTCGCTGCGTCTTGAGGAACTGTTGCCATCGATCTGGGATTTATGATCCGTTTCGGCAACGATCATTGCCAAAACCGGGCTCGCCCGCAGCTGGGCTTAGTTTGGCGTTTGGCAGCAACCCGTGGCCCGCCTGCGGCTGCACGTCACCGGAGTAGGAAGTGAAATAGTGTAGCCCAGTGGTACATAGACGCTAGTTCCGCTTATTATTCCAGTGTGTGTAGTTCGGGTCATCCGCATCGAGGATCCGGTGACGCGAGCATGCAAGCGTCACACAACAAGTACCGAGAGACACAATGGCTCTGCTCACAACCGGAAGATGTGTTGGAAAACCTTCAACATCGTGAAAGTTCCGTGAAGTTGATAAGCGACCAGTAATGAGAAGTTGATGACTTCCCTCGATGAGGCTGGTCTCACTGATCTCATACCTCAGGCTGAGAACCAGAACCTGCGCGTGAACAGCTTGAGAGGCCGCTGAGCGTCGTGCCGCTGAGCTGTCCGGGTGGCGAGGCAGCCAGCAGTTTCTCCGCAGAAGAGACCGCTGTCTGTCGTTGAAGCTAGCCCGCTGCATCCGGAGCCTTCCGTCACCGAGATGAGACCGCTGTTGCTGCCCCCGCAGTAGCTGCTGTTCCCGAGAGCGCAGAGTCTGCAAACACTCGATGTTTTGCACTGGCACAGCGCGTGTCGACGACGAGTACGTCCGCGATGGCCGCGAGGAATCCGATCGCATCATGGCGCACGCAAACGCGAAGCGCGACGAAATTATTGCCGACGCACAAGAACCAGCACCAGAAACTATTCTTTCTCAGCTGGACTCAGGAGCGCGCATTGCTCTTCGAAGGCAAGATCACGAACGGCGTTCCTTTCGAGGCGGAGTACCGTGCAAAACCTGCGCGAGCACCCGAAGGCCTCGCTCCAGGAAGTGAACGCCGGAACTCAGAACTGATTTTCGGATCAAGATCTCTATGACGCGCGAGCGCGCGCTTGCGCTGCCACCGTCATAATTCTGCGTGAAAGAAAAATAACGTGCAGCATGCTCGTTCGCGTACGTCATCGCCTCAATCGCAGTGGCAACGGGATCAAGCTTTCAAAGTTTTGTCACCGAAGAATCTGAGTGACGACAGCAACGCCTCGCCCGATCCTTCCTTCGACGAGCACCGCGAATCCAGGTGTGCGGCCTTTCTCTCTCGGGTTCGCGCACGACGACAATCATCTTCACCTGTATCGCCTGGTGTTGTTGTCGCTACCGCGATGCGTAGTGTATCCACCGCGCGCGTTGATCGCGCCCGCTTGCCTTCGGATGCGGCTTCTGCTCCTGGCGGTGCCGCTGGTAACTTGATCGATCGCTTTTATTCAGGAACCCCGATGAAAGTTGGCCACGTCGTCGACTCCATCGGATATGGGACGTGGTTCATTGGTAACGCCGTCGATATTTGGATTGCCATGTTCGCGCGTATGTTATCTTCGCTCATTGCAAGCTTTAAGCCGGTAACAAGTCACACTCGGTGCGCTGAATATGTCCGGATACTCGTTTGATGCCCGTGCCCGATGCTGGTCGGAGCGCAGCAGTCGACGCAGCGCTTTCGGCGCATTCTTGGTCTATCGCGTTCGCCGTTGTAGTGAGTCTCATCCTTGACGGAACGACGATTAACGGTACTCCCGCGTCTGCTAAACCGCATTGACAGGCTTGCGAGAGAACGACCTTTAGAAAGCTGCTGATTTCCGAACCGAAACTCGCAACCCAGTAGTGGGCAGCATGGATATCCTGTGCTGACGAGATGAGACGATATCGTCGCTGCTACCGGGCCGAAGCCGGTCGTGTCGCAGCGCATTCGGGTCCGGCTGACAGGTCCCATTGTTGTTGGGTAACCTCGCGGCAGCGGGACATCGAATCACCACTCATGGTCCAGCTGAACGCTCGGGTGAATTGTTCATCGACTCGATCGTCGGAAACCTCGCGCAATGATGGTCGCCAAGCTCCGAACTCGTCTATTCGGTGAGCGAAGGGCGCCTTCAAGGAACGGACCGTACGCAAGATCTACCATGCGGTGGTTGCCGGACACCCAGACCCGGCCTTCCGTGGAACGATTGACGCACCGATTGAGCGTCACCGCGAATGGCGCGTATGGCAGTGATCGACGGGGAAAGCGCGCAGTGACGCACTGACGACGACATTCTCGAGCTCATGCCGCGCTGCGCCTGGACGTGCACCTGGAAACGGGACGTACTCACCAGGACCCGCGCATATGCGGCTGCCATCGGCCATCCCCGTGCTGGTGACGCCCTCATGGTGCTGACCCCACGAAAGCAGAATGTCAATTGCTTGGACCGTCAGTGCCGCACGCTGAGTTGAGCTGACGATGCATCCGCGAACTCAACTCCCGGTGACGGCACGAGCTACCCGGATGACCTCAATCACGCTTTGGAGATTTAGCGTCACACGTAAGCATTTTGTCTCTCACGCTTCGCCCAGTGTGCCGTCTGGCAAGAACACTAGACTGACACCACGGCACCAGCGGACTCCCCGCGCATCGCACAATCACGAATACTCGATGCTCGACGGAGCAGCAGCATCGAATCAAGCCGATGGTTGGCAGAAGCTGCAAGCGCTGACAGCCCGCAATTGGCCTCGACTGGATCACGGCATACCTCTTCGGTGCTTATGAGTTACGATGCTGCGACAAAGGCTGGCAGTATCGCCAATCATTGGCTTGGAGCGCCTGGCGTCACTCCGGTGCTTTCTACGTCTGATCGTCAGCAGGTGACTTGTGAGCCTCTGGCAGCGCAGCGATGACGTATCAGCCTGGGTCTCGTATAACCACCTCACCTTGCTCGCGTACCAACAGAAGGAATGCACAACCTTTCCGCTTGGGAAGTTACGCCCTCGGTCGATGGGCAATTCGCGGTGCGTGTCGCGCCGACAAGGAACTGCTTGAACGCTTCCACAAGGGACCGACTCGTTTTCACCGGTTGCCCCTTCAGGTGCAGTTCAGACACGCATGCGCGTTTGGGCCATAATGGGACGAGGTCGCGGCTGAGGCCGCGAGTTGCGCGCGGGACATGGACCCGAGAACTCTACGTGGAAGTTGGCGGACCACGAATTGAACACCCGGAGAGGCGTACGCAAAAACGAACTCCTCGAACTTTTGTCACAGTCTCGCGGACGCGCCCCTGGTCGCTACGAATGACGCGCATTACGTCAAAAAGGAAGACCGCGAATTCAGGACGCACCTGCTGCATCAATCTCGGGTTCACGAATCTCTGATCCGGATCGTCGTTTCTTTTAAGTTCGATGGAGCGGTTGGCCACATCTCGTTCTTCCGAAGAGATGCGTTCCGATCTGAGCGAACTGCTGAAGCCTGCACTCGACGCTGGAAATTGCAGAGCGATGCGATGTCCACTTCAGGACCACACTCGCTGAGGCGCCGGTACATGCCTGGACTTCTGTCTCTGATGGGAAGATAAGACCTCGTGGTTTATTAAAGATGCTGGAAAAGGGCCTTCAGGAGCGTTTGCCAAGCATCCGGATGATGTGTGCGCAAGCAGGCTGAATATGAGGAAGACGTCACTCGTCAAGGATGGGCTCCGCCACTTTCCTCACAGTTGCCGCACTACATCAACTGGGCAAAGGAGCCAGGGAATCCGCAGTGGGACCCGGTCGTGGTCGCGTGCGGGGTCCATGGTCGCCTAATACGCGCGCGAAGATCACCGGAGCTTAATCCGCTCAACCACGGACCGATCTTTCGAACGTTTCTTGAACCCTGAGCGTATTTCAATGCCCGACTCAGACGTTGACTGTGACGAACGTCGTCGCGGCGGAGGTCATCGAGTACGTTAAACGAGTACGGCGAAGACCGCATTTCACAGGTGGTCACTTTACGGTCGAATTAAGACCAAGCAGGCCCTGAAGGATTCTGCGCGAATCTTTTGGACGCGTGACTTTGGGCAGTGTGAGCAGCTGACGAAAAGCGCCGCCTCCTTCGGTCATGCGGCAAAGGACATCTCGGTCCGCGGGCATCTTCGATGAGAAGGATAAACGCTATGCCGAAGCTGCGGAGTTCCGTAAGTACTACGAAGAGGAACCCCGACGTCCACGAAGTTGTTCAGTACGCACTGGGCTTGACGGGCCGACCCCGTCAATGGGGCGTCCACGCATGTAGTGGTCATCATGTCATCGCACACGTCATGATTCGGACATTATCCCCATCATGAAGCGTCCTCAAGACGCGCGCGATTATCACTCAATTTGACTACCTCCGACTCGTGGGGAAGGTCTGGGACTTCTTAAGATGGACTTCGACTGGCAGGTAACCCGACGGTTATTTCTGGATGCTCTGAAAACATCAAACTCAATGGCAAGCAAAGATCCCCGATCTCAGACTATGTTGCCGCTAGATGACCCGGCATCATGGTGAGTTGCTGCCATGCGGCGATACTTTCAGCAAGCTTCCAGCTTGATGGTGGCGGTATGCGTGACCTTTCTCGCTGATGAAACCGGATAACTCTCGGAAGATATCTCCGCTGTGGGTGCGCTCTATCGCCCCGGTCCTATGGGTGCAAATTCCGCACACAAACTATGCTTTGCGTAAGAACGGGCGCGCCAGGAGATCACCTGATTCACGAACCGCTGAGCCTTTGAAGGACATGCTGGCAACGACCTACGGTCTTGATTGCTGTCTATCACGAGCAGGTTATGCAGACGCTCAACAGGAAACTTGCGGGCTACTACTCTCTGCCAAGCAGATGGTATCGTGCGTAAGGCCAGCGGGTAGAAGAAGGAAGTTCGGGATCAACAGTTCAAGCTTTCCGGACAGGGCATGCTTGATAACGGCTATTCCGAAGAATCAATCAAGGCTCTGTGGGATGTGGTTGTTCCTCTCGGCCTTACGCATTCATCTAACAAGGCTCACCTGCAGCTCACGCCTATGCGTCAGTGCTGACCGCTCACCTTAAAGCAAAACTATCCCACCGAGCGCATGGCGGCCGCTCTTTGACCTCGACGAAGGACACATAGGACAGGCGTGCGTTTCCATCTGGCGGGAGTGCAGCCATTACGGGAATTACCGCCGTCCTTCCTCCGGATGTCAATGCTCGATGGGCACCTTTGCCCCTGATGGCAGGCGACATTCGCTTTGGTCTGAACGCTATTCAGAATGTTGCGTGCGAACGTTGTCGACGCGATTGTCGAGACGCGCCACGAGAGCGTAAGTTCACCACCTTCCAAAGACTTCTTGGACAAGGTTCGCGCAGGTAGTTTGCACAAACGAACAATCCAGTCGCTTGTGCGCGCTGGTGCCGGGATCGTGCTGGTTAGCACGCGCCGCGCTCTTCTGTCGCGCTGTGACGAGGCCGTAGATGCGGTGATCGACGTCACGCGTAACGTAGCGATCGGGCAGTTTTGTACCTCTTTGGCGGAATGGGCATGGGGAGGGACCAGGTTCTTCGGCCGGCTATTGAAATCCCGGATCTTCCTGGAGCTTTGACCGTCGTCAAAGCTCGCCGAGGAACGTGAGATGCTCGGCCTCTACGTTTCGGATCACCCTGCGCGGGCTTGAAGGTGCCTTGGAAACGCCATCAAGACGTTGAAAATTGCGCAGATTGTTGGCGGCGATGAGGCATGGTCGATCGCACTGTCAAAATTGCGGGTTGGCTTTCTTCGGTGCAGACCAAGGTCACCAAGCAGGGGAATCCGTGGGCAATTGCGACCATCGAAGACCTGAGCGGTTCGGTCGAAGTGCTCTTCTTCCCGCGCGCCTATGAGACAGTGCAAACCTTCCTGGCTCCTGATCTTGTCGTTCAGATTGAGGTCGTGTCAACACTCGCGATGAACAAGTATCAATCATATGGCATCGATGAACATCCTCGAGCTACGCGAAGACGGAAATGTCCCCCTTGACTTGAATTGGCTGCCTCGCGCTGCACTCCTGAGCTTTTGCGTGAATTGAAGGAAGCACTGGAAACCTTCCGGGCTCTTCACCTGTGCGGTTGCACCTGCGTGAACCCGGACGCGTGACAATTGTCGAATTGGATTCTTCCTGCGCGTCACCCAATCGGGGCCATTCTTTAGCCACGTAAAGGCGGTTGTTGGCGCAGAAGGAGTGCTGACCACACTAGGACGCGCACCCGTACAGGCCTCGTGGCCTCGGAAGGAAAGCGGGGCACAACGTATGGGCGTAGGCCTCGTCTGCTAATCGACGACTCGAACTTTTGAGCGGCGAAGCACTCCTGTGGCGTGCGAAGCTCCGACGAGCTCGCCATCTTCTGGGGCATGCCCGCGGCGGGTTTCAACTTCGCCATTGACACTCTACGTCACCGCTTTTGGATCAAGTCGCGTGCCTCTGCACCATCCTCAACTCAGACCAGCGCGCTTGAGGAATTGGCCTAGTCGGATCGATCCGTGGACCTCGATAGTGGGGATAGAAGGCATGTGCGCTCCTGTGCTTGAGGGCGTGTTTTTCGCTTTGTATTATCACACGCCTCTATGTCGCGATACGATAAACGCTGTTACCCAACACGAAGTGGAGGCCCTTGTGTCTGAAGACAACAATCGGGATCTGGATGCGCAGTTTCGTGATCTAGTCGCAGACATGGAGTCCGATCTCGAAGGGAATCTGCCACAAGACGCGGGGGAGGATGCGTCGTCGACACGAGATGCGCTGGATACCCCCGTTGATGAGTCGCTTCACCTTGAGGGTGGAGCTTTCCGTCGCCCTAGTACTGCCGCCGATTCTTCTGCCGAAGCCCTCCACTCGCTGCTCGCTCTTTCCGGTATTCACGAGGCCGTGGTGCGTTTGAAGCCGTGGACGGGGGTGTGGTTGCGAGTGCAAACCCAGACGACTCAAGAAGAAGAACTCAATGTACTTCTGACGGGGCGTCGTCCGATGCCACCGGAAGTCGATCGGATTGCATCGGTAATTTCACGCCTGTCGAAGTATGGTGCCGTCGCGATTATGTCCTGGCTGGTTGAGGGCGATGGAGTGGAGCCCGGTGTATCAGGCCAGATAACTGCACAGCGCCATGTCAATGGAAGTAGCGAGGACGATATTCCAGCTGGGCTGTTGCTGGGGGCAATGCCTCAGGCAACCGAGGATCTATTGCTTGGCCGAACTCTTCCTTCCGACTATCCCGATTCCATTCAAGCGGATGGAAAGGGAGGTCGCCGCGGCCCCCTTCTCATGGTTTAGAAGCGCTGATGGCCGAGGCAATTGGCGAAGACCAAAAGAACCGTTTGGCGCAGCGTTCTTCGATGGCTACGCACAACCGAGATGATCACGGGCAGGCTCTGAGCAAACTCAGCACGCGCTTGAGTGCCCCAAGGGTAGCCGCAGCAACTTGAAGAACTGGTCCATGCTCTTGAGGATGAGCGTGTGATTGTTCCGATCCGTGTCGAAGAGGATCCTCGAGTAACTGGAGTCCATGCGGGGGAGTTGGGGCATGATCCTGCTGGCTTTGTCGTGACTGAAACCTCTGCTGGCCCAGCGATCGCTGCGTTTAGCTCTTCTGCATCACTTTCGGATTTCGATCCGAGATCGCGTCCTATGGGACTTCCCTTCAAGCGAGTTGCACTGGTCGCTTTGGTTGAAAGTGCAGGACGTGTTGTCTTTGACCCCCGGAGCGCAGATATCGTGGTTCCTAGAGGTAACCGCGGCTCTGGCTCAGGGAGATCATTGGCTTCCTGCCTGGAAAGATCGGGACCTCAGAATCTGCTACTCGAGCAGGCAAGCCGAATTCTCGCCAGTGAGCGATCTCACGTGGAATATGCCGGCCAGGAAATCTGTCGCATCATTCTTGGAAATTGACGCCTCGAAGGTGCGTAGGAATGAGGGCGACCTGACGCGCTCTGAGCTGCGAGAAAAAGTTCAGGGTGTCATTGAAGGACTCAGTGCGCTTTCTAGGCTGCGCGCGTTACCGACCAGATTCAATGGGTTCCTCGATGGGTGGGGATGTGAGTCATTCCATCACATTGCCATCAATCGAACATCGCCTTGAGGAATGAATTTATGCTAAGATATGTAGCGACCAATCGAGGTTCGGCCCGATCGTGCAAGCGGAGTTTCTCCACCTGATTCCCGCCCGAGTTTTCGCCGCCCACGATGCGAGGATCTGGGTTAAACGGCAGCATCCGGACGGATGTTGTTGCCAGGATAAGCCTTCGTGCGCACAGTGGCATCGAAGGCTTTTTCGTGTCACGGATACGACTGTGGAAGGAGCCACTAGTGAGCGAGCCTCGCATCAATGAGCGGATTCGAGTTCCCGAGGTACGTCTCGTGGGACCCGAGGAGAACAGGTTGGTGTTGTCCGCGTGGAAGACGCACTGCGTCTTGCCGAAGAAGCGGGCCTCGACCTGGTTGAGGTTGCACCCGACGCCAAGCCGCCGGTTGCAAAAACTCATGGACTACGGAAAAATACAAGCACGAAGCGAGCTCCCAGAAGGCTCGCGCGATGCTCGCCGTAATCAGGCGAACACGCAGCTCAAGGAGATTCAGCTTCCGCCTGAAGATTGATGACCACGACTCTCGGTGAAAGAAGGGACACGTTGAGCGTTTCCTTTCCGCCGGTGACAAGGTCAAGGTCATGATTATGTTCCGCGGTCGTGAACAGTCACGACCTGAAGCGGGCGTCCGACTCCTGCAGCGTCTTGCTGAGGAAGTTGGAGAACTCGCCACTGTCGAATCGATGCCTCGCCAAGACGGCCCGCAACATGACCATGGTTCTTGCGCCTACGAAGCGCAAGTCCGATGCGGTCAACGAGCAGCGCAAGCGTCGCGAAGCCGAACGTGAAGAACGTCGCGGTAAGCGCGCAGAACGCGCCAGTAAGGACCAGCTCGTGGCCTCGCAAGAGGCAGATGCACAGAAGAGTGAAGGTTAGGGGTTAAAACCCCGTCCGGAAGAAGAAGGATCAAAATAATGCCGAAGAATAAGACGCATTCCGGTTCCGAAGCGTTTCCGCCTCACCGGAAAGGGCAAGATCATGCGCGAGCAGTGGTGCACGCCACCTCCTCGAGCACAAAGTCCTCCCGCAAGACCCGTCGTCTGCAGCCTCGGACCAGGTTCTGGCCACCGCCGACGTCAAGCGCGTCCGTACCCTGCGCGACGTGACCGGCACCTTCGACAAGGAGATTTAGAAAATGGCACGTGTTGGCGTTCTGTTAACGCCAAGAAGAGCGTCGCACCGTACTCGAGCAGGGCATCCGGCTACCGTGGCCAGCGTTCGCGCATGTACTGCAGGCCAAGGAACAGGTCACGCACTCATTTGTGTACTCCTACCGTGACCGCAAGGCGAAGAAGGGCGATTTCCGCCGCCTGTGGATCCAGCGCATCAACGCTGCTTCCCGCGCACAGGCATGACCCTACAACCGTTTCATCCAGGGCCTGAACCTGGCTGGTGTTGAGGTCGATCGCCGCATGCTCGCCGAGCTGGTCGTCAACGACATCGCCACCTTCAACGCTCTTGTTGAGGGTTGCGAAGAAGGCTCTGCCCGCCGACGTGAACGCGCCCTAAGGCCTGAGCATTCAGTGAGCAGCTTTTCCGAACGCCCGTCCATCTCGATAATCCTCATGCTGATCGCGTGAAGAAAAATCGCGGCATTGGCCGGGCGTTCGGCGCGCTCAAAAGCAAGGAAAGATTCTTGTTGAGGGACCCCAGCCAGTTCGCGAACTGGTTCGACATCGTTCCTCCTTCGTTGAGAGACGTCTATTACACCGCGCTAGCCGCTCAGGCACACCCCGACGTTATTGAAGATGCCCGCAGAGCATGTCGTTGGGTCCATGAGGGTGACCGACGAAGTCTGCGAGGTAATGAGCCGTGATAGCCAGGGAATTTGCGCGGTTGCTCGCACCGGCGCGATCCTCGAGTCAGCTCCCTCGAAATCCACGCGGGAGACTGCGTTGTTGTTCTTGCGCAAGGCAGGGACCCCGGCAATGCGGGACAATCATGCGTACTGCCGACGCGATGGGCGCGCGTGCAATTATTGCCGTGAAGGGGAGCGTCGAGGCCTCGAACCCCAAGGTGATTCGCTCTTCTGCCGGCTCAGTTTTCCACCTTCCCTATCCGTTCCCCTTTTCCTCCTTTGACGAGGCCTGTCAGCGCCTTCGTGATCAGCATTGCGTAATCCTGGGGACTTCTGGCACAGGGCCCCTACAGTCTGAGCGAACTGATGTCCCAGGCCGCTCTTGAAGGGCGCGGCTGGCTTGTCCAATCACATGCGTGGGTCTTCGGAAATGAAGCTCAGGGAATGAGCGATGAAGAAATGGCCGCATGTGATGCTCTGGTGATGATTCCGATGAGTGGCCAGGCAGAGTCCTCAACGTTGCAAGCGCCGCTGCTATGTGCCTCTTTGCCTCGCAGAATGCGCGCGGGGAGTAGTAAGTCTTCTGCTACGCCTTGGGTAAAGCCCGGCGCATCGGTCGCTTAGAGGCCAACCGACGCACCGGGCAATTGTTTTTGAGGCTTACTTAACCTCTTGATGCGCATGATAAGCCATGCGGCAATCAGTACGACGATGATCGCGACGATGAAAACGACCGTGTAGGCCGAGGTCGGCGTTGTTGATGTATGGGTCATGTTCTGGACAATCGCGACGATTGCGGAGGTCATCAAAAGCCGACGACCATCGACAGCGTGTTCGCCAGGTTCAAAGATTCCCAGGTCTTTCCCGGCCTCGTCGGGGTTGGGAAGGACCGAAACATTGAGTGCCTGATCGATCGCGTTGTATACGCCATACCCAAGGCCGGCGATTCCCGCAAAGAGGTACATACCTAGCGCAGAGTGGAAGATTAGCGGCATTGCGGAGCCAATCGCAAACATGACGCTGGCTAGGGCAACCGGGAGCTTGCGGCGACCGATGTGATCGGTGATGGGGCCAGCGCCCAGGGGCTGCAAACCAGTGAGACAGCAAGAGTAATCACCGCCATCGAGGCGATGAGCTCCGCTGCTAGCGTGGTTGCATTCGCATTACCTGCGAAGATGTAGTCCTGAGCGATGTAGAGCAGGTAGGTGTTGATCATCCAGTAGCCGCCCATCATCAAGGTACGGCCAACAAGTGCGTAGTAGAAATCAGGTGCATTCTTCGGTGGGCGGAAGGATTCGAGGATGCGCTTTGCTGAGAAGCTCTCGTCAGATTCACCCCGGTTGTCCCCTTCGCGTGGCCAGATGATCACGGTGACGATACCGATAGCAGCAAAGACTGCGGCGCCCAGGAGCCAGCCGTAGTCAGTCCATTGTCCGCCTTACAGGCGGCCCAAACCAGATTGCCGATGATGTTTGACCTGCCGCGATTCCGGCGCCATAGAAGCCCGAAATTGTTCCGCGGACCTCGTCGGGAATGCGATCAGACATTGTTGCCACAAAGGGCGCAAGCATGACGTTGTATCCCAGCTGGGCCGTGCACCACAGCAGGAGGATCATCGAATGAATGTTGGTTCAGTGCAAGCAGAAATGCCATCGCGCCACCTGTGCAATGGAGCCCACCGATGATGATCCAGGGAGTGCAAGCATCGAAACGCGAACGGGTCAGGGTCGGAGAAAAGTTCGAGATAACGTTTGCAAGAAGCGCAACTACCGAACCAACCGCGTTGATGGTGCCCAGCATTGATTCTTTTCCGGCCGCGTTAATATCTTTCAAGCACTGCCGCGAAATGACGGAGGTCAACGCGACCCAGGATCGCACAGGCAACCGCGCCGACGGTGAAAACCGACACTAAGGCGGATGAGGTTGACCCGGCTTTTCTCTTGGCTGTCTAGAAACCTTGTTCATTGTGGCTCATGGCTAGTCAGATGTGGGCAACTGGTGGCAGTGTCAAGTGTCGTCGCGGTGCTGGCCTCGCTGTCAGTCCACGTTAGGGAGGCAACAGAGCCGGTCTCAGAGGGGGTGTGGGATTGAAAATCAGCTGTGCGCTGGCGTCCTTAGCTTCCCAAGTGAGCGTCGGTACCGCCATCTCGCTGGTAAGAGAAATCGCCATCAAAGGCCGGAAGAGTATTGCGGAATGCACACAGTGCGTTGAGGGCCTGAACAACCGGACGCTGAAGGTTATCTTCGACCTCTTGTGCGGTGTAGTAATGACGGTTAATGTCACGACCAACGTTGGTTCGCTTGAGCGGATCCATGTCATTTGCGCTCGCGAGAGCACCCACGTGTAGACCTGATCCCGGCAGGAAGAACTGAACGCGGCGCGAGTTGCTAGGTAATGCTGATCGTTGCATCCCAGTGCGGAGTAGTACGTGGAGTTGACCTGGTAGAGATCTAGGTTCGAGGCCGCAGCCCCGTTGCTTCAGCGTGACTCCCTCGTGGGTGTTTGCGTGGATTGTTTCGACGAGGCGGTCGACGTCGGGATTCGGCAACCAGCCCTTAAGGGAACGGTCCAGCTGGTCTGAACTGGATGTCGATCACGCCGATTCCATCGTGAGTATCCAAAAGCGGTCACGGCATTGTTGGGACGCACGTTGATCCAATGTCTCAGAGCATCGACGCCGCCCGAGAAGATTGAGTGGAGGAGAAGCGGGGAAGCGCGAAGCCCATAGACGCGGTCGACCTTGCTGGCAATGTCGATCTGTTTCGTAGTAGGAGGACTTCGACTACGTTTCGAGGGCCTCTGGCGCTCTTCCTTGATCCGTTCGATCGGTCTGAAGGTCTTAGGGATCATGAAGCAGGGAGCGTGCTGCCTTAGCTCCGTATCCGACTGCATCAAGGCGGATCGAGGAGACGTGGCTCGCACCCAGCTGGTCAAGGATCGACATCAGGTAATCCCAGCCCTGCTTCGAATCGGTATCGATATCAACCTGCTGCGGTGTAAAGGTCGTCCAGACCAGACGGGTCTTATCGCCCCAGCTGTAGTGGGTGAGTGGAAGGCCTGGGCGAGGACGATAGATGCCAGCGAGTTCGTCTTCGGTCACGCCTTCGGGAAAAACACTAGACAAAGTCAGGAACATCGGGGCAAAAGGACTGTTTTCGCCGTTCTTCATGACATCTTGGAATTGCTCAGATTCCCACGACACGTGATTAACAATGGTGTCAACCATGATTTCGTGGGTCCTTGAGAGCTCGGCTACGTCGTCCCAAGAACCAAGACGCGGATCAACCTTTGTATGGTCGACAGGGTCGAAACCTGCATCAGCACCATCGAAGGGAGTGAAGAAGGGGAGGATATGAACGCCTTCGTAGACTCCTGAAAAATGTTGGCGGAGCGTAGCGGTCAAGGAAGAGATGGTGCTACCACCGAATCGATCGGCATAGGCAATAGAGTTGAACCTTATTCTGCAATGGTCTCCCCAATCGAGGTGCGAGATTTCGCAAATTGAATATGAGCAAATTCAGAATAACGTGTGGAAAAATAAAATGTGCTGTTGGATACAGGTATTGAGTCAACCAAATAAGTGGGTATTTGCTGAGAAGAGACTGAAGGAGGTGGGCACCAGGGGAGTGAAGGTATTCTGACCTGTGGTTTTCTTAGTTTTGTTGCTCTGGTTGCTACTTCGCCGCATGGGACTAAAGGCTGCACATGGGTAAAAAAGGCCGAACTCGCAAAGCGAGCTCGGCCGATCTCAGTCTGAATCAGGCAGCGCGAACGACTCGATCAGACTTCAGGCACTTGGTGCACACGTTCAGGCGCTTGGGCGTCCCATCGACCAGGGCGCGAACGCGCTGAATGTTCGGATTCCACCGGCGGTTGGTACGAACGTGCGAGGTGCGACACGCTCTGCCGAAGCCGGTCCCTACCGCACACGTCACAAAACGGCAGCCACGATGCTCTCCTCGGCTTTTCTTTTCTTACGATTAGTTGTCTTGATCGAGACAATCAAGAGGCCATTGGTGACAGCTCACCGCAGGCAACTATGACACCTTAACTGATTTCGCCCCAAATAACCAAGTCCACAGAGGAAAATATGCGTGTCAGGTGGCACACATGTGCCTGAAAGCGGAACAATGTTGAAGGTATCCCGCATTGCAGCACCATCGTAGAGACATCGTTATAAGGACAAGTTGTGGCACTAGATTCGGAGTTTTGGCGCGTAGCTTCCAGATCGCGCAGCTGATGAAATGACAAAAGCTCGCCTTTTCATCGATGACCCGATGGAGTCGGCGAGACAGTGATACGGGAACGAATGCGCGTGTCACTTTCCAAAACCCTTGCTCACCACGGGTGTGCGCAGCTTCGCGCGTGATCCACCTTTCCGTTGGCCTCGATCAGTAATCCAATCGGGAATCTGCGGAGCGTCGGGACATTGGTGCAGTGGCTTCTCGTGTCGATCCTTTTCCGCTTGGCATTCGGCGCTTGATGATGCCGCCATCACCCGTTGACCTTCGCCGCATGCTCTTGGCTACTCCTTCCGCTCTGAAGGCTGCGCATGCCCAGGAAGTGCCACAGATGCAATGCTGCGCGAGGCATAGTTTCAGAACTCGAAGGACTTGGCGATACGCTCCCCGAGGTCCCCCAGGAACTCTCAGCGTTCTGCGCCAGCCGATCCGGCCTCGGTGAGGCCGCTGGATCTTCCAGCACCGCCATCGACGCCGGTGCAGCGGTCGTTGCGCCTCGCGTTCAGTGCCCTCGATGCCGCCTGTCGCGATGATCTGGGGATGCTCGAATCTCTTGCCGCAATGCTCGCGGAATTGGCGGGTCATGGAAGTAACCGTCCGTCCACATGCGCCGACGTGATCGGGCATTCACGGTCGATGTCATTCTTCAGGGAACCTTGGATGACGTCGATGCTCAGCGTCGCCAGCTAGATGCACTAGGAGCGCGTTATTCCTGGGCCGGGCATGCCGATCTTTTTGGATTGGGCGAGTGGCGCTTCCATATCGATACCGCTGCACCTTTATCTGTCCATCCCAAACGCGGTCGGACACTCTCGCTTCCACGTTGCTGCCGATGCGCGTCCCGATGAAACAATTGGAATCGATACCCTTGCCGATGGCGTGACGCACCGAGGCATCAGGCTCTTGGAACGTCAGCCCATTCGCAGGGTAGAACGCGCCGCAGTCGTTGTCTGCACTCGGGTTGCGGGAATGGTTGAAGATCTTGCCCTCAGTGGTGCCCAAGTTTTCCTCGATCCTCAGCTTGAAGATCTTGAGGCTCTAGTTCTTCCTGCACGCTGTGCGTCGACTCGGGTGGAACTCATCGTTCCCAGCGATAGGGAGTGCCTAGCGCTTGCTCAAAGGATTAGTGCCTCTTATGTGCGAATAGGGAGGAAGAGCTCGATATTTCTATTGCTTCCTCTACAAATGAGTTGGAAGCATTGGCGATCAGTCGGACCTGTGCACCACTCTTTGTCCCTCAACCCGGAGGACGCGCCGTCGCCTCTAAACTCCGTGCACTTATCGATGAAAACGCCCACAGTGCGCTTCTTAGTCAACACACAAACGGAGATTGAGGCAGAGTGGCAGGTTGAGGATGTTTTCTCGCGCCCTTCAAGATCTCGCCTCCTACGCGCCCCATGCGCTGGGTATTACTTGCTGGAAATGAAGATGCGGCAACCTTGATTGCGGTTCCTGCGTCAGCTCTCGATAGTCTTACCCCTGAATCAACCAGCGTGGATCTTGAAGTGATCGATGCTCTCCTCAAACCCGTTCTCTTCTGCAGGCGCTCGCGTGAATCCACTGATACCCTCTGAGCCTTCGCCTTCCCGCCAAGCTCGCAAAGAGCTCGAAAAGCGGGCATCGTGACCGTTGGCGACCTGCTCTACGAAGCACCTCGGCGCTACTACCATTGGGGTGCGCCCACGCCAATGCATGTCCTGCGTCCCGAGAAGACGTCACTATTTTGGCCGAAGTAGTCAGTGCTCGGCTGATCCCTAACCGCTCGCGTGCAGGAGTGCGATTCGAGGTTCGTCGACCGATGGTTCATCGGAGATGACCGCGACTTTCTGCCAGTAGTCCCTATAAGCTCAGCGTGCGAACGCCTCTTCAACCGGGAGAGAGTTTGCTGAAAAGTCGGGGAGTACCGGGGAATTTGCAATTGGTGCACCCCCTGAATTTGAGGGGTGTTGATGATGAACAGGCAGCCCCTGATATCGAAAAACGCTCGAACCGTCCCATTCCATTTATTCCACGCGGGTGGTGTCACTTCGTGGGTGATTGCGCGTGCAATTGCCGTTGTACTCGATTCTTTTGGACTTGATGCGCCCCAGACCCCTGTTCCTATGCAGAGTCCGATCGCGTTTCGACATCGAAGCGCTGGGGAAAGCGCTTCGACTTCTTCACCAGGGCAGTACGGATCAGGACGTCGCACGCAACGCAGCATGCGTTGGAGAGAAGCTTGTCTTGCAAGCTTTTCGGCAAAACGTCGACTGGGAATGATGTGCTTTGCGTCGCATAAAGCAGCCCGGAAACCCTCCGGAAGTTCAAGCTTTCCTTGGGGGCTTCCCTTTACTTTTGACGCCCTCGCAGCGCAGTGCCATCAGTGCCATCGGGGCTGACATTGCCTCGTCGCATCCCATGCAGCGTCTCGCTGAAGGATGTTGATCGAAAAACTGTGGTTGCGTGTACCGCCTTGATACAGGTGATTGCTGTTGGCCATCAAGGTGCTCCCTTGCTCCCACCGAAGTCTGGCGGCAACACGCAGACTCAATTCGTACCCCTGCCAAACCCCTTGAAGCTGCAGGTTTCCCGTGGATCTGCGTGCCTCCTCGCTTCTCGACACCAGCCCCAGCCAGACGATGAAATCGAGCGTCTATTGGCCTCGGGAATGCCGATCATTGTTGTCTGGACGCATGCCTTGCTCTACGCGCGCAACCTCTTTGCTGACCTTGCCTTGGCGGTGATCGACGAGCAGCATCGTTTTGGCGTCCAGCAGCAGATGCCCTCCGTGAAAGCCGCAATGATATTGCTTGTCCATCAGCTGGTGATGACCGCTACTCCGATCCCTCGAAGCGTCGCGATGACGATTTTCGGGACCTGGATGTCACGGTGATGAAAGGATTGCCCTCGAAGCGAAAAGCCGACAACTTTCGTTGTTGATGCGGAAATACCGTGTGGATGGAGCGCATGTGGCAACGGGCACGCGAAGAAAATTGACGGTGGCGGACGCGTTTATGTCGTCTGTCCGCGGATCGATGAAGACGATCATCCCGATGTGTTGCTTGAAGAAGCACTGCACTTTGCGTCGGTGACAGCAACTATGGAGATGCTCGCGGGGGTTCCTTCGCTATCGGGTGGAAAGCAGTGAGCGTGACCGGCAGAGATAGCAGCGAAGAAAAAGCGCTGCTATGGAGGCCTTTCCAGCGGGCAGGGCTCCAATCCTTGTTGCAACAACTGTCATTGAAGTTGGTGTCGACGTCCCTGAGGCGACCATGATGATGTCATCTTGGATGCGCAGCAATTTGGGCTGTCGCAGCTCCATCAGCTGCGCGGCCGCGTGGGACGTTCCTCGAAACAAAGTATCTGCATGGCTGTTCATCCTTCGGTGATCAGTGATACTTCTGCGCAACGCTGAAGTCGCGTCATCAACCGATGGTTTTGTCCTTGCCGAGGCCGATCTTGCCTTGCGTCGAGAAGGTGACGTTTTGGGGTCGCCAGTCAGGAAAAGCTTGAGACTGCGCTTCCTCCAGCGTTAGTCCGTCGGTGCGCGATCATTGAAGAAGCCTGAGCGCGGGCGAACGCATCATCGCGGCAGATCCTTCTTTGGCCTCGTATCCGGAATTAGCGGCGAGTCTCAATCACGCTTCCAGCGAAGAGCTGGTGTGGATGGAACGCAGCTAACGTAGTCTTGAAGCATGACACGAATTATTGCCGGCACTTTGAAAGGTCGGACCCTCGCACGTCCCTGCCTTCGGGACACGCCCAACGTCTGAGCGCGTATGCGAGGCAAATGTTTTCGCGCTCTGAACATCACGAACGTTATCGAAGGAGCTCGCGTTCTGACCTGTATGCGGGAAGCGGAGCGCTGGGTTTGAGTGGCCCTTTCACGCGGTGCAGCACCCTGGACCGTGCTGATTCTGCGCAGGGGGCGCTGGCGAATCCCGGAAAAGAATGCCACCTTGGTTGCTCCGGGCAGCATAGCGGTGTTGCTGGCGCGGATGCGCCTCGCGGCAGCTCTCTGGACGGCTGAGCGGGCCAATTATGACCTAGTCTTTTATTGATCCTCCAGCGAGTGTGAGAGCGCAACTATTACCGAAATCTTGGCAGCACTCGTGCGCACATACTTAAGTCCAGATGCCTCGCCGGTTGTCGCTGAGCGATCGACTCTGCCTCGACGGATATCGAGCGCACCTGAAGCGACTCATCTGCGAGGATCGGCGCGATTGAGACTCGCGTCTGTTTCTGCGCCTCCACTTCCACAAACCGCTAAGGAGAGCGAATGAAAGCCGTTGGTCCCGGGGAGCTTTGATCCGCTCACCGTCGCTATCTGGACTTTATTACTCGGGCGTCACGTCTGGCTGACCACCTGATCGCTTTGCAGCTGGAGTGAACTCAGCCAAGGCCCTCGGCCAGCGATGATACCGGATGCCGTGTGGAGAGCGCCCGCGCGACTGGCTCACACCTGCCGAAGCCGTAGGAAGTCCCTTCCCACGAACACGCTTTTGGCTGATTTTGTCGCGCACATGATGCGGATCGTGATCAGAGTGCGTGAACCGGGTGACTTGGAGTCGAGAGATGGCCCAGGCCGTGACAAATCGAGAGATCGGGGGAGGGAAACGCTGGGATCCCCTGATCGATCCCGCACTGGGGCATGTGTGTCTTCATCAAGCCCGAGAACTTTTATGCGGGAATGGACGTCTCTCGGTATGTTCTCGGCCCCAGTCTTTGGCTGTGTGGGAGAGATCGAGAAGAGGCAGCATGCAGAACCCACTGGAGAGAGACAATGGCGAAAACCGCACGAGTCACGCAAGATCCCTCCGCAGCAGCAGTGGGAGGATCAGACCGTGCACGGTCCTCAACTGTGATCGACAGGCTTTGGGACCGAATCGAAGCTCCTTGAGGCCGCGCGCAGTTCCGCCTTCGCTTCGGTACTGGTGAACCGAGCGGAGTGTCTGACCTCCTCGATCAGGCTCGTGAAGCCTTTCCCGGATGACCTCAAAGCCGCAGACAGCTGTTGTCGCCGACGCGGACGTGCGCGCGGTGCGCGCCGACTCGGCCGCAGAGACGACCAATATTGCCGAGGGCTAATGCGTCGCGCCCGATCAACCATCGACGAGGCTCGCGAAAAGGCTGACCAGTTGGTCGCCGAGGCCGAGAGGAACACGCCCAGAAGACCCGTGAAAAGCGCCGAAGAAGACGCGAAGCGTGTGCGTGAGCAGGCTGAGGCGGGATGCGGAGAATACCTCTAGCCGACGCCAATGCCCAGGCAGAGCGCCTTGTATCCGGAGAAAACATCATCAAGCAGACGAAGCCGAGGAGCGTGCGCGCGAGATTGTTGCGCAAGCGTGCAGCCGAAAAGCAGATGCGCATTGGTGCCGATGAATGCGCTGCCTCGTCGTCAGTAGCAGAACCTCTCGCACTTCTTCAAGAACTTCCAACGCCGTACCGAGTAAATGAACATGTGCTATCGCCGAACGCAATGGCCGCGACATATTACGAATGTGACTTTAGAACATGAGTGAATCTTTAGAGATTTTCGTGATCTTTCGCGCTCGCCTGGTTCGACGCGCGACCATCACTCAACTCCTGGCAGGTCCCTCGATGACCCGGGAACCCTCGGTTATGCGTGTGGCCCCGTGACCGAGTCACCTATCGACGTGACTATTACTTTCGCTGATGACGGAGTTCGGTTCGGTGCGCATACCGATGTTGATATCGAGGAGAATGGCGTGTTGTCTTGATGCACCACGCGTCACCATTCGGTCGATGTCGATGGCAGAGCTTTTTCTGTGAACCGAAGGCTGCGCAGCGTCGCGTAGTGAGCAGGACGAGTGGAAGCCAGAAGATTTCCCGATCGATCTCGGCGCGACGACCACCATCGAGGTTGAAGGAATCGTGCGTGACGGCATTGTGACGTTGATGGAAGACCGGCCCTGCGCAAGCCGGATTGCCGGGGCTTTCGCCCAGGATGCGGTGAAAATGGGAAGACCTTTCCGAAAGATCATGCGAGCATGGTGATCGATCCGCGTCTCGCAGGGCTTTCGTCTTCTTGACCCGCTCACCGACGCGATGATGAAACGACGCTCGTCGTTCAAAGCCCCCGTTCCCCGCGTCCCAGACACTGATACCTTGCTTGCCAGTGGCGAACCCCGCCCGCCACGATCTGCTGGATCCGGCGCTGATCCACCGTTCCGCGCAAATGAAGCCGGTGGAATTGCCCATAATGAACGCCTCGAATTCCGATTCCGTCCTCTCGATCTGCCGTGCAGATGAGCTTGCAGACCGCCAGCGGCGATGTCTGAATCTCGAATTGTCGCGATGCGCGGGCAACTGTGTCTCGAGGAGCCCTTGGCCCAGGCAGTCGGGCACATCAGACCCGAGTACATCTACTTGGGACGCGGGGACACGGACGCACGGTACGCGACCAAGGATTCCATCTCGTCTCGATACTTGCAGCCCTGGTCGGTGCGACTTATCTGAGCGTGGGCATTGAAGGCGCGCGTGCAACTATTTTTGCGTCATCTAGGTTTCTTGCTGGTTCACGCAGCCGAACGCGGCCGAACAGGACCGAAGACAACACTCGACCGAGCCTGTGCTCAACCATGATACATGAGCAGTGACTCACGAGGTCGAGTGGCGAAGCGACCGACCACCAGAGTGCTTTCTACCGCCACGCCTTTGTTGCCTCAAGGGACACCCAAGTTGGCTACAAGGCATGGTATCAAAGAAACACGGTGAAAAATGCGGCAGCAGCAGATGCAGTCGCCCGTCCCAGCGGTGAGAAGCGTCGAAGAACAAGGAGAACACGCACTCGAAAACGATACCCCTTTGCAAACCTCAACTGTGTCATGAGCGTTGACGATCATCGCGAGATTGTTCGTCGCGTGATCGCAGAGATTGTCGATCGCGCCGATGACCTTGAGGTGGCTGCAGAGGCCGGTACAGGTTCAAGACGCTTTTGCGCTGTGCAGCCCAATTGGTTGGGCGGGATGTGATTTTGGTGGACCTGCAGCTTCGTGATGGAATCGTGGCACGATCATCATGGAATCTTGCAGACAAAACCCTCGAGATTCGCTGCCCGATCAAGTCCTGCAACTTCTTTTGACGATGACGAGGCCTTGGCAGAAATCCCTTGCAAAGCGCAAGCGCTTGATGGTGCTCAAGAGACTGTCTCGCGGTGCCGAAATTACAGATGTCAAGTTTCAAGGCAGCGCGACAGGGACGCATTCTTCTTTGATGAGCCAACTCTGACCCGTAGGCGCGCGCAGATCACGATGATCCGACCGCAGATCTGACTTCAGAGCCGCAAGGTCTTGAATTGATCGAGCGATGGCCTGTCGAACCGGAGAAAATTGGCGCAAAACTGGGTGCGTTGCAGAAAAAGACCGTGAAGAACCACATTACGTCCTTTGCTGTCGAAGATGCTTTCAGCAATGAACACGCAGGTTGCTGTACATGGAAGCCGGACAGCGCTGCCGCTTGGCGTAACTGGAGAGCTTGAGGCCAGAGGAAATACCCAGACAATCTTCGTTCCTTTTCCTTCAAAGTCCGGCACCAATGGACGAAAAGGTCACCGCCGTTGAGCGCAGCACGTGTGCCGCGTCTGCCAGGCACCGAATTGCGTGTATGCGAAGGATCGATCCCAACCCGTCATCGGAAATGGAAACCGTGAGCCTACTACCTGTTTTCCCACTCCTGAAGTTCGCTCTGACACGCACCTGCGGCCGCGTGTGGCGGTGGACGGGCAATGTTGGAGCAGTCCTCTCGAACGATTGCATCCCGTATCATCACCACAGTCGATCACGACGCGTAGAATTGAGTACCTACGCGGTGATTCAGCATCTTTCGTTCGCTGACCGGATTGGCCGTCGACAGAAATGAGCAGTGAGGGTGCAAAGCCTCAAAAATGAAAATCGCGAGAGTGGAAGACTCGACGGATACGCCTCGACCAAGCCAACGTCGAATCTGGTTCACGCGTAGATTGCGGACAATCGCGCGGATCTCGACGCACGGCTCGTCACTCGGAATCGACGCAGAGACAGGTCAAGAGCGTGATGACCATCGACGCCGCCGACCTGTCGCTGATCTCGCTTCGGTCGAACTCCACACCGCATGCCCGCTGCAAAGAGCCGCTGGATCGCAAACCGCGCAGGTCACGGCCACCCGATCACGTTCACCGCGAGGGAAGCGACGTCTTCAGCGTGGCGCTGTAGGCGAGCTCCAGTGCAAGCGCAGCTTGAGCTGCCAGAGATCTCCGCCACAGCCAGCCTCGAAGAGCCAAATTCTGGCCTTTTCCGCGCGTAGGCGATAGATGCATAAACACCTGCGCTCTCCTCTTCCACGAAGAGGCGCAGAGAGCGCGGAATCTCGGAAATTCGGAAAATTCGCTACGCATGGTTTGGGCGCGGCAGCGAGGAATCGTAACAACGATCTATGCTCGTGTCCTTCTTCGCTGAGTACCGACATCGCACGGCCTCGTCGAAGACACCCCAGCGCGATCTGCGTGTGATGGCCATCGGTGACTTTCCGCAGCCCAGTGTACCTTTCACTGAGGGCAAGACGATAATCGCAACGGTATCCGGCCCGCGAGACGCCGCGTACCTGTCGGAGCAATCAGTCAAGTTTTCTTTCGTCTGCTCCTTCTGAGCATCGAGGTGGTCAGCTGCCGCGATGCCTTCGAATCCAGCGCGCACGCCTTCGGAGCATCTGCACAGGTGGGCGTTTTCAACGGCACGCTGGCGGCTGCCGCCAAGGTCTGCGGTACAATGCGAAGTGCGCAATGGAGTCCGGAAGCTCCCAGGCGGTTGGACCAGGCATAGGCGCGCGGCAGATTTGTCCCTTGGAGTGACAGCAGAAACCCCAGGAAAGTTCTCTCAATCCCTTCGGCATCGCCTCAAGAGAGGCAGGATCATTGAGAATCGCACATCCTCATCAGTAATGCGCTGGACCAACCCTCGTCGGGAAGATTTCGAAGCCCTCACCGGCTGGAGCATCGCCGCAAGTCTCCACGAACATCGTCGTATCGCCCCAGGCATCAAGAACCGATAGTCCCGCATAGCGTGCACCGGTTAATGCACATGCACGCTCGGACGAAATTCAAGCGACCTCGTTGAAGATCTAGGCTTTGAGGTGACATCAAGAGCAGCTTCAAAGAAGTCGTGAATCGTGGTCCTCGGGGCTCATTCTTCCTCCTGCTCGAGTGCCCAACGGAAAGCTTCGCCCTTGCGATGAGCTTCATCACGTGTTCCCTCGTTCAACGACAGTGTGCAGGTGACGCAGTGCGAGATCATCGAGGATACCCCCATCAGGACATCCTCATCTGCGCAGAGCGCTCAAACGGTGCGTGACGAGCACCAAGCCTCCTTTGCTCGACCGCGTGTGCCCGGATCAGCCCGCATCGAGCGCATCTGCGCTGTGAGGATCCAGGGTGTCGCTGGCTTCATCCACGAGCATGATGGGCGCGGTGATGCAAGCGCTCGGGCGGGCAAGAGGCGGCGACGTCACCACCGGATACTCCCGTTGCCCCAGCCCCACTACGGTATCGACTCCTGAGGAAGAGAGAAGACACCAGTCTTTGAGACCAACGGTCAGTTCGCAGCCCCGGTTTCTTCGAAAAGGTCAGCGCGTGCGACGCGAAGATTTTCGTGAGATGCTGGTTGCGAAGATATGGCATCTTCGCGGTTACCTGAATGACGCTCGCACTTTCCTCGTGGGGGATTTCAAGAGGAACGCCGTTGAGATGAGATGCCCACCGCGCGGCGCACTGCCAGAGTATCAGGAGCGTCGTTTTACCACCCTGAAGGGCCAACGACCGCGACGCAGCGACCGGGACTACATCATGATTAAGGTCTTCAACCAAGAGCGAAATATCGGGCCACCTGATCGCTAGGTTACCGCTTGAAGATGGGGGTGGCGCGTCGCATCTTCGGGGAGCGGAGTCTCGCGATCTCGAGGCCGTGGCAGTCGTATCCGAGCCCATAAGTTCGCGGATCCGCAGTGCCGCCTGAGCGCTACGGGACGAGTTGCGCCATCGCAGAGTTCATCTGAGCCGAGGCCCCGCGGAAAGAGGATAGGGGAGTGAGAGTGATGACCGCGAGCAACGGCGCCAGGATCTGAGCCCGGTGCCAGCGATGCGAGGACTCCAAACCAGAGCGCCCTGATAACCGGTAAAGTCCCATCGACGCTCGGTCGATGAATTGAGCCCGCGCGGAGGCGCGAGCGGCCCTCTTGTCGAGATGACTCAATGTGTCCTCGCCGCGTTCGAATCCGCTGCGCGCGGTTAATCAGTCCGCACGCCAGTTCATCGCAGCCATCGATCAAGGTCACCAGTGAGCTACCAGGGCAGCACGTGCCGGATTCTTCGACTGAGCTGCGCGTTGTGCTCGAGCGGTGATAACTGGGGCAACGATCCCAGAAAGGACTAGGCAAAGCGCCAAAATAACCGCAGCGCGGGAGAAAGCAAGGGCGCCGACGGTCGCGCACCCTACAATCGCTGCAACACTGCAGGAAGGACAGACTTTTCAATAAAGTCGCCGACCCGTCGACATCGGATCCCTATACGTGCCAGCAGATCACCGCGGCGAAGTGAGATCACCGGTAAGATCTGAAGATGCTAAGGCATCGTAAAGGCTCAGTCGCAGATGGTCCATGGCCCTCGAGTGCAACGCGGTGGGAGATCAGTCGCTGGACATAGCGCAGCGGCGCGAGAAACAATCGAAAAGGCGCACTGCCGTTGCAGCAACAGAGAGACTAAGACAGAGGTATCTAGATGATGTCATGATGAGCCGCAAAGATGTTGCAAATCGCAGAGCGATCGACGAACCACTGTAGGCTTGCTAGAAGGAGGGCGACCGACAAAACGCCACTTATCGACTCGGAGAATGACAACCATCGCAAGGGAGGAAGCTCTGAAGTGAGAATTGCACTTTTCACTGCTCTCTCCAACTTCTGCCAGTTCGGTGTTTTGTCCTCACCACCCATGTGAATGGAACGCGATCACTGGTTCGCTGCATCATCGAGAGCTCGGCGATGTGCAACGCAGACTCGTTCGCCTTTCTGCGCAGAGCTCATTGCTTAAAACGATCCTTTCGCTCACCGCGTCCAAGTGAGCCGTGCAGGTTCATCCAAGATGACAGAGAGAGTGCGCGGGAGCGAAAGCGCGGGTAAGAGCAAAAACGTTGTCGTTGTCCAACGGAAAGCCCGGCCCGCTCCTGGCCAATTGAGATCCCAACCTTCGGCAAAGAGCGTGTCGAGAACTTCGGTGAATCCGCAAAAGCGCCGCGGCAGCTTTCGAGAGTCTCATCTGTTGAAGATGGAAGTTGCTCGCGTAAGGTTCCGGGAAGCAAGAATGATGCCAGGTACCGCAGGTTATGGCTTTCCACAGTGTCTCTTTGGGAATGTCTCGAAGGGAAATTTTTCTCTTTACAGGTGTGGACCATCAGCCGTCCACTCTGAATCGGAAGCAGCCGCATCAGGCGTAAATCGTGCTGGTTTTTCCTGAACCTGAGGGACCTGCGAGGACGCTCAGCGTTCCTGGCAGGATATCCGCGTTCAACTCCTGCAGGTGCCTGGCAGTGCCGCGTGCTTCAATCGAAAGATTGCGCAAATGAGAAGCGTCGCTGAGACTCAATCGATTACTTTGATCGCCTTGAACAGAGTCTTCGAGTCTTCAACCCCCGAGGGGATAGGGGGTTTCTCAAAACTCGAAGGCTCGTTCTGCTGCGGCGACACCATTCGCGGAGGCATGGAACTGAGCTCGACCTGACGCGGTGCTCGAAAACTTCCGGTGCAAAAGCACTGATGACCGCCAGGCCGGTGAATAAAGAAACATGCCCGAACACCATTCGAAGCCAACTTCAACGGCAACCAGGGCGACGCAGAGTGTGAGAATCCCAATACAGCACCAGAAAGAAAAGCAGTGCGCAGCGCCCACATTGTTGCGCGTGTATTGACCGTGAGAGATTGCAAATGCGCACGAGGTGCGCTCGACCCAAGCGCGGAAGGGTCGGCAGTCCGCGATCAAATCCAGCATTTTGTCGCGCCCAAGGTCCGCATTGTTTCCAGTTTTTCTGGAAGCGCCTGATGAATCGGACCAATTACAGCCATAAAATTGGAATCAGGGGAACGACGATTGAGGGTCAGAAGGCTGACCAGAAAATCGAGGAAAAGGATTGTGCCAGGCTAGAGTCACAGTTGCTGTGAGGACCAACTGGGGGAAGATAGTCGACGAAGCTAAGGGGGAGAGGTCTGTCAAGCTCGGGAAAGGAGCCGTCGAGGCCTCGGGAACTGTAAGTAGCGCCAGCGTGGCCCCAGGTTTGAGATGTGGTCAGACGCGTCCACGCAACTCGCGAATTGTCCGGTCTGCTGCACGGTGTCCCAAGCGCCTGCGAACCTCGATGACTGCCGCGCGCGCGATAACGATTGAAAACTAAGAGAAGCGGCGTGCGTACTTAAGCAAGTGTGATGCAGACTGGATGTATTGCGGGAGAGAGAGCCGCAGCAAAGGGCAAGAGTTCTGCAATCACCAAGATCTATCACAACCCCAAGATTGAAAATGAGGAAGATATGACGACGCGCGTCGAAGCGTATTTGAGAAGACACGTCCAGTGGGCGTATTCTTCATTTTCGTCCTTGAGAAGGTCGTGCTCGAGTGAAACTGGTGCCCCGGCTCTCGAGGCCACCAGTACTGCGGACGATGAGCCTCGCGTAGGAGTTCTGATCCAGTCGATTCGTGTTCTGGCATCAAACCGGTATTCGTTGAAACATCCGAGGAAGCAAAACGCGGAACGGAACTCCCAGTAGGACCACGCGGTGTAGACAGAACCACGGGGACCAGCAGAGGGCAACGATCGACATCACGGTGAGAGTTCGTCGTCGACGAGGCCTCCGTGCGATGGTTAGCGAATAAGCTGGGATCAATGCTCGACTTTACAACGTTGCGCTACTGCTGAAGATCCATGCAACTGCTCCGGCCATTGCGAGGCAAGAGGAAGAGGAAGGACAGACCTTCGTTACGCAAGACAGCCCGCGAGAAGACAGTCGAGGCGATGAGTGCTACAGCGCTGCAATGAGCAGCGGGATCCATGCCAGGACGTTCGTTGAGTACGCGTGAACTGTCCCCAGATTACCCACACGGCAGCCAGAGCGGTCGCAAACCACTGTTGCGAGCGGCGAAACCATTTGCGCGCTCCTGCAGATCACCTCGGTCTCGAGGGCTAAGAACGAGAGCGCCGTGAGCAAGGCACAGGGCAAATCTAGGACAAGACCACCCAAGAGGGTAGTGAGGGAGGAGCGAGAGAAGAAACCACTGGTCAGCTGGTGAACTGCGGTATTGAGGAGGAGGGTGATTATCCGCAGGCAGCACGACCGCGTTCGTTCCGTGAGTGACGACCTCAATCTTCATTCCTGAACTAGGTTGGCGAATGCCACACCGAAGAGAGGGAACAAGCAGAGCGGAGACCGCGTGAACGCGATCCCAGACACTGCGCCACCGCTCAGACTTGAGTTGAACGCCATTCAACTGCACAAACGCGAACGATGAGTGCCAGCAGAATGAGTGAAGAGTGCCAGGTACATTCCTCGAGAACATGGTTGCGTACCATTCGGGGAATGCTGCGAAGGTCAGCTACCGGCGGTCAAAGGCAGCCAGAGACTCTGTTACCGTCCCAGTGACCGATTGTGCGTAGCGCTTGGTGCGCATGCGATCATCGCGTGCGAGGAAGCCTCCTGGAGCATTCCCACTCCGTAGTCGAGCCCTCGAGACCGTGGGTACATGGTCCACAAGGCAGCGATGAGGATGAACCGCCACAGTCACTCAAAGTCATGGTTTTTCCTTTCCTCAGTAGCCGAATGAGAGTGCGCCAGAGAGACCGGCTTCCTTTATCGGTAGCGTCCTTGGGGCGGGGATGGAGTCCCTCGACGGCGTAGCGCTTCATGAGGATGGAACCACACGACACCGGAGGGATTGCGTAGAGGATGGAGTAGACGCTCATCGAGCACCATGGACCCGCCAGGCGGGAACAGCGCTGGAGATACGCAGATGTCATCATCATGACCGATCCGGTCGATCGCCGCTTTCAAGGCCTGCGATGTTGGGAACAACAACCCAGGGTTGACGGCCCATTTCGGTGAAGATCCAGCCGAAAGAAGCGCCGAGGAAGCGGCATGGGAATTGAAACAGCGCGCGAAGATCCCCAGGGCCTCGATGCGGGTAGAAGTTCCGTCCTCTGACGTGTTGCCTACACAGTCCGCATACAGCGCGAGTGCGCGTCGCGGGAGAATGCCGCAGTGCCGATCATCAGGCGGAATGTCCGAAGGTGCACCATCTGCGGGGACGGAAATCGTATTGCGCGCGTCGCCGTAGGTCTTGACAGTAAAGTCCTCATTGGAGTTGAGGAGCTCAACCATGCGCTGCTGCTCATCCGCAACACCCTTTAACGTCCGCAGAGAAGCGAGTTGTGAGACATGAAAGCAGCTACGTCGGGAACCCGAATGAACTTGGCCGGTTGCTGCCGTCATCGCCCGCGGGCAGCGTCGCCGAATTGAGCGGACGGTAAATGCTGCGCCTCGAGTATCGATCACAGACGCCTTCCGCGGGCTTTCGCCATCTTCATGGGCTGAATCTCGACTTCAGTTCTTGGCCCTGGAAGTGGCCGCTTGCTGCGGGTTCCGGAGCCCACCGACGAGGATAACCAACAGATCTCGAAGCGGGCGATGGACGCCACATAGACGAAGCTTCGTGCCCTCTTCACCACCGAGGCGCTTGGCGCGGGTCATCCACCAGAATGCGACGCCTGCAACGTGAAGGTACCGGCAACAAAGTCAAGCAGGAGGACAGACGGGAGTACTCCGTCGAGACCGGTTGGCGACGACCTGAGGAAGCCGGTTACCCGTCGAGCTCGCACGGCCCGTTTCGGGGTTGAAGCGTGCGCCGACGGGTGCTGCATCCAAGAGTTCAAGCCCAAGATCCACGCTGGTGCCGAGCAGAACATCGTGCCGAAGGAACGAGCCAGATGCAGGCAAGGTGCCAGCCCTTTGAAAGGCGTCCCCATCCGAAGATCCACAGACCCAGGAAGGTTGATTCAAGGAAGAAGGGCCAGGCTGGGCCTCGACTGCAAGCGGAGCGCCGAAGATATCGCCGACGTAACGCGAGCACTCCGACCAGTCTACGGAATTGGAATTCTGCACGATACCGGTGGCAACACCGCGGCCGGTTGATCAAGAGTAACTTGCCGAAGAATCGAGTTGCCCGAGCCATTCCTTCATTGTCTTGTGCCACACACGGTTCGCATAATTGCGGACCAGAGTGACAGGTATCTTATGTGAGAGGAACCAAGACGAAGCGGTAAACGGTCAGATGCCGAATTGCCATCGTCCCAGTAGTGTCAGCGCATCGGGCGTTGCTGGAGCAAAGGTCATGGTCATAGTCCCGTCTCAGGAAATTGTGTTCAGGTGTCATGTTCCCGTCACAGTTGTGGCAAAACTTTGACGACGTTGTGTCAACAAACATAGTTCTCACCGTGTTTAATGTTGCTTTTCGAACAAAACCGGCAGCTGTGTCACGTTTTTATTTAAAAGTGATCTATGGAAGACGTGGTGAACATTGGGAAGAACTGCCATGAAAGTGCTCGGGCATGCCCGCAATCCCATGAGAGAATGGGGAATACGAAACGGGTGAGCGGCACTCTCCGACCATCGCAGGGCGGCCTGTTTGTAACAGATGAACGCCTGCGGCTGCCAGTCAGTAACTTCGATACAAGGACTTCCGCTCATTGCGTGTAATACAGACCCAGCAGTGCGAGCTCGGTCAACATACCGACATTGTGAAAGAAGAGCCATGCCTGAAACCCAGCAGCAAATCCTGCTTTTCCAGGCTCCGACATTCCAGGAACTGACTTTTTCGCCCCGCAAATACCTCGCAGAGTGAGACGGAAGAAAAGCCCTGTCGTCGCTCGCGTACCCGCGTGAAGGTGAAGGCGGAGGAGCGACCGAAGAAACAACGACGAAGAAGCGTGGCGTTCGCGAAAGAAGGCTTCACAGACGAGGATGCATCTTCTGGAGGTCAACAACAAAAGCGTTTGGCGCCTCGCGTAAGGACGACGAAGAAACGCCCGAGCTTGCCGAGAAGGAGCAGGCACTCAGTGAGGCCGTTGACAGTGCGGACAGCTCCGAAAGCGGTGAAGAGACAACTCGCCGTCGTCGTCGCCGTCGCGTTCGCGCCTCTGAAGCTCAAGAGGAAGCGACGAGGTCCAGGCGCTCAAAGGTTCAACCTGCCTCGAGGCCAAGAAATGCGCCGCAAGGAAGCGGCGTCGTGCGAGGACGTCGCTCACCACCGCATGTCGAATCTGAATTCCTGGCTCGACGAGTCTGTGAACCGGGAAGATGCGGTTCGCGGCCAGACGGTCTGATCAGATCGCATTATCGAAGACGATCTTCTGGTCGAGCAATTGGCGTTGCGCCGCATCGTGAAGACAGCGGTCGGCACATTCACATGGGGCGCGTTCAAAATGTTCTGCCCTCGATGGAAGCGTTTTCGTTGATATCGGCAGGGGCGCAATGCTGTCCTTTTATGCCGGTGAAGGAATTGGGATGCGCTTGACTTGAAGGAAAGCCTTCTGCCGCATTTGAATTCGCCCTGAAATCCGGTGACCCGGTTCTGTCCAGGTCAGCGATTCGATCGGCCAGCGGCGCGCCTGACCAGTCAGATTACTTTGAAGGACGCTACCTTGTCCTGATCCCTGGTGGCTCCATGATGGCATTTCACGAAAGCTTCCCGAGCGTGAGCGCACCGTTTGAAGAAGACTTTCAAGCAGGTTGTTCCTGATTCTGCCGGCGTCATTGTGCGGTACCGCAGCCGAAGGGGCAATGGAAGAGCAAATTCGTGATGATGTTCGCCGTTTGACTAAGTAGGACGATATTGAACTGCCGACGAAGAACGCGCCGGTTTTTGCTGCGCGGGCGAGCTTGAGCTTGCGGTTCGCGTTGTTCGCGACATTCAATGCAAGCACTTTGCAGAGCTCTTATCATTGAAGTAATGAGACCCATGGAAACGGTCAAGGCTTACGCCGACGAGCTCTCTCCCGAGCTTTCGACGCACCAGCGGGTTGGAACAGAAGATGCTTCCACGCTCACCGCGATGGTGCAGCCGCTGGGCGAATGGATCGCAAGGTCTCGGCCGCCCGCAGTGGCGGCACGCTCATTACTGATCGCACCGAAGCCAAAGGACCGTTATCGATGTGAACACCGGTAAGTTCATCGAAAAAGGAACTTTGAAGAGACGGTCACCTGAATAATTCGAGGCCGCCAGCAGATCGTCTGCCAGCTTGTCTGCGCGATATCGGTGAATTCGTCATTATTGGGATTGCCTGATATGGTTTTGGAATCAAACCAGATTCTGTTCGTCGCCTAGTTGAGTGCTTTCTGGGGCCGAGATCGTACGCCATCAAGTCACTGAAACTACGTCACTGGGTCTGGCCCTAGATGACCCGTGTTGTGTGGGTGAGGCTGGTTGAGGCCTTCTACCACCTGGGAGGGCGAAAAATGGATCATTGTCCATCACCACCGGTAGAGATTCAGGCGTGGCTGAGAAGCCCCGAAGGCCAGAAGAAGTCTCAAAATCAGGCCGCGTTGAGTGATGTCCCGGCGACTTTGTTGAGCTCGAGGCGATGACTGCACCAGCCAAAGCAGTCGTGAGGAGTCAGCCCGCCCGCTCACTGATGAAAAGCTCGATGAAAAGTCCGAATGGCAACAGCAGCAGCATGCGTCGCTTTAGCGAAAGGCCGCGCGCGAGGCTCGGCAGAGGGAAAGCGCCAGCGTCGTTCACGGGCAACGCGTCTCAAGAAGAGATGGCTCCCGGCCGTCAGCGGGGAGTAGTTGCCTCAAGTCTCAGGACACCCTGCGGTTGCACCCGTACAAACCCGCTGCACCTGCAGTGCTTGCGATCGGTGCTTCCTCGGCGCCTGAGAAGGCTACGGCCGTCGCGCCGTCCTGCGCCCGACGTCGGCGTCGCGCGGTGAGTGAGGCGAGTGAACCTGCTCGGTTCATATCGATCTTCCGAGCCGGCGGCACCTGTCGCCGCAACCCATACGACGCAAGAGATTAGATCAACGTTCGCGAGCGAAGAAACGACCTGTAGCGCTTCCTCGTCGGCGCAGGGCTGCCGAGGAACCCGCTGCGCTCCCCGGTTACGGGTGACAAGTGCCCACACACACCCAAAACGAAGAAAATCCTTCTAGCGGTCAAGGTTTTCCGGCGGCTTTGAAGAATTTGATCGTCGGCGCAACGAGCCAACGGCTTAGTGTTTTTGATGAGAACGTTGTTCGAACGTGAAGCCTGTAGCCCGTCCAAGCTCGAGAAGAGATGAGCTTCCAACGGCTCACGATCGTCGCGCCGGCGGCCGGCAGGAAAAGGTGTCCATCGGTGACGTCGTCGTCGTCGATAAGCTGGCAGAAGAAATTGCGCCAGCATCGAACTCCAGCTTTGATGCTGGTCGATACGATGCAATCACCGTCGAGCCCAGCGCACTGGAGAAGGTCACGGTCATGCAGAGTCGTTGACTCTGCTAACGGCCTGGAAGAGATCTCCATTATTACACATGAACAAGACCGGTTATCAGCGTCAGGGCTATCGCCAGAAGCTCGGTTGGTCAAGATCACCGGAGATCGCCCGAACCGTTCGGATATAGAAAGCAGACGTCGAGATGGCAATACAAGAAGGGCCTGGCTCCTCCCGCAACGGTTGGTGACCGAACGCCCAGCGACTGGGCGTCAAGCGCTACGGTACAGCTGGTAAACGCCGGCGAGCTATCGTTCGTCAGCGCGGCACCCATTTCCACCCCGGTGAGGGCGTTGGTCGCAAGGACGACATTCTCTGTGCCGCGCGCGGGTGTTGGAGTTCGCAACCCGGTCGCACTCGTAGGGTTGTCAACATCGCGAGCCGGTCTCCGCCCGAGACCGACTGATTAGCGTCCGGCACACAGCCGGATGCCCTCACTATCTCTGACCAGCTGGCGCGCACCGGCCAAGACTGGAGACCACGGTGGCAAGCTTTTGTCGATCGAGCACGATTTCTCGCCCAGGAGGCAACGGTCATGCCATGGCGCTGCCTCGAGTGAAAACGCGAAAAGTTCCAAAGCCGCTGAGGAGGACCCGACGGTGGAAACGGTGGCAATGGCGGCTCGGTCATCCCTTGAAGTCGATCCCCAGGTCTCGACTCTGCTGACCTACCACCGGAACCCGCACCAGCGCGCGGAAAATGGAACCCAGGGCATGGGCGACTTCCGTCAGGAAAGAACAGCGCGGATACCATTCTTTCCGGTCCGGATGGCACCCGTTGTAAAGGTCGACCCGGCGGTGAGCTTCTGGCTGACCTTACGGGGTTGGAGCTCAATTTGTCGTAGCCGTAGAAGGTGGCCGCGGCGGCCTGGGAAATGCTGCCCTCGCCCTCGAAGAAGCGTAAGGCTCCTGGTTTCGCTCTCCTGGGTGAACCCGGCGAAAGAGCACAATGTCGTTCCTGTGAGTTGAAGTCCGTTGCAGATGTTGCGCGTTGGGTATCCCTCGGCTGGAAAAGTTTCGTTAATCGCTGCGATGTTCCGCAGCGCGTCCAAAGATTGCCGTATCACCCTTCGACGCACTCGTTCCAAACTGCGTTGTCCAAGCTGGAGAGAAGCACGTTTTTACTGTTGCCGATGTTCCGGGACTTATTCCTGTAGCCTCCGCTGGTGCGGACTTGGTCTAGACTTTCTGCGCCATATCGAGCGCCGGTGCGGATTGTGCACGTCTTGGATACTGGCGACTTTTGAGGCCGATCGAGATCCGGTTTCCGACCTGCGGACGATTGAAGCAGAAGACTCGCTGCGCGAGTGGCGATCTGGGAGAGATTGAGGCTATGTCTCACTGCAGTGCAGCGTCCTCGTGTGATCGCACTGAACGAGATCGATATTCCTGGACGGCAAGGATCTTGTGGAGAGTTACCAAGCCTGAGCTTGAGGGTCTTCGGTTGGCCAATTCTTTGGAGGTCTCAGCAGTAAGTCACACGAAAAGGCCTGGAAGGAATTCTCATTTGCGCTTGCACGTCTTGTCCGAGGAACACCGGGCCCACCTGCCCGCTCTCGAAGCGGCGCGTGCTGCTCTGCGGCCTCGTCCGGTGGGAAGCAAGGACGAGATTGTCCCGCGTTGTCGAACACGCGGGGAGACCGTTTACCAGGTGCGTGGGCGCAAACCCGGGCGTGGGTGCCCAGACCGACTTCTCTCCAACGACGAGGCCGTGGGTTACCTCGCCGACGTCCTTTGCCGGTGCCGCGGAAGAAGAACTGATGAAGGCGGAGCTCACGCTGGCGACAACCGTCGCGGTTGGAACTCTTCACGACGGCGTCATTTTTGACTGGGAGCCTACCTTGACGACCGGTCCTGAGCTGCTTGGACAGCGAGGAACTGACCTGCGTCTGGACCGAAACGAGCGGCGTACAACAAGTGAACGTCGCGAACGCTATCGCGACATGATGGACGCGAAGTCAGCGGCTCGTGAAGAACTTTGGACCGAAAAGGTCCAGTGGTGTCTGGACCGATCCGGAGGATGAACGCTAAATGTCCCCAAGGGGGTAGTGCGGTGCAACAGGCGCGTCGCATCGTTGTGAAAATCGGCTCCTCATCGCTCACGCGTGAGGATGGCGGGCTAGACCTGAATCGCATTGATTCCGTTGCCAGGCTGGTTTCAGCGAAGGCAAGGCGAGGATGCGAGATTCTCAGTGTTTCTTCGGGAGCTGTCGCTGCCGGTTTGGAGCCCCTGGACTGAGCGCACGCCCGAAGGACCTCGCAAGCGTGCAGGCTGCCGGCGATGGGACGAGGATACCCTGATGGCTCAGCTGGTCCTCAGCTTTCCAGGCTCACCATCTACACGTTGCGCAGGTGCTGCTCACCGCTGCGGATGTGATGCAGCGTGCACTACACGAACGCGATGTCTGCGCTGGATAAACTCTTGCCTACGGTGTTGTGCCCTATCATTAATGAAATGATGCAGTCACTACCCGTGAGGCACGTTCCCGGAGATGATGACCGACTGGCCTCTTATGTCGCGCAAATGGTGGGTGCGAGATATCTTGATTCTGCTCACGACGTCGATGGAGCTCTACGGCTCCTCCTCCCAGCCCGATGCTCGTTTAATTTCCGAAGTCAACGCGACCGATGAACTCAGCAACGTTGACGTTAGGGGAGCGAAGGCTCATCGGTGGGCACTGGAGGCATGCGCAAGAGTTACGTAACGACGTAGCATGGCGCAACATGCCGGCATCGAGGGTTGTTTGACCAGTGCTGATCGCTTGAGCGAGGGCCCTCAGTGGCGAAGCAGTTGGTACGCGGTTTGAACCCACACGTCATCGCCCAGCTCTCGCACGCTACTCATGTTGCCACTGAATGGTCAGCTGCTCATTGATGCTGGTGACGCAGGCAATCACCCATGGCAAAAATCTCTTCTCGCAGGGTATTAAAGAGGTTCTGGGTGTTTTCAGCGGGCGATGTTGTTGATATTGCAGATGATAATGGACTGATTGCGCGCAGAATTTCGCGCTATGACTCAGATACGCTGGCGCGCATTATTGACTCACACGAGGACTCTGAAACAAATAAGCACATGCGCCCAGCGGTTCACCGCGATGATCTAGCCCTTCTGGTTCGGGAGTAGAACATGAGTAATGATCTGGATATTTTTGAGTTGACTGACCGTGCGAAGCGGGCACAGCGAGCGCTGGCAACGTCGACTACCGCGCAGCGAGCGGTATTCTTCTGGCGATTTCTCAGCGCTTGTCGACCACTGTGAGCAGATCCTTCACGCGAATGCGCAGGACTGCCAGCGTGCCGAAGAACGAGGTATGGCTGCTGGTCTGGTTGACCGCCTCCGACTTGATGAATCTCGTATTCGCGCGATTTCTAGCGCGGTGCCGGCGTCATTGCTCTTTGGAGGACCCCTGTTGGTACTGTGATCCGCGGCGGCGCCGTACAGACGATGGGACTCGTGTGACCCAACTCGAGTTTCCCATGGGTGTCATTGGGATGATTTTATGAGGCTCGTCCGAATGTCACTGTCGACGCCTCAATCTTGTGCTGAAAGCCGGAAACGCAGTGATCCTTCGCGGCAGGCGCAGCGCAGAATACCAACGAGACTTTTATTTGCGGTTATTCGTGAGGCCATTGACTCCCTGATTCAGCCGACCTTGTCCAAACAGTTGATCCCTGGGGTAGGGACGGGGCACGTGCCATGATGCGCGCACGCAGAGGCATTGATGTTTTGATTCTCGCGGGGGCGAGGCCTGGTTCGTGCAGTCGTGGAAGAGTCGACCGTTCCTGTTATCGAGACGGGAACGAGGAAACTGCCACGTTCTATGTTGATTCGGGGAGCCGACGTTGATGCGCGGCGGTGCGAATCGTATCAATCCGAAAACTCAGAAAGTCAGTCTGTAACGCCGCGTGAAACCCTTCTTGTTCACTGCGATATGGTCCACAGTTTCCTCCCTCAAGCTTTGGAGGAGCTTACTCGCGCCGGGGTACGCATTCATGCCGATGCCGCTGTGCGCGAATGTGCCGCGCATGTGGGCAGCCTTGATCAGAGCTTGATCAGCGAGGCGACAGAAGATGATTGGCGTACCGAATACCTGTCAATGGATTTGGCAGTGAAGGTCGTCGACTCGATTGAGGAAGCGGTTCGAACATATTCGTCGCTATTCCTCAGGCCACCGGAAGCGATTTGTACAGCTTCGATCAGCGCGGCGAACTATTTCCGCTCAAATATTGATTAGCGCGGCTATTGCTGTCGACACTCTCGACACGCTTTACTGATGGTGGTCAGCTTGGATTGGGTGCGGGAAATCGGTATTTTCCACGCAGAAATTGCATGCCCGTGGCCTCCCATGGGGCTGGCTGAGCTGACAACCAGCCAGTGGGTTATCGAAGGTGACGGAGCAGTTCGAAAGTAGAGAAAGCGTGACCAACTTTGGACTCGGCCTCGAAAAACTTCGTCTCGATCGGGATTATGGGTGGAACCTTTGATCCGATCCACCATGGTCACTTGGTCGCGGCCTCTGAAGTGATGGATGTCTTCCAGCTCGACCAGGTCATTTTGTCACGGCTATGCAGCCCTTCAAAGCTGGGCGCAAGGTGACTCCTGCGGAACATCGCTATTTGATGACGGTGATCGCGACGGCCTCGAACCCTCGATTTTCAGTTTTCGCGAGTCGATATTGACCGAGGTGGGACAACCTGCACGATCGAT